>Ga0081539_10000191_pt1 | contig 142387 bp, 135 predicted proteins | sample TabmetS4T2R2_FD_71023 | JGI IMG/M metagenome (GOLD analysis project Ga0081539, IMG submission 71023) | Tabebuia heterophylla rhizosphere microbial communities from the University of Puerto Rico - S4T2R2 | ecosystem: Host-associated > Plants > Roots > Rhizosphere ... | reverse complement strand
ACAGCTTGTCTTCCTTGTCCATCTTGCTGAGCGCCGCCAGCGCGTTGCCGACGTCGTTCTCGGGCAGACGGATGTCGAGGCCGTCCTTCAGCCGCAGATTCCAGCGCCGCTCGCCGACGAAGATCGCGGCCTTGGTGACGGAATGCACTTGCGGGTAACGCGCCAGCAGCGCCAGGAAATCGCGCGCACGGGTCGCGGCGCCCTTGCCCACCACCAGCGGCAGCGACATGAAGCGGCGCGCCACGTAGGGCTCCAGCACCGCGCCGTCCTCGGCGATCACGGAAAGGCGGCCGTCCTGCTGCCACAGCGCGAACGCTGTGCGCTCGACAAGGTCGATCTGCAGCTGGCCCGGATAGAATTTCAGCACGGTGGCTTCAGCAATCCACGGATTGGCCTTCAGCTTGTCGCGCACGGTGGCGGCATCGAGGAACAGCAGCGACGAGCGGCCATTGACGCCGCCGATGCCGAGCACCTCGTCCTGGCTCAGCTGCCGGCGGCCGTTGATGGTGATGGAGGTGATGCGGAAGCCGGCGGAATTCGCCAGCGCGTTGCGGCTGTCGGCGAGCTGCGCCAGCACCGCATCGACATGGCCGCCCTTGAAGACGCCGAGCACGGCACTGCCGAGCAACGTTGCGATGGTGAGCATCAGCACGGCACGGCGCGGCAGGTGCCGCTCGAGCCAGACGATGGCGCGGTGTGGCGCTTCGCGATCGGCGCGCGCCTTCACGCGTTTACGATCAAATCCAAAATATTCGCGCAGCAGCACGGCCGCGCCGATGGCGGCCGCCTTCAGGTCGGTTTTCGGCCCCGATGATCCCCTGGATCGCCCGGAGCGCCCTGCACCATCCATTGCACGAGCCCGTGACTTGCAACCCGCAAACCTTTGCGAGCGTGGCACAAATGGCGTCTCGGTCATGCCTCCATGGCCGGCCGAGCGCACAACTGCGCCGCCAGCGTTAACCTTCGTTCTTCCTGGTAAACAAAGGGTAAACCCGGTCCCCTCACGGGGCGATTTGGCTCGTGCTGTGAGGGGTTTGCCCCAGTTTTGTGGAGTTTTGGGGAATTCTGTGGCGACCGTCCGGACGGAGGGCTTCACGCTACCTTTGCGTGCGCTTGATCGACAGCGCGATCTGGTCTTGCAGAAAATCCGTAAACTCGATGCCCTGCGCCTTCAGCATCTTCGGATAGAGCGAGGCCTTGGTCAGGCCCGGCAGCGTGTTGGTCTCGAGGTAGATCGGCCCCTTCGGGGAGATGATGAAGTCGGATCGCGTGTAGCCGGAGCACGACAGCGCGCGATGCGCCTTCACCGCGAGGTCCTGCAATTGCGCGGTAACCTCCGGCGTGAAGCGGCCGGGGCAAATCTCCTGCGTCGACTTCAGGAGATACTTTGCGGTGTAGTCGAAGCGCCCTTCCGCCGCGACGATCTCGATCGGCGGCAGCGTGAACATCTTGCCGTCGGACTGCTCCAGCACGCCGCAGGTCGCCTCGGTGCCCGAGATGAACGGCTCGATCAGGTATTCCTCAGTCTTTGCGGCGTTGCGGACGGCGACGAGATCCTGTTTGGCGACGACATAGATCAGGCCATAGCTCGACCCGTCCTTGACGGGCTTGGCGATCAGCTTGCCGTATTCGGCGAAAGCCTCTTCGAGATGGCCGAGATCGATGCCCGCGGGCGACGGCACGCCGCCAAGCGCAGCGAAGCGCTTGGCGGCGGTCTTGTCGAAAGCGAGATGCGAGGAGGCCGAGCCTGAGCCGGTGAAGGGCACGCCGCGAACCTCGCACATGGTCTGCAATTCGCCGTTCTCAGCCCTGCCCCCGTGCAGGCCGAGCACGAGGATGCGCTCCTCGGCTTTCGCGCGATCCAGCGCCTCAGCGAGCGGGACGCCGCGACTCTCCGGCTTGAATTCATCTTCGAACGGTCGCTTGTGGCCGAGCAGTTGCGCCGTCGTCACCTCATGCACGGTATCGGCGACGTGCCAGAACCAGAGATCGGCATCGGGCAGCGCCTCACATAATGCTTGAGCCGAGGCGACCGAAACCAGTCGCTCCTTGTTGGTGCCGCCGAAGAGAATGGTGTTGCGCATTGGCCCCGCTCGTTTTTCCTTCTTCGTCATTCCGGGGCGATGCGACTTGTCCGCCGTAGCTCGCAGAGCGAAGGCGGAAGCATCGAACCCGGAATCTCATCGCTCAACTAACTTCTAGATTCCGGGTTCGCGCCGGCGCGCGCCCCGGAACGACGACTATGCGGAAATCCCAATCCGCTTGATTTCCCAATGCAGCTCTATACCGGAATTCGCCAGGACCCGCTCGCGCACGGTTTCGCCCAGCGTTTCAATGTCATGGCCGGTGGCGTTGCCGGTGTTGATCAGGAAGTTGCAGTGCATTTCCGACACCTGCGCGCCGCCGACGGAAAGGCCCCGGCAACCGGCGGCGTCGATCAGCTTCCACGCGCTGTTGCCGGGCGGGTTCTTGAAGGTGGAGCCGCCGGTCTTCTCACGAATCGGTTGAGCTGTCTCGCGGTGCGTCTGAACTTCGTTCATGCGCGTGCGGATCGCTTCAGGTGATGCAAGAGCGCCGCGGAATTTGGCCGCGGTGAAGATGATGGAGGGATCGACGCCGCTGTTGCGGTAGACGAACTTCATGTCGGCGTTGGAGAACGTATGCTTTGCACCATCGCGGCCAACACCAGTCGCCTCGATCAGCACATCCTTGGTCTCGCGGCCGTTCGCCCCCGCATTCATCCGCAGCGCGCCGCCGATGGTGCCGGGAATGCCGAAGAAGAATTCCATGCCGCCGATATTGGCTGATGCCGCCGTCTCCGCCACCCGCTTGTCGAGCGCGGCCGCGCCCGCAGTGATGGTGTCGCCTGTGGCACTGGTTTCGCCGAAGGCGCGCGGCGCTAGGCGGATCACCACGCCCGGCATGCCGCCGTCGCGCACGATCAGGTTCGAGCCGACGCCGACAACGTAAACCGGCAACTCCTTCGGAAGATGCTTCAAGAAGTAAGCGAGATCGTCTTCATCCGCCGGCGTAAACAGCACCTGCGCCGGACCGCCGACGCGAAACCAGGTGAGCTCCGCCAGCGACTGGTTGGCCAGCAGCCGCCCGCGCAGTTGCGGCATCGCGCTCTTGAGATCGGAGGTGAGGTCGGGGAACGACACGGCTAACCCAACGCTTTCAATTCAGCGGGCAATGCGTAGGCCCATTGCGTGATGTTGCCGGCGCCGAGACAGACGACGAGGTCGCCCGGCTTCGCCTGCCGTCGCACGATCTTGGCCAGCTCGCCCGCATTCGGCAGCGCGATCACCTCGCGATGGCCGTGGGCCTGGAGGCTCGCGACGAGAGCGTCGCGGTCGACGCCGGGGATCGGCGCCTCGCCTGCCGGATAAACCTCCGCCACCACAACAGCGTCGGCGTCGTTGAAGCAATTGGAGAATTCCTCGAACAGCGACTGCAAACGCGTATAGCGATGCGGCTGCACCACGGCGATGATCTTGCCGTTGGTGGATTCGCGCGCCGCCTTCAGCACCGCCGCAATCTCAACGGGGTGGTGGCCGTAGTCATCGATCACGGTGACGCCGTTCCATTCGCCGGTCTTGGTGAAGCGCCGCTTGACGCCGCCGAAGCCGGCGAGCGCCTTGCGGATCGCCTCGTCGGAGACTCCGAGCTCATGCGCCACCGCGATCGCTGCGGTAGCGTTCGACGCGTTGTGGCGGCCCGGCATCGGCAGCATGATGTCTGGTATCTCGCGTGTAGCGCCGCTCTTGCGGTCGCGGATCACGACCCGAAATTTCGAGCCGTTGCCCATCGGCGCCAGATCGGTCAGCCGCACGTCGGCCTGCGCATTCTGCCCGTAGGTGATGATGCGGCGGTCCTCGATATGGCCGACCATGCTCTGCACCACGGGATGATCGGTGCAGGTCACCGCAAAGCCGTAGAACGGGATGTTTTCCACGAACTGGCGGAACGCCTCCTGGATCGCCTCGAACGTCTTGAAGTGATCGAGATGTTCGGGGTCGATATTGGTGACGATGACGACATCGGACGGCAGTTTCAGAAACGTGCCGTCGCTCTCGTCGGCCTCCACCACCATCCAGTCGCCGGCCCCTAACCGCGCATTGGTGTCATAGGCATTGATGATGCCGCCGTTGATCACGGTCGGATCGAGGCCGCCGGCATCGAGCAGCGTCGCCACCATCGTGGTGGTGGTGGTCTTGCCATGGGTACCGGCAATGGCGACGCAGCTTTTCAGCCGCATCAATTCCGCCAGCATCTCGGCGCGGCGCACCACGGGAATGCGCTGGGCACGCGCCGCCCCCAGTTCCGGGTTGTCGCGCTTGATCGCGGTGGAGACCACGACGACGGCGGCGCTGCCGATGTTCTCGGCCTTGTGGCCGACGAAGACGGTGACACCGTTCTTGCGCAGCCGGTCGAGGTTGTAGCCGTCGGCAGCGTCGGAACCCTGCACTTTGTAACCGAGATTGTTCAGGACTTCGGCGATGCCGCTCATGCCGATGCCGCCGATCCCGATGAAATGGATGGGTCCGATCTCGCGCGGCAGTCTCATGCAGGCCTTTCCCAGTGTCATCGCCCGCGCAGGCGGGCGATCCGGTACGCCGCGCGGTCCATTGTCCAAATCGGCGGCGCGGCGTACTGGATGCCCCGCTTTCGCGGGGCATGACAAGCGCTTTTTCGGCGTGATTCTGGGTTAGGACGTCAGATTTTCGCGACTTTCGCCACGAGATCAGCCAGCCGCTCGGCCGCATCAAGCCGGCCGACGCTGCGCGCGTTGGCCGCCATGGCGGCCAGCCGCGCGGGCTCGGCGGCAAGGCCCGAGATTTCCGATGCCAGCCGGTCCGGGGTGAACTCGCTCTGCACGACGCGCACCGCGCCGTCGGCCTGCGACAGCACGCCGGCATTGGCGAACTGGTCCTGGTCGATGGCGCCGGGCAGCGGCACCAGGATCGAGGGCCTGCCGATCGCGGCGAGCTCCGCCACCGTGCCGGCGCCGGAGCGCGAGATCACGAGATGGCTTTGGGCAAGCCGCGCCGGCAGGTCGGAGAAGAACGGCGCAAGCTCGGCCTTGATCTTGAGCTTGTCGTAGACCGCGCGCACTCGCGCCATGTCCTCCTCGCGAACCTGCTGCGTCAGCATGAGGCGGCTCCACAGCGCGGGCTCCAGCCGCTCGATCGCAGGGGGAACGATGTCGCTCATCACCCGCGCGCCCTGGCTGCCGCCGACGACGAGCAGGCGCAGCGGGCCGTTCGGCTGCGGCGACTCATACGGCACCGCAGCGGCGGAAAGGATCGCCGGGCGCATCGGCGTGCCGACGGTGGTGGTTTTTCCCGCCAGCGCCGGATCGCGGTCAAGCACGCCGGGCAGCGAGGTCGCGATTGCGTTGACGCAGCCGGAGAGGAAACGGTTGGCGCGGCCGAGCACGGCATTGGCGTCGTGGATGATGCCGGGCACGCCGAGCAGGCGCGCGGCCATAAGAGGCGGCAGCGTCGGATAGCCGCCGAAGCCGATCACTGCGGCCGGCTTCAGCCGCCGTACCAGATTGAGCGCGACCACCATGCCATAGCCGAGCATGATCGCAGTGCGCGCCAGCAAGATGGGATTGCGGCCGCGCACGGTTTCGCTCGGCACCACATCGGTCATGTCCTTGGTGAAGAGACCGCTGTAGCGAAGCGCGCGGTCGTCAGTGGCGAGCCGCACGCGATAGCCGCGCTTGATCAGCTCGACGCCGAGCGCTTCCGCAGGAAACAAATGGCCGCCGGTGCCGCCGGCGGCGAGGAGAATGAGAGGTGGCGTGGTCATGGCGGGTTGATAGCAGCATTAGTCCGTCATTGCGAGGCGACGCGCGCGACGTTTCAATCCGTCATTCCGGGATGGTCCGAAGGACCAGACCCGGAATCTCGAGATTCCGGGTTCGATGCTGCGCATCGCCCCGGAATGACGGCTGACTATGCGTACCCGTGCACGGCCCCGGCGTCGTTGCTACTCTCCACCTCGGTGCGCGGGCGCAGCCGCGTCAGCGCCAGCAGCATGCCGACGCCATAGGCGAGCGAGATGATCGAGGAGCCACCATAGGAGATGAACGGCAGCGTCATGCCCTTGGCGGGGATCAGCTGCAGGTTCACCGCCATGTTGATGGCGCCCTGTACGCCGAACAGGATCGCAAGACCCGAGGCCGCAAAGCGCGAGAACATGTCCTCGCTGGCATAGGCGCGCGACAGCGCGCGGATCACGATGAAGGCGTAGAGCGCCAGCAGCATCAAACAGAGGATGATGCCGAACTCTTCGGCGGCGACCGCGAACACGAAGTCGGTATGGCTGTCCGGCAGGCTTCGTTTTGCGATGCCCTCACCCGGCCCGAGCCCGAACCAGCCGCCGTTGAAAAAGGCCTCCATCGCGGTGTCGACCTGAAAGGTGTCGCCCGAGGCCGGGTTCATGAAGCGTTTGATGCGCCCTGCCACATGCGGCACGAACAGATAGGCGCCGAACAGCCCGGCGCCGGCGGCGCCCGCGAGCCCGAGCACCCAGATCATCCGCATGCCCGCGATGAAGAACAGCGCGCCCCACACCATCAGGATCAGCATGGTCTGGCCGAAGTCGGGCTCCATCACCAAGAGCGCTACCAGCAGCAGCAGCATGCCCAGCGCCATCGAGGTCGCCGGCATCTCCGGGCGTTTGGTCGATTCCGCAAACAGCCAGGCCGCGACGACGACGAAGGCGGGCTTTGCCGATTCCGAGGCCTGGATGTTGACGCCGATAATGGTGATCCAGCGCTTCGAGCCCTTCACCTCAGGCCCGAACAGCAGCGTCGCCACGATCAGCGCGATGCTCAGCGCAAACACGATCAGCGCGGTGCGGCGGATCTGTTTGGGCGACAGAAAGGAGACGCCGACCAGCACGATGCAGGCCGGCAGCAGGAACAGCACGTGGCGGCCGAAGAAATGGAAGGGATCAAGCCCGATCCGGGTCGCCACCGGCGGGCTCGCCGCCAGCGACAGGATCACGCCGCTTAGCATCAGCACCAGGATCGCGCCCAGCAGCGGCTTGTCGACGGTCCACCACCATTCCGACAGCGGCGTGCGTTCTTCGCGGGAGATCATGGCTGTCCCCAATGGGCAGAGGTCTGTCCCATTGGTGGCGGAGGTTGGTTACCGGGGGGTTAATGGGATGGGGAAGTTTTGAGGGAGTCCAGAACGCTACCGCAAAGCCGGTGTCATACCCCGCGCATGCGGGGTATCCAGTACGCCGAGGCTTCTCGGCTCAAGCTCAACCGCCTCTGGAATACTGGATCGCCCGCCTTCGCGGGCGATGACAGCGGGGGCTCACACCACCGCCTTCACACCCGGCAGCGCGTTGACGAGGTCGCGGAAGGCGGCGCCGCGGATTTCGAAATTACGGTACTGGTCGAAGGAGGCGCAGGCGGGCGACAGCAGCACGACGGGGTCGGTGAGGCCCGACGCTTCCGCATCGCGCGCGGCGCTGGCCACCGCGACGTCCAGCGTCTGCGAGATTTCGTGCGGCACGCGGTCGCCGAGTGTCGCGGCAAACTCCCGCGCCGCCTCGCCGATCAGATAGGCCTTCTTGATGCGTGGAAAGTAGTCCTTGAGGCCCGTGATGCCGCCGGCCTTTGGTTTTCCTCCGGCGATCCAAAAAATTTCGCCGAAGGATGACAGCGCATGCGCGGCGGCATCCGCATTGGTGCCTTTGGAATCGTTGACGAACAGCACATTGCCGCGGCGGCCGACCTGCTCCATGCGGTGGGCGAGGCCGGGAAAGCTGCGGAGCCCATTCTGCAGCGTCTCCGCACTGATGCCCATGGCGAGCGCGCAGGCCGCGGCGCACGCCGCGTTCTGCGCATTGTGCAGGCCGCGCAGCGAGCCGATGCCGCCGAGACGCGCGATCTCGCTGCGCGCGCCGCCCTCGGCGCGCACGATGGTTTCGCGCTCGACATAGATGCCGCTGGCAAGCGGATTCTTCACGGAGATGCGCACCACATTCTTGCCCGATCGATCGAGCCGGTCGGCGATGTTGCGGCAAAAAATGTCGTCGACGCCGACGATCGAGGTGCCGCGCGGCTGTACGCCGGCGACGAGGCGCTCCTTCACCGCGGCGTAATGCTCCAGCGTGCCATGGCGGTCGATATGGTCCTCGCTGATGTTGAGCAGGATGCCAACCGAGGGATCGAGCGAGGGCGCGAGATCGATCTGGTAGGAGGATAGCTCGATGACGTGGACGCGGCCCATGCGCGGCGGCTCAAGCGAGAGGATCGCCGTGCCGATATTGCCACCCATCTGGGTGTCGTAGCCGGCGAACTTCGTCAGATGCGCGATCAGCGCCGTCGTGGTCGACTTGCCGTTGGTGCCGGTGATGGCGACGAAGGGCGCATCCGGCGCGTGGCGGCGGCGCTCGCGGCAAAACAGCTCGATGTCGCCGATCACTTCCACGCCGGCCTGTCGCGCCATCAAGACGCTCCAGTGCGGCGCCGGATGGGTCAGCGGCGCGCCGGGCGTGAGGATCAGCGCGGCAAAATTTTGCCAGGACGCGCTGCGCAGATCAACGGTGGTGAAACCGGCTTGCGCGGCTTTCGCGACATTGTCGGCGTTGTCGTCGGCGGCGACGACGTCGGCACCGCCCGCCTTCAGCGCGTGGCAGCACGCGAGCCCCGAGCCGCCGAGACCGAACACCGCGACCGTCCTGCCCGCAAAGGAGGTGACGGGGATCATCGCGCGCTCAGCGCAGCTTCAGCGTGGAAAGGCCGGCGAGCGCCAGCATCACCGAGATGATCCAGAAGCGGATCACGATCTGCGGCTCGGTCCAGCCCTTTTGCTCAAAATGATGATGCAGCGGCGCCATGCGGAATACGCGCTTGCCCGTCAGCTTGAAGGAAGCGACCTGCACGATGACGGAAACCGCTTCGACCACGAACAGCCCGCCGATCACGGCAAGAACGATCTCGTGCTTCACGGCGACCGCGGTCGCGCCCAGCATGCCGCCGAGCGCGAGCGAGCCGGTATCGCCCATGAAGATCGAGGCCGGCGGCGCATTGAACCAGAGGAAGCCGAGGCCGGCCCCGAGCACCGCGCCGCAGACCACCGCCAGCTCGCCGGTGCCGGCGACGTAATTGATCTGCAGGTAGTCGGAGAACACGGCGTTGCCCGTCAGATACGAGATCATGCCAAAACTGGCGGCGGCGATCATCACGGGGACGATGGCAAGGCCATCGAGGCCGTCGGTGAGGTTGACGGCATTGCCGGCGCCGACGATGACGAAGGCGCCGAAGATGACGAAGAACCAGCCGAAATTGACCACCAGCTCCTTGAAGAAGGGGATGGCCAGCGAGGTCGACGTCGTGTCGCGGCCGATCCGCACCAAGAGATAACAGGCGGCGATCGCGATGATGCCTTCGATCAAGAGGCGCAGCTTGCCGGCAAAGCCGGAGTGCGACTGTTTGGTCACCTTAAGGTAATCGTCATAGAAACCGACGAAGCCAAAGCCGAGCGTCACCGCCAGCACGATCCAGACATAGGGATTGACCGGATTGGCCCACAACAGCGTCGCCACCACCAGGCCCGACAGAATCATCAGCCCGCCCATGGTGGGCGTGCCCTTTTTCGCAATCAGATGCGATGCCGGACCGTCGGTACGGATCGGCTGACCCTTGCCCTGGCGCAGGCGGAGATGATCGATGATCCAAGGCCCGAACAAAAACACGAACAACGCGCCCGTCACCATCGCGCCGCCGGTGCGGAAGGTGATGTAGCGGAACACGTTCAGGAGACCTTTGAGGAATCCCAGAACCGGAACCGTGTTCGACAACTCGATCAGCCAATATAGCATTCAATATGTCCCATGCCGCGGATGCGGATGTGCCGGAAAGGCGAGACGCTCTTTAACCACGGCCTCGCCCCAAGGGCGAGTCATAGCGGGTTGAAAGTTTGCGTGAGCCATATGCGCCTTACACCTTGGCCTGGAGGGCCGCGGCCAGCCGGGGCACGAACTTGTTCACCCAGAACATCTTCTTGCTGCCCTTGACCACCACGACATCGCCGCCGCGCAGCAGGCTCGCCACGTGCTGCGGCTCCAGCGTGGCGGGATCCTCGTGCCAGCCCAGGCCCTTGTCCTGGGGCAGCAGCGCATAAAGGTGATGCATCAGCGGGCCGACGCAATAGACGCCGTCGATTCCATCGAGATGCTTTGCCAGGCCCGTGTGATAGGACGGCGCCTCCTCGCCAAGCTCAAGCATGTCGCCGAGGATGGCGATGCGGCGGCCTTTTGCGACCGGGCGCGCCTTCAGGCTGTCGAGGGCTGCGACCATGCTGGCGGGATTGCCGTTAAAGCTATCGTCAATGAGGATGGCGCCGGCCACCGTCTGCTCGACGCCGCGGCCGGTCATGATGCCGACGTCGTTGAGCTCTGGCGCGAGCAGCGCGGCATCGAGGCCGGCGGCATGGACGGATGCGAGCGCGGCGAGCGCATTGTGCAAGCGATGCGGCGCGCCGGGTGTTAGCGCAAAAGAGATTTGCTGGCCGGCGACATCGGCGGTGACGTCCCAGCTTTCGCCGCGCGCGGCATGTTTGATCTCGCGCACGTCCGTATTGTCGCCGAAGCGGACGGTCGTGCCTTTCCATTCCGGCGCGTTGACATCCGGCGGCAGAACCAGCACGCCATCGTTCGGCAGGCCCTGCGCAATACTCACCTTCTCGCGGCGGATGGCTTCGAGACTACCGAGCTTCTCCAGATGCACCGGCTGCACATTGACGACGAGGGCCACCGTCGGCCGCGCCAGTTCGGAGAGGCGCGAGATTTCGCCGACCTGGTTCATGCCCATCTCGACCACCCAGACGCTGGCTGACGGATCGCCGTTGCACAGTGTCAGCGGCACGCCCCAGAAATTGTTGAAGCTGGAGGGGCTCGCGAACGCATTCGGATAGGCGGCGATGAATTCTTTGGTCGATGTCTTGCCCGCGCTGCCGGTCAGCCCGATCACCGGTCCCTTGTAGCGCGCACGCGCGGCGCGGCCGAGCGCCCAAAGGCCGTCGATCAGCGTGTCCTTTACGATCAGCTGCGGGACGGTGATGCCTTCGATTTTTTTCGGCACGATCATCGCCGCCGCGCCGGAGCTTTCCGCGTTCGCAGCGAATTCCCAGCCGTCGCGCGCGCTGGCGAAGCTGGAAATGAAGCCGCCGCTCGGCGTGCCGGAGAGCGCGATGAACAGGCTGCCGGGTTTGACCAGGCGGCTGTCCTGCGTGACGAAATCAATTGGCGTATCCGGAAATTTTTCCGGCAAGCCCAGCGCGCGGGCGACTTCGGCGACGGTCCATAGCGGCGTTGCGCTCATGCCACCCTCGATGAAAGTGCGGCGGCGACCGCGTCGTGATCCGAGAACGGCAACGTCTTGTCGCCGACGATTTGCCCGGTCTCGTGGCCCTTGCCGGCGATCAAGAGCGCATCGCCCGGCTCAAGTGCTGCGACGCCGGCGCGGATCGCCTCGTTGCGGTCGCCGATTTCCCTGGCGCCCTTCGCCGCGGCGAGGATGGCGGCGCGGATCGCGGCCGGATTCTCGCTGCGCGGATTGTCGTCCGTAATAATGACGCTGTCGGCATTCTCCGCCGCAATCGCCCCCATCAGCGGGCGCTTGCCTGCATCGCGATCGCCGCCGGCGCCGAACACGACGACGAGCTTGCGTTTTGCATACGGCCGCAACGCCTGCAGCGCCTTTGCCAATGCATCCGGCTTGTGGGCGTAGTCGACAAAGACAGGCGCGCCGTTGCGCTCGCCGACGCGCTCCAGTCGGCCCTTGGCGCCTTCAAGCTTTTCGATGGCCGCAAGAACCTTTTCCGCATCGCTGCCGGTGCCGATGGCAAGGCCCGCCGCGACCAGCGCGTTCTCGATCTGGAATTCGCCCACCAGCGGCAAGCGGAGCGCGTGCTTGCGCCCGCGATGCCCGATGACGAGCCTTTGCGCAAAGCCGTCGATGCTGGCTTCGACCAGACGAATGCCGTCCGCGCCGTCCGCCTTGCGCCCGACCGCGATGATGCGCAGTTTTCGCGCCCGCGCGGCGTCGATCACCTGCTGCGAGCAATCATGATCGGCGGATATCACCGCCGCGCCGCCATCGATCACGAGATCGCGGAACAGCCGCAGCTTTGCGTTAAGGTAGTGCGCGACGTCCGGATGATAGTCCATGTGGTCGCGCGAGAGATTGGTAAAACCGCCGGCGGCGACGCGCACGCCGTCGAGCCTGTATTGGTCGAGGCCGTGCGAGGATGCTTCGAAGGCGAGATGCGTGACGCCGTCGCGCGTGATCTCGTCGAGCTGGCGATGCAGCGCGATCGGATCGGGCGTGGTCAGCGAGCCATAGACGGTGCGTTTCGGCGAGACCAGGCCGATGGTGCCGATGCTCGCGGAGGCATGGCCAAGGCTCTGCCAGATCTGGCGCGTGAAGGCGGCGACCGACGTCTTGCCGCTGGTGCCCGTCACCGCCGCAATAACATCGGGTTGCCGTAGGAAAAATCTTGCCGCCGCCAGCGCCAGCGTGCGGCGCGGATTTCTGCTGACGACAAACGGGACGCGCGCGCCTTCCGGCCGCTGGTCGCTTGCGACCGCGACCGCGCCCGCGGCAATGGCGGCATCGACGAAGCGCGCGCCATCGGTCTTGCTGCCCGCCAGCGCAAAGAACAAGTCGCCGGGTTTCACCGCGCGGCTGTCGACGGCCAGCCCCCTCACCTCGACCGCATCGCCTGCGGGATCGATCGTGGCATCGGCGCCAAAGAGGTCGCGAAGTCGCATGCTGTTCCAGTCCGCCGCCGCGGGGTCATTCAGACTCACACCGGCAATAGCAGTGGATTACTGATTTGTCTTCGATGCCGCAAGAATGAGGCGGTCGGACGGCGGCAGGTCGAAGCGGGGTTCGACCCCCAGAAGCGGCGCAATCCGGGCAATAACCTTGCCGCCGGTCGGCACCGCGTTCCAGCCGGATGTGATGAAGCCATGGGTTTCCGGCAGGGCCTTTGGCTCGTCCAGCATGACCAACAGCTGGTATTGCGGGTTGTCCGCCGGGATGATCGCCGTGAAGGAATTGAGCACCTGCTTCTTGGAATAGCGGCCGCCCACCACCTTTTCCGAGGTGCCGGTCTTGCCGCCGATATAGTAGCCCTTGACGTCGGCCTGTTTCGCGGTGCCGATCTCGGCGTTCAGCCGCATCAGATAGCGGATTTTTTCCGAGGTCTCGGGCTTGATCACCCGCTTCGCCATCGCCCGCGCATCCTCCTCCGAGCGCTTCAGGAAGGTCGGCGGAATCAAAAGTCCGCCATTGACCATCGCGTTGATGCCCATCACCGCCTGCAGCGGCGCCACCGCGATGCCGTGACCGAAGGCGATGGTGATTGTGTTCAGCTCGCTCCAGCGTTTTGGCACGATCGGCGAGGCGCTCTCCGGCAACTCCGTGCGCAGCCGCTCGAGCTGGCCGAGCTTTCTCAGGAAAGCCTTATGCGCCTCGACGCCTTGCGCAAGCGCGACGCGCGCCGCACCGACATTGGAGGAGAAGGTGAAGACTTCCGACAGCGTGATCGAGCGGCCGAGCGGATGGGTGTCATGGATGGCGAACTTGCCGAAGTGCAGCGCGCCGCGCGCGTCGTAGAGCGTGTTGAGATTGGCCTTGCCGGAGTCCAGCGCCATCGCCAGGGTCAGCGTCTTGAAGGTCGAGCCCATCTCGAACACGCCGGTGGTCAGGCGGTTGATGCGTTCGGGGTCGTGCGCCTGTTTCGGGAAGTTGGGATCAAAATCCGGCAGCGACACCAGCGCCACGATCTCGCCGGTCTTGACATTGGAGACGAGGCCGGAAGCCGCGTTCGCCTTGTACTTGTCTTTGGCCTTCAACAGCTCGTCGCGCAGCGCGTGCTCGACGCGCAAGTCGATCGACAGCTCCACCGGCTTCTGCAGCCGATCGGTGGCAAAGCCCGCGCGATGCAGATCGGCCAGACCATTGGTGTCCAGCCACTTCTCCATGCCGGCGATGCCCTGGTTGTCGATGTTGACGAGACCAATGAGATGGGCGACCTCGGCGCCGGTCGGATAGACGCGCTTGTTCTCGCGCAAAAAGCCGATGCCGGGAATGCCGAGCTTGTGGATCTCCTGCTGCTGCTTTGGCGAGATCTCGCGCTTCAGCCAGACAAAACCCTTGCGCGTCGACAGGCGGTCGCGCGTCTCGATGGTGTCGAGGTCGGGCAGCACGCCGGTCAGAAGCTCGATCGCCTCGTCCTTGTCGATGATGCGGCGCGGCTCGGCAAAGAGAGATGGCGCCTTGACGTCGGTGGCGAGGATCTCGCCGTTGCGGTCGACGATATCTGGCCGCGCAGTGGCGATCGCATCCTGCGCGGCGGCGCGGCGCGCGCCGTGGCCGTCGGCGCCGATCGCGAACATGACCAGCCGCCCGCCGATCACGGCATAGACCGCGGCAAAGGCCAGAATGGCGAATCCGACGCGGGCGCGCGCCTTGGCATTGCGGTCGACATTGCGTCCATAGAGCAGGCTGCGGATCAGCCGCTGCCGCCAGGGTTCCGTCGGCCTGTTGCGGTCGCGCTCGCTCATCGCCGCGCTCCCTGCGCCGGAATCGAACCAGTGACGACAGTGGCTGCAGCGCCCGCCTCGATGGTGTTGAGCATCGAGCCGATCGGATCGGGTTCGCGGCTAAAGCTCGGCGGCCGTTCCGGCAGGTTTTTCAGCTGATCATATTGCTGGGCCGTGATCGGCTTCAGCGCGAGGTGGCGCTCGGTTAGGCCCTGCAGCCGCAGCGGCGCATCGAGCTTGGCCCATTCGGCACGCAGCACAGCGATGGCATCGCGCTGCTCGCGGATTTCGGCATTGAGCCGCTGCACCCGCTCGACCCGCGAGGTCGATTCCATCTTGATGCGGTAGACGTAGGCGGCCGCGAAGATCAGCATGCCGACGACGCAGAGGTGGATGAGCCGCATGGTCAGCCTCCCCTCAGGACGTCGGCGAGCCGGGGCCAGTCCGGCCATTTGTCCTCCGCATGGGCGGGCGCCTCCGTGCGCGCAGCGGCGCGCAGCTTTGCGGAGCGCGCGCGTGGATTGGCCGCGATCTCGGCCTCGCCGGGTGTGACCGGGCGTTTTGTCAGAATCTCAAAGCTGGTCGCGGCGTGCGCGACTTCAGGCAGGTGCCGCGAGCCGGCCGAGACCTTGCCGCGATCGGCGAAGAAATTCTTGACGATGCGGTCCTCCAGCGAGTGGAAGGACACGACGACCAGCCGTCCGCCCGGCTTGAGCACACGCTCGGCGGCGGCGAGTGCCTCCTGCAATTCGTCGAGCTCTTCATTGACGAAGATGCGCAGCGCCTGAAAGGTACGCGTCGCCGGGTGAATCTCGTTCGGCTTGGCGCGCACCACCTTGGCGACGAGCTCGGCCAGCGCGCGCGTGGTGGCAATCGGCGCCTCCTTGCGCGCAGCGACGATGGCGCGGGCAATGCGGCGGGAGTTTCGCTCCTCGCCGAAAATGTAGATGATGCTGGCGAGATCCGCCTCGGAAGCTTTTGCGACGACATCCGCTGCCGTCGGGCCGTCCTGTCCCATCCGCATGTCGAGCGGGCCGTCGAAGCGGAAGGAGAAGCCGCGCCCGGCCTGGTCGAGCTGCATGGAGGAGACGCCGACATCCATGACGACGCCGTCGACAGCATCCACGCCCTGCGCGGCGCAGACGTCCGCGAGATTGGAAAAACGGTCCTGCACTAGTTCAAGCCGTCCTTCGGAGCGCTCGACAAGATCAAAGCCGCCGGCAATCGCAGTGCGGTCGCGGTCGATGCCGATCACCCTTGTACCGGCCACGCCGAGAATCGCGCGGCTGTAACCGCCGGCGCCAAAAGTCGCATCGACATAGATTCCGCCCGCGCGCGGGGCGAGCCATTCGACCGCTTCGCTGCCGAGCACGGGGATATGGCGCTGCGCGCTCATGCGGAGGCGCCGGCTGCCACGCGCCGGACGAAACAAGGGAACCCTGACGCTGACAGGCCCATGGCGCCTCAATTCCCCGCAGCTTGCCGGGCTGATCCGGTCGAAATACCGCCGCGCGCCACAAGCGCCGATCCCGGCGGGCGGCAAACCCTGTTCTAAAGACGGAATTTGCCGGGCTGCCATGGGATTTCGAGCGCGAAAATGGCCTTCGGCCGTCCCCCGTTTCGGTCGCGGCTCTTCATTACTTAGTAACGGCACTTAGCCTTAAGAAAGCGTTGATGCTTGCGCCGGCTCTTAAGCACGCTGCCCGGCGCAGTGATGCGCCCCGCACACACTCCGCCAAAATGCGAAAGCCGCGTGACTTACCGGATTGCCACGACCAGTTCGTAAAGGAATAGTAAATGTCCACCTTTGTCTGCCGTCGTGTTGCCCGGTTTCTGGTTCTGTCATGGCTTCTGGTTCGTTCGCGTCTGCTGGTATCGATTCGAAGCGTCAACGCGCCCTCCCGCTTCCCAAGGGCACCGCGGACATGAGAACCTTTACTCCCGATTCCTCGATTGCTTCCGATGTCATCCCCTCGCCGAACTATGGCGAGCGGAACAAGGGCCGCGTGCCCGACATGATCCTGCTGCACTACACCGGCATGCCCGACGTCGAGGGCGCGATCGCGCAGCTCTGCACGCCGGGCACCGACGTCTCCGCGCATTACATCGTGTTGGAGGACGGCCGCATCGTGCAATGCGTGCCGGAGGCCAAACGCGCCTGGCATGCCGGCACGTCGAACTGGGCCGGCGAGGACGACATCAATTCCTGCTCGATCGGCATCGAGATCGTCAACCGCGGCCATGACTGGGGCTATCCGGACTTTCCGCTGCGGCAGATCGCGGCCGTGATCGCGCTGTGCCGCGGCATCATGCTCCGCCGCAACGTGCCGGCGCACCGCGTGCTCGCGCATTCCGACGTCGCGCCCTCGCGCAAGAAAGACCCTGGCGAGAAATTCCCGTGGCATTCGCTGGCCAATTCCGGCGTCGGGCACTGGGTGCAGCCGGCGCCGATCGTGCGGAGCGAGTCGATGCAGCTCGGCGCCGTCAGCGACGACGTCATGAACATGCAGACCGCGTTCGCCAAATACGGCTACGGCATTCCCGTCACCGGCAAGTATGACGGCGCGACCATGGACGTGGTCGCCGCCTTCCAACGTCATTTCCGTCCCGCCAAGGTCGACGGCGCCTGCGATCGCTCGACCATGGCGACACTGCATGCCCTGCTGTCGAGTTTGCCGAACGAGGCGGTGAACATCGCGGCGAGGTAGTTCCGCAGCGGCGGCGAGCCCCCTCACCCCGTCTTCGTTGGGGGAAGAGAGAGCGAAAGCTCGATCTTGGAGGGTCGGGGTGAGGGGAAGCCGCCGCGGGAGTCTAGTGAACGCAGCGCATAGGACGGGTTGAGCGAAGCGAAACCCATCACCTTTGCTGCGGCGACGCGATGGGTTTCGCTTGCGCTCTACCCATCCTACGAGTTTGCGAGCTCGGCCAGACGTCGTGCATAGAGGCGGCGCAGCGGTTCGAGTTGCGTCGCTGCCGTGGCGGCGAGGTAAGCCTCGCGCGCCGCGTCGCGACGGCCGAGCCGACGCAGCAGATCGGCGCGCACCGCTGGCAGCACTTCATAGCCCTTCAATCCGCCGCGCGCCTCGATCGCGTCGATCAGCTGCAACGCGCGCGCCGGGCCGTCGACCATCGACACCGCGGCGGCGTGGTTGAGCTCGATCACCGGCGACGGGCTGATGCGCAGCAGCACCTCGTAGAGGCCGGCGATCTGCGGCCAGTCGGTATCCTTGTAGTTCGGCGCACGCGCATGCAGCGCGGCGATCGCCGCCTGCACCGCGTAGGGCTCCAGCTGGCCCGGTTTGCGCAACGCTTCTTCGACGAGACCGAGACCTTCGGCAATCTGCGCCCTATCCCACAAAGAACGGTCCTGTTCTTCCAGCAGCACGATGTCGCCGCCGGCGGTCTCGCGCCCGGCGCGGCGGGCATCGTGCAGCAGCATCAAGGCCAAGAGCCCCTTGATCTCGCCGCGGCCGGGCATCAGGCCGTCGAGCAATCGCGCGAGGCGAATCGCCTCACGCGAAAGGTCAGGGCGCATCAGGTCTTCCCCCGAGGTTGCGGCATAGCCTTCGGTGAAGACGAGATAGATCACTGCGAGCACGCCGCGCAGTCGCGGCTCCAGCGCGTCGCGCTGCGGCACCTCATAGGGAATGCCGGCGAGGCGGATTTTCTGTTTTGCCCGCAGCAGCCGCTGCGCCATGGCGTCCTCGCTCGTCAGGAACGCACGCGCGACCTGCGCGGTGCTCAGGCCGCAGACCGTGCGCAAGGTCAGCGCCACCTGCACTTCCGGCGCAAAGGAATGATGGCAGCAGGTGAAGATCAGCCGCAGCATGTCGTCGTCGAGCACGGCGGGTGTTTCCTCGCATGGCGAGGCCGCATTGAGCTCCAGCTCATGCGCCACTTGTTGCTGCTTGCCGCGAAAGGCGATGTTGCGGCGGATGCGGTCGATCGCCTTGTTGCGCCCGACATTGATCAGCCAGGCGCGCGGATTGCACGGCATTTCGCCCTGCGGCCAGCGCTCCAGCGCCACCGTAAAGGCGTCCTGCAGCACGTCCTCCGCCAGATCGAAATCGCCGACGAGGCGGATCAGCGTGGCCATCGCCCGGCCCGCCTCGTCGCGGAAGATTTTTTCGATTTCAACAGGGGTCATCGCGGCGACGGACTAGCGGTCATACACCCAGATCGGCCGCACCTCGATCGAGCCGGTGCGCGCCCCGGGGATCCGCGCGGCGATGGCGATTGCGCTGTCGAGGTCCTTGGCCTCGATCATGTAGTAGCCGCCGAGCTGCTCGCGGGTTTCCGCGAATGGGCCGTCCGTCGTCAGCGTCTTGCCGTCGCGAACGCGCACCGTGGTCGCGGTATGCGTGTCCTGCAGGCGGTCGCCTCCCTTGTAATTGCCGCTCTGGATGATGGACTGGGTGAAGACGCCATACTCCTCCATCGTCTTCGCGGTGGTCGCAGCGTCGCGCTTCGCGTACTCGACCTCGTTCTGGTAGATCATCAGCAAATACTGCATTTCGCTTACTCCTGTTCATCGGCTGGAATCGCCGACAGCCAGTCGAAGGACCCGCGCGCAAAACGACATGTTCAGGATAATTTATTTTGGCCGGTTCCGGCCCCCGTTATCGGCTTGACGGCAGGGTTTTGAAACCCCATCACAGGGGCGTCAGTCGGCCGGACGGCCGCTCCGGCTAGGGTCGAAAGGCCGCCGGGGAGGAAAGTCCGGGCTCCATCGACATGCGGTGCCGGATAACATCCGGCGGGGGCGACCCCAGGGAAAGTGCCACAGAGAACGAACCGCCCCGCCTCCGCCCTTTGGGCTTCGGCGAGGCAGGCCCTCGGGCCTGCTACGACGTAGCAGCGCAAGCTGCGAAGGCGAGAGCAAGGGTGAAAAGGTGCGGTAAGAGCGCACCGCGTTTCCGGCAACGGAGACGGCACGGCAAACCCCACCGGGAGCAAGACCGAATAGGGACGGCAGCGCGGGCTGTTCGCGAAAGCGATAACGCCGCAGGGCGATGTCAGGCCAGCCGTCCGGGTAGGTTGCTCGAGGCCATGTGCGAACATGGTCCCAGAGGAATGGCCGTCACGTATCGTCCGCGCAAGCGGGCGGTGCCCTACAGAACCCGGCTTACAGGCCGGCTGATATGTTGAAATGAGGGGCTCGGCGCAACACGCCGAGCCCCTCGCCAATTTGGCGCACCGTCGCCGCTCTGGCAAAGTCGCAGGCAACTGTTCCGAACGACGGTCCTGGAGATGCAGGGATGATCGAGGTCTGCCGGAAACCTGCTTCCATTTGCAAAGTGATCCCCGATCTTGAACGCCTGACTACGCCGGCGGATGTCGCGCGATTTGCGGAGTCGGAGAAGAACGCGATCGAGCAAAGGATTTCGACGCGCGGTCTTGACCTAAGGCTGGCCAGGCGAAGCGACATCCAGGCCATTCAAGATTTTCAGGCGCAACGCTTCGCAAAGGGTACGCTGCTCGAAGACGGCTATGTCCTCTATCGCATCGTGCGGTTCGGTTGCGCCGTCATTGTCGAGAACGCCGACGGCCAGATCGTCGGGTGCAACCTGTGCCAGAGCTTCGATGATCCCGACCGCACATTGTGGGGCGTGCGCAACTCGGCCGACCCATCGGTATCCGGCGCGAACCTCGCTGCGGAGCTGGCCAGTTACACCAGTTTCATCGGAATGTTGCGAGGATCCCGATTCCGGCGCGGTTTCTTTGCGCCGACCAACTTTGGCTCCGCGGCAAATTCCCTCAACCATGTCGGGTTCATCGCGGAGGCGCTTGATTTCGATGTCCCCGGCCATCAGGGACCTCGATTCGTGGTGGCGATGCCGCTTACGCCCGCCGGCATGCGGAACAATCGGATCGATGTCGAGAAGGTACTGTCGTTCATGGATACGCATCGCGCGGGAGACGACTACCGGACGGTGGCCAGCTCCGACACCCAGGGGCTGGCGGACATGTACGCCAACAGCCCGTTCCGGGTGGTGGCATTCCTGAAAGCCGGCCAGCGTGTCACCGAGAATAGCTTTTTCGCGCTTCCGGAGAAAGTCCTCAATTTGCGGAAGCCGCAACCCTGGTGAGTGGCTGCGCCGAAATCTCCTCCAGCATCGCCGTCAATGCCTCCGGCGCGGTGACGTTCGGCGAATGGCTGGCGTCGATCTCGTGGTAGCGCCAGGCGGGATCGTTCCTCGCCATCCTCGCGAACGGGCCGAAGGTGTCGGCGGGCGTGATGCGCCTGGCGTAGATGTAGCTGCGCGGCAGCGTCAGCGGCGCCGACAGTTTCAGTTTCTGTTCAAAGCATTTGATCGGCATGTGGACGCGGCGTTCGGCGAGCCATGCTGCGTCCTCGGGCGAGGTGTCCGGCGGCGTCGGGTTCGGCGGCACGCGCCAGCCGTCGCCGGATTTGACAGCCGCGCGCATGCGCCGCTGCTCCGGCTCGGCCAGGAAGTCGAGCAGCGACTGGCCATCGGCAGGCACGAAGGCGTCGATATAGATGAGCTGCCTCAGCTTGTCGCGCGCGCGGTCGGCGACGCCGGTCGCGACCATGCCGCCATAGGAATGGCCGACCAGCGTGATGTCGCGCAGGTCCTCGTATTTGATGACGCCAAGCATGTCGGCGATATGCGTCTCGAGATCGATGGCGGGATTCGCCAGATGCGCGCGCTCGCCGAGCCCCGTATAGGTCGGCGTCACCAGGCGGTGGCCGGCCTTGTTCATCAGCGGATGCATCTTCTTCCAGGCCCAGCCGGCCGACCAGGCGCCGTGACAGACCAGGAATGTTTTCGGCGAAGAACTCATCGGCGCGTTTCCGTTGTGTTTTCGTGAGTGGTCGCGATAGTAGCGACCCGCGCCGTCGTGTAAACGATGGTCCTGCCAACGCGCCGTCATTCCGGGGCGGCTCGCAGAGCCGAACCCGGAATCTCGAGATTCCGGGCTCGTGCTTCGCGCGCCCCCGCATGACGACAAGGGAAAGAAGAGTGGACGCAACCACCTACGCCGTCCTGCTGTTCGGCGCGCTGGCCGGCGGCTTCGTCTCGGGGCTGGCCGGATTCGGCACTGCGCTGATGGCGCTGGGGATCTGGCTCTATGTGCTGTCGCCGGCGCTGGCCGTGCCGTTGGTGCTGATCTGCTCGGTCTCTTCGCAACTCTTCACCTTGCCGTCGATGTGGCGCCTGATGGATTTCAGGTTGGCGCTGCCCTTCGTGCTCGGCGGCCTCGCCGGCATGCCGATCGGCGCGCTGCTGGTGGCGCGCGCCGATCCGGCCACCTTCAAGCTGAGCGTCGGCGTGATGCTGATCGCCTTTCCGACGGCGCTCTATCTCGTCCGCAGTCCGCTGGCGTTCCGCTTCGGCGGCCGCGCCGCGGATGCCGCAGTCGGATTTGCCGGCGGCATTCTGGGCGGACTCGCCGGCCTGTCCGGCCCGCTGCCGACGCTGTGGGCGAGCGTGCGCGGCTGGACCAAGGACCAGCGCCGCGGCGTATTCCAGATTTTCAACGGCACCGTCCTCGGCGCCGCCCTCGCCCTGCAGGTCGCCAGCGGCTTCGTCGCAAGGGAGGTGTTCTGGCTCGCGCTTCTCGCGCTGCCGGGCACACTGGTCGGAGCGCGGCTCGGCATGTGGACCTATCGTTCGCTGAGCGACCGCAATTTCTACGACATCGTGCTCGGGCTCTTATTCCTCTCCGGACTCGGTCTGCTCTGGAGCAGCATTGCACCGAGATGACGCGCGCATGGCGGCCATGTGCACCGAGTGAGCCGGCTAGGCGAACTCGGACGAAGCCGGTAACCAGACGCGCATGTCCTCCACCACGCAAGTCATGCCGTCACAGCATCAGCGCGAACAACTCGGTCTCTTCCTGGGTTTCGTCGGCGTGGTGATCTTCGGCGGCACGCTGCCGGGAACGCGGCTGGCGGTATCCGCCATCGATCCGATCGCGGTGACGGCGCTGCGCGCAGCCATCGCCGGCATCTGCTCGCTGGCGCTGCTGATCACGCTGCGCCGGCCATTGCCGCCCCGCGCACTGTGGCCGCAACTCGTCATCGCGATGCTCTGCGTCACCATACTCTTCCCGCTGTTCATCACCTTCGGCATGCAGACGGTGGATGCCTCGCATGGCGGCGTCGTGCTCGGCGTGCTGCCGATCGCGACTGCGCTGGTGGCCATCGCGATCACCCATGAGCGGCCACGGCCGCTGTTCTGGATCGCCTCGCTCGCAGGCGCCGCGCTGGTGATCGCCTTTGCGCTGCGCCAGGGCGGCGGCGCCATGTCATCGGGCGATCTGCTGCTGTTTGCGGCCGTTGCGGCGTCGGCGATCGGCTACGGCTTCTCGGGACGGCTGACGTCGAGCATGCCGGGCTGGGAAGTCATCAGCTGGATCCTCGTCATCGCGCTGCCGATCTCGATTCCGGCAGCATGGTTGACCATGCCCGCCGACATCCTGCAGCTTCCGGCAAAGCCCCTGCTCGGCCTCGTCTATGTCGCGCTGTTCTCGCAGTGGATCGGCTTCTTTGCCTGGAATGCCGGCATGGCGATGGGCGGCATCGCGCGGGTGTCGCAGGTGCAACTGTTGCAGCCCTTCGTCACCTTTGCGCTGGCGGCGTACTTCAATGGCGAGTCGATCACGTGGCAAACCGTGGCGTTCGCGGCGGCCGTAGTCACGACAGTTGCGATCTCGACGCGCACCCGCGGGCGCGTGACGCCTGCCTAGCTCGTCATTCCGGGGCGCACGCGCATCGCGCGGGCGAACCCGGAATCTCGAAGTTATCTGGCGGGCATCGCGCAAAGCAATCTCGAGGTTCCGGGTTCACGCATCGCGTGCCCCGGCACGACGCTGGTTTACTCGGCGGCTGAAATGAACTCCGTCGCCTGCCGCTCGAACAGGCCGCGATAGATGCCGCCCGCGCGCGCTGTCAGCGAAGCGTGCGTGCCCTGCTCGACGATCTCGCCGCGGTCGAACACCAGGATGCGGTCGAGACTGCGCACCGTCGACAGCCGATGCGCAATCACGATCGAGGTGCGTCCCTTCATCAGCCGCGCCATCGCCTGCTGGATCAGGCCTTCCGATTCCGAATCCAGGCTCGACGTCGCCTCGTCCAGGATCAGCACCGGCGCGTCGGCCAGGAACGCGCGCGCCAGTGCCACGCGCTGCCGCTCGCCGCCCGACAATTTCACGCCGCGCTCGCCGACCAGCGTGCCATAGCCTTTCGGCAGCCGCACGATGAAGTCGTGGGCGTTCGCCAGCCGCGCCGCCTGCTCGATCGCCGACATGCTGGCGCCCGGCCGGCCGTAGGCGATGTTCTCAGCCAGCGAGCGGTGAAACAGGATCGGATCCTGCTGCACGATCGCGATCTGACTGCGCAGCGACTGCTGCGTCGCCAGTGCGATGTCCTGACCGTCGATCAGGATGCGCCCGTCCGAGACGTCGTAGAGCCGCTGCACCAGTTTGACGAACGTCGTCTTGCCGGAGCCGGAACGCCCGACCAGCCCGACGCGCTCGCCGGCGCGGATGTCGACCGACAGGCCGTCATACAGCGGCGAAAGATGGCCGCCATAGAGGAACGTGACATTGTCAAAGACAATGCGCCCGCCCTGGATGTCGATCGGCTTCGCGTCCGGTGCATCGGCAATGCCGATCGGCTCGTCATGGATCGCCACCAGCTCCTCCATGTCGTTGACCGAGCGCTGCAGATTGTTGATGTGCATGCCGACATCGCGCAGGTACGCGTGGATGATGTAGTAGCTGGTCAGCACATAGGTGACATCGCCGGGCGTGGCGCGGCCGGCGATCCACAAGAGGATCGCGCCGCCGATCACGGACGCGCGGAAGCACAGCAGCACCGTGAGCTGCGCGGTGGACGTGTAGTTGTAGCGATACCAGGTCCGCCGCACCCGCGCGCGCCAGCGTGCGATGACGCCCTCGAGCCGTGCGTCTTCCCGCGCTTCCGCGCCAAAAGATTTCACCACCGCGTTGCAGGTCACGGCGTCGGCCAGCGTGCCGCCGACCTTGGTGTCCCACGCATTGGAGACGCGCGCGGCCGGCGCGATGTAGCGGACCGAGAAGGCCAGCGTCATCGCGACATAAACGATGGTGCCGACCAGGATCACGAGACCAAGCTGCGGCCAGTGCAGGCCGAGCAGGATCATCGAGCCCACCAGTACCGTCAGCGAGGGCGCCAGCGCCATCAGAATGGTGTCGTTGAGCAGGTCGAGCGCCCACATGCCGCGCGTGATCTTGCGCACGGTCGAGCCGGCAAACGAGTTGGCGTGCCAGTCGGTGGAGAAGCGCTGCACGCGCATGAAGGCATCGCGCGCCACGTCGGACATGATCTGCAGCGTGAACGGCACGATCGCCTGCAGGCCGATCAGCCGCAGCACCATCGAGGTCAGGCCCAACGCGACGATGCCGCCGAAGGCGGCGAACGCGGCATGGCGCGCGGCAGCGTCCTCGGCGCCGCGGGTCAGGGCGTCGACCAGATGGCCGGAAAACACCGGCATGAACAGGTCGGCAACGGTCGCGCCGAGCAGGCCGCCGGCCACGGTGGCGGCGCGGCGCGGCTGTTCCAGCCAGTGGCGGAACACGAAGGGAATCACCACGCGGATGGCGGCGGGACGGCTTTTTCTCTTGGCTCTTGCGGCGGTCATGGCGTCATCCGGCTGCGCTTAGGCGCACACGCCGGCTCCAAAGCTGGACGCGGAACGTGCGGCAAACGGGCCGGACGCAGCCGTCGTTGAAATCGATAACTCGTTGGGAAGCTTGGGAGATCGGGACGTCAGGCCCGATCGGGGTCGCTGAAAATGGCGCTCAGGAAGCGCAGACGCGCGATGTAAGCATCGAGTACGGGCGGTCGATCTGCGAAATCAGCTTAATCATGCAAATCTCCCCGGTTCGAGTGCTACAATGCGTAGCTTATAAAGCCATCATGGCGAAATTGCAACTGGCGGCGCAGCGGTTTCCCTTCCTGTTGCCGCGCCCGCGCGCGCGGCGGCAACCGGCCCGGAACAGGTGCTTTTCGACTTTCCCCGGCCAGCCGCAACGCCTAAAAGGTCGCCCGAGCAACGCTTCCCTCAATTTCTTCCCGGTGGAGACCTTGGCCGATCGCGCCCAATCGACCCATGAAAGCTATTCCCGCGACGAAAATATCGTCGCCGGTTCCGATCGCTCGTTCGGGTTTGTCATGGCCGGCGCCTTCGCCGTGGTGAGCGCGCTGAACGGCTGGCATAACGGGCGGATCTGGCCGTGGACCGCGGGGCTTGCCGCCATCTTCCTGGTCGCGGCCTTGGCTCGCCCGGCGCTGCTCAATCCGCTCAACCGCATCTGGCTCAAATTCGGCCTGTTGCTGCACAGGGTCGTCAACCCCGTGATCATGGCGCTGCTGTTCTACGGCACGGTGCTGCCGACCGGGCTCGTGCTGCGCGCGATGGGCAAGGATCTGCTGCGGCTCAAGCGCGAGCCCGATGCGGAAAGCTACTGGATCGTGCGCGCGCCGCCCGGGCCCGCGCCGGATACAATGAAGGACCAGTTCTAGAGAGTACGAGAGAGATGGATTTCCTGAAAGAACTTTGGCGTTTCATGCGCGTGCGCAAGAAATTCTGGCTGCTGCCGATCCTGATCATGATGGTGGTGTTCGGCGGCCTCGTGGTGCTGACCAAGGGCTCGGCAATCGCGCCGTTCATCTACACCCTGTTCTGACCCGCGATCACGTCACCCAATGCGTATCCTCGGAATCTCCGCCTTCTACCACGACAGCGCCGCGGCGCTGATCGAGGACGGCCGCATCGTCGCCGCCGCCCAGGAAGAGCGTTTCACCCGCAAGAAGCACGATCCCTCTTTCCCGCACAACGCCATCGCTTCCTGTCTGGCGGAAGCCGGCGCCACGATGGAGGCGCTCGACCATGTCGTGTTCTACGACAAGCCCTTCCTGAAATTCGAACGGCTCCTGGAGACCTATGTCGCGCTGGCGCCGCGCGGGTTTCGCTCGTTCCAGATGTCGATCCCGCTCTGGCTGAAGGAAAAACTCTTTCAAAAGAGCCTGCTCAGCGACGAGCTGAAGAAATTCGCGCCCGAATTCGACCGCGCGAAACTTCTGTTCTGCGAGCACCATCTGAGCCATGCGGCCTCGGCCTTCTACCCCTCGCCTTACGAGGACGCGGCCGTGCTCACCATGGACGGCGTCGGCGAATGGGCGACGACGTCGGCTGCCGTCGGCAACGGCAACAAGCTGGAGATTTTCCAGGAGATCCATTTCCCACATTCGCTGGGGCTGCTCTATTCCGCGGCGACCTACTACACCGGCTTCAAGGTCAACTCCGGCGAATACAAGGTGATGGGGCTCGCGCCCTATGGCGAGCCGAAATACACAAAACTCATTCTCGATCACTTGATCGACCTGAAGCCGGACGGCTCGTTCCGCCTCGATCTCTCCTATTTCGACTATTGCACCGGCTTCACCATGACCAACGAGCGGTTTGCAAAACTGTTCGGCCAGCCGGTGCGCACCCCCGATCAATTGCTGACGCCGTTCCACATGGATGTCGCGGCCTCGATCCAGGCGGTGCTGGATGAAGCAGTGCTGCGGCTGACGCGGAGCCTCGCGAAGGTGACGAAGTCGCGCAATCTGTGCCTTGCCGGGGGCGTGGCGCTGAATTGCGTCGCCAACGGCAAGGTGCTGCGCGACGGCCATTTCGATAGCATCTGGATCCAGCCGGCCGCGGGCGACGCCGGCGGCGCGGTGGGCGCGGCCCTTTCCGCCTATCACGGCTTTGCCGGCAAGCCGCGCAACAGCAACGGCGCCGACGGCATGGCCGGCGCCTATCTCGGGCCGCAATTTTCGCAAGCCGAGATCGAGCAGCGGCTGACCGCGGCCCGCGCAAAATTTTCACTGCTCGACGAGGCCGCGATGATCGACGCGACCGCACAGGCGCTCGCCGATCAAAAGGCCGTCGGCTGGTTCCAGGGCCGCATGGAGTTCGGCCCGCGCTCGCTCGGCGCGCGCTCGATCCTCGGCGATGCCCGCTCGCCCGCCATGCAGAAGAACCTCAATCTCAAGGTCAAGTACCGCGAGAGTTTCCGGCCCTTCGCGCCCGCCGTGCTGCGCGAGGACGTTGCCGACTGGTTCGACTTGAAATCCGACAGCCCCTATATGCTTGTTGTCGCCGACGTCAGGGAAGATCGCCGCCGCCAGATGACCGCGGAGGAACAGGCGCTGTTCGGCATCGACAAGCTGAACATATCGCGCTCGGAAATCCCGGCGGTGACGCATGTCGATTACTCCGCCCGCATCCAGACCGTGCACCGCGACACCAACCCGCTGTTCCACCGCCTGCTCGCCCGCTTCAAGGAGCTGACCGGCTGCCCCGTGCTGGTCAACACCAGTTTCAACGTCCGCGGCGAGCCGATCGTGTGCACGCCGGAAGACGCCTTCCGCTGCTTCATGGGCAACGAGCTCGACGTGCTCGTGGTCGGCAATTGCGTGCTGCAGAAGACGGAACAGGATCCCGCGCTGAAGCAGGATTACAGCCAGGCATTCGAGGCGGACTGACCGAATTGCGACACCGATCGCGCTGAAAATCGGTGGTGAAAGCGTTGAGAGGGGTGCGTCTTGAAGTTCGAATTTCGATGCCACGCCTGCGGCGACATCCACCAAGGGATTCCCAGCTTTGGGCCGAGGCCCCGCTGAGCTACTACGCCATAGCGGAATCGGAAAGGGCTTCGCGATGCGAGCTCGGCAGCGACGATTGCGTTATCGATCGCAGGTCGTTCTTCGTGCGTGGCTGCTTGGAGATTCCTGTGCACGGCGCAGACGAGCCATTCAGCTGGGGCGTCTGGGTCTCGTTGAGCGAACAGAGTTTTCTCACCTGGGTGAAGAACTTCGATCAGCAACGCCGATCACATGTGGGTCCGTTCTTCGGCTGGCTCAACGCATGGCTCAAGCCATATCCAGAAACGCTAAACCTCAAGACGCATGTACATCTTCGTGACAATGGGGTGAGACCCTGGATCGAGCTTGAGCCCACTGATCATCCCCTCGCCGTTGAACAGCGCAACGGGATCTCGATTGATCGAGTCGCTGAGATCTATGCAATCATGATGCACGGCGCCGATCACTAGCGGCGTCGGCCTCACCAATCATTTGCGGCGACTGCAGTTCTTCTGCCGGTGTCAGGCTGGAGTCCGCGATGATTTTGTGACACCGCCGGCGCAACAAAATCGCGCGTTCCACCGGGAACTCGAAAACCGGTTCCGGCTTTATGTTCTTCACACCAATGGGAGCATGACATGGGTGACCGCCACTACAATGTGCTCTTTCTCTCAAACCGGAACTCGGCGCGCAGCATTTTCGCCGAAGCGGCATTGAACCGCGTTGGGCGCGAACGCTTCACGGCTTACAGCGCCGGGTTGCGTCCGGCCGACCGCCTCGACGATCTGGCGATCGACGTCCTGAGGGTTGCGGAGTATCCCACGGAGGGACTGCATCCCAAGCATTGGAAAGAGTTCGCGAAGGCCGATGCTCCGCCGTTGGATTTCGTGTTCACGCTGTGCGACATCGAGGCCGGCGAGCCGCTGCCGCATTGGCCGGGCCGTCCGATCACCGGCGACTGGCGTTATCCGGACCCGGTGACGGTGGACGACAAGCAGGAGCGGCGCAGGGCTCTGGCCGCCACACTCGGCGATCTCGAACGGCATATGCTGGCGTTGGTGCAACTGCCCATCCGATCGCTCGATGAGATCAGCCTGCGCGAGCGGCTGAAAGAGCTTGGCCAGGGCGTCACCGCCGCCGCTCGCTAGATTTCGCGCACGGGCGACGTTTCGCCGATGCCCATCATGCGGGGAGCGCTCTGCCGGACATCACACGCCCGAGCCCGCTGCCGGCGCAGGACCGAGCGGCGCGCCGCCGACCGAAACAGGTCCGACAGGTCTGGGCAGCGGCGGCGGCAAAGGAGGCGAATGCGGCATTTTTCGCGACGTCCGGATGATCCGGGCGCGGGGATTAGACGGCGCGATGCTGCCGGTCGTCAACGGCGCCATGCCGCTATGCATGGCATTGACCTGCGCCGTCAGCGACATCAGTTGGCGCGATATCCGCTTCAGGTCCGCCTGTTGGTTTGCCGAGCTTTCCGTGAGCGACACCAGCGTGGTCGCGTTTTGCTGCTGCGACGACTGGATATCTCGCTGCGACAACTGAATGTCCCTCAGCGCCGCGGTGACAATCGGATCGGGTATCGGCTTGGGTGGCGGCGCCGCGACGCGATTGGATTTCGGCGCCGGGGTGCGATTGAAGTTCGGCCAGGACAGAGAATCGAATTTCGGCAAGGAGACCGAGACGCGATCGAAGTTCGGCGGGGAGAAGCGATCAAAACTCGGCAAGGAGAAATTCGGCAAGGAGAAGCTCGGCAAGGAGTTGGCGGTGGCAGCACCAAGGATCGCAAGCGCCGCAAGCGACACCACGGTCACGGTCACGCGGCCAGAGGCGCCCTGCGCTACCGCCTCCGGCTGCTTGTCGCCTTTCGCTTCCTTCTCCGGCGTTTCAGCCACCTGCGTTCCCCACGAGTCAGACCAGTCGCAACATTCCCTCGCCGCCAATCATCAAATGAAAGAGCCATTGCGGGGACGATCAGGCGACGACACGCACGATGGCCCAGCTAAATTGATCCCAAATCATCGGCTTATATGGTTAAGGATCGGTTATGCCCGGCCATCCCGGCCGAAGCGGACATCGATCCGGGTAACGAACAGCGGCAGCTAGTGGTCCGGCGCCGCGCCCGCCGCCATCGCCGGCGGCTTCTTCATCAAGAGCACCAGCACGCTGAGGCAGAGGTAGAAAATCGTCAGCAGGAAGAAGGCGTCGCCATAGCCCATCACGGCGGCCTGGCGGTGCACGATCTGCGACAGCTGCTTCATCGCCATCATCGCGGCGTCGCCCATGCCGTGCATTTTCTGCGTCAGCATGTTGAGCGTCTCGGTCGCGGTGGCATTGCCCCAGTTCACCCGCTCCTGCAGGCGAACGATGTGCAAATCGGTGCGCTCGTTCAGCACCTGGTTGATGACGGCGAGCCCGACGGCGCCGCCGAGATTGCGCATCAGGTTGAACAGGCCGGAGGCGTTCTTGACCTGCTCCGGCGGCAACGTGCCGAGCGCGATGGTGTTGGTCGGCACCATCGCACACATCATGCCGATGCCGCGCAGCACCTGCGGCATGAACAGCTCCCAGAAATCGTAATCCTTGGTGACCCAGGTCATCTGGTACGAGCCGAGCGCGAAGATGATCAGGCCGAACGCGATAATCAGGCGCATGTCGATGATCGTCATCAGCCGCCCGATGATCGGCGCGACCAGGAACATGGTGATGCCCGAGACGAACATGGTCTCGCCGATCATCAGCGCGCTGTAGCCCCGCACTTCGGCGAGATAGCGCGGATACATATAGGTCAGGCCGTAGAGACCGACGCCGATGAACAGCGCGATCAGGCAGCCGATGCCGAAATTGCGATCGGTGAAGGTGGTGATGTCGACGATCGGCTCCCGCGCGGTGAGCACGCGCCAGAAGAAGGCGATGGCCGAGACCGCGCAGATCGCCGCGCACACCGCGATCGAGGTGTCCTGCAGCCATTCATAGCGCGGCCCCTCCTCCAGCACATATTCCAGCGTGCCCAGAAAGGCCGCCATGAACAGCAGGCCCCACCAGTCGAAATGCTCGAGCAGCTCGAATTCCGGGTGGTCGAAATCACACAGGATCAGCACGCCAAGCGTGATGCCGATGCCGGGCACGATGTTGATGAAGAACAACCAGTGCCACGACGCCCAGTCGGTGATCATGCCGCCGACCGTGGGCCCAATGGTCGGCGCCAGCGTCGCAACAAGGCCGATGATCGGGCCGACGATGTAGAATTTCGTGCGCGGAAACACCGTGTAGGCCGAGGCGAACACGGTCGGGATCATGCCGGCGCCCAAAAATCCCTGGATCGCGCGCCAGATGATCATCTGCTCCAGCGTCGAGGCGAAGCCGCAGAAGAAGCTCGCGATGGTGAAGCCGGAAGCCGAGATGGCGAACAACAGCCGCGTCCCGAGCGCGCGCGACATGAAGCCGGACAAGGGAATCGCGATCACCTCGGCGATCAGGTACGAGGTCTGCACCCACGACACTTCGCTCTGGCTCGCCGACAGGCCGGCCTGGATTTCGTTGAGCGAGGCCGAGACGATCTGGATGTCCAGGATGGACATGAACATCCCGAACACCATAATGAGGAAGCAGAGCAACCGCTTTGGCGGAATCCGTTCGGACGCCGCGGCCGGGTTGATCATCGGAGGCGCTGCAGTGGTAGCGTCAGCCATGATGCGCTCGCCAAAGCCTATTTCGGATGCGTCATCTCGGGCGAATCGAGGTCGGCCTCGTCGTCGGCGTCATGCGCGCCTTCGCGGGTATCGACCGTGGTGTAGACCGACATGCCCGCGCGCAGCAGATTCTGCTTCGCCACGCTCTTCGGCACGCGGACGCGCACCGGAATGCGCTGCACGATTTTGGTGAAGTTGCCGGTGGCATTGTCGGGCGGCAGCAGCGTGAACACGGAGCCCGCGCCCGCCGCAATGCTGTCGACGGTGCCCTTGAATTTGCGGAAGCCGTAGGCATCGACCTTGATCGTCACGGGCTGGCCGGGCCGGATGCGCTTTAGCTGCGTTTCCTTGTAGTTGGCGTCGATATAGACCTCGTCGAGCGGCACGACGTTGCCGAGCCGCTGGCCGGCCTGGATCATGTCGCCGACATTGACCAGGCGATTGGAGAAGGTGCCGTCGATCGGCGAGCGCACATAGGTGAAGTCGAGATCGCGCTCGGCTTTGGCCAGCGCGGTCTGCAATTCCGCAAGCTGCGCGCGCGCCTCGTTCTGCTGCGCCCTGGTCACCTCGACATTGTCGCGCGCGGCATCATAAGCGGCCTGCGCCGATCGCACCGCGGCGGCGCCCTGGTCGCGGCTGGCTTCGGAAACTTCATAGGTGGCGCGCGAGGCAAATCCCTTGTTGCTCAGCGCCTGCTGGCGCTCGAAGTCGAGGCCGGCGCGCTTCAGCGCGGCTTCCGCCGACACAAGCTGCGCCTTGGCCTGCTCGACCGCGCTCTCCAGCGCGGTGACCTGCCGGCCGATGCGGTCGATGGTCGCCTGCTGGGTCGCGATTTTGGTGCGCGCGGAATCCACGGCGATGCGGTAATCGCCATCGTCGATCCGGAAGATGACGTCGCCCTTTTTCACGGTGCTGTTGTCGCCGGGCATGACCGCCGTGATGTGGCCTGCAACGCGCGCGCCCAGCATGGTGTTGTTGGCGCGCACATAGGCGTCGTCGGTCGAAACGTAGAAGCGGCCGATGAAGACGAAATAGATGGCGTAGCCGGCGGCCGCGAGCGCCAGCAAGGCGACGATGCCGATCGCGACGAATTTGCGCTTGCCCGATTTCGCTGCGCCGGCCGCAGGCGGAGCCACCGGCGCGCCGTCCGGTTTCGTCGACGGTGCAGCGGGCGTCTCAGCTGGAATGCGTTTGGTTTCATCAGCAACGTGATGGCGAAGCTGTTCGCCAAGACCGGATGGAGCCTGGCCGGCGTTGTCGCGCGCGCCAGCTTCCGCGGTCTCGTCGGGCCGGATCGCGCGGGCCGCCTGGTCTCTCGTCGCGGCCATTCCGGCCTCCCCTGCAAACGCTGTCATGGCGCTGACACAGCCTATCCCGGCCGCGCCTTCGCCGACGGTCAAATTATCATTGACCGAACGGTTCGGTCAAGATATCTTCCTGCGGGATCGACCATAAGGCCAAAATCCCTCTCACGGCCCTTCGCAGTCGCGGAATCTTTTCCCAGAAGCTAAACTAATGGTTGCAGCCCCGCAAAGTCCGCGTCCGACTTCCGGTGAAGAGGAAAGTGCGAAGCGCCGCCAGATTCTCGACGGCGCGCGCAAGGTATTCATGGACCTCGGCTTTGACGGCGCCAGCATGGGCGAGATCGCGCGCGCCTGCGGCGTCTCCAAGGGCACGCTTTATGTCTACTTCGCCGACAAGTACCGCCTGTTCGAGGCGATCCTCGAGGAGGAGCAGCTCGAACAGCGCAAGGCCCCCTTCAATTTCGACCCCGCGCGCGACGTCGAGACCACGCTGCGCGAATTCGGCCGCGCCTATATCACGGTGCTGTGCCGCCCCGGCGGGGGATCGGCGATCCGCACCGTAATGGCGATTGCCGAGCGGATGCCCGAAGTCGGCCGCCGCTATTACGAAAACGTTCTGGACTTGAGCATCACGCGGCTCGCCACTTATCTGGAGGCGCATGTGAAGCCCGGCGATCTCGCCATCCCCGACTGCCGCCTCGCCGCCTCGCAATTCATGATGGTGTGCCAGGCCGGGCTGTTCCTGCCCTTCGTGTTCCAGGCCGAGCCCGCGCCCTCGGCCGCGCGCATCAACGAGGTAGCCGACAGCGCGGTGCGGATGTTCCTGGCGGCGTATCGGGCGAAGTAATCAAGACCGTCATTGCGAGCGAAGCGAAGCAATCCAGCTTTGCCGCAAGCAAGAAAGCTGGATTGCTTCGTCGCTGTCGCTCCTCGCAATGACGGGCGAGAGATTGATATCCAAACGATAGCAAAACCGTGATTTGACGTTTTGACCTTAAATGTCAAGTTCGTCAAATGGGCCCGCGCGACCGCATTCTGGAAGCCGCGATGACGGTGTTCCGCCGCCACGGCTTTCGCCGTTCCTCGATCGAGGAGACGGCGGAGGCCGCCGGCCTGACGCGGCAGGCGCTGTATCATCACTTCAAGTCCAAGGAGGCGCTGTTCCGCGCCGTGATCGAGCGCGTGCATGACGGCGCGCTGGCCGACGGTGCGGCGGCGGCGGAACGCGCAGAGGCGGCGGGCAAAACGCTCGCGGATATCGTCGTTGCGCAGGTCGCCGCGCGGATACAGGCGTTCGTCGCCTCCTTCGACGGCTCGCCGCATGTCGAGGAACTGTTCTCGGAACATCTGATTCACGCGCGCGACCTCTATCAGCATTACGCCGCGCTGCATGACGCGCAGGTCGCCGCGACCATCGCACGCAATATCAAACGTCAAAAGCTCGCGCTCGCCCCCGGCATGACCGCGGCAAAACTCGCGCGCTATGTCGAACTGGCCGTCACCGGCACGAAATCCGCCTATCCCTCGATGCGCCCCGCCGACGCCTTCCTGCGCGATGCCGAGGCGATGCTGCGCACGCTGATCGCGGGCGCCATCACGGCGCCGAAAAGGCCAAAACCAGCACCATCCGCCCGTCCCGTCCGCCGCAAAGGAGGAGCCCGGAAATGAGCACCATGACGATCAACGGCAAATCCACCGCCCTTCCAGAGGATCGCGACGCGCTTCTGGTCGATGTCATCAGAGACCAGTGCGACCTCACCGGCACCAAGCTCGTGTGCGGCTCGGGCGTCTGCGGCGCCTGTACCGTGCTGCTCGATGGCGCGCCGGTAGCGAGCTGTCTCCTGCCCGCCCATGCCGCGGCCGGCAAGCGCGTGACCACGGTCGAGGGCATCGCCACGAGCGGCCTGCACCCGATCCAAAAAGCCTTCATGGCGCACGATGCGTTGCAATGCGGTTTTTGCACGCCCGGCTTCATCGTGGAAGCTGTGGCCTTCCATGATCGCTGGCGCGCGGCCAACGGCACCGCCGTGCCGTCACGCGAGGACATCGGCGCGGCACTGTCGGGCCATCTCTGCCGCTGCGGCGCCTATGAAGGCATCTTCAATGCGGTGGCCGCCGCCTGCGCCGGACAGTTCGACGGCAAGGATATTTTGCCGCCGCGCGTCGAGGCCGGCGCCAAGGTGACGGGTGCTGCAAAGTACACCGTCGATATCAGGCATGACGGCCAGCTCGAGGGCGTCATCCTGCGCTCCAATCTGGCGCATGCGAAAATCACCGACGTCGATCTGGCGCCGGCGCGCGCCATGCCGGGCGTTGCTGCAGCGGTCTCGCTGCTCGCCGAGGACGGCATGGTGCGCTTTGTCGGTGCGCCAATCGCGGCGATTGCAGCGAAGGACCGCAAGACCGCGCTGGCCGCGATCGAAATGATAAAACTGTCGAGCCAGTCGATGCCGGCGGTGGTCGGGCTCGACGATGCGCGCAAGCCCGATGCGCCGGTCGTGTTTGACAAGGCGAGCCGCAAGAAAGCCGGCAACGTTTCCGAAGGCGCCGGCGGTCCGGCGCCGTGGAAGGGCAATCTGCGCGGGCCGTCGGCGGCGTTCTCGCTGAAGGCGAAGAAGGCGCGGAGCTTCATCGGAAGCGCACGCGAGGCGCGGGATCCCCTGCTCGTCGAAGCGACCTTCCGCACCGCCACGCAGCAGCACGCCTGCCTCGAGCCGCATGCCGCCGTCGCCCGCTTCGATGGCGACTGCCTCACCGTGCACGTCTCGACGCAGGCAGTGTTTCATCTCGCCGAGCTGATCGCCAAGCGCTTCAAGATTGCGCACGAGAAAGTGCGGGTCATTGCCGATCACGTCGGCGGTGGCTTTGGCTCCAAGGCCGCCTTCGGCATCGAGACGATCGCCGCCATTGAGCTGGCGCGCGCCGCAAAGGCGCCGGTGCGGGTCGCGTTCGACCGTCACGAGGAGCTCTCCGTCACCGGCTACCGGCCGGCGAGCGAGGTGAAGATCGCGCTGCTGCCCTCGCCGCAGGGCGCGCTGAAGGCGATCACGTTCAGTGCCTGGGCCGACACCGGGGCTGCGACCAACTCCACGCTCGCTGGGCTGGCGCGCCTGATCTATCCAGCGGAAGCAAAAGAGCTCGCCGATTTCGACGTCATCAGCAATCTGCCGCCCGGCGCGCCGTTCCGCGGGCCAGGCGGACCACCGATGATGTTCGCGCTCGAGCAGGCCGTCGACGAAGCCGCACTTCGGATGAAGATCGATCCGATCGCCTTGCGCAAGCGATGGGACACCAATCCCAACCGGCAGCGGCTCTACGATTGGGCCGCTGGTCTCGATGTCTGGCGCAACCGGAACAATGCGACCGCGAAGACCGGCCGCTACCGCCGCGGCGTTGGCGTCGCCAGCGGCTTCTGGCTCTATATCTGGCAGCCCGGCTCCAGCATCGAGGTTGCCGTGAAGGGCGGCCGCCTGATCGCGAGCACGTCGACGCAGGACATCGGCCAGGGCTGCCGCACCGTCATCGCCAACACGGTGGCGCAGGAGTTCGGGCTCGAGCCGCATGAGGTGGAGGTGCGTATCGGCGACTCCCATCTGCCGGAAGGCCCCGGCGCCGGCGGCAGCCGCGTCACCGCCTCCGTGATCCCGCCGACGCTGATTGCCGTGCAGAAGCTGAAAACCGCAATCGAGCGCAGCGCCAAGCAGAAGCCGGCGCCCGGCTCGAACGCACCTTGGCGCGAGCTGCTCGCGGCCTCACCCGATCTCTCCGCCTCCGGCGTGCGCCCCGAGGACAGCAAGCCCACCGCGCCCGATGTGCGTTCGCCACTTAGGGACGCCGGCTTCATCGGCATCGTGTTCGGCTGGATGATGCGGCGCTTCTCCAATCTCGCCATCGGCGCCGGCGTGCCGAGCTCGGTGCAGGTTATCGAGGTCGAGGTCGACACCTGGCTCGGCCATGTCCGCGTGCTCAACGTGCACACCGGCATCGCAGTCGGCAAGATCGTGGCGCCCGCGCTGGCGCGCAGCCAGGCGGCAGGCTCGGTCGTCCAGGGCATCGGTTATGCGCTCTACGAAGCGCGCGAGACCGATGCGCGGAGCGGCCATGTGCTGACCACAGGCATGGAGGACTATCGTATTCCCGGGATCGCCGACACGCCGGAGATCGACGTGCATTTTGACGAAGCCGGTTTCGATCATGTGATGGGCGGCAGCGTCGGCATCGGCGAGGTTTCGACCGTGCCGACGTCGCCCGCGATCGCCAACGCCATTTGCAACGCGATCGGCGTTCGCCTCACGGAAACGCCGATCACCCCGGCGCGTATCGTCGCCGCCCTCAACGAAAGGAGCGCAGCATGACCGTATCCACCATGACAGCACCGGAATTCCGCGCCGCCGGCACCGATCTTTCCGAGCGCCGCCGCAGCGGCGTGTCGAAAGGCCCGGTGATCGATCTCGTGCTGCCGGGCGACGACGGCATCATCTGGAGCGACGACGGCGCCGCCACCATCGGCGCGTTTGCGACAATCGCAACGATTGCCGCCGACAAGCGCATCAACGACGCCTATCCCGGCGTCGCCGCCACCGCGCTTGGTCTTGCCACACCGCAGATCCGCCACCTCGCCACCCTCGGCGGCAATCTCGCGCAGCGTTCGCGCTGCTGGTATTTCCGCCATCCGCATATCGCCTGCCTGAAGAAGGGCGGCAGCGACTGCCCGGCGCGCGCCGGCAACCATCTCTACAGCGTCGCCTTCGATCTCGGCCCCTGCGTCGCGCCGCATCCCTCCTCGATGGCGTGCGCGCTGCTCGCCTATGACGCGACGGTCACCACCGACCGCCGCGAGGGAATCTCTATCGAAGAATTGCTCGGCTATAGTTCCGACGGCTGCGCCGATCATGCGTTACAACCGGGCGAGACCATTCGCAGCATCGCGCTGCCTTCTCCGCTCGCCGGCGAACGCGCGCGCTACAAACGTGCGATCAGCCGCAGCTACGCCGAGTGGCCGCTGGTCGAAATCTGCGCGCGTGCCACAATATCGGATGGCGCGTTCAAGTTCGTGCGCATCGCCGCCGGCGGCATCGCACCGAGGCCTTTGCGGTTGACCGTGTCGGAAGCCGCGCTCGAAGGCCGGCCGCCGACGGAAGCGACCATCGCCAACGCGGCCAAGCTTTCCGTTGATGGCGCAAAGCCGCTGCCGATGACGGGCTACAAGCTCGAGCTGCTGAGCGGTCTGGTGCGGGATCTAGTGACCCAGCTTGCGGGTTAATTCGCGCCGCGCGAAAACGCTTTAGACCCTCACCCTGAGGAGGCGGCGCAGCAGCCGTCTCGAAGGGCGAGGCCACCGGCCGGGCCTTCATCCTTCGGGACGCGCGTTCCGCGCTCCTCAGGATGAGGATCGGTGATCTCTCAATCGTCCGCGAACTCGTCTTCCTCGTTGACCTTCGCCTTGTGGCGCGAGGAGACGGATTTGCGGCCGCCGAGCGATCCCGTCACCCAGGAATCGCGCGAGACGTAGGGATTGCGGCCGCGGGCGCGCGCGGCGATCTGCTCGCCGGAGACGGCGGAGGGTTCGCAAATGACGCGGCCGCTGGAGCGGCGCATCAGGTCGACATGAAAATGGTCGGCGTGGTGCGAGTTGGAGCCCGGCGCCAGCACGGTGTTGAACCGCTCGCAGGCGCCGGCCTGGATATCGCGCAAGAATCCCTGCTCCTCGGGCAGGCCGTGCCAGCCGTCCTTGACGGTAATGCGCCGCCCGTCGGCCAGCGTGAAGGCGGCGATGTCGAGCGCGTTGCCAAAGGCGTGCTCGGAAATATGCGCATGCGGATTGCCGTTCATGCCGCGGCACGAATAGGCCGAGATCTGCTTGATCTCGACCACGCGCATGCCGAACCAGCGGGTTGCTGCCGGCTGCACCGACTCGGCAAACCAGCGGTCGAGCATGGAGACGATCGGGCACGCCAGCGTCGCGGCCGGCTTCACCGACACCGGACCAACTGCGCCGACCGGATTGCCGCGCGACGGGCCGAGCCGCGGCGGCGACGGATCATGCCGTTCCGGGTAAGGCGCGGAATAGCGCGGCGGATAAGCCGGCGGATTCGCATAGGGCGTGCGCGACGGCGTGACCTCCGCCGGCGGATCGACATCGTCCTGCTGGGCGAGCCCGGGTGGCGCGAGCGAGATCGGTCCGTTCGACGGTGCGGCATGGTTCGGCCGCTGCGGCGCGTTGTTGGAATAGGTGCTCGGATAGTTTTGCGTGGGCGGATAGTTTGGCGGCTTGGCCCGCGGTTGCGCGACCGGCCAGCGCGGCTGGTTGCCGATCGGAGCCGGCGGTCGCAGATCGTCGGCAAAGCCAAAAGCGCTGGAATTTTCACCGAGGGCGGCGACCTTCAGCGGGTATTCCGCGCCGCACACACCGGGGCCGGAAATCGGCTCGACGCGAACAACATCAAGGGTTTCCTTCACCGCGCCGGATTTCAGGCACGCCACTTCCGCCTCGGCCCGCCACGGCTCCCGCTCGGCCTGGAAAAATCCACGGCCGCAGCCAGCCAGCGAAACAAGGACAAGGGAGCCGACGAGATACAAACGAACTCCGCGCGTCATCCGCGCAAGTTCGACGAATTTATTTAAGGACTCTTCAACGCGTTGATTTCACGAGTCTTTAACCACGAGTCCGACCCGGTTCCGGCTGTGGAGAGCGGGCAACGGACAGGGAACCTGACTTTTTTGGCCGGGAACACCTTGCTAGCTTTGTCGTTTAATGCGGGCACGACGTGAACCCAGGGAGTCATCGATGACTTTCGTCAGCAGACTGAGCGTTGTTACCGCGTATGTCGCCTTCGCTTTCGTCGGCGCCATCGTGCTCGGCGTGTTCTAGCCTCTCCCCAGTCCAATCTGGACAAGTAGGCTTGGATCGATGGCCCGGCGGGGCTGCTACCGCCGGGCATTTTCATGTCTTCGAATCTCGCCACCTCACGCCCGGCCTTGTGCCGAGCATGACGAAGAGCGTTAGGTGCGCGGCTCCGGCGTGATCTGGCGCGAGCTGATCATGCGCTCGGGTTTTGCGACGCGCGTCCAGTTGCTGCCGTTGCAGTAGAAGCGGCTGAAGGCGCAGGCCTCGACATGCAGCGTGTTCGCTCCCTTAAGGCGCATCGTGCCGTAATAGGTGTCGCCGGAGTCCTTGCTGTAGACGCTGCCGCTCCATTGGTCCGATTTCGGCTTCATGTTGATCAGGATCGCTTCGCCCTTTTCGGTATCGCCCTCCTTGATGGCATAGCCGCACAGCGCGCGGCCGCATTCGGCGATCCGCACCATGCCGCGGCCCTCGGTCTGCCAGTCACCGAGCGGGGAGTCGGCGGGATCGTCCTCATGCAGAACCTTCAGCGCCGGCGGCGGCGCAGGCGTGGGCCGCACGACGTCAACCGGCTTGTCGGTGGGCGGCGTGGTGCAGGGCTGCGAGACAACCGTTGCCTGCGGGGCTTGCGGCACCGGCGGCAATGGGGGCAGCGGCGGCGGCGCGACCTCCTGCGTCGCAAGAGCCGCGGGCTTGTAAACCGCAATCGGCGCGGGCGGCGGTGCGCTCACGATAACTTGCTTCGGCGCCGGCGGCGCGGATTGCTGAACCGGCGGCTGCGCGGTGGCGGGAGGCGGCGCGGCTTGCACTTGTGCTGGAGCCGGCGCCGGCGCTGATGGCGGCGAAGCGGCGACATCGCGCGTCTCTTCGCGCTTGGCGCGGGATTGATAGACGCCGGGAATCGAGATCGAGGCGCAGGACGACGAGCTGCAGCCGCGCGGCGCTTCGATGCGGATGCGGTGACCGCCGACCGAAAACGAGATCGCGCCCGCTTGCGCGGACGAATTCACCATCATCAGTAGCATCAGACCGCAAAGCCGTTTCATCGGAAGCCTCCCCGAGCGATGGGGAATTCTGGCGGGAACCGGCCGGTTTGGATGTGATTTGAATCACCCTGCCTTCGGCCGCCCCTTCCTGTGACGAACGTCACTGTGGGATGGCGCGACCAAGCCTAGGGTCAGCCGTCCAATTCAAGCCCCCAGGAGGCTCAGATGAACAAGCTCGCTTTCGCCGCCGCCACGGCGCTGCTTTTGGCGACCACCGCTGCCCAGGCCGGCGGCGGTGTCACGTTCCAGATCGACGGCCAGCGCGTCCGCATCGAATCGCCGCGCGGCTGCAACTCGCTGTCCTGCATCCAGATCGATGCGCCCGGCTTCAAGGGCAAGCTCGGCAATATCGACCTCAAGGGTTTTGGCTCGAAGGACAAGGACGACGACGTCTCCGATCCGCCGCCCGCCAAGACCACGACCGCGCCGGCCCCGACGGCTGCGCCCGCTCCGGCGCCGATTGCCGCCGCGCCGGTTGCCCCCGTTGCTGCTGCGCCAGCCGCGCCGGCGGCGAGCAATCTGGTTGCGCCGCCTCCGCCGGCCGCCAGCGCCATGACGCCGAACGCCGCTCCGGCCCCTGTTGCCGCGGCTCCGGCGCCGGTTGCTGCTACGCCTGCCCCTGCTCCGGCCCCCGCGCCCGTCGCGGCGGCGCCGGTGCAGGTTGCCAACTCGCCGATCGGCGTGTGGGCGACCGAAGAGAACAAGGGCAATGTGCGCATCGAGCAGTGCGGCGAAAACCTGTGCGGCTACGCGGTCAAGACCAACGAGCGCATCCTGATCAACATGAAGCCGTCCGAGAGCAAGTGGGTCGGCCGCATTCACGATCCGGACTCCGGCCGCAACTACGACTCGACCATCGCGATGCGCGGCCCCAACGCGCTGCGTGTCCAAGGTTGCGCCTTCGGCGGCATGTTCTGCGGCGGCCAGACCTGGAAGCGGGTAAGCTGACAGAATGCGGAGATTGCGCTCCGGTCATGCCGGGACGCACGAAGCGCGAACCCGGAATCTTGAGATTCCGGGTTCTGTTTTCTTCGAGCCGCGCCATTTGCAGCCGTTCTAATCTGCAAGCCCCAGAACAAACGCCAACGCAGCATTGGGTCGGGCCATGTCCTGGTCGCCGAGGCGCCCGATCTTCTGTCCGATCCGTTCACGCCTGATGGTGACCGGCTTATCGGCCATCACCTGCGACGTGACCCGCAACCCATTCTCAGGCCCGGGATCGACGGTGACACGAAAAATCCGGAGCGTTTGCCAATTCGGAGGTCAGTTGGCAGACCACGACGGAGGCGTGGCTTTCGGGAAAGGCGTCAGTTTGCACGACGACGGCCGTACGCGGCTTGCCGTAATCGCCCGTTGCAGCGACAACAACCAGGTCACCGCGCTGCATCGGCGTCGAACTCGGAGACTGCTTCGATCCATTGCAGAGCGTCGCGCTCGCGATCCTGATCCAGGCCGGCGACCTGCTTTGCGACCCGCCGTCGGACGGCGCGCGATCGGGGATCCGCAACGACCATGCGCAACTCGCGCAGACCCCGGGCCCGCCGGCGCTGCCGCATCATCTTCATCCGTTCGGCAGGTGCCGTCATCGATTTCTCCATCCGTAACGCGTTACAACAATGTAACGCGTTACGGGCCAAAAAGGCACCAGCATCGGCCAGGGCGTCGGGAATGACGGTGCGGCACAATGAAACAATTCCCTACTCGACGAAACAATTTCGTCCCTGCCACGAAAAAATGCCGAAACCGGAATGCCCTACCTTGGTGCGTAACGAGGACGTCGGGCGACGCACTCGGGGCGCACTACCTAAGGGGACATCCATGACATTGATCGGCACGCTTTTCCGCGGCAGCAAACTTGCGGCCGCGACGGCTCTCGCTTTGGGCCTTCTGACGACGGCCTCTTTTGCCTACACCCAGGAACAGCAGCAGCTCTGCACGGGCGATGCGATGCGGCTGTGCGGCGACGCGATTCCCGACGTCGACCGCGTCACCGCCTGCATGATCGCCAAGCAGGCGCAGCTCTCGGACAGCTGCAAGTCGGTGTTCCGCAAGATGGATGCCGCGCCGACGCCGGTGAACTATCCGCCGACCGGCAAGCCGCACCAGCCGCTCAAGATCACCCCGAACAAGCGCGGCTGACATTTTTTTCTGACGCAATCAAGCGCCATGTCCTTGACGGATGTGGCGCTTGATCGTTCTTACCGCCGTGGCAATCAGGCCTTATTCATCCGGCATTCAGCCGGGAGCGTTTGAAATCCGCCGACTGAAATCGCCTTCCCTTCCGTCACGTCTCCTTATCGTCTCCGTCCGGTCTGGAAATCTTCGCTGTGATGCGGCGCTGTTTTGCATTCGCGCTCCTGCTGCTGGCCGGCCTCGCGTGCGCCGGTATCGCGCGCGCCGAATCCGGTCCCTTGCAAATGGCGCAGGCGCAGCCCGCGCCGCCGCCGATCCAGACGCCTGCCGGCGCGCAGCCCTTGCCGACGCCGCCGGCGGATGCGCAGACCAAGGATGGTCAGGCCGCGGACACTCCGGAAGAACCGATCGGCAACGTCGCCACGGTGACCGGCAAGGCCAGCGTCAAGCGCAACGACAAGTCGATCCCGCTCGCACTCAAGGATGACATCTATCTCAATGACGTCGTGCAGACTTCGGCGAATTCATCGCTCGGCATCACGTTTGGCGACGGCACCACCTTCAACCTGAAGGCCAATTCCGAGATCACCATCGACAATTTCGTCTATGAGGAAGGCGGCAAGAAGAACGCCGGCGTGTTCGACGTCGCCAAGGGCACCGTCGCCTTCGTCGCCGCGCAAGTGGCCAAGACCGGCGACATGCAGATCACGACACCGACGGCGACGCTCGGCATCCGCGGCACGACGGGCCTCGTCGAGGTGCCGGCGGGCGGCGCGGCGGCGGCCGGCGCCAACAACATCAAGCTTTACGCGGATGCCGACGGCCGCGTCGGCCGCATCGAGGTCAACGACCGCGCCGGCGCGCGGCTTGGGCTTTTGAGCCAGGGTGCGAGCGGCTTTGCGATCCGGCCGGGCACCGGCGGGGCGCGCTTTGCCGCGGTGCCGATCACGATCACGCCGCAGATGATGCAGCGCGACCAGGGATTTGTGCGCCAATTGCATGCCGCGCAAACGGTCGGCCGCGGCGTGTTCGAGGAGCGGCGCGCCTTCCGCCAGGCCAATCCCAACTTCGTCAATCCGAACCGGCCGATCCGCCAGCCCGGCCAGCAACCCGGTTTGAACCGGCCGAACGGCGCGCCCGGTCAGCTCCGGCCCGGCCAGCCGGGGCAACCCGGGCAGCAAAACCGCCCGGGTCAGCCCGGCGCACCCGGCCGGCAAGGCTTGCAACAACCCGGCTCACCGCAGCAGAGCGGTCAACGGCCGGGCCAGGCCGGTCAGCCCAACCGCCAGCTCCCCGGACCGCGCGGCGGTTCGGCGCTGCCGGGACGGCAGGGTCAGACTCCGGCGGGCACACCCGGACAAGTCGGCGCACCGCGGCCGGGCGGATTGCCTGCCGGCACACCGGCCCCAGGCGCACCGACCGCCGGCCAGCCCGCACCGGGCGGCGCAGCCGGCCAACCGCCGGTGAATCAGCCGCGCCTGCAACAGCCGGGCGGCGCGCAACCCCTGCCGCAACAGGGCGGACAGCTTCGTCAGCCCGGTGCGCCAAACCTGCAGCAGCCAGGCGTGCAGCAGCCGGGAGCGCCCGGCCGGCCGGGCCTGCAAGTGCCGCGTCGGCCGGCACCTGCACTCGCCCCGCAAAAGGGCAAGAGGCTGCCGCGAACCGTACGGTGATCCGCGCGCCGCGCCCGTCGTGAAAGCCGGGAAATGTGTCGTCGCCTGCGCGAGCGACGAAACAATTGGTTAATTCGACGAAACCATTTTGGCGGTTTGGTGCAAACGTCCCGAAACGGTTCATCGTTATTGCTGTCTCCCAACGACGCACCGGGGACTGGTGCGCAGGGCGCAAATAACAGGGGACGACAATGTTCAACTCAGCCAAGCTGAATGCAGGCCTCGTTGCCGCCGCGTTGGGCGCGATGACCATTGGCGCGATCGCCTTCACCTCTTCCGCCGCGGCCGCTCCGCTGCAGCTGTTTCCCTTCTTTCCCCAACAGCAGCAGCAATATGCGCCGCCTTCGGTGCAGGCCGTGCCGGATGACGAGGACGCCACCGGCCCGTATGAGCTTCCTGCCCGCTTGAAGCGCCAGGTCGTCAACTATCCCACCCGCGAAGCGCCCGGCACCATCATCATCGATACGCCGAACACCTATCTCTACTACGTCCTCGGCAACGGTCAGGCGATGCGCTACGGCATCGGCGTCGGCCGCGAAGGTTTCACCTGGTCGGGCACGCAGACCATCGTCAAGAAGGCGGAATGGCCGGATTGGACTCCGCCGCCGGAGATGATCGCCCGTCAGCCCTACCTGCCGCGCCACATGGCCGGCGGCCCCGGCAACCCGCTCGGCGCCCGCGCCATGTATCTCGGCGGCACCATCTATCGCATCCACGGCACCAACGCGCCGCACACCATCGGCACCCGCGTGTCGTCCGGCTGCCTGCGCCTGGTCAATGAGGACGTGATCGACCTCTACTCCCGCGTTCACGTCGGCACCAAGGTGATCGTGCTGCCGATGGACCGCCGCGCCGACACCATGAGCGACAAGCGCAGCTGATCCTTCACATTAGGTTGAAGCAAAATGGCGCCCCGCGGCGCCATTTTTGTTGTCCCGGCGACAACCTATTGTGATGCGCGCAGCCTTGTTCACGCCCCCGTCTAGCGCCTCCCTGTACCCCTCTATAAAATCCCGGCGATTCCGGGGGGACGATGCGCCTGAAGCTGGACCTCAATCGCTTGAACTTCAATCTCAGTTGGCTGAAGTTCGAGCTCAATCTGAAGACGATCCTGATCGCCGCCGCGGTGGTTGCGGCTTCCTTTTTCGTCAGCCTGAAAGCCATGGACCTGCTGTCGCCGCGCAGCGGCGGCGGCAAGGCGCCGGTGCTTGCCGAATTGCCGCCGCTGCCGCCGGCCACCCGCTCCTCGCGGGTGCTGGCGCCGGTTGCGGTCTCGCTGATGGCGATCCGCGACGCCGCCGAGCGCTCTACCGCGCGCAGCTTTGGCGGCAAGGCCGACAATCCAGTCTCGCAGATCCTGCAGAACGCGGATATCGGCTGGACCGCCTCGCGCGGGCCGATTGCGGTGGCGGGCAGCCAGGACGCGCTGTCGCTGACCACGCCGATCACGGGCACGCTCAACGTCACCGGCTCGCTGTCGTCAAAGGCGACCGGCGCGGTCAGTGACGCCATCGGCGGTCTGCTCGGCGCCAACGCCGCCAAGCAGATCGGCGGCATCAACATCAAGAATCTCAATGTCAGCGGCGAGATCAGGGGCAACGTGGTCGTCACCTCGCGCCCGCGCCTTGCCGCCAACTGGCGTATCGAGCCCAATCTGGCGGCGCAGGTCAATCTCGGCGACACCAGCCTGAATGCCGCCGGCGCGCGCGTCAGCGTTCCGGCGCAGGTCAAGCCCGTGATCGACAAGCAGGTCGCCGAGCAGCTGGCCGCCGCGCAAGCGCGGATGAAGAACGATCCGACCTTCGAGCAGAATGCGCGGCAGCAATGGGCGAAAGCCTGTCGCTCGATCCCGCTGCAGGGCACCAGCGGCTCCGGCCTGCCGCCGCTGTGGCTGGAGTTGAAGCCGACGCGGGCGATCGCGGCGCAACCGCGGATCGATGCCTCGAACATGACGCTGACCATGGGGCTCGAGGCCGAGACCCGCATCACGCCATCGGAAACCAAGCCGAACTGCCCGTTCCCGGCGACGCTCACCATCGGTCCGGCGTCAAGCGGCGCCGTCAACATCGCCGTCCCCATCGACCTCCCTTTCACCGAGATCAACAAGATCGTGGAGGCGCAGTTTGCCGGCAGGACTTTCCCGGAGGACGGCTCCGGCTCCGTCGACGTCACAGTGAAGAACGCCAGCGTCGCGGCGTCCGGCGACCGGCTGCTGTTCACGCTATTGGTCTACGCCAAGGAAAAGAAGAGTTTCCTCGGTTTCGGCGCCGAGGCGTATGTGCACATCTGGGGCGTGCCGGTGCTGGACCAGTCGCGGCAGACGCTGCGGCTTGATTCCATCGAGGTGGCGGTGGAATCCGAAGCGGCGTTCGGCCTGCTCGGCGCCGCCGCGCGCGCCGCAATGCCGCACCTGCAGCGGGTGCTGGCGGAGAAGGCGATGGTGGACCTGAAACCCTTCGCCGGCAACGCGCAGAAGAAAATCGCTGCCGCCATCGCCGACCTGCAGACCAGCGAGGACGGCCTGCGGGTGACGGCGGAGATCACCAGCCTCAGATTGGCCGACATCGCCTTCGATTCGAAAACCCTGCGGGTGATCGCGGAGAGCGAGGGCACGATCAACGTGTTCATCACCGCGCTGCCGGCGTTGTGATTTCACTCGCCTCTCTCGTCGCCCTCTCCCCGTTCTTCACGGGGAGAGGGCGGGGTGAGGGGCTGCTTAGCATCGGGACTCGCGGAGGCTCCCCCTCACCCGCCGCGCAGAGAGCGCGGCGGCCTCTCCCCGCATCCGCCTTCGCCAAGGCGTCGGCGGACAAGCGCGCGGAGAGGCGAAGGACTAGCGCGATGATCGCTATGTCCCCTCGAACTTGAACGAGACGTTGAGCTTGGCGCGGTAGGCTTCGACATTGCCCTTCTCATCCAGCGCAAGGTCGAGCTTGACGACTTCGGCGACGCGCAGGTCGCGCAAGGTCTTGCTGGCCTGGGCGACGGCTGTGGCCGCCGCCTTCTCCCAGGACTCCTTGCTGGTGCCGATCAGCTCGATCACCTTGTAGACGCTATCAGCCATGGTCGTCCTCCCGTTGTGATGGGGCAGGACGCAGGATGCTCCTGCCGCGCGCAGAGGGTAACATCGACCCTAAGGGACCGATAGGATGCGCCGCAGCATCAGCGGCGTGACCAGCTTCCGGAAACGAATTAGCCGGACCGCGGATGCGGCCCGGCTAATTCCCGATCAGGCTCAACCTGAGAGATCGCCTCAGGTCGAATACTTGAACTCCGGCATTCCCTTCAGCTCGTCCTTGGTGGCATTGAAAATGGCGTGGTCGGGCCACCAGGGGTTCGGCTTCGAGGCGGCAGGCGCGGTCGCAGCGCCCGTGGTCGTGCCGCCGGTGCCCCCGGCGCCGCCAGGCTTAGTCGGCGCGTTCGAAGCCCCGGTATAGGCCACCGGCTCGCTCGAGAATTTCACCTTCTCGAACGGCACGGCGACGAGATGTTCGCCGACGCCGAGGAAGCCGCCGACGCCGATCACGACGGCGACGATCTTGCCGTTCTTGTCGGTGAGCATGTCGTTGATCGACCCGACGCTCTCGTTCTTGTCGTTATAGACGCTCAGGCCCACCAGCTTCGAGGCGCGCCAGTTGCCCTGGAACGACGATGTCGAGGCCGAGGTGGACGCCGAATCCGATTTGGCGGGCGGCGCCATCTTGGTGTCTTCCGAGGTCGATGGCGATTGCGCAAACGCGATGGACGCGAGCAGAGCCGTGCCGGCAAGGCCGGCGATGGCATATTTGGCGATCATGATGGTCTCCCTCATTTCGAAAAAATCGATGCGGGGAGAACACACGACTTCAACAACTGTTCCGTGTTCCGTGAAGGAACATGCGACGAATGGCGGACGCCCGCTGCGCTACGTCGTCACAGCGTTACAGCGGCTGATCCCGCAGCCGCTTTGCTCTACGCCTCATGAAGCAAGTTTCCGTCAGGCCGCGAGCGGTTCCGGTTCCGCCTGCCGCTCATCGAAGATGGCGATGGCCTCAAAGCGATAGTCGCAGGCCCGGCAGGACCAGAGATAGGAAATGCGGCCTTGCCCCTGTTCGACCCAGTCGGGTGAGGCGATCGGCTTGCCGCATTGCGCACACGGATTTCCACGGGGAAGTAAGCCAAGATTCGCTCTGGCCATAGCGCGCACTCCCTGAAACTTTTTTGAATCGTGATGTCGGATGCTGGGACAGGACTGACTTCTGTCGGAACCCGCACACGTTCTGTGTCACTCGGGAGACACTAAACCGACATTGAGTCATTTGCACGACGATCGTAGTGGATAACGTCACAAATCGTCGCTGCAGTGCAGTTGACAGCGCAACCAAAATGATTCGCGTCGGCACTTCGGCGTGCATAACCCGCCTCCGCCGCATCTCCTTGCGTGTGCGTGGGCCGCAGTGACCGCCGGAAGCTGCGAGTCGGTTCCATTGGCCGCTTATCGCGGCTTTCGGCGCCAGAGGAAGAACAGATAGAACAAGACCGGTACGGCAAGAGCGACCCAGGATGAGGCATCCCACCAGCCATCGCCGACCAGTGCCGCCAGCAAGCCAAGCGTGCTCACGGCCGCAACCGCGAGCGGCGCGGCAAATATTTCCCTGATGCTGCGGTGCGCAGTTCGCTTCATTGCGGTTGCGGGGACGCCGATGTCTGCGCAATCACGCGGTCGATGCTCACCCCTGTCCGCCGCCGTCGCAGCCAGAGATAAAGGCCGGTCACCAGGATGACGATGGTGAGCACGTCGAGCAGCGCCCAGAGGATTTTCAGCGGCATGCCGCCGTAGTCGCCGAAATGCAGCGGCTGCGAGACGAACAGCGTCGAGACGTACCAGGGCATATCTCTGGAATCGGTGAGCTTGCCGGTTTCCGCGTCGATCAGCGCGGGCTTCAGCAGCCGCGACGTCAGCGGCGTGCCGCCTTTCAGGAACACCGCATAGTGGCTCTTGCTGCTGAAGATGGTGCCGGGAAACGCGACGAAGCTCGGGGTCATGCCTGGCACGGCGCGCGAGGCGACCTCGACCGCATCGTTGAGCGACGTCGGATGCGCCGGCACCGAGCGGCCGCGATACTGTGCCGTCATCTCGGCGAGTTGCCCGAACTGCCACATCTTCAGGACAAGATCGGCCCAAGTGTTGATGACACCGGTGAAGCCGACGACCAGCGTCCATGCCACAAGCAGGATGCCCGCAAGGTTGTGCACGTCGAGCCAGCGCACGACGCGCGTGCGGCTTGCGCGATAGGTGCCGAAGCTCAACTTTCGCATCGAAGGTGCGTAGACGACGATGCCGGAAATGATGGCGACGCACATCAGGATGCCCATCAGGCCGAGGAACAGTTTGCCGAGCAGCCCTGCGAACATGTCGGTGTGCAGCTTCAGCATGATGTAGGTGAAGCGCGCGGTGACGTCGGGTGCATCGAGATAGGCGCCGGTGTGGGCGTCCATCCGGATCAGCAGGTTTTTCGAGGGATCCGACGTGATCGACGGCCCGACGCTGACGAACATCGCGTTGGGGTCGTCGCGGTCCCAGATCAGGAAGTGCGGCATCTGCCTTGGCTTCTGCGCCAGCGCATTGGCGAGCAACTTGTCGAGATTGGCGAGCGGCGTGCCTGCCGGCACCTCCGCCGGCTTTATCTGGCCGTGCAGGACCTCGTCGATCTCCTCATGGAAGATCAGCGGCAGCCCAGTGATGCACAACAGCAGCATGAACAGCGTGCAGATCAGGCTGGTCCATTTGTGAACGAAGCCCCATCGCCGAAGTGATCTGGTCGCTGCAGTCAATGGATTCTTCCTCCGTCTCAACTTGGCGGGCGTGCCCATCCATGACCTGGGCACACCGGTGGCCCGAGCCTGCTACTTTGTCACGAGCACGGGGGGCTTTGGCGTTTCTCCCCAGCGATAGCTCAAGGTCGCGAGGATGGTGCGGGGCTGACCTAGCGCACAGTAGGCAAGGCCAGTGAAGCAGTTCGTCACGTGATAGGTGTCTGCAATGTTGAACGCATTGACGCGCAAATTGAGACCGCGCCAATCATGATTCAAGTAGCTGAAATCGTAAGTCAGAACCGCGTCAAACAGGGTATAGCCGGGCACCCTGATAAGGTTGGCATCGTCGCCGAAAAGGCCGCCGGTGTAGCGCACGCCCCCTGCCAAACCGAGGCCCGCGAGCGGTCCGCCCGTGAACTTGTAATAGCCCCACAAGAAGGCGCTGTCGCGGTTCACGCCCAACACATCCTTGCCGACGAAGGCAGGATTTATGTGATCCTCGACGATCGGGATGATATGGGAGCCGCCGGCAATAATGTCGAAGTTGTCCGTAATGCTCGCCCGCAAGTCGGTTTCCACGCCCTTGACACGAATTGCACCGACCTGAAAGGGAACGAATGTCGGCGTGTTCACCACGACATTCTTCTGGGTCATGTCGAATATTGCAGCGGTGAACAGCATCCTCATGCCGGGTGGTGCGTATTTGATGCCCGCCTCGATTCCCTCTCCCGTTGTCGGCCTGAACGGCTGTCCCGTCGCCGAAGTCAGCGACAATCCTGCGACCGGCTCGAACGATGTGGAATAGCTGATGTAGGGAGCCAGGCCGAAATCGAACACGTAATTAAGACCCACCCGTCCCGTGAAGGCGGAATCGTCCTGTGGGACAATCACGTTAGCGAGCCTGTTGGTCGTCTCGGCCGTCGCACGGTCGTGTCGCCCCGTCAGAACAAGATTCCAGCGATCCAGCTTGATCTGGTCCTGGATGTAGATGCCCATCTGGTCCTTGTTTGTCGACGTGTTGATGAACGGGATCAGTTGGGCTTTGGTCGGCAGCGGGGTCGCATTATAGACCGGATTGTAGACATCGATCGGGAAGCCGGGGAAAGTCCCTCTATAATCCGTATCGATCCTGGTTTGCTGGTAGTCGAGTCCGGCCAGCACCTTGTGGCGCAGCAAGCCGGTGTCGAAATCAAGTTGCAGCTGGTTGTCGATCGCAAAGTTCTTGGTGCTGCCACCGATAAAATTCGCATCTCGCAAGGTAATGCGTTGTGCCGGATCCACCGGTGGTACGACGCCCGGCAGATAGCAGGCGACATGACCGCCCGCGATAGGGCACAGCGTACCGGCATTGCGCATCGAATACATATCGATGTCGACCTGCGCCACCCGCATGTTCTGGCGAAATTCGACGATCTCGTTGAAGCGATGCTTGAACTCGTAACCGACCATTGCCTGGTCATAGCCGATCCGGTCGAACGACCGTTCACCGGTGTAGGTGCTGACTGGAATGCGGCCGTTGGGGTTTGGCAACAGCGTACCGTAAGCCGGCAGATATTGGTGGATCTGGCCGTTGAGACGATCGCGTTGCGCGCTGGCCAAAACCGTAAAGCTGGTGGCGGTGGTCGGCTGCCATGTGAAGCTCGGCGCTATGAAATAGCGCTGCTCATGGTTCTTGTCGACAAACGTGTCGCTCTCGCGTGCAAGGCCGACGAAGCGATAGAGAAATTCGCGGTTCTTGTCGATGGGACCGGAGACGTCGAAGGCACCCTGAATGCGATCGAAGCTCCCTGTTTGAACCTCGACCTCTCCGCGCTGTTCGCTGGTGGGACGCTTGCTCACCATATTGAGGATGCCGCCAGGTGACGCCTGACCGTAAATCCCCGAGGCCGGGCCCTTGAGAATTTCGATCCGTTCCAGCCCATACGGCTCTGTCCTTGGCTGAGCGAACTGAATCGTCGTATCGTAAGGCAAGCGAAGGCCGTCGAGATAGCGTGGTGCGATGAAACCACGGACCCTGACCTCGGTGTCGAACACTGACGCCGCGCCGTACAACTGGCCCTGCGTGCCCGAAGTATAGCGAACAGCCTCGGCGACGCTCTGCGCTCCCTGCAGCTCCATCTGCTGCCGGGGTATGACGTTGATGGATTGTGGCGTTTCCAGAATAGGCGTGTCGGTCTTTGTGCCGGTCGCACTCTGCCGCGCGACGATCCCGTTCACAGGCCCGTTGGCGCGCTCGACGCCGGCGGTGGAGCCGGAGCTGGATGACGGCGTTACCTGCTGCTGATTGCCCCGCACCACGGCGCGGCGCGGACCAGTGCTGACGCGCGCCGCTCGCCGCGCCGGCTGCGCGCGCTTTGGCGCCGCCTGCTCTTTCGGCGGATCGACCGACACCGGCGGCAGCTGGGTTTGCGCACGCACGCTGTTGCTTTCAGCCATTCCGATCACGAGCAGACTCGCGCCTGCAACGGCGCACCACTTCACCCCGCGAATTCCAAGCAACATACGACGCCCCGTTTCGTTCGGCCTGTTCGGCCTGTTTTGTTTGGGCGTCCATATCACGCAGCATCGCGTTGACATCACCAGCGCAGTTAGAACTGCTACAGGATGACGACGATGCTTTTGTGTGTTGCTGTTGAGCTACGAATGCGCGCGGTTGTTACAACTCGCGATCGTTCTTCGCAGAAAGATTCCAAGAACGATTCCAAGAATGATTTTAATTCTTCGTCGCGGAAACCGCAGGCTCAACGGTATGCACCGCACCTGCCTTGCGCAGATGGATCGTCGCGATGTCGTCGGAATAGACCTTTTGCCAGCCGTCGACGCGGTCGAGCAATTTCGACGCCGCGCTCTGCGTGCGCATCAGCGTCGCCTCGATATCGTACTGCGCGAGCAGGCGGAACAGATTGTCCGGCTCCATCAGGCCGGAGGCGGCGTTGTGATCGACGAAGAATTTTTCGCCATAGAGCTCGGTGCGGCCGTCGATGAAGGGCGCCACGCCGCTCGCGATCAGGAAGCCGCCAAAATCATAATCGTTGAGCACGCGCGTCAGATAAAGCTTCTTCAGCTCAGTGACGGCGGCCACCGGCGAGCCGCGCATATGCGGCTCGAAGCGATGCACGGCGGCGTAAGCCACCGTCCCCGCCACGAGCGTGGCGGCGAGGCCCGCGACCAGCGCACCGCGGAAGGGGGAAGCGGTTGCGGCAGGAGCATCCGCACCGCCGATCTGCCGCGCCAGCGGCGCGGCGAGCAAGAGCGGCGCGAGCAACGCCAGGATTTCGGCGGCGCGGCCCTGTGCGAAGGCCATGTGCAGGAGGCCGAGCAGCAGCACGATCCGGGTCAGTGGCAGCGTTATGCCGCGATGAAGCGCAAGGCCCATGCCGAGCAACAGACAAAGTTCGAACGGGCCGATCGAGGAAAAATCCGCCGCCCGCCATTCCATGATCAGCGGCAGCGCCGCGCCGAGCGAGAGAATCTTTTGCGAGGCGAGCAGCGCATTCCAGCCATAGGGGGTGATGCAGCTCGCGGCGAGCGCGGCAAGGCCAAAGGCGAACCAGCGCAGCGCCAGCATCTTGCGCGCGCCGGCGTCGGCGTTCCACAACGCGTCGAGCGCAAGGCCGCCGATCAGGAAGAGACCGAACACAAAACCGCCATGCAGATTGGCCCACAGCGCCATCAGCGGCAGCAGCCACCAGCTCGGCGCCTCGCGCCTATCAGCAGCGGCGATCAGTCCGCAAGCCCATGCCACCAGGATCGGCAGCGCCAGCACATGCGGCCGCGCCAGAAGATGCGGCACGGTGAGCGCGAGCGCCGCCGCCACGCAAACCAGCGTCGCACTGTCGGAGAGCCGGCGGCTGACAAAGCGCGCCAAGAGCGCAAAGGTCCCGGCAATCGCGACGGCCGCCAGCACCACGGGGCCGGCCCAGCCGGCCATCGCATAGGCTTTTGCATAAAGCACCTGCGCCAGCCATTGCGTGGAGATCCACGGCTGGCCGCGCATGGTGAAGGAATAGACGTCCTCCGTTGGCACCGCGCGGTGATCGATGATCCACTGCCCGACGGTGATCTGCCACAGCGTGTCGGGATCGATCAGCAGGCGGTTGCCGGCGAGCACGAACAGCGCATAGACCGCCGCCCCCACCCAGACAGGCAGCAGCCCGCGCAGCGACGGCGCGGCCTGGTCGGTGTGGACGGTGGTGACGCTCATGGGATGTTCCGGCTTTTCCGGCTGGATCGAACCATGCCGGCGCATAATGCTTGGTAAAGCCTTGGGGTTAAGCCGTCGGTGCGTTGCAACAATCATGGTGCGCAAAGCGTTAACGGCGCGGTCCCCGCGGGCCTCACCGGCACGCGGGTTCCGCACATCAGGTCCGCGTTTGGACGGTGCAAACGGCGCAAAGCCGCGTTGACACGCCCGTCGACCGGCCTAAATTAGAACTGTTCCGAGGGGTGCTCCGACGGCGGAGCTGAGATACCGCAATCCGCGGTGACCCTTTGAACCTGATCCGGGTCATGCCGGCGAAGGGACAGGGATGTACCAGAACACCAAGTCGAGGGGGGAATCCCCCGTCACTATCATCGGCGCAGGCATTGCCGGTGCGTGGCAGGCGCTGCTGTTCGCGCAAGCCGGGCACGCCGTTACCCTGCACGAGCGCAGTGACGCCGGCATGACGGAATCCACAAGCCATTGGGCCGGTGGCATGCTGGCGCCGTGGTGCGAGGCGGAGACGTCGGAGCCGGTGATCAGCCGGCTCGGCATCCGCTCCCTCGATCTCTGGCGCGAGCATTTTCCCGACACGCCGTTCAACGGCTCGCTGGTGGTGGCGCATGCGCGCGACCGCAGCGACTTCGAGCGCTTTGCGCGGCTGACATCCGGCCATCGCAGACTGGATGCGGCCGGGTTGGGCGAGCTCGAGCCGTCGCTAAACGGCCGTTTTCGCGAGGGCCTGTTCTATCCCGACGAGGGCCATGTCGAGCCGCGGCGCGTGCTGCCACAGCTGCATGCGCGCATCGTGAAGGCCGGCGGCGAAATCAAGTTCAACAGCGACATCGATACTGGGAGCGCCGAAGGCATCGTGATCGATTGCCGCGGGCTTGGCGCGCGCGATGCCGAGCCGGAGCTGCGCGGCGTCAAGGGCGAGATGATCATCGTTGAGACATCAGAGGTCGAGCTGTCGCGCCCGGTGCGGCTGATCCATCCGCGCTGGCCGCTCTATGTGATCCCGCGCGGCGACAATCGCTTCATGCTCGGCGCCACTTCCATCGAGGCCGAGGATTCCGACGTCAGCGTGCGCTCGGCGCTGGAGCTGCTCGGCGCCGCCTACGCTGTGCACCCGGCCTTTGCCGAAGCGCGCATCCTGGAATTCGGCGCAGGCCTGCGGCCGGCGTTTCCCGACAATCTGCCGCGCATCTCGATCGACAAGACGATTTCGGTGAACGGACTCTATCGCCATGGTTTTTTGCTGGCGCCGGCGCTGGCGGAACTGACGCTTGGCTATGTCGAGCGCGGCGCGATCGACAATGAGGTGATGCGATGCAAGTGATCGTCAACGGCGAAGCACGCGAGGTCGCGGCCTCGCGGGTCGATGCGCTCCTGAGCGAGCTCGAATACGAAGGTACGCATTTTGCGATCGCGCTCAATTACGATGTTGTGCCGAAAAGCCGCTGGGCGGAGACGATGCTGAAGGCCGGCGACGAGATCGAGATCATCACGCCGCGGCAGGGAGGGTGAGGATGGGTGCTGATTGGCTTGCTCGTCATTCCGGGGCTCGCGAAGCGAGAACCCGGAATCTCGAGGACGCATACTCGGCGAGACAACTTCGAGATTCCGGATCGGTCCGCTCCGCGGACCGTCCGGAATGACGGGGAATTAGACAATGGTCAACTTCTACGGCAAAACCTTTTCCTCCCGCCTCTTGATCGGCACGGCGCTGTATCCTTCGCCTGCGGTCATGCAGGCGGCGATCCGCGCCTCAGGCGCGGGCATCGTCACGGTGTCGCTGCGCCGCGAGGCCGCCGGCGGCAAGACGGGTGACGCGTTCTGGTCGCTGATCCGCGAACTCGACGTCACGGTGCTGCCGAACACCGCCGGGTGCCGCAGCGTGCGCGAGGCGGTGACCACCGCAAAGCTGGCGCGCGAGCTGTTCGGCACCAACTGGATCAAGCTCGAGGTGATCGCCGACAACGACACGCTGCAGCCCGACGTGGTCGGGCTCGTCGAGGCCGCAACCATCCTGATCAAGGACGGCTTTGAAGTGTTCCCCTATTGCACGGAAGATCTTTCCGTGGCGACCCGGCTGGTCGAAGCGGGGTGCAAGGTCGTGATGCCCTGGGCCGCTCCGATCGGCAGCGCCAAGGGCATCATCAACCGCGATGCGTTGAAACTGCTGCGCGAGCGCCTGCCCGACATCACGCTGGTCGTCGACGCCGGCCTCGGCGCGCCGTCGCATGCGGCCGAAGCGCTGGAGCTCGGCTATGACGCGGTGCTGCTCAACACGGCGATCGCAAAGGCCGCCGATCCCGTCGCGATGGCCAACGCCTTTCGCCTCGGCGTCGACGCCGGCCGCGCCGCCTTCGAGGCCGGCCTGATGCAAGCCCGCGACTTCGCGTCTCCTTCCACCCCTGTGATCGGGACTCCGTTCTGGCATGCCGTATCCGGATCGTAACATGTATCCTGACCGTTTTTATCCCGTCGTCGACAGCGTCGCCTGGGTCGCGCGCCTGGCCTTGCTCGGCGTCGGCACCATCCAGCTGCGCGCCAAGAATCTGGACGACGGCGAGGCGTTGCAGATCGTCACCGACGCGCTCGAAGTGACAAAGGGCACGGCAGCAAGACTCGTGGTCAACGATTACTGGCGCGCGGCGATCGTCGCCGGCGCGCAGCATCTGCATCTCGGCCAGGAAGACCTGGCAGATGCGGACCTGAACGAAATCCGCAAAGCCCGCCTCACCCTCGGCATCTCCACCCACGACGACGCGGAGCTTGCGACCGCGCTGGCCGCCAAGCCGGACTACGTCGCGCTCGGCCCGATCTTTCCGACCACGCTGAAATCGATGCGCTTCGCCCCGCAGGGCATTGCCAGGATCACCGAGTGGAAGAAACGCATCGGCACCATCCCGCTGGTCGCGATCGGCGGCATCAAGTTCGAGCAATCAGCCGAGATCTTTGCCGCCGGCGCCGATTCCATCGCGGTGGTTTCCGACGTCACCCAGCACGCCGACCCCGACGCCCGGGTGCGGCAGTGGCTGGGCCAAAGCGCGGAGGCGGCGTGAGATGAATACGGCTCTCTATCCCCGTCATTGCGAGGAGCGAAGCGACGAAGCAATCCATGCCGCCACACGCACAAAGCTGGATTGCTTCGCTTCGCTCGCAATGACGGGGAAGACTTTCACCGGCGTCATTCCGGGGCACGCGTTAGCGCGAACCCGGAATCTCGCTTCATTACCTCGAGGTTCCGGATCGGCCGGCTGCGCCGCCCGTCCGGAACGACGCCCATAAAAACGGAGGATCCCATGAACATCCGCTCCAACCCGAACACAACGCTTCCCGCCGTCACCACCGGGCCCCTCGCCTCCTCGCGCAAAATCTTCGCGAGCCCGGATGCCGCACCCGAGCTGCGCGTGCCGCTGCGCGAGATCATTTTGTCCGAAGGCGCCGGCGAGCCGAACCTGCCGGTCTACGACACCTCGGGCCCCTACACCGACCCCGATGTCACCATCGACGTCAATGCCGGCCTGCCGCGGCATCGGCTCGCCTGGGTCAAGGAGCGCGGCGGCGTCGAGGAATATGAGGGACGTGAGATCAAGCCGGTCGACAACGGCAATGTTTCCGCCGACAAAGCCGCAAAAGCTTTCTCCGCGCATCACAAGCCGCTGCGCGGCCTCGATGGCCACAAGATCACCCAGCTCGAATTCGCCCGCGCCGGGATCATCACCAAGGAGATGATCTTCGTCGCCGAGCGCGAAAATCTCGGCCGAAAGCAACAGCTGGAGCGCGCCGAAGCGGCGCTCGCCGACGGCGAAAGTTTTGGCGCGTCCGTGCCCGCCTTCATCACGCCGGAGTTCGTCCGCAGCGAGATCGCGCGGGGCCGCGCCATTATTCCGTCGAACATCAATCACGCCGAGCTCGAGCCGATGATCATCGGCCGCAATTTCCTCACCAAGATCAACGCCAATATCGGCAACTCCGCCGTGACCTCGTCGGTCGAAGAAGAGGTCGACAAGATGGTGTGGGCGATCCGCTGGGGCGCCGACACCGTGATGGACCTCTCCACCGGGCGCAACATCCACACCACCCGCGAATGGATTTTGCGCAACTCGCCGGTGCCGATCGGCACCGTGCCGATCTACCAGGCGCTGGAGAAGGTCAACGGCGATCCGGTGAAGCTCGACTGGGAGGTCTACAAGGACACGCTGATCGAGCAGTGCGAGCAGGGCGTCGACTATTTCACCATCCATGCCGGCGTGCGCCTGCCCTACATCCACCTCACCGCCAACCGCGTCACCGGCATCGTCTCGCGCGGCGGCTCGATCATGGCCAAGTGGTGCCTGGCGCATCACAAGGAGAGTTTTCTGTACACCCGCTTCGATGAAATTTGCGATCTGATGCGGAAGTATGATGTCTCCTTCTCGCTGGGCGATGGATTGCGCCCGGGCTCGATCGCCGACGCGAACGATCGCGCTCAGTTTGCCGAACTCGAAACGCTCGGTGAATTGACAAAAATCGCGTGGGACAAGGGCTGCCAGGTCATGATCGAAGGCCCCGGCCACGTGCCGATGCACAAGATCAAGATCAACATGGACAAGCAGCTCAAGGAGTGCGGCGAGGCGCCGTTCTACACGCTGGGGCCGCTGACCACCGACATCGCGCCGGGCTATGACCACATCACCTCAGGGATCGGCGCTGCCATGATCGGCTGGTTCGGCTGCGCCATGCTCTGCTACGTCACGCCGAAGGAGCATCTGGGCCTTCCAGACCGCAACGACGTCAAGACCGGCGTCATCACCTACAAGATCGCGGCGCACGCCTCTGATTTGGCCAAGGGCCACCCCGCCGCGCAACTGCGCGACGACGCGCTGTCCCGCGCGCGCTTCGACTTCCGCTGGGTCGACCAGTTCAACCTCGGCCTCGATCCCGACACCGCGAAGAACTTCCACGACGAGACGCTGCCGAAGGAAGCCCACAAGGTCGCCCATTTCTGCTCGATGTGCGGCCCGAAATTCTGCTCGATGAAGATCACGCAGGATGTCCGCGACTATGCCGCGACGCTGAACGACCCGGCGGCGGTGGGGATGTCGATGGCTGGCACCATCGAGGATGGCATGAAGCAGATGAGTGCGAAGTTCAAGGAGATGGGCAACGACGTGTATGTGGATGCGGAGAAGGTGAAGGAGAGTAACAGGGCGTTGTGAGCCACAACCGCTTCAGATTGCCGCCGCGGGCCTCGCCCGCGGCTAGCCGCGCGGCCTTTCATTGTGCGTCTCAGCCAAAAAGACGGCCAGCGTCGAAGCGGCACCTACGGCTAACTTGGCGTGCCTTGGTCCCAAACCCTTTGCTCCGGCCGCCTTACCGTGTCCGGTGCCGTATTGATTTCTTAACTCGGCAACTCCGTGAGTAATGGTGGCCAGATTGCTTAAGAGCCGCTTAATCGTGTCCGCGGCCTTGCTGCTGTCAGGTATGTTGTCTGGTGCCAATTCGAGCGTCTTAACGGTCGACTTGATAAGCTCCGGCAAATCCGCCGACTTGCTGAAACTTACTTTGCGCGCTTCGAGAATCGTCTTACAGCAAGTTTCAACAAGCTCCTTAGCGGTACCGATAGCCAAGCTCGGATCGTTCAAAATGGCGGCTTCCATACGTGTTATCTGCTGAGCAATGTATCCGGGGTCAGTACCACCCAATGTCGCCTTAACTGCTCCCAGAGCTGGAGTGACGCCAACTCCAACATGCCGTCCCACGAAGACGGGCTTTCCAGACAGTCTCGTTTTCTCAACGATCTCAAACCCATCATTTCGCAAGTACTGGTTATATAGCTGGCAAAGACGCTCCGCCTCGCTCGGATCGGGCCTCACCACGGGATGAATTGTTTCACACAAAAAAGCCAGAAAGGAATCGTCGTCACCGTTCATTAGATTGAAGCGACCGTCGTAAAAGACCCAGTCATCATCCCAATCAAAATTGTTGACACGGTGTTGCCAGATATCACCCGCCGCATCTTTAAATCTATGATCGCCGGAAGGCAGGGCGGACAGATTGAATAGCCGCGACAAAAATTCGGATTCTTCAAGTCGGCCACTCCAGTTGATTTTCTCAACAGAGATCGCGTCAACAATGTCTCTCCGCGTAATTTGCGAGATCTTCACACCGAATGCTCCTCTCAGACTACTGCGCAGATCGACTCCCCGTTCGGCGCAGATTCTTCGATCGCTCAAATCGGAATTTCGTCCTCATCGCCCGAATCTTCACCGCCATCCCCTTGATAATCAGACCCAAAATCTTCAATTGCGTATTCTGGTCCGTCATCATCTGGACCCACATCGGTATCCTCCGATTGAAACACTTTTGGCGGAGCAGCCCAATCGATAAGACTGACCTTTGCCACATGAAGAATTTCAAGAATGGCCTGAGCCCTTATGGTCGACCATGCCCGGTCAGCTTCATCGAGATGAGTTAATTCCAAGGTAAGCGGCCAATAGCCCCCAGAATGTGGATCACGCTCAACAACAGAGCGAAGCTTGTCCAATAGACTCTTATCGGATGAAACCTTGTGCTTAGCGCAGTGCGCTAGGAAAGCAAGAACAAGCGAACTGTTGTTCTGAACAATCAAATCAGTGGTAGCTTTTGGAATCGTGGCACCCAATTCCTTGATCAACCAAAGCGCCCAAGCGACTTCCGAATCCCGTCCGGTTGCAGCATTCTGCGCCGCAATTAGCTTCGCAACGTCTCTCCAAAGAACACCATCAATGCTTTTTTTCGTCCTGTGGCGCCAAGCAATCACGCGCGCCACGTAGTCGAATGAATGCGGAAATTGAACGGCGCACTGCGCCAAAAAATGCTCAAGAAAGTCCCAATTTGCCGACCACAATCGACGCTCGTCGATAACTCTAATTATGTGGCGGATTAATCCTTCGTCGTTATCTCGAGTGGCGCGATCGACAACTTTACTAAGAGTCGCGATCGGGTCGAGATTATAGAAACCGCCGATAGGCGAGAGGCTATCTCTGATCTCTTTATCAAATTCAAGCGGCCAAGAATCTCCAAATATATACTTTGTGGAGATTATCTTGGTTTTGACTTCGTTGATGTCCAACTCGAATTCGCGCAACGCACCCCGCAAGTTCTGAAGATGCTTCTCGCATTCTTCAACTGAATTACCGCCCACCCAATAGTCATCGACATGCCTCAAGAACGTCGGCTTTTTCTTTCCACTTCGGCGAACAAACTCCTTATCAACTGCCGCCATCAACAACTCGGAGACGATCTTGGAAATGTCTGGACCGATGGGTATCCCCAGCGTTTGGCGATCCTAGGATTGTCGCAGAATGAGATCGAGGCGATTGCCAAAAATCCTTGCAGAGGTCGCCTGAAAATCCAACTTCGCCGAAGCTTTGGTATGCAATGCCCATGGGAGCGTATGAGTATAGATCGACGAGAAAAATCGCGAGACATCTGTCAATAGACAAAACTTGAATCGTGAGAACGATCTAAGCCGTAGCTTAGGCAGATCGGAGTGCGGTGTTATCCCGACGCATCGTATTCCGTTTGGATGGAATACTGGTTTGGACAGCGATCCAGGCGACGAATCGATGATCCCTGAAACGTCCCGCCAATGCTTCTGAAGAAAGACTGCCGTGTCTCTAACAAAACTCGGATGGGGGACGCCGAATATGCGTCTCTGCCCTCCACGCTTACTCGCATTGTAGACAGCATGCTCGCCGACCGCCTGCCTTGTGATCGCGTAGCTATCGCCAAGGTGCGCATAGGGTGCCCAAATGTTCTTCGTTGTGTAGGCTGCCGGCATATTCTCCGGCAGCAACCCTCGTGTTGTTAGACCCTCGACATCTATGGAAGCAGTGACCATAAGAATAGACCCTCACCCTCGATTCAATCTTAGGTGATGTCGTTCCTATGGGCAAACTGCCGTCTCGGCGGCAATCTCTGCGAAGTCGCTACCTCATCGTAATCGCCAACCCGCTCAGATCCGCATTCGCCATCAGCCCGACCTGGTGCCCGGATAGCTCCAGCACCGCGCCCTTCTGGTTGGTCAGCACGATGGCCCGGGCGCCGCTGCCGACCGCGAGCCCCGCGCCGGCGGCGCCGTAGACGCCGGCGACGTCAGAGGGGCGCCAGATGTTGCTGACGCGGCCGCGCAGCACGGTTTTCGAGCCGCCGAACACCAGGCCGTAGTCGAGCCCGCCGGTCGAGAGCGGATAGGCGCGGCCGTGGAATTGCAGCACGCCCGAGCCGCCGCTGCCGCCGATGATCCAGCCGGCCTTGTAGATCGTCAGCGTCACAAAGCCCTCGTCGGCGCGGGCTTGCGAGAGCGGGGCGGCGGCGAACGCAACGAGGGCGACGAGTGCGGCGCGAAGGACGGACGACATCTTCATGTGATAACCTCTTTCGGAATTGCAGCCGGCGCGCCCCAAGCCAGCGCGAATCAGCGTTTGCCTAGACTAGCCAATCGGGCCTGCGGGAAAACCCCGCCTTCCCGGCGAAAGCGGAGTTTTTGGATGACGGTTTTCCCCGGCAAAGCCGGCGCGGTCGTGGCGGCGGTGTGGCTGGCCTCGTCAGCGCCGTCGCACGCGCAGGCTGCGAAGCCGGACGGCGCGCCCGCCTCCTTCACCGTGATCTCGCCGGTGTTCAGCCAGCTGGTGTCGTTCTCGATGCCGTCGAATTTTTCGGCCGGTCTTGAGGAAACCAAGGGCGGCTTCTACACGCGCGAAGCCGTGCCGAAGGGCGAGACGGTCGAGAAGTGGACCGAGATGATCACGGTGACCGGCGCGAAGGGGCTGGCCACCTCGCCCGGTGCAACGGCCGAGCAGCTGGCGCGCTGGATCGCCACCGAATACATGCAAGCCTGCCCGGATACCTATGCCGCAACAGGATCGGCCGCCAGGATCGGCGGCCATGACGCCTTCGTCGGCGTGGCCGGCTGCGGCAAGGTCGGCCGCGGCGCCCATGTCGGCAGCGAAGCGGCGCTGATCGTCGTGATCAAGGGCAACGCCGATATCTACACGCTGCAATGGGCCGAGCGCGGCGCGGCGTCGGGCAAACCCGATGTCGAACACACGCGGTGGCAGGACCGCCTCAAGCAGCTCGCGCCGATCCGCCTCTGCGCCATCGTGCCCGGCGAGAAGGCGCCCTATCCGAGCTGCGTCGGCAAGCCTCAGTAACGCAGGCCGCCTTCAGGCCGCGCCCCGCAGCGGCGCGGTTTCGATGATGGCCTGGTACCTTCCCAGGCACATCGAAATGAAGCGGGCGTTGACGCCTTGCGAGACGTCGACAAAGGCCTTGTGCCTTTGCACGAACTCCTCCCGCGTCGCATCGCCAGGCTTTTCGAGGAATGCCGCCGCGGCGTCCTTCATCGCGATCAGAGGCGGCCAGAACTGCTCGAACAGCGAGCGCACCTCGAACTCCTCGGCCGGGCCGAACAGCTTGATCAGGGCCGTCTCGTCTCCGAGGCCCTCCTTGGTGCCCTCGGCATGGACGCGGTCCATGTCCTTGAGCATTTGCCGCACGGCGAACGTAGAGTTGCCGGCGATCAACTGCGCGATCCGGCCGGCGCCGTATCTGGAATCCCGTTCAAGGAACAGGAAGCGGTATTTCGACGCCAGCATGATCGCGGCCGTGATGATCGACGTGTTCCTGTCCCCTTCTCCGGCGATCGGCCGCAACGTCTCCACCAGGTTGATCACGAACTCCCGGTTGCCGTTGCCGTACAGCTTGTGCATGACCAGCAATATCCGGTAGCTCTTCTCGTCGGGCGCGGAGAAGAAGTGGTCGTTCAGCGCCTCGGCGTTGTAGGGTAGCGCCGACATGATGACTTCCTGGACCATGTCCGTAAAAATCAGCCCGCCGGTCTTGCGGCGGACGACGTTCTGGAATTCCTGCCACGTCAGGCTGACGTTGGATTCCTGCTGCGAGACGGCATAATCGAGCACCCCGCAGGTCGTGGGCTCGAGGATAACGGTCGCGTTATCGGGAATCCGCGGCAGTTCCTTCTCCCAGAACGGCTCGGCGCCCGTCCGCACCTCGATCCGCTTCTGCGGAAACCAGGTCGACTTCACCCATTCCTGCAGCGTGCTGAAATAGGCGTCGGTAACGTCCTTCGAGCTGCGCTCCGCCCAGGCCCGCGCGTCGGCGAAATATCTTGCGAGTTCGCCGGGCGGGAAGCGCCTGCCGATTTCCTCGCTCAATCCGCTGAAGAAGCGAAACAGGTCGCATTGGTCGACGGCGTATACCTTTGGACCGAGCTCCGAACGATGCTTCTGCTCGAGCGACACGACCTGGACGTTCAGGAATTCGCGAAATTGGCTGGGAATCTCATTATTGTAGATGGCCAGGACGTTCTTGTGCTTGTCCTTCTTCGCTGCGAGAAAATAGCCAAGCTCAAATCCGCACCATGAGAAATTGCTTCGATTGGCTTCGGGACCGATGCCGATGAAATAGTCTGCCCGCTCCAGCGCCTCGACGATCGACTCCCGCAACTCGCTGCCTTCACCGATCTTCGACCGATCGAGGAATACATCGAATTTGGATCGATCGAACTGCCGCAGCGCTTCCTCGATCGCCTGAGCGATTTTGTGGTTTTCGGTGGGATAGCTGATGAAGATCGACAGCGGCTTGCCGATCGCGGGGTCTACGTTGGCGTTTCGAAAGTCGGCTGTTGCAACATTTGATCCGTTTTGCATGGTATGTACTCCGAACGAGGGATCGTAAAAAAAAGCGCTGGCCAGAATAATTTGAGGAAAAATCGCGCGGCGTTCTGCCGCCGCCCGTGACAAGAAGAATAGTCGAGTAAGGCTGGCCGTGCAATCTTCCGTTGAAATAGGTAAGGCTTCCGATCCCTTTATTCCGGCAGCGCGCCGGGATCACGGGTTTGCGATCACCGTTTCTTGAAACTGGAGCGCCGCCATGACCGTCAAGCATTTTCCCGCACCGCCCGGCATCAAGGCGCCGCCGCTGTCGTTCGCGGTGCGCACCGGCGATCTGCTCTTCATCTCCGGCATCCCCGGCTTCGACGCGCAAGGCAATCTGCCCGACACGTTCGAGGCGCAATTCGCCAATGTCGTCGCCAACATCAAGCGCATCCTGGACGAGGCCGGCGCCACCCTGCGCGATCTCGTCAAGGTCAATGTGCTGCTGACCCGCGCAAGCGATGTCGCCACCATGAACGCGCTCTACGCGTCCGCGTTCGGCCCGGCGCCCTACCCCGCCCGCACGACCTGCGTCGTGGTCGCACTGCCGAACCCGGCGATGCTGATCGAGATCGAGGCGGTGGCAGCGGTGAAGGGGTAGGCGCGCCTCTCTCCGCTCGTCATTCCGGGGCGCGCCTCTTGGCGCGAGCTACGGGGCGCACTTGCGCCCCTGAGAATCCATACGCCGTGACGGCGCCCGTCGGAAAAACTGGCAGACCCGTTTTTCCCAACAACCGCCTGTGGTTATGGATTCTCAGATGCGCAATTGCGCATCATAGCTCGCCGCTACGCGGCGCCCCGGAATGACGGTGGAGAGCCACCGCCAGAAAATCCGAAAATTCTCCTTGACATCTTACGCAAATCAGAATATATCGGAGAAAGCCCGCGCCACCATGAGGGACGCTTCGCGGTCGTCACGAAACGGGGTGCGGGTTGCGATGGCCGCTTGCGGCGTCAGGTGCTTGCACCCGACGAAACGCTTGCCAAGCGGACGGCGAAGTCGTGTGGTCCTGGCGCCGCGACCCTGGCGCTACGTTGGCGGAAGCAACTCCGCCGGCAACGGGGGCAAGAAAGGCCGCTTCCCCGGGGAGAGCACGTATAAGCCGTAACACCATTGCGCGGGGAAGGCCGGGATGTCCTGGCTGTACCTGTCAAAGCCGTGTGCTTTTTTCACTACCAAGCGCACACGGTGCTGCGGGCGCAGCCGGCGCCCGGCCTTCCCTGCGCCCTCTTTCCGAAGAGGGAGCAACGAGATTGCAGAACTCGGGCGAAAAAGGAGCCGCGGGAATGAAGCCGCATGTTTCATCGTCATTGCGAGACACCAAGAACCCGCTCCCCTTGTGGGAGAGGGTCGCTTCGCGGCACGCGAAGCGGGGTGAGGGGTCTGGCTCCGCAGACGCAGCTTTCTCGTCGAGGCGTCCGTGCGGCTCGAGAGAACCCCTCATCCGGTTCCCATCTGTCGATGCGAACCACCTTCTCCCAGAAGGGGAGAAGGGAAGATTTGTCGCGCTCACGAGGTGCCCAAAGCACGCCTCACGATATCTCGATCGTCTTCCGCATCGTCGCGCCGATCACCTCGACGCCGCGGTTGCCGATGAAGCGGGTAATGTCGACGGCGGCATTGTAGATTCCCGCTTGCGGAAAGCCGAGGCCGCGCTGCGTGCCGACCACCTCGACGGGCGCATAGTCCGGCCGGTCGCCATAGGGCAGCGGATAGAGCCCGACATCCATGGTGACCCACGGCTTGGTGCCCTTCACGATCAGGAAGTAGGTGCGCAGGATGGTGCCGGGCAACACGATCGCCTCGTCGAAATCGATCAGGCGGGACGAGGCCGGTTGCGGCAGCGCATTGAACGCTGCGACACGCGTTTCGTCCACGAAAATCCCCCGCAAATGGCCGCAATTGTCCGTCACGGTAGTGCAATCTCCGGATGACGGCAACCACGCGCGACCGCCGCGTCATCAGCCTTTGGCATTGACGGGCTAACAACGTGCGAGAATGATCTCTCCCATGCTGACGCTCTATTCCTATCCCACGCTGTTCGGCGTCGCCGACAACAACGGCTATGGCCTGAAGGTGTTCGCCTTCCTGCGGCTTGCCGCCGTGCCGTTCGTGCACGAGCACATCTTCGATGCCTCGCACGCGCCACGCGGGCAACTGCCCTATATCGTCGATGGCGACGATACCGTCGGCGACAGCGAGACCATCATCGCCCACATCACCAGGAAATACGGCGTGACGCTCGACGCGAAGCTGACACCGGCGCAGCGCACCACCAATCTCCTGGTCACGCGCATGCTCGACGACCTCTATTGGGTGATGTCCTATTCGCGCTGGAAGGACGAGCGCTACTGGCACTTCTTCCGCGATGCGCTGTTGCGCGAGCATCCGAGCGTCACCGTCGAAGGCCTCGCCAAGGCCAAGGAGTTCAACGCCCAGCGCTACTATTTTCAAGGCATCGGCCGCTTCGATCCCGACGCCGCCATGGCGCGCGGCCTCGCCGACCTCGCCGCGATTTCGGCGCTGCTGCCGCCGCACGGCTTTGCGCATGGCGAGGCGCCGGGGAGCATCGATGCCGCCATCTATGGCTTCATCGCCAACATCTACTTTTACGATATTGACACCGAGCTCAAACGCTTCGTGGTTGCGCATGACAACATCGTGCGGCACTGCAACGCGATCCATGCCGCGGTCAATGCAGAGATTCATGCCGATTTTGCCGCGACAATTTGAACCGATCACGATCTCGCCACACTCACTCAATGCCCGGGTCATTCGATCCCTCAAATGATTCCAAGGGCGCCCCGCCGCATTCCCCATGCGCCGGCGGGGCCGGCCAAATTTTTCCCGATAGGAGCATTGAGCATGCGTCGTGTCTTCGCCCTTTGTGCAGCTTCCAGCCTTGCGCTGTCCGCGCTCGCCCTGACCAGCCCCGCCCAAGCGGCCCCCTTCCACCTGATCAAGTGGAGCGGCAACAGCCTCTGCCAGATCTGGGACGACGGCGTCCCCACCAAGCCGATGCCGGCCAACTACCGGGCGGTAAGCAAGCCCGTGCCGACCTTCGATGCCGCGCTCGCGGTCAAGGCCGGCCTGATGAAGAAGGGCGTCTGCAAGATGTAAGCGCGCACAAGGCGCGTTCGACAAAGGCCGGCGAGCTGCTCGCCGGCCTTTTTCCTGCGCGAGAGGCCTGCGACTTTTCGCAGCGAAGCGCGAATTTGACTTCCGGTGCAGCTCGCCCAATAGTTGCATCGTCAAGGGAGGGCGGGACATGGCGGAGGTTTGGGAGTTTCGCATCGTTCGGGAGTCCGTGCAGCGCCGCAACGCCGACGGCAAGCGGCGCACGATCGGAAAGTACCAGGTCTTTCACGACGGCGTCGGCCAGACCGGGGCTGGCATGCGCGGCACCACCGCAGAAGCGAAGGGCCCCGGCGCCAATGTCCCGATCAACAACGGCAAGCGCATCGAGCAAGGACGCTATCCGCTGCGCACGCACGCGCCCGGCCATTACGCCACCATTGGCTTTTCCGCGTCAGTCGATCCCGACGCTGAACCAAAACCCTGCATCGAGGTCGGCGAAACCGTGCAGCGTACCGATATCCTGATCCACCCCGGCGATGGCTTCCTGTCCAGCATCGGCTGCATCAATCTGTGCACCTCGCTGCCGAATGCCAATGAGCCGATCGATTACGCGCCGAGCCGCAGGCGCGTGCTGGCCGTGCTCGACGACCTCAAGGCCTTTCTCGGCGACGACTTTCCAACCCGGAACGGCAGGCTGATACCCAACGCGTTTCTTGTCATCGAAGGCGAGCCCTGAACGACCGCCGCGTCATTGCAGAGGAACAGCCGATGTCCCGCACCTTTCTCGACAAGATCTTCACGGTCAACGATCCCGATGCGCGGCTGCGCAAGCCGGGCGAGCTGATGACAACCTTCCTGAGATATGTGGCGGGCGAACCGCTGCCGCCGGGAGCCAAGGTCGGCGACTTCAAGCTGATTCCGAAGGGCACGAAGGTCAGGATCGACGACATCGAGTTGGAGCGGACCGGCGCCAAAGGTTCGATCGTGTTCGGGCACGCGATGTCGGCGGACGGCGCGACCGAATTCGGCTGGACGTCGACCCGCAACCTCGACGGCCAGTTCGTCAACGAGGTGCTGGACGAGATTCCGCCGGCGCCCCGCGCCAGCAAGTTCGGTCCCAACGCCGCATGGTCGGGCGGCGAGTTCATCGGCCAGAAGACGCTGGTGGAGATCGTCGACGTCAAGCTCGAGATCGAGCGCATCGCGCTCGACACGCTGGACGCCTACCTCGCGCTGGTGAAGGCGGCGGCCGCCGACCATGTGCTGGTTGCCATCAACAGCGGCTTCCGCTCCTACCCGGAACAGAAGGACCTGTTCGAAGGCTTCAAGAAGCACTTGCCGGGCTTCAACCTCGCCGCACCCCCCGGCAGGTCAAATCACCAGAACGGCATCGCCTTCGACATCCGCGTCGCCGGCGGCGACGGCGATCCGACCTACGAATGGCTGAAGAAGAACGGCCCCTCGCACGGCTTCGTGCGCACCGTCAACAAGGAGCCCTGGCACTGGGAGTTCGACAAGGTGAAGGCCAGGAAGGCGATCGACAATCGCACCTTCAAGACCCCCAACGTTCACGTCTAGCGCCGCGGCGATGCGCTTATCGGATGGCCCGCGCGACACGCGCGCGCCAGCAGCGTCATGCGTCCTTCTTGGGCGCCGGGTGCATCAGCGCATCGCGCGCGGCCGACAGCGCCAGGAAGGCGCCGGCGTCGCCGCCGGCATCCGGGTGCATTCGCTTGGCGGTGCGGCGGAACGCCCGATGGATGTCGGCTGCGGCCAGGTGCCCGCCGAGCGGCAGGCCAAGCATCTCGCGATAGCGTTCGTCCGCCGTCAATGTCTTCTCGGCGCCGCGGCGGCCAAATTTTGGCGTGGTCAGCTCGTGCAGCACGTCGCGGATGACGCCAAGCCGGCGCCGCGCCACCACGCGGGTCATGTGATCTTGCGGATTGGCCGCGGCGTTGCGGATACTCGGCTGCGCCTGCGTGGCGGCATGGCGCAGATCGCTCTCCTCGCCGCTGGCGGCGATCGCGGCCACGACATGGGCGACCTCGGTCCAGTCAGGCCCTTCCGCCTGCCAGAACCGATCCACCGCGTGCTTCCATTCGCCGACATGCCGGTCCATGACCCATCCAAAACGGAATGGGGCCTGCGCGCAAGCGACGATCGACGTTTTGGTTTCCAACAAATTGAATTAGCTTGTCGGCAATAACCATAAAGTCAGAGAGGGAAACTTCCATGCCGTTGCTCGCCAATCACATCGCCGTCGTCACCGGGGCTGGCTCCGGCATCGGGCGCGCCATCGCGGCAGGTTATGCCCGGGAAGGCGCGCAGGTGGTGGTGCTCGACATCAACAAGGATGCGGCGGCCGAAACGGCGCAGCAGATCCTCAATGCCGGCGGCAAAGCGGAAAGCTTTGCGCTCGACGTCACCCGGCGCGACGACTGCATCGCGATGGCGAAGCAGGTCGCCGACAAGGTCGGGCAGGTGACGATCCTCGTCAACAATGCCGGCATCGCTCGACGCAACGGCATGACCGGCGCCGATGCCGCCGTCATCAAGGACTGGGAAGACATCATCGCGATCAACCTCACCGGCGTCTTCAATGTGACGCATGCCTTCCTCAGTCCCCTCCGCGCCAACAAGGGCCGCATCGTCAATATCGGCTCGATCCAGTCCTTCGTGCATCTGAAGACGCCGAGCTCACCCGCCTACACCGCGTCCAAGCACGGCGTGCTCGGCTTCACCAAGGCGCTTGCGGCCGAGCTCGGCAAGGAAGGCGTGCGGGTGAACGCGATCGGCCCGGGCTTCATCGAGACGCCGCTGAACGCGCAGGTGCGCGCCAATAATCCGGAGCTGGCAAAGACCTTTATCGCCCACACCCCGCTCGGCCGCGCTGGCTCGGCCGAGGACATCGTGGGGCCCGCGATCTTCCTCGCCTCCGATCTGTCCGACTACGTCACCGGATCGATCGTGATGGTGGATGGCGGCTATCGCACGGTGTAGGCGGCGCGAACGCTGCATCATCCTGTTGATCATCGCCACCAAACATGCGCAGCGAATTGAAGCCGCCATTGCAGGCCTGCTAAGACGTCGGCGATTTCGAGACGAGCATTTGCTTTGGCCGATACGACAGGAAGAGCCGGACCGCAGGGCCCGCGTGGCAAACAGGGCGAGCCCGGCCGGGACCGCAAGGCCATCCCGGCCGGCGCGGGCCTGACGGCGCACGCGGTAAGCCGGGTCCGCAGGGCAAGCCCGGCGTGCAGGGCGCGCGCGGCGAGGCCGGACCGCAGCGCAAGCCGGGTCCCCAGGGACCTGCCGGACCGCGCGGCGAGCCGGGCCCGCCCGGCCAGTTGCCGTCGATCGATCAGATCATGCCGTGGCTGCATCTGGTCTTCGACGCCTGGGAGGACTACCGCAAGAAGCGCGAGCAGGAAGCCGCCGAGCGCGAGGCGCAGGCGGCCATCGAACTCTATGCCGCCGCCGACGAGGCGGAGCAGGATCCCGAGCGCAAGAAGAAGAAAAAGGACAAGCACAAGAACAGGGACAAGGAGAAGGATTAGCGCGCCACCAATCTCATGCGTCTTGCCCGCTCAGCCGCGCGGCAGCAAGCCGATGCGGCGGAAATACCAGCGCATCGCCAGAAACCAGAGCCAGGCCGCAAGCGCGCCGCATACGGTGAAGATGCCGATATTGACGGCGCTGAAGACGCCGCTCCACCAGACCATCCAGGCGGTCCAGAGCACGGCAAACGCAATCGAGCTCAGTTTCAGGGGTGTCTCGGGATTCATGGCACAGCTCCAATGGCTGGGATGTTGCGGCCATTGTGCCAAGGCGACCGGTTCCCCGCCGTGAGCTGTGTCACGCAGCAATCAGGCCTGCCCGAATCGCAGCCGCGAACGTTCCCTGGCCTTTTCGGCCTCCACCTCGCGGTCGCGGGCCGGCGCCTGGGTGTGCAGCGAGATCAAAAGCCGCCGCGCCGCGCCGGAGACTTCCTCGACGGCGCGGTTGAACGCAGCCTCATTGGCCTGCGACGGCTTGTTGAAGCCGGAAAGTTTTCGCACGAACTGCAGCGCGGAGGCGTGGATTTCATCCTCCGTCGCCGGCGGCTCGAAATTGAACAGCGTCTTGATATTGCGGCACATGACCTCTCTCCCTGTCTCGCCCCCGAAGGACGAATGGCAGCTGAAAAATCCGACAATTGGGGCGTATATTGGCATGAATTAGCCATTACGCACCCTTCGCGGGCCATAGAAGGCATGACATGCCCGCAGCCGCCACCGGCGCCTTTGCACCCGACGGGGCCCGCACCATGGCCTGATTTAGATCGACTAAAAATGACGCTGCCGCCGGCCGATGATAATCTTGGCGCGACCTATTCGGGAGAACTGCTGTGGCCGACCTTGCACCTTGCGACCTCGCCTCGATCTATCCGAAGCCGACGGAGCGCGTCCTTGCAAAAGCGCGTCCGGCGCTCGATGCGCATTCGAAAAAGTTCATCGAGATGTCGCCGTTCTGCGTGCTCGCCACCTCCGGTTCCGACGGCAGCGTCGACGCCTCGCCGCGCGGCGGCACGCCCGGCTTCGTCCACGTCACCGGCGCCAACAGCCTGCTGATGCCGGACCGCTCCGGCAACAACCGCATCGACAGCTTTCGCAATATCGTCGAGGGGACCGGCCTGCTGCAGCTGATCTTCTTCGTGCCAGGGATCGACGAAACGCTGCGCGTCGGTGGCCGCGGCGCGCTGACCAGCGATCCCGAGCTGATGGCCATCATGATCGAGTTCGGCAAGCCGCCGCGCGCGGTGCTCATGATCGACGTCAAGGAAGCTTATTTCCACTGCGGCAAGGCGCTGATGCGCTCCAAGCTGTGGACCGCGGAACGCGTCGAACGCAAGGTCATGCCCTCGATCGGCGAAGTGATTCACGACCAAACGGGTTTGGGCGAGCGCGAAAGCCAGGAAGTGATCTACGAGCGCTACAAGACGCAACTCTGAGGCAAAAGCTCACTCCGCCGCGCGCTTCGGCGCCAACGGCGGCGACCATGTCACGACACGGTTGCGTCCGTTTTCCTTGGCCAAGTAAAGCGCCTCGTCCGAGGCCCGCAGCAGCGCGTCGATGCCGGACATGCTGACCGTGGCTTCGGCAATGCCGACGCTGACGGTCACGCTGAAGCGGACCTTGTGCACGTGCAGCGAATGACGCGCGACTTTCTCGCGAATGCGCTCCGCGACCACCGCCGCCTGCGCCAGGTCGGTTTCGGGCAGCAGCATGAAAAACTCCTCGCCGCCGAGGCGGGCTGCGATATCGGAATTGCGCTTGCCCTGCTGGCATGCGTTGGCGACCGAAATGATCGCATCGTCGCCGACCGCGTGCCCATAGCGGTCGTTGACGGACTTGAAATGATCGATGTCGATCGCGAGCATCGACAGCGGACGCTGGTAGCGCTGAAACCGGCTCCACTCCGCTTCCGCAAGGGTCATGAAATGCCGCCGGTTGTAGAGCCCCGTCAGGGAGTCGATGGTCGCGAGCTTCTCCAGCATCTGCGCGTTCTTGATCAGATCCGTCACGTCGCAATAGGTGAGCATGCGGCCGCCATTGGAGGTTGCTGAGCAATGCACGCGGATGTGCCTGCCATCGGGCGTGACGGCATCGCGCACCGGCGGATCGACGGCGCGAATCGCCTCGACCCGGCTGGCGAAGAACGCCTCGAGCTTGTCTGCGGGAATGCCATGGGCATGGGCGTGCGGCGCGTTGGCGATCAACTCGTAATAGGTCGGATGCCGTGCGATCTGCTCGGCGGTGACACCCCAATATTCCCGGGTCTTCTTGTTGAGGAATTGCGCCTTCAGATCGGCATCGAGCAGCAGCACGCCGTCGGAGATACTGTCGAGCGCATTGCGCAGCATTTCCAATTCGTCGGCGTGGCGCACGATGTCCGTGACATAGGTGTAGCTCAGCATGCGCCCGCCATCGGGCAACACCGCGCATTGCATCCGGATCACTTCGCCGTTGCTCCGCCGCAGGTCCAGCGGCGTGGTGTCGCCGGCCCTGACGAGGCGGATCCGCTCGGCGACATAGGCGTCCAACTCGGCGGCCGATATCTCGTAAGCGCTGGTGTCACGGCCGTGATACATCAGCGCGACGAAGGCGGGCCTGCTGTCGGCGACCTGGTCGGGCAGCGCCCACATCTTGCGAAACGCGCGATTGATGAATTGCGCCCGCAGGTCGCTGTCGAGCAGCAGGACGCCGGTTTCGATCTCGTCGAGCGCTGAGCGCAGCGCCAGCATCATGCCGCGCATCAGCGAATCGGGCGACCTCGCCGGCGTCGCGGGCTTGTCCTTTGCCGGCGTGTCCGCCTGTTCGAATTCGAGGCCGAGCTCCTTGCCCGATTGCCAGACGATCTTGCCTGGCCGCGGCGCGCCCTCGCCGGGGATCAGAAGCTGGAAGTGCTTTGGAATGCCCAGCGGGCTTTCCGTGGTGATCGTCGCGCCGTGATCGGAAATCCTGCGCACGACGCAGTCGATGATGGACTGGCCGTAATTGGAGATGATCTTCGCGGCCAGCAATGTGCGGCCGGATTTTTGGTCGGACATGAGGGCACCGGTGATGAACGCCGCAAGGTCGGCACTGCTGCCGGCCCATACGGCTTGCGTCACTCAGTCACGCTCCGATTAATGTTGCGTTAAGAGTCCGGATATCCGACCCGTTGATGGGCGTGCTTCAGTCCTCCCCCTCGAGGTGGCCGATGTGCTTCTGGGTGTAGAGCTCGAGCCCGACGCGCTTGACCAGGTCGAGCTGGGTCTCGAGGAAGTCGATGTGATGCTCCTCGTCCTTCATCAGGCTCTCGAACAGGTCGCGTGAGACATAGTCCTTGACGCCGTGGCAGTAGGTCGCCGCTTCCTGGTAAAGGTTGCGCGCGGAGTGCTCGGCGGCGAGATCGCACTCGAGGATCTCCTTGACGTTCTGGCCGATCCGCAAGGGATCGAGCACCTGCATGTTCGGAAAGCCTTCGAGGAACAGGATGCGGGCGGTGATCTTGTCGGCGTGCTCCATCTCCTCGATGCTTTCCTTGCGCCAGACCTTGGCCATCTCCTTGAGGCCCCAATTGTCCATGATCCGGTAGTGCAGCCAGTACTGATTGATCGCCGTCAGTTCGTGACGCAGGCCCTTGTTGAGGAAGTCGATGACTTTGACGTCGCCCTGCATGGTGTCACTCCAGCATCTGTGGCCGATCCGGCCGGAATCGCTAATTTAGAATGTTTCTAAATCAGAATTGGGGCGAGAGCAACCGCCCCGGCGGGAAGCGCCGGTGCGACCGAAAGTCAGGGGATTTTTTTGGAACTTTCAGTACGCCGCGAGGGCGTATTCGACCTGATCTTCGGCCCCCATTTCGTCCGCCGCGTTGTGCGGGCAGCCGGCGCAGCAGGCCTGGGCGCAGGGGCCGAGAGCTTCATCGATGATCGTCTTGATGGTTCGGGCGCAGCGGCCGCATTCGGCGCTGCAGCCGAGACAGCCATAGACCTGCTTGGCGCTACGCGGAAAATCCGCTGGCGCAGTCACGGCATTGCGGACGTCATGGTCGCTGAGGACGTTGCAGGAACAGACGATCATGAAGTCGGCAGGCCCTTTGGGTGATGCTTACTGACCCATCAAATATTGAAGGGCCAGGTTGGATGCAAAGGAAAAACTAGGCGTTTTTAGCAATTCCAAACTGACGCAAATCAAGACCAAACAGGGTCTAATTCATCCCGAAAACTAGTCGCCGCCACCGCCGCCGCCTTCTCCACCGCCGCCTCCCCCATCGCTGCAACTGGAGTCGCCGCCGCTGAAAGACGACGAGGAGGACGACGTGCAGGAATCGTTTGACGAGGACGATGAGGTGCTGCCGCTGAACCAGCTGAACAGGCTAAAACCATCGTTGCCGGGGGAGGTGACACCACTATCGCCGCTGGAATCGGCATAGGCGCGGCGGTCGCGGAGCCGGTCCGACCGCAGCATCAGGCCGAAGCAGATCAGCGAGACGACGCTGACCGCGATGAAGAAGCCCGTGGTCCCGTTCATGACCGATTTCCGCAAAAACTTACAAGGCCAAGCGGCCGCTCGCGCCTATCGTATTGGTCGCAAAATACGGCAGCCGCGTTCATTGATCGTTCAAGCCGGATATGGAACTTTCCGGCCGACAGGGTGATGGTGCGCTGTCATTTGCTCCACGGGAAAGGTGAAGCCATGAGGAAATCTTTGGCGGCGCTCGCCGCCGTCGCCGCTTTGGCCGTCGCGGTCGCGGCCCCTGCCCCCGCTCACGCCCAACGCGGCATTGCCGCGGGCGTCGCGGCCGGGCTGATCGGCGGCGCTATCGTCGGCGGCGCGATCGCCTCGCAGAACTATTATTACGGCCCCGGCTACTATTACGGGCCGGGTTACGGCCCGGTGGGCTACTATTATCCGCCACAGAGCTACTACTACAACGGCGCGCCGGCCTATGTGGCCGACCCGGCGGGCCCCTGCTACTGGCAGCGCCAGCGCTTTTGGGACGGTTTCGTATGGCGCGTGCGCAGCGTCAGGGTCTGCGGGTAAATCCCGTTCATCTTCATTAAATCACCCGCGACGTCCCGGGAAACGCCAGAGTTCCCCGGGGCGTTTGCTGCAAGTGGCCAGAAAAAACCGCTTTTTCCGGCCACTGACGCTTCGCGTTTACTTTCGGTTGACCGTTCTGCGCTTCCTTTGCGGAAAGGCCACCTCGAAGACAACGTAACCTAACCCGGCGCCGCGATGCGCCCCTCAGGAGCAGGACATGAAGAAGACATTTGCCGCCATGGTTGCGGTCGCCACCGTTGCCGCCTCGCTGAGCGCGACGCCCGCTCACGCGCAGCGCGGCGTTGCCGCGGGCGTGGCTGCCGGCCTGATCGGCGGCGCCATCATTGGCGGCGCGATTGCCTCCAGCCGCCCGGCCTACGCCGCGCCGGCGCCGGTCTATGTTGAAGAAGAGCCTTATCCGGCCTGCCGCATGGTGCGCGAGAAGTTCTGGGACGGCTATGGCTGGCGCGTCCGCCGCTACGAGGTCTGCAACTAAGCGACGTCGGCGCAAAACTTTTTCGCTAGATCTCAGACCCGGCTGGCAACGGCCGGGTTTCTCTTTGCCCGTTGCGCTGCGTTATCTCGCCGCGCTCATCGACTGCAGCACCGCCTCGCTCGGCCAGCAATCCACCTTCATCCCGGCCGACTTCTGATAGGCGCCGAGCGCGGCGCGCGTCAGCATCCCGGCCTTGCCGTCAATCTTGTCCTTGTAGAGACCGATGCGCGTCAGGTGCTTCTGCATCGCTTCCACGGATGTCGTGCGCAGTTGCGTCGAGGCCGACCATGGCGTCGCAAAGGGCTGCGGATTGGTCATGCGGTCGGAGAGATGACCAACGAACAGCACATAGAGATCGGAGAAATTGTATTCCTTGATCACAAAATAGTTCTTCGTGGTCAGGAATGACGGCCCGTAGATGCCCTCCGGCTGCAGCAGCGAGGCGGGATGCGCCTGTTCGCTGGCGGACAATTTTTGTCCGCGCACCGGCACGAAGCCCGCGCGCAGCCACTCGCCGATCGGCTTTTGCACCTCGGGCCGCCCCATGGTGCAATCGACATCGGCGGGCGCGCGCACTTCATAGGCCCAGCGCAAGCCGGGTTGCCACTCCTTGTTGACGAGCTGCTTGGCGGCGGAGGCCAGCGCATCCGGCACCGAATGCCAGATGTCGATACGGCCGTCGCCGTCGAGATCGACGCCGTGCTTGTAGTATTCAGACGGCAGGAATTGCGTCAGCCCCGTGGCGCCGGCCCAGGACGAGCGAAACTCCTTGCGCGTCACCGCACCCTCGCCAAGGATTTTCAGCGCGAGAATGAATTCGCCGCGGTACTGATCCTTGCGCCGGCCGACATAGGCCTGGGTCGCCACCACGCGCAGCGTGTCATGGGGCAGCCCATAGCGGCCGTAATCGGTCTCACGGCCCCAGATCGCGAGCACGATCGTAGCCGGCACGCCGAACTGCTTTTCGATTTGATCAAGCGCGGCGCGATGCTTCTGCATCAGCCGCTGCCCCTCGCCCGCCAGCCGCGCGATGGTGCCTTCCCTGACATAGTCGGCCGGCACCTGCACGAACTCCGCCTGCGACGGCGCGCCGGTGGCGGGCCGTCCGGGCAGGATCAGGTCGGGCAATTTGTAGTCGGGCTCGAGCCCACGCGTCTCGCGATCGAACGTCTCGCGCGAGACGCCGGCGGCTTGCGCCTCGGGCCAGAGTGAGGCGATGAATTGCGTGAAGGCGGCGTCGGCGGCGTGCGACGGCGACTGAAGCACCAGCAGCGAAAGCAAGCCAATGGCAATTGGACGGAAATTCAATTGCAGGATCCTGCTCACGCTTCGACTTCAATATTGTGCATACGGAAAGGTTAGCACAGTGGTGCGACGCTGTGAACGCGCGGAACCGTGCTAGTGCGCCTCCTGCTGCGTCGCGTCAGCAATCGTTGCATTTGAAATCCGGTCGACGATGGCAATGCCGATGGCCGAAAGGATGAACACGCAATGGATGATGGTCTGCCACATCACGCCAGCCTCGGTGTAGGCCGTCTTGCCCGATGCCAGCCCGCCGGCCTCGATGAAGGTGCGCAAGAGATGGATCGAGGAGATGCCGATGATCGCCATCGCGAGCTTGATCTTCAGCACGCTGGCATTGACGTGGCTGAGCCATTCCGGCTCGTCGGGATGGCCCTGCAAATTGAGGCGCGAGACGAAGGTCTCGTAGCCGCCGACGATCACCATCACCAGCAGGTTCGAGATCATCACGACGTCGATCAGGCCGAGCACCGCCAGCATGATCTGCTGCTCGCTGAAATCGAAGGAGTGCAGAAAGAGGTGCCACAATTCCTTCAAGAACAGCACAACATAAATGCCTTGGGCCACGATCAAGCCGACATAGAGCGGCAATTGCAGCCAGCGCGAGCAGAAGATCAGCATCGGGACAGGGCCGAGGCTCTTGCTCCGCTTCGGCAGGCGCACTTCTGAGGCGACGGACATTGGAGATGGACTCGCTGACAGGTTGCGGAAGACGGTCTCTATCTACGCAATCTCGCGGCGGCGAGAAGTGACAACAGGCCGCAGGCACCTGCCATAAAGGTGTCGGAGCGGCTTTTCATCCAGTGCCCGCGAATCACATCTTTACTATTCTAGATTGCGCACGATAATCCACCTTTGCGGCGAGTAAGAAATTTTGCGGAGTGCAGCAATGATTAACCGTCAATTCTTTTTCGACTACATACGCCACCCCCTTTTCAACGGCTCGCTCAAGCCCGGGCAAGTCACCGGCCTTACCGCCATGCTTGATTATTGGGAATCCAACAGCAGCAAGAAGGACGATCGCTGGCTCGCCTATGCGTTCGCCACCGCGCACCACGAGACGGATCGCACGTTCCGCGGCATCGAGGAATATGGCAAGGGCCGCGGCAAGCCCTATGGCGAGCCCGATCCGCAAACCGGCAAGACCTATTATGGCCGCGGCCTCGTGCAGCTGACCTGGAAGCAGAACTACAAGAAGATGGGCGACCTGATCGGCGTCAACCTGGTCAACGATCCAAAGAAGGCGCTGGACATCAAGATCGCCACCCAGGTCATCTTTCTCGGGATGACGAAAGGAATCTTCACCGGCAAGAAGCTTGCCGACTATTTCAGTCCCCAGAAGGAAGACTGGGTCAACGCCCGCAAGATCGTCAACGGCCTAGACAAGGCCAATTTGATCGCTGGTTACGCCCACCAGTACTACGCCGCGATCAGCTATACGACCTGATAAACGCCGGAAGTCGCGACATCACCCAGATTGTCTGACGCGAACGATTTCCGGCAGCGGAATCAGCGCGTCAGCTTCTTGTACTTCACACGGTGCGGGATGATGCTGTCCTGGCCGAGCCGGCGCATCTTGTCCTTTTCGTAATCCTGAAAATTGCCTTCGAACCATTCGACATGGCTGTCGCCTTCGAAGGCCAGAATATGGGTGGCGATGCGGTCGAGGAACCAGCGGTCATGGCTGATGATGACGGCGCAGCCGGCGAAATCCTCCAGCGCCTCTTCCAGCGCGCGCAGCGTGTCGACGTCGAGGTCGTTGGTCGGCTCGTCGAGCAACAGCACGTTGGCGCCGGACCTGAGCATCTTCGCCAGATGCACGCGGTTGCGTTCGCCGCCGGAAAGCGCGCCGACCTTCTTCTGCTGATCGGCGCCCTTGAAGTTGAACGCCGAGCAATAGCCGCGGGAGTTCACTTCCTTCTTGCCGAGCAGGATCAGCTCGTTGCCGCCGGAAATCTCTTCCCACACCGTCTTCTTGCCGTCGAGCGCATCGCGCGACTGGTCGACATAGCCGAGATGCACGGTCTCACCGATGGTGATCGAGCCCTTGTCGGGCTTTTCCTGGTCGGTGATCATACGGAAGAGCGTGGTCTTGCCGGCGCCGTTGGCGCCGATGATGCCGACAATGCCGCCGGGCGGCAGCTTGAAGGTGAGATCGTCGATCAGCACGCGATCGCCGTAACCTTTGGTGAGGCCCTCGAAGTCGACCACATTGGCGCCGAGACGTTCGGCGACGGGGATAATGATCTGCGCCGTCGTGGTCTGCTTCTCGCTGGCTTGCTTGAGAAGTTCCTCATAGCGCTGGTAGCGCGCCTTGGATTTGGCCTGGCGCGCCTTCGGCGAGGACGCGATCCATTCCTGCTCGCGGGCCAGCGTGCGCTGATGCGCGGCCTCCTCGCGGCCCTCCTGCTCGAGGCGCTTCTGCTTCTGCACCAGCCAGGAGGAGTAATTGCCCTCATAGGGAATGCCGCGGCCGCGGTCGAGCTCGAGGATCCAGCCTGTGACGTTGTCGAGGAAGTAGCGGTCGTGGGTGACGATCAGGATCGCGCCGGGATAGTTGCGCAGATGGCCTTCCAGCCACGACACCGACTCGGCGTCGAGATGGTTGGTCGGCTCGTCCAGCAGCAACAGGTCCGGCTGGTCGAGCAACAGCCGGCACAGCGCGACGCGGCGGCGCTCACCGCCGGAGAGTTTTGTCACATCGGCATCGTCGGGCGGGCAACGCAGCGCGTCCATCGCCTGGTCGACCTTGCTGTCGAGATCCCAGAGGCCCTGGGCCTCGATCTCGTCCTGCAGCTTGGTCATCTCGTCCGCGGTTTCGTCGGAATAGTTGGCGGCGAGCTCGTTGTAGCGGTCGAGGATCGCCTTCTGCTTGGCGACGCCCTCCATGACGTTCTCGCGGACGGTCTTGCCGGCGTCGAGCTGCGGCTCCTGCTCGAGATAGCCGACGCGAGCGCCCTCGGCGACCCAGGCCTCGCCCGTGTACTCCTTGTCGAGCCCGGCCATGATCTTGAGCAGGGTCGATTTGCCTGAGCCGTTGACGCCGAGCACGCCGATCTTGGCGTCCGGGTAAAAGGACAAATGAATGTTGTCGAGGATTTTGCGGGTCGGATAGCTCTTGGAGAGACCCTGCATGAAATAGATGAACTGGCGCGCCATCGCGATCCCTTTGGAAACGAGAGGATTTTGGGGAAATTTGCTGCCGCTGACATAGCGGCGCGGGCCCAAAAGGGCAACCGCGGGAACCCGTTTTCCCTCCGTTCACCACGGATGAATACGGGATCGACACCATGTGTGCGGAAGATCACTCCAATTGAAACCAACTTTTAATTAATCGGGCGAAAACTCGTTCCGCGCCCGTCTAAAGGGCGCATCAGCGGCAAAAGCCGCGTTGAAAAAACGGGTTTCGCGTCATGGCTACGATCGCTTCAGCATCCCCCGCTCCGGCCGCCGGCCCCATCCGCGTGGAAAAGCCGCTTGCCGAATTCCGTGCCTTCTGGCGCGCCTTCTTCGCCAAGGCGTTCAACCCGTACCGGCCGGAACTGCATTACATGCGCGGCCCGGGCCCGGCCTGGCGCGCCAAGCACATGCGCGACGCCGGCCGCTAAAGCCCGCCGGTCTTCCGATTTTTGAGCCCGATCCTGCGGCCCGCGCGCTTGCGCGAGGGCTGATTGCGCGCGACCATGGCAGCTCCTCCCGGACGGGGCGCATCGCCCTGTCATCCCTTGCCATGATCGGACTTTCCCATGACGCGGCCGCGCTGTGCAATCCCGGACGACTATTTTGACCTCGCTCTGACCGTGGCGGACTGGTCGAAAATCCGCGATCGCGTGGATGTCACCGTGTTTAAGGAGCCGTTCGCCAATGAGGCGGCTGCGGCCGACCTATTGAAGGATTTCGAGATCATCTGCGCCATGCGCGAGCGCACCGCATTCCCGCGCTCGCTATTCGCTGCGCTGCCGAAGCTGAAGCTTTTGATCACCTCCGGCATGCGCAATGCCTCGATCGACTCCGAGGCCGCCAAGGACCGCAAGGTTATCTATTGCGGCACGCAATATACCCGCGACCCCACCGCGCCGCTGACCATGGGCCTGATCCTGGAACTGACCCGCGGCATCGGCCGCGAGAACGCGCGCATGCATGCGGGCGAGCCCTGGCAGGTGTTTGCGGGCAGCGAGATCGAGGGCAAGACGCTCGGAATCGTCGGCTTGGGCAAGCTCGGCAGCAAGATGGCAGGCCTTGCAAAGGCGTTCGGCATGAACGTGATCGCCTGGAGCCCGAACCTCACGCCGGAAAAGTGCAAGGAAGCCGGCGTCGGCTACGCCAGCAAGGAAGAATTGTTCGCCACCGCCGACATCGTCACCATCCACGTGGTGCTGAGCCAGCGCTCGCGCGGCCTGGTAGGCCGCGACGATCTCGCGCGGATGAAGCCGACAGCGTATCTCGTCAACACCGCGCGCGGCCCGATCGTCGACGAGGATGCGCTGCTGGAGGTGCTGAAGCAGAAAAAGATCGCCGGCGCCGGCATTGACGTGTTTTCGGTCGAGCCGCTGCCAACTGACCATCCGTTCCGCAAGCTCGATAACCTCGTGCTCACGCCGCACCTCGGCTACGCGACGCGGGAAAGCCTCGGCATCCACTACAGCCAGATGGTCGAATGCATCGACGCCTTCACCAACGGCGCCGAGCCGCCGCGAAGGCTGGCGTGAGCCACCCTCAGGCCGCCGCCCTGCGCTCAAGGGATTGCCTCGCCGCCTCGGCAAATCCACCCCGCCAGGACGGGTGAGCCGGCTGCCAGCCGAGTTCCTGCTTGGCCTTGGCGTTCGATGCTGCCTTGACCTGCGTCATCATCGCGACCATGTGCTCGCCGGCGAGCAATCGCGCGATCCAGGCCGGCAAATGCAGCGGCGGTTTGGCGCCGAGGGCTGTGGCCAATGCGGGCAGCCAATCACGGACCTGCGCCGGCTCGTCGTCGGCGATGTTGTAGATATTGTTGGCTGCGCCATGCTCGATCGCGGCGATCGTGGCGGAAGCGGCATCCTCGACATGCACGAACGACCACCAGCCGGCACCGTCGCCGACCAGCGGCACCCGGCGGTGGCGAAGCTCGTTGACCATGGCTCCGGAAAGCATACCGGTGCCGGGGCCGTACAACGAGCCGTAGCGCAGCACGATGCCTTCGGGTTCCACGGATTTGGTGACGATTTGTTCGAGATAGCGCAGTGCGTCCAGCGTGCGGTCCAGCTCTCGCGGCGGATCCGGATCGAACCCGTCGGCTTCCGTCTGCACGTCGCCACCTTCCTGGCTGACGGCCCAGCCGCAAAAACTTTGCGCAATAAATCGCTTCGCGCCGGCTTCGCGCGCCGCCGCCAGCAGATGATCGGTGCCTTCGGTGCGCAGGCGGTTCGTGGTCGCGAACGCACGGTCGAAATGGCGGAGATCAGTGACGCCAGCCAGATCGGTCATCTGGTCGATGACGACATCGGGCCTGGCGGTAATCACCGCGGCACGAACCGCACGCGCGTTGAGGCCATCGGCCACCACGGGTTCCGCGCCGGTCCGCCGGATGGCGGCAGTCTTATCCGGCGAGCGCGTCATGCCCGTCACGGCGTGGCCAGCGGAAAGTAAGGCGGGAATCAGCGCGCTCCCGACAGCGCCAGTGGCGCCAGCAACAAAAATGCGCATGCGATCCTCCTGTCATTATACCGGATCACAGGTGAATTCAGGCGGTCGCAAAAGGTTGCTGCCAGCTACCGGTTCAGGCCGCTATTTGCCGGTTCGGAACACGCGGATCTGGTTCACGGCGTTATCGATCTTCAGGTCGAGATAGAGCTTGCCGAGTTCGGCCGTCGCAAGCGCAGGCGAACCCTGCACGCCTGTCGCGTCATTGGCGCCGGCAATCTGATCCTTGCGGATCCAGTTCTCCGCGCCAAGGAACATCACCGCCGAGGTATCGGGAATGCCGGCATGCAGCTCCTTGCTGGTGATGCCACGCTTGGCCAGCAGTTCGTCGAACTGCGTATCGGCTTTGCTGTAGAGATCGCCGACATGGAGCACGCGCGCGCCGCTCTTCTTCGATTGCGCATCGAGTGCTTGCGCGACGCGCGCCATCTCCTCCTGCCCGCCGCCATGGTCGCCCATGACGGCGACGAGCTTGAAGCCGGCGGCGAGCGCGCTCTGCGCCACGGCGCGGACGAGCCCCGAAAACACATCCGGCGGCAGCGTCACCGAGCCCGGAAAGCGCATATGCGCAGTCTTCGCCACAGCATCGCCGGTGATCGCAAAGGGGATGACGGGATAGACCAGCGCATCGCCGAGCTTGCCGGCAATCTGCTCGGCGCAGTAGCGGGCGATGAAATTGTGCTTGCCGATCGCCATATGCGGGCCGTTCTGCTCGCTGCTGCCGACGAAGATGATCGCCGTGGTCTTGCCGGCCGCAATAACGTCGCGCACCTCGACCCAGGTGAGGTCGTCGATCCAGACCGAGCGCGGCTGCGCACTCGCGGGCGCAGTGACAAACGCGAACCACGCGGCGAGCAACGCGATGAGCAGCTGAGGTTTCCTCACAAGCGCCTCCGGAAGGAATCACCGCCGCAGCATAAGCCAGCGGCTCGCGCCGGCGCATGAAAAAGCCCGCTCTCGAAGAGAGCGGGCTGAATTCGAAAGCAGCGGCCGATCAGCGGATCGTGGTCGGCGGCGGCAGCGGCTGCACCACGGTCGGTCCCTGGCCCGGCACCGGGCCGACCGGAGCCGGCGGCACGGCCGCCGCGGTGACCGGAGCGCCGGCGGGAGCGCCGTGAGCTGCCGGGGCGCCATGCGCCGGCTGTGCCGCCGAAGCGGTCGCTGTTCCCGGCGGCGGGCCGCCGGGCATCACCACCACGCGGGTGCCGACCTTGGTGCGCTCGAAGAGGTCGGAAACGTCCTCGTTCAGCATGCCGATGCAGCCCGACGAGACGAACTTGCCGATGGTCGAGGGCTGGTTGGTGCCGTGAATGCGGTAGACGGTCGAGCCGAGATACATCGCGCGCGCGCCGAGCGGATTACCGGGGCCGCCTGCCATGAAGCGCGGCAGGTAGGGCTGGCGCTCGATCATTTCGGTCGGCGGATGCCAGTCCGGCCATTCCGTCTTCTTGGTGATCTTCTGCACGCCGGTCCACGTAAAACCCTCGCGGCCGACGCGCACGCCGTAACGGATCGCGCGCCCGTTGCCGAGCACGTAGTACAAATACGTGTTGGGCGTATCGACCACGATGGTGCCGGCCGGCTCCTTGGTCGCGAAGGCCACTTCCGTGCGGCGCAGATGCGGCGGCAGTTGCACCGCGCCCACTTCCGGTTGCTCTTCCGGCGGCAGCGCGGAGAGCTGCAGCGGCTTGCCGTCGGCGCCGACAGCGGGCTGCTGCTGCGGCACGGCGCCGGTCACGGTGGGCGGAGCCGTACCGATCGAGCCCGGCGGACGCAGGCCGTCTTCATTGGAATGGATGATGCCGGAGCCCGGGGGCTGCGCACCGGGCGGACGGTCGGCATAGATCACCGGCGGCGGACCAGCCGGGCGGCCGTAGCGGGGATCATCGGGCGACAGGATCGGGCCGGTCGGGGCCGGCGGCGGCATGTTGGAATAGGCCGGGCGGCCATAGCGCGGATCATCCGGCGACAGGATCGGGCCCGTCGGCGCCGGCGGCACGTTCGAATAGGCCGGGCGGCCGTAGCGCGGATCATCCGGCGACAGGATCGGGCCGGTCGGGGCCGGCGGCGGCACGTTGGAATAGACCGGGCGGCCGTAACGCGGATCGTTCGGCGACAGCACGGGACCGGGCGGCGGCAGCGCCGTCGAGGCCTGGGCGTTCGGCGCGTCATCGTCTTCCAGCTCGTCGAAGTCAGGCGCGCCGGGCCGCCGGCGTTCATCGACGACGTAGCCGCCAGGCGGATAGCCGGGCGCGGCCGAATAGACCTGGCCGGGAGGCACCGGATAGCTCTGCTGGGCCTGGGCAAGCGAGGTGGCAAGCGAAGTTCCCGCCGCAGCGGCTGCCACAGCGGCACCGATCGTCAGAATTTTCTTGATCATCATCGCTCTTGTATAGACCCCAAGCCACACCGGACCGTTAACGGCTAGTGGCGGAAGATCGCGGCGCATTCAAGACAAATCCGCGAAACCCCGCTCAAATCAAGCACTTTGTGATCGGCACCTTACCCCGGAAATGTCCGGATGGGGGCCGGTTTTAACCGTCCTTTCCGCGCGTTTGACGAGCATTTTTGCCAGCAAGCTTTTCGAGCCGACGACGAGGCGGTTTGCTGTATTGTGGATTCAGCCTGATTCGCGGCGGCGAAGGTGGCTGATTCAGTGTTTCACCGCGTTTCCCCTCGGCCAAAAAGCAGCCTTTGCCATGCCCGCATAGGCGGAACTCGAGCCCATGCTACCCGGATTCCGTTTTCTGCTCGCCGCGATCGTGTTGTCCATGTCCATCCTGATCTTCGGCCTCGGCGCTGCGGCCCTGCTGCGCGCCGCGCACGAGGAAGTTGCCAGCGTTCCGACCCGGCGGGTGATGCCCGAGCCGGTCTTTGCGCAGCAGGTCGAGCCGGCCACACCGGCCTTGGCGCTGCTGCGGGTCGAGCCGGCCGCGCCGGAGAAGGCGCCCGAGGCGCCGGCCGCAGCACCGGCACCGGAGGAGCCCGCACCCGAAGCGGTGCCGGTGCCCAAGGTGGAGACGAAAAAGCTCGCCGCGTTGAAGCTCGATGATGTCGCGCGGGACGAGGCGGCAAAGCCGGAGGTCGAGGCAAAGGAAACGCCGGCTCCGGCCCCCGCAGCGGCGGAGCCGCCCGCTGCAGCCGAAACGAAGGTCGCCGCGGTCGAAGCTTCGCCTGCGGCCGCCACCGAAGCCACACCTCTTCCGTTTGAACTGATCGCGCCACCCGCGATGAAGGATCCGGGCGTTCCCGTGAAGAAAACGGCGGCGCTTGGCAGCCCGGCGGCGAAAGTCGAGAAGCCGGCGGCCGTGAAGAAGGTGAGCGAAAAGCCGGATGCCGCCGAGCTCAAGAAGCAGCAGCGTGCCGAGCGCGCCAGGGAGCTGCGACGGCAGGCGGCGCGGCGCGCAAAGCTCGCGGCGCAACGGGCGGCGGCCACCGCTCAGCAGGCGGCCGATCCCTTCTCGCAACCCGTGACGCAGCAGCAAGCGCAGCCAGCGACGACGGCGCGTCGCCGCAAGTAATCAGCTCGGTCCGGTGGCGATCGGCGGGCCGTCCGCCGCGCCCCATTCGGTCCACGAGCCGTCATACAGCGCCGGGTTCTCGACGCCGAGCCGATAGAGCGCGAGCGTCAGCACCGCGGCGCTGACGCCGGAGCCGCAGCTGGTGACGATCGGCGCATCGAGCTTGACGCCGGCGGCGAGAAATGCGGCACGCATTTCGTCGAGCGGCTTCATCTCGCCGGTCGCCGCATTGAACAGGTTGTTGTAGGGCACGCTGAAACTGCCGGGGATGTGGCCGGCGCGTAGCCCCGGCCGCGGCTCGGCGACCTTGCCCTGGTAGCGCTCATTGGCGCGGGCATCGATCACCTGCTCGGCGCGGTTTTGCAGATTGGCGACGAGCTGCTGCATGCTGCGCACGCGTCGCGCGTCGAAACTCGCCTTGAAGGTCGCGGGCTTCGGCGCGACCGGCCCGCTCTCGACCTTGCGTCCCTCGGCAACCCATTTCTTGAGGCCCCCGTTGAGGATGCGCACGTCCTTGCCGAACGACAAGAACATCCACCAGGCGCGGGGGCCTGCGACCCAGCCGCCGGAATCGTAGATCACCACGGTGTCGTCATTAGCGATGCCGAGCGCGCCGACGTCGCGACCGAACTGCTCGGCGGAGGGAAACATGTGCGGCAACGGGTTGGAATGATCCGACACCGCATCGACGTCGAAGAACACCGCGCCCGGGATGTGCTTGGCGAGATAATCGTCCTTCGGCAGCGGCAGCACGCCCGGCATCTTGAAGGAGGCGTCGACGATTTTGACGTCGGCCTTGCCGAGCTGTTCGGCGAGCCATTCGGTCGAGACGAGCGGATCAGAGGTGGTCATGTAACGCCTTTCTCCCGTCATTCCGGGACGCGCCCTTGGCGCGGGCCCGGAATCCATACGCCGGGACCGGTGTTGTCTCGAAGATTGGTTGACGGCTTTCTTTGAACCAACAACCGATCGTGGTTATGGATTCTCTGGTGCGCAATTGCGCACCAAAGCTCGCGCTGCGCGCGCGCCGGAATGACGAAGCCTACCCCTTCTTCTTCGGCTCCCACTTCTCCACCGGCCCGCCGGCGTCGCGCCAGGCGGCAAAACCGCCGCCCATGTGGGCGACCGGCTTCAGCCCCATGTCCTTGGCGGTTTTCGCGGCAAGCGCCGAACGGAGACCGCCGGCGCAGTGGAAGACGAACTTCTTGTCCTGTTGGAAGATCGGCTTCGCATAGGGGCTCTGTGGATCGATCCAGAATTCCAGCATGCCGCGGGTGCACGGGAAGGCGCCGGGGATACGGCCGTCGCGCTCGATCTCGCGGGGATCGCGGATGTCGACGATGACGACGTTGTCGTCGCCGGTGAGCTTGATGGCATCGGCAGCGCTGATTGTCTCGATCTCGGCATTGGCCTCGTCGATCATCGCCTTGATGCCGCGGTGGATGTTCTGGGGCATTCTCACTCCCTTTCCTCATCCTGAGGAGCCGCGAAGCGGCGTCTCGAAGGATGCAGGCCCGTCTGTGGCTCATGGTCCCCCGGCGATGCGCTAGCATCGTCCGGAGACGCGTTTCGCGCTCCTCACCATGAGGGTCTTCCTCCGTCATTCCGGGGCGATGCGAAGCATCGAGCCCGAAATCTCGATCGGCTCTTTCCTAACAACTTCGAGATTCCGGGTTCGCGCTGACGCGCGCCCCGGAATGACGAGGTTGGAGCTCTACCGCACCAGCTCCTTCATCGCACTCTCCAGACCCTCGATGGTGATCGGGTACATGCGATTGGCAAACAGGCGGCGGATGATGGTGGTGGATTCCGAATAGTCCCAGTGCCGCTGCGCCACCGGATTGAGCCACACGGTGTGCGGATAGGTGCGGATCACGCGATCGAGCCAGACCGAGCCGGCCTCCTCGTTGACATGCTCGACCGAGCCGCCGGGCACCATGATCTCGTAAGGCGACATCGAGGCGTCGCCGACGAACACGACCTTATAGTCGTGCGGGTATTTGTGCAGGATGTCCCAGGTCGGCGTGCGGTCGGTAAAACGCCGCTTGTTCTGCTTCCACACGCCCTCATAGAGGCAGTTGTGGAAGTAGAAATATTCCATGTGCTTGAACTCGGTCTTCGCGGCCGAGAACAATTCCTCGACCTGCTCGATGTGCGAATCCATCGAGCCGCCGATGTCGAAGAATACCAGCACCTTCACCGCATTCCGCCGCTCGGGCCGCATGTGCAGGTCGAGATAGCCGTGATTGGCGCTCTCGCGGATCGTGGTGTCGAGATCGAGCTCATCGGGCGCGCCGGTGCGCGCGAACTTGCGCAGGCGGCGCAGTGCGATCTTGATGTTGCGGATGCCGAGCTCGACATTCCCGTCGAGATCCTTGAACTCGCGTTTATCCCAGACTTTTACCGCGCGGTTGTTGCGGTTCTTCTCCTGGCCGATGCGCACGCCCTCGGGGTTATAGCCGTGGGCGCCGAACGGCGAGGTGCCGGCCGTCCCGATCCACTTGTTGCCGCCCTGGTGGCGGCCCTTCTGCTCCTCGAGCCGCTTGCGCAGGGTCTCCATGAGCTTGTCCCAGCCCATGGCCTCGATCTGCTTTTTCTCTTCCTCGGTGAGATATTTTTCCGCGAGCTTCTTTAGCCATTCCTCCGGGATCTCGGCCTTGCCCATGGCATCGAGCAAGCTTTCGAGGCCCTTGAAGACGGAGCCGAACACGCGGTCGAACTTGTCGAGATTGCGCTCGTCCTTCACTAGTGCTGCGCGCGACAGATAATAGAAATTGTCCACCGACTGGTCGGCGAGGTCGGCGTCGAGCGCTTCCATCAGCGTCAGATATTCGCGCAGGGTCACCGGGACCTGCGCCTCGCGGAGCGATGTGAAGAACTGCAAGAACATGCCTGACAGATTGCCCCCCGGGGGTGGAAGGTCAAGGGGCGCGGGGCGCATGGCAGGCCCTAGACCGGCACGGTTTTTCAATTAGAATTCGCAGCCGACGGGGTATTTTTGGGCGGGGTTTTCCATGGGCGGTGGTGGTCTCATTGCTGCGCTGATCATCGGCGCGATTGCCGGTTGGCTGGCCGGCAAGATCGTGCACGGCGCCGGCTTCGGCCTGATCGGCAATATCGTGGTCGGCATCATCGGCGCGCTGGTGGCAAGCTTCCTGCTGCCCGCGCTTGGCGTCAGCCTGGGCGCCGGCTGGGTCCGCGACATCATCAACGCCACCATCGGCGCGGTGGTCGTGCTGGTCATTTTGTCACTGGTGAGGCGCTGACGCATCCCCCCTATTCCGGCGGCGAATGCTGTTTTGAGCAGAATTTCCTGTTAAGGCAGGCCCTTAGCTGCTGAGCGCAACAAACAATGTTTGAAACGGACTTAAGGCAGATCGATGAAATTTGCCGGTACCAAGGACTACGTCGCGACCGATGACCTCAAGGTCGCGGTGAACGCCTCGATCGTGCTGGAGCGCCCGCTGCTCATTAAGGGCGAGCCCGGCACCGGCAAGACGGTGCTGGCCGAGGAGGTGGCAAAGGCGATCAACGCGCCGCTGCTCACCTGGCACATCAAGTCCACCACCAAGGCGCAGCAAGGCCTCTACGAATACGACGCGGTGTCGCGCCTGCGCGACAGCCAGCTCGGCGACGCGCGCGTCTCCGACATCAGGAACTACATCAAGCGCGGCAAGCTGTGGGACGCCTTCACCAGCGAGAAGCGCCCGGTGCTGCTGATCGACGAGATCGACAAGGCCGACATCGAATTCCCCAACGACCTCCTGCTCGAGCTCGATCGCATGGAGTTCTTCGTCTACGAGACCGGCGAGAACATCAAGGCGAAGCTGCGCCCGATCGTGATGATCACCTCGAACAACGAAAAGGAATTGCCGGACGCCTTTTTGCGCCGCTGCTTCTTCCACTACATCAAATTCCCCGACGCCGACACCATGAGCCGGATCGTCGACGTGCACTTCCCCAGCATCAAGAAGCGCCTGGTCGAAGAAGCGCTGCGCATCTTCTTCGAGGTGCGCGAGGTGCCGGGGTTAAAGAAGAAGCCGTCGACGTCGGAGCTGCTCGACTGGCTGAAGCTGCTGCTCAACGAGGACATCACGCCGGAGATGCTCAGGGAGCGCGACCCGCGCAAGCTGATCCCGCCGCTGCACGGCGCGCTGCTCAAGAACGAGCAGGACGTGCACCTGTTCGAGCGGCTGGCGTTTTTGAGCCGAAGGGAAGTTTAAGGCGCGGCTCTCTCGCCGTCATTGCGAGGAACGAAGCGACGAAGCAATCCAGCTTTCTTGCCGTGGCGAAGAAAGCTGGATTGCTTCGCTGCGCTCGCAATGAAGCTGCCTAAGCCTCCACCAAAGAGCCAGCAATTACATTGAACAACTCAACCTGAGCCCTGACGCTGAGAACGTAGTCGCGATCACCGCTGCAACCCTGGTAAATATACATTCCCGGAACAAGTCGATCCAACAAGGCAGTCACGCCCTCCACGTCGAGTGCATATTTCGACTCGTCCACGTGGAAGATTCGAAACTTGAGTGGGGACCACATGCGAAAGGGATTGCTGCCGAGCCACACGCCAATCTCGAAAACGAGGTCATTGCCAACCTTTTTCCGCCAGCGGTTGCGAGAGCGACCTTCAAACTCCAGTGCGCCGCAGAATTGCTCGAGGAACGGAATGACGTCCTTTTTCTTTTTCAAGCCACCCTTGGTGTCTATACCCAACCGTTCGGCTTCCGCCTCCTTCAGACGACTGAAGCGGGCTATCCGCTTCTCGTTAAACTCCCGATCCGAATAGACCTTCTTGATATGCTCCAATAGGCACCCGACAAGTGGTGGATTCCGATATGGAAGCTCAATCGGGGCTCTAGCGGCAAACAGTTCATCGAGAAAAGCCGATCGATATTCGGGCTGAATTGCGAACCACCTCTGATCGGGATTGCACTGCCCGAGGCATTGCATCGTTTCCAGGGCGCTTTCATCCCAGTACCGATTGATTAATTGCGATTGCTGTTCGCGGCAAAACCGGATGATCTCGTTCTGCGACTCTCTGTGGATAGAGAAGCCAAGCGCCTCAAAGGCGAGCTGCGTAGGACCTCGACCGGGCCACTTGGCTACCGCGCGCAGAAGCGGATGGTCTTCCGCCCGATCCAACCCATCAGAAGCTGGCGTAGCCATTTCTTACGCATATCCCGCCAGCTTCACCGCTTCCGGCGCCGCCTTGCCGCGGATCAAGTCGCTCGCCTTGTCGGCGATCATCAGCGTGGAGGCGTTGAGGTTGGCCGAGATCATGCGCGGCATGATCGAGGCGTCGATCACGCGCAGGCCTTCGAGGCCGTGGACGCGGAGCTGGTCGTCGACCACGGCCCATGAGGTGCCGGCCGGGCCCATGCGGCAGGTGCAGCCGGGGTGGAAGGTGGTGGTGCCGCGCTGGGTGGCGGCGGCGAGGAATTCGTCGTCGCTCTGCACGTTCGGGCCCGGGAAATCCTCGTAGGCGTAGTACGGTTTCAGCGGCTCGGAGGCGAGCAGCCGCCGCGCCAGCTTCATGCCGGCGACGACGACGCGGCGGTCGATCTCTTCGACGAGATAGTTGGTCTGGATGATCGGCGGCTCGAACGGATCGGACGAACGGGCGCGGACATAGCCGCGGCTTTCCGGGCGCTGCTGCCAGGAGGCGACCGTCATGCCGGGCTCGTCTTCGAGCTGGCCCTGCACGCCCTCCTTGTAGCTCGCCGGCGTGAACGTCAGCTGCAAATCCGAGCTTTCGTGCGTCTCGCCGGAATGCCAGAAGCAGTAGACCATGGTCGGCGACAGCGACAACAGCCCGCGCCGCGTGGCCGCCCATTTCAGCGCTTCGACCCAGAGGTGCCAGCCCTGGCGAAGCTCGTTGATGGTCTTGATGTTCTTCACGCGCGCCACCGAACGCGGCGCGTAGTGATCCTGCAGCCCCTCGCCGACGCCGGGCAGCGCGTGATGCACCTTGATGCCAAGCGAGTTCAAAAGCTCCGGCGAGCCGACGCCGGAAAGCTGCAGCACCTGCGGCGAATTATACGCGCCGCCGGAAAGGATCACTTCCTTCGACGCGCGCACCTCGACCGGCGTGCCGCCGCGCCCGCCCTTGAGATAGCGCACGCCGACGGCGCGCTTGCCCTCGAAGATGATGTTGGTGACATGGGCATGCGTGCGCACGTCGACATTGCCGCGCTTCCGCGCCGGATGCAGGAACGCTTTCGCCGCGCTCATGCGCAGTCCGTTCTGGATCGTGCGCTGGCAGTAGGACACGCCTTCCTGGATCTTGCCGTTGTAATCGGGATTACGCGGGATACCCAGGCTGACCGCGCCTTCCATGAAGGCCTCGCACAGCGGGTCCTGCCATTCCATGGTGGTGACGGTGAGCGGCCCCTCGCGGCCGCGATAGGTGTCGTCGCACTCGCCGATGCGGCACTCGATCCGCCTGAAATAGGGCAGCACGTCCGGATAGCCCCAGCCGCGATTGCCCATCTGCGCCCAGGTATCGAAATCCTGGCGCTGGCCGCGGTTGTAGATGTGGCCATTGATCGACGACGAGCCGCCGAGCGTCTTGCCGCGCGGCGCATAGATGCTGCGCCCGCCGGTCCACGGGCCCACCTCCTGCTGGTAGGCCCAGTTAATGCTCTTCATGTGGAATGTCTTGATGAAGCCGGCCGGCAGATGGATGTAGGGATGCCAGTCGCTCGGCCCCGCCTCCAGCACGCAAATCTTCGTGCCGAGGTCCTCGCCCAGCCGGCTCGCGAGCACGCTGCCCGCCGATCCGGCGCCGATGATCACATAATCGAACGTTTCCATGCGCCTCTATACGACTGCTAACGCAGCTTCTCGTTCAACTGATAGTTCAGATGCGCCTTCACCGTCGGCCATTCCGAGGCGATGATGCTGTAGACCACAGTGTCGCGCAACGTGCCGTTCGGCGCAATCTGATGGTTGCGCAAAATGCCGTCGAGCTTGGCACCGAGCCGCTCGATGCCGCGCCGGCTCTGCTGGTTGAAGAAATGGGTGCGGAATTCTACCGCAATGCAATCGAGCTTCTCGAAGGCATGGCCGAGCAGCAGCAATTTGCACTGCGTGTTGAGCGCCGTGCGCTGCACGCGCTTGGCATACCATGTGGAACCGATCTCGACCCGGCGGTTCGGCGTGTCGACATTCATGTAGGTCGACATGCCCGCGATCTGGCCAGCGGCATCGAACACCGTGAACGGCAACATCGTGCCCGCCGACTGCAGCCCGAGCCGGCGGTCGATCTCTATCTTCATATTTTCCGCGGTCGGGATGAAGGTGTACCAGAGCTTCCACAGCTCGCCGTCCTTCACCGCTTCGAGCAAGCCGTCGTAGTGCTCATGCGACAGCGGCTCCAGCCGCGCATGCGCGCCGCGTAGCGTGATCGGTTCAAGCCAGGGCATCTCGTTCCTCTCTTAGCCGTCATTCCGGGGCGATGCGAAGCATCGAACCCGGAATCTCGAGATTCCGGGCTCTCGCTTCGCGAGCCCCGGAATGACGATTGCGCTTGGGCGCAATCGTCATTTATTCAAAAAATTCAGCGGCAGGCCAGGCCGTGGCCAGTCCATCGCGATCAATTCGCCCTTGCCTGACAGCGTGATGTAGGCGATCTTCAGCTCCGGCCCGCCGAAAGCAATGTTGGTGGTGACGCGGTCGCCGGTCGGCACCTGCTCCACCAGCTTGCCGTCGGGCGCGATCACCGAGATGCAGCCTGAGATCAGCGTGGCGACGCAGACATTGCCGTTCGCTTCAACTGCGAGCGAGTCGAACATCTGGTAGCCGCCGAGCCCCGCGATCGGCTTGCCACGCTCGCCGCGATAGATCGGATCACGCGGCTTCAGCGCGCCCGGCTCGTGCACCTCATAGGCCCACAGCCGCGCCGTCGGCGTCTCCGCGATGTAGACCGTGTTCTCGTCGGGCGAGAGACCAATGCCGTTGGCCGGCAGCACGCCGTGCACGACTTCAACGATCTCCTTCATGCCGGGCTTGAGATAATACATCCCGCCGACATCCATCTCGCGGGCGCGGCGCTTGCCGAGCTCGGAGAACCACAGCCCGCCGTGCTTGTCGAACACGAGATCGTTCGGCCCGCGCAAGCCATGCTCGCCGCATTTGGCGACGACGGTTTCCACCTTGCCGCTTTGCAGGTCGACGCGCTGGATCGAGCCGCCGAGATAGTCGTCGGGCTGCGGCCCCGGCATGATCATGTTGCGGGTCGGAATCCAGGTGAACCCGCCATTGTTGCAGACATACATCTTGCCGTCGGGGCCGAGCGCGGCACCATTCGGCCCGCCGGGAATTTTCGCCACCACTTCCTTGCGGCCATCGGGCCAGACCCGGGTCAGCCGCTGGCCGCGGATTTCCACCAGCACCACGGAGCCATCAGGCATCACCACCGGCCCTTCCGGAAATTCCAGATCGGTGGCGAGAACGCGGAGATTGGCCATGAAAATCCTCCCGGCTCTTTTGGCTGCGGGCGGATTTTCGGCAAGCCCCCACGCGCAACATCTTGGTTGCGGCTGTTATGGCAAAGTCGCGTTGGCTTGCCAACCCGACGCCAGCGCACACCAGCTATTGCACCGAGTGCACCGTGTTGGGGACATCAGGCGGATGCGAAGCCTCCTTGCCCAGAAGCGCCGGCAAAATGTCGCGGCCATCGGGACCGAGCGGCTGAATATTCACGACGCGATACGCCCAGCCCACGTAGGTGACGCTCGTCAGCAAGCCTCCGCCGGCCGTCGATCGCAATGGCGCCGACAGCAGCTCGGCCGTGATTTGCGTGCGCCGATACAACACGCGGCCGTCAGCCTCACTGACTTCCAGCCGTTTCGCGTTTACGGTGTCAAGCCAGAGACTCCATGGCTTCCGCAGGCTACTGGTGCCCGCCTTGATGCTGCGGACCGCAATGACCATGCCAGCGTCCTCGATGCGTGCGGCCTCGCGCACCAGACATTCCCCGGCCGCCATGCGCGCCTCGACGCGTTGCTCAACCGACCTCGGCCCTGTGCCCATCTTGAGATGTTGCTGCGGCCAGACAATCAGGCTGCGCGGAAGATCCGGCTTCGGGCATTGATCGCGTCGTTCGATGCGATAGCCGGCGACCTCCGTGCCATCGTGGAATCTGGCGACCGCGATGACACGGGAGACCACGCCATTGTAAAGCAGCCGCAGACAAAGCGCTTCGCAGAAGGGTCCCTCGCTCCGACGGCGGCCATAGGAAAAACTCGGCAGCTCGATCGCAACGGTCGCGGGCAGCTTGATAACATCAGGAGGCTGCACGTCGGTTGCCTCGAGTTGCGCGATCTCCTGTTCATGCGGCGCGTTGATCGTCTCGGGTATCCTGAAAGCAACAATCATCAGGATGGCAACCGGCACAAGGCTGGCCATCCAGCCGACCTGCCAGGATTCTGAGTTGAATCCAGCGACCGTCGCGAATTTCAGCGCAAGCCAGCGCAGCGCACCCCAGACGAGGAGATAGATGAACAGCGCCGGCGTCAGTCCAAGGATGATGCCCGGCAGGATACCCAGGAACAGCCCAAACACCGCCGTGACAGGAAACGCCATGACGATGAGCGCAGCCACGCCGGTGCCGCCGAGAAAGTAAAGGAAGCGAGAATGGGTCAAACCGCCAGCCTTTGTTGAACGTCGAGCCAAGCCCTAAACGCCGCACGTTAAGACAAGGCTAAATCAAGAGTTGCGATTCGTGCATTCGGCGGAAGAAGGGTTGCCGCCGTCCGGCCGGCACCCTAGAACCTGTCGCACCCGGTCATGAGCTACGCACCGAAAATCGTCCTGCTGCTGCCCATGTCGGATCCGGACCTGCTGCCGGGTTTCGTCGAAGCATGCCTCCGTGATCGCGTAATCCTGATCGCGATCGTCGGAGACGATGCAGAAGCACTGCACGATGTGATCGACGATCTCATCGTGGGCGACGGCTCGGATGCGAGCCGCTTCATCACCACAACCTTTCACAGCGACGAGACGCTGGAGGAAGTGCTGGCGTTCGCGCGGATATGGGAGCGGGATCGGGCTCGGGCGGTCGAAGTGGTGAGATTGTAGGATGGGTAGAGCGAAGCGAAACCCATCGTTTGGCGGCACAGCGATGCATAATGGGTTTCGCTGCGCTCTACCCATCTACGGGCGACGGACAGCTAATCCTTCACCGGCACCCAGATCTCCAGGCCGCCATTGCCGGTGGCGGGATCGAACTCTTCGTCATAGCGCTCGAAGTTCGGTGCATCCGCAACCTTGAGGCCCGACTGCGGCAGCCACTGATTCCAGATCGCGCTGACCGTGCGGCGGATGGTCGAGATGTGCTCTGTATGGCTGAAGATCACATAACGTTGCTCGGGAATCCGCACGCGCGAAAATTCGCGTGGCAGGTCGGAGAAGTCCGAGACCTCGACGCCGGCGATGTAGTCGAAATTGCCGGAATCATCGCCATTGCAGCAGACGCCATAGGCGAGACTGCCGATGCGGTCGGGGATATCGCCAACCTTCTGGTGAAAGACCTGCCATTGGTTGGGAATGTTGGCGCCGCCATTGTCGCTGTGGTTATAGCGCGCGCCGATGCCGGCCACGAGCATGGCCTTTGCAGTCTCGAAACGCGGCGGTTGCAGGTTCGTGCTCGGAGTTGAATCCATCATGATCGGCTCCTGTAGCTTGAGTTGGTCGAGGCACGTTGCGGCGCGCACCTGCTCCGGCGTGACACCAAAGTGGTCGCGGAACGCGCGGGTGAATGCCTCGTGGGAGCCGTAGTCCGCCTCCAGCGCCAGCGTCAGGATGTCGGGCGCGCCCTTAGCGAGCGCACGCGCCGCCTTGGTGAGGCGGCGGGCGCGCACATAGCGCATGACGCTCATGCCGGTCGCTTCCGCAAACGCCCGCACCATGTGGAAGCGCGAGACGCCGCCGACGGAAGCGATCTCGTCGAGCGTCAGGCTGTCTGCAAGATGACTCTCGACATACCAGAGCGCCTTCTGGGCCGGATTCATAGACAAACGGCTCTCCTTCGAAGCATCAGCATCATGCGCCCCTTCGCGATAACGCGTTTGACAGTCCTTGCTCTCATACGGCGGAACCATGCATCATCGGAAAAAGTAGCATTTTGGGGAGGAGCGGAACCATGAAGATCACCGACATCAGGGCGCATCACATCCGCATTCCCTACGACGCCGGCGTCGCCAGTTTTCGCCAGGGTGCCTCCGCCATCGCAGCACTCGACATGGTCCTGGTCGAGGTCATCACCGACAGCGGCCTGACCGGCTGGGGCGACGCCTTCAGCTATGTCTGCCCGCGCACGACTTATGCAGCGATCAACGAGATGATCGCGCCGCAGGCGCTCGGGCAGGAGGTGCCGGACGCGGCCGGCATCCCCGCCTTCATGGAGCAGATCCAGCGTAATCTGCATCTGTTCGGCCGCTACGGCATCACCATGTTTGCGATCTCGGCGCTCGACATCGCGCTGTGGGATCTCGCCGCCCGCGCGCAAGGCGTGCCGCTCTACCAGCTGCTAGGCCCGCAGAAGCGCGCGAAAATTCCGGCCTATGCCAGCCTGCTGCGGATCGGCGCGCCGGACCTCGTCGCGGGCGAATGCAGGACGGCACGAGGCCAGGGTTATTCCGCGATCAAGCTGCACGAGACGACCGCAGCACCGGTGCTGTCGGCCCGGCAGGCGATCGGCGGAAACATTCCGCTGATGGTCGACCTGAACTGCCCGATGGACGGGCCCGCAGCGATCGCCTTTGCGCATGCCTGCCGCGAGGCCGCGCCGCTGTTTCTGGAAGAGCCGGTGTGGCCGCCCGAGGATTTTGTGACGCTCGCCGAGGTGCGCAAGCAGAGCGGCCTTGGCGTCGCCGCCGGCGAGAATGCCTGCACGGCGCATCAATTCCGACAGATGATGGATGCGGGTGCCGTGAGCCACGCGCAGCCCTCAGTCACGAAGGTCGGCGGCATCACTGAGTATCTGAAGGTGGTGGCGCTCGCTGACGAGCGCGGCGTGCGGCTCGCGCCGCACTCGCCCTATTTCGGTCCGGGGCTTCTGGCAACGCTGCACTTGCTGTCGCTGTGCGACGATTCCACCTTCGTTGAAATTTTCTACATGAAGCGCGAAGCCTGCCTGTGGCGCGGCTGCACCGATGTCGACGCGAGCGGAAATGTCGCGGTACCCGACGGTCCGGGTCTCGGCTATGAACCGGATCGCGACGTCATGGAGCGTTACCGGGCGGCGTAACAGCGTGGCTATTTCGCGTCTTTGGCGGGCGGCGCCTTCTTGGCGTCCTCGGCCGCCTTCTTGACCTCCTCGATCGCCTTCTTCTGTTCCTCGACCAGCTTTTCCAGCGACGCGACCGTCGCCTTCAATCCCTCGATCTGGCGGTTGGTCGCGTCGATCCGGCGCTGGTTGTCCAGCGCGAGCTTGGTGATGGTTTTCTGCAGGAAATCGACATTGCTCTGCAGGCACGAGGTGCGCCGCTCCATGGTCTTTTCCACGGTGCAGATTTCGATGCCGGGAACGTCCTGGGCGTGGCAGCGCAGCGGCAACACGCAGGCAATCGCGGCAATCGCGACAAAAACCATCCGGCCGTTCATGAAACCTCTCATCCCGAAAATACCGATCACGCCAATTTGCACGCAGCAAGCGCGCAACACCACAGATACCATACTCGTACCGTATTCATCGCCTGTGCTTGTGCGAGGTGATCCGGGGGACGGATCGGGAACCCGGACCGGATAGACGACTGAAATTTGCGTAGAGTTGATAGGTGACAAATGGCAACGCGTGAAAAACGGCTGGCGCAATTCGACGGCCTTGGCGCGCCCCCGCCGGAAATTCCGGTCGAGGTGCTCTGCGAGGATCACAGCGGGACGTATCAATTGCCGTTCGTCTGCCGCTTTGTCGATGGCCGCTGGCACAATGATGAATCCGGCGATTCCGTCGAGGCAACGGTGATCGGCTGGCGGCTGCCGCGGGTGAAGCAGGCCGGTGCAGTGTAGGGCTCTTTTCGTTTGAGCATGATCCTTCCCGAAAACCGGTTCCCACTTTTCGGGGATCATGCTCGTGCGCCTGTGTCAAAACGCGACGCAGGCGCGAGGTTTTCTTAAGGTTTGGAACGCGCTTCGAACAAACCGCGCCCGAATCAGTGATTGCGCGCCGTACTCACTTGTTCACGGCTAGATGTCGGCGACGGCCTGAGGCTGCGCACAACATGCAGCACCGCCACGATCGGCCGCAGCCAGCGGCCGACGACAAGGGTTAACTCTTCCGGGGATGACATGGCCGTCACCTCCACGGCGTGACCGGCGGCACCTTGTCGGTGGCCGGCGGCATGTCGACGGTCTTGAAGTCGGCCGGGCTGACGATCTCCATGTATTCCATGTCCGGCGAGTAATCGAACAGGTAATGCACGATGCCCGGCCGCTGGTGCACGACGTCGCCGGCCTCAACCAGCGTCGGCTTGTCCTCATACATGAAGCGCGCCCAGCCCTTCAGCATCACGACGATCTGGAATTCGCAGTCGTGGCGATGCCAGCCGGTGCCGTTCTCCGGCGGGCAATCCGGATTGGCCTTGACGAGATGGCAGATCACCTGCCCGCCGGTGGCCTCGGCAATGCCGAGGTCGCGATACAGGAAGAAGTCGCGCAAGCCGCCGCCTGTGTAGGCGGTGTCGCCGGGTTTGACGTGGGAGAATTTGCCGATCGCCGCGTGCTGATTCATGGAAAGCCTCCATTGTTCTCGTTCGTGAGCACGCAAAGAGAGGCGGCGTCCAAATTTTCGGCAGCGGCGCATCGTTGCGGTCACGGCTGCCTTTTGCCATGCGAAAATCGCGCCAGACGCGCTGCGCTGCGATAGGCGCCGCAATGTCTCTGATTGGAAAGCGAATCCGGCATCAGCGCTTTCGTACGCGTGCGTCCGCAGCGTGTCCGGGGTGGCACGCTGCTTGGGCAAACATGCCCGCGGCGTGAGCCCACCGGCCGCGCAAGGCGCAGGCAGAACTGCCTAATATTCGACCTCGAGCTCCTCGATGTCGGCAGGCTCCGCGCGGGCGGCGTCGATCCATTCCACCATTTCCGGCATGCTCATGATGGTCCTGGCATAGGCCGCAAGCTTCGGCTCCAGCTTGACGTCATAGGTCGTGAAGCGCGTCACGACAGGCGCATACATCGCATCCGCCATGGTGCGCTTGGCGCCGAACAGGAACGGCCCGCCAGATTTCGCCAGGCACTCGCGCCAGATGGTGCAGACCCGGTCGATGTCGGCCTGCGCGCGCGACCAGATCTTGAAGTTGGGGAAATGGCCCTTGAGATTGACCGGCAGCGAGGCGCGCAGCGTGGTGAAGCCGGAATGGATTTCGCCGCAGATCGAGCGGCAATGCGCGCGCTGCACGCGGTCGGCGGGCAATAGCCCCGCATCCGGGCAGATCTCGTTGAGATATTCGCCGATCGCCAGCGTATCCCAGACGGTAGCGCCCTCGTGCCGCAGGCAAGGCACCAGGATCGAGGACGACAGCAAGAGGATTTCGGCGCGCGCCGACGGATCGTCCGGCGCGGTCACGATCTCCTCGAACTCGAGGCCGGAGAATTTCGCAAGCAGCCAGCCGCGCAGCGACCATGACGAATAGTTCTTGCTGCTAATGGTCAGGGTGGTCTTTGCCATCTGGCTCTTCCCTCACGCTACATGCCCCGCCTGGGCAAAGTTCGCCGCGCACAACCGGGCCTTTTTCGCCCGTGCGTCGGGCATTTTTGCAGCAAGCGACGTGCCAGTTTGGCAGGCGCCCTGCCCTGTTTTGGCTCCGATATTGCATGGCAACGGGAGCAGGGACGGAAGTGAATGATGTCAATGATGTACCAGGCCTATCAGAACCACGTGGACCTGACGGAGCCATGGCGGTCAGGGGCTGCAAACGCGCTGAAATACCTCAATCTCGTCCCCCAGGGCGTTTCCGACCGCGCTTTCGGCAGGCTCGCTGCCGCCCTCGAACTGATCTCGCGCTCGGCGCTGACCTACACCCGCCCGGACTACGGCATCGGCACCGTCATGGTGGGCAACCGCGAGCTCGCGGTGACCGAGGAGGTCGCCTATGCGACGCCGTTCGGCTCGCTGCTGCATTTCAGGAAAGTGGACGGCCCGGAGCAGCCGCGCATGCTGCTGGTGGCGCCGATGTCCGGCCATTTCGCCACGCTGTTGCGCGGCACGGTGAAGACGCTGCTCGCCGATCACGACGTCTACATCACCGACTGGCACAATCCGCGCGACATCCCCATTGGTCACGGCCGCTTTGGCCTGGAGGACTACACCGATCATCTCATCACCTTCATGGACCAGCTTGGGCCGCGCGCGCACATGGTGGCGATCTGCCAGCCCTCGGTGTCGGCATTGGCGGCGGCCGCGATCATGTGCGCGGACGATCACCCCGCGCGCCCGGCGACGCTGACCCTGATGGCGGGCCCGATCGACACCCGCATCCAGCCGACCAAGGTCAACGAGTTCGCCAAGAGCAAGCCGATCGAGTGGTTTGCGAACAATCTGATCAACTACGTGCCGCTGCAGTGCAAGGGCGCGTTCCGAAAAGTCTATCCCGGCTTTGTGCAGCTCACCGCCTTCGTGTCGATGAATCTCGAGCGTCACATCAAACAGCACATGGATCTTGCCCACCACATCGCCAAGGGCGAGAAGGAAAAGGCCGAAATCATCAAGACGTTCTACGACGAATATTTTGCGGTGATGGATCTTCCGGCCGAGTTCTACATCGAGACGGTGCGCGACGTATTCCAGGAGCACCTGTTGCCGCAGGGCAGACTGATGCATCGCGGCCGGCCGGTAAATTGCGCGGCGATCCGGCGCATGGGGCTGATGACCGTCGAGGGCGAGAAGGACGACATCTGCTCGATCGGCCAGACGCTCGCCGCGCAAGACCTCTGCACCGGCGTGCGCGCCTATCGCCGGGTGCACCACATGCAGGCCGGCGTCGGCCATTACGGCGTGTTCTCCGGCAGGAAGTGGAACAACGAGATCTATCCGCTGCTGCGCGATTTCGTGCACATCAATTCGTGAGCGGCGCGCGGGCTGCCAGCGACGCCGCCGCGCGTTCGCAGGCTTGCCTGAGCGCGGCAAGGTCTTCCGCATCCGCCGCCGGCGCGAACACGCAGGCGCCGCGCGTGGCCGCGCCTTCCGCGGAGGCCACGCCGAGCAAGGGATCGCCGATCACGGCGTAGCCATCGAGCGAAGCGCCGGCGGATCGCGCATCGGCGAGAATTTCCGGAAGCGACTGGCGGCCGCGCCCGATCGCATCGACCAGCGCGCGTGCGAGCAACCGGCTGTTCTCATGCAAGGTATCGCCAAGCGGCGCCAGCGCGGCTCCCGCAACGCCGAGCGCGACCAGCTCTTCGGCAAAGCTGCGGCGCGAGCCGCCGCCGGCTCCAGTGTGGCAGGATAGTGAAAACAACAGCGCGCTCGACTGGTGGCTCCGCCAGGGAGCACCGCCGGCCAGATGGCCGGCCGCAAGGCCGCCATAGGCGAACCAGCCGGTGGCATTGCCGTGACCCGAATACAGGATGGCGGACGCGCCCAGCCGCAGCGCCGCCGCGAGCGGTGTGCGGCGGATGCGCTCGGCACTCCATCGAAACAGCCTCGCATTGTCCAACTCCGCGCCGCGCACGGCTTCGTCGAGCAGCGCGAGATAGCGGTCTTCGCGCGGCGCCAGCAGCACCACCGCCCGTTCCGCCTCGCGCCGCCTCAGGATCGCAACTGAGCGCTCGACATAATCAGCGAGTTGCGGTCCCTCGAGCGGCAGCCAGCCGAGCATGGCTTCGCCATCGCCGGTCTCCTGAAACGGCGACGTAAACTGTTGTCGCCCGCCGGCCTCGCCGACGAGCAAGAGGACCGACCGCTCGCCGGCCAGCGAGCGGGCTATTTTTCCGACATCGCCCAGGCCGCCCTCGACCAACCTCGCCCCGCCGCTCCTCGCATGCTCGTCCCGCAAGGGGACAAGCATTTCGAGCAGTGCGGGCGGGCCGAGGGCGACCCAGTCGGCCGCGTCAGGCGAACACGACATTGGCGTAGGGCTGCCAGGGAGCGAGGTCCCTCGGCGTCGGCGACGTATTCTTGCGCGCGAAGTAATGCATGATGATCTGCGCCTGCTGCTCCTTGTTGAACTTGGAGAAGTCGCCATTGGCGGCCCCGAGCGCGACCTCGCCGCCGTCGCCAAAAGTCTTGCCGTCATTGTCCTCGCGGTAGCCGTAGTTGTAGCCCGCCCCGATCAGCTGCGCCTCGAGCGCCTCGATCATGTAGACCGGGCCTTCCTGCAGGCCCTGCCAGACATGCGTGAGCTCGTGGATCAGCTTGTCGGAGGTGACGGTGACCCATGACGCGAAGTTGAGCAGGTACATGGTGGTGAAGGCACGGTCGCCGTTCAGCTTCTCGACGAGATCGACCGGCAGCGACTTCACCGCGATCTTCACCTTGTCGAGATCGATCGAATGGCCGAACACGCCCGCCGCCTGGCCGCGCTCGACGTCGGTCAGCCCGCGATAGGTGCCGGGGAACCAGTCGAGCACGATCGCCACGACAAGCGCTATCTTGCTCAAACCCAGCTCCAGCGATGCCTGCAGGATGTCGACGGCGCTCTTGCCGATATCCTTCAGCGCCTGCAAGGCCCGCCGCACGGCGTCTTCGGCCGGCTGCACGATCGCCGCCTCGACGAGCTCCTTCAGAGTGCGCCCGAGCTGGTCGAGCGCCTGCATCAAATCGCGCAGTGCGTTGCCGGGATGCACGATCATGTCGGCGACCAAGGTCGCGATCGACGTGCCGAACGCCAGCAGCTCCTGGGTCACGGCCTTGATCACCTCGACGCCGCGATTGGCCATCCAGGCGACGAAGTCGACGACCGCAGCGCCCGCCGACAGCATGCCGTTGACGATCGCGTGCCATTTGTCGACCGCGGTATGGCCGACCCAGAGCAGGATGGCGTCGACCGTGTTGCCCGCCTTGGTCAGCACCTCGCCGACGATCTTGAGCGCGGCGTCGCCCGCCTTGACGGCCCAGTCGATCACCTGGCTCACCACCATGCCGGCCTTCTCGATGGCGGTCATCACCAGGCGCAGCATGGCGGCCGACTTGCTCTGCGCGAAGGCCAGGAGCTCATCGACCGAGCGGCCGAGGACCTGCATGCTGTGGATCAGCGAATCCCACGCCAGCGCGGAGACGTCGGCGGCCTGTTTCATGATCCAGTCGACGATGTCGCCGATCGGCCCGAAATTCTGCAGCAGCGCGTGCAAGGTCCGGCGCAGGATCGCCAGCCCCTGTCCGATCGCGGTGCCGAGAATGGTGGCGACTGCGACGCCGGCGTCGATCGCCGCCTTGACGATCTTGCGCGCGACATCGAAGGTTGCCGCCATGGTGGCGCGGAGCAGCTCGGCCGCCGTCTTGCCGAGCGCAAACACCGCCTTCACGGTGGCGGTGAGCAGCGCGCCGGTGAGCGCACCGATGCCGCGGACGACCTGCACCAGCGACTGGCCGATGGCAAACGCCGCCTCGACCAGCTTGCGCACGAGGTCGACGGCATTCTTCGCGATCTGCGCGATCATGTCGCCCAGGCTGCGGCCAATGTCGATCAGTCCCTGCACGACCTCGCGCACCACGGCGATCGCCGAGGAGGCGACAAAGGATGCAAGATCGACCAGCGCGCCGCCGATGCGCCCGATCGACGCCACGGTGCGCCGCACGAACTGCAGGCCGGCATTGGCGACGTCCTGCAGGATGCTGCCGAGGTTGCGGCCGAGATCGCGCAGCGTCCGCATCACGGTGTCGAGCAGCTGGTCCGGATGGGTGATCGCCGCGACGACGATTTCCCCGACCGCCCTGCCGATGGCGACCAGCGCCCGCACCGTGTTGGCGAGCAGTTGCGCGCCGAACTGGAACGCGGCGCCGACGATATCGGCTACGCTCTTGCCGATCTCGACCAGCGCCTGGACGAATTTCTGCAGCACTGAGAATGCGACGCTCGCGAGCTGCCCAACGATCGCCACGATCGACTTGCCGATGGCGACCAGCGCGTTGATGACGGTTTTGATCTGCGCGACGGCAAAGTTCGCGACCGACACGACGATGTCGAACAGCGACTTGCCGATATCGAGGATGCCCTGCAGCATCTTCTTCAGCGCGTCGATGCCGGCGCTGATCGTGTCGGATACGATCTGCGCCAGCGAACGGCCGGCCGCGATCAGGGCGTTGACGAGATCCTTGACCTGGTCGGCGGCCCAGCTGGCGATCTGCCCCAGCACGTGCGCGAGATCGCCGACGGCGTCGACGACGGCGTCCACCACGCTCTTCACCGCACCCGCGATCGCGTTACCGGCATCCTCGATCCAACCGCCGATGGTCCCGAAGGGATCGTCGAAGAACCCGTCATGCGGCGCGGCCGGTGACGGAACATGGATGCCGCGCTCGCGGATGGTCTTGCCGGCCCGCGCCAGCCACTGCGCGACGGTCGCCGCCGCCTGCGGGTCGACCTGTCCGGATTTGAACAGGAAGTCCTTCATCAACACCCGGCCATGCGCGGCCGGCAGCAAGCCGACGGCATGAACGACGCCGAGTGAGGCGCCCCCCGCCTTCTGGGCATCGATGATTGCGGTGCGGTCGGCCTGCGGGACGAGCGCGACCTCTTCATAGAGCTGGGCGACCTGGTCGTTGCTCTTCAACGTATCGACGAACGCCACCGAAAAGGTCGCCGCCTTGGCGAGGCCCTGCTTGCGGACCTCGCCAAAAGTGGCGGCGAAGTTTTGCACGGCGACCGGCCGCGCCGCCAGCTCGCGGGTGATCGCGGCGCGATCGCCCGACGCCAGCGCCGGTAGCTGCAGCGCCACCGCGGTATTGGCGAGGCTGGGGTGAATATTGGTAGTTGCGGCAATGTCATTGGGTCCGGGCATGACAGACTCCCATTATTGCTGAGGCGTGAAAACGGTGATGACGGGGTGCACAGCGTTGATGACCTCGCCGGGACGTACGGCGAGGTTGGTGTGCGGCTCGACGAAGGTGGCCACGGCGCCGTTCGGCAGCGTCTTCACCGAGAGCACCGCGATCGGATCGCCGGCATCGGTATCGGGCAGTGTCACGACGTCGAAGCTGGTCCACAGCAGCGGATCGAGCTTGGCGCGCAGCGCAGCGGAGACCGCGGCGCCGTAGCCCGGCGAAGCCGCGTGGGTCAAATTCCAGTCCGTCAGCGCCAGCGCAATGCGCCGTTGTGCGGCATCGAAGAATACCTCGACCTGCAGCTCGACCGAGGCGGTCACCGGGACCGGCACCGGTACGTGGAAGATGCCGCCTTGGTGCTGCACCTCCATCCCCTGCAGGATCATCTGCAGCCGGTGGCGGCGGTTATGAACCTGCACGCCGTCGAACGAATAGCCGGTCGTGCCGATGAACGTCATCGAGGCCAGCGCGGCATTGTTCGATTCCAGATTCGGCCTCCCGATCTTGGCAAGCGCGGTGTTGGCGATGTCGGCGCCGGAAAACGAGACATCGGTGCCGTCGCTGGTCGCCGCGATCGAGCCGAGCGTGATCGCACCGGGCGCGCCGCGGAACCAGAACAGCACGCCGTTCTCGAAATCGGCGAAGCGGTTTTGGCTGCGCTGCGCCGCCTCGGTCGATGCGCCCTCGCCCCGCATGGCCACGACCACCAGGTTGGGATCGATGTGAATGGCCGGACCCGCTGCGCCACCGTGCGCGACGCTGGCTCCGCCGGCTGCGGGTTCGGCCGGCAGGACCAGCGGCCGGTCGGACAATCGGCCGACGGCGCCGACGCTTGTGCGCGCTGAGGCGGCGACGGACGCGGGCGCGGCGGCTGGCGCGATCCGCGTGGCATGCAGCACGGTCGTTGCGGGCGGCAGGTTGACGACGGCCCGCGGAATGTCCGCGCCGGCGGCATCGGCCGGCAGCTTGATGACGCCGCTGGGCAGCGCCGCCACCGGCTTCTTGCGCACTTCAGGCCGGCGATGGCCGACCCGCCGCTCGGGCGTCAGTTCGTCCGTGATGGGATAGCCGAGCTGCGGATTGCGCTCCCAGCCAAGACTCGCCCAGCGGTCGCGAATGAGGCCGTGCACCTCGTGGGCCCAGGTGCTCGGCGTCCAGTAGATCGAGCCGCCCTGGAAATGATTGTAGCGCCCGATGCCGTCGGGTGTTGTGGTTTCGTTGGTCGTGGGATAGCCGAGAATGCTCGCCTCGGCGCCGAGCGCGAGATATTTTTCGCGGATCGCGCCATGCACCTCGAACGCGCCGGCACTCGACACCGGCGGTTCGCGCAGCACGACGGTGGCATCGAAAGCGCCGGGGGGACGCCGGCCCACCGCGGTTGCGGCCGCGGCGCCGCCGAGCGCCGCGCCGCCATTGGCATGCGCCGCCGTGGTTGCCGTCAGATGTGCATTGGCAGCGGCATGCAGCACCATCGGCGCCGGCGCAGTGTCCGCGGGAACGCCGACATTGGTTGCAAGGGTGGCGTGGGCGACGGACGTTGCGACCGCGGTCAGAACGGGATGCGGCTTGGTCCAGTAGATCGAGCCGCCCTGAAAATGCGCGAACACGCCTTCGGCGCGTACATCGGCGCCCGGCGTGACATCGCTGGTGGGGAAGCCCAAGAAGCCTTTTTCCGCGCCGAGCTCGCGCCAGCGCACCAGGACCGGGCCATGGAGCGCATGGGCGCCGAAATTCGCATGCCAGTAGATCACGCCGTGCTGGAAGCTGCGCATGAAGCCGGCATTGTTCGACGTGGCGACCACGGCGGTCGTGGTCGCGCCGAGCACGCCGCCGGCGCCGCCGAGTTCATTGTACTTGGCGTTGATCGTCCAGGTCGCGAGGTCGAGCGGGGTCGTGAAGGTGGCGAGGACGTTGGTAAAGTCATGGTCCACCACCCGGACCGAGTCCTGGAGGACCAGCTTCTTGAATGCGTCAAGGCTCCTGTCGCTTGAGATGATGTTTTCCGTTTCCGGCTCCACGGCGGCAAGGTGGGCCGTCGCCGAGGCGGCGCTCAATCCGTGATTGACGAGCATGGATCGGGTGATTTCGAGAGCTGGCATCTGCTTCCTCCACTTAAGATTGTATCAAAACGGGACGTCTTTCCCGCGCGGGTGACTGTCGTGGTTTTCTGAGCAGCAGGCATTGGCAAGCGCGGCGCTCGCTCGCGAACGAGCCGCCGTCGAGGTGACTGATATTTTCAATTGGCTGCGCTCCACTGCTGTGGAGGCCTATCCGCGGCTGCCGAATTCGTATCGATGCGTAAAATGTACGCTCCGCATTCCTCACCGGCGGAGAGCAGCCTCGTCTTCGACTATAGCACTAGTTGAAACCGTGCGGATGTGAAATGAATTACACACAGCCCCGCGTGAGCGGCGTCCCTAGGCTCAGAAGGTATTGCAGGGTAGACTGCGCTGAAGGCGGCCGCTGACGAGCCGTCCGCGGGAGAAAACGCCATGAGAATTTGCGTGCGCGCCTGGGCGCTTGCCGTTGCGGCAAGTGTATTGCTGACCGCTACCGCCGTTGCCGCCGAAATCCGGGTGATGATATCGGGCGGTCTCTCCGCCGCCTACGAAGTGCTGGTGCCGGAATTCGAACGCGCCACCGGCCACAAGGTGCTCACCGCCCGCGGTCCCTCGATGGGCACGACGGTGAACGCCATTCCGGTGCGGCTGGAGCGTGGCGAGCCCGCCGACGTCCTGATCATGGTCGGCTATGCGCTGAAGGATCTCGCTGACAAGGGCAAGGTGATTGCGGGCTCCAGCGTCGACCTCGTCAAATCGCCAATCGGCATTGCCGTGAAATCCGGCGCGCCAAAGCCTGACATCAGCACGGCGGATGCAGTGAAGCGCGCGCTGCTCGAGGCCAAAACCATCGCCTACTCCGACAGCGCCAGCGGCGTCTATGTCTCCACCGAGATGTTCCAGAAACTCGGCATCGCCGATGAAATGAAGGACAAGGCGCGCAAGATTCCGGCTACGCCCGTGGCCGAGATCGTCGCGCATGGCGACGCCGAGATCGGCTTTCAGCAGATCAGCGAGCTGAAGGCGGTCGCGGGTGTCGACATCGTGGGACCCCTGCCGGACGAGTTGCAACGGATCACGGTATTTTCCGCCGGCATCGCCTCCGGGTCGAAAGAACTGGAGGCGGGTAAGGCGCTGATCAAATTCCTTGCCTCACCCGCGGCGCGCGACGCCATCATCAAGAGCGGCATGGATCCGATTGCGCCGGGCGCGACGAACTAGCAGCGGAAGGTCTAATTGCGTGGGCCGAAGGTCGGCAGGAACGATGCCTGGGCATCTTGCACAGGCTGGCCCTGTGTTCGCGCATCTTCCACCGGCGGCTGTGCTGCCCGCGCGGCTGGCGTCCGCCGGACCTTTTTACGAGGCCTCTCGGTACGCGCCTCTGCGCGCTCCGTACGCGCCTCTGCACGCGCGTTTTGGACCGGCCGGACATATCGGCGCTTCTGTGTGAGCCGGCTTGGTGCCGGGGCAGTCTCCGCAGCTCTTTTCGCCTGTACCGGGGCCTCCTGAACAAGCGGTCGGTAATTCGGCTGCGCATCTTGCTCCGCCGCCCAGGCCTGGAATTGCTTGAACAGGGTTTCGGTTGTCGGCGCGTTCTGTTCCGCTTGATCCTTGACCGCGGGTTCAGGGGCGGCAATTTCCTCGTGGGCCGCAACGTCCTTTGCGGTCGGCGGCGAGGCCGGAGGATCCGCGGCAGGTTGAGCCACCGCGGCTGCATCGACGGTCGATTGGATTTTTGGCGTCGACTGGGTGGACCGGTCGGTGTCCGGCGCAAGGTTCGAATTGGCGGCCAGAGAAGCCGTGACCTCCGCATCAGGAGTCAGCGGATTGCCCACCGACATGACAGTGACAGCAATCGCGGCCGCGATCACGGTTGCCGCCAAAGCGCTCACCTTCAGGAGGCGCGGTGAAGCAACAGCTGCGTGCCGGGCATTTCCGATCTCCTGCTGCTCGCCCTGATCGGCGGAAACGAGAGGCAGGGGATGGGCCGGATAAAAACCCTCTTCCATCGGCATTAGGTGATGCCTCCTCAATGTGGGGGCCGACCACTACCCTGCCATTGGGGTCCAAAAAACGGAGGAACTTTGATTTCACTTGGGCCAGGGAACCGCGCACGCGGCGCCTCCTTCACCGGCCAAATCTTATTAGGCGTCAGCGATGCACACCATGCAGCATCGCCAGCAGCACGATGACGGCGAGCGCGAGCACGATGGTCGTGCTCTTCCAGAACAACAGCGGGTTGCGCTCGATCAGCGGCGACGCCGCAGTCTTGACGTAATTGGCGTTGGGCTGCCGCAGGTCGAACAAGAATTCCGACAGGCTGTCGTAACGTTTGGCCGGATTGGGGTGCACGGCGCGCTCCAGCGTGCCGTCGACCCACACCGGGATCGCGCGGGCGCCATGCGCGGCCGGCCGGTATTGCAGCTTGCCGAACTGCGCGCGGGTGCGCGCCTGCGCCGCCTGCGCGCCATAGGGCAGCTTTCCCGTCAGCATCTGGTAGGTGATGACGCCGAGCGAAAACAAATCGGAGCGCGAGGTCGCGCCCTCCCCCAGAAAATATTCCGGCGCGGTGTATTGCAGCGTGCCGAGGATATCGTCGTTGAGGCCTGAAGGCTCGGCCTCCGCCACGCCCTTGATCGCCGTCGAGCCGAAATCGATGATCTTCACCGTTCCGGTCTTGTCGATCATGATGTTATCGGGCCGCAGATCCTGATGCAGCATTTCCTTGCGGTGGAAGGCGCGCAGGCCCTTGGCGATCTGCTCGACGATGTCGCGCACCGTCTCGAGATCGGGCGCCGGATTGTCGATCATCCACTGCGTCAGCGTCTGCCCGTCGATATATTCGTTGACGAGGTAGAGGAATTTTCGCCGCCGCGACGGCAGGCAGGGCTTGAGCACATGCGGGCTGTCGATGCGCCGCGCCACCCATTCCTCCATCAGGAAGCGCTTGAGGTAAGCCGGGTCGTCGCGCAGATCGATCGACGGGATCTTCAGCGTGACCGCGGCGTCGGTCTCGATGTCGACGGCGAGATAGATGTGGCTGCGGCTCGAGCCATGCAGCTCCCGCACGATGCGGTAGCCGTCGAACTCCATCCTTGCTTCCAAGAGCGGCGGCAGCGGCAGCTCGCGCGGCTGCCCGAACACCTCGCTTGCCGCGCTTTCCGGCAATTGGTCGATGCGGACGATCTGGACGGTGAGATTGTCGTCGCTGCCGGCCTCGAATGCCTGCTCGACGATTGCCTTCGCGGTTGCGTCGAGGTCGGCGACGCCCTCGTTGACCGCTTTCGCAATGCGGCGGGCGCTGAGATGCTCGTAGATGCCGTCGGTCGCGAGCACGAAGACATCGCCTTCCTCGACGCGGAGCATCTGGTAGTCGATCTCGATCTGCGGATTCACCCCGAGCGCGCGGCCGAGATAGCTTTGCTGCGAGGAGATGACGATGCGGTGGTCGTTGGTCAGCTGCTCCAGCGTGTTGCCGGAGAGCCGATAGATGCGGGAATCGCCGATGTGGAAGAGATGCGCCGTGGTCGACTTGATCACCATGGCGGACAGCGTGCAGACGTAGCCGCGGTCCTTGTCATAGGCATACTGGCTGCGGGTCTGCGAATGCAGCCAGGAATTGGTCGCCTCCAGCACGCGCTGCGCCGAGGTGCGCACCGACCAGGATTCCGAGGTGCAGTAATAGTCGGTCAAAAATCCCTTGACCGCGGATTCCGCGGCGACGCGGGAAACCTTGCTGGTCGAGATGCCGTCGGCCAGCACGATGGAAATGCCCTTGAGGCTGAGCAGCGGCTCGTCCGGGACCAGGATGCCGTGGAAATCCTGATTGGTCTCCTTGCGGCCCCTGTCGGAAAATTGGCCGACCGAAATTTTCAGCTCGCGCGGCATTCGGCCTTTCACGGCAACGGGTCTCTCCCCCTGCGAAGAGAGACCCGTCGGCATGCAAAATCAAGCGGCGGCGCGCGAGGACGGCCGCGAAGCGGCCGCAGCCGACGCGCTGCGCGACGGCGCGGTCCGAACGTGGGTCGCATACAGCGTGAGCCCGGTGAAGGCGAGGCCGCCGACGAGATTGCCGACCACGGTCGGAATTTCGTTCCAGAAGATGTAGTCGAACCAAGTGAACTTGCCGCCGAGCATGAGGCCGGACGGGAACAGGAACATGTTCACGATGGAATGCTCGAAGGTCATGAAGAAGAACAGCATGATCGGCATCCACATCGCGATCACTTTGCCGCTGACATGGGTGGAGATCATCGCGCCGACCACGCCGGCCGACACCATCCAGTTGCAGAGCATGCCGCGCACGAACAGCGTCAGCATGCCGGCCGCGCCGTGCGAGGCATAGCCGACGGTGCGGCTTTCGCCGATGGTGCCGATCACCTGGCCGACCTTGTCCGGCGCCTGCGAGAAGCCGAAGGTGAAGCAGATCGCCATCATCACCGCCACGGTGAAGGCGCCGGCGAAATTGCCGATGAAGACGAGGCCCCAATTGCGCAGCACGCCGCCGAGTGTCACGCCCGGCCGCTTGTCGATCAGCGCCAGCGGACACAGCACGAAGACCCCGGTCAAGAGGTCGAAGCCGAGCAAATACAGCATGCAGAAACCGACCGGAAAGAATGCGGCCCCGACGATCGGCACGCCGGTCTGGACATTGATGGTCACCGCCATCGCGGCTGCGAGCGCGAGGATCGCTCCGGCCATGTAGGCGCGGATGACCGTGTCACGCGTCGACATGAAGATCTTGGATTCTCCGGCGTCGACCATCTTGGTCACGAATTCCGAAGGCGCGAGATAGGCCATTCCAGTTCCCCTTCAAAGAGACAGCGTTGAGGCGCCGGATGCTGCGCAGCCGTGCACCGATTGAGCGAAAATCCTTGGCCGTCCTCGCGCGCGACATGCGCGGTCAGGCCCGATCAGGGACAGGGATGCGCGAGCTATCGAAAATGTCCCGATGACTGCTCGAAGCGCCTCACGCGAGGCCGCTTGATCCCAGCGCCATGGCCAACATTGGCCGCGGCAGTCCGAACGGACGGCAGTCGTCATTGACTGACACCGCGGTAGCAAGCGATGTGCCAACCGTCCTACGTCAATATACTCAGCTTTTCCAAATACTTAGATGGACTTCCGGAAAACAATCGTATTTTGTGCAGTGCCCCAAAATTGTGCAATTGCACATATGTTGGCACAACCAGCCCATTCATCGGTAGTCCCGGCACCCCACTGCAACGGCATCGACAAAAGCTTGGCTTCTGCCGCGAATCCCGAAAACCGCAAGGCCATCCGGGCAAGAGAAGGGCTTTCTACTTGCGAACGCCCGTTGTTGTCCGGCTCCCGTCACCCGCGTTATTTTTGATTCATCCTCTGAACCCAGAACACTTGAACATTTGAGGATCAAGGGAGCAACCAAATAGGTCTGCATTCCGAACCCGAGCTTAATGTCCAGAACGTCGGAACTGAGCTCAGATCCAATCATGACCGAATTGGGAGGACATTTGATTTCAAAAGGCTCGCCCCTATTACTTCCAACCTCTCCTTGCTTGCTCACGGCGTCGACCGAGAGCAATGCCGGGTGGTGCTTGCGATCAAAACGAGCGGAGGCGCAAATTGGCCCTATCGAATAGATGAATGGATCATGGGGACCAAGACCGGCTTTGCCATACAGTCCAACCAATGCTTGCCCGGCGTGGCATGTTATCGGATCAAATTGGCTACCACCTCCGCCACCAACATCAATGCTCCATGTGTCTGCAGCTCGAGGCTGCGCGCACCAGGAAAATGGCAGCCCGACACCGCACACCCATGGCTTCGCACCACTGACGACAGTGTTGATGGCGCTGACGACCGCGCCGAGCGACACGAGAAAGCCGGCCATGAGCAGTATCTTCTTCTTCAGGCCCTTTGATGATGCGTCCTCAGTTTCGGCTGGCATCGACTGTCCCTCAGTTAACGTCCCGCGCCGGCGTCGGCGTATTCGATCGGTCGTGCCTCGAAATCTAAGCCGAGGCGAAGAACCTTAGTTTGCCTGTGTCCGCACCGGCCGATCCTTCAGCCCGTTATTGTCGTAGGCTTTGCGCAGCGTGCCGTTGCCGATCGCCTCGGTCATGAACTTGACCACAAAGGCCAGCGCCTGTGGATGGTGCGGCGGCACCGCCACCGCGGTCACCGTCTGTTTGAAGGTCTCGTCCAGCACGTGCGTGCCCGGAATCTGCTTCGCCATCGCATTGAGCTGGTCGCGCGACAGCGCAAAGGCGTCGATCTCGCCGTTCTTCAGCAGGTTGAAGATCTCGTCATAGGTCTGATAGCCCGTAACTACCGCATGCTTCAGATGCGCGATCGCACCGCGCATGGTCGTGGTGTTGTTGACGGCGGCGACCTTGATGCCTGCCTGATCGAGCGTGGCAAAATCCTTCACCGGCGAGCCCGCCTTCACGATGTAGGTGGCGTCCGCCACCTCGTAGATCGGGCCGAACGACATCCGTCCCTCGCGCTCGGGATCCCTGGGCAGGAAGGTGACGTCCCAGGTACCCTTGCCGACGGCGTCGACGATCTGGCCGGAATTATTGTGGGTGACATATTCAACGGGGACGCCGAGCTGCGCCGCCATCTCCTTGCCGAGCTCGACGGGGACGCCGGCAAAGCCGTTCTCGGTCCTGGTGCACCAGAACGCGCCGCCCGCCGGGCTGATCGCGATCGCCACGCGAAGCTTTCCGGTCGGCGCGATTTCGTCCTTCAGCGCATCGGCGCTGGCCAAGCTGGGTGTCATCAGAATTCCGAGAATGAGGCCGGCGATGCGCGGCATGGATCGAATAGACATGGGTTACCTCCCCTCGGCTCTTGTTGGAGCGAGCCGTTTGCAACGGCATTGTGGTCGATCGGCCCGCCGCGGAAAACCACAGAAATCGCATGCCGCGGATGATTTTGCCAGAAATAGCGGCGGCCTGACCGGTGCGAACGTTTCACCTGCCGCCATCGACGGTGTAGACGCCGTCGCGCGGGCAGCGCAGGCCCACGGTGGAGGCCTTGACGAACTTCGCCGCATCGAGGTCGACCTTCCATGCGAAGAGCGCCGGCAACTCGTCTCCCGCGACCTGAGCGTTCAATACTGCCTCGAAGATATCGGGAAGCTCCTGGCCATTGAGCTTGCAAGTTCCGGAATAGGCAGGCGACTTCTTGGAATGCGGCGGGAACTCGATCACGTCGCGGACCAGCCCCGTGCGGTCCACCAGCATGATGAATTCCTTGCCGCAGATCAGCCAGTTGATCGACGACAGCTGTGCCGACTTTTCATCCGCCCCGAGGTGTTTCAACTTCAATGAGCGATACTTGCCCTCAGTAACTGCGATCCGCTCGTTCTCCGAGCGCTGGCCGATCAAGGCCTTTGGAATGTCCGCGTCGCATTTCACGTTCTTGAATGCATCCGCGCTCGCTGCATGTCCGCACGCGAGCCAGACCGCAGCCGTCAACCACGCCAATTTTCGCATGTTGCTCCCGCACAGCTCAGACGGCCGGCTTGGGCGCGATCTCCCGCGGCAGGATGATGGCAGCCGCAATGACGAACAGGCACAGCCCGGCGAAGGCCTGCAGCATAGTGACAAAGCCGCCGCGTTCATAGAGCCATGCGACGAGGCCGACAGACGCACCCGCCGCGGTGAAGCCGACAAAATAGCGCACCGCATAGGCGCGCGAGCGCCATTCCTCCGGCGTGTATTTGCCGACCAGCGCGTCATTAACCGTCACCTGCCCGAAGGCGCCCATGATGATACCGATCGAGACGACGATCAGCGGCAGGTTTTGAAGCGTCGCGGCGAGATAGAGCAGCGGCGCCAGCAGAAAGGACAGCGGCAGCATCACCGTCTTCAGCGAATGGCGGTCGAGCAGCTTGCCGATGGTATATTGCGTCATCGCGCCGAACACATAGACGCCGGCCGCGATCACGCCGAGCAGCGCCGGGCTTTTTGTCAGGTCCGCGAGCCGCTCGGCGAACAGCTTTGGCAGCGCCACCGTCACCGCGTTGAAGGTGGTGGAGATCGCGACCACAACGATCATGAGCGCCAGGATCAGCCGCCACACGTCTTCCTTGGCGATGCGGGCTTGGGCGGCGGCCTGCCTGGTTCCCTTGCGGTCCTCATGCACCACCATCATCGCAAAGGCGATGCCGAGCAGCACGGTGGCAGCACCCGGAATGAAGAAGGCGTAGCGCCAGCCAAGATATTGCCCGATCACGCCGGTGACCAGCGCCGAAGACGCCACGCCGAGATTGCCCCAGACGCCGTTGATCCCCATCTCGCGGCCGAGCCTGTCGGCGTAGGAGACGATCATGGCAGTGCCGACGGGATGATAGATCGAGGCAAAGATGCCGATGGCGAGCAGCGCGGCGCCGAGCTGCAGCGGGCTCGAGCACAAGCCGACCGAGATCATCGAAAGGCCGATGCCGACAAAGAAGATCACCATCATGTGGCGCCTGGACCAGCGGTCGCCGAGCCAGCCGGTGATCAGCGAGCCCGCACCGAACGCCACAAAGCCGGGCGTCGCATAGGGCAGAAGCTCCGAATAGGCCATGCCGAGCGCCGGCCCCATGATGATCACGGCGGCGGCGAAGATCAGCATCGCATAATGGTCGATGAAATGGGCGGCGTTGACGAAGGTGATGACCCGGCCGGGGTTGTTCATTTCCAGTACCTTGGCGATTCCTGCAATTCGCGAAATAGGTTATATGGTCTTGTCCTGACGGGATGCGGCCAATGACTATCGCCGAAACGCCAATTGCCGGGATCATCGGATCGAACCACCGGGCGACCGGCGATGGGGTTCATCTGGTGGCGCGCAACTATCGAAAGGGCACGCGCCTCGACACCCACATGCACGAGGAGGCGCAGCTCGTTTACGCCGCCAAAGGCACGATGCAGGTGACGACCCCGAAGGGCCGCTGGCTGGTGCCGCCGGACCGCGCCGTCTGGGTCCCTGCCCGTCTCGAACACGCCATCGACGTGCTCGCCGATGTCGAGATGCGCACGCTCTATTTCGATCTGGCGTGGCTCAAGCGCGAGAAGCGCAGCAACAGCCTGGCCGCCGAATTCGTGGTGAAGGTGTCGCCGCTGCTGCATCAGGCGATCCTCGCATTATTCGACGGGCGCAACGATGCCGATCGCATTGCGCTGCTGGTGAAGCTCGCGATGCTGGAGCTGCATCAGGCCGAGGATTCCGCGACCTTCATGCCGCTGCCGCAGGAGCCGCGCTGCCGCCGCGCCGCCGACATCGTGCTCGGAGATCCCATTGCCGATCACGAGATCGAGACGCTGGCGCGCGCGGTCGGCACCTCGGCGCGGACCTTGTCGCGGTTGTTTGCGGCCGAGACGCAACTCTCCTTCAAGAGTTGGTGCCAGCGCGCCCGCATTGCGGCGGCGATCCAGCGGCTGTCGGTCGATGCCGGCCTGTCGGTGAAGCAGCTTGCCTCTGATCTCGGCTATGCCAGCGTGCCGGCGTTTTCCCATGCCTTCCGCCAAGTCACCGGCAAGACGCCGACGGAGTTCGCGGGCAAGGAGTGAGCTGATACTTTCGCAGGCCACATGACATATTTCCGTACCGGAAATGCGCTTGATTCCGGTCCGCTGCCGCCTAGATCATCTCTACGATTCGGATTCGCTGGACTCTCATGGCTAACGCCTTCTTCTCCGATCTCCTTTCGACGATTTCCGAACGCAGCCGCACGCTGCTGCGGCGGGCCGAGCCCGCCGACGGCAAGGACGATGCGACCGAATTGCTCGAGCTTTGCGAGGCGCTTTTGTCGGGCCGCGGTGAAGCTTCCGGCACGGCGATGGCCCGCGAGGTGCTCGACGGCTATCACGACCTCGACGCCAACGGCCGCCTCGCCTTCTTCGAGCAGCTGGCGCGGCATTTCGGCCCGGATCACGAAAAACTGAAGCAGGCGATCGAAGCCTGGCGCAACCAGCCGTCGGATGCTGACGATAGCGACCTGCATTTTGCGTCGGAGCCGCGGCGGCAGGAGCTGTTTCGCAGGCTCAACCGCGCGCCGGGGGGCACCGGCGAGCTGGTGCAGATGCGCGCCGACCTGCTCGGCCTCCTGAAGGGCCGCGGCGAGCTCGCAGCCCTCGATCGCGACGTCGTGCATCTGCTCTCTTCTTGGTTCAACAGGGGATTTCTCGTGCTGCGCAGGATTGACTGGGGAACGCCAGCGAACATTCTGGAACAGATCATCCGCTATGAAGCAGTGCACGAAATCCGCGACTGGAACGATCTGCGCCGCCGCATCGATCCCGCCGACCGCCGCTGCTACGCCTTCTTTCACCCGGCCATGCCCGACGCGCCCTTGATCTTCGTCGAGGTGGCGCTGACCGAGACGATCCCCGGCGCGATCGCGCCGCTGCTCGCCGAACAGCGCCAGCCGGTGGCGATCGAGCGCGCCCGCACCGCCGTGTTCTATTCGATCTCCAACACCCAGCGCGGCCTCGGCGGCATTTCCTTCGGCAGCTTTTTGATCAAGCAGGTGGTCGAGGAGCTGCAGCGCGAACTACCCAAGCTCGACACCTTTGTCACGTTGTCACCGGTGCCGAACTTCATGCCATGGCTGAAGGAGGGCAAGAATCTTCCGCTGACCGAGGATGAGCAGAAGCTCCTGGAAAATCTCGACAAGCCCGACTGGTTCGAGAATGCGGAGCTGGTCGCCCAACTCCGCGCCGTGCTTGAGCCGCTCGCCGCGCACTACTTCCTGAAAGCGCGCACGGCAAAGGGAAGGCTGATCGATTCCGTCGCGCGCTTCCACCTCGGCAACGGCGCGCGGCTCGAGCGCATCAACTGGCTCGGCGATCTCTCGCCAAAGGGCCTGCGCGAATCCGCCGGCGTCATGGTCAACTACCTCTACCGCCTCGACGACATCGAGAAGAACCATGAGGCCTACGCCAATGAAGGCGAGGTCGTCGCCTCCAGTGCGGTGAAGAAGCTGCTCAAGGGCGAGCGGCGGCTGCTGGATATGAGGTTGTCGTAATCACCACCGTCATTGCGAGCGAAGCGAAGCAATCCATGGCACCGCATATGCGAGCGATGGATTGCTTCATCGCATCCACCTGTAGTCGGGCCGCAGCCGCAACACCGCCTCCGGAAGATGCATCGACAGCCACGCCGCGATCTCCTGCTGCTTGCGATGGTACAGCAAGCCGGCCGCAATCACGGCAATGCCGATCAGCGACAGCGCGAAGGGAAACATCAGCGAGTCCTTGAACACCCGGTCCGCAAGGTGGCCGAGATAGAGGCAGATCCCGAAGGCGCCGAACACCGCGTAGGCGCGCCGGACCAGGATCACGGCAATCGCAAGCAGGCCGACATTCATCAGGCAGTAGATGGCCCGGCCCAATTCGGTCGCGCTCGACGATGCGGTGATGCCGCCCCAGAAGGTCAGAAGACCGAACAGATGCAGCCAGAAGGCAAAGTCAGCGGCGCGGCTGCGATAGTCCACGATCCAGGCGATGGCGAGGACAGCAAGGCCGAACCACACCGACACCTTCCGGCGCGTTTCGAAATCGAAGTGACCGACACCCTCGATCCACGGCGCGAGATCCATCGACATGAACCACAACGCGAACGCAATCAGCGCGACGATGAAGGGAACCCGATAGAAGCGCAGCGCGACGATTCCCGCGAGAACCGTGGCCGCCTCCATGAAGACCCAGCTGCCTTTGATCCAGACGTAGAAGTCATGGACCGTGCCGGGCTTGCCGAACTTGCTCCACAAGTCGAACTCGTCCTGGACGCCGAACACCGCCAGCGGCGCCATCGAGACGGCAACCGCGATCAGCAATCCGCCGGGCACGCGCAGATTCTTGCGGTGCCAGAGGTAGTGGCCCGCCACCGTAAAGGCGATCGCGTAAATGGTAGCGCAGGCCACCAGCGCCTTGCCGCCCATCTGCGAGAACGCAACGGTCGAGAACAGGCCCATGGCGCCAATCACGATCAATGCGCCGGCGTACCAGAGCAGATGCGCCGCATCGAATTTTGCCGGCGGAGCCGCATCGCCGGCAACATCGCCGGACAGGAAGGCGAGCAACCGATCCAGATCGGTCGCACTGATCACGCCGGCGTTTGCCGCTCCTTTGAGGTCGCTTGCCGAATATTTCATGTCGCTATCATTCCGTGAGAATTGGGGGCGCCGCGTTGGCGGCGGGCCGATGCCCGCATTCGGGGCCACGTGCCATTTCCCCATAATAGCGAGATTTGAGCATTGCTCAAGAAATATTTGAGCAACGCTCATAAACTATTTGTGAGGACTGGATTGGGACATCTATGCCGCTAAGGCCTTCATTTCATTATAGAGATCGGACTTCCCCTCAAACCCGATACCTACGCCTTGTCGCGGAAATACGGCTCGACCGGTCCGTGCACCTTGATAGTCAGCGGATTGCCGTGGCGGTCCTTGGCATTGCCGGCGGTGACGCGCACCCAGCCCTCGCTGACGCAGTACTCCTCGACATTGGTCTTCTCGACGCCCTTGAAGCGGATGCCGACGTCGCGCGACAAGACTTCCGCATTGTAATACGGGCTGCGCGGATCGACCGACAGGCGGTCGGGCAACTGGTCACTGACTGGCTTGTCGGTCTCACTCACAATAGCGCCTCTATCTCTTTCGTCAGGTTTTCCGGCCGCACCGTCGGCGCGTACCGCCCCACCACCTTGCCAGCACGGTCGACCAGGAATTTGGTGAAATTCCATTTGATCGAGGAACCGAGCAGGCCCGACTTCTCCCGCTTCAGATAGTCGAACAACGGATGCGCATGGCTGCCATTGACGTCGATCTTGGCGAACATCGGGAAGGTGACGGCATAATTGCTTTCGCAGAATTGCGAAATCTGTTGGGCGTCGCCCGGTTCCTGCGCGCCGAATTGATTGCAGGGAAAGCCCAGCACCGCAAAGCCGCGTGGCGAAAGCGTCTTGTGCAGTTCCTGCAGCCCCTTATATTGCGGCGTGAAACCGCACGCGCTCGCGGTATTGACGATCAGCAGCACCTGGCCCTCGAACCGCTTCAAGGCCACAGGCTCTCCGGCGAGCGAATTGGCGGTGAAATCGTAGATCGCAGTCATCGCGCCCCTCTAGCTCGCAGGATCGACCGGCGATGCCGGCACACCGCCGGCCTCGATTGCTTCGCCTGCCGCAAGGCAGAGGTCCTCACGGTATCGGCCGGACACCACCTGCACGCCGACGGGCACCCGGCCGACGAGGCCGGTCGTCACCGTCAGGCCCGGCAGGCCGAGGAAGGGTATAGCGATCTGCGGCAGCTGCGCCTTCCACACTCGCGCAAAGGACATTTCGTCCTTGCGGTCGAGATGGTCGGGAAACGGCAGTTCGCCGGACACCGGCATGACCAGCACCGCATACTTCTCGAGGAACAGCAGCCATTCGCGCGCCAGCGTCGCGCGCCGGACCAGCGCTTTCGAGAAGGCCGCCGCGTCGAACGGGTGCACCTTCGCCTTGTTGCCATGGAGGCAGGCGAGCGCGCCGGGATCGCCTTCGCGCTCGGCCGCAGCGAGCTGCGCCTCATAGCTGTCACCGAGCCAGAGTTTTGTTTGCCAATCGGCAGCCTCGCGCAGCGGCGGCGTGTTCGCGACCTCCTCGACCGTCCAGCCCGCGCGCTCCAGTCGCTTGCCGGCATCGGCAACGGCGGCTTTCACTTCGCCCACGGGATCGAGCCCGTCTGGATTGATGCACAGCGCCGCGCGCTTCTCCCGCTTCATGCCTTCCAGCGGCGCCGGCACCCACCAGGGATCGCGCGGGTCGAAGCCGGACATCGCAGCGAGCGAAATGCGCAGATCGGCGATCGTGCGCGCAAGCGGGCCGGACACCGCACTGATCTGCGGGCCGATGGTGCGCTCCGGCAGTGCTGCGTTGAACGCCGCGATGCGCCCGACCGTCGGCCGCAAGCCGTGTACTCCATTGGCGTAGGCGGGATAGCGGATCGACCCGGCGATATCGGTGCCGTGCGCGATGTGGCCGATGCCGGCGGCCACGGCCGAGCCCGCGCCGCCCGAGGAGCCGCCCGGCGTGATGCCGCCATCGCGCGGGTTCTTGGTGTCGCCGTGCACAAGGTTGGTGGTGAACCAGCGATAGGAGAACGCCGGGCAATTGGTGCGGCCCAAAATGACGGCGCCGGATTTGCGCAGATTATCGATGACGGGACTGTTGTCCTTGGCGATCGCGTCCTTCTGGATCTTCAGCCCGTTGGTGGTGGCAAAGCCCGCCTGGTCGATATTGACCTTCACCGTCACGGGCACGCCGGCGAGCACGCCGACATCCTCGCCGCGCGCGATCCTGGCATCGACGCCTGCGGCCTCGGCCAGCACCTCGGCCGGCTTGTGATCGACCACCGCATTGAGCTTCGGGTTGACCGCATCAAGCCGCGCCAGCGCCGCGGTCGCCGCTTCCTTGGCCGACACCTTCTTCGACTTGACCAAGGCGGCCAAATCCGTGGCCGACAGACGCCAGAGATCCTGCATTACCCGCTCCGTTTATTTTGGGTCTTGTACCGCCCGACGAGAGGTAACGCCAGCGCGCCCTTAGCGAACGCGGGCGATGTAATAGGCGAGGTCGGCGATCTGCTCCGGCGTGACCGGAGCCATCACGTCGGCCATCGAGGCGTCATAGCCGGCGCGGGTATTGCTCTTGTATTCGGCCAGCGTCTTGGCGAGATAGTCCTCGCGCTGGTTGCCGATGCGCGGCACGTTCTCTTTGCCGGAATAGTCTGGATTGTGGCAGGCGTTGCAGCGATGCTGTTGCGCTGCCGCCTGCCCGCGCTGCATGCGAGCGGCATCGCCCGCATCAGCCGGCGGCGCAGGCTTTGGCACCTTCGCAATGAAATCCGAGAAGGTTCTGAGGTCATCGTCGCTCAGCGGCTTCGCCATCTCGTTCATGATTTCGTTGGTGCGCAGCTTCTCGCGGAACATGTAAAGCTGGATCAACGCATACGGCGCCTGCTGGGCGCCGAGCGAGGGCGTGTTTTCCGTCTCCGATTGGCCCTTCTCGCCATGACAGGCAAGGCACGGCGCGATGCGTTCCTCGAATTTTTGCGCGCTGGCAGAGGAAGCGAGCAAGGCAAGCGCCAGAGCGGTGATTGTTTTACGCATGAACTGTTCCTCATCGTCATTGCGAGTGAAGCGAAGCAATCCAGATTTGATTCGCGGCAAGCTGGATTGCTTCGTCGCGGAGTTTATCATCGGGCCCGCCGAAGGCGTGACCCATTGGCTCCTCGCAATGACGGTCGACTACTTCTTGTCAGCCACCTTCTGCTTACCGTAGGTGACGCGGTACACCGCGCCATTGTAGTCGTCCGAGACCAGCAGCGATCCGTCCTTCATCTGCATCACGTCGACGGGGCGGCCGATATATTTGTTGTCCTCGATAAAACCGGTGATGAGCGGCTCGGTCGATTTCACCGTACCGTCCTTGTTCAGCTTCACCAGGAGCACGTCGCCGCCGATCTTCTTGGTCCGGTTCCAAGAGCCATGACGTGCCAGGATGATCTGGTTCTTGTAGGCGGCCGGGAACATCTTGCCGGTGTAGAAACGCATTCCGAGCACGCCGGCGTGCGGTCCCATCAGGCCGACCGGCGGCGTGTAGTCGCTGCAGGACTTGCCCCAGCCGAATTCGGGATCGACGATATTGCCTTGCAGGCAGTACGGCGCGCCGAAATGCTCGCCAACCTTGGTGGCGCGGTTCAGCTCGTCCTCCGGCACGTCTTCCGACATCCAGTCGCGGCCGTTGTCGGAGAAGTAGAACTGCTTGGTTTCGGGATGCCAATCGAAACCAACCGAGTGGCGTACCCCGCGCGCATAGACTTCAGCGCCGGAGCCGTCGAGGTTGATGCGGCGGATCTGGCCGTGCGCATCGCTGTGCAGCAAGTTGTTGCCGGGTTGCCCGACCTCGAGATAGAGCTTGTTGTCGGGGCCGATGGCGATGAACTTCCAGCCATGGGCTTCGTCCTTCGGCAGATCGTCGTAGATCATCGTCAGCTTGGCGGGGCTGTCGAGATTGTCCTCGGCCTTTTCGACCTTGGAAATCTTGGAAAGCTCGGCGATGTACAGCGTGCCATTCTTGAAGGCGACGCCGTTCGGCCGGTGCAGGCCCGAGGCGATCGTCTTCACCGTGCGCTTGCCGTCCTTGTCGGTGGTGATGGCATAGACGTTGCCGACCAGGCGCGAGCCGACGAAGATCGTGCCCTTGTCGCCCTCGGCGAGCGAGCGGGCGTTGGCGATGCCGGAGGCATAGACCTCGATATTGAAACCGGCCGGCACCTTCAGTTTCGCGGTGGGCAGCTTGTCGGCCGCGGCCGGAATCGGCGGCGGCGCGATCGGCGCGAGCTTTGCGGCGGCCTCGTTGTCGGCGGGACGGCCGATCAATGGCGAGCCCGGTGGCAGCGGCGCGGCCGCGGCTGGCGCAGCCGACGGCGCGGGACTTGCGGCGGGTGGACTCGCGGCCTGTTGGGCCGCGGCGCTCAATGTGAATGCACTGAAGAAAGCGCCGGCCAGCCACAGGCTGCGCGGCGCAAAAATGTCGCTCTTCATGGACGTCTCTCCCTGATCGGAAACCTTATTCCTCGCGCAGGCGAGCTTGCCGCCCCCGGTGTCGGCTTCCTCACCGATAGTTTTCGATATTTTCCCGGCCGATGGCAATCGGAAACAGCATCGATGCGCGCGCAAGCGGAGGGAATAGATATCGATTGGCGGTGTATTGCAGCGCACCGAATGATCGCGATCATTTTCGCGACAGCCGCGTCACGCCATTCAGTGCTTCGTCACCTGCGCATCGCCGCTGTCGAGCAGCGCTTCGGCAAAAGGAAACTCCAGCACGATCTCGCCGTCATCGTCGGTCACTTCAACGGTGGCGTTCAACAGCCGCTCGTCGGCGCCCTCGCTGCGCAGCAGCTCCAGGATCATGGCGCGCGCCATTTCCCAGGCGCGATCCGGGTTGCGCAGCTCTTCGCCTTCGGGATCCGAAATCAGCTCATCGCCGATCCGCGTGTGGAAATAATATCTGGGCATGAACGGAAACTGACCTTCGGCTTGAGAACGTATCGGGCGCGAGCTTCGCTGGGCTATTCATTGGATGGTGCGCAGACCCCGACATCGCCACTTCGCCGCTTCGAAGCAACCGCGAAGCGCTTGATCTCACGCCATTTTGAGCCAGCTGTGGTTTCCTGCCCACCGGATTCCTTTCGCGTCGCAACATGAACGCGCAGAGGTTTATGCCACAAAAATTCCACTGGCGAACTTTCCATTCCGCGGTACTTTATCTGTCAGGGCGTAAGTCGTCCGGTTCAAAAAGGAGAGCCTAATGGCCTGGAAAGCACCCAAGATCGTCGAAGTGCCGGTCGGCATGGAAATCAACATGTATGCGTGCGCCGCCCGCAAGTAAGCGGAGGCAATCTCTTACGTTTGACGCAGGTGGATCTCCGGGCGTGACGCGTTCCCGAACGTGGGGGCGCGGCCAAAGCCAGGAGTCCACCTCGAAGCGTTTTTAGAGCCAGCATTTTGGAGCCGGGGGACGGATCATGCTTCGGATCGTCGTCCTGGGCGCGGCGGCTGGCGGCGGTGTTCCGCAGTGGAATTGCGGATGTGCGGTTTGCCAGAGGGCGCGAAGCGAAAACCCTGATCTGATCAGCACGCAGGCTTCGATCGCGTTTTCCCGCGACGGCGCGCACTGGTTTCTCGTCAACGCCTCCCCCGATTTGCGCCAGCAATTGCTCGCGACGCCGCAGTTGCACCCAGCCAAGGGCAAACTGCGCCACAGTCCGATTGCCGGCGCAATCCTCACCAATGGGGAGATCGACGCCGTCGCCGGCCTGCTCTCGATGCGCGAGGGTTTTCCGTTTTCGATCTACGCACATTCGCGGGTGTTGGCGATCCTCGGCGCCAACAGCATCTTCAACGTGCTGAGCGAAAAGAACGTGGCGCGGCGAGCGATCGAGGTGGACCAACCGTTCGAGCCCGCCCTGCCCGACGGCTCGCCCTCCGGCATCGAAGTGCTGCCGTTCGAGGTTCCCGGCAAAGGCGCCTGGTATCTCGAAGGCAAGGCGCACCCGGCGGGCGGTGACGGCGCGGGCGACACGCTGGGTCTGCGCATTGCGGACAAGGCCAGCGGACAATATTTCTACTTCGTCGCCGCCTGCGCCCGCGTCACCGAGGACTTGAAGGCCCGCCTCAGGGGCGCGCCGCTCGTTTTCTTCGACGGCACGGTGTGGCGCGACGACGAGCTGATTGCGGCCGGCCTCGGCCAGAAGACCGGGCAATCGATGGGGCATATTTCGATGTCCGGCGATCATGGCGCGATCGAGAGCCTCGCCGGTCTGGACATTGCGCGGAAGGTGTTCTTGCATATCAACAACTCCAACCCGGCCTGGCTGAAGGGTTCCGAGGAACGCAACGCCCTCGAGCGCGCCGGCTGGCAGATTCCCGCCGACGGAACGGAGATCACGCTGTGAACGTGGTGCCAACAAGCGGAATGACGGCCCTCTCCATCGGCAAGGGCATTTCGCTCAATTCGGCCGAAGACCTCGAGGCGACGCTGCGCCAGATCGGCGCCACGCGCTATCACAGCCTGCATCCCTTTCATCGCCTCTTGCACGGCGGCAAGCTCAACAAGGGCCAGGTGCAGGCCTGGGCGCTGAACCGCTACTACTATCAGAGCACGATCCCGTTGAAGGATGCGGTGGTGATCTCGCGCTTCCGCGACCGCAATATCCGCATGGAATGGCGGCACCGCATCGAGGACCACGACGGCGATGCGGGCAGCGAAGGCGGCATCGAGCGCTGGCTGAAATTGACCGAAGGGCTCGGTCTCGACACGGCCTATGTGGAGTCGACCGAAGGCATCTTGCCGGCAACGCGATTTGCGGTGGAGGCCTATGTGCATTTCTGCCGCGACCGCACGCCGCTGGAGGCGATCGCCTCTTCGCTGACCGAATTGTTCGCGCCGAACCTGCATGAAGAGCGCATCTCCGGAATGCTGAAACACTATGACTTTGTGAACCCCGACATCATGAGCTATTTCAGCCGCCGCCTGGCCCAGGCGCCGCGCGACGCGGGCTTTGCGCTGGAGTTCGTGAAGAAGAATGCAAGAACGCAAGCCGAGCGCGAAGCGGTCTGCAACGCGCTGATCTTCAAGACCAACGTGCTCTGGGTGCAACTCGACGCGCTCTACCATGCCTATGTCGAGGGCCACATTCCGCCGGGCGCATTCGTCCCGAAAGGCTAAGTTGATGGCGAGCCGCAACATCAGCGTCAGCGAAACAAGCCGGGCCGTGCTGCCAAGGCACGCCAAGCTGAGATTCGACGAGACGCGAAAGGTCTGGGTGATCCTCGCGCCCGAACGCGTGCTCGCGCCGGACGAGATTGCGGTGGAGGTGCTGCAGCTCTGCGACGGCCAGCGCCGCGTCGCCGATATCGTCGACCTGCTCGCCGCCAAATACGCCGCGCCGCGCGAGGCGATTATGACCGATGTCATCGGGATGCTGCAAGACCTCGCCGACAAGGGTTTTCTCACCGAAGCCCGCGAGAAGACGTCATGAGCACTGAAGCCACAGACATCAAGGCCACGGGGGCCGACGGGCTGGCGGCGCTGGAAGCGCGCTCGACCGCGGAGACTTTTGGCATTCCGCTCGCGGTGCTTGCCGAGCTGACCCACCGCTGCCCGCTGCAGTGCCCGTATTGCTCCAACCCGGTCGAGCTCGACCGCGCCGGCAGCGAGCTCACGACCGAAGAATGGAAGAAGATTCTCTCCGAGCTCGCCGAGATTGGCGTGCTGCAAATCCATTTCTCCGGCGGCGAGCCCACCGCGCGCAAGGATCTTGTCGAACTGGTGCAGCATGCGACCGATGTCGGGCTCTACACCAACCTGATCACCTCGGCGGTGCTGCTGACCCGCGAGAAGCTCGCGGCGCTCGCCGATGCCGGGCTTTGCCACGTGCAGATCAGTTTTCAGGGCAATGAGCCCGTCATTGCCGATCGCGTTGCTGGCCTGAAGAACTCGCACGAGAAGAAGATCGAAGCCGCAAAGTGGACGCGCGAGCTTGACCTGCCGTTGACGGTGAATGCCGTCATGCACCGGCAGAACCTGCATCAGCTTGCGGACATCATCCAGATGGCGGTCGATCTCGATGCCGACCGGCTGGAGGTCGCCAATGTGCAGTATTACGGCTGGGCGCTGAAGAACCGCGCCGCGTTGATGCCAACGCTGGCGCAGATCGACGAGACCAGCCGCATCGTCGAAGAGGCGCAGGCGCGGCTGAAGGGCGTGCTGACCATCGACTATGTCGTGCCCGACTACTATGCGCTGCGGCCGAAGAAGTGCATGGGCGGCTGGGGCCGGCAGTTCTTCAACATCTCGCCGGCGGGCAAGGTTCTGCCCTGCCATGCGGCGGAGAGCATCACGGGTCTCGAATTCGAGTCGGTACGAACAAATCATTCGATCGCCTGGATTTGGCAAAACTCGGAAGCCTTCAATCGTTATCGCGGCACCGGCTGGATGCCGGAGCCGTGCAAATCATGCGAATTCCGCGAGCTCGATTTCGGTGGTTGCCGCTGCCAGGCCTTTGCGCTGACGGGCGACGCCGGCAACACCGATCCGGCCTGCTCGTTCTCGCCGCTGCACGAAAAGATCTTCCATCAGGCCGAGCAGGACGCGGCATCTGGCCAGAACTTGTTCCTCTATCGCAATTTCGCCGGCGGCACGCGCGAGACGGAAGGCGGGCAGGAAGGCGGACATGGCGCCTGACATCGATGCGCGACGATCGCGCGCCGACCCCTTTGCGCCGCTGACATCGGAGCATCTTGCCGTTAGCGACGGCCACGAAGTCTATGTTGAAAGCGTCGGCCGCCTCGGTGGCATCCCCGCGGTCTATCTGCACGGCGGGCCTGGCAGCGGCTGCCAGCCCGATCATCGCCGCCTGTTCGATCCCGAGCGCTTTCAGGCGATCCTGTTCGATCAGCGCGGCGCCGGCCGCAGCCGGCCCAAGGGCAGCCGCGAGCACAATACGTTGCCGCATCTGATCGCGGACATGGAGATGATCCGCGAAAAATTCGGCTTCGAGCGCTGGCTCCTGGTCGGCGGTTCCTGGGGAGCAACGCTGGCGCTCGCCTATGCGCAGACACATCCCCATCGCGTCAGCGGCGTCGTGCTGCGCGCGACATTCCTCGGCACCATCGAGGAAATCGAAGACGGATTTTTGAGCGCGCTGCCGCGCCTCTACCCCGGCCTCGCCGGGGACTTTCTGGGCCTGCTCACGCCGGATGAGCGCACGCAGCCGATAAGATCCTACTTCCGCCGCATCCTCGATCCCGATCCCGACATCCACGCTCCCGCCGCCCGCGCCTGGGGCGAAACCGAGCGCATCCTTTCCGAGATCACGCCAAACCGCACGCGGCTCGATCTCGATGCGCTGAAATCTTCGCGCGCGATGCCGGCGACGCCATTCATGGAGGCACATTACTTTTCCAATAACTCCTTCATGAAGCCGAACCAGTTGATGGCGGACGCCGGGAAACTCGCGGGCATCCCCGGCATCATCGTGCAGGGCCGCTACGATCTGTTGTGCCCGCCAAAGATCTCGCACGCGCTCGCAGCCGTGTGGCGGGATGCCGAAATTCGCTTTGTGGAAGGCGCCGGGCATACGCTGTACGATCCCGGGGTGCGGAATGCGGTGATGCGAGCAATTGCGGATATGGCCTCCAAAATCAAATAACAGGAGCGCGAAATGCCGATGGCGGGGAAGGGCCTGCTGCTGACATCGATGGACATCGATGCCGCGCATGAAGCCGAGTTCAACCGTTGGTATGATCGCGAGCACCTCCAAGAGCGCGTCGCCATCGACGGCTTCCTTGAAGCCCGCCGCTACGTCGCCCAGATTGGCAAGCCGAAATATCTCAGCCTCTATTCCACCGAAACCTTCGAGGTGCTCGACAGCCCCGCCTATCGCACGGCGCTGGCCAACCAGACGGCGTGGTCGAAAGCCAATATCAACCGCTTCAAGAACATGATCCGCGCGGTGGCGCGCATCACCGTCAGCCATGGCGTCGGCCGCGGGACCGCGCTCGGCATCATCCGCCTGCGCCCCGGCGGCGGCAAAGACAAGCTGCGCACGGCGCTTGACGCCCTGCTCGATCCTGCCGATCTCGACGGCATCATTTCCATGCACCTGATCGAGAGCGATCCGGCGCTGTCGAAGCCGATCGGCAAGGACGCTGACGCGTCCAATCCCGGCGCTGCCGACTGGTTCGTGCTGATCGATGCCACCAGCGTGCATGCGGTTCCGCAAGCTTCGTCGCGCATCGTCGATAACGCCGCGATCAAGCCGCTGGTGGTGACAAGCGGCGTCTATCGGCTGCTGTTCGATCTGGCCAAAAATGACCTGCCAACGTACTGATTTGCACTGCAGCGCGAATGCTGCACCGCCACAAGTGTACAGCCACACAAATGTTTGAGCAGCGCAGCCATGAAAACTGGCGATGAGACAAAATTGCCCTTTGTGTGCGCACTTGAATGGCTCTAATAAGATAAGCCTATGATCCAATTCAGAAACGAGAAGAACGCAGCTTAAGCGTTCGTGGCAAAGACAAGGCCGTGCTGTGCTTGATGCGGCGCGGGCAAGGGAAGAATGAAACCGACCGACATCTCGGCGCCCGACTACTTCCACAAGGTGGTCGATTGCCAATGGGCTTGTCCCGCGCACACCCCCGTTCCTGAATACATCCGCTTGATCGCCGAAGGCCGCTACAGCGACGCCTACATGATCAATTGGAAGTCCAACGTGTTTCCCGGAATCCTGGGACGCACCTGCGACCGTCCGTGCGAGCCGGCCTGCCGCCGCGGCCGCGTCGAGGAAAATCCGGTCGCGATCTGCCGCCTCAAGCGCGTCGCCGCCGACTTCAAGGACGACGTCAAGCACCGGATGCCGAAGCCCGGACCGAAGAACGGCAAGCGCATCGCGCTGGTCGGCGGCGGCCCCGCCTCGCTGGCGGTGGCGCGCGATCTCGCGCCGCTCGGCTATCACTGCACCGTCTTCGATTCCGACCCGAAGGCCGGCGGCATGATGCGCAGCCAAATCCCGAAATTCCGCCTGCCCGACTCCGTGATCGACGAAGAGACCGACTACATTCTCGACCTTGGCGTCGAGTTCAAAGGCGGCCACCGCGTCGATAGCCTGAAGAAGCTGCTCGCCGAAAACTATGACGCGATCTTTGTCGGCAGCGGCGCGCCGCGCGGCCGCGAGCTCGACATCCCCGGCCGCCAGGAAGCGGCGAAAAACATCCATATCGGCATCGAGTGGCTCGCCAACGTCTCGTTCGGCCATATCGACAAGATCGGCAAGCGCGTCATCGTGCTCGGCGGCGGCAACACCGCCATGGATTGCTGCCGCACCGCCCGCCGTCTCGGCGGCACGGATGTGAAGGTGATCGTCCGCTCGGGTTTTGAGGAGATGAAGGCTTCTCCCTGGGAGAAGGAAGACGCCATGCATGAGGACATTCCGATCCTCAATTTCATGGTGCCGGTGGAATTCAAGCATGTCGGCGGCAAACTGATCGGCGTCACCTTCCAGAAGGTCCGAGCCGAATACGACGCCAAAGGCCGTCGCAATCTCGTTCCCTCGGGCGAACCGGACCAGACCATTCCCTGCGACGACGTGCTGGTCGCTGTCGGCCAGGAGAACGCGTTCCCATGGATCGAGCGCGATTGCGGCGTCGAGTTCGACAAATGGAACATGCCGAAGGTCGATCCCAAAACCTTCGTCTCGACCAATCCAAAGGTGTTCTTCGGCGGCGACGCGGCGTTCGGGCCCAAAAACATCATCTGGGCAGTGGCGCACGGCCATGACGCGGCGCTGTCGATCCACAAGCTGGTTTCTGGCGAGGACATCAACGAGCGGCCGCTGCCGGAAGTGCACGTCACCTCGCAAAAGATGGGTATCCACGAGTGGAGCTACGACAACGACATCTCCGCCGACCAGCGCTTCAAGGTGCCGCACCGCGACAAGGTGATCGCGCTGAAGGACATCCGCGCCGAGGTCGAGCTCGGCTACGACGTCAAGCTCGCGCTCGGCGAGGCGCAGCGCTGCCTGAATTGCGACGTGCAGACCGTTTTCAGCGCACCGCTCTGCATCGAGTGCGACGCCTGCGTCGACATCTGCCCGATGGACTGCATCACCTTCACCGATAACGGCGAAGAGGACGACCTGCGCCAGCGGCTGAACGCGCCTTCGCCGCATCATGACCAGGACCTGTACATCCAGGACGGGCTGAAGACCGGCCGCATCATGGCCAAGGACGAGGACGTCTGCCTGCATTGCGGCCTGTGTGCCGAGCGCTGCCCGACCGGCGCCTGGGACATGCAGAAATACCTCATCGATATGACCTACGCGGGATCCACATGCCAGAGCAAAGCCCGATCAGCAGCGTAAACGACTTCGTCGTCCGCTTCGCCAACGTCAACGGCTCGGGCTCGGCCAGCGCCAACGAGCTGTTCGCGCGCGCGATCCTGCGCCACGGCGTGCCGGTCAGCCCGCGCAACATCTTCCCCTCCAACATCCAGGGCCTGCCGACCTGGTACGAGGTGCGCGTGACGGAAGCGGGCCATCTCGGCGCCCGCGGCGGCGTCGACCTGATGGTGGCGATGAATCCGCAGACCTGGGACAAGGACGTCGCCTCGATCGAGCCTGGCGGCTATCTGTTCTACGATTCCACCAAGCCGATGCCGTCGACGAAATTCCGCGCCGACATCAACGTGATCGGCGTGCCGCTGACCGCCATCACCAACTCGACCTATAATGATCCGCGCCAGCGCCAGCTGTTCAAGAACATCATCTATCTCGGTGCGCTGTCCGCCCTGCTCGAGATGGACCCCAAGCTGATCGAGCAGCTGATCAGCGAGCAGTACAAGGGCAAGGAGAAGCTGCTGTCCTCCAACGTCCACGCGCTGCATCTCGGCCGCGACTGGGCGCTGCAGAATCTGAAGTGCCCGATCGGGCTGCGCGTGAAGAAGGCCGACAAGGTCGGCGACCGCATCTTCATGGAAGGCAACAGCGCGGCTGCGCTCGGCGCGGTCTATGGCGGCGCCACTGTCTGCGCCTGGTATCCGATAACGCCGTCGTCGTCGGTGGCGGAGGCTTTTACCAGCCACTGCAAGAAGCTGCGTCATGATCCCGAGACCGGCAAGGCGAAATACGCCATCGTGCAGGGCGAGGACGAGCTTGCCTCGATCGGCATCGTGATCGGCGCCTCCTGGAACGGCGCCCGCGCCTTCACCGCGACCTCCGGCCCCGGCATTTCGCTGATGACGGAATTCATCGGCCTCTCGTATTTTGCGGAAATCCCGGCCGTGATCATGAACATCCAGCGCGCCGGCCCGTCGACCGGCATGCCGACGCGCACGCAGCAATGCGACATCATTGCGTGTGCCTACGCTTCGCACGGCGACACCAAGCACGTGCTGCTGTTTCCCGAGGATCCGGCGGAAGCCTTCGAATTCGCGGCGCAGTCGTTCGATCTTGCCGAGCGGCTGCAGACCACGATTTTCCTGATGCTCGACCTCGACATCGGCATGAACCATCGCCTCTGCCGCCCGCTGAAGTGGGATGACGCCCGGCAGTACGACCGCGGCAAGGTCATGACGGCGGAGATGCTGGAGGAAGGCCGCGACTTCGGCCGCTATCTCGACGTCGACGGCGACGGCATCCCATTCCGCACCTATCCCGGCACCCATCCGACCAAGGGTTCTTACTTCACCCGCGGCACCTCGCGCGACCGCTACGCGCGCTATTCGGAGGAAGGCGCCGTTTATGTCGACAACATGCAGCGGCTGGTGCGCAAGTTCGAGACCGCGCAGGACATGGTGCCGCGGCCGCTGCAGGCCAACGCGGCCAAGCCTACCAAGTATGGCGTGATCTATTTCGGCTCGACCGCGCCGGCGATGGACGAAGCGATCGGCCTCCTCGAGGCGAAGGGCCATCACCTCGACCGCCTGCGCGTGCGCGCCTTCCCGTTCCATTCCAGCGTCGCCAGTTTTATTGCCGACCACGATTTCGTTTACGTCGTCGAGCAGAACCGCGACGGCCAGCTACGCCAACTGATCGTCAACGAGAACGGCATCGACCCGGTGCGGCTGGTGCCGATCCTGCATTACGACGGCACGCCGATTACGGCGCGCTTCATTGCCAATGCGATCGGCGACCACCAGGATCACCTCAAGGTCACCCCGCTGCGCAAGGCAGTGACGTAAGTCCCTCCGCGAGGTCGTCCCGGCGAAAAGCCGGGACCCATAACCACAGGCCACAATTGTTGAAGTAGGCTGGCGCTCCAGCCTTCGCAAAACGTCGTCCTGTGGTTATGGGTCCCGGGTCGCGCTTCGCTTGCCGGGACGACAGTGAGTTTGCTGATTCAGATTTCAAACAACCAACAGCATTCCCGCGGCACGGTTTGCCCGGGTTTTGCATCTTCGTTGCTCCCTCTTGCTTGAAGAGGGCGCAGGGAAAGCCGGGCGCTGGCTGCGCCCGTAGCACCGTGTGCGCATGGTAGTAGAAAGATGCACACGGCTTTGACAGGTACAGCCGAGACATCCCGGCTTTCCCCGCGCAATGGTTTGACGGCTTATACGTGCTCTCCCCGGTGAGCGGCCTTTTTTGTCACCGTTGCCGAGCCCGCACGGGCGGGCCGGATAGACGCCAGGGTCGCGGCGCCAGGACCACACGATTTCACCGGCCGCTGCTGACGTTTCGCCGGGTGAAGATATCACCCTGACGCCGGCCGCGGCCCATCGCCACCCGCGCCTACGTGTCGTGGCGATCATGATACGCCCCTCAGCGACACGGGATGGCGGGAATATAATTCTGATTTGCGTAATTGTCAAGGACATATTGTGAAATTCAGAATCATTCCGACGGGGTTGAAAAACGCTGTTGTCGCCCTCGCGAGTGCGCAAGGACCGTGACCACAGCCGGTTGTGGCTATGGCAGGCTGCAGCCGCAGCATCTCGCAATGGCGCCGGAATCGCAATCCTCAGTCGGCGCTAATGCGGTCCCACAAGGCGCGGATCATGTCCTTCATGACCAGCGCCTCCTGCCAACGGTCGGAAAGCTCGCGGCCGTCGGGGCCGGTGATGGCATAGGGTGGCGGGCCAAGCTCGCAAAGGAATGTGAGTGTCGCGTCCGGGCCGGCGCGCCGCTTCCAGGAGCGGATGCCGTATTCCCACCACTGCATGAACAGGCTGACCCAGCCCTGATGCTGCGGAAAGCCGAGCGAGATTTGCACCTGCTCGCGGCTCGCGACGCGGCCGTGAATGCCCCACGAATTGTCGAGGATGCGATGCATCAACGCGTGGTTGGTGCCGTCGACCGGCCAGGCGAATTCGCGGCCGACCAGATAGTGCGAGAGATCGGCGGTCAGCCGCAGGTCCGGGAAACAATCCAAGAGTTGCAGGGTGAAGAACAGATCGGTGGTCATGCGGTCGCGGTGCGTTTCGACATGTACCGCCACACCGGCTTCGTCGGCGAGACGCCGCCAGCCTTCAAGGAAGGGAATGCAATCCACAAGATGCAGCGGACGCACGTCCGGCTGCAGATTGACGTGATCGGCGCCAAGCCGCGCGACCAGCTCCAGCACCGGTTTCAGGTCGTCCACGCATTTGGGATAGCATTGCGCCTGCCAGATCAGGCCGTGCGCGCGCAGGAAGCTTGTCACCTCCGCGGCGAAGGCCGGGTCGATGAAGCGCACGCCGGCGCCGTCAAACCCGGCATCGCGGATCATCGCGAGCTGGGTTTGCAGCGGCCATTCCGGCTCGTCGGCCAGCCGCCGCTCCATCGCCCAGAGCGACTGCAGAACGCGAAGCTTTTGCGCCACGCGTCAGGCCGGCTTCGGCACCGCCACGGCCAGATCACTCTGCGCCGCGGTCTCGGTCGTGATGTCCTCCTGGTAGGTCTCCGGGCCGACCCAGATCGCGATCACCGTGCACATCGACAGGAAGATCGCGTAGCAGGCAACCGGCCACCAGCTGCCGTAGGCGGCGACCAGTGCGGCGGCGACGAACGGCGCCGGCCCGCCCGCGAGCAGCGAGCCGAGCTCGCGCGCAAACGCAAAGCCGGCAAAACGCCGCTGCGGCGGGAACAGCTCGGCGAAGTAAGCCGCCTGCGGCCCGAACATCGCGGCCGTCACCACGGCGCGCGCCAGGATGAAGGCGATCGCGATCCAGATCCATTCCTTGGTGCCGACCATCCAGAAGAACGGAAACGCCAGCGCGACGCCGCACAGCGCGCCGAACAGATAGACCGGCCGCCGGCCGATGCGGTCGGACAGCGCCGCCCAGCCGAGGATCGCAAACAGCTCGATGGTGAAAGCCAGCATCAACGCGCTGAGCGCTTCCGATTTCGGCACGCCAACCGTGTTGATGACGTAGCTGAGCCCGAACACCGGGAAGAAATAGCCAAGCCCGTTCTCGGCCATCCGCGCGCCGAGCACGACAAAGAAGTTGCGCGGATGGTGGCGCAACACCTCCATCGCCGGATTCTTCTCGACCTTGCCGGTGGCAACGACCGCCTCGGTGAAGACGGGCGTCTCGGTGACGCGCAGGCGGACATAGATGCCGACCAGGATCAGCAGGAAGCTTGCCAGGAACGGCAGCCGCCAGCCCCAGCTCAGCATTTCCTCGCGCGGCAGCATGGTGACGAGCGCGAAGGCGCCGGCGGCGAGCAAATTGCCGACGGAGACGCCGAGCGGCGCAAAACCGCCCCAGAAACCGCGGTGCTTTGCCGGCGCATTCTCCACGAGATAGATCACCGCGCCGCCATATTCGGCGCCGGCACCGAGGCCCTGGACCACGCGCATGGCAACCAGCAGCAAGGGCGCCCAGATGCCGATCTGGTTGTAGGTCGGCAGCACGCCGATCAGGGTGGTGCCGACACCAATCATCAACAGCGTTGCGACCAGCACGGGCTTGCGGCCGAAGCGATCGCCCATGATGCCGAACAGGATGCCGCCGATCGGACGGACCACGAAGCCGACGCCAAAAGTCAGGAACGACAGCAGCGTGCCGACGACCGGATCGCTCTTGGGAAAGAACAGCTCGCCGAACACCAGCGCGGCGGCGGTGCCATAAAGGAAGAAGTCATACCATTCGAGCGCGGAGCCGACGCTCGCGGCAAGGATCACCCGTAAGCGCGATTGGCCGGCTGCGCCGGCTTTGATCTCGGTCATTGTTTCCCGTCCCTAGTTTGCTTTGTTTTTAGGTTCTTGAAGTGCGAAGCCCGCGGGAGTTGGTCCCGCGGGCGTCGAAGTCGTCAGGCAGCGCGCGTGAAATAGGTTTTCTTTGACGCGGACTGCGTTTCGTAGATCGAGCCCTGGCGCTTGGCCGGCGGCAGCGGCATGCGCACCGGCACGTCGATCATGCGGGGCGCGATCACCGGTCCTCCGGCCAAGAGGCGGCTATTGAACTCGTCAAAATCCTTGACGCCCATCAGCGGCCAGGCATCGCTGGCGGCCACTTCATAGAGCAAGAGGTTGCGCGGGCGATCGGAGGTGTTGAGCGCCGAGCCGTGCAGCGCGCGCACATGATGGAACGACATGCTGCCGGCCTTGCCCATGCAGGGCACGGCGCGCGCAATCTCGTCCTGGATCAGATCCGGATCGATCAGGCCGGCGAAGTGTCCGTCCTCGCCATGGTGGTCCCACATCGTTGGCCCGGTGTGCGAGCCCGGCGTGACCAGCATCGGACCATTTTCCAGATCGCAATCGTCAAGCAGCACGCCGATCGCCAAGATATCGTCATTGGTATGCGGATAGAACGCCCAGTCCTGATGCCACTCGACCGGCGAGCCATATTGCGCGGACTTCATGTTGAGCTTGGCGCCGTGCAGGCGCAGGCCGGGGCCGATCAGCTTTTTCAAGATTGAGATAACGGGCTCGCTGCGAACGATCTCGTCGAAGATCGGGTGCACCTTGTGCGGCGCCTTGATGCGGCGGACCCGCGGAGTCTCCGGGGTGTGCCCGGGCTCGAGGTCGTAGACCTCGGTGTGCTCGGTCACGCTGGCAGCGCCGGCTACGAGTTCAGCGAGCACGCTGCGGATTTTCGCCAAGGTGTCCGTGTCGAGCACCTCCGGGACCACGATCACCCCGTCGCGGCGGTAGGCTTGGACCATTTCGTCAGAGATCATGCTGTCGCTTTCCTTCCCTGGAATTTCCTTCGTAGAATGTTAGCGCTGCCATTTGCCATGTTAGCGCTGTCATGTCAAATGTTAGCGCTTACATTCTGGATGAGCAAGCCGGAATCGTGCAGAATTCGTGCCCGATGAGTTCCGAATCGACCGATACCGAAACCGCCCCCGAGGAGCTTCCCCCGACCCTGTCGGCGGTGGCCAAGCGGGCCGGCGTCTCCTCGATTACCGTCAGCCGGGTGCTGCGGACGCCCGACGTCGTCGCCCCGGACACCCGCGCGCGGATCGAGAAGGTGATGCGCGAGCTCGGCTATGTGCCGAACCTGGTGGCCGGCGCGCTGGCCAGCGCGAAGACCAACTCCGTCGGCGTGCTGGTCCCGACGATCGCCAACTCGATCTTTGCCGACACCGTGCAGGGCCTGTCCGACAAGCTCGAGCCGCTCGGCTTCTCCGTGATCCTGGCGCAATCGCGCTACGACGCTGATCGCGAGGACCGCATGCTGGCGGCGCTGCTGTCGCGGCGGCCGGAGGCCATCATCATGGTCGGCTCACCCGCGACGGAGGACGGCAACCGCCTGCTCCGCCATGCGCGCATTCCGATCGTCGAGACCTGGGAGCTGCCGCCCGATCCGATCGACGCGGTGGCGGGGTTCGACAATTATCAGGCTGGCGTTGCGGTGGCGCGCCACTTCATCGCGCAGGGCCGGCAGCATCTCGCCTTCATCGGCGGCGACGATCCGCGCGCGACCCGGCGTTGGCTCGGCTTCCAGTCGCAAGCGGAGGCGAGCGGACTGCAGCCGCCGCGGCGGCTGATCCTCGATCGCAACGCCACCGGCAGCGTCGCCGCGCATGCGAGGCTGCCCGGCGTCGATGCCGTGTTCGCCGCCAATGACGCGCATGCGATCGGCTTCCTGTCGGGCCTGCGCGCGGCCGGACTATCGCGCGATGGGCCGGCGTCGGAACAACCGGTCGCCGTCGTCGGCCTCGGCGATCTCGAAATGGGACGGCTGATCTCGCCAAAACTCTCCACCATCAGCGTGCATGGCGATGCGATCGGCCGCACCGCCGCCACGCTGACGCTCGAGCGCGGCGGCGAGCGCCGCATCGATCTCGGCTTCGAACTGGTGCTGCGCGAAAGCGGCTAGGCCTGCGCAAGAAGGCGAGTGATTGAACCAGATTATTGCACTGCGAAAAGAGGTGCCGGAATGCCGTTGCAATCGCAACCGGCACACAGCCAGCCTCTCCGATACTGTATCAATTTAGTGACGGATCGGGTAAGAAGGCTGTCGCGTTCCGCAACCAACAAAAACCATCGCATGACCTACATCGCCAAGCCGAAATTCCATCATCCGGGCCTGCCGAAGAACGCGCTGGGCTACACCCATCGCGATTACGAAGGAAAGATCTCGACGCTGTGCGCCGGCTGCGGCCACGACTCGATCACCGCCTCGATCATCGAAGCCTGCTATGAGCTGTCGATCGAGCCGCATAGAGTCGCAAAGATTTCCGGCATCGGCTGCTCCTCGAAAACGCCGGACTATTTCCTCGGCAATTCGCATGGCTTCAACTCGGTGCATGGGCGGATGCCGTCGGTGCTCACCGGCGCCAACCTCGCCAACCGCGATCTGATCTATCTCGGCGTTTCCGGCGACGGCGACTCCGCGTCGATCGGATTCGGCCAGTTCGCGCATTCGATCCGGCGCGGCGTCAACATGACCTACATCGTCGAGAACAACGGCGTGTACGGCCTGACCAAGGGACAATTCTCCGCCACCGCCGACTTCGGCTCGAAGTCGAAAAAGGGCGTGACCAACACCGACCACGCGATCGACCTGGTGGCGATCGCGTTGCAGCTTGGCGCGACCTTTGTCGCCCGC
>Ga0081539_10000026_pt1 | contig 142913 bp, 114 predicted proteins | sample TabmetS4T2R2_FD_71023 | JGI IMG/M metagenome (GOLD analysis project Ga0081539, IMG submission 71023) | Tabebuia heterophylla rhizosphere microbial communities from the University of Puerto Rico - S4T2R2 | ecosystem: Host-associated > Plants > Roots > Rhizosphere ... | reverse complement strand
CGGTTACGTTTATATCAGTCCTTGCAAGCCGCCGCGACTATGGAAAAATGGGGCGAACTTGCGCTTGCCCCTCCCGCGGCGCACCGGCTAGCTTAGCAGCTTTCCCATGAGAAAAATTAGAATTGCTATCGTCGGCGTAGGCAACTGCGCCAGCTCGCTCGTTCAAGGGATAAATTTTTACCACGGCTCATCGGGGAACGGGGCCGGAGTCGGCCTCATGCATCGGCAGATCGGCCCGTATCGACCTTCTGACATCGAGGTGGTCGCGGCGTTCGATATCGACCGGCGCAAAGTCGGCCTCGACGTCGGCCGCGCCATATTCGCCCCGCCCAATTGCACCAAGGTTTTCTGCGAAAAAATCCATCTCACCGGGGCCATCGTGAAGATGGGCGTGGTGTTCGACAGTTACGCCGATCACATGCAGGACCAGGACCCATTGCGCACGTTTCTACCACTCGAAAAAGAATCCACCCGCGAACAAATCGTGGCCGAGCTGCGCGATTCCGCCGCTGAGATCATGGTCAATTATCTCCCCGTCGGCTCGGAGGAAGCGACCCGCTTTTACGCCAGTTGCGCGCTCGAGGCCGGGGTGGCGTTCGTCAATAACATCCCCGTCTTTATCGCCAGCGACCCGGTCTGGGCGAAACGGTTTGCCGACAAAAACCTCCCCATCGTCGGCGACGACATCAAAGCCCAGCTCGGCGCCACCGTGCTCCACCGGATGATTGTCGATCTTTTCCGCAAACGCGGCGTCAAAGTCGAGCGCACCTACCAGCTCAACACCGGCGGCAACACCGATTTTCTCAACATGCTCAACCGCACCCGGCTCGCCTCGAAGAAAACGTCCAAGACCGAGGCCGTGCAATCGGTCATTGGCGAACGGCTCGCCGACGAAAACATTCACATCGGCCCGAGCGATTACGTGCCCTGGCAACTCGACAACAAGATTGCCTTTATCCGCGTCGAAGGCCGCCTCTTCGGCGACGTGCCCATGGAAGTCGAGGTCCGCCTTTCCGTCGAAGATTCACCCAACTCCGCCGGCATCGCCATCGACGCCATCCGCTGTTGCAAGCTCGCCCTTGATCGCGGCATCGGCGGCGTCCTCAATTCCGCCAGCGCCTTCTTTAGTAAACATCCCCCCGTCCAAATGACCGACGACGAAGCCTACCGCTGCGTCGAACAATTCATCCGGGGCGAAAGAGATCGGTAGGTGCCAAAACTTTTCCCAACTTCGTCCGAATTGCCGAGACACTTCGTCAATTCCGGTTCAGGGGGACCGACTGCGGGATTTCTCAGAGCTGAGGCTATTCAGAAGATCTGCGAATGTTGAACGATCTTCATCGTTAAGCAACGTCGCCCGAAATTCCACGTAAAGTTGCTCTAAAACTTCGCGAGCAGGACCTTCGAATTCGATGCGTCTGTCGCGCTAAATATGAGTAGCGGCTGGCTTGAGGGACGGTATGGCCACGAAGGACTGATGTGCGCATGCCGTGAAGGGATCGCCTTTGCCCTCGGAGTAGCCGAGAGATTTGAACAACGCCGTAAAGGAATCATGGGCTTCAATGCGCTCATAAGCAGCTTGATAGCGATCTAGCGCAGCGATGTTCGAACCTAAACCGAGCATTTTCTCCAGTTCAAATCGAAGTATGTGAAACTTGTCGCGCTCCAGCAGACGGGCAAGTTTTTGCCCCGGAATCTCACTGCTGAGAAACGTGTAAGGGGCCCGGTTAATTACGACGCCGTCCTCAGATACTTCGTTTGAGTCTGTCCCGAACGCGTTGTTGGCCTTGAACGGCAACGATATTTTTCGGACGGCAATCCATTCTTCCAGTTCCGGCAACGCCGCATCGTAGTATAGGAATAGAAAATGTGCGCCCAACAGCTTCACAGCTTGCCTAAACAGATATTCTAAGTATGGCCTTCCGCCGCGCTGAACGAACTTGTCGAAGTCCTGTCTTGTGAACCGTCCTTTCTTCCGATCAGTCTGACAGTGCGCAAACTGGGTATATATCCAAAGGTCGATAATGTCTTTGTTGGTTAGCTCGCCTTGTTCAGTCAGCGCGCGTCTGTGAGAATTGTATAACGCCTTTTGCAGCTGCGCGCAGAAGCGCCTTTCTTCGTTCAAAGAATATTTTTCGACGATTTTGGCCGCACGGTTAAAATTGGCGTTCTCCTCTTCCATCCATATTCGCCGAAATGGGGCAAGGGTATCTTTCAGCCGGGAAGCGGGGCCGAACTTTGCTGAAACTACTTGCCTTCCGGTCGGAGTGTCTTGGTAGGAAATTGAGCAGTGGTCATCTGCTCCAAAGAAGGCGCTTGTCGATAGCTCCCTCGCCGCCTCGACGAATGCCGTCAAGCGTATTACGTCGTCCGGTTCAATGTGTAACTTACTCACTTGCAAATCATACAGCGCAGTCGGTATTCGGACAACGCGAGGGAAAGCGGACGACGAAGACGGGGCGGGGGCAAACGGGATCGTATCTAACCATTTAACATTTGTGCCGCTCGTTTTTGCTCTGATGCTGAGCGCTTGACTGGCCGAAAAGAAAAAAGGGGTCAGGGCTTACTATCGACAGTCAGAGTCGGCGTTCACGTGCTGCTCAGCGCAAAGTTGAGCGCTTGACGAATTCGGCTGAGCACTTCAGCGGGCAGATCGCCTATTTTGCGTTCCAGCCGGGCGACAGCGAGCGAGCCAATGCCCTGCACATTGGCGACGCTGGCTTGGTGCAGGAATGGCAGCTTCGGCAGCGCCACTTCGTATTTACTGCCGCGATTCTGCGTCGTTAGCGGAACGTAAATCGCCAGTGCACGCGGCGCGTCAGGATCATGCCGTGAGATGATGACAACGGGACGAGTTTTGCAGATAATCCCAGATCAACCAGCCACACCTCACCGGGACGTGGGCTCATCTATGTGATCCAGCACTTCTTGTTCGACGGCGCGTGAGCGGAGCAGGTCAAGAGCATCGTTGTCCGCGGCCTCGATCACTTCAGAGATGCGCGCACGCACTTCCTTCGAGATCTCCGGCTTCCACTTGCTCAGTTTCGTGTCCAGCTTCTCGGCCAGCGAATCCATCAGCCGAAGTTTACTGAATCCGATACCCTGACGCAAACCGCCGGTTCCGTAATTCTTAATGGAAACGAGGGCGACGACGCGCTTCCTTATCAGGAGAAACAGGTCCGCAACGCGGTTCGGGAAGTGACAAAATGAAAACGGAAAACCAGTATCTCAAATTCGTTCGCTGGAGGGACGACGATAAGGCTTTCGTCGGTTATTGCCCGGACCTGTTTCCTTGGGGCGGCGTCTGCCACGGCGATGATGAGGAGCAGACATACCGCGAGCTTTGTCGGCTGGTGCGCAAAGAGATTGACGAATTGGTCAAGGCCGGGAAAGAGCTTCCGCCGCCTGCTACGAGACCAATGCGCGAGGCGGCGGGCGTGTAGTGATCGGAAGCCGTTGATTTACCACAGAGATCACGGAGCACACGGAGACGAAACTCATATTGGTTTTCCTGTGACCTCCGTGTCCTCTAGCGAGTCCGGCCGCGGCCGGACGAGCGGGCGGTGAAATTCAGCTCTGCATTGCGTTCGTGCCACTGATGTAATACATTCGCGACATGAACGACACGCTGACGATTCGGCTCGGCAGCAAATTGGCCCATGCCTTGGATCGTGAATCGCGCCAAACGGGCCTGACCAAAGGGGAAATCGCCCGGCAAGCGCTGGAGGCGCGGTTGAGAGGCAATGGCAAGCTCTCGGTCATGTCGCGTTATTTTGGCGTGATGCGCGGTCCTGCCGACCTCAGCACGAACAAAGTTTACCGGCGTCGCTGGAATAAAAAGCGCGCGTGAAACACATCCTCGACGCGGGGCCGCTCATCGCCGCGCTCAATTCCGGGGATGAACATCACGATTGGGCCGTGGAAACTCTTGCGCGATTTGGGCCGCCATTCTACTCGTGCACGGAAGCGATTGCTGAAGCAGCCGCTCTCACAGGTCAACCCGCCGCGATCGTGGAGATGATTCACGCCGGCGAAATTGTGCTCGCATTCGATTTATCCGAGCAGACGGCCGCTGTGCTCGCTTTGCTAAAAAAATATCGCGACCGGAAAATGGATCTCGCCGACGCTTGCATCGTGCGAATGACAGAGCTGATCCGCGACTGCCGCGTGATCACTTTGGACCGAGCAGATTTTGCCGTGTATCGCCGAAATGGGCGCGAATTGATCCCGGTGATCCTTCCGCCTTCTGGATAGGGAAGGCAGACGGGTTTCGTATCTAAGAACGGAGAAGGGATCGGATCTAACATCCAATATTTGTGCCGCTCGTTGGGTGCTTGACGGGCCGGACAACGTTCGCGAATCTCGCGTGATGCCAAAGGCGCTCGAACAAATCAGGAATGACGCAATGGATCTTCCGCCGCGAGAGCGGCTCGCGCTCGCAAGGTTTCTGCTTCAGCACACGGAAGCCGATCCTGAAGGTGAGGCGGCGTGGGATTCCGAAATTCGCGACCGCATCCGGGCCATTGATGAAGGCCGCGTCATCGGCGTCGCTTACGAAGATGTGAAGCGAGAGGCCGATAAGCAACTCTCTCCGTGATCGTCCGCTTCATCGAAGAGGCCGGGGCGAAAGAGACCGGTAAGCAGATCACGCGCTGGCGAATGCGTGTCCCAAAACGGACGCAGCGACTTATTCGCCTTACGAACGCTGTGCTCGTGAGTTTCGGGCTCATTTTGAGGCTGACGACTTTAATGGCGATCGCATCAGTGACGCTTGGAGCATGCTCGAAGGCGAAACACAAAGAGGATGCGGCTTTGCAAACGGCGTTGGACGAGCTGACGAAACTAAATTCGTATACCGAAACGGGCCTCGATTATGCGCAGTACAGCGACCGCCTTTTGACCGCGAGAGCGAACGTCGATGTAGCGCTTCAGCGTACTACTGACTCGCGCGCCAAAGCGAAGATAGAGGCGGCGCTGTCTAATTACATCCAGGCTCGCGACGCGTGGAAACAGTCCCTCGATAAGGGTACGAGTAGCAGTTCCGACCCATCTGTCAGACACTACTGGGGCGAGGGCTCAAGCGCGATTGCGAGAGCAAAACGATACGTGGTCGCGGACGAAAAAACACGCCGCCAACTCGAGGAGGAAGATGAGAAGGAGCAAAAACAAGCCGCTGCGCGTTGGGAACAGGAGAAGAAAGCCGCGGCCAAAGAGGAGGAAAAAAGCGCCAAGGAAGCGGAGCAGCAACGCCGTGCAGCGGAAGCGGTTGAACGCGAGCGTGCGCGCAGATTCGCTCCAGATGGAGTCGTTTATAATCTGCGGCAGCTCACCGTAGAGCTGAAGGGTGGACTAGCCAGCATTCCACCCGGAACTGAACTTCGGGTCACGCGGAAGAACGCCGACGGGACGTTGCGTGTTCAGAAAGCCGACTTGTTTGCTGATGTGCAACCATCCGATGTTACGAATGATCGCGACGCGGCTGCCGAGGTCCGCGCCCGTGACAGCGCGGAGCAGGAGGCGCTGCGCCAATGGGGCATGCAGCAAGCCGCCGCCTTCGCCGAACAGGAGCGCTCGAAATACACGCCTACTCCCACGCCACGTTAATTGATCAGCTCCCATTCGCTCGCGAGCTCAGCGAGACCGTATTCGATGAATTGGCCGCTCGACGTGAAGTCAATGCGGGCAGCGACAATGACGCCGGCCGTCTCGGTGACGGCTTTCCGGTCGGCAAGATCGTTTTGGACTAAAGATCGTTCGACACGTCCGGCCGGATTTGTTCGGCGAGCTGGGCGGGCGGAAGTTGCTCGAGGCGTTGCCATTCGCTTTGCAGGTCGCCGGTCGGGTAGAGGAGCAAACGACCGAGCGCGGTTGAGAACAAGCCGGCGGCCACTTCGAGGCCGGTAATTTCGCTGACTACTTTCCAATACGCCGCCAACTGCGCGCGGTAACGCGCGCGGAATATATCGGTGTCGTCCGGCGGGACGTTGTTTGTCTTCCAGTCGATCAGGAGACAGCGACCGGCAGCGCGATCGATCATCAGCGAATCGATCAATCCTTCCAGGACGCTGCGCTCGTTGCGGCGCCAGCAAAACGGAAGCTCGCGATGAAACTGCGTTTCGGGGCCGGTCAGAAAGCGCGTGATCTTTTCGTCGCTGAACAAAGTCCGGCGGGTCGCGTCCCAGTCCCTGGCGGCGGCCTTTGGGTCGGGAGACAGCGGCAGTTGTTCTTCGAACAACTTTTGCGCTGAATCGATTCCACTTTTCCAATCCACGCGCTCGAAGAACTGGTGCCACCACCGGCCATAAAGCGTGGCCAGGTTATCGAGCCGCGATCGCGTTCGCACTTCGGCCGCGACTTCCACGTCGAGCGCGCTCGGCGTAAGCTTGCGCACAAATTCCGAAGCACGCTTGCCCGCGCGTTTCAACTCGGCGGAAGTCAGCGGCGCGATTGCGGCGTCCCTCTTTTCCGGCGCCGCGCCGATGATGGCCGGCGGTTCCGGGCGTTCATCGATTGTGCTACTCTGTTTATCGAATTCACCAGAGTAAGAATCCCGGCTGCGAATCAGCCGCCGCAATTGCGCCGTGCGCGGCAGTTTGCCGTCGTGGGAAAAGATTTCCTGGTCGAGCACGATAACCAGCGCGTGGCGGGCACGCGTGGTGGCGACATAGAGAAGGCGATCCAGTTCCTGTTGCTGGGCGCGCTCAATCGCGTCTTTCAATTCCTTCGATTTATCTTCCCGGCCGAAAGCGATCACCAACTGATCGTTGAGCGGCGATTTCACGAAGTGCGGATAACGCGGGGAATGCGGCCGCAGATCGCGGGCCAGAAACGGCACGATCACGGCCTGCCATTCCGATCCCTTCGCCTTATGCGAAGTGATGAGCTGAATCGCGTTGTCGTCGGCGGCAAAACGGACGGCGCGCGGCGCGGTAAAATCGTCGCGCAAATGTTCGGCGAATTCGGCCAGAATCATGCCGTTCGCTTCCGCTTGCGCCGCCTGCGCGAGCAATGCATCCAGTTCGCGCCCGAGATCACCGAATTCAGTCGCAGGTAAAACAAGCAGGCGCTCGCGAAGCTGGGTTTGATCGACAATCAACGCGACCGCGTCGAACAAGGCCTGGCCCTCCGCCCGTTGACGGACCTCCGCCAGCTTCCGCAGGTGCGAAGAGATTCTTCCGGCAGCCGACAAGACCTGATCGATCCGAAACCGCGCTTTTTGCCCTTCACAAAAGACGGCGAGATCGTGGTCGGACACGCCGAAAATTTCGCGCAGCACACCGACGATTTCGTAGGCATCGAGCGGATCGGCCATGATCGTAATCAGCGCGGTCACCCAGGCGTAGGCCGGGCTGTCGCCTTTGACGTCGCGCTCCGATTGAATCGCCACTGGAAGATCGACACGCCGTAGCGCCGCGGCCATCGTTTGCAACCAGACTTTGCGTGGACAAAGAATCGCGACCTCTCGCCAGGAATCGGCCGAAAGTTTTTTTAGACCGGTGTTCTTGATCCAGCCCGCGAGATACTCCGCTTCGATCCGCGCCTTCTGATAATCCTTCAGCTTTTTTCCCGGCGGCAGCAGCTCCTTCGCCTCCAGCGGCACGCGAAGGACTGTCCCCGGAAGAACGTTCGGGCGCGGTTGCAATTCAACGAAGCGCACCTGTTCGCCGTGTTCATTCAGAATCTCGCGAAACGTTTCGTTGACGAAATCGAGTTGTCTCTGGTCGAGCCGGAAGGTGACGGCAAATTCCACGCTCTCGCCATGTTCCACCGCGGTCAGCGCGTCATGAACGGCTTTGTAATACTTCAAGTCCGCGCGCTGCCAGTAAATGGATTGCTGGAAATCCCCGACCATGCAAAAGTGGCCCGGCCGCGGCGGATCGGCACCGGTTTCCATCCAATCGCCAGCGGCCTGCGGTGGACGCGTCACTTCCAACAGCACGGAAAACTGCGCCGGCTCGGTGTCCTGCGCCTCATCGAGAATGACCCGACAATTTTCTTCCCGAATCCGACGGGCCGCGACCGGATGTCGCAGCAACTGCCGGGCAAGAGCGACCTGGTCTCCGTACGTAACGAGTCCGTGATCTAGGCGAAACTCAAGATAATCGCGTTGCACTTCCGCCGCTACGCAGGTCGCCGCGTCGCAGATCCATTTTCGGAGCGGCGCAAATTTCTCCTGCCAGAGTTGAGTGAACCGGGCGTTCGCCGCAGTAAAACAAACCGGCCAGCGCAGATATTCCCAGCCCCCGGCGTAACGGTTTTCCCATTCGCGCAATTCCGCTTGCGATTTGCTGATGTTGTCGTTGCCCTTGTCCGATTGCGCGTAAACCTCGGCGAAATCGAGCGGCGGACAGGGCGAGGATGACGGCACACACAAAACAGCGGAGCCCGCGCGCCGGGCCAGTTCCATCAGATCGCGCGCCTGCACAAACCGCAAAAGCGTGGCGCGATCCTTTTCGTCTAATGAACGGCCAATCCGGGTCTGATTCTCGGCGAATTGCTGCCAAAGGTTGTCGTCGTCTTCGCTCACCAATTCAAGCGGCGCGGGCAACCCGAGATAATGACCGTAATCGGTCAGCAGTTTCATGCAGAACGCGTGGATCGTGCCGAAAAAGGCGCGGCTGAATGCGGTCTGCACGTCCGGGTGCAAATTTTCCTGCAGCAAAACTTGTCGGGTCCGCTGCTGCATCTCGTCGGCCGCGCGGTTGGTGAAGGTGACAACCACCAGGCGGGGCAGGACTTCGGCGGCGTTGGCCGAACGCGCAATCGACAAGATTCGTTGTGTGATCGCCGTGGTCTTGCCCGACCCGGCCGATGCGACCACGGAAAAATTGCGCTCAAGCTCAGTGGTGAAACGAGCGCGCGCAGATTGGTCGCTCGGCGTCACCATGTTTCCCATTCCTCTTTCTCCAGCACGAGCGCCAAATGAGTGAGCGCCCATTTGTCTTCGAGGATGTCGTTGTCGATCGGCAACGTCGCCAGCGGATACACCGCGCTGTAACCGAACGCCGGACGGATCTCGCCTTTCATTCCGAAGATGCCGGTGCGCTGCATTTCCGCGAGGTCGGCGAAGATGTCGGTGTGCGCCGCAAGATCGACAACGGACAATTGCGGCGCGACGTTTTTTACGGCGAGCGAGATAATGCTCACGCTCACTTCGGCGGCGCCGAGCTCACGCATGGCCAGCGCGTACAGACCGAGCTGCAACGTCGTGCCCTTGACCAGATTGTCGTGGAGATCGGAGCTCTTCAGTTCCCTGGTCGAACCGGTCTTGTAATCGACAATCCAGATTTTTTGCCCGGCGAAACTGCTGGCGTCATTTTGCGCGAGAACGAGATCGATCTGGCCGTGCAACTCAAGTTCCACTTCATCGGTTATCTTGACCGCGCCTTCGCGCCCGACCGGTAATTCCGCTGCGATCCAGTGCCAGCCGCTGGCGTTTCCAATTTTGCCGCCAAGATGCCGCGCCAGATAGCGCGCGTTTAGCCAACCCGAGTTCCACCAATCAGGAACGGGTTTACCCAACGAATCGCAAAGGTGCCGAAGAGCCGCGGAGCGTTCGGCCGCGGCACGACAAACGTGATTGTCGATCTTTGCCAAGGGCGGCAAGGGCGAGAAAATCTTGCCCACCGGTGTCTCGACAATGGCCGCGAGCCATTGATGCACCCACTTGCCAGTCGTCGCCGCCCACGGGTTAGTCACGTCCTCCGGCGCTTCAACGCCGAGGTAGCGTTTCATCCAGATAATTGCGGGCGACGAAACCATGTGTTCGAGATCACTCACACTCAACGGCGGCACCGGCCGATATGCGTCGTCAGATCGCAAAGCGAAATCATATTCGCCGGCTGGTTTGGAAGCGTCGCGGCGCGCGTTGAAAGCGTGAAGCGTTTGCTGCACATCGATCGCGACCGGCGCGGACGTGGGCATGAAGCCGGTGGCGCGATGCAGATCTTTTAGCGTAGCCTGGGTGAGCGGTTCATGCCGCGTCTTGAGATAAAGCTCGGTGAAAGATTCGCTTGGATTCCAGAAACGCTCCGGCGCGTCTTCCTGAAGCAGACTGGCTGCAAGCGTGACGCCTTCGCTCGCCGACTCGAGCAGCGCATCAAATTGCCGCAAAGCGATTGCGCGTTGCTCGGCGGGGCCGAGATAAAGGGAATAATTTTCCCGCACGCTGGTATGCCCTTCACCCTGCCTGCCCTGGCGTGCCGCGCGCTTGTTGAGCTGCTGGACGCTGCGGTTGAACGCACGAATTTCTTCCGTGCGCGCGAATTCGCCGCCGGCGACGGGGGGCCACGCGCCTTCATTCCAGCCGGCGAAAATCAGATGCGACCAATCCTGATTTTGCGCCTGCGCCACACCGAGCAACTGGACTCGCGCGTAAGGGTGATCGCCTGCTTCGGAGCGGGCAGCGCCGGACGTCGCAGCTATTTCCTGAAGCCATCGCAAGAAAAGGCCGCGCGAAAATTCCAGGTCCATACGCTGCGGCCAATCGCGGCTGACGCTGATGATTTCGAGCGCCTGTTGCTCCCAGCCCAGATGTGCAAATGCAGCGTGCGTCTGCTCGAGAAACTGCGCAAGAGTGGCGCGCCCCGGAAGAAAGGGCAAGGCGCGCAGCGCTTCCGCCGCCCACTGAAACTTTTCGTCGCCGTGCGCGGCACAGAGTTCGCGCAGGAGTTCGAGATCGTCCAGCAACGCTTCCTTGTAACTTTCGCGCAGGACCTTTTCGAAAGCTGAGCGGCCAAGGTTCCGTGATAAGACGCCTGTGTCGTGAAGTGAATTCAGGAAACGAAGAAAGGAATTGAGCCGTGGCGCGCGCTGCAATTCGAGCCACGCCTGCCATTCCGCCGACTCGAAAATGCCGGGGACGATGTGCGCGAATCCATCGTTGTGCGGAATTTCGAGTCGCTCGAGCCGACTGGCGACGAGACGCGGCAGCGCGCCGCTGTCCGGGAAAATGACACCGAGGCGGGTGCACTTTTCATCAGCCAAATACCGAACGCATTGGCGCGTGATGGCTTCGGCTTGCTCGGAAAAATTTGTGCCGACAAGAAAATCGAAATGTTTTGTCTTCGCGCCGCCGCGCATTTCCGCTTCGCTAAAAAGCGACTCGCCGAGGTTGGCGGGTTTGAGCGCCCGTCGAGCTTCGCCATAGAGTTCCTCCCACGAGCCGATCCAGCCAAGATCGACATCGGCAAAATTTTCGCGCGGTTCTTCGAGCACGATCGTGGCCTCTTCCGCCAGCTCGACCGCGGTCCGGAGCAGAAGCCAGTGCGGCCAATGCGCCCCGTCGAAACCGGAAATGAGCACGCGCGAAAATTTTCGCGGGGCGCGGGGCGCGTCTTGCAATCGCTGTCGATCGACCTCGCCCGGCAGAGCGAAATCGCATCTTGCCAGCAGCTCGGTGAAACGTCCAACCACCGGGGCAAACGACGGCAATGCCAGTTCCTCGAATTTCCAACCTGCAGTGTTTAATCGACCGAGCGCGCGCAGAAGCGCTGCCGGTGCGCGCGAAACGGCTTTGGCGGCAAGTCTCTCGGATTCGTTTGACTGATTTTCCATTTCGCTGGCGGCGATGGCGAGCAGCAGGCGCAGGTGCGCCGGCTCGCTCGGGGGACACGGTTCGCCCCGGGCGAGCAACGCGTTCAGACCAGCCGGCGTCACCACTTGGAGACCGAGATGCGAAACGCCTTTCGCGATCAAGCGGCTCTTCAGATCGTGCGCCTGCCCGCGCGTCGGAACGACAACCAGCGACCGCAACTCGCGTTCCCACGTGCCGGGCAAAACGCGTTCGAGCCAGGGCAACAAAACCGGTTCCCACGCGCTGGCGAACGACGAGCTGATGTAGAGCGAAACGCGCCCCAAAGATTGTTCAGCGGCGTTGCGCGATTGACGCATCGCTCAATTTAACGCTCGTGATTTGTTGCGCGAGTAGGCGTTCGTCGCCAACGCGGCGGGTGAAACCCTCGCGGTCGAGGCGCTCGAGCAATGGCACCATGACGCGGCGCGAAGTTTTTAACGCGATGCGCAATTGACTCACGGTGGCCGGGCCGCGACTTGAAATAAAAGCGGCGATCTCGTTTTTGATTTGCGACAAGGCAGCGCGCGAAAAAACCACTTCATCGTTTATCTCGACGAGCTCGTTCTGTTCGATGAGGAATTTTAGCGCTTGGCGGGCTTTCCCATCGGGCGCGAGTTGCTTGCGCGGCGGCGGATCGAACGCATTCAATTCTAGCCGACGCCGAATATCTTCGGCAATGGATTCGAGCGCCGGCGGCAAGACGGCGCGATGTGAGCGGCGACCAATGAGCGAGCCCGTCCGTGCGAAATCACCGCCGCAAAGATCGACAATCAACGCGTCGACAAGCTCGGCTGAATGGCCGCTCAATTCGGATTTGAGCTCATTCAACTCGAGTCCGACGCGTTCCGGGGCCGCGGCATGAGCGGCATCAATCAAACGAACAGCGCGTTCGCGCAAAACTCGCCACACAACGGCGTCGGCCGCAATGTTGCCGGCGAGGAAAATTTCTCCCCGCTCTTCCAGCCGCCGCAACGCCTGGGCGATTTCGCTGCAGCTGAATCGCGACCGACTGAGAATTTGCGACGAGACAACCTCACCGTGGCCGGCGACTTGTGCTCTCGCGTAAAGATCGACATCATGCTCGGCCGCGGCACGGGCACGCAGCAGCGCGGCGGAGCTTGCCCACCGAAAATCTTCGCGCTTGCAATCGACGGCGAGGACGACCCCTCCGGCAATAGTCTGGCGTTCGGACGCGTCGCGAACCACGAAGCGATCGCCGATGAAAACGAGAGCAGGTTTGTTTAATTCGAACCGAGCGAGGGCGTCCGTCGCAACGGGCAGGGAATCGGCTTCCAATAAAGTGACTTTGGCCGGGATGCGGGTCGTGCCGTGATGAAAGTAAACGGTCGAGCCGGATTTGATCGGCGGCGCCGAATGCAATCGAGGCGAGCGGCGCAAAAGAGTTGCGATTGCGGTTGTCGGGGCCAACCCGGCCGACGTGATTGCGTCGCCACGGGCGACGCCGGTGCCCGGAGTTAGGTCGGGCAAATTGATGGCCGTGCGTGTGCCCGGATGGGCAAGATCGACATCGCGGCCATGACTCTGCAGTGAGCGGATGCGGGAATGTTTTTCGGCCGGCTGAACTACAACGTCATCGCCGACGCGCAACATCCCGCCGGTGAGCGTGCCGGTCACCACGGTGCCGACGCCGCGCAAACTGAACGCGCGATCGACGAACAAGCGCGGTTTGCCGATATCGCGCTGCGGCGCGATGTGCGACAACTGGCTCGCCAGTGCGCTCCTCAGCTCCGCCACACCCCCCCCGCCAACTCGACGGCTTAAAGCCGTCGAGTTTATCGGGTGCAGGGACGTCCGAACGAGGGGCGCGGTGGCGTAGGCGGTGCCGCGGAGTTTCTCGCGAATTTCTCTTTCAGCGTTACCGGGGTCAGCAATGTCGATCTTGGTGAGAACGATGACAGCGCGGGTGACACCGAGGTATTCAAGGATTTGCACGTGCTCCTCGCTCTGCGGCATCCAGCCGTCATCGGCCGCGACGACAAACAGCGCGAGATCGATGGAGCCCACACCGGCGATCATGTTGCGGACGAAATCTTCATGGCCCGGAACATCGATAATGCCGGCATGAATTTCTTCGCCATCCGGGCCGCGCAGGTTCAACTCTGCGAAGCCGAGATCAATCGTGATGCCGCGGGCTTTTTCTTCGGGTAAACGATCTGGATCAACGCCGGTGAGCGCGCGGACGAGCGCACTCTTGCCGTGATCGACGTGACCGGCCGTGGCGACGATAAAATGTTTCATTCGCCGGCGGCGCAGGCAGTGCGGATCGCGTCGACGACGAGATCGTCCTGATGCGAGAAGATGGTGCGCAAGTCGAGCTTGAGCGCGCCGCCGGAAATGTAGCCAATGACGGGCGGGGTTTGGGCGCGGAGACGGGCCGCGAATTCGTTGGGCGAACAGTCGTCGGGCCGGATGTCGATACTGATGGAGGGAATGACAGCGCGCGGGGAGGTGCCGCCGCCGGATTTTACCGCGCCGCGACCGACGGTGATCTGGACGGGCAATCCCTGGAGACGAGTGATGATGTTGGCAGCCCGGGCGCGTAATTCGTCCTTTGGCATACGAATCAAGCCGAGCGCGCCAATCCGAGCAGACTCGCTCAAGTGAAGATCGACCGTGGCTTGGAGCGCGGCGAGGGTGAATTTGTCGCAACGCAAAGCGCGAAAGAGCGGTTCGCGTTTCAGGGCCGTGATGAGTCGCCTTTTCCCCACGATGATCCCGGCTTGGGGACCGCTGAATAGTTTGTCGCCGCTAAAGCAAACAAGAGCAGCGCCGGCACGCAACGCTTCAGCCACAGTGGCTTCATGTTCGTCGAGCTCGTCGATGCGACTGAGCAAGCCGCTGCCAAGATCGACAATCAGTGGGACGCGGTGTTTGCTGGCGAGTTGGGCGAGGTCGGCGACAGAGGGCGAATCGACGAAACCTTCCATGAAGAAGTTGCTGCGATGGACGCGCACGATAAGGGCGGTGTCTTTCGAAATGGCGCGCGCATAGTCGGAGAGCGTCGTTTTGTTGGTCGCGCCGATTTCGCGCAGGGTTGCGCCGGCGGTTTCGAGGATTTCGCCAATGCGAAAGCCGCCGCCAATCTGAACCAACTCCCCGCGCGAAATAATTACTTCCGATTTTGTGCGCGAACTTGACCGGTTAAACCGGTCAAGTTTTGAGTCGGTCAGATGGGCGGCGATGAGGACGAGGGCGGCGGCGCAGTTGTTGACGACGGTGGCGGCTTCTGCGGCGCAAAGAATGGCGAGATTGGTTTCGAGATATGGGGCGCGATTGCCGCGCTGACCGGTGGCGAGATCGAACTCGAGGTTGCTGTAATTTGTCGCGACCTGGTCGATGAGCTCGCGGGCCGGTTCGCTCAAGGGTGTGCGCCCGAAGTTGGTGTGAAGAATCACGCCGGTGCCATTGATGAGCGGCTGGAGCCGGGAGCGGACATGTCGATCCAACGCGCGCATGACCCGCTGAAATACGTCGTCGAAGCTGACGATGTTATTGGAGGCGCGAAGCGCAGCGAGCTCGCGGCGCACCACGGCAACAATGACGGGACGTGGAAGATCGACATGCTCCAGCGCGTCGAGAACCTTGTTGACGGCGGGCAGGTAGCGACGCGACCGCGGATTTATTTTGTCAGGCATATCAATGAGCCGCGGCGGCGCGGGACAATTTTACCGATGACGGCAGTGCACGGAGCGCGATGGAGTTTGAGCAGGGCGAGAGTTTTTTTGATCTGGCGGGGGCCGACGACGAGAAGCAACCCGCCGCTGGTTTGGGCATCGCACAGCAAAACCTTTTGCTGCGACGAGGTGCGACCCCAATCGACGAACTGGTTTGCGGTGTCGAGGTTGTCGCGCGTGCCGCCGGGGACGCAATCGCGCGCAATTAACTCGAGGACTTGGCGGCCGATCGGCGGGACGCGAGCAACGAAGATTTCGGCAGCGACATTGCTGGCGCGGCACATGGAAGCAAGATGACCGAGTAATCCGAAGCCGCTGATGTCAGTGGCGGCATGGGCGAGCCGGCGCTCAGCGATTTCGGCGCCAACGCGATTGAGGCACGACATGAAGCGGATCGCTTTTTTGGCGAGAGCGCGGGAGGCGATATTACGCTTGATGCCGGTCGTGACGATGCCGGTGCCAAGCGGTTTGGTTAAAATCAGCATATCGCCGGGACGAGCTGCAGCGTTGGTCAGTATTCTTGTTGGATCGACAATTCCCGTCACAGCCATTCCATAGAGCGGCTCGGGCGCGCGCACGGTATGGCCGCCGATGACGGCGCAATTCGCCTGGCGAGCTTTGGAGAGGCCGCCACGCAAAATCGCCGCGACGGTTTGGGCGGGTATTTTTTCGTCAGGCATTCCGACGATGTTGAGCGCGGTGAGCGGGCGGCCGCCCATGGCGAAGACGTCTGAGAGCGCGTTGGCGGCTGCGATTTCGCCGTATTGAAATGGATCATCGACAATGGGGGTGAAAAAATCGACGGTTTGCACGAGCGCGCGCCTGGCATCGAGACGAAAGACGCCGGCGTCATCGGCGGCGGCGGACCCGACGAGAACGTTGCGATCGCGCGTGAGGGGTAGCTGACGCAAAACTTGCATCAGGGCCTGTTGGCTCAACTTGGACGCTCACCCGGCGCAGGATGAGAGCGCGGTGAGCTTACGGATTTGTTCGCGCGACATGCGGGTTCACCTCCTTTCGAGCAAGAGCATGAGCAAGAGCAGGAGGGAAGAAGATTTGGCGGAGAGGATAGGAATCGAACCTATCCCGGCTCTTGCGAACCGACGACGGTTTTGAAGACCGCGAGGGCCACCAGGCACCCTTCACTCTCCGGGATGCAGATTTTGCAAGATCGACAAGCAGCGGCGTCGGGGCGCTAAGGCCCCTCTCACATTTATTTGAGCTTTTTGATTTGGCTGACGACCTTGTCGAAGTCCGGCCAGTCGCCGGAATCGAGTTTGGAATGGAGGAGCTTGCCATTGGCGCGGATTTCGAATGCGCCGCCGCTCGACGGAACCAGGGTGAGCGATTTAACGCGCTCGCCGAGTTCGAGAATTTGGGTCGCCAAACTGACGGCCTTCGGCGTGTAGTTTCAGACGACGCAGTATTCGATCGATATTTCGGGTTTCACCGGGAGCTCCTTTCCGGAACGAACCTATCGGCGCAGGAAAACGCGGTCAAGATGCGCGGCGTTTCCCTGTACACGTGAAGTCCCCCGAACACCGAAGCGATCGAGGGACAACACTCTCCTATGAAAAACAGTGCTTTGCTGAAAAAGCGACGCGCGCCTAAAAGGCGAAGCTCAGGCCACTGCGGATCATGGTGAAATTGTTTTGCGGACCGTCGATGACGCCCCAACTCAGATCGTTGGTCCAGCCGATGTTTCGGGTGAAACGGACCTCCAGGCCGAATCCCAACTGGCCCATGACCTTGGTTTCGCCGTCGCGATGGTGGCTGTGCGCGTTGACGGTGGGGAATTCGTTCGGCAAACCAGGGATCGGCTGGGTGGTGACCGAATCGCTTTCGCCGCCGCCGAAGATCGCGCCCACACCGGCCCACCCGTAGGGCGAAAAGCGGCTGCAATGGAATGGATAACGCAGCGTCAAAGTGCCGAGAACGGCGCCGACGGCGCGTTGCTGGTCGATGTTCTCGCCCACGAAGACATTGTCGAGCGGGCGCAGATCGATAAAGAAGCTGCGTTTATGCGCGTTGAGGACGAAGCCTTCGACGCCGAGGCCGAAGTATCGATAGAAAAAGTATTTGATGTCGCCACCGCCGCCCCAGGCGTGATCATCGCCAATGTATCGGTCGAAGGAGCCGGCCACGGTATGGCCTTCGCTCGTGCTCTGGATGAGATCGGGAATATCGCGGTTCGGATTATCATCGGTGTTCGTGAAGACGTAGGTGCCCCAGAGGTTCACGTTCCACTCGAAATCGCCGTAGAATTCCGGGCAGGGCGCCGCCGCGATAGCTTCTTTCATTTCCTTGCCGCCGGCGAACAGGAGTTGCGCGCCGGCCGCGAGCAGGATCGACAATGTGAAGATGATTTTTTTCATAGCGATGTGAGAGAGTGGAGGGGGTTAACGGTTACGGGTTGATACGGGAGCCTCAGCTTCGGCGCCCCCGGCGGGTCCAATCAAAAAGGAAAAGATCCCGAATATCTGCGCGCGCGGGGACTCGTCCGTGCAACCGAACAAGGCCGAGACATCAAAACGAGTGTTGCGCGATGGTTTCCAGGCGACGGTCGGGCCGACGACGAACATATTTTCGGGATCGTCGCGGCTAAATTTGGTCGTGAAATTTTTGTAGAGCATCTCGACACCGACCTTAAGCCGCTCTTCCGGCAGAAGGATGGGTGTGACCGCGCTCTGAGCAAATCCCCACTCGCGGCCTTCGTCGAGAGTAACCTCCTGTTCGAAGAACCAGTTCATGGCCCATTCGAGCCAATGGCCAAAATCCTGGGCCAACAGGAGCCGGAATTCGTAGGCATCGGGTCGTTCGGGTGGGCCGCCTTCTTCTTCCTCTTCCTCCTCTCCACCTTCTCCTTCTTCGCCTGGTGGAGGCATCATTTCCTCGCGCCGGATCGGCCCGGTGCCGAATTTATATTCAGCAAAGATCGTTGGGTTCAGCGGGATCTTGTTCCAATTGGCGAGGGCATAGCGCATTTCGATGGAGGCCGAGCGCGGTCCACCCCCGCCGTTGAAACGCTCGAAGCCGGCCTCAGCGGCCACGCCAAAGCGGTAAGGCAAACCCATCTCGACTTCCTGCGTGAAAATGTGATCGGGCGGTCCGTGGCGGAAGATGTCGCCTTCGTAAAGCTCGCCGAAGAAAAACGTCCACGGCGGCAGGACATAGGCTGTGACCGTCGGTGAAATGCGGGTGCGCGAGAAACCAGGGGGCGCGCCGTAAGCGCTGGGGATTCCTTCGCTGCTGACGACCACGGGTTCAGTGGCGAGTTCCTGGGCGGCGGCAGGGTTTTGGGTGAACACGGCGGAAACAAGGCACGACAGCGCGGGAATGATCGCGACGGTCGCGCGCTTGGAGAAAGAGGTGGTAGGCATAGCGGCGGGGATAATGACAATTTCGTAATCTTCAACGCAAGCAATTTTTTTGGCCGGTCGATCCCGGGCTAGGAGGGATTGGGGAAAGCGAGGAGAACAGTCGTGCGACCCGGTTGACTCTGGATAGTGGCGGAACCGCCGTGAAGATCGACAATCGATTTGACGAGGGCGAGACCGAGGCCCGCGCCGTGAGAGCTGCGCGATGGATCGGCACGGTAAAAGCGGTCGAAGACCCGGGGGAGATGTTGCGGCTCGATGCCGCTGCCGGTATCGGTGACAGCGACTTGGGTCCACTTGTCCTGAGTGGCGATGGAAAGGTTGATCGAACCGCCATCGGGCGTGAAGCGCAGCGCGTTTTCGATGAGGTTGCTGATGGCGCGACCAAACAAGAGCGGGTCGCCATAGATTTGCCCTTCGCCCGAACAATCGATCGCAATATGTCGATCTTCCGCAACCGCGTGGTAAAAGGCGACGACTTTGTCCGCGGCCGCGCGCGCGTCAAACGCCCGGCGCTCGACTTGTTCGCGAGCAGCGTCGGCCCGGGCGAGGAAGAGCAGATTATCCACCACGCCGGAAAGCCGTTCGCATTCCGCGGCCGTGGTTTCGAGGACCTCGCGATATTCATTCGAGGAACGATCGCGGCTAAGAGCGACCTGAGCGTTTCCGAGAATATTTGCGACCGGCGTGCGCAGCTCGTGGGCGAGATCGCCCGAGAACTGTGAAAGCCTGGTAAAGGAATCTTCCAGGCGGTCGAGCATTTGGTCGAAGGCCAGGACGAGGGGTTGCAGCTCACGCGGCCAAAGCGAGGGCTGAATGCGTTCGCTGAGATGGCTGGGAGTGGTGCGCGCGAGCGCCGCGGTCATTTGCGTCAATGGCCGTAAACCGCGCCGGACGACAGTGACGCCGATTGCCACTGAAGCGATAACGCTGCAAACCAAGACAAGCGCGACGAGGGCGCCAAAATTTCTGCTGAATTCGTCATCACCCGTCCGGTCCTGGGCGATCTGGATGGTGTAGAGCTGGCCGGCGGATTCTGCGTTGAGGGTGAGCAGGGAAAAGAGTTTCGAATCGGCGCGATAATTCAGCGGTGTGAAAAGTGTCGATCTTACCGGCGGAGGAAAAACGCTCGGCGGCAGCAGGGCGTTCATCCCGGGGGATTCGATGAGGGTACGACTTTCGCGGTCGAGCAGCCTGATCCGGTAGGCGGCATGTTCGCCTGCCTGGCGGGCGTTCACCTCCGCGGCGACGACTTTTGGGCCGCCGAGTGTTTTGAGGTCTTCAACCAAGGCGAGCGCCTTATCGGTCAGGACAGCGTTATCCTCCTCAAAAGCGTGTCGAACCACGAGCCAGTAAAAGACGCCCAGGCCGCAGCAGAGAAGAAGGAGCGCGGCGAGAGTGAAGAGCAAGACCAGTTGCGAGCTGATCGAGCGCGGCTCAGCCGGCTTTGAGGACATAGCCTGTGCCGCGGATGGTGTGGAGGAGCTTCTTGTCGAATGGATCGTCGACTTTGGCGCGCAACCGTCGCACAACCACATCGACGACATTGGTGTCGGTAGTGAAGCCGATGTCCCAGACATGCTCGGCAATCTCGGCGCGCGAGACGACCTGCCCGGGAGTCCGCGCGAGATGCGCGAGGAGGAGAAACTCCTTCGGAGTGAGGTTCAACGGCGTGCCCGCGCGCACGGCGCGGTGGCGGCGCATATCGATCTCCAGGTCCTCGATGTGCAAATGTTCCGGTGCTTTAGCGGGTGAACGGCGCAGGAGGGAGCGCACGCGCGCGAGTAATTCGGAGAAGGCAAAGGGTTTGATGAGATAGTCGTCTGCGCCGAGTTCGAGGCCTTTGACGCGATCACGGACGCTGTCGCGAGCGGTGAGAAAGAGAATCGGGGTGCGAACACCCTCCCGGCGAAGCTCCGTGACGAGGTCCCACCCGCTTTTCCTGGGGACCATGATATCGACGATGAGAAGATCGAATCGCGTCGAACGGGCGAGGGTCAGACCGGACTCGCCATCTGAAGCCGTTTCAACCTCGAAACCTGCCTCGCGCAATCCCTGAGCGAGAAAGGCCACGGTTTTTTGTTCGTCTTCGACGACCAACACGCGCATCCGGCCAATTGTAGCGCGACCGGCATCCGGCAGACAACATCACTTGCAATGTTTGATCGCGCGCCGACCGCCACGGGTCGGCGCGTAGATTCAATCGTCCGGAATGCTTACTGGCCGTCGAGGATTGAAACGGTGGCTTGCTTGTGATCTCGGCCGAGAGTGTAACCGGTGCCGCGTTGCAGCGTCATGGTCGCGGTCTCGGTACTTTCAGTCGACGTGTCTTTCTTGGCTTTGAGCGTCACCTGCGCCGTGGTCTGTCCGGGCTGGAACGTGACCTGGCCTGAGCACACCGCGGTGCTCAGTGTATAATCAGTATTACAGGTCGCGGTGCCGCTCATCGCGTAGTTGACGTTGGTCGTCTGCGTCACGGGCGCCTTCGAGGCGGTGATGGTGTAAATGGCCGTCCCTCCTTCGTGGATTTCGGTCGGAGACACGGTCACACTCATTTTTACTTTCGATACAGGAGTCGGACTCGGCGTCGGACTTGGTGTTGGTGTTGCTGTTGGTGTGGGACTGGGCGTCGGAGTTGGCGTTGGACTCGGAGTCGGTGTTGCGGTCGGAGTCGGCGTTGCGGTCGGAGTCGGCGTTGCGGTCGGAGTCGGCGTTGGCGCCGGAGTCGGAGTGGGAGTCGCTGTCGGCGTTGCCGTTGCCGTTGGAGTGGGACTAGGCGTAGCTGTCGGTGTTGCGGTCGGAGTCGCGGTAGCTGTCGGCGTGGGCGTGGCCGTTGGCGTAGCAGTTGGTGTGGCGGTTGGAGTGGCCGTGGGCGTAGCCGTCGGAGTCGGCGTGGGTGTCGGTGTGCCGGCGAGGCAGGTTACGGAAACCGGATTGTTAAGCGCGAGCGGCCCGCTCGTTTGGCGCGCATAGGTTACGTGCGAAGGCGAGTTCGCGTTTCCAGTATCGGCGTAAGCGACGCTGGCCAAACCGTCAGGGCCAATCGCCACCTCAAAAAAGTCGAGCAACACGCGCGTGCCCGAGGCACAGAGCAGACCGAGGTTACAAATGGGTCCGAAATGTGTGATGTGATCGCTCACCTCGGAAAGCGTGAACACCGGTTCGCGGGCGTCGGCGTTGAGCGACTGCGCAAACTTCACCGTCCAATGCAGACTAGTCGTGTTCGGATCTCCGAGGTCGGTTGAGTTGTAATAAACGATGTCGACCCGGCCGGCATCGCCTGCGGCAATCCAGGGCATCTCGGCGGCACCGGGGCCCGAACTCACTTGAAACGGCCCGTAGTAGTTTTTGCCGCCGTCGTGTGAGGCAGCGAACCAGATCGCGTATTCGTTGGTGCGAGCATTGTTCATTGCCCAGACGGCATAAACGTTGCCGGCCGTATCCACATCGCCGCCCGGGAAATCATTGGCCGCATTCGTCCCGTATGTCGTCGTGCCGGGGGGCGGAGCCGGATTAGTCGGTGAATCGATCACGCCTTTGAACACCGGATAATCGAGAAACGGTCCTGGAGGCGTACCGGCGCCGATTGTTCCGGCACCGGCGGCGACCCAAACATTTGGCAATTTTCCAAAGGGCGGCCGATTAGCATTAGTGGTGGGGATAGAGGAGGTAAAGATGCCGTAAACCGTGTGCGTGTTGTGATCGACAAACACCGGACCAGGGTTCGTGTTGGGCACAGTAGCGAGAAGCAATTCGGGATCGGTGATTCCACTGACCGTCGCCCAGGGGCTGTCATTCGTGGAGCTGGCGAAGCGGATGTCCTCGCTCGCCAGTTCGTGGTCCATTTCGTACATATTAAGAGTGGCGCCGACCAAATCGTAGGCGATCCACTGTCGGTCCGAGGAAGCGTTGAGTTCGCCCGCGCTGCCGCCTGGGCCGGGTGAGATCCAGCTCGTCCCCCCCGTCGTGGATTTACGGATACTGACATCGGCGAGCGCCAAATCGGCGTAATAAAGCGTGGCGGGGCGGGTGGTTGATGGCAGCGGCACAATGTCTTCATCGCCGCCGCCGGTGGGAAGCACGGGGACGTTGGGCAGTTTGGTAAACGTGGCGCCGTTGTCGGTTGACTTCCAAATGTTGGCTCCACCCGGCGCGGCGGAATAGATGCAATTAAAAGAATCAACCGCCACATTCGGCTCGGCTTTTCCAGTGGAATTTGGCAGGGCGACATTCGGGCCAAAGGTGGAAGCGGCCGGGGGTGCAGGCGGAGTGTAGGCGAGCGGACCGGCAATCTGACGGACATACCAGGTGCGGGTGATACACTCGGAGGGATCGCAGTCGCCGTTGAGCGTGCTGTTGGGATAAGCGATGTGCGCGTTACCCGCCGGGTCCAAGGTCATCGTGTAATACTCGAGCATGTCCCGGGTGCCGTTGGGCGGGCTGCCGGTGCAACCGGTGCCATTAAAGCAAATGACTTTGTCGTGAATTGGGTTGGTCGTGACCTGGGTCTGCTGGAACGTGGGAGTGGGCGAAAGCGCATTGGTCGTTTGCGCGAAAAACAATTGCCAGGTCGGCTGCGGTGGAGTTGGCGGGAGCGGACTGCTTGGGGTGGAGGTTGTCGATCCAAGCCAAGTGATATCGACCACGCCGGGGCTGCCGGCGACGACCCACGGCATCACCGCGGACACGTTGCCCGGTCCGCTATCTACTTGCACGGGCGCAAGCCACGTGGCCCCCTGATTCGTCGAGCTCATCAGGTACACGTGTGGATTGAGTGGCGCGGTCACGGTCCCACTTCCCTGGCTGAAAACCAGATGCAAATTTCCACCGCGATCGACCGCGAGAATTGTGAATTTTAACCCGGCCACCGTTCCGACCGGGCCGGTGTAAGCAGTGCTCTCGACCCAGGTCGCGCCGCCGTCAGTAGATTTGAGCAGTTTGATTTGGTTCGGCGCAGTGGAGGGGATTGTCGTCGTGTAAAGATTTCCATTGTACGGATCGACCACCAGGTTGCCTTCGGTGCTGTTGCCCAGCTTCACAGGCACCGGTGCCCCGAACGTTTTTGCGGCGTCGGTCGATTTGACCATGAACAAATCACCGGTTCCAGGCGCTTGCCGAAAAGTCATGTAAACGGTCTGCGGACCGTAGGCGGCGAGCCATTGCCGGTCATCCGCCGCTGTGACGCTCGCGCCCAAAGGATTGACCTGCCAGGCTTGACCATCGAAGACACCGCCGGTGCCTCCATCGAAGGAAGTGGAGACAGTGACGTTGCCGGCGTAGAGGCTCGAGACGTAAAGATAGCCTCCGGTCGATACGTCGATTGAATCATCTGCTCCGCCCAATGCCAGGCACTCGGGTGTCTCCTTTTTGCAATGATCCTGGACACCATCGGGCTGTCCCAGATAAGCAAAGCTCGTCCCGCCGTCAGTGGACTTCCACAGATCGGTGCCGCCGGGCACACCGTTAATCGCCGTGATGTAGATGTTGCCGAAGATGTCGATCTTGATTTCCGGCTCTGCATCCTGTTGATAAAAAATGGTGCTAAGCGGCGACTTGGGAAGTTCCAATGGCGCCGAAAAAGTGAAATCGGCCGGCGCATAGCTCGCTGTCCGCGTCTCAGCGGCGGTAGCGACGCGCGCGGATTTTGCGCCTGAAAAGGGATTCGCCGCGACACTGAAGAATGCGAGCATGACCGCGACGGAGCAAAAGAGAAAGGCCGCTAAAACGCGGAGGGTAAAAAGACCGGCATCGGAAACGTGTCGTTTTTTCATGTGGAGCTTGGGTTGTTATAGAGAATTCGGCTGGCGCGACCTCACGGATGCGTTGGCGGGCCGTTTTTGAGAAAAGTTCGCTAAATAGGCGCTCTAAATGACAATTTCGTAATGTTGATCGAGTATCGAAACAGTGAAGGCCGAACCAAAACGGTTCGGCCTTCTCATTGATCGCTGATTATCTTAAGTCGGTTTACTGGCCGTCGAGGATTGAAACGGTTGCTTGCTTGTTCTTTCGGCCGAGGCTGTAGCCGGTGCCCCGTTGCAGGGTCATGATCGCCGTCTCGGTTGATTCAGCCGTTTGATCCTTCTTGGCTTTGAGGGTCACTTGGGCCGAGGTTTGGCCGGGTTGGAAGATGACCTGGCCTGAGCATGCCGCCGTGCTCAGCGTGTAGTCGGTAGTACAGGTCGCCGTGCCGCTCATCGTGTAGTTGACGTTGGTCGTCTGGGTAATAGCCGCTTTGGAAGCGGTGATCGTGTAAACGGCGGTTCCGCCTTCGTGGACTTCGCTGGGCGAAACGGTCACGCTCATTTTTACCTTCGACGGAGCCGGGGTAGGCGATGGCGTCGGCGTCGGTGTTGCGGTGGGTGCGGGGGTCGGCGTTGGAGTTGGCGTCGGCGTCGCTGTAGGCGCGGGCGTTGGCGTTGCCGTCGGCGCCGGTGTGGGCGTCGGCGTCGGAGTTGGTGTCGGACTTGGGCTCGGCGTGGGCGTCGCGCTTGGCCGCGGAGTGGGCGTTGGGGTTGCCGCGCAAGCCTGGTTGTCGCCAACGGTGTAGCTGCTGGCAAACGCGAGGCTGTCCGGCATCTGGTCGTAAAGCGTTGTGGCTCGAGGCGCGCCGGTGTTCGCAGGATCGGTGGTCTGCGACACCCCGGAGACAAAGCCGGCAATAGTGTCGCCGGGATTGAGACCGAGATCACTCGCTTTCACGATGATGGTGATTTTGCCGTTTGGACCATCGTAGTTGCTTCCAGGTTCAGCCGGTTTCTCAGAACCGGGCGTGACGAAACGACCATCGACACCTCCGCTGCTGTTGGGTGCCGGGGTGTAGGATTCAAAGATCGGTCCGCCCGTTTTGTAGGTTAAATGGACCCCTTTGTAAGTGGTGGTAGTGCCGTTGACGAGCTTGAGGGCGACGTAGGCGGCCCATCCCGCTGGCTCGCTGTTTGATGGATTGGCATCGGTGTTAATGGTGAAAACCAGCCGCGGGATACCATCGTTCTGGAAAGGCTGGGCCAATTGGAAGGACAGAAGATCAGACCCTGCCGGCGCGGGCGTTTGAGTAACACCCAAAGCGGCGCTGGTATCGCCGGACTTATCGGTAAGGATCGTCAGTCCCGGAACAACACAGACGTTTTCCGCAGGCGGAGGAACGGTGGCGACCAAATCGATCTCGTTGCTCAGCGGTCCCTGGCCGACACCATTGATCGCGAGCACACGGTAGAAGAGGTGCTCGTCGGCCGGTGGACTGCGATCGGCGAAAGTAGTGCTGGGGCTGCCGGTTTCACCGATGAACTCTTCGGTCCCCGAAGTATTGGAGCGGTAGATGTGATAATTCGTGATATCGGAGCCGCCGTTATCCGGAGCCTTCCAAGAGAGGAGCGACTCCGAGGGGGAGCGTGTGCCGGACAAGCAAGGCGCCTTGGGGAGGAGCGCTTGCGTCGTGTCGGTGAATGGATCCTGACTTGCGAATAAGGTTTTGCCGCCGGTCTGGCGCGCTACGCGCATGTGAGCGACAAAATCGTTCGGCAACGAACCGTTAATACAGCCTGCGGTGACGCAGCCGTCGCTGTAGCCGTAGAGGACACGGCCTTTGTCGTCGATGGTGATTTCATTGAAGTCGAGCAAATTGCGATCGTCATGGCTGCCTCCTTGCTGCCATATCCCGGTTTTGCTCTGCACCGGGTCATTGGGCGTAGCATTAACGGTCGTCCACGTTCTGCCCTGATCATAAGTGGTGGAGATGAATGCATACCATTTGCCGCCAAAGCTGCTCGCCTGATAATCGCCAGCCTGATCGGTCGCGATAAAGCCAACCGCCGCGCGCCCGGAGCTGCCTCCGACCGCTTCGACGTGGGCGACATTTTTGATGCCGTGGGATGCGCCGATATCGACGTCACGTATCCAAGTGGCCCCGTTATCTGTGCTGACGGCGACATGGATATGGCCTTCGGTGTTATTCGCCTCGTTGTTGACGTAGGCGTAATAAGCGGTGCTATCGCTATCGATGCCTATGGACGGATCCGCGCCGGAGCTTTGCGAAACGGTTGTAAAGGGAGCACCGCCATTCACATCATTGTTTCCTTCGACGACAAATTCGCTCCACAGTGTCGTGCTGGCGTCGAGGCTGACCGCGCCGCCCGCCTTGTTACTGCACGATTTGTCTGGCAGCCAGGCCGTGCCGTTGGGCGCGACATGGACATGGCCGTGGAGGCCGCCGCAGCCCTGAGAGTTGGCCGTGCCCGGACCAGTGGCCGGCACGGCGGGGCCATAACTCGAGCCCAAGTCATTGCTACGCTGACAGAGTGAGCCAACGAGATCCTGTGAGCAGTACAACACATACTGGCCTTGGTTTAGCGGCGTAGTGAAGAGGGGCGCTAGGGCGGCCGGAAAAGGTCCCGAACCGATCGTCTCATGGTCGGCGCCGGACGGCGGCGCACCGCCAACCGGAACCCAAGTGTCGCCGTCGTCATCGGAGTAGGCATATAAGGCATTGGCGCCGGTGGTGTTGTTGGAGGCGAAGCTGCGGCCGGTCTGTTGGTCAGTCCAAAGAATGGGATCGACCCCGACGTCTGTGCTCACTGCTGACCGGTCCTGCCAAAGCGCCTCGCAGCACTCCGGCAAGGGATCGGGTCGGTAGGGCGGTGCGGCAATCTCGGGCGGAGTCAAACGCCAGATGGGACCGATGTTCATGGTCATGATGCGTCCGGTCGCGGGATTAAAACCAATGTTAAATTCGCCATCGCTTGGCTCGGCGCTGGATCCAACCGGCGGCACGAAAACCTGGTAACGCGGATTACCCGGCACAGTCGGGTCGGGTCCGCCGAACGTGCCACCGCCTCCGCCACCGGCCCCACCTTCGATCAACTCGATCTTGGTATTTACGACTTCACCCGTCGCCGTGTAGGGCACAATTTTGATCGTGAATTGTTGTGCCGACCCGTTATCGACGAAGAGACTTGGGTTGCTCAGCGTAATATTGGCCACCTCGGGATTATTGCTACTGGATGATTGTGCATCGGCCGATGTGCTTCCGCTTAGATTGCCCACCGTCCCCTTGAAAATGTAGAGATCGTAGTCCGAGGTGCCCGCTCCCGTATCCGTCCACGACATGGTGACTTTGACGGAGGCGTTGGGATGGGCCGCGACGTATCCGGCCGGCAGTTGAATGGTCAGGGCGTAGCTGTCGCACGGGTTTGTGTTGGCATTACAGCGTGGCCCGCTGTCGACCAAGAGGATGGGAGTGGCATTGGAAACGGTGAATGGCCCGGATGTATAAGTAAGAGCACCCGAGGTGTCGGTCAGCATTCCACTGGGCGGGGTTGCAGCAAAGCTGAACAGGCCAAGCGTCGCGGCCACCGAACACAGAGCAACGGCACTGAGGATGCGCGGACGGAAAAAAGCAGCGAGCGGCGAGGAGGTCGTTTTCATGGGGTTTTGATTTTTATGTGAGATTCGGAAGATCGAGTGTCTTTGTTAAACTGCAACACAAAAAAAAGATTTTTTCTTTGATTCGCAGCCGCTCTGCCGGTGGACGTCTCATCGGCCCATTTTGCGCACCAATATCGCAACGCCGCATTCGCTCGGGGAGCAGCGGGCGATCGCCCGGGCGCGCTGTCGATCTTGCGCCGGACACGACGCGGGCGCGGCCGGAGGGCCGCGCCCGCCGCTTTGTCAAAGCTGAGCGTTACTGACCGTCGAGGATTGAAACGGTTGCTTCCTTGTTCCTTCGGCCGAGGCTGTAGCCGGCGCCCCGTTGCAGCGTCATGATCGCTGTCTCGGTCGATTCGGTCGTTTGGTCCTTCCTGGCTTTGAGGGTCACCTGGGCCGAGGTCTGCCCGGGCTGGAAGGTGACCTGACCTGAGCAGGCCGCGGTGCTGAGCGTGTAATCGGTCGTACAAGTGGCCGTGCCGCTCATCGAGTAGTTGACGTTGGTCGTCTGGGTAATGGCCGCTTTCGCAGCCGTGATCGTGTAAACTGCCGTCCCGCCTTCGTGGACCTCGCTCGGCGAAACGGTCACGCTCATTTTTACCTTTGACGGAGTGGGGGTGGGCGTTGGAGTGGCTGTTGGCGCGGGAGTTGGTGTTGGTGTGGCCGTTGGCATCGGTGTCGGAGTGGGCGTGGGGGTAGCCGAGGCCGAACTTACCGTGATGTTAACGGTGTTGCTAAACCCGCTGGGGATTAACGAGCCTCCGACAGGGAAATTTGTCTGCACGCGATAGCAATAACTGCCGATCGGCTGGGTATCCTGGAACGACGTGCCGTCAACCATCGCGCGGTCTGCCCAATTGCTATTATTCAAAGCGATGTTGTCGATGTACCAGCCGAACGGGGTCGAACCGGCGCGATCTTCCGCTCCGAGCTGATAGCGGAAACGGAAGTAAATCGTTTTGCCTTGCAAGGACCCGAGATCGACCGAGCGGTGGCTCATTCCTTCGTCGGCGAAGGCGATCGCCGCATCGTTGGCGAGCTCGCTTCGATTGTTCGAGTAAATTGGCGACCAACCGGTGCTGCCGTTGTCGGAAACTTCAACCACGAGACTGTCGTCGCCTTCGTTCACGAACCAGTCGTCCCATTCGAGGGTGGTGATTCCGGTTGTGGGAACGGTGAACGACGCTTTGTAAGTCAGAATGGCTGCAGCGTTGGTCGCGCCTTCAGCGCCTTTTGCGCGGAAAGTCTGGCCACTGGCGTTCGGCTTCTCACTTTGCGCCTCCCAGTTGAAACCGGCGTAGGTGCCCTCAGTCGTGACATCCCACTTGTTCGTGTCCAAACCGGACTCGGCGTCTTCAACGATGTTGAGGCCGCAGGCCGTCGCGATCTGGAGCAAATCCGGTCCCACCGCGTTTTCCGGTCGAGCCCAGTTCAATGTGAAACTGCCGTCCGTGTCGGGATTTTCGTAATCGCTGCCGGCGGAAAGAACCGGCGGCGCGAAATTGAGCTGGCTGCAAACCGGGTACGGATCCGCAATGAGCGTGGCGGTTGCAGGACTGGCCGGCAGATCAGACCCCGGGGAAAGCCCGGTTAGACTAGTCACTTTGAAATAAAGATCCGGCGGCAGGATCCACGGAATGGAACTTCCCGAACCCGGTTCGGCATCATAATTTTCGACGTGGGTGCAGGCGTTGAATTCGGAGCGGGTCAGATTGAACGTCGCGTCATCGAGATTTGGCGTTGAATTCCCCGGTTGCGGGATCGCGTCCACGATGGTGATGCCCGGAGGATCATCGACCCCGAAGTTGCCGTAACCGTGCGCCTCATCGTCGTAATAAAGGACGAGACCACCCTCAAATGTCGGTGTGCCGCGTTCGCTCTGGTCTTTGCCGTCCCAATCGTTGCTGATGCGATCGCGCAATTCTAAATAATAAGCGTGGTCCTGCGGAGACCCGTCGGCGCTGCTGATGCGCGACCAACCGAGCGGGAAAATCCGCGTGCGCTCGTCGTCCGTTTCGAAATCGCTCGAGTAAACCACCGTGGTGTCGGCTTTGATTTCGATGTCGTCGATGAACCAGCCGCGTTTCGCCAGCCCCGGATCGGTGGCGTAGGAGAAGCGCAGAATGACGTTCTGTCCTTTGTAGGGGGTGAGATCGAACGTGTCTTCAATGAAGACCGGGTTCACGTAGGTCGATGTAAAACGATTCGGGTTCGACGGCGTGTTGTTGCCGCCGGGACCCTCGGAAACGCCGGTGATTCCGTTGTCGTAGGCGTTCAAGCAGCCGCTGTTATTCGGATTGAACGCTTTGCTGATGGTGGAGCTGTTTTGCGAAACGAGCGAAGTCCAGTGGAATCCTCCATCCGTGGAGATGAGCACGAACCCGTAGTCGTAGTCCCACTCCATCTCGTAATAATGTTTTATCTTCAACGTCACGCTCGAGGCCGAGCCGTACTGCTGGAGATCGGGAACGAAGAAATCGAGGTTGTGCCCCCCGCCGTCGGTCGCGCAGCCAAAAGCGTTGCCCGCACCGGAATACCAGGCGTGCGTCCCAGATGGGACCTGATCGATAAGGATGCGTGGGGGCAAACCGAGGCGATACGCATCGGCATTGTGAATCCCGGGCCCGCTCAACGTGTAGGGCGTTCCGTCGGCCCGGGTCCAATGGATTTCGCCGGTATCGAACTTCGATTCGCGCAACGTGATCGTGCTATTTGGCATCGGTTGCGGCACGATCCAGCCAAGCTCCTGGCGGGAGAAGAGCGAATGATATTGGAAGTAATCGGTCCCGTTCAGGTCATACGAACCAAAAGTTGCGCGCGTGCCGGTCGAATAATAATCCGGCAGGCCCAGGGAGTGACCGTATTCGTGTCCGATGACCGAGACCGTGTCCACGGCCGTCTCGGGGTTCACGTTGTATGGCCCGACCCGCACGAACACCGGATAAGCTGTCGGCGTTGTCGTTTTCTCTTTGCGCGTCGCGTCCGTCCAGTAAACAAGCTGATTGAGATTGTTGCGCAGTTGATCGTGTGAGACGTAGCCGGTCTGGCCGTCCGCGTCGGTGAAATAAACCTGAAGATCGGATGAGTGCGGCCAGATATTGTTAACCCCAGTGGCGCTGACGCTGCCGTTGCCGCCGTCCCCGGCGAAAATGACTTCGAAGAAATCGACCACGCCATCTCGATCCAGGTCGTAGTCGTTATAATCGATGTCGGGATCGGCCACTGACGCGGCGTCATATGCCATTTTTCCGGGAGGTCCGCAGGCATCGTCGATGCCGAAGAGCAAACCTTGTCCGGTTTCAGCGCCTAACAAAGCGTGACCAGTCCGATCCGCTCCGTAGTACGTTTCTGTGCCCGGCAAAAGGTACCAGCCGTTTTCGATGCGATTCGCGTAGAGCGGTGTGCCGTAGGCGTCGCCAAGTGTCGCGCCCGTGCAAACGCCGCTTGGATCAAGCGAGGAAAATTTGTGGACGTAGCCGGGCGTGAAGGCGGTCGTTGGACTGCCCGGCGCCGGATTCACCTTACCCTCGACGTAGAGCTGGCCGAACGATTCATCGTGGTAAAGCTGAAAGAGCGATGTGCCCGAAGTGGTGGAATTGATTGCGTTGCTTAGATTCGTCGCGTTGTGGTCGCCCGGGCATGAATCGTCTGCCGGAATTGACCCGCCGTCGCGCGTTCCCGGACCGTTGCAATGCTTCACGTCCTGGTACTGCACCATCACCACCGGGAACGGCCGATCTCCATAACGCGCAGTCTCCAAGGTCGTAACTTTTGGACCGTGCGTCTGCGCACTCTGCGATTGACCGCCGACCACGAGGCTGAAACTCGCCGAAATGTCTTTCCAAATTACGTCTGAATCTTCGGTTAAATTTTTTGCCCGAGCCGTGATTGCGATCTGACCGGAGCTGTTCGCGGGCACATTGGCGAAATCGTAGACCAGCGGCGTGCTCGGGGTCCCATCACCGCTGGCCGGCGCGGGAACGGAGCTTTGGAAAATTGATGCGTCGTGCAGCGTTACGGTGATCTGGAAATTCGCCGGCGTCGTCCCGCCCACGTTGTACAAAAGCACGATCGGGAATGAGTCGCCCGGTTGTACCCAGCCTTTGCCAATAAAGACTCGCCCCACCACCGAGACGGCGCCGTTGGTCACTTGATTTTGAACAATCGGAAATGGCGGCTGTGAAGCAGCGCTAACCGCCCGAGTGCCCGATCTGGAACCAGCGGCGAAGCTGAAAACGCCCAGCAACACTGCGCTGGCGAGGCACGCCACGGCGACCGTTGTGCGTACAGTGAAAATTGCGGATTTGGAACAGCGACTTCTTTTCATGTGGAGTTGGTTTTTACGTTGGGCGCGCAAAATTACCCAGTTTTAGCGTTCTGCAACTGGAAAATATCGCCGAGTTACATTTGGATTCGAAATCGGGCCGCCTGCGGACGCCTTGGTGGCGAAATTCGTCCTTGCCATCGACGTTGTCGATCTTGCGTCCGCGGATGTCTATCGTCGCGCTGCGCAGATGGCAGGCCGTGGACTGAAGCGGCGAAGGCCGAACCACTTTGGTTCGGCCTTCGCTCTAAAACGGCAATGTCTGAGTCGTTAGATTACTGCCCGTCGAGGATCGAAAGGGTTGCCTGCTTATTCTGTCTGCCGAGGGTGTAACCGGTGCCCCGTTGCAGCGTCATGGTCGCGGTCTCGGTCGATTCGGCCGTTTGATCGATGGTGGCGTTGAGCGTCACTTGCGCCGTGGTCTGGCCGGGCTGGAATGTGACGTGGCCTGAACACGCTGCGGTGCTCAGCGTGTAATCGGTATTGCACGTCGCCGTGCCACTCATCGCATAGTTGACGTTGGTCGTCTCGGTAACAGGCGCCTTGGAAGCGGTGATTGTGTAAACGGCCGTTCCACCTTCGTGAATTTGGGCCGGTGACACGGTCACGCTCATTTTGACTTTCGACGGCGCGGGCGTGGGCGTCGGAGTCGGGGTTGGTGTCGCAGTAGGTGTGGGGGTCGGCGTTGGTGTTGGAGTAGGCGTCGGTGTCGGAGTGGGCGTCGGTGTCGGAGCGCCGCAGGGCAGATTGCCCACCAACATGTAAGTTGCCGCCGGGTGTCCGTTATCGCGCTGGCCTTTAACGAACGTATGATCGACAAGCAACGTTGAGCGCTCCAGATCTTCGGTGTCCGGTGTATCGCCGGTGAATGTTCTGCCGTTGACCGCGCCGAGCAGATCGCCCGGCTGCGGACTACCGACCAGCGATTTGGGGATGATCAGCGTAATCGTCCCGTCAGCGTTGAAGCTGCTGCCTGGCAGGTCGCCGCGTTGCGTCTCAGTCGGTACACCGATCACCAGACCAACCACCTGAGTGGCGACCGTGCCCCATTCGAAGGTCACATTTCCGTCCGAATCGGTCGTCATGCCGACATAGAATTGTTCCGCCGCGGGGTCGTAGCTTTGCGCGGCGTAGCTATCCCAAACGACCCTCCAGCGGCTGCTCGGCGGAACATCGGCCAGGCTGGTCGTCTTCATCTTGAACATGAGATCGCTCGTGGCCGGAGGTTCACCGACAGCGATTGAATCGATCGCCAGCGATTCCGGCGCATTACCCTGCGCTTCCTGCTCGGGATGACCGGGTGGCGTCACTTGCACGATCGTGCCGGTGCAGTTGTCGCCCACGTAAGGTGCAGCGATCTCATTGTTCGGACAGGAAGAACCGAGCGCGTTCACGGCGACGACCTTGTAGTAGTAGGTCACCGCGGTATCGGTCGCGGTGGCATCGAAATAGGAGGTCGTCGTTCCTGATACAGTAGTGAGCAAAGTTTCCGCGCCACTCGAGGTGCCGCGCAGGATTTGATAACTGGTGATGGCCGAGGAACCGGTGTCGGCTTCCGACCAGGAGAGATTGACGCCAGCGGGCGTGCGCCTTTCCGTGACCGAGGGCATACCGGGCGCACTTTTTGTGCTCGGCGGATCGAACGCGGCAAGCATGCGACGTCCGCTTGATTGTCGCGCGATCACGGCGCGTGCGGTGTAGGCGTTGCCGGCTGCGGTCGCGGCCGCCTGCGCGCAGTTACCATCGGCGCAGCCATTGACATAACCCACTTCAACCCGGCCTTGCTTGTCTACTGTCGCGTCGAAAAAGTCGAGCAGGTTACGGCAAATGTCCGCCCCGCCGTGCATCCAGATGCAGCCGCGCTGCAGCGGCGCGTTGGGAGTGACATCGACAGTTCGCCACGTAACGCCGCCGTCAAATGTACTCGCTACGTAAAGATGCCAGAGCCCGTTGAAGCTATTGGCCGATTCATCCCCACCGGTGGTCGAGCCGTAAAACGCGATCGCGGCGCGCCCATCCTCACCGGCAACCGCCGCCGGATACGCGATGTTCTTCAACCCGAAGGCTGCTCCCACGTCGTAAATGTTCTGCCACGTTTGGCCCTTGTCCGTCGATGTGGCCACCACTGCGTAGGAACCTCCACTGGCCGAGGCCGGGTCGGTGCCGCCCGACATTCCAAAATAGACACGGCCGCTGTTATCGATCGCCACCGCCGGGTCCTGCAAATTGGAATTGGCGTGTGTAGTGACCGTCCCATTCTGCACCTGCCGGACCGTCCACGTCGCTCCGTTGTCTTCCGAAACAACGACAGACCCCACGCCGCCACAGTTGTTATTCGGCAGGTAGACGGTTCCATCCGGGGCGACTTTGACGTGGCCGTGGAGCCCGCCGCACTGGGTCGTATAGGTTGTCACCGGAGGTCCGAAAGTTGCCCCACCGTCAACGCTGAGCAGACAGAAGGCGGTGACCAGGTCTTGGGAGCAATAATAGACCGCGTTTGGATACGCACCGGGCAACGGCGGCACCGGCGCATGAAATGGGCCGCCGCCGATTGTCTCGTGGTCAATGCCGGAACCGAGCGGCCCTGAGGACGGCGACCAACCATCGGGACCCGGTTGTCCAAGTGGATCGAGTCCATCAGTGTCAGTGAACGAGATCTTGCATGAGGGACTGGTCAGCGTCAGCTCTCCCGCAAAGACGCGTCCGGTTTGCTTGTCGGTGAAACCGATCGGATCAGAATCGACGAACTGCGAGGTCGGCGCGGCACTGTTGTACCATGTTGCTTTCGGCCCTGTGAGCGAACAGGAATCGTCGAACTTCACGAAAAGTGTTTGCAGGTCGGATTGGAAGTTGGTCACTCCGGTATCGGAATCGGGAGACTGCCAGTTGACGCCGATTGACGGTTCCCCGGCGTCATGCCCGAGGTATTCAACCGTGTGCGCGGTCGGTCCCTGGCTGCTGGAGGAAACTTCTACGAGCACGCCCGGCGGCTCAAAATTTTCAAACCCGGTGGCGGGCCCTGTTGCCCGTGGCGCCGGTGGAGGCAACGCGGCGCCCGCGTTGCTCGAGACGACGGCGGCGCTACCGGAATATTGAAAGGCCGCGCTGGCACTGAAGTAAACAACGTGCACGGAAAATTGTCCGGTCCCGGTGGAGGGCTCGTTCGGATCAATATCGACCACTTCAGGCGGCGTGCCCCCGTGAGCCGACGATCCGCTGGGAATGATCGGGCCGGAATTGTCGCCCTTGTGCACGTAAAGGTCGTAGTCGGTCGCGCCGCTCGGATCCGAAGCGCTGATGGTGACGCGCGCTTTCAGGCCGGTCCAATCCGCCGGCGTACCGGACAAGGTGAGCAGATAGGTGTCACAGTTTACGCCTTCGACACACGTGCTCTCATCGGCCGAGCCGCCGCCGGCAGCGGTTCCCACCCAGTTCAATGTCGGCCCCGCTGGACCGAGAGTGCCCGAACCAGGACTGGCTGATTTGACACTGGTGGAGAACGCGACCAGAGCGAGGACCACGCCGCTAAGAATAAAGAGGGTGCCGAGGGTGACTCGGGCTGATTTGGAAGAAGAATTCGTTTTCATACTTGGTTATTCAGGGCCGAATTGCCGCCGACTTTTTGCCGACTTTTAAGGTTTAATCGGAAACAATCGAATGACTGGCCGCATCTGCGGGCATAAACTTTAACGCCCGATCTACGCTTTTGTGGCCGCGATTATCCTTTGAAACGGCGCAAGGCCTTTGCCGCCAGTTTCTTCGACTTGTCCATCTTCACCTCTTCGGCATCAGCGCCGCCGAGATTGATGGAAATAATTGCTTCGCCTTTTAACACATACAGGTTGCCGCCGAAGCGATTTGACAGCCAATAGGCATCGTCTCCGAGCTTCTCGATCCGTCGCGGTGGCACGCCCTCTTCTTCTTCACGCCCGCCTTTTCTTTCGGCCTCTCGCTTTTCTTCCTCCGCGGTCTCGCCGCGATCCTTCTCCGCGTAGCGCTCAAACGTGTGCTTCCAGAATTCGCTCGGCAACCGCTTGCCGGCCTCGGTGGGATGCTTCTGAAAAACCGTCACATTCACCGAGCGACTGAATTCCGCCGCCGTGTAAAAGCATTGCGACATGCGAAAGTCCCCATCGAAGCGCTCGCTGTTTTTCGCTTCCTTGATCGCTGAGCCCTGCACGCTTTCGATTTCCTTTTTCTCAATGAGCGCGCAGGCGTCGAATTTTTTCGGGGCCGGGCTCGGTGACGCGGTGGGTGTGGGAGTGGGTTGAGCGAGGAGCAGGTTCAGGCCCGCGCTCACAGCCAGCGGCGAGAGACACAGCAGAAAAAACGTACGCGGCCGGTTCATCATTTGATCAGCGTGAAGAGGGTGTCATCACCACAATGGCCGCGAGAATGAACACCAGCGCCGCCGAGAACAAGCAATAGCGGCAGTAGGCGTGCAAAATAAACGCCTGCACGATCAACAGCCAAAGCGTGAAAGCGAACATCAACCACACGGTGATATTGAAAAACTGCCGCAAGCGCGCGTAACCAAATCCGGCGAACGTGGCGAAACTGAACGTGCAGAAATATGCCGCCAACCCGAGCGCCGCGACGGGGATGCCGGCGATCCTCGCATAAGTGCTGCCCAGCACCTGAAAACAGTTCGCAGATCCGCCACATACCGCCGTCTCGCCGGTGAGCGCCTGCACGGTCAGATAAGTTGAATCGGCGATGCCGAGCAGCGCGATCAGCGCCGCGATGCTGTAGAAAATTACGTGCGCCCTGGTCGTCTCGCTCATGATTATTTTTTCAACGCCGTCATTTCGTGGCCTTGGAAGCCTTATCGATCCCGGCGCGCAGTCCAGCCGGGTTAAGCTGCGTCGGCGCGACTAACTGCCCGTTGATAAAAATGCTCGGCGTCGTGCTCACTCCCAGCACCACACCTTGTTGCTGGTCGCCCGCCACGCGTCGCTTTACCGGCTCGCTACTCACGTCTTTTTCGAACTGGACCGGGTCCGCGCCGATCGTTCCGGCATACGCTTTGAATAACGGCCGAACATCGGCCGCTTTGCTCCAGATCGATTGCTCCCGATAAAGCACGTCGTGCATTTGCCAAAACTTTCCCTGTAACCCGGCCGCTTCGGCCGCCTGCGCGGCTTCCTGCGCGTGCTTGTGACTGGGCAAGGGAAAGTTGCGAAAGATGACGCAAACTCGGCCGCGATACTCGCGTTCGATTTGGTTGATCGGTTCGGAAAGGTTTGCGCACGGCGGACATTCAAAATCTCCGAATTCCTCCACCACCACCGGTGCGTCCGGGTTGCCGAGAATGTGCGCGAGTTTATCGCCGCGCTTTTCCAGCCCGCGCGCCGTCGTTGCCGCGGGCGCCACCGCCACCCGCCTGGCGCGGTAGAGCATTGTCCCGCAAGCCAGCGTAACGATGCCGACAAGCGCCACGATGATGAAAGGAAGATATCGTCTCATGAAGCCGCTCAGTTGAGGGCGAGAAAATTCAGCGCAACGGGTTACTCGTCAACTCCTGCTGCCGGCGCGCGCCCGCATCCGTTGCTTTGGCAAATGACGAATGTTACCGTCGCCGCTCGTTGATGAGCCGCAATTACAAGGACACGCTCAACCTCCCGCGCACCGATTTTCCCATGAAGGCCGAGCTGGTCGCGCGCGAGCCCGATCTGCTCCAAATGTGGGAAGAAACGCGGCTCTACGAGCAAATTCAAAAGGCCCGGCAAGATCGACAATTGTTCGTGCTGCACGACGGCCCGCCGTTTGCCAATGGCGACGTGCACATGGGCACGGCGCTGAACAAGATCCTCAAGGATTTCGTGGTCAAATCCCAGACCATGCTCGGCAAACGCGCGCCCTATGTGCCGGGATGGGATTGTCACGGATTGCCCATCGAATACAAAGTGGTCAAGGAATCTCGCGAACTCTCGCCGCCCGAGGTCCGTCGCAAATGCGACGCTTTTGCGCGCAAATATGTCGATCTTCAGCGCGAGCAATTCAAACGTCTCGGTGTCTTCGGGGATTGGGACCGGCCGTATCTCACGCTCGATCCCAAATACGAGGCGGAAATTCTCCGCGCCATTGCCGTGTTCGTGGAAAAAGGCCTGGTTTATCGGGCGAAGAAACCGGTCTTCTGGAGCACCGGCGCGCAAACCGCCCTGGCCGAGGCGGAGGTCGAATACCAGGAGCGCGACGACACCGCCGTGTATGTGAAGTTTCCCATCGTCCGCGAATCTGCAGCTGTAGGCGAAGCTGTCAGCTTCCCGCCCGGAACATCCATCGCCATCTGGACAACCACGCCCTGGACGTTGCCCGCCAATCTCGCCATCGCCGTCGACGCCAAGGAACTTTATGTCGTGCAGCAATTCTCGCGTGACGGTGTCACCGAGACACTGCTGCTGGCGGACAAACTCGTGCCCCAATTTTGCGCGAACACAAAATTCGAGCCCACCGGCGAACCGCTCGCTTCGTTTCCCGGCGCGAGCATCGCGAAACTTCACGCACGACACCCGTTTCTCGATCGCTCATCGATTGTGCTGACGGCTGATTTTGTCACCATGGACAGCGGGACGGGCTGTGTGCACATCGCGCCCGGCCACGGCGAAGACGATTACTGGTTGGGCAGAGAAAACGATTTACCCATCCTTTCACCGGTCGATGATCATGGGCGGCTCACCGATGAAGCCGGTCTGCCAAAGCTCACCGGCAAATACGTCTTCGACGCGAACATCGACATCGTCAATTTGTTGCGCGACGCCGGCATGCTGCTGGCCGAGCAAAACTTTCACCACTCCTATCCTTATTGCTGGCGCTCGAAGACGCCGATCATCTTTCGCAACGTCGAGCAATTTTTTATCCGCATCGACGAGCTGCGCGGACCGGCGCTGGAGGCCATTCACCAACACATCCGATGGATCCCCGCCTGGGGCGAAAACCGCATCGCCGGCACCGTCGAATCGCGACCGGACTGGGTGATCTCACGTCAACGCAGCTGGGGCGTGCCGCTGCCGGTGTTTTATTCTGCCGATGGCGAGCCGATCCTTGACGCAAAGATCATTCGAAAACTGGCCGACCTTGTCTCTGACCGCGGCTCGAATGTGTGGTTCGAACTGAGCGATGTCGATCTTGCGGCGCAACTCGGTTTGCCCGAAGGCACCACGCATCGCAGCGATACGATCGATGTCTGGATCGACAGCGGCGTTTCGCACCGGGCCGTTTGCGCGATGCATCCGGAGCTGCGCGACCCGGCCGACATGTATCTGGAAGCAACCGACCAGCATCGCGGCTGGTTTCAATCCTCGCTCATGACCAGCATCGCGCTCAACGATCGCGCGCCCTACAAGACCTGCGTCACCCACGGGTTCGTTGTCGATCTTGACGGCAAAAAAATCTCCAAGTCCGGCACCTACGACAAACCGATGGACGCCGGTCATTTCGTCAATCGTCACGGAGCCGACCTGCTTCGGCTCTGGGCGAGCAGCATCGATTACAGCGACGATGTCCCGTTTTCGGAGGAAATGTTCAGCCGGCTGGGCGACACCTACCGGCGCATTCGCAATACGCTGCGCATTTTGCTGGGCAATCTGTTCGATTTTCCTGTAGCCGGCGGCGCTGACGCCGGGCCGCGGTCAGCGACCGCGGCTACAACGTTAGTTGATCGGTGGATTCTGGAGCGGCTTGACCAGGTGATTGCGGAATGCCGGGCGGCTTATGAAGCGTTCGAGTTTCACAAAGTCTATCATGCGCTCAATCATTTTTGCGCCGTCGATCTGAGCAGTCTCTACATCGACATCACCAAGGACCGGATGTATTGCGACGCGCCGGATTCGCCGCGGCGCCGCGCCACCCAGACGGTGATGGCGGAAATTTTCGATGCGATGTGCCAGTTGGCCGCGCCCATTCTTGCTTTTACGTGTGAAGAAGCGTGGCGACACCGCGGCTCCGGTGCTTCCATTCATCTGGAGGAATTTCCGGCCTCGCGCAATCGCCGATCGGAAGCGAGCACGCAGATAACAGAGCTGTTGCGATTGCGCGCGGTTATCGGCCAGGCAATTGAAAAGGCGCGCCAGGAAAAACTGCTCGGCAACGCGCTGGAGGCGGCGGTTGTTTTGAAAACCGATTCCGACGTGGCCACGAAGATCGACAATGACGAACTGGCGGAATTTTTCATCCTGAGCGATTTGACGATTGAACCGGCCAGGGAAACAAGCGCAGCGGTGACAAAGACGCGCTACGGCAGGTGCGCCCGATGCTGGCGCCACCGGTCGAGCGTCGGCGCGAGCGAGGCACATCCCGAGCTGTGCGACCGGTGCGAGGCCGTGGTCATGTCTCTGGCCAAGAGCGCACCGGCATGAAATTCATTTTCTTTTTGTCGTTGCCGCTCTACGCGCTGGATCAAATCACCAAGCACCTCATCCTCCAGCACATCGACCCGGAGGTGCCGCGCAAAATCGTGCCCGGATTTTTTCACCTCGTAAACATCACCAACACCGGCGCGGCCTTCGGTTCGTTCAAAAACAACAACACTTTCTTTGTCGTCATTTCCTGTGTGGCGTTGCTCTTCGTGGTGGCGCTGCTCGTCCGGCACCGCTCACCCGATGCCTGGCGCGATGTTTCGCTGGGTTTATTGCTCGCCGGGATCCTGGGCAATCTCACCGACCGGCTGCTTTACGGGCATGTCATCGATTTTCTCCTTTTTTATCTGCACGTTCCCTACGCGCATCCCTGGCCGGCGTTCAACGTGGCCGATGCCTGCATCACGGTGGCGGTGTTTTGTTTCGTAGTGCATTCGCTCCGGCAGCACAAAACCCAGACCCGCCCGTAACTGCTGCGGCAACTCACCAGCAGGCGCGCGTTGCGCGGCGCGTGGCGAAGCGGCTACAGTGCGATATGACGGCGTCGCCCATGGAAATGAAGGCGCGGGAGATCGCGGCGCGGTTGCGCGAGCGCGGACACGTTGCCTATTTCGCGGGCGGCTGCGTGCGCGACATCGTGCGTAAGGTCACCCCCAAGGACTTCGACATCGCCACCGATGCGACGCCGGAAGCGGTGCAACAAATGTTTCCACGCACCTATGCGGTCGGCGCGCACTTTGGCGTGATCGTGGTGGTGGAGGGCGATTTTCAATTTGAAGTCGCCACCTTCCGCGCGGACGACGCTTACATCGATGGCCGGCATCCCAGCGCGGTGCGTTATTCGTCGCCGGAAGAGGACGCGAAACGACGCGATTTCACGATCAACGGGATGTTTTACGATCCGGCGACCGAGAAAGTGATCGATTTCGTCGGTGGCCGCGCCGATCTCGACGCCAGGTTGATCCGCGCCATCGGCGAGCCGGCCGAACGTTTTGCGGAAGATCGCTTGCGGATGTTGCGCGCCGTGCGTTTCGCCACGGTCCTTGAATACAAGATCGACAATCGCACGTGGGAGGCGCTCGTCGCCAGCGCCGCCTCGATCAACCAGATCAGCGCCGAGCGGATTCGCGAAGAGCTGGTGCGAATTTTCCTTTCCCCAAATCGCGTGCGTGGCTGGGATTTGCTCGATGAAAGCGGCCTGCTGCGCGCAATTGTGCCCGAAATGGAAACAATGAAAGGTTGCCTGCAGCCCGAGCAATTTCATCCCGAGGGCGACGTGTTCGAGCACACCCGACTGATGTTAAAACTGCTGCCCGAGCAGGTCTCGGCGCCGCTTGTCTTCGCCGTGCTGTTTCATGATATCGGCAAACCGGTCACCGCGTCGGTCGATCAAACCGGCCGGATCCGTTTCAACGAGCACGATCGGATCGGGGCCGAAATGACGCGTGCCATCATGGAGCGATTGCGATTCTCGCGGGCGGAGATCGATGCCACCGTGGAAATGGTGCGCCAGCACATGGTGTTTAAGGACGTGCCGCGAATGCGGGTGGCCAAGCTGAAACGGTTCATGGCCCGACCGACCTTTGACGAGGAACTCGAATTGCACCGGGTAGACTGCGAAAGCAGCCACCGCATGTTGGATAATTATGAGTTTCTCCTGCGCAAACGCGAGGAATTCGCCAACGAACCGATTATCCCGCCGCCACTCGTGCGTGGCGGCGATTTGATCGCGCTCGGATTAAAACCTGGTCCAAAATTCGCCGAAATCCTGGAGGCAGTGGAAACGCGGCAGTTGGAGGGAGCGGTGAAAACGCGCGAGGAAGCGCTGGAGTGGCTGAAGCGCGAATATTCGTTATCGACTGCTCCGGATCGCGAGCCGCGACCCGATCGATAGGTCGCTAATCTAGTTGAGTGTGACCGTGAGCGTCGCTGAGTTGGGCGAGACGACCGTGGTGTGCGTCGCGCATCTGGCCTGGGCCTTGACGCTAAAAGTGCCGGTCTGCCCCCAATTATGGCTGGCCTGCGTCGTACCAACCGCCAGCCAAATCGATTTAGAACCGTCGCCCCAGTCGAACTGATACTGAACTGAATGGCCCAGGTTATCCACTGCGCCCCCGGTCGTATAAGTGTACGTGCCAATGCCTTTGCCGGTCGTCGGTCCACTCGGTTTTGTCGGCGCGGAGACTGTTTCGGGCGCCGTGATCGTCACAGTGAGCGCGGTGGAATAAGCCGAGACAATCGAAGTGTGCGTGGCGCAACGCGCCTGCGCTTTGACCATGTAGCTTCCCCCGGTTGTCCATGTCTTACTCGCGCTCTTGGTCCCGACGGGAAGCCAACCCGAGTTCGTGCCGTTACCCCAGTCGAAGAGGTACTGCACAGAATGACCGGCGTTGTCGACTGCGCTTCCGGTGGTGTAGGTATAACTTACGTTGGTTGACCCGCTGGCGGGCCCGGCGGGCTTGGCCGGCGCGGTCACCGATTCGGCGTTGATTGTGATGGTGGCGCCGACCGAGTAGGCCGAAATGACGGTCGTGTGGGTTGCGCATCTTGCCTGCGCTTTGACGGTGCGAGTCGCGGCGGTCGTCCACGTTTTGCTCGCGCTGGTCGTTCCTACGGCCAGCCAACCCGAAGTTGTGCCGTCGCCCCAATCGAAACAATACTGGACGGAGTGGCCGAAATTATCGACCGCTCCGCCAGTCGAGAAAGTGTAACTGTTGTTAACATAACCGGTGGTCGGTCCGGTCGGCTTGGTCGGTGCCGTGACTGATTCCGCGGGAGTGGGTGTAGGTACCGGACTCGGGGTCGGCGTTGGATTCGGCGTTGGCGACGGTGACGGGTTCGAAGTGACACCGATCTGCACGTTGTCAAAAATGGCGTTGCCGGTGTTGGCAATGCTTAGATTGGTACCGGCTCCAAGCTCCAAGTTCATCGCGGTGACGGAAAGCTGCCGCGGAACGGAGTTGCGCAACGTCCATACGTCTCCGTCGGGGCTCGTTTCAAAGACGACTGAGTCGGTCGACTGGATGTGCCGGATACGCCAGAAATGCTGGACTGCCGGAACGTAGGTCAGGGTGGTTTCAGTGGTGGCGCCGGCGACGACGGCGGCGAAGTGCAGGAGGCTGCCCTCCTTCTGGATCCGGTAATAATTTTGGCTGTCGACGCAAACGGCCAGGTAGGTGTCGGCGTCGCCATCGGTCGTTTGCACGACTTCCACGCTGGCGGCGGCGTTGGTGAGATTGAGAGGCGAAACCGAAACGTAGCCGTTATAGTGGCTTCCATTGCTCTTGATCGGCGTGATCTTGAGCTGCTGGTTTTGTTCGACCGCACTGACGTGCGTGTCCCACGCTCCCGGACCGCCGGGGGGCGAGATGATCCCCAGCTTCCATTTGCTTCCGTCCATCGCGTTGTCGTTAAAATTGTCGGAGAAGGTTACGGTCAGGGGCGGCGCCGTGACGACCGGCCGGGCGCCGACGAAACTGGCGAGCACATTGCGGGTAATTTGCTGAGCTGCCGGACTCCAATAGGAAGGGCGCAAATCCGGTACATTGTAGTCATCCAGGGCCCATTGCCATTGCATCGAGCCGGTGGCGAAAACGGTCGCGCCGCTGTCGGCGGTGTAAACGGTCATATCGGAATACATTGTCGTGCTGGTTGGCAAGCGCAGGCGACTTGGGTCTTCAATCGGGACGACCGGCCCATTACCGAATGTGTAGGATGAATGAGCGACCCGTCCCGTCCCCTCGGGAGCATTGAAGAACATGCAGTCCACCTCGTAACCGAGCAGGCCGGCAAGCCTATCGCCACTGCGCAATCCGGTGTTGGCACAAATCCAATGCGAAGCGTCCTCGATCGTCAGGTCTGTGTTCACCGGATCGGTAACGTACATCACGCCGATGAAAGCGTCTTCCGGCGGCGCAATGGAATTATCGCGCCAGTTCTTGGTGATGAGGTAATCGTTCGATGTATCGCTGTCGGTAGCGTACGGATCCTGCGTGTCGGCACTCGATTTGTAACCAACTTCAGTGCGGTTGGCTGCGCCGGTGCTGTCGTTTTCGAAACGAATCTGCCAGTAGCAGGTATTCGCGCCGAAAAAGCCTAGGCTTACCCCCGCGTCCCGCGCGGCCTCGACATTGTCGCGCATTTGCCACGACCAGTATTCATCGTGTCCGATGGAGAGAAATGCTCTGTGCTTGGGCAGTAAGGTGGCGCCATTGGCATGAGTATCGATGTCGGTGCAGTAGGTCACGTCGTAACCTTCCCGTTCCAGGAAACGCACGACGTTGTATTCCCACGCGGCGCATGAGGTCTCATCGACCGGCGCATTGTTGGTGAGGAATTCTCCTGCCCCGATGCCTGGCGCCGACGCGCTGTTGATGCCCAAACCGTAGGGGCGATTAAATGACACTTTCACCGCCGCAATGCCGTTGCTGCTGTTAAAGGAATAAAGCGACTTTCCGCCCCATGAATTGTACGCCTGAAATGTTGTGACCGACGACTGGACGAGATATTTCGAGGTGCTGGCGTCGTCTCGGACGACAAAAATGATGTAACTTTGCTTGCCGCTGCCGGTGGCAACGAGCTTGGCCAGATAATAACCGCTCGTCCAATCACTGGCCGTCGTCAGCGTATACGATTTCGTCCAGTTGCATTCCACCAATCCGGTCGTCGGCGCTGGTGTTGGTATCGGCTGAACGATCCCTGCGACGGTCACCGGACCGGCTACCTGTCGTCCGCCTGTGCCTCCGTACCATCCCATCCGATAGACGGTGATCGTGAACGAGGAAGCAGTGGTATTAACGTAAAAGTGGATTTGGCCTCCGCGATTCACACTCGTCGCAGAGGCGTAGCCTTCGATCTCCTGATTGGCCGCGGGGTTGGTCAAAATCCATGAGGTGGTGCCCGATTTCGCGTTCTCCACCTGGATCGGGTTTGGCGTCGGTATGGGCGTGGGACTGGGCGTCGGCGTGGGGGTAGGCGGCGGCGTTGGTGTGGGCGTGGGAGTTGGGGTTGGAGTCGGAGTCGGGGTTGGGGTTGGAGTTGGAGTCGGCGTGGGACTTGGAGTCGGCGTGGGCGTCGGTGTCGGAGTCGGCGTGGGCGTGGGAGTTGGCGTCGGTGTGGGACTAGGTGTTGGAGTCGGGGTCGGTGTGGGTGTCGGCGTTGGAGTTACGTCAGCAACTATGTTGAGCGTGCCGCTGGCCGAAGCGCTGCCTGCGGCCAGAATTCGGTAAGTCGTACCCGCGCTGCCGGTGAAACTGACACTCGCCTGCAGTCCCGAGCACTTCGCACCATTGTTATCATTGCAACCATTGGTCACGGGATTAAGCGCGCCGCATCCGCCGGTGTAAACCTGCACGACCGTGTCGAAGCTGCTGCCGCACGTGCTTACCGTCACCGTTCCGCTAATCGCCGGTGTGAAGGTGTACCAAACACCTTTGCCGGCATTGGCCTGACATGTCGGCACGGGATCAGTCGTTGAAGTCGCGTTTGTCGTTACATCTGCTCTCGGCACGCCAGCCGACAAGGCGATTGCCTTGCCACAGCGGTCGTTAACAGGCGTCGGCGTCGGCGTAGGAGTGGGTGTCGGAGTTGGGGTTGGTGTGGGTGTTGGTGTGGGTGTGGGTGTTGGGGTTGGGGTTGGAGTGGGTGTTGGGGTCGGCGTCGGCGTCGGCGTCGGTGTCGGCGTTGGGGTGGGCGTCGGTGTCGGAGTCGGAGTGGGCGTTGGCGTCGGTGTTGGCGTCGGTGTCGGTGTCGGGGTTGGAGTCGGGGTTGGAGTTGGCCTTGGCGTTGGCGTCGGCGTCGGTGTCGGAGTGGGCGTTGGAGTTGGTGTCGGAGTGGGCGTTGGTGTCGGAGTGGGCGTTGGTGTCGGAGTGGGCGTTGGCGTTGGCGTTGGTGTCGGGGTTGGCGTCGGGGTCGGCGTTGGAGTTGGCGTTGGCGTCGGCGTCGGGGTTGGAGTTGGCGTTGGCGTTGGCGTTGGTGTCGGCGTCGGGGTTGGAGTTGGCGTTGGCGTTGGTGTCGGAGTCGCAGTCGGAGTCTCTGTGGGTGTGGGGGTGGGAGTTTCGGTTGGTGTCGGTGTCGGAGTATCTGTCGGCGTCGGTGTCGGAGTTTCCGTCGGTGTGGGTGTTGGAGTTTCCTCCGGGGTCGGCGTTGGCGTTGGTGTTTCCAACGGCGTCGGAGTGGGCGTGGGTGTTTCCAACGGCGTCGGTGTGGGTGTCGGAGTCTCGTCCGGCGTCGGCGTCGGGTCCTGTCCAGCAGCGATGGCCGTAAATATACCCACGACCACCCAAATTCGGAGCAATCCGCGTATCATGTTTAGAGCACGGCTACCCATGGCTGGGACGGCTCCGGGGGGCGCCCATTCTTACAGATTGCCTTTGGCTGTCAATCAAATTGGCCCCCAACCCGCGTCAGGATTTAGATTATGCGACGGTCGGTGGGCGAATGATGTTGCCCGTCGTTCTGGCAACCGCATTTATCTTGAACCAATTCATGATCGCAGACCACAATCGCAGCGAACCAAGATCGGGAGAGTTTGTGTCTGTTCAGATTCAACGCGCCCCGGCGCGCGGGGCGCCACTCGGCGAGCTCAGCCAAATCGAGGATCGGGAGGCGCGGTATGGCACATGAGAGTGAGTTCACGCCGCCCAGCGCGTGGTGCCCCGAACCCCACTTATGGGAGGCAACCGATGCCGACTCGACCGAGCGCGAAGTCACGGAGCTTGTTGCGGCTCTGGTTCGCGCGACAAAGCCACGCCTCGTCCTCGAGACCGGCACGAGCTACGGTTATACTGCCGAAGCGATCGGCCGCGCCCTCCGCGCCAACGGCCGGGGCCGGCTCATAACGCTCGAGCTCGACCCGGCGCTCGCTGCCATTGCCCGCACGCGCTGCCAGAGTTTGCCGGTTGAGGTGCTGGAGGCCGACTCCACAGCGTGGGTGCCGGAGCCGGGCGAGTCGATAGATTTTGCCTGGCTCGACAGTCACATTATTCGGCGCGTTCACGAGCTTGTACGCCTTCGCGCCCGCTTCTCGCCCGGCGCGATCGTGGGCATTCACGACACTGGCCCGCAGCATCCCGTGCACGAGATCATGGGCAAGTTTGAACTGCCCTGGCCGCGCATTCGGTTGCGCACGCCCCGCGGTGTCACCTTCCTTCAAGTCCCGGCCGCGACGCCGTGATCTCGTTCCCTGCTTGATTGACGCCGCTTCGAAATGAAAAGTCGAAGCTCCGATACCGAAACCGCTGATGAGAATCTTGATGATCAGTGCGGAAGGGCCGCCGCTGTTGCGAACCGGTGCGCTCGTGGATGTGCTCGATGCATTGCCGCGCGAACTGCGCGCGCGCGGTCATGAAATCGCGCTCGTTTTACCATTCTATCGTGAGATTCGCGAAAACCTGCAGTTTCGCGAGCAAGATACCGGAGTAACTGTCGATGTTCGCGTCGGCGACCGCGCTTATCTTGCCGAGTACCTGGAGGCTCGCACGGATAACGATGTGCAACTTTTCCTTGTCCGGTGCGATGAATTATTCGACCGGCCGGGCATTTACGGCGAGCACGCCAGGGCCTACGACGACAACTCAGCCCGGTTTATTTTCTTTAGCAAGGCGGCCCTGGAGCTGGCGCGGCGTCTCACCCCCGCGCCCCAGGTTCTTCACCTCCATGATTGGCCGGCCGCTCTCGTCCCGGTGTATGTGCACGCGCATCATTTGCGGTTTCACACCCTTCTCACCATTCATCACCTCGCCGACCAGGGCAGTTTCTGGGGACTCGATTTTCGCCTGACGAATTTGCCGGAGCGTTTCTTCACTCTCCACGGCATCGAGTTTTTCGGCAGAATCAATTTCCTCAAGGGTGGAATTCTTTTTGCCGACAAAATCACCACGGTGAGTGAACACCACCGCCGCGAGATGCAGACGGCACAATTCGGCTGTGATCTGGACGCCGTCCTGCGCGAAAACGCGCACAAGCTCTCTGCCGTCCTGCATGGTGCCAACTACGCGCGTTGGGACCCGCTCAATGATTCGTTTCTTCCGGCCAACTACGGCCCCGATTCATTTTCCGGGAAACAGCGTTGTCGCGACGCGCTGCTCGAGCAATTGCAGCTCGCTCCATCGCCCGCTGGACCTGTCTTCGGCATGGTCACCCGCGTGGTCGAGGAGAAAGGTTTCCAAATTCTGGTCCCCCTTCTCGATCGTCTTCTCTCCGATGATGTGCGTTTGATTATCCTCGGTGAAGGCGAACCGGGCTACGAAACCGCGCTGGCCGTCGCGGCCCGCAAGTTCCCGGCCAAGTTTGCCTATCAACCGCACTACGATGCAAAGCTCGCGCACCTCATCGAAGCCGGAATGGACATTACGCTCATTCCCTCCCGGGTCGAACCGGCCGGCTTGAGCGCGATGTACAGTTTGAAGTACGGCGCGCTGCCGGTGGCGCGCGCCACTGGCGGCATCCAGGACATTATCGAGGATTACGATCCGACGAGCGACACCGGCTACGGCTTTCTCTGCTACGAATATTCCACGGAAGCATTTTGGGACGCGATCAAACGGGCCGTCGAAGTTTTTCGCCAACCAAAGGTCTGGAGCCAATTGGTGCGACGCGCGATGGAGCGCGAGTTTTCCTGGGCCACAGCCATCCAGCGTTACGAAGAACTTTACGCCGAACTCATCGGCGTCGAGCAAACGCCCTCGGTCTGAAAGTCTTCGGGCAACCGCTCCGCGAATAAAGCGGCGGAGCTGCCGTCAAACGTCTGCCATTTCGGCTAACTGAGCGAAACAAATGCAATTGGCCGCCGCTTCTGCTGCAAGATCGACAAGTACTTGCAATCACCCAGGCTTTCCGATTTCCTCGGCCTTCCCGATGGGTGACGCGCTTACTCGCTCGGCGGCAACGTTTAAGCCGCTTCTCCTCGGTTTGTTGCTGACTTTGGCTCAACTCGCCGTCGCGGTTTACCTCCTCGCACCCGAGGGCCCGCTTTCCTATCGCTATTCCACCCTTATTCAGCACGACAGCTATTGGTTCGCCAATATCATCGACCGCGGCTTTCAGACCATCGTGCCGCCGATCGATCACAAGGTGATGGAAGTGTCCAACGTTGCCTTTTTCCCCGCTTATCCCGCCATCGCGGGATTGTTGCGCACCATTTTTCATATCGAGACCGGCAACGCTTTGCTCATCACCGCGCAAGCTGCGGCCTGGGGGTTCTGGACCTACTTCCTACTTTTCTGCGAGCGCTGGAGTTTGTCGGCTTCCTTGCGCTTTTTCGGTGCCTTGTCGATCCTCGCCCATCCGGCGGCATTTTTCCTCATCGCCGCGTATTCCGAGTCGCTCTTTTTAATGGCGCTGGTCGGTTTCATCTATTGGAGCAGCGGCCAAAGGCGCGCCGCCAGGGTGTGGGCGGCGCTCCATGGGATTTTGATGTCGGCCACGCGCATCGTTGGGATCCCGTGTGCCGCGTTCCCCGTCGTGCAGCAACTTGCTTCTCGCGGCTGGAAGGCGCTTCGCCACCCGCGTCAGTGGCCGCGCGCTTATGGCTCCGCTCTCGTCTTGATGGTCGTCGCCACATCGGGCGCGTTCCTCTTTTTCCTTTATTGCCAGTTGCGCTGGGGTCGATGGGACCTTTACATGCTCACCCAGCTCGCCGGTTGGGGAATCATTCCCGATTATCTCGCGGTTTTTAAGCCATCGAGTTACCGCTGGGTCCTTCCGCCTCTCAACGACCCCATCCAGATGAGCCAGATGTCGATGACGGTGGGCGGGCTGCTTTTGGGCGTGATTGTGCTGTGCGAAATTATTCCGGCGGTTCGCCGCCGCACCCACTGGCAGCTTCGTGCAGGCATCTATTTTTGCGCGGCCGTCGTTTATTACATCGCAGTCAGTGGAGTCGCCAGCGTGGAGATGGAAAGCATGATGCGTTACCAGTTTTGCGCGCACGCGTTAATCGTGCTGGCGCTGCTCCATTTTTTGAGCCAGTTTAAAGCGCCGCCGGTTTTAGTGCGGGCATTCGGGATGGCGGCCGTGGCGCTTGGCAGCGTCGCTGGGTTAAGCGTGCAAGGTTGGTATGTCTGGAATTTTACCCGCGGAAACTGGGTCGCTTGAGAGAAATGAAAACAACAGTCGCCATCATCGGAGCCGGCCCGGCGGGTCTCACCGCCGCGTATCTGCTTTCCAAGAACGATGTCGATGTTGTCGTCCTCGAAGCCGATCCGGTTTACGTCGGCGGTATTTCCCGCACCGCGACCTACAAAGGTTTCCATTTCGATATCGGCGGCCACCGGTTTTTCTCGAAATCCAAAGCGGTCGAAGATCTTTGGACCGAGATTTTGCCAAACGACATGCTGCAGCGGCCGCGTTCGTCGCGCATTTTTTACGGCGGGAAATTCTTTAGCTACCCGCTCAAGCCCTTTGAAGCGCTCTTTAAATTGGGAATTTTTAAATCGATTCTTTGCGTCCTCTCCTGGCTCAAGGCGCGGCTGTTTCCAGTCCGCGAGCCCCGCAACTTCGAAGATTGGGTAAGCAATCAATTCGGCCGCCGCCTCTTTAAGATCTTCTTCAAGAGCTACACCGAGAAGGTCTGGGGAATGAATTGCCGGGAAATCTCGGCCGACTGGGCGGCGCAGCGCATCAAAGGTCTCTCGCTCGGCAGCGCAATCAAAAACGCGCTCATCCCGCAGCGTTACAATGGCGACCGCTCGCGTGTGATCAAGACGCTGATCAATTCCTTCCGTTATCCGCGCAAAGGTCCGGGAATGATGTGGGAAGCCTGCGCCGAAAAAGTCAAAGCGATGGGCGGCCAGATTCACATGGGCTGCAAAGTCGTCGGCGCGGCCTACGACGAGGCAAGATCGACATGGACATTGCGCTATCAAGATCGACAAGGTCTCGAGCAGACACTGGAAGCCGAGCACGTCATCTCCTCCGCGCCCATGCGCTCGCTCGTCCGCGGCTTAACGCCGCCCGTCTCCGATCGGACCCGGCGCGCGGCCGACAGCCTCAAGTACCGCGATTTCATCACCGTCATGCTCATCTTGAAAGAGCGAAACAAATTTGCCGATAACTGGATTTACATCCACGACCCGAGCGTCAAAGTCGGTCGGGTCCAGAATTTCAAATCGTGGTCGCCCGAGATGGTGCCCGACCCCGACAAAGCCTGTTACGGCCTGGAATATTTCTGTTTCGAGGGCGACGGCCTGTGGGAATCGCGCGACGAAGATTTGATCGAGCTCGGCAAACGTGAGCTCATCCAGATCGGACTCGCCCACGAAGGCGACGTCGTCGACGGCACAGTCGTGCGCCAGAAAAAAGCTTACCCGGTTTACGACGACGATTACGCGATGCACGTCGCCACCATTCGCCAGGAGATGGAGCAACGTTACCCGAACCTGCACTTGGTGGGCCGTAACGGCATGCATAAATACAACAACCAGGACCACGCCATGATGACGGCGATGTTGTGCGTCGAAAACATTCTCGCCAACACGCGCCTCTACGATCTCTGGCAGGTCAACCAGGACGCCGAATACCACGAGTCCGGCGCCGCGCCCGCCGAGGAACCCGCTGGCAGCTCATTGCGTCTCGTCCCCACCCGCGTCGTCGCCACCCCCGAGCTCGCACCCGAAGCCTAGCGTCTGTAGCGGCGGTCTATGACCGTCGCATTCTGCGTCGGCTCGACACGGTTGGAGCTGCCGCCGTCTCTGGCGGCAGGAATGAAACGCGTTATCGTGGCGCAAATGCGGCAAATCACACTGACGATTTTTGCCTCGTTAATTGTCGATCTTAGCGCGCAGGCCCAGATCGATCGGATCACCGGGAAGAATTTCGCGACTCGCTCGGAAGTCGTCGCACGCCACGGAATGGTTTGCACGAGCGTGCCGCTGGCGACACAAGTCAGCATCGACATTTTGAAACGTGGCGGCAGCGCGGTCGATGCGGCGATTGCCGCGAATGCCGCGCTCGGTTTGATGGAGCCGGTCTCGAACGGAATCGGCGGCGATCTGTTCGCGATCGTTTACAGCGCGAAAGAAAACAAGCTCTACGGCCTCAACGGCAGTGGGCGTTCGCCGTTGGGCTTGAGCTACGAGCAAATGAAAGCCGAGCTCGACAAGCTCGGCCGCAAAACTATTCCGCCGCAGGGAATGTTGCCGATCAGCGTGCCGGGATGCGTCGATGCCTGGGCGGAGCTGCATAAAAAATTCGGCAAACTCAAACTAGGCGACGATCTCGCGCCCGCTATTCGTTATGCGGACGAAGGTTTCCCGGTCAGCGAGTTGATCGCCTATTACTGGAGCTTCGGTCCACGGCTCTACAAAGATTTGCCTGGTGCGTTCGCCGAGACTTACACGACAAACGGACGCACGCCGGCGAAAAGTGACATCTTCAAAAATCCTACGCTGGCGAATACGCTGCGTTTGATCGGCGAGAAAGGACGCGACGCGTTTTATCGCGGCGAAATTGCGGACAAGATCGACAAGTTCATGCGCGAGAACGGCGGATTTTTGCGCAAGGAAGATTTTGAGAAACACACCAGCACCTGGGTCGATCCGGTATCGGTAAACTACCGCGGCTACGACGTGTTTGAGCTGCCGCCAAACGGCCAGGGCATCGCCACGTTGCAGATGCTCAACATTCTCGAAGCCTTCGATCTTGCGAAGATGGGCCGCAATTCGCCCGACACGCTCCACACCATGATCGAGACGAAGAAAATCGTCTGGGCCGATCGTGCGAAGTATTACGCCGACCCGGCGTTCGCAAAAATTCCAGTCAAGCAATTGCTTTCAAAAGAATACGCCGCCGAACGGCGCAAGCTCATCGACCCGAATCACGCCGCGAAAAGTGTAGCTGCCGGTAAGATCGACAACGCCGACACGATTTACATGTGCACGGCCGATGACGAGGGCAACATGGTCTCGCTCATTCAAAGCAACTATCGCGGCATGGGCAGCGGCATCGTCGTGCCCGGACTCGGGTTCATGTTTCAGGATCGCGGCGAATTGTTCTCGTTCGAGCCGGGCCGCGCGAATGCTTACGCGCCGGGCAAACGCCCGTTTCACACCATCATTCCCGGCTTCGTGATGAAGGAGGGCAAACCGTGGGAAGCATTCGGCGTGATGGGCGGCGACATGCAACCGCAGGGGCACGTCCAGGTCCTGACCAACCAGATCGATTTCGGATTGAACGTGCAGGAAGCCGGCGACGCTTCCCGCTGGCATCATGAAGGCGACAACGAACCGACCGGCGAAAAAATGGAGAGCGGCGGTTACGTCGACCTCGAATCCGGCATCCCCGCCGAAACCCAGCGCGAACTAAAAAAACGCGGACACGATGTCCGCGTCGACGTCGGGGGCTACGGCGGCTATCAAGCAATCAAAGTCGAGTGGCACGACGGCACCCGCGTCTACGTCGGCGCCAGCGAATCGCGCAAGGACGGAATGGCCGCGGGGTATTGAAGCAAACGCCGAACGCTCAACGTCGAATGTCCAATGCCGAATTCAGCAAACGCGCGATTGCACCCGCGGCTGTGGTCCGCAAATGGCGACCTTTGATCTGTAGCGGCGGTCTGTGACCGTCGCATTATGGCCTGTGTTGCGCGGCTTAAGGTCGAATTTCGATCGGCGTCCCGTCGGCCGTCACGCGCCAGAGCTCTTCCATCTCTTCGTCCGTCAGCGCGATGCAGCCCGCCGTCCAATCGTGCCAGCGATGGAACGCCCCCATCCAGCCCATCCCATTTCGTATTCCGTGAATCATGATGTCGAACCCGGCGGACACGCCGCGCTCCGCAGCGCGCGCCGTATCTTCGGGCGACGGATAAGAGATGTGCAGCGCGAGATGAAAATTGCTTTGCGGATTCCGGCCGTCGATCGCGTAAACGCCTTCCGGCGTTTTCATGTCGCCCTCCTGCTCTTTTGGCCCAACCGGACTCCGTCCCAGCGCGACTCGGTAGCTCTTCAACTTCTTTCCATTCGCGAAGATCGACAATCGCCGCGCCGCTTTCTCGACGACAATCCGATCGATCGTTGTCCCCGCCGGTAATGGACCCCGCAGGTGATGCGCAAAAAGCCATACCAAAATCACTGACGCAGCCAACGCCGCGCCTGCGAGGACCAGCTGGCGAATCACGAGTCAGTGTCCTTCTTTTGTCATTCCGAGCGAAGTCGAGGAATCTCTTACTGTTCTAAATCGACCCGTCTCCGGACATTCTGCTTGTCCGCTGAACCTCGAACGCGGTAAAAGCGTCGCCGAGCTTCGCCATGAAGATAAGTGATCACATTGTGCGTTTTAAGGAGGTCAACGTTTCAAAAAATATGACCGCACAACTCGACAAGTATCAGGTCGTACCCGGAGAGACAGGCGAATTGACGGTAACGTTCTCTGTTGATACGACCCGGCCGGGCATGCACAAAAGTGGCGTCAGCGTCGAAACCGATGAAGCGCGAGAACTGGACACGCTCGACGTCAAAACTGTGATTCCCGGGCATGCCCGAATCGTAATCCCACAGAACAGTTACAGATTCCTCGACTCCGCTCGGAATGACAATGAGCCTCTGTGCTCTCCGTGTTCTCGAGTGAGCGAAGCGAGCGGGCGGTGAATCTTTACTACTCGAACTCGTGCACCGGCGGGCAGGAGCAGAAGAGGTTGCGATCGCCGTAGACGTTGTCGATACGGGCGACGGCAGGCCAGAATTTGTGGTCGCGTGTCCAGGGCGCGGGGAACGCGGCTTGTTCGCGCGAATAGGGGCGGTCCCATTTGTCGGACGCGATCTGACGCGCAGTGTGCGGCGCGTTTTTGAGCGGGTTGTTTTGTTTGTCGATCTTACCCTTCGCGACTGACTCGATCTCGGCGCGTATCGAGATCATCGCGTCGCAAAAACGGTCGAGCTCTTCTTTCGATTCGCTCTCGGTCGGCTCGATCATCATTGTGCCGGCGACCGGAAACGAAACAGTCGGCGCGTGAAAGCCGTAATCCATCAAACGTTTCGCCACGTCTTCGACTTCGATCCCGGCGCTTTTCCACTGGCGAAGATCGACAATGCACTCGTGCGCGACGAGCCCGCGTTTGCCCTTGAACAAGACAGGGAAATGCGGGTCGAGCCCTTTGGCGATGTAGTTCGCGTTGAGGATCGCGATCTCACTCGCGCGTTTTAGTCCCGCCGCGCCCATCATCCGGATGTACATCCAGGAAATTGTCAAGATGCTGGCGCTTCCATACGGCGCTGCGGCAACAGGACCGACGCTTCCTGTCATTCCGAGCGAAGTCGAGGAATCGGGTGTAATGGGCGCCCCTTTTTCCCGATCCTTCGACTTCGCTGCGCTCCGCTCAGGATGACCGGCAGAGTGGAACGACGGTATTCCCGGCAAAAACGGAACCAAATGTTCGGCCACACCGATCGGCCCCACGCCCGGCCCACCGCCGCCGTGGGGAATGCAAAAGGTCTTGTGCAAGTTCAAATGGCAAACGTCTGCGCCATAATCGCCGGGGCGACACAGGCCGCATTGCGCGTTCATGTTCGCGCCGTCCATGTAAACCTGGCCGCCGTGCGCGTGTACGATCTCGCAAATCTCGCGGATGGTCGGCTCGAACACGCCGTGCGTGCTCGGGTAGGTGACCATGAGCGCGGCCAGATCGCGCGCGTGCGTGTCCGCTTTCGCGCGCAAATCGGCAAGATCGACATCGCCATCTTTTAACGTCGCGACCGGCACGACTTTGAGCCCTGCCATGACCGCGCTGGCCGGGTTCGTCCCGTGGGCTGACGTTGGAATGAGGCAAACACTGCGACGCGCTTCGCCGCGCGACGCGTGATATTCGCGGATCGCGAGCAACCCCGCGAACTCGCCTTGCGATCCGGCATTTGGTTGTAACGAAACCGCAGCGAAGCCGGAAATTTCCGCAAGCCATTGTTCCAATTGCCGGCACATGTCGGTGTAGCCGCGCGTCTGATCGACCGGTGCGAATGGATGGACGTGCGCGAACTCCGGCCAGGAGATTGGAAACATTTCCGCGGTCGCGTTCAGCTTCATCGTGCACGAGCCGAGCGGGATCATCGAAGTCGTGAGGGAGAGATCGCGCGACTCGAGCCGCTTCAAGTAACGCAGCATCTCCGTCTCGGTGTCGTGCGTGTTGAAGATCGGATGGGTGAGAAAGTCGGAATGGCGTAGAAAGCGGCGGAGCACGGACGTCTCGTCTGTGCGGCCAATGGGCATCTTGCCCGTTGAATCGTCAGGCGAGACGCCTGACGGCCGCACAGCCGGGACGGCCGTGCCCCGATCGGCCATCTCGCGGACGTGGGTACCGCGGAAGATCGACATCAGCAGCTCGATGTCTTTTGGGGTCGTCGTTTCATCGAGGGAAAGGCCGACTGCGTTGTCACCGAACGCGCGCAGATTGACCTCGTATTTCGCCGCGTGCTCAATGAGCGTTGCGCTGGATTCCAATTCCACTCGGATCGTGTCGAAGAAGTTTTCGTGCGCGATTTTGAAGCCGAGCGTGCGCAAACCGTCGGCGAGCTGGCTGCTTAGGCGGTGAACGCGCTCGGCGATGGCGCGCAAGCCGCGCGGGCCGTGATAAACCGCGTACATCGAAGCGATCACGGCGAGAAGGACCTGGGCCGTGCAGATATTGCTGGTGGCTTTGTCGCGCCGGATGTGTTGCTCGCGGGTTTGCAACGCGAGCCGGTAAGCGGGTCGGCCTTCGGCATCATGCGATACGCCGACGAGCCGACCGGGCATGTGCCGTTTGTGCTGATCGCGCGTGGCGAAATAGGCCGCGTGCGGTCCGCCGAATCCAAGCGGCACGCCGAAGCGCTGGGTATTGCCGACAGCGACATCGGCGCCGAATTCACCCGGCGGTTTCAGCAAGGTGAGCGCGAGAATATCGGCGGCGACAACAACGAGTGCGCCGGCGTCATGCGCTTGCCTGATGAATTCGGCGTAATCGTAAATCGCGCCGTCGGTCGCGGGATATTGGACGAGCGCGCCGAAAACTGTGTCGTCAAATTTGAAGCGCTCGTAACTATCGATCTTGACATCGATGCCGAGCGGTTTCGCGCGGGTTTGGATGACTTCGATCGTTTGCGGATGACAACTGTCCGCGACGAAGAACGTTTTGCGATTTGGAACAGATGCGTGACAAAGCGCCATCGCTTCGGCGGCGGCGGTGGCTTCGTCGAGGAGCGAGGCGTTAGCGATGTCGAGCTTGGTAAGATCGACAATCATGGTTTGGAAATTGAGGAGCGCTTCGAGCCGGCCTTGGGCGATCTCGGCCTGGTACGGCGTGTAAGCGGTATACCAACCGGGGTTCTCGAGAATGTTCCGCTGGATCACGGGCGGCGTGACGCAACCGGAGTAGCCGGCGCCGATAAACGATTTGGCGAGCTTGTTTTGTTTCGAGATCGCGCGCAGCTCGGCCAGCGCTTCGGCTTCGGATTTCGCTTCCGGCAGATTGAGTTGTCGATCTAAGCGGATGTTTTTTGGAACGGTCGCGTCGATGAGCGCGTCGAGATTGTCGAAGCCGAGCTCACGCAGCATTTCGTGCGCTTCATCCTCATTGACGCCGATGTGACGGCGCGCGAACGAATCGATGTCGTCGTTTTGGCCGCGCGTTTGCATTTCGACAGACTACGAAACGCGCACTGCGCTTCAAGCGTGCGGAAGAGTAGTGCGACGGTCATAGACCGCCGCTACAGATTAGTCGTGGATTTGGATGCCGCGGGATTTCAACTGAGCGCGGACTTCGGCGACGTGGTCGGCGTTTCGGGTTTCGACGGTGCAAAGAACGTTGACGGTGGAAACATCGGCGCTGCCGAAGGCGCGCTCGTGCACGACTTGCTTGATGCTCGCGCCGGTGGCGGCAATTTCGCGGGCGAGATCGGCGAGACCGCCGGGACGATCGCTGATCACGGCTGTGAACCGGCAAAGGCGCCCATCGGCGACGAGGCCGCGCTCGATCACGCGGCTGAGAATATTGGGGTCGATATTGCCGCCGCAAAGAAGGAGCACGCATTTTTTGCCGGCGAACTGTTTGAGTTTGCCGGACATGGCAGCGGCGAGAGGCGTGGCGGCGGCGCCTTCCACGACTGATTTTTCCAACTCGACCAATCGAAGAATGGCGAGCGCGATCTCTTCCTCGGTGACCGTGATGGCAAGATCGACATGATCGCGCGCGACGGCGAAAGCGTTATCGCCGACCTGCGGAATGGCAAGGCCGTCGGCGAGCGTCGGGCGCATGGCAATCGGCGTCGGCTTGCCGGATTGCAATGCGGCGGAAAAGCTGGCGACGTTTTCTGCTTCGACAGCGATGATTTTTGTCTGCGACCGGAGATTTTTCACCGCAAATGAGACTCCTGCGATCAAGCCGGCGCCGCCGACCGGCACGATGATAAGATCGACATCGGGGACTTGCTCGATGATTTCGAGTCCCATCGTTCCCTGGCCGGCAATGATCGCGGGATCATCGTAGCCGTGGATGTAAGCGAGGCCTTTCTCCCGCGCGATATCGTCCGCGTGCTCTTTTGCTTCGGCGAAATCGGTGCCGTGCAGAACGACATTCGCCCCGATTTTCTGACAGGTGCTCACTTTAATTAGCGGCGCGAATTGCGGCATGACCACGGTGGCGGGAATGCCAAGCAGTTTGCCTTGATAAGCAAGGGCCTGGGCATGATTGCCGGCCGAGGCGGCGATGACGCCGCGTTTTTTTTGCTCGTCTGAAAGCTGAACGAGCGCGTTGCGCGCGCCGCGTTCCTTAAAGCTGCCGGTGCGCTGCAAGTTGTCGAGCTTGCAGTAAATTTCCATGCCGGTGATCTCGCTGAGCGCAATCGAGGGCGGACAAGGAGAATAAAAAACGGCTCCTGCGATTCGCTCGCGGGCGGTTTGAATATCGTGCAGTGTGACCACCGAAAACATCATCGCGCAATGCGCAGCAAGCTCCAGCGCGAAGCTCAGCGCACATGTCGCTCCGATGGAGCTTGGCCAGTTTTGGCGGCCGTAGAGCTATAAACATGTCGCTCCTGCCCGGAGCTCCAGCGCAGGAAGGTCGGCCATGTTTATGGAAGCGAGTTTGCAGGGCGTGAAGCTACAAACACATCGCTCCTATTGAAACTTCAGCGCCGGAGGCGCGGCATGTTTATAGTTTCTCCCGCACGCATCATGGAGAGCTCCGTTAGGAGCGACATGAACTGCTCAGGCGTCGAGAACGTGGCGGACGGTTTGGGCGAGTTGCTCCGGGTCGAATGGTTTGGGCAGGAAGAACATATCGTCGCCGACTTTTTCGCCTGGGTGAAGCGAGTCGGAGAGATAACCCGAGACAAAGAGGACCTTGGTGCCGGGGCTCACTTTGCGCAGCCAATCGGCGAAAGAACGACCACTCATCTGCGGCATGACCAGATCGGTGAGCAAGAGGTCGACGTGACGGCCGATGCTTTCCTTGATCAGTCGCTGCGCGTCATCGCCATTGGCCGCTTCGATGACTTGATAGCCGAGGTTGCGAAGAACGCGGATGGACATGTGGCGCACGCTGATGTCGTCTTCGAGGACGAGAATCGTCTCGGTGCCAACGGGCAATTGTTTAGAGCTCGGCTTTTTGTAGGCCGGCGGCGGAGCCGACACTCTTGGCAAATAAATTTGAACGGTGGTTCCTTTGTCCGGCTCGCTTTCGACGCGAAGATGGCCGCCGCTTTGATGCACGATGCCGTAGCTGGTGGCGAGGCCAAGGCCGCTGCGTTTCTCTTTCGTAGTAAAAAATGGTTCGAAGAGGTGCGCTTTTACTTCACCGCTCATCCCGATGCCGGTATCGGTAACGCTGATCACGACGTATTCGCCGGGAACACAATGGGCGCAGCTGAAAACGGATTCGGCTTCGGGGCCAAGATCGACAGTGGAAGTTTGGACGGTCAGCTTTCCACCGGTGGGCATGGCATCGCGAGCATTGACGGCGAGGTTAAGGATGATCTGGGTGAGCTGGGCGGGATCGACCTTGACGTAAGCGGGATCGTTTTCGTCGTGGAGATGACAGAGGACGTGAATGTTTTCCCCGAGCAGACGAAGGAGCGAGCGTTCGAGATTTATCACTACCGAATTGAGCTCGACGACGCGCGGCTCCAGCGCCTGGCGGCGGCTAAAAGCAAGCAGATGTCCGGTGATAACGGACGCGCGCGTGGCGGCGTTGCGAATCTCGGCAACGTGATTGGCAAGGGTGCCGCGGCGACTGATTTCCGAGAGAATGAGGTCGCTGTAGCCGAGGATGGTAGTGAGAACATTACTGAAATCGTGGGCCACACCGCCGGCGAGCTGGCCGAAGGCTTCCATTCTTTGCGAGCGACAAAGTTGGTCGCGTAATTGTTTGCGCGCGGTGATGTCCATGAGGGAACCGACGAAACGAACGGCCTGTCTCCGGTCGTCGCGCAGGATGACCGCCCGTTCCAGCAACGACAGATAGGTTCCGTCGGCGCGACGAAAGCGATATTCACCGCTCCAATGCTCGACGTCGGCGGCCAGCGCGTCGGCGATGCTGGTGACCACCGCGGAAAGGTCTTCGGGATGCACCTGTTCCCGCCAGAAGGCGATCTCTTCCGGTGTGGAAGAGTTTGCCGCGCCCGCATCGGGACCGCCCGGCAGGGAATAACCAAGGAGACTGTCGAGACCCTGCGGCCAGGAGAGCCGACCGGTCTTTACATCCCAATCCCGAACTGCATCGTTCGTAGCCCGGGCAACGATCTGAAGATCTTGCGCGCTCGGCTGCGGATTATTTTGAAGTAATGGCTCATGTTTAATTGGATCAAAGCTGTGAGGTTGGACGGGAGGGATGTGGGCTGGTGGCGTGGCATGTCCCTGTAACTGATCCCCGGTAGCCAATTGCATGTGTCACGACGCTGGAAACCGCGCGTTGAAGAGCTATTTCCATGCCTTGGCAAATGAGCGGTTCTGCATCGTGAATTGGAGCAATCAGTGGGAAAATCATGCTTCGTAAAATTGGAAGCCGCGCTTGCGAAACGGCGGTTCGCCGGTTCGCGTCGCCCTCGTTAATCGTCAGCTGGTCCAGCGGCGGGCGGAGCCGGCTGCATCGCGATGCGCGAGCGGTCCGAACCGCCAAGATCGGAACCGGCGCGGGTGAGGCGGCTGGTTTTCTCAACGTGAAAGGAGAGCCTCATGTATTTCGCTCCGGTTCCGAGCAGCGAAAGGTTGAAGAGTCGCTTGTGGGAGAAGGGCACGATTCCATCGACCGAGACCCAGCCCGGACTGTCCGCTTTGAGGCGCGAAGCAGCGATGGCGATGTTGAACTCGCCCGAGGCAGCGGCGTTCAAGTTGACGAACGTGAATCGGTCGAGAGCTGCCGCTTTCGGCACGGGAATAATGAAGATTGTGTCGCCCTCCGGCAGGTCGCAGCTGATGGTGTTGTCGGTAGTTGAAAATGCCGGCGATTGCGAAGCAGACGTTCTGTCGCTGACGACAGCAATCATCCGACCGTCCGGGGCGATGCAATCGATTTGTCCGGCCAATGCGCGCTCGCTCGAGCTGGCGAGCTCGGCGGAGGGTGCGGCATCGGTAAAGAGCGGGGCAAGCGAGACAATGCCGAGGACCGCGCTGGCCAGGCACAACTGCGCGGCGCTGTGGCTTCTCTGGCGGAATGAAAAAGGGTTCATGGCGCCAGAATTTGGAGCTTAAAACGGGCCAGAGTTGCAGCAGTTTTAGCGCTGCGTGTGTCGCAGCGGTGCTCGTCAACGCGCAGAAAACGAACAAACCAAATCTTTTGCCGGATTTCGCTTGCCTGCCGCGACCGATAAAGTGTAAAAAGGTCGGCACAAACAGCAAAAACCAACATCCAAACACCGCCTCAGTGAGAACGACCGCTTCCGATGGAGCGGCCGCAGTTGTCTGGCGGTGGCCCAACCCGATTCAGTGCTATTTCAAGTCACGAAACCTTAACCCGCCCCGACCTCTTATGAGCCACGCCCTTTCTCCTTGCCAGCGCGCGCCTTCTCGCAGATGGACCGCGCTTGTTTTTACCCTCTCGCTCTTGTGCTCCGCGTCCGCTTTATTCGCGCAGGACGCGATCCGGCCGTCCCTGGCCGGCGAGGCGGCAGCGGAAGCGCGGCGGCAGGATGTCGACCGGATTCCTTATAACCTGCTCCTCGGCCCGATTCGCTTTCGTGTCAGTGCCACCGTGGGCGTCGAGTACAACAGCAACATCAACTACGCGGAGGTCAACGAGCAGGATGACGTGATCATCATGCCGAATGTGACCATCGACGCGATCTGGCCGATGACGCAGTTAAACACGCTGCGCCTCGACCTCGGCATCGGCTACCGGTTTTATCTCGATCACTCGGAAAACAATACCAATGCCATCCTGCTCGCGCCCAACTCGCAGATCGCCTTCGACATTTTTGTCGGCGATTTTCGCATCAACATCCACGACCGGATGTCGCTGCAGCAAGACCCGATCGCCCAGGGAGCGTTGAGCAATGTCGCCGACTACGGACGCTTTGAAAACACGGCCGGTATCTCTGTCCTTTGGGACTTGAACCAGGCGCTGGTTTCGTTCGGTTACGACCACTACAACTTCGTCTCCATCACCGATCAATTCGATTACCTCAACCGCAATTCGGAGATCGTCTTTGCGTCGATTGATTTTCTGCTCAGCCCGACGATCGGCATCGGCCCGGAGGCGAACGCCGTCTGGACGAATTACGACAAAATGGTGCTCAACGATAATGAGGATTACAGCGTCGGCGGCTTTATCGAGGCGCAAATCACCAGCAACCTGCGAGTGCGGGCGGCGGGGGGTTATCAGTGGATCGATTTCGACCGCGACTTTGTCGATTTCTTCGGTTTCATGGCCCGCGACCGCGGAGAGCTCTCGGATTATTACGTCAACGGTTTGATCGGTCACCGCATCAATTCCGCCATTCGCCAAACCCTGGCGGCTGGTCACGAAGCCCAGCTCGGCGTCAACTCGAATTACATCTCCCTCAACTACGTGCGCCACACTCTCACACTCAACGTCATTCGCGGCACGCTTCTTTCTACAGAGTTCTTTTTCGAGGATGCAGATGAATCGGGCGGCTTTATCGACGAGGAATTTCAACGCTGGGGCGCGGCGGTCGCGCTCGGTTATCAACTGACACCGCACATTACCTTGGGCTTACGATATCAATTTACACAGAAGGATTCGGACGTGCCGCTGCGCGATTACGATCAGCACCGCGTCTCGCTGGATGGGACTTACAGCTTCTAAAGGGATGAAGAGCGATGGCAGCTAGATTGCGTGTTTATGCACTGATTTTTGCTGCAATCGTTTGGGTTTCCCCGCCAGGACGCGCGCAAGATTCCGCCAGCCCTGTTCCCACGATTGTCCAGCCGCCCCCGGCTGTGGATACCGGCCCACCGGCCACCTCCACCGTCATGCGCACCAATTCCATGGATGTGCTCGACGATAAAAAGAAGCTCGGCCGCAACGATTACGTCAGCTTCCGGGTAGTGGAAGATCGAGATAACGAGTCGCAGCGCCTGCGTGTCAACGACAGCGGCGAGCTGGAGGTGCCCTATATCGGACTCGTTCCGGCCGAAGGCAAGACATGCAAGGAACTCGCCCACCGCATCAAAGGCGCTCTCGAAAAAGAATATTACTATCACGCCACCGTCATTCTCGCGGTCGATCGCGTCAGCGAGAAGTCGCGCGGCCGCATCTACGTTTACGGATCCGTCAGGGCCCAGGGACCGGAAGAGATTCCCCCCAATGAAACTTTCACCGTGAGCAAAGCCATTATTCGCGCGGGCGGGTTCGGTGATTTCGCGAACAAGCGCAAGGTCAAAGTGACGCGCAAAGACGGCAACGACTTCACCGTCGATCTCAAACGGGTGATCGAAGAGGGTCACACCGAAGAAGATCTCGTGCTCGAGCCGGACGATCAGGTCTACGTCCCGCAACGGCTCATCAACATGTAACATGGAAGCGCTCCCCGCCGAAAGATTCCACCCCGGTTCCTGGTCGACCGCGCTCATTACCCGTCTCCACCGCTACAAGGCGCTGCTGCTCCGCCGCTGGTGGATTCCCGTCTTTACCATCTGCCTCGGCCTTTTCATCGAGGCCTGGCTCATTTACCAGACGCCGCCCTCGTTCCTGTCCATGAGCAAAATGATGCTCGGCGGCAAATTGAACATCGCCCAGAGCGCAGTTTACAGCGAGGACAGTGTCAACTTTTACGGCACGCAGATTCAGCTAATGCAAAGCGCCCAGGTCAAACAGGGTGCCGAACAGCTCGTCCGCGCAACCCGTCCGGACATGGCGCCGGTGCCGGTTGAGATCACCGTGGCGCAAAAGCCGCGCACGTCGATCTTCGATCTACAGGCGATCGGACGCACGCCGGACTACACCCAGGCGTATCTCAATGCGGTCATGCAAAAGTATCTCGATTTCCGTCGAGGTATGCGCGAGGGCCAGGGCCAGACCGTCATCACCGGGATCACCGAACAGCTCATCCAGACCGAGAAAGATCTGCGCACCGCTGAGGACGAGATGCTCGAGTTCCAAAAGCAAAACAACATCGGCTTCATTCAGGAGGAGGGAAACAGCGCCGCCGCCTACCTCGTCAAACTCAATCGCGAATACGCCAGTCTCAAGACCGAATACGATCTGCTTAATCTGCTCGATCTCGATCAAAACCTCGACCGGGCTCAACTAAAACCGGACGCGACCATCGGCCAAAACACCGAAGAGGGCATGCCCTTCGCGGGAGTGGGCCCGGCAGGCGATTACCTCAAAGCCAAACAGCAGCTCCAATTGCTCAAGGCCGAGCGCGACACCCTCGCCAAGGACCTGCGCCCCAAGCATCCCAAGATCATCAAATACAACGACGAAATCGCGAAGCAGGAGAAACTGATCGATCTCTTCCGCGAAGATTCGATCGAGAAACTCAAGACCCGCCGCGAATCGATCGGCAAACAAATGGAAAACCTCCGCGCCAACATCAAGGAATGGGAAGCGAAAGCGCTCGATCTCAGCCAGCGCCTCGCCCAGTTCAATCGCGTTAAAGGCAAGGTCGATCGGCTCAAGACGCTTTACGATCGACTCACCAATAACCTCAAGGAAGTCGACGTCTCGCAGGTCGTCGATACCGGCGATCAGGTCTCGATCATGGAACCGGCCACGCCGCCGGTTTCAGTGCGGCCCGGCCTGATCAAAAGCCTCCTCATCGGCCTCGGCGGCGGCCTGCTCGTCGGCATCGCCATTCTTATCCTGCTCGACCGCATCGACGACCGCATGGCGTCGTTCAGCGAGTTCCAGCATCATTTCTCCGAAAATGTCCTCGGCCAGATTCCCAAGGACAAAACCCCCGGCAGCGTCGCCCTGCTCGAGCCCGAGGATGCTCGCCACGTCTTTGCCGAATCCTACCGCAACGTCCGCTCCTCGATCTTCTTCATGCCCTACGAAGGGCCGCGGCCCAAAACCCTGCTCATTACCAGCGCCGTCCCGAACGAAGGCAAGTCCACCGTCGCCTCCAATCTGGCCATTACCATGGCACTCTCCGGCGCTTCCACTTTGCTCATCGACGGCGACCTGCGCCGCGGCGCGCTGCGCGAGAATTTCGGCGTCTCTTCGAAAATCGGTTTCTCCGAGATTCTCAAACAGGAGGTGAACTGGCGTGAGGTCGTCGTGCCCACCTCGTACGCGAATCTCTTCCTCTTGCCGCGCGGCAAGATTTTGGCGCAGCCGAGCGAACATCTCCTGCGCGAATCGACCGACACCATTCTCAAGGAGATTTACGGATACTACGATTACATCGTCATCGACAGTCCACCGGTTCTCGCCGCCGACGATACCACCAGTCTCGCGCCCAAGATCGATGCCACTCTTTTCGTCGTGCGGCTCTCCCACACCTCCGCGCGCCTGACCCGAAAAGCTCTCCAGCTCCTTTACGATCGCCAGGTCAACGTCCCCGGCGTCATTCTCAACTTCGTCGATACCTCTCTGCCCGAGTATTACTACTACCAATACTCCGAGTACTACAACCTCCCGACCTCAGGCCCGGAGGCCGACGGTGCTCCCGCCCCGCGCGAACATCCGAAGCCAGTCCAGACTTCGTAAATTCGAACGCGCTCTGTAGCGGCCCCGAAAGCATTCGGGGTCGCACTATTTGGCGCCGACCTGTTTAGATCGACATCTTCCTTTTTCGCGCTGAAGATTCGCGCGGAAGCGCTGCTGGCATCCGGCTGGCTCATTGCGCTTTGAAGCCGATGGCGCTGTGGAATTTCTTCAGTCCGATCTTGCCCTTCCTTGATGAAGGCGCGCGGCCGGCCTTTCGCCGCGTGTTCGAGCAGGCCAGGATCGTCGGCAATTTCGCGATCGTGCAGGGCATCGTGCAGATCATTGGATTCTGCAGCGGGATCCTGATCGTGCGCACGCTCGAGCAGCGCGATTACGCCTGGTTCACCATTGCCAACACGATGCAGGGAACGCTCAACGTGCTGGCCGATATCGGCATCAGCGTCGGTCTACTCTCCATCGGCGGACGCGTCTGGCAGGATCGACATCGCTTCGGGCAGCTGGTTAATACTGGGCTGCGGCTGCGCAAAACGTTCGGCGCCATTGTCGTTACCATCGCCGTGCCCATTTTGTATTTCCTCCTCGTTCGCAACCGCGCTCCGTCGTCCTACGCCGCCGGCCTTATCGTGCTGGTTGTTGTTGCACTCTTGTTCCAATTGTCCGTCAACGTCCTGAGCGTGGTCCCGCGGTTGCGCTCCGACATCGTTCGCATCCAGACGATCGATTTCACCGCGGCGATCGCGCGGTTGCTGGCCCTGCTCGCCCTGGCCTATTTTTTTCTGAACGCGGCCACGGCGCTCGCCGTCGCCGCCGGTGCATCGCTTCTCCAGTTCATCCTCCTGCGCAGCTACGCCTCGACGGTCATCGATTTCGGCGCGCCGGACAATGCGGAAGACCGCAGCGCCATGCTCGGGTTCGTCCGCAAATTGGCCGCGAACGCGATTTTCTTTTCCCTGCAGGGACAGATCACGGTTTTTCTCATCAGCTTGTTTGCCCGGGAGGCGAGCTCGATCGCGGAAGTGGGGGCGCTGGGCAGACTGGCCATGATCTTCACGGTTTTGGGCAACGTTTTGACCAATGTGTTTGTGCCGGCGTTCGCCCGCGCGCAAAGCGCGCGCAAACTAGGCTGGCTCTACGTGGCGATCGCCGGCGGCGTGATTGCATTTGGAGGGATCGTTCTCGCCGCCGCCGCGATTTTTCCGCAGCAATTTCTCTTTGTCCTGGGAAACAAATACACGCATCTCCACCGCGAACTCCTCCTCATTGTCGCCGCGGCGGTGGCTTCGTCGGCTGCGGCGGCCTTGTGGTCGCTCAATGCGGCGCGCGCCTGGGTCGCCGGCTCCTGGCTTTACATCCCGCTCACCCTTGCCACGCAGGTCGCGCTCATCCCGTTCGTCGATTTCTCCAGCGTCGCCGGCGTGCTCATTTTCAATCTGCTTTCCGCCGTACCAAACCTGGTTCTTAATCTGGCGATGAGCTACGTCGGTTTTCGCCGTGACCAGCCGGTCACGGAGTGAATGAACCTGCCTTATCATTTGGCGCGGTGGGAGGGACGAATCGTTCGCCGGGTTTATCGCGCAATCCTTCCGGTGATCGCGAAAAGGGACGTGTGTCGCGAGTATGACGTCTCGTTCGAAGTCTGCGCTTATTCGGGTGAGGCCACTTTACCGGAACAGGTCGCTTCAGTGCGCTCTTTCCTTACTCACGTCGGAAGACCGAGGCGCTTCACGATTTTCTCCGATGGCTCCTACACACGTCGCAGTATCCGGTTGCTCGAACGAATTCATCCCACCGTTCGTGTCTCCGCCGCGTTGCCTTCATTACCCCCGGGATTACCGGAGCAACTGGGCCCATATTTGACCACCCATCCCACCGGCAAACAGCTGCTTATCATCATGTCGTTGCCACGGGATTGTCCCGCCCTCTACGCCGATTCCGATGTCTTGTTTTTCCCTGGCGCGACGGATTTGATCCAGCTCGCCCAAACCCGCGACGTGCCGGCGTTTTATCTGGCCGATTATCAATTCTCCGGCGATGAGCGCCTCCTTGCCGGCTCGGCGGAAAAAGAAAGACCCGTCAATACCGGCTTGCTGCTGTTGTTTCAAAAAATTGACTGGTCGCTGGGCATCGAGCGCCTGTTGCAACTGAAAGCGGCGCCCACTTTTTTCACCAATCAAACAATTGTTCATTTGTGCATGCACGCCAATGGCGCCCGCTCGTTTGATCCCCACAAGTATGTCCTGCAAGTGGACGATCAGTTTGGTTATTGCGATCGCCACGCCGGCGGCTCTCTTGCCCTGCGTCATTACGTGAACCCGGTTCGACATAAATTTTGGAGAAGCTTTCGGTTCTGATTAAAGGGCTCGGCGCGCTCCATGGATAAAACACTTCGCATTTTGATCATTGTCGATCTTGCCTGGGATGCGCGCCTTGGCGCAGTCCGCGTTTTCATGGGCCTGGCTGATGCCTGGCGCGCCGCCGGTCACACCGTCGAAAAGTATTGCCTCAGTGACGCTTTCCCATCGCCGGCCAGATCGCGCATCGCATCGCTGTTCCGCCAGCTCGTTTTCCCATGGAAAGCTGCGGCGTTCCTCCGCGCAAACCGCGGCCGCTTCGATGTGATCGACGCTTTGCTCGGCACACTGCCCTTTTCAAAACGACGCCTCCACTTTGATGGATTAGTCGTTGCGCGCTCGATCGGCTTTTATCAGCTCTATCCCGATTTCGAACTGCCGCGCCCGCAACACCGCGGCAGGTTGGCGGGCCGCGTTTTTTATCCCTTTTTCGACAGGACATTGTCCAACCGCACCAGGCGCGCCCTGCGTAATTGCGATTTGCTCAACCTGCCGAACGAAGAAGAGCTGCGCTCAATCCGGGGAACGATTGGCCCCGCCAAGGCGGCGCTGGTCCAGCCCTACGGGCTCGCCGCCGAACGCCGCGCTGAATTGATCGAGGCGGCACAACCGGCCGCGACCCGGCTGGCCAACAGAAAAATCAGCTTTATCGGGATGTGGAGCGCGCGCAAAGGCGCAAACGACTGGCGAAAAATTATTCGCCGGGTGCGCGCCACCGTGCCGGACGCACGCTTTCTTTTTCTCGGCACATTGGTGGAAGATCGACAAGTGCTCAACGATCTCGCTTTGGAACGCACCGATTTTATCCAGCTCGTCCCGGAATATCGACCCGAGGAATTGCCGCGGCTCCTGGCCGATTCCACCGTGGGCGCCTTTCCCAGTTACGCTGAAGCCTTCGGCTTTGGAGTACTCGAACAATTGGCCGCCGGGATTCCATGCGTCGCCTATGACGCGGCTGGGCCGCGGATGATTCTGCAAAACGATTTGCCCGACCTGCTCGTGCCGGTCAGCGATTTCGAGAAACTGGCCGCCGCGATTGTGCGCGTCCTGCAGAGTGATCAGCGCGACTATGAGGAATTGTCGAGTAAGAGCGCGGAGACGGCCGCGCGGTTCGACTGGTCGACCATCGCCGACGACACCGCTGAGTTCTACGGCGCGCGCCTTGCGAACAGGAGCACGCGATGACGACACTTTTGCAGATCGTCCCGCGCGCGCCGGGCAGCTTTGATGGCGTGGGCGATTACGCGCTGGGCCTGGCGAAAGCACTGGCCGCGCACCACGGTTACGAGACGATCTTCGCCGCCGCCACACCGACTGCTGTCACCGCACGAGAACAGTTTCCCGTCGTGCCCGGGCTCGATTTTGCGCTCGACGCGAGCGCCTCCTACGACCATCTCGTGCTGCATTACGCCAACTACGGCTACCAATCGCGCGGTCTGCCGCTTCGCTTGCGCGAGGTCGCGCGGCAATTGCGAAAACAATTGCGCGGCCGCTGGATCACAACCTTCCACGAGCTTTACGCGTTTGGGCCGCCGTGGAAAAGCGCCTTCTGGCTTCATCCCTTCCAGAAGAAAATCGCGCACGATATCATCGATCTCTCGGACGTGTGCGTCGTGAGTAACGACGCCATCGCGCAGGCGATCCATCAGCACGACGAACAAAAGCCGGTCCGCCTTGTCCCGGTCATGTCAAATTTCGGCGAACCGGCGATTGTCGATCTTACCGATAAAGTGCCGGCGCGCTGGGCGATTTGCGGCGGAACAAAACTGATTTCACGTTCGCTGCGCTCGTTTGCCAGAAGACACCGGGCAATTCCGAAACAATTCTTTCCCGAACAAATCGAGATCGTCGGTGGCGCGCAAAGCCAGGCGGTGCGCGACTCGATCCGCCGCGTCGAGCAAGCCGCCCCCGGCATTTCCTGCCGCTATTATCCCGAGGTGACCGCTTCCGCCGCGTCCGACATTTTGCGCCGCTGTACCTTTGCCTGGATCGATTACTTCGGGACGGACAAGGTCTGGCCGGGAATGATCTTCAAGTCCGGCTCGTTTGCGGCCTGTTGCGCGCACGGCGTGGTGCCGGTTTTGTCTCATGCAGAAGCGCCGTCTCCGCTCGAGGGCGACTCCATGCCGGGATGGTTTTTCATTACGCCGCAGGCGGCGCGATTTCCCGAGCCGGATGAAGTTGCCGCCTTGGCCGGGAAGTTTCACGCCTGGTATCATCGCCACGCGTCCGCCGAATGCGCGGCGCGAGGTTACGCGGAGGCGCTCGCATGATGAAGCGATTCGACGATCTCACCCTCGCGACCACGGTTCACGATAATGCCGGCATGTCCGTCGCCATGCTGCGTTCCTTTGAGGCGAATGTCGGCGCGCCGGCCGGCATCATCGTGGTCGATGACGCCTCGGAAATGCCGCCGCAATTTCCCTCCTTCAGCGCTCCAGTCTTCACCCTTCGCAACGATTCCGCGCTGGGCTTTTGTAAAGCTTCCGACCAGGCATTGCGCGCGGTCACGACGAAATACGCGCTGCTCGTCGATGCCGATGTCTTGTTCGAGCCCGGCGACTTCGAAGGCGGCTATAACGAATTCAAAAGAAACAATTGGGCGTGGGTGAATTTTCGGCAGACCAGTTTCGAAGGCGTCCCCCAAAACTCCTACGAGCATCCACTCATGCCGCCGTGGGTTTTCGCGGCGGGCAATCAGCTCTTTGCTCTCTGGCAAAAATTCCAGCGCCCGCCGAAGGCATTACCGGGCGAGCGCATTGCCGCGGTCGACGCGGCCCATTCGAGTTGCGCGCTCCTGCATCTGGAAGCGTTCCACGCCGCCGGCGGGTTCGACCATTCCTTCTGGCAATGTCAGTCGGATGTCGATCTTAGTCTGCGTCTGCGCGAACGCGGTTTTCGCGTCGGCGTCGATCTCGGTTACACCGTCAAGCACCACGGCGCTGGCGGCAAAACCGGCGAGTTCGCGCGTGTCCACGATCTCTATCGCGCCCGCGTCCGCCTTTATGAGCGCGCCTGGCCGCGCAGCCGTTCTTATCTCCGTCCGCTTCTGTTCGTGCGGCACGCGCTGGAAGTCGCCTGGTTCGGGCTGCTCGCGCCGTTCAAGAAAGATCCACGATTACGCAATCGCCTCGAATTGTTGAAAGGAGCTCGGAAGGGTTATCAATAATTCGCCCGAGACCGTGGCCGCGTTTGCGAGTCAGCTCGATTCATTGGTCTCGAAATACGAGCAGGAATCTCGCGACTCGACCGAGCCGGTCCCGCAGTGGGTGCTTCCGCCGCTGAGCTGCCGGTTGCTTGAAGACATTGCCAAATTGTTGCCGCCTGACAGCCATGCATTCGAATTCGGCTCGGGCCGTTCCACGCACGCGCTGCGCCGCGGTTTTTCTGCCGTCTACAGCGTTGAACATTCCGCCGACTGGCTGCAAACGACCGAGACCGCCAGCGCCCCTAAACCCGGACCCGACAAACTCGACGGCGTAAAGCCGTCGAGTTTAACGACTGAGGTCGTCGGGAAACGGAGTACCGATGAGACTTTCGTCGTTCCGCTCCGGCGCTGCTGGAACCGCCTTCGCCCGATCGAGTCCTTCGATCTGGCAAATCGCGCCGAAATTCTCGCGGGCCTGCGACGGTCCCGCCTCATCCTCGTGGACAGCCCGCCGAACCCCGCCAAGCGCGAACACGCGCTTTTCCTTGCCCTCCGCCACGCGCCAGTCGGCGGCGTTATTGTGCTCGACGATCTGGCGGTTCGCGCGACCGCGCGCTTTGCGCTGCGCCTGGCAAAACAAAATGCGAGGACGTTGCGTTTTTGGCCGTTGAACATCGACCATCACCTTGGCGTTTTCCTGAAATTACGTGATCGTTCAGTCCGGTCGCGTCCCACTTTGAGAGAATTCGTCGGCACATGGCTCCGCGCGTGAAGATTCTCCTCGGGTCACATCATTTTGCGCCGAGCATCGGCGGAATTGAGACCGTGTCGGAGTTGTTGGCGCGCGAGTTCGTCAAGCTCGGGCATGAGGTGCGTGTCATCACGCAAACGCCGGATGGGAATGGGTTTCCATTCGCAGTAATTCGGCGGCCGAGCGCGGCTGAACTGCTGCGGCAGCTCAGGTGGTGCGACGTTTTTCTGCAAAACAATATTTCGCTGCGCACATTTTGGCCGTTGCTGTTTGTGCGGCAGCCCCTCTTTATCGTGCATCAGACGTGGATCGCGAAGGGGTGGCAAAAAGGAATTAAACGCTTTGTCCTGCGCTTCGGGAAATCGATCGCCATTAGCAAGGCCGTGGCCAATGAATTGCCGGTGCCAGCTGTGATCATCGGTAATCCTTACGACGACGAAGTGTTCAGGCGTTTTGAGGGAACAGATCGCGCGCGCAACCTGATTTATGTCGGCCGGCTCGTTTCCGACAAGGGCGTCGATCTGTTGATCGAGGCATTGTCGATCTTGCGCGAGTCTGGGACGGAGACGGAATTGACGATCGTAGGTGAGGGACCTGATCGGGCCAAATTGGAAAAGCAGGTCGTCGATTTGGGGCTGCAGTCGCGGGTGGAATTTGTTGGCAGCCAGAGCGGAACGCAGCTGGCGCAACTTCTCAATCGCCATCGCATTCTGGTCGTGCCGTCGCGCTGGCCGGAGCCGTTCGGGATTGTGGCGCTGGAAGGGATCGGCTGCGGCTGCGTGGTTGTCGGGTCCGAACAGGGCGGGTTGCCGGAGGCGATCGGACCGTGCGGCGTCACTTTCCCGAACAATGACGCTCGCGCCCTGGCTGATGCGCTCGCGCAATTGATCGCTGATCCGGGCCGTCGCGATCAACTACGGTCCAACGCGGTGGCGCATCTGTCGCCGTTCGGCAAACGTCGCGTCGCCGAGGCCTACCTCGATTTCATCAGCAAAAATCTGTAGCCACGGCCCGGGTGGGCCGTCGACGCGCCATAGGCGCGTGGCTACAGTGGCCTGCGCTAATGATTGTCCTGACTCACCCGACCGGGAACGCGAATGTGCGCGCGGTACTCGACGCGCTCGAGCAGGCAGGGTTGCTGGCGCGGTTCGTGACGACACTGGGCTGGTCGAAAGTTTCCTATCCTCAGCTCTCCGATCACATCCACGGCAAACTGCGGCGAAATTACGCGCTGCCGGCAGACAAGATCGACATCCACCCGGTGCGCGAAGCGGTGCGTTTGCTGGCCGGCGCGTTGCGATTGCGACAACTGACCGCCACGGAATCCGCCTGGGCGAGTATCGATCAGGTTTATCAAAGCCTCGACCGCGAAACGGCCCGGCGACTGCGGCATGGTGAATATGGGCCGAGCGTGCGCGGCGTTTATGCCTATGAGGATTGCGCCGAGCAAATCTTCGCCACTGCGGGCGAGCTTGGGATAAAACGCATTTACGATCTGCCCATTGCGTATTGGGAAACTGCGCAGCGTTTGCTGCGCGAAGAAGCACAGCGTTACCCCGCGTGGGAACCAACCCTGGGCGGCACGCGCGACTCCGAAGCGAAGCTCGCGCGCAAGACGCGCGAGCTGGCGGCCGCCGATCTGGTGATTTGCCCGAGCAATTTCGTCCTCGAATCGTTGCCGGCGAACGTTCGCGCAAACAAACAAACCCTGATCGCGCCGTTTGGCTCGCCCACGGTCGATTCGTCGGCCAAGCGCGAGAGCGGCACCGGTCCGTTGCGCGTGCTTTTTGCCGGCGGGATGACGCAACGCAAAGGCTTGGCCGATCTCTTCGCGGCCATGAAGATGCTCGACTCAAAAAATGTGCAGCTCGTCGTGATGGGTTCGGCCGTTCTGCCGCTGGATTGGTATCGCGCCCAGTTTGGCGATTTCATTTATGAGCCGCCGCGGCCGCACCGCGAAGTGCTGGAGCTCATGCAGAGCTGTGACGTCTTCGTTTTGCCGTCAATTGTCGAGGGTCGCGCGCTCGTGCAACAGGAAGCGATGGCCTGCGGGCTTCCATTGATCGCGACGAAAAATGCAGGCGCCGATGATTTGATCGAGGAGGGGCGGACTGGCTTTCTCGTGCCGATCCGTTCGCCGGAAACGATCGCGGAGAAAATAAACTGGTTTGCATCAAACCGATCGGCGCTCGGCGAAATGAGCGCCGCCGCACAGGCGCGGGCGCGCGAGTTTACCTGGCCCGCCTACGGCGAGCGGATCGTTGCCGCGATAAAGGAAATTGTCCGCGGGTAAGATCGACAATTCTCTTGATCAAAGGAATCTCTCCGCCAGAGTCGGGTCGAAATGCCGTATGTCGCCGGGTCGTGGCATGCCGATTGCGATGAGCGAATGGGCTGAGCAAAAGTTCGAGCGAGCTTCAACGCCAATCGATCGGTCGCCGGGCGCCCAGGAATGAAGAACGAGACTCCCGAAGAAAGAGCGCACCGCCGCATGGAAAAGGCGCAGACTCGCGTGCGCCAACTGCTCTGGTTGTTTTTCTGGCTGCTGTTGTTGGAGGGCGCGCTGCGCAAATGGGTGTTGCCGCGCTGGTCGGATCCGCTGCTCGTGATCCGCGATCCGGTTGTGCTGTTGATTTACTTTTATGCGATCCGCGGCCGCATTTTTCCGCGCAACGGCTGGGTCCTCGTTTTGGGAATACTCGGGTTCCTTTCGCTGGCCACGACCTTTCTCCAGCTCTGGCCTTATGCGCCGCCGTTAAAAGTTTTCCTCGTCGCTGGTTTCGGTTTTCGCGCGAATTTTTTTCAGTTGCCGCTCATTTTCATCATGGCGCGCGTGTTGCGGCCCTCCGATGTGAGGCAATTCGGCTGGTGGACGCTGGTCTTTCTCATTCCTTTGACGTTGTTGATGGTGGCCCAGTTCCGCGCGTCTCCGGCGGCTTGGGTGAACCGGACGACTGGTGGCGGCGCCGAAATGATGATGTCGGCGCTGGGCAAGGTGCGCACTTCGGGAACGTTCTCCTTTGTCATCGGGGTAGTCGGCTTTTACGCGCTGGCTACGGCTTATTTGATTTGGGCAACACTGCGAAAGGGCGTTTACCGGGTCCGGCTGCTCATTCCTGCCGCGGTGGCGTTGGTCATGGGGATTTCGGTGTCCGGGAGCCGATCGGTCGTGGCAGCGTGCGCATTGGTCGGGGCGTCGCTCGTGATCATCATTGTTTTGCGACCCGACATGGTCAACCGCTTCGGCCAGGCTTTGATCGTCGTCTTGCTGCTTGGTTTTCTCACCAGCCAGACCCCGATCTTTCGCGAAGGTCTGCACGTTTTGTCTACGCGCTTTACCGAGGCGGCGGATGGGATGGGTCAATCGATCGCCCGCGGCCTGATCGCGCGTCCGCTCGATGTGTTTGAAGAAGGTTTCGCCGTGATTGGTCGCGCGCCGAAGTTCGGATACGGCCTTGGCGTCGGCACGAATGTCGGGGCGAGGTTTTTGATTGGCCGAAGCGCATTTCTCCTCACGGAAGGCGAATGGTCGCGCATTTTGCTCGAGAGCGGACCGTTTTTGGGCCTGGCTTATCTCGCGTGGCGCTCGGCGCTGGTCGCCCGCGTGGGATGGCTGTCTCTCAGGTCGCTGCGCCTTGGCAATCTGCTCCCGCTCCTTCTTTTCAGCGCGGCTTTTCTGCCGATGTTGAGCGGACAACTCGGGCAACCGACCATTCTCGGCTTTGCCGTCTTCGTGACCGGCCTTAGCCTCGCGGCGAGAAATGAGGAAGCTTCCATCCCGCGAACGTCGCGTGTGCCGCCGCGCCCCGCGCGAGTCGCGCCGGAGCCGCGAGCGATTCGCGGACGCTCCGCTTACGCTGAACGCCTCCACGGGATGAACACGCCAGAAGGCCACCAAAATGGTTCTGCTGATCGGTAGTTATCCGCCCGATCGATGGCAGAGCATGTTGCGGTTCGGCCAGTTGATGCGGGACGGATTGCGTGAGTACGGGATCGACGCGCGCCTGATCCAGCCCCCCGCCGTCTTCGGCCGGATCCGTCTCTTCGGCGCGGTCGCGGCAAAATGGCTCGGTTACATCGACAAGTTTATTCTCTTCCGGTGGCGGCTCTGGCGCAGCCTGGCCGCGCGGCCCGCGCTCGTTCACATCTGCGATCATTCCGATGCGACTTACGCGCGCCGCGTCGCGCGGTTTCCGCTCGTCATTACTTGTCACGACTTGTTCGCGGTGCGCGGCGCGCTCGGCGAAAACCCCAATCATAAACCCTCGTTCACCGGCCGTGTTCTGCAGCGCTGGATCGTGCGCGGTCTGCGCCGCGCCAGCGTCATCGCCTGCATTTCTTCCATCACCGCCGCCGATGTAAACCGGCTGATTGTGCGCAATTCCCGGCCCCGCGTCGCGGTGGTGCCGCTCGGGCTCAATTACCCATATCGCCAGCTCGATCGAGCTGAGGCGCGCAGACGTCTCATGCAAATCGATCATCTCGATGCGGACACGCCGTTCATCCTGCATGTCGGCACGAACACACCGCGGAAAAATCGCGATGGTGTGCTGCGCATTTTCGCTCGGCTGAAAAACAAATGGAACGGCCGGCTTGCCTTCGCCGGTGAATTGTTGAATGCGGAGCTGCGCGGTCTCGCTCGCAAGATCGACATCCTCGACCGCATTGTTGAGATCGAAAACGCCGAAACCGACGTGCTCGAGGCGCTTTATTCCGCGGCGGTCGCGATGCTTTATCCGTCTCGCTTCGAAGGATTCGGTTGGCCGGTGATCGAAGCGCACGCCTGCGGTTGCCCGGTTGTGTCGAGTAATTGCGGGCCACTACCGGAAGTGGCGGGCGCGGCTGGTATTTTTCGCGCGGTCGAAGACGAAGCCGGTTTCGCCGACGACCTGTGGCGTCTGACCGACCCGCAGGAACGCGCCCGCTGGAGCGCGAAAGCCTTGGAGAACGCCGCGCGCTTTTCCGCCGCGCGCATGATCTCGCAGTATCGCGATCTCTACCGCTCGCTGGTGCCGGCAATCGAGCCGTCGTGAAAATTCTGCGTTCGATTCATTCGCTCAATCCGGCGATCGGCGGGCCGCTTGAATCGATCAAGCAATCGTCACTTGCGCTCGCCGGGCGCGGTCATCAGGTCGAGATCGTTTGTCTCGACTCGCCCGGGGCGCCGTGGTTGCGCGATTTTGCGGTCCCGGTTCACGCGTTTGGTGGTCGGGGAAGTTACGGTTACACGCCGCGCCTGGTTCCGTGGCTGCAAGATCGACATCGTGATTTCGACGCCGTGATCGTGCATGGGTTGTGGCTCTACAACGGCTTTGCTGTCTGGCGCGCGTTGCGCGGAACGAGCACGCCTTATTTTGTTTTCCCGCACGGGATGCTCGACCCGTGGTTCAAGCGCGCGTATCCGGTCAAGCACTTGAAGAAGGTCCTTTACTGGCTGGCGATCGAACATCGCCTCGTGCGCGATGCTGCGGCTGTTCTTTTCACCTCCGAAGAGGAACGACGCCTGGCCCGCGGATCTTTCTCGCCTTACCAATGCAACGAAGCGGTCGTGAATTACGGCACGGCTGCGCCCGATGTCGATTTTACCTTGGCGCGGAACGATTTCTTGAACGCGTTCCCAAACCTGCGCGACAAGCGAATCCTGCTTTTCCTCGGCCGACTGCACGAAAAGAAAGGCTGCGATCTGTTGATCGAAGCGTTCGCGCAAATGGCTGACGTCGCGAAAGGGTTTCCCGCGAGGGCGCGGGAAACGGCACGCGGGGGCGGGTGCGCTCCCCAGACGTTACGTCTCGTCCTCGCCGGGCCCGGTGCGAACGAACAATATTTGGCGTCTTTGAAAAACGCCGCAGCCAAATCCGGCGCACCCGTCACCTTCACCGGGATGCTCAGCGGCACCTTGAAATGGGGCGCATTCGCCGCGGCAGAGGCATTCATTTTGCCATCGCACCAGGAAAACTTCGGGATCGCAATCGCGGAGGCGCTGGCCTGCGGCCTGCCGGTGTTGATCTCGAACAAGGTGAACATTTGGCGGGAAATCGAGCAGGAACGCGCCGGCTACGTGGAAAACGATGATCTCGCCGGCACAACCCGGTTGCTCGAGCGCTGGCTCGCCACGATGGAACAAGATCGACAAGCGATGCGCGCAAACGCCAGGCACTGTTTTGCCGTGCATTTCGAGATCAGTCGCGCGACGGATTCGCTCTTGTCGATCTTGCAGAAATTCGTCCCGCCAAAGTGAACTTCAAATTTCTGCCGGGATCTCTTTGAACATGGCTGGTTCGCAACGTTCCTTTTACGACAAGTACTGGAGCGAAAGTGGCGCCGCTTTCTCCGGGGATCGCACCGGTTACGCCGCCAACTTCCGCAAGTGGATGGCGCAAAACCTCGCCGGATTGGAAGCGGGCGACGAGATCCTGGAGGTCGGCTGCGGCGACGCTTCTTTCACCAAAGATCTGGCCGGTTACAGCAACCGGGTGTCGGCGGTGGATATTTCGCCTGCGCAAATCGCGGCCAACCGGCACAAATATCCCGGGATTGATTTTGTCGTGCACGATTTGACCGAGCCGTTGCCGTTTGCCCCCGATCGATTCGCGGCCGTGTGGTGCAGCGAAGTCCTGGAGCATCTCTTCGATCCGCTCTTTGCGTTACGTGAGATCTACCGCGTGCTGAAACCCGGTGGAGTCGCCCTGATCACCGTGCCGTATCATGGGCTGCTTAAAAATGTCGGCATCGCTCTTTTCAAATGGGACCACCATTTCGATCCCGAGTATCCGCACATCCGCTTTTTCACCAGGCGCAGTCTGCAAAAGCTTTGCGATAAATGCGGGTTCGTGGCCGTGCGCTGGCGCACGTGCGGGATGAGCAAGCCGCTGCGCGATTTATTTATCCCCACAAACCTGCTGCTGCGCGCGCGCAAACCGGGGTGAAAATTACGATCGTCACCGGCGCCTTTTTTCCCGTGCCGCCATTGATGGGCGGAGCGGTGGAAAAGGTCTGGTTCGCGCTGGGAAAAGAATTTGCGCGGCGCGGCCATGAAATTGTGCACGTGTCACGCGCTCACCCTGATTTGCCGGCGGAGGAGCGGCTGGCTGGAGTGCGCCACATTCGGGTCGGTGGTTTCGATCAGCCGCGTTCGCTTCTTTGGCTGAAGTTTCTCGATCTCGTTTACTCGCGGCGGGTGCGCAGGGTGTTACCGGAAGCGGACATTTTGGTCACGAACACGTTTTGGCTGCCACTGACCGAGCGCCGGCGCCGTCACGGGCTGATTTATGTGCACGTGCAACGGGTGCCGAAAGGTCAGATGCGTTTTTACACACGAGCGGCCCGGCTGCTCGCGGTATCGCGGGCCATTGCCGACGCGATTGGCGCGCAGGCGCCCGCGCTGCGTTCCAAGGTGCGCGTCATCCCGAATCCGGTGCCGTTCGAGGTCGATGGCGTTGATGTTAGCCGGCGCGAAAAGACCATCCTGTTCGTCGGGCGCGTTCACCCCGAAAAAGGAATCGCCCTGCTGCTGCGCGCTCTACGTCTTTTGCCGCGGACGAAATTTTCAGATTGGAAAGTAAAGATCGTCGGTCCGCATGAAGTCCGCTTCGGCGGTGGCGGCGAGGATTTTCTGCGCGATATGAAAGAGCTGGCGGCGCAGAGCGCGATCCCGGTGGAATGGCGTGGGGCCGTCTTTGAACAAGCTCAATTGAATGCCGAATACTCGGCGGCCGCCGTTTTCGTTTATCCTTCCGTGGCGGAAACCGGTGAAGCGCAGCCGGTCGCGCCGCTCGAAGCGATGGCGAACGGATGCATCCCATTGGTCTCGGCTTTGCCCGCTTTTCGCGACTATGTGGAAGACGGGGTGACCGGTTCGGTCTTCGACCATCGGGGCGAGAACGGAAGCGAACGATTGGCCGCAACTCTCGCGCGGTTGCTCGAGCTCGATCCCGCCGCCCGCCGCAAAATCGCAGATGCAGCGCGCGCGAAAGCTGCTGAATTTGCGGTTGAACCAGTGGCGCAGCGTTATCTCGACGATTTCGAATCGCTGCTCGCCGCCGCCTCGAATGAAATGCAAGATCGACATCCGCTGAGACATGGCTGAGCCGCTTCAAGTCGTCGATCCGACCCAGCAATCGCAGTTCGCCTCGCCCTGGACAGCGAGCGAACGGTTCCTGCGCGTCCTGTGGGAATTTTGCTGGCTGCTTTTTTGCGTCTGGACGCCGAAACCGCTCAACCCATGGCGCCTTTTTTGGCTGCGCGCTTTTGACGCAAAGATCGACGGCACACCGTTTGTTCATCAGCGGGCGCGGATCGCTGTGCCATGGAACCTGACCCTGCACGACCGGGCGTGCCTGGGCGACCGGACGAATGTCTACAATTTGGGCGAGATCGAAATCGGCGCACGCGCCACCGTCGCGCAGGAAGTTTATCTCAGCAGCGCGAGTCACGATTTCGCGCGCGCCGAGATGCCGTTGACGACGGCGAAGATCACCGTGGGCGAGGACGCGTTCATCGGCGCGCGTGCGTTTGTTCTGCCCGGAATCACGATCGGAGCGCGCAGCGTGATTGGCGCATGCGCGGTCGTGACGAAAGATGTTCCGGCGGACGTGGTGGCCGCGGGGAATCCGTGTCGAGTTATTAAGCCCCGAAAACGCGACGAGGGCGTCGCGTCTCCATCGCGCGACGAGGGTGGCGCGTCTACGCCGCGCGACGAGGGCGTCGCGTCTCCACCGGCGGAATGAATTTCCCCGGAAAACGACGACTGCGACATTGGTTTTGGATTCTGGCGTTCAAATATCCGCGGTTCCGCATGGCGCTGACCCGGCTGCTGATTGCTTCGCGCAACATCGACATCCACCTTTTCGGCGCACCGCTTCACATTAATACGCGGGAGGAGATCGGCCTCGCCCGCGCCGCAAAAATGGCGGACGAGAACGTCATTTTCCGCGATGAAGTCGCCACGCTGCTGAACCTGGCGCTGTTGCTGCAACCCGGCGATACCTTTGTCGATGTCGGCGCGAACGTCGGGCTTTACACCTCTGTGCTCTCGCGGTTCGGCAATGTCTTTCCGGAAACGAAATACATCGCGATCGAGCCCAATCCCGCCACCGCGGCCCGCTTGCGCAAATCAGTTGGAAAGAACACGACGATTTTCGAGATGGGAATTTCAGATCGGGCCAGCGAGCTGGCCTTTTCTTCCGGTGTCACCTCTGGTGTTTTCAAAGTAGTCGATCGCGCCGCCACGAAGGCAATGACAATTCGTTGCGAGCGGCTCGATTCGCTTCCGTTGGGCGACGGCGATCTCGTGGTCAAAATAGATGTGGAAGAACACGAGTGGCCGGTGCTGCAAGGCGCGACCGGCCTTTTTGAACATGAACGGATCAAGGTGGTTTATCTCGACGGCTACAGCGACGGGCGGATCCCGGATTTTCTGCGCGAGCGCGGGTTTACCTTGTTCGATGGCCGCACCTTGACGCGATGCGACGGGGAAGCCCCGCGCTCCTTACTCGGTATTCATCACAGCCGTCTGCCATCATGATCGCTGCGTCGCGGCCAGGCGCTCATAAACTTCAATCACCGGTGCGGCCGCCTGTCGCCAGGAATATTTCTGCGCGGCTTCCTCGTGCGCGGCCAAGCCAAGCTGTTCGCGCAGGTTTTGGTCGGCCCGGAGACGTTCAACCGCCGCGACAATCGCATCGGGAGAGCGGATCGGGACAAGCAAACCGAGCTCTTCGTCTCGAATGACGTCTTTCATACCGCAGGTGGCGGTGGTCACGATGGGCATTCCGCTCAGCATCGCTTCGATCAACGTGAGCGGAGTGCCTTCAAACAAACTGGGCATCACCAGGATGTCGCTGTCGGCATAAACTTTCGCGGTGCCGCCTTCGTCCGTCGTGGTGGCCGTATGGATGCGTGACCTGATTTCAGCCGGGAAATTTGATCGAATCGAATCGGTCGACGCTCCCCAGTCGAGCACCGTAAGCGTTAGATCGACATGTCTCCGCGCTAATTCGATGAACGCGGGGATCATGTCTTCGATGCCCTTGTTTTTTCGCCACGTTCCCGCGAAGAGCAGACGATTGTGCCGTGAGTAATCGCGGCTCCGGGCCGACTCGCCAAAAACAGAATGAGCGCCGGGATAGATCCGAGTGATACGCTCCGCCGGCACATGCATCCGCTGATTGAGATAATGTCGATCTTCGGAGTTCAGACAAAAAACGTGGGTCGCCCTTCGCAGGCCGAGCGCGCATTGCCATTGGCCAATGAGCGGCCAGGTCAAGCGAGCGCGCCCTTCCGGTCCAGCGCGGCCAAGCCGGCTCTCTTCGAGACCCAACTCCCAACCCCGCTGCTCCACTCCGTGAGTGGTGACGATTACAATTGGGCGGCCGAGACGGCTTCGCCAGATCACGCAAGCTGCGCTGCTCGGCTCATGGACATTAATGATGTCGTAAGGGCGACCGGCAGACGCCGCGGCACGGGCATGGCGCCGAACGTAAAGTGGAAAAAGCAACCGCTTCCAGCGCTGAGCCAGCCGCGCGGGCATGTTCTCGGCACAGAAGTAATCGACCTGATGTCCGGCTGCGACCACCTCATCGTGAATGAATCCCATGAGACGACTCATCCCGCCGGTGCGCGCGCACGGCACGTTGTGCGCGACCAGGATCCTGAGAGCACTTTTGGGCGCGGCGGTTCGCCCGCCCTTGGTCTCACTCATCATGAGCCTTGCACTAAAACAGGATCCATCGTTATTGCGCGAAAGATTTTATTTTCGCCGGCTGTTTTCCGGTGCCAAGCTCGCGGCGAGGTAGCAATTATTGCATGCTAACGCGTGAATCCTAACGACCGCCGCGTCCCGGTCTCAGTGCTCGTTCCGATCAAAAACGAGGCGATCAATCTGCCCCGTTGTTTGCATTCTGTGCCGTGGGCGGACGAGATTTTCGTGGTCGATTCGCAAAGCACGGACGGCTCCATCGACATCGCGCAAGCGCGCGGCGCCCAGGTCGTGCAGTTCGATTTCAACGGCACCTGGCCGAAAAAGAAAAACTGGGCCCTGGAGAATCTGCCCTTCAAACACGACTGGGTCTTCATCCTCGACGCCGACGAGGTCGTTCCGGCCGGGGCGGCGGATGAAATCGCGAGGGCGATTGTCGATCCTGCGATCGCCGGTTACTGGATCAACCGGCGCTTCATGTTTCTCGGGCAATGGCTGCGTCACGCTTATTATCCGAACTGGAATCTGCGGCTGTTTCGACACGCCCTGGGGCGATACGAACGAATAACGACCGGGCCGACGGACAGCGGCGACAACGAGGTTCACGAGCACGTGGTGGTGAAGGGTGCGACCGGCCGACTCACGTTCGAGATCGATCATTTCGCTTTTCCGACCGTGGAAGTTTTCGTCGAGAAACATAATCGCTACTCGAACTGGGAAGCGCGCGTCGCCGTGGAAGGAAACCTGCAGGGCGAACAAAGCTTCGCCCACGAACATGTCGATCTTAAGCGGCGGCTGAAAGCGTTCTCGCGACGGCTGCCCTTCCGTCCGCTGCTGCGTTTCCTCTACGTTTACATCTGGCAGAAAGGTTTTCTCGACGGCCGCGCCGGTTTTTATTTCGCGCGGCTCCACGCGTTTTACGAATTTCTTTGCGTGGCGAAAACCTACGAGTTGCGGCAGCGCCGGAAATCGCCTCGGCGTTGAGCAACGAATGGAGACGGCCTGCCCACAGGCCGACGGCGTGAGGACACGCCGGCTCCAAGGACGAGCGATTCAGTACGCCGTGCGGGGTGGGGCGATGAGCTGGGCGAAGGTTCGCAGGATGATGGCGCACTCGAGGGAGAGGTTCCAATTCTCGAGGTATTCGATGTCGCAGGCGACGCGGTTGGCGATATCGGAATTCGTGCGGGCTTCACCCCGGAAACCGCGCACCTGGGCGAGCCCGGTGATGCCCGGTTTGACGAAAGCGCGGACGTGATAGTTCTGCATGAGCTGGGAGAATTGCTGGTTGTGCTCGATGAGGTGGGGCCGCGGGCCGACAATGCTCATATCGCCGCGGAGCACGTTCCAAAACTGCGGGATCTCGTCGATGCTGAGTTTGCGAAACCAGCGGCCCAGCGGATAAACACGCTCGTCGTTGCCGCTGGCCTGGCGCGTCAATTCCTCATGGTCGGCTCGCATGGTGCGGAACTTGTAGATGTTAAATTGTCGATTTTGCATCCCGGCGCGGGTCTGGATGTGAAAGAGCGGGCCGGGCGACTGGAAACGTTGCCCGAGCCAAACCAGCGCAGCGCAAATCGGAAAAACAATCAGCATCACCGGAATGCTGATGGTAAGGTCAAGGGCGCGTTTGAGAAAGCGGTTGAGCGGATTCTCCAACGGTTCCTCGCGCAACCCGATGAAGCGGAACCCGTCGTCCTCGAAGTGCGTAACGGCGTGGCGCAACCGTTCCTCCAGGTCGCTTACGATGATCAAGCGCACGCCTAAGCGATCGGAAATTTGGATCGCGTCGGGCTGACCGGGCGCGGCGAGGGGGAATTCCAGGAGAATGATCTGGGTGATCCCGCCCTCGGTCACAATCTTCTCCAGTTCGTCCGGTGTGCCGAGCACTGGAACGCCCTCGGGGGTCTTGTCGATCTTGTCCTCACAAACCAGGCCAACGATGCGCAACCCGAAGTCCGCCTTGCGACGTAACCAGTCGCGCAGCTGCGTGACCCGACGCGGCGGGCCGACCAACAGAGTTTTCTCGTCGCGGATGCCGCGAAAAAACCAGCGGAGCAAAACCGGCGGCAGATAATAATGGGAAAAAAGCAGGGCGATATAAAGCCACGGCAAAAAATTGAAGAAAAAGACTCGGGAGATGAACGCGTCCTTGGTGCCGATGAGATAAAAGACGAGCACCCCGATGCCGGCCATCATTTGGCGGAGACTGAGCCGATGCTGCTGGAGCAGTTCGTTTTGCAGGAGGTAATTTTTTGAGCCGCTGCGCGAGAGCGATTCGAGCCAGATGCCCAGGATGATCAAGCCGCAGTAGATGGTGTAGCGGCGCCAGGTGAAATCGAGGTCCGGCCCGGGCGAATAAAAGGTGACCATGATCCAGACGCCCATCCAGAAGAGCAACGCCACGACAAGGAGCTGGCAGAGCAGGAAAAGCCGGTAGAGACCTTCCGTGCGTTGAGTGACCATGGCAGCTGCGCTGGAGTGAAGCTGAGCGTAGCCCGTCGGCGCGCCGCTTCAACTGGGGCTAAAAACTGCGCGCCTGTGACAGTTCGCCTTGCCACCCGGCAGTTGTCGATCTAAACAGCCAGTCCCATACCAGCTGTGTCCGTGGAACCCACGCCAGAACCGTCACCAGAGCCTCGCCGCCGGCGCCGCCGTTCGCGGGAAATCTCCGCCCGCGGGATCTTCAGCAACACCGCCGTCGCCTTGTTGCCCGTGCTCGCCTGTTTCCTCGGCGGCGGCACGCAAAAGTGGGCCGAAGGAATCGTCGTCGCGTTGCTCGGGGTCTTTTTGCTGGCGCGGCCGCCGCGGTTCTCCCTCGGAATGGCAACGAATTGCGTGTTTGGCGGGTTGATCGCGCTGGCGGCGATCGCGTTTCTGCCTCCCCGCTGGTTTGCTGTTCCGGCGTGGCGCAGCGCGATGGCGGGCGACCTGGCTATTTCGTTGCCTTCAACGCTGACGCCGCAACCGTGGCTCACTGGCGGTGCGCTCATCAGTTTTATCGCCGGGCTGAGCTGGCTCTATTTTGTGAGCACGCGGCAGCTCGACCTGCGCGAAACGCGTTTCGAGCTGCGCGTCTTCACCGGCGGCGTCGTCGCGTTGGCGGCGATTAGCATCCTGTTTTACCTCGCGCACGCTGCACCGGCCTTCTGGATCAACCAGCGTGGCTTCGGCCCGTTTCCGAATCGCAACCAGACGGCCGATCTTTTTGGAGTGACGGCGATTGTGCTCCTGGCCTGCGGCCAGGACGATCTCCGCTTCGGCCGCAATCGCTGGGTGATCTGGCTGATCGGGCTCGGCATCCTGATCGGAGCGATCGTGTTGAATTTATCGCGGGCCGGTCTGGCGCTGCTGGTCGGGGGAAGCGCGCTCTGGATCGCGATTGTCGCTTTGCGTCAGCGCTCGCCTGCCCGAATCGCGCTCGCCGTTTCGTTTCTCCTTGTGTTGGGTACGGCGGTTTTGCTCATGGGCGGCGAAACGTTGGAACGTTTTCATCTTCGCGGCCTGGAGGGCCCGGGAATTTCGTCCGATTTTCGCTGGCTGATCTTTCGCGACACCTTCGAGTTGATTCGCACCTCGCCGTGGTGCGGAATTGGTCTGGCAAATTTCGAAGCGGTGTTTGCGATTTTTCGAGCGGCCTCCTGGGCCGACACGCGCTCGCTGCATCCCGAAAGTGACTGGCTGTGGGGCTGGTCGGAGCTGGGTTGGCCGGCGGTCGCCTTCGTGATTGTGGGCGGCGCGCTTTTGATCTGGCGAGTGTTGCCGTTACGCGAGGGAACCAACCAGCGTTTTCGCCTCGCCGCGCTGATTGGAGTCATGCTTTTTGCGTTGCACGGCGTGGTCGATGTTTCTGCGCATCGGGTGGGGACGGCATTCGCGGCACTGTTTCTACTTGGGCTATCGTTGCATCGGCCATTGACGTTGCCGCAGAGTCAATGGCTGCCGTGGCTTTTCCGGTTGATCGGCGTGCTCTTGCTGATGGGCGGTTTCGTCTGGGCCATTTGCGCCCGCACCAAAACCCTGGTGCCGGGCTCGGTTGGAGTAACAAACGCAAAGGCGCTCGCGGCCAATGCCAATTCGGAACACGACTTCGCCGCGACCGTCTCCCTGACGACCCGCGCTTTAAAATGGGCGCCGCTCGATTGGCAGCTTTATTTTCTCCGCGCGCTCGCCGAGGTGGCGGAAAAACGGTCGGCCGCCGCGCTGGATGATTTCCGCCGGGCGCGCTTTCTCGAGCCGAACGGTTTTGAAGTCCCCCTGGCCGAGGGCAACGCCTGGCTGGCAATCGACCCCACCCTGGCGGTGACGGCGTGGCGCGAGGCATTGCGCCGGGCCGGTCCCCGCCGCTCCGAAATTTTTTCGGTCATCCTGGCGACGTCCGCGGAGCAAAATCCCGGCGCGAATCGTTTGCTCAAGGAGATCGCGCTGGCGCGTCACGATCTGGTGTTGCCCTATCTGCACCGGGTTTCGGGTGAAGATTTTCAGCGCGCTATCGCCGAGGTCCTTAAACATGACGCCGAACTGACGACGTTTACCGAGCCGGAAAAGTTCGCGCTCTTTACGGTTTGGTCGGAACGCGGCATTTTGGACGAGCTGGCCCGCGAAGTTGAACGGCACCCGGGCTGGATGCCTTACGCGTGGCTCGGTCTGGCCAAGTATTACGCCGCGCGGAAAGATTTTCGCGCCGCCTATGAATTGACGAAGCGCTTCGGCGAAGCAGCCGCCCTGCCTCGAGCGCCGGCGAATTCTTCACTGGCAGAGCTGCAAGAGCGCTTCACTTCTACTCCCGATAATTACGCGGTTGGTTACGCGCTTTACCGCGCGCAGACGCAACAGGGGCGCATCGATGATGCCCTCAATACGGCGCGGCATTTCAGCGAACGATCGAACTCGCCCCCGTATTTTCACCAGTTGGAGGCGGAATGCTGGGCGGCAAAACAAAACTGGGAGCGGGCCTGGCTGGCGTGGCAGGCCTTTGAGGCCGCCCGGGCAAAATAGCAGTCAGTGCAAACAACCACTGCGCCGCGAGACGGAACCCGCTCTCTGCCCCGACAACATACAAGCCGTCGTGGCAGCGGCCTGCTGCTCGGCGCTTCCGTCGTCGTGAGCTTGGTCGCGGTCTTTGATTACCTCAGCTGCGATACGCAACGTCTCTTACTCGAGCGACCCGGAACCCAAAATGATGGCGACGCGGTGCAGCAATTTACGCAGAAAGAGATGGCGCTTGTGCCCGAAATCGTCGCTGCCCCCGGTTCGCGCTTTCGTTTTGCCGAAAAGCTGTCCGCGCCACATCGGCTTGTCGTGACGGCCGTACCCGACGGAGCGGGCGCGCTTGAGATTAACTTCATCAACGACGGCCGCACCCGTCCGTTGGTCTCGGCCAAGATCGACAAAGCGCAGTCCTACAAAATTACTCTGCCAGACGTGAACGGCACGCTCGAATTCGTCAGTCACAGCCGGATCACCTGGATCGACCCGCGAATCTCCCGCAGTTTTTTCCTCTGGCCGTTCTATCTGGCTCTGCTCGCCCTTATCGGCGCCGCGGCGTGGCGGCGGGGCGCGATGGTTCCATCGGCGCGGGCGGCGAACTGGTTGGTCTTCGCCATTGCTGTGGCGGTGTCGCTTGCCCTTTGCGAAATTATTCTGCGCAGCTTCGCACTAAAGTTACCGCGCAGGATTCTGGAGGTCCGACCCGACGCGGGACCTACTCCGCTGCTCCGGCGTTGGATAAGTTCCTCGCGATATCAGATGCGTCTTCGTCCCAACGTCCGAACTTATTCGGAATGGCGCTTCGGCGACATTGCTCAGATCGGAATCATTCGTCGCGACGCGTTGCCGCGCGAAGTGCATCGCTTTGATGTCGAGTCCGATGCTGAAGGGTTCAGTAACCCTCAGGTTCGAGACAAGATCGACATCGCCGCGCTGGGCGACTCGCTCACCGAAGGTTGGGTGGTGCCCGCGAGCGAGGCCTGGCCGGCGCGCTTGGAAAAGCTGAGCGGATTGGCCGTGCAAAACTACGGTGTCCCCGCCTTTGGCCCACAACAGGAACGTTATGTCCTGGAGGATTTCGCTCTCCGCCACCGGCCGCGCTTGGTCGTGCTCGCTTTTTTCGGCGGTAACGATCTGGCCGACGCGCTCAGTTTCGATCGCTGGCAGGCTGGTCGCCGCCGGGAGGGCGCGGTCGACCTCGGGCCGGAAATAGTTCGCCGCGCAAAAATCCCCGCCTCGTTTCGAAATTACGAAAAGCTCTATCTCTGGTCGGCGATGGTCGCTGCCGTTCAGTCGTTTGGCCGAGACGCAACGCAGCCGCGCGCTCGCGCCACATCGGAGGAATCAGGCGGGCTGGAGCAAGCGAGGTTTGAAAACGGCATCTTTCGCATCCCGGTGCGCGGCCAAATGATGTCGTTCGCCTGGATGCCGCCGCATTTGTTTCAGCTGGCAACACCGCGCGCGGAACTGGAGCAAAGTCTCGCTTGGAAGCTGACCCGCGACACCCTGCACGAAATCAATTCCATCTGCCGGCAAAACAATGCGCGGCTCATTGTGATGTATGTGCCGCCAGCGCCGCAAGTCGACTGGCGCATGACAGAGCAGGCAATGGCTCCCGCTGCACTGAAGCGTGCGATCGATTTTTATTTCGAGGCCTGGAACCAAATGCTGGCGCGCCCGAGCATAGGTCGCGGCCTTGGCCGTATCATCAATCGCTTCCCACGATTCGATCGCAGCGCGGTCACGGTCGATGCGATCCGCGGCAATCGCTTCGCGCTAAATGAAACGACGGCCGATTTCTGTCGCGGCGAAAATATTCCACTGCTTGATTTGACCGCCGCTCTGCAGCAACAGGCCGAAGCCGGTAGGCCGGTTTATTTTCCGGACGACGAACATTGGAACGCTACCGGTCACGAGACCGCCGCCCGGGAGCTGTCGCGTTTCCTTCAACATTTGCCGTGAACATTCTCGGCCTTTCCGCTTTTTACCACGATAGCGCGGCCTGTCTCGTGCGCGACGGACAGATCCTGGCCGCAGCGCAGGAAGAACGGTTCACTCGCAAAAAACACGACGCCGAATTTCCGATTAATGCAATCCGCTCCTGTCTCGCCCAGGCTCAGTTGGCCGGGCCCGAAGATGTCGATCTAATCGCGTTCTACGAAAAACCGTTCCTCAAATGCGAACGGTTGTTTTCGACCTACCTGGCCTGCGCGCCTCGCGGTCTTGCTTCGTTCATCAAAGCGATGCCTGTCTGGATCAAACGCAAAATGTGGATCAAACAGATCATTCGCGACGAGCTTGGCTACGAGGGCGAGATCCTCTTTCCCGAACATCACGAGTCGCACGCCGCCTCCGCTTTTTTTCCCTCGCCCTTTGGGGAAGCCGCTATTCTGACGATCGACGGCGTCGGCGAATGGGCGACCACCAGCATCGGCCGCGGCGCGGGCAATCGCCTCGAGATGCTGGCGGAACAACACTTCCCGCATTCGCTTGGCCTGCTCTACTCGGCGTTCACGTTTCACCTCGGGTTCCGCGTCAACTCCGGCGAATACAAAGTGATGGGATTGGCGCCCTACGGTGAACCGGAGTTTGAGCAGTTGATCCTCGACCAACTTGTCGATCTTAAGGAGGACGGCTCTTTCCATCTCAATCTCGACTATTTCGATTTCGTGACCGGCCTGCGGATGACCAACCGCAAATTCGATCGCCTTTTCGGCGGGTCGCCGCGCCGGCCGGAATCGCCATTGACCCAGCGCCACATGAACATTGCGCGCTCGCTCCAGGCGGTGACCGAACAGATCATGCTGCGCATGGCGCGCCACGCGCACGAGCGCACCAATCTTTCCAGGCTCTGTCTCGCCGGCGGTGTCGCGCTCAATTGTGTCGGCAACGGTCGAATCCTGCGCGAAGGACCATTCGATAAGATCTGGGTGCAACCCGCCGCCGGCGATGCGGGTGGCGCGCTCGGCGCCGCGCTCATTTCCTGGCATCACTATTTGAACAAGCCGCGCGAGGCCACCGGCGAACACGACGCGCAACAGGGCTCGTTTCTCGGCCCCGCTTTCGATCCGCGCGAGTTCGTTCGGAGCAAAGACATTCCTGCCGTCGAGATCAGTGACCCCGAATTGCCCGCGCGCGTCGCCGCGCTTCTCGCCCAGGGAAAAGTCGTCGGCTGGTATCAGGGCCGCATGGAATTTGGACCGCGGGCTCTTGGCAACCGCTCCATCCTCGGCGATCCGCGCCTGCCGGAGATGCAGGAAAAACTCAACTTGAAGATCAAGTTCCGGGAAAGTTTTCGTCCGTTTGCGCCGGCGGTTTTGCGCGAACGAGTGAGCGACTATTTCGAGCTGGAGGAAAGCAGTCCTTACATGCTGCTGGTCGCGCCGGTAAGATCGACAATCCGCCTCGATGGCCAGGCGCCCGACAAACAGACGGACTTTCTCGAGCGGCTCAAGACGCCGCGTTCGACTATTCCGGCAGTCACCCATGTCGATTATTCAGCGCGTGTCCAGACGGTGAGTGAGCGGGAAAACCCGCGGTTCTATGCGCTTTTGCGCGCATTTGAAGCGCAGACAGGCTGCGCCGTGCTCGTCAACACTTCGTTCAATGTGCGCGGCGAACCGCCGGTTTGCACGCCCGACGACGCTTTCCGCTGCTTCATGCGCACCGGCATGGATTTCCTCGTGCTCGGCAATTTCCTGGTCGACAAACACGCGCCTGGAATGAGCGCTGCCTCACCGCCGACATGAACTGGTTCAAGGAAGAATTCGGCCGCATCGATCGGTCGCCCCGGGCGCTGCGGCGTTTCGGCTTGGTTCTCGGCGCGATGTCGATCCTGTTGGGATTAGTGCTGCTCGCCCGTCATCGAAACGCTTCGCTTCTCTTTGTCCTTGCTGCGTTGCTGCTGGCGGCGGCGTTCTTTGCGCCCGCCGCGCTGAAATATCTCCACGCGCTTTGGATGAGTTTTTCTCTCCTGCTCGGCTGGGTCATGACGCGCGTCATTCTCACAATTGTCTTCTGCCTGGTGGTGACACCGATCGGCCTGTTACAACGACTCTTTCGCCAATCCAATCTCGATCTTGGCTTTCGAACCGGGGCGTCGACTTACTGGCGACCGCGCGAAAAATCGCTGGCCCCGGCCGATTATCGCAATCAATTTTAGCGTGTTGACGGGCAAACTTTCCATCCTGCGTGAGTTTTGGGATTTTTTGCGGGTCCGCAAAAAATGGTGGCTCGCGCCCGTCGTCATTATTTTGCTTTTGCTCGGATTGGTTCTCGTCCTGACTGAAGGCTCGGCGCTCGCGCCCTTCATTTATTCGCTCTTTTGATTTGAGCGAGCGCTCGCTCGTGCAAGATCGACATCGGACATTGGCGAAGGCTTATCAGATCGCCTGGGTGCTTCTCCTTGCGGCGTTCGTTTTGGTTGGCGGCCGCGGAATTGCGCTTCGCCGCAGCGGTGCACCCTTGACGCACAATGCTCCATTCGCTTCGACCGACGCTTACTTCGAGGTGCTGTTCGATATTTCCGCCGGCTCGCAACGCTGCATCGACGTCCTGCGGCGCGTCCCGCGCACCGGCGCGATTATTTTCTTTTGTCCGCCACACGACACGCGAGGCGCGTTTGGCTTCGGGCTTTTCACCTACTTGAGTTGGCCGCGGCAAATGCGCCGGGTCGAAGTGGAAGACGCACAACTGGAGGACGCGCTTCGCTCGGTTGACCGGTCTTCGACTGCGGCGCTGGTTTTTTGCAATTTGCCGCACCCGCCGGGATTCGCGCGGGGTTGGACGGTCGGTCCGCGGATTTTTGTCGCGCCGCTTGATCAGACGCAATGACTCCTCTTTTTCCGGCACTAGTTGCTTTGCTGACAATTTTCGCCGCCGGGTTCGGCATCGCGATGTTTTTGTTGCGCTCCGCACCGCGGATCACAATTAGCCAGGTAGCTGCGCTCTCGTGGTTGTTCGGCACGATCGCGATTTCGCTCGGCATGTGGCTGCTTGGGATGCTGCTGCGAAATACCGCGCTGCACGCGGCACTCACAGTCGGTTGCCTCGGCTCGGCCATCGCCGGAATCGTTTTGTTTGTGCGCGGCGGCCCAGATCGATGCCGGCTTCCCCTGCCTCGAACCTGGCTCGAGACGGCGCTGATTGCGCTTCTCGGCGTCGAAATCGCAATTGTGTTTGGTTTGACTTTCGGAGCGACTCTCGGCTGGGACGGTTTGCTCGTCTGGGAACTCAAGGCGCGCTATGCCTTCCTCAACGGCGGTGCGCTGCCGGTCGCCTACTTCTCCGACGCCACCCGCGCCTACAGCCACCCCGAATATCCGTTGTACCTGCCGATGCTCCAGACCTGGATGTATCTGTGGCTCGGCGACTGCGACCAATACTGGGTCAAAATTATCTTCTCGTTTTTTTATCTCGTCGCGCTTTGTCTGTTGGCCGAAGCCGGTGCGTGGTGGAGCGGGCGACGCTGGATTGGTTTGATGCTGGCGAATCTGTTTTTCTTCGTCCCGCTTCTCACGCGGGGCGAGGGAGGTATCGTCAATGGTTATGCCGACGTGCCGTTGTCGATTTTTTATTTCGCCGCGTTCTATTACATGTCGATCTTCGCGCGCGAGGATTCCGGCCCGGCGCGCACGATCTTTCTCGTTCTGAGCGGTGCTTTGCCCTGGATCAAGCGCGACGGCACGATTTTATGGTTGGTTCTCGCCCTCTGCGCCGGCTGGATCATCTGGCGGCGTCGCGGACTGGCGGCGGCGCTTTTGTCGTTATTACCGGGCCTTTTAATTATCGCCGGCTGGCATGTTTATCTCCGGCAAATGCACGCGGCCGCGCCGCACGATTTTCTTCCGCTCGCCCCGTCAGTGTTATTCTCCAAGATCGACCGCGTCGCTCCGGTCTTTTTCGCGCTGCTCAAGGAAGCGAGCTCTTTCGAGCGGTGGAGTTTGCTTTGGCTCCTGGCGGTCGTCGCGTTTCTTTGCCTCGCCTGGCGCTGCCGCAATGAAGAGGTCGCACTCCTTTTCATCTGCACGGCGCTTCCGGTCGGCATTTATTGCGCTGCCTATTTGTTTAGCGCCTGGCCGGATTACTCGCAGCACGTCAGTTCATCCCTTCGCCGACTTCTCCTCCATGTCGCGCCGCTGGCGCTCTTGGCAATTGCGCTCGCAATCCGTATCGAAAAACGGAGCGTTGCGAACTTGACCGGTTAAACCGGTCAAGTTCGCGAGAGCGGCTCTAAGATCGACAATCGCTATTGGGCGATTGCGGCCTGGGCGGCGGCGAGGCGGGCGATGGGGATGCGGAAGGGACTGCAGCTGACATAATCGAGACCGAGCCGGTGGCAGAATTTGACGCTGCTGGGCTCGCCGCCGTGCTCGCCGCAAATGCCGAGCTTGATGTCGGGTCGCGTTTTGCGGCCGAGATCGCGCGTCATTTCCATCAACCGCCCCACACCGCGTTGATCGATCGAGGCAAACGGGTTCGTATCGACGATGTCGAGCTCGGCGTAGCCGGGAAGAAAACTGCCGGAATCGTCACGACTCATGCCGAGAGTAGTTTGAGTGAGATCGTTTGTGCCGAAGCTGAAAAACTGCGCGTCGCGCGCGATCTCATCGGCGACCAAGGCGGCGCGCGGGACTTCGATCATGGTGCCGACGAGATAATCGAACTTCCTCTTCTTCTCCGCCGCGACTTCATCGGCCACGCGGCGGACGATGTTAATTTGAAGTCTGAGCTCGCGGGGAAAACCGACGAGCGGGATCATGATTTCGGGACGGACCTTGATGCCCCTGGCCTGCACTGCGGCGGCGGCTTCAAAAATGGCGCGCGCCTGCATCTCTGAAATCTCGGGGAAACTGATGCCGAGCCGGCAACCGCGATGTCCGAGCATGGGATTGAACTCGTGCAGTTCGTGAACGCGCCGGCTGATCTGCTCGACTGAGACGCCGAGTTTGTTGGCAAGTTCGCTTTGTTGGGCATGATCGTTCGGCAAAAATTCGTGCAACGGCGGATCGAGAAAACGAATCGTCGCCGGCAATCCGTCCAGCGCGGTGAAGATGCCGATGAAATCCTGGCGCTGATAGGGCAGCAATTTCGCGAGCGCTCGGGCCCGTTCGTCGCGGGTCCCGGCGAGAATCATTTCGCGCATCGCGTCGATCCGTTCGCCTTCGAAAAACATGTGCTCGGTGCGACAAAGCCCGATGCCTTCGGCGCCAAACGCGACGGCGTTTTTGACTTGCTCGGGCGTGTCCGCGTTTGTGCGGATGCCGAGTTTGCGGAACTCGTCCGTCCAGCGCATGAGCTTTTCGTATTCGCGGTAGGTGAGACTTTTTTTCGGCTCGAGCGAGCGGTCGATCAACACCTGGACAATCTCCGAGGGCGCAGTCGCGACCTCGCCGGCGAAGACTTCGCCGGCGGTCCCGTCGATGGAGATGTAATCGCCCTGACGCAGCATTGTGCCATTGGCGCTGAGCGTGCGCTTTTGATAATCGATGCGGACCCCGGTCGCGCCGCAGACGCAGACCTTGCCCATCTGGCGCGCGACCAATGCGGCATGTGAAGAAACGCCGCCGCGCGATGTAAGAATCCCCTCCGCGGCGATCATGCCGCGCAAGTCTTCGGGCGATGTCTCAATCCGGGCGAGCACGACTTTTTCGCCTTTTTCCGATCGGGCGACCGCTTCTTCGGCGCTGAAGACGACGTGGCCGCAGGCCGCACCGGGTCCGGCGGCGAGACCGCTGCCAATTTTCTTTGCCCGACCGGCGGATTGTCGATCAAAGACGGGCGCGAGGAGATGGGCGAGAGAATCGGCCGGAATGCGGCGCACCGCGTCCTGTTTGGTAATGAGTTTCTCATCCACCATATCGACGGCGATGCGGACGGCGGCGTGACCGGTGCGTTTGCCGTTGCGGGTCTGCAAAATGTAAAGGCGATTGTCTTCGACGGTAAACTCGAGGTCCTGCATGTCCTTGAAATGCCGCTCCAGCGCATCGCGCACCTTCATAAGGCCCTTGTGCGCGGCGGGCATTTCCTTTGCCAGATCGGCGATCGGATGCGGTGTGCGCACACCGGCGACGACGTCTTCGCCCTGGGCGTTGATGAGATACTCGCCGTAGAAAACTTTTTCGCCGGTGGCGGGGTCGCGGGTAAAGGCGACGCCGGTGGCGCTGGTTTCGCCCATGTTGCCGAAGACCATCGTCTGCACGTTAACCGCCGTGCCCCAATCGTGCGGGATACCGTATTTGCGGCGATAAACAATCGCGCGGTCGTTCATCCACGAACCGAAAACGGCGCCGATCGCGCCCCAGAGTTGTTGAGATGGATCCTGCGGGAAGGATTTGCCGACGCGCTCTTTGATCAACGCCTTGAAGCGGTGCACGAGCTCTTTCAAATCCGCGACCGTCAATCGCACATCGGGGAAATCGTGTTTGCCGTAGCGCTCGTCTTTGAGCTGCTCGATCGTGTTCTCGAATGGCTCGTGGTCTTCGCCCGGCCGCTTTTGTACGCCCATGACCACGTCGCCATACATTTGGAGAAACCGGCGATAAGAATCCCAGGCGAAACGCGCGTTGTTCGATTTGCGCGCCACGATCTCGACGACCGCGTCATTCATTCCGAGATTGAGAATCGTGTCCATCATCCCCGGCATGGAATCGCGCGCGCCCGAGCGCACCGAAACGAGCAGGGGCCGCTCTTTGTCGCCGAATTTTTTACCGACTGATTTTTCGACGCGCGCCAGGGCCGTTGCGACCTCCTTCTTCAACTCCGGCGGATAGGCGCGATCGTGCTCGTAAAAATAAGTGCACACCTCGGTCGTAATCGTGAATCCCGGCGGAACGGGCAGACCGATCCGGGTCATCTCGGCGAGGTTCGCGCCTTTGCCGCCCAGCAATGGTTTCATCTTCCCCGTGCCATCGGCAAATCCGTCGCCGAAATAGTAAACGTAACGCGGCTTGATCTGCTTCGTGGAAGGGCGCGACGCTTTCGCCTGGGATTTTTTCTTCGAGACGCGGCGCAAACTTCGCCCGCGCAATTTTCGTTTCGTTGCCATTGCCAAATAATTTGGACGAACGCGCCAAGCTAATTCTGCGGGTCAACGTGTCAACGCATTGACGCTTTCTGTGTGGAGCGCCGCGCGTCGCCTGCAATTCCGGTAAAGCCAGGAGGCGACACGCCTGCCGCTACAGCATCGATGCTCCCGCGCCTACGCCGGCTGACGCTCGGCGCTTTCGATTACTTCATCGATCGCCGCCGTGAACTCATCAATCCCGGTGCTCGGCACGATGATCGTGTTGCGCCGCCCATGCGCTTCTTCCGTGATCCGGAGGAATTTCCCTCGCTCATTCTCCCGAAACTCCACGTGGAAGTGCTTTCGCTCGATCTGTAGTTCTCTGGCTTCAATGATGTTATCCATTTTGCCAAAAACGGCGGATTCTAGCGTGTAATTACCCGCCGATGGCAAGAACATTTTACGAAAAGTTATCCACAAGTTGTTAGGGGCAGTTAGCGTTTTGTCCGGCGCCGGCCGCCGCGGTTTCTTTCATCCGCGAGCGCGAAATCGATCTGACGTTTGAATGGATCGACCCGGGCGACGAAGACGCGGAGCTGATCGCCGACGCCGAAACGCCGGCGAGTACGGCGGCCGATGAGTCGGCGCTGCGCCGCGTCGAAAATATAGAAATCGTCGTTCAATGAGGAAATGTGAATGAGGCCGGTGGTGAGGACATCGGGCAGCTCGACGGCAAGGCCGTAATTGCGAACATCGACAATCGCCGCGCGAAAGACCTGCGGATCGCGTTGATCGAGCTGGCGCTGGAAAAACTCGAGCTGTTTGATTTTTACCGCTTCGATCTCGGCCTCAGCTGCGTTGCGCTCGGTCTCGGAAATGTGCCCGGCAATCGACGCGACCTCGTCGATGCCCGCCGCGCCGTAGCGCAGTGAAGGCGGGTCGAGCTTTGTCTGGCGCGAAGCATGACGCGCGGCAAGCGTGCGGTGCACGACAAGATCGGCATAGCGGCGGATCGGGCTGGTAAAATGGAGGTAGTTCGCTTTGGCGAGTCCGTAATGGCCAAGCGGCTGCGGGTCGTAGCGGGCGCGCTTTAAACTTTTAAGCAGGCCGATTTTGAGCGCTTGTTCTTCCGGTTTGCCGCGCAGAGAAGCGAGGAAGCGCTGGACCTCGGCGCGCTTGGAAAGGTCGCCGACTTTGTATCCAAAGCTGAGTACAAATTCCCGATACTCGGCGAGTTTGTCGGGATCGGGGTCTTCGTGAACGCGGTAAATCGTTGGAGTCGCGCGGTGCCGCAATTCGCGCGCCACGGCTTCGTTGGCCGCGAGCATGAATTCTTCGATCAGCTGGTGCGACTCATCGTTCTCGACGCGCTCCAGCCGAACGGGCGCGCCGGTTTCATCGACATAAACTTTCACCTCCGGAAAATCGAGGTCGAGCGAGCCGTGCTCGAAGCGTTTCCGGCGCAGCAATGAGGCCAGCTCCCAGGCAAGGTGCAGGCGCCGGCTCAATTCGCCGTTGGACGGGGATTGCAGGATCGCGAAGGCTTCCTTGTAGGTGAGGCGTCGCGCACTGCGGATCACAGTCCTGGCGAAGCGCGCGTTTTTGGCCCGGCCATTTTTGTCGAAGTGGATGAACACCGAATGGGTGAGTCGATCGAGATCGGGATTGAGACTGCAAACGCCGTTGCTCAATCGCTCGGGCAACATTGGAATGACGCGGTCGGGCAGGTAAACGCTGTTGCCGCGCCGTCGCGCTTCACGGTCCAGCTCACTTCCGGCCCTCACATAGGCAGCGACGTCCGCGATGTGAACGCCGAGCCGCCAGCCGTCGTTGTCGATCTTGTCGACGTGGATCGCGTCATCAAAATCGCGCGCGTCATCCGGGTCGATCGTGACGATAAATTGGTCGCGTAAATCTTCGCGCCCGTTGAGAGCGGGCTCCTCAACGGTCTGCGGAATGCGATTGGCTTCGTCGAGGACTTTTCGCGGGAATTCGACAGGCAGATCGTACTTGCGAATGATCGACAAGATGTCGATGCCGGGCGCGTCGGCGCGGCCCAGCACCTCCACGATTTCGCCCTCGGGATTAACGTGGCGCGATTCCCACGCGTCCAGGCGCACAACGACTTTGTCGCCGCGTTTCGCTTTCGCCGGTGACGCGACATAAACGTTGTGCACAAATCGTGGATCGTCGGCCACGACGTAATAAAAATTTCGCGTCTGTTGCAGCGTGCCGACGATTTTGTCCCGGGCGCGTTCGAGAATTCGAATCACGCGGCCTTCGTTTCGTCCTCGTTTGCGGCGTGAGACTGGAAGATCGCGCGAGACGCGCACCACCACGCGGTCGCCGTGCATGGCGGTGCCGGTGTTTTCGGCGGCCACGAAAACATCGGGTTGGCCGGGCGTTTCGGGCGAAAGAAAACCATAGCCGACCTGATGGATCGACAATTTGCCCGTCACGAGATCGGCTTCGGCTGGCAGGACGTAGCAATTTTTGCGGATGCGGACGATCTGGCCGGAGCGCTCGAGATCGCGCAGCGCGTTGCGCAGCGCGACACGCTGGTTCCGCTTGAGCTCGAGCTCGCGCGCGATGTCGCTGCGGTCCAGCGCTCGACTGGCGTTTGCGCGCAACAGCGCGAGGACCTGTTCCGAAATGGTGCGTCCATTTTGCTTCATGCGGGCGAAAAGTTATTGTCGATCTAAACAGATCGGACGGCAGCTTGAACAATGAAAAAGGCGACGATCGGCGGTGCGGTTGCGATTCTACTGAGCGCAATTGCGTCGGTCGCGGCAGGAGGACGAACCATGAAAATCACCAGCTCAGCTTTCAATGAGGGTGGAATGATTCCGGACAAATTTGCCAAGCAAGGGCAGAATGTGAACCCACCTTTGCGCATCGAAGGCGCGCCGGCGGAAGCGAAATGCCTGCTTCTCATCGTCGATGATCCGGATGCGCCGGTCGGATTGTTTACGCACTGGCTCTGCTGGAATATCGATCCGAAAACGACCGAGATCGCCGAGAAGAGCGTTCCAAAAGGCGCGGTGCAGGGGACGAATGATTATCCCGGCTCCGGATACGACGGGCCGCAGCCGCCCTCCGGCACGCACCGTTATTATTTCAAAATTTACGCGCTCGATCAGACACTCGATCTGAAGGCCGGCGCGAAACGCAAGGAAGTGGACGCGGCGATGAAGGGGCATGTTTTGGCCGAGGGTCAGTTGATGGGCCGCTACGCGGCGAAGTAAACAATGTCCGTTGGCGGCCGGTCACAGTCGCTACAGTTGGTTCGAATACGGCCGCGCGTGTGATAGTCTGATTTGAATGGGGCCACGACTTTGGAAGATTGGCGAAGAGATTGTCGATCTTTCCCGGCGTGGCATGATCATGGGGGTTCTCAACGTCACGCCCGATTCATTCTCCGACGGGGGCCGTTTTTTGGACGTTGAGGCAGCCGTCGCGCATGGGATCGAAATGGCGGGCCAGGGCGCGGACATCATCGACGTAGGCGGTGAGTCGACCCGGCCGGGCGCCGAAGCGGTAGGGTTGAAGGAAGAACTGCGGCGCGTCGTTCCGGTCATCGAGCAACTGCAGGGCAAGATCGACAAGTTCATTTCGATTGATACGTCCAAAGCCGCAGTGGCAGAGCGCGCGCTCGAGGCCGGGGCGACAATCATCAACGATGTGACTGGCGGACGGGGCGATCCTGAAATGCTTCCTCTTGCCGCCAGGAGCGAAGCAGCCTTCATCGTGATGCACATGCAAGGTGAGCCGCGCACGATGCAATTTTCTCCGCATTACGACGACGTTGTGACGGAAGTGGCTGATTTTTTTTTACAACAATATGGGCGCATCCTAGAGTGCGGCGTTGATCCCATGGCGATGGCGTTTGATCCGGGAATCGGTTTTGGCAAGACCATGGCGCATAATGTCGAGCTGCTGAAAAATCTAGAGCGCCTGCGCGTGGAAGACCGCCCGCTCGTGGTCGGCGTTTCGCGAAAGTCGTTTCTTGGCAAACTGACCGGTGCGGCGGAAATGGAGGAGCGGCTGGCGCCGACGCTGGCGTTCAGCGCGCTTTTGCGGGCGCGCGGCGCGGACGTGCTACGCGTGCATGACGTAAAGGAAAACGCGGCCGCGGTGCGTATCGCCGAGGCAATGCTGTCATGATCGATCAATTACTGCATCTGTGGCTGAAAAGTTGGCGCAGTATTTTCGAGATCATTCTGCTGAGCGTGGTGATCTACTACGGCTACGTTTATTTTCGCGGCACTCGCGGCGCCAAGGTCTTGACCGGACTGGCGATCGTATTTTTGACGCTCACCCTCATCTCCACCCTGCTCAATCTGGTAGTGATTGGCTGGATCGTGCGAAGCTTCTCGGTTTTTCTCGCGGTCGCGCTCGTGGTCATTTTTCAGCCGGAACTGCGCCGCGGTCTCGCCGAACTCGGCGGGCATCCGATTTTTTCTTTGACGAGCGAGAAACGCGAAACGGTGCACGATCTGGCCGAGGCCGTCACGCAATTGGCGAACAAGCAATTCGGGGCGCTGATCGCGATCGAGCGCGACACGTCCATCCGCGTCTACGAAGAGACCGGGGTGACTCTCAACAGCGATTTTTCAGTCGAACTAATCCTGACCGTTTTCCATCCCAAATCCGCCTTGCACGATGGCGGAGTGATTATTCGCAATGGTCGAATCGCGGCGGCGGCGTGCATTTTTCCGGTGAGCCAGCGCGAAACGCTCGATCGCAGTCTGGGGCTGCGCCATCGCGCAGGGCTCGGCATCACGGAGGAATCCGACGCCGTGGCGGTGGTTGTGTCCGAGGAGACGGGCGGTATTTCGATTTGTCATCGGCGCCGGATTGAGCGTGGATTTACTCCGGAGACGTTTCGGCAGCGCATCTCGGAGATTTTGTTGCACGGCAATTATGAAGAGACTGATCCTGAAAAACTGGCGCGCGAAGTTGATCTCTCTGCTGCTCGCCACCACCCTTTGGTACCTGATCAAAAAGAACGTAGCGACGATGCCCTCGCCGTCTGAGGAGCGAGCAGGGACGGCCGCCGCGGAGAAACGCTGAACTCTGCCGCTTAGCGAAGAAAGCGGGCCAGGTTTTCCTCTTCCCAGCGACGCGCTCGGCCGTAACCGCGGAAATTACGCTCCAGCCGATTGAATTTGTCCGTGTGCACGCGCCGTCGGCCGCGGGCGAGAGGCTCATCCGGCACTACCGAGTGAAGCATTTCGTGGTAAAGCACGTAGCGCAAAAACCACGGCGGCACGAACGGCTGGTCGAGCGACGGATTGATGCGAATGATGCGGTCTTCTTCCTGGATGGTCCCGAAAACGAAATAGTCACGGGGCCGATGTTTGCGTCGCCGGCCCCACATCACCTTGTAGCCGCGGAGCCGGCCGCGAAAATAGTGCTCATTGAGTTGATCGAACATGGCGCCCAGGTCGAAGTAACGGCCTTCATGGCGCAAATTGAGCTGGCGCTGCATCGGCAGCTTGGGATGGGCAAGCTTGCGCTTGGTTTTTTTCGCCCGCTGCGGTCGTTTTCGCGCCTTCACGAGAAAGTGGAAGAGCATTTTAGTGGCCTTTCCGGGGCTGACAAGAGAACCGGTATAAATATTTCGGTTTTCAATGCAACCAACGCTTTACCAGTAGCTTATGAACGAGCGGCGCCCGGTAGCCCTCAGCCAAAAGCCATGGTTTACGCGGCCTGCAAAATGCGTATCGTGCCTGAGCGTTGGCCATGGTTGCGGGGCGCTGAGTTTTCGCGGGTTAGATCGACATGACGCCGTTTCTTCGGAAGTTGCTGGGGCTCAATTGGCTCCTCGTGCTGAACATGCTCGCGCTCGCCATTTTCGGCGTCATCGCGATCTATAGCGCCACTTACATGCGCGAGGATTCGGTCGCGGCGGACTTCTGGCGCAAACAGGCCAACTGGGTCCTGGTCGGCTTCTTTGCTTTCATGATTGTGAGCTTGATCGACTATCGCTGGGTCCGCTGGGGGGCGCTGCCCATGTATCTGCTTGGGATTGTTTTTTTGATCCTGACCAAATTCATGGGCACGAGAGTTTATGGCGCGCGCAGCTGGCTGCACCTGGGCCCGATCAATTTTCAGCCGGCTCAGCTTGCCGTCATCGCCGGCATCATGGTGTTGGCGTTATTTCTCAGTCAGTTCCGGCAGATGCATCCGATGCTGCGCCTGCTTTTGTGCGGCGCGATTGCGGGCGCGCCGTGTTTGCTGATCTTGATGCAGCCCGACCTCGGCGAAGTGATGATCTGGGGGCCGGTGTTGCTGGCGTTGTTGTTCGCGGCTGGTTTGCCGCTTCGTTATCTCATCTGCATTATTTTGATTGCCATCGGCTCGATCCCGCTGGCCATTCATCTCGGGCTGAAGCCGTATCAGCAACAGCGCATCACCGCCTTCATCAACCCGGAGATCGACAAACAAGGCGCCTCCTGGGCAATCAACCAATCCCTCATCGCAATCGGCTCGGGCGGTTGGGCGGGGAAGGGATTCAAGGCGCCGAACACCCAGATTGAGCTCGGGTTTTTACCCGCGACCGCCGTGCACAACGATTACATTTTCTCCGCCATCGGAGAACAATGGGGTTTCGTCGGGGGAATGTTTCTCATCGGCGCTTTTGCGCTCCTGCTGTTGACCTGTCTCTTCGTCGCATTTTTCGCAGCCGACCAATTCGGGTTGCTCCTCGTCGTGGGCATAACCGCGCTCATTTTCACGCACATCTTCCAGAACGTGGGAATGACGATTTCAATTCTGCCCATCACCGGTGTTCCGTTGCCACTCATCAGCTATAGCGGTTCGTTCGTGCTCATGATTATGTTCGGGCTCGGGATCGTGAACAGCGTCTGGGTCCATCGCAAATACGCGCATTGACGGCGACCCCGGGCGGTTGCAAGATCGACATCTTCAGAAAACGCGCACCACATCCGCGGACATCGCCATCTTTCTGAGGAACGTTGCACCGCAATCGCGGGCTAAAGCGCCGTAGGCGCGGCATGTTTGTCGCGCCGGGCTTTTGCAACAATAGAGCTCCGTTAGGAGCGGCATGAACCGCGCACGTGCCGCCCTGACGGAGCTTGTTTCCTGCATCATCCGGTGCTCTATAAACATGTCGCGCCTCCGGCGCTGGCGCTGGGACATTCCGGCAGGACCCATGGACACCGATTACAAAGTCAAACTCGAGATCTTCGAGGGCCCGCTCGATCTGCTCCTCTACCTCATCAAGCGCGATGAGATCGACATTTACGACGTCTCCCTCGAACGCATCACGCGCCAGTACCTCGAATACCTCCAGGCCTTCAAGGAACTGAACATCGACGTCGCCGGCGAATTCGTCGTCATGGCAGCGAACCTTATCTATTGGAAGAGCCGCAGCCTTCTGCCGGTCGACCAGCAGCCCCCGGAAGAAGACGCCGACGAGCACGACCCGCGCTGGGAACTGATCCGGCAACTCATCGAATACAAAAAATTCAAGGACGCGGCGGGCGAATTGCACCGGCGCGAGCTACAACAGGAGCGGATTTTTGCGCGCGAAGGCGCCATGAACGCAGCGGAAGCGCCGTTTCGTCTCGGCGAGGTTGGGATTTTCCAATTGATCAACGCGTTCCAGACGGTGCTCAAACGCGTCGAAGCTCGCCAGGATGTGCAGGAGATTTTCGGCGAGCGCTTCAGTGTCTCGGAAAAAATCGAGCTCATCCTGCAACGCGTGGCCGCCGGCGCTTCGCTCCGTTTTTCCGATCTCTTCGGTGCGCTTGCCTCGCGCGTGGAAGTCGTGGTCACGTTCCTGGCGCTTTTGGAACTGATTCGCCTTCGGCAAGTGCGCGCTTTGCAGAAAAGCACGTTCGACGAAATCGAAATCGCTCCGGTCGTGGCGTGAAAGATCGACAACCCGAATGCCGCGCGTGTTGATTGCAGGCTGCGGCTATGTCGGCGCCGTCGCCGCGGCGCGGTTGGCCGAGCGCGATTGGCAGGTGGAAGCGTGGACGCGGTCGAGCGAAAGCGCCGGGAAATTGGCCGCCGAGGGTTTTCGCGCGCTCGCTCTCGACATTTCGGATGCCGGGCAGGTCGATCAGTGCAAAAGCGAATTCGACGCGGTGATTCATTGCGCGAGCACACGCGGTGGAAACGCCGACCTCTATCGGCAGGTTTATCTCGAAGGTGTTCGGAATCTTCTCGCCCGCTTCTCCCAAAGCAGCCTCCTCTTCGTGAGCAGCACGAGCGTTTACGCGCAGAGTGGCGGCGAATGGGTAACGGAGGAGAGCGCCGCCGAGCCGACACACCCGACGGGCAAAATCTTACGCGAAGCAGAGCAGCTCGCGCTTGCCCATAATGGAATCGTGGCCCGCCTCGCGGGGATCTACGGCCCCGGAAGATCGCATTTGCTGAAGACTTTTCTGGCGGGAGAAGCGGCCGTCGATTCGGGGAACGACCGGTTTGTCAATCAGATCCATCGCGAGGACGCCGCATCGGCGCTGGCTTTTTTGTTAGATCGACAAGCGCCGCGCGGGCAAACGTTCAATGTGGTTGATGACGAACCAATTTTGCGAAGCGAGTGCTATCGATGGCTGGCCGCGAAGCTGAATCGAGCGCAATCCGCGGCGGGAGCGACAGCACCACAACGGAAACGGGGCTCGAGCAACAAACGCGTGAGCAACGCCAAACTGCGCAGCCTGGGATGGCGGCCGCAATATCCGACGTTTGCCGACGGAATGGAGAGAAGCGTCCTGCCGAGCTTCGGGCTGTAGCGTGAGCTGTCCTCAGCGGCATCAGTTTACCGGTATGGAAGCTGCTTTTTTTCCCACGCGATGCGCCAGATTAAATTGACCGGCCGCGAGGCGACCGTTTTGCGCGCCATTGGCTTCACCGAATCGATGCTCGGTGCCGAGATCCAGGATTTCACCCGGATGGAGGGCGAAGATGTCACCGACACGCTCAACAGCTTGATCGCGGCCGGCTTCGTCGAAAGCGTGCCCTATTCCGAACAGATCGAGTTGGCGGAAATGCCGGTCACGGCCTTCGAAGTGAATCCAGGCTACGTGCACGAGCTGCGTCAGGCGCTGACCCGGCGCTAGTTGACCGCGGCGGGCTGCTTCGCCTCTGTGGCGAGGCGTTCGCTTTGCTTGCGTTCGCCGAAGAGTTGTCGAATCACTTCTTCGACCGGCACCTCCTGGACATTGATGTCGGTCACGTCGCATGCTTCCAACAGCCGGCGGCAGGTCTCCGTCACTTTCGCCCGCCCCACTTTCAATTGCACCGACGCGGCAGTTTGCTCGATCACCTCTCCGAATTCGGAAAAATCGCGGGCCAACTGTTTTTCGAAAGTGAGGCTGAGGATCTTGTAATCGGAAAAACGATCGACGATCTCATCGAGCGGGCCGTCGAAAAAGATTTTGCCGTGATCGATGACGAGGACGCGATGGCAGAGTTCCTCGATGTCCTGCATGTAGTGGCTGGTGAGCAGCGTCACGATCCGATGTTCCTGGTTATAAACGCGAAGAAACTCGCGCACCCGTTTTTGGCTCACCACATCCAGGCCGATCGTCGGTTCGTCGAGAAAGAGCACCCGCGGCTCATGAATCAGGGCGGAGATCAGCTCCATCTTCATTCGTTCGCCCAGGGAAAGCTCGCGCACCATTACGTTCATTTTGTCCTCGACCTCGAGCAGCTCGGCCAGGCCGCCGACGACCTTGTTGAAACGCTCTCGATCTATTCCGTAGATCGCGCGGTTGAGCTCGAGTGATTCCTGCGCCGGCAGGTCCCACCAGAGCGCATTCTTCTGGCCCATGAGCAAGCTGAACTGGCGCTTCATTTCGTTGCGCCGTTCCCACGGCACAAAACCGAGCACCCGCGCCTCGCCCGAAGTGGGATTGAGCAAACCGGAGAGCATTTTGAGCACGGTCGTCTTGCCGGCGCCATTCGGTCCGAGAAACCCCACGAACTCGCCGTTGTCGATCTTGAATGAGACATTGTCCGCCGCGCGCGTTTCATCATAGCGTCGCCGGACCAGCCCTTTGATCGCGCCGCGCAGACCGCGTTCTTTGCGGTAGGTGCGGTAAACCTTGGTGAGATCGCGAGCTTCAATTGCGGACATGGCTTGCCCTGATTAGCTGATCGCGATGTTAACTCGGCGAGCGCATCAAGGAGCGGCGGCTTCTAAGCCGCCGTCTAACGTAAACGGCGCTCTGGAGAGCGCCGCTCCTTGAGGCTTCTCTGCAAATATCCGCTCAAGCGACTGAGTGCTTTGCCGCCGGCTTCTTCTTCAGCAGGGGCAAGACTTTCTCCACGAGTGCATCCGCGGTGATGCCGTGTTTTTTGCGCAAGATCGGCACGGCGCCGTGCTCAATGAATTCGTCAGGCCAACCGACGCGCGCGACCGGTGTATGAATGCCAACCGAATGGAGATGTTCCATCACGGCGCAGCCGAAGCCGTTGTGCAAGACGTGGTCCTCGATCGTAGCGACAACTTCGACGCTCCGCGCGAAAAACTCGAGCGTGCCCGTGTCCATTGGTTTGATCCAGCGCGGATTGATCAGCGCCACCGAGATTCCTTTTTCTTCCAGTTTCCTTGCCGCTTCTTCGGCGACTTCGAACATGTTGCCCAAACCAAAAATGGCCACCTCGCGGCCGTGCTTGACCACTTCGGCCTTGCCGATCTCGAGCAAGCGCGGCTCCGGCTTGATTTGCGCGCCGGTGCCTGACCCGCGTGGATAGCGGACGGCGATCGGCCCGGAGTTGTAGTGCGCCATTGTCCAGAGCATGTCGACAAATTCGTCTTCGTCTTTTGGTTGCATGTGCACCCAATTCGGGATGTGACGGAGGTAACCGATGTCGAACAAACCGTGGTGGGTCGGTCCGTCGTCCCCGCTCAATCCGGCGCGGTCCATGCAGAGGCGCACGTTGAGTTTCTGAATGGCCATGTCGTGGATGGCCATGTCGTAGGCACGCTGGAAAAAGGTCGAGTAAATCGCCAGGAACGGCGTGAGCCCCTGGGTCGCGACACCGCAGGCAAACAAGGCAGCGTGTTCTTCCGCGATGCCGACGTCGAAGTAACGCTCGGGATGCGCTTTTTGAAAATGCGCGAGCCCGGTGCCGCTGGGCATCGCCGCCGTGATCGCGACCAGCTTTTGGTTGTGATCGGCGAACTTGCCCAGTGTTTTGCCGATGATTTCCGAATAGGTGGGCGTGGGCGTCGGCGCGGTCTCGCCGCTTTCGATCTTGTACTTGCCGAGGCCATGGAATTTGTCCGGCTGCTTGATCGCCGGTTCGTAGCCTTTGCCTTTTTTGGTCAGGATGTGCAGAAGGACCGGTTCCTGTTGCGTCTTCAAAAATTCGAACGTCCGGATGAGCAGCGGGATGTCGTGGCCGTCGATCGGTCCGTAATAGCGCAGCCCGAATTCCTCGAAGATAACGCTGGGGACGATGAGCCCCTTTACTCCTTCCTCGACTTTATGCGCAAGCTCGACCGCGTATTTGCCCGCGATCGCCTGCACGAACTGCCGCGCCTTGTCGTGCAAGTGCGCGTAGGTTTCACTCGTCACGATCCGGTTAAAGTAACTGGCAATCGCGCCGACGTTTTTGGCGATTGACCATTCGTTGTCGTTGAGCACGACGATGAAGCGCTTCGTCTGACAGACATTGTTGAGCGCTTCATAACTGATGCCGTTGGTGAAGGCGGCGTCGCCGGCGATCACGACGATGTGCTCGTCGGTGCCTTTGAGGTCGCGCCCCACCGCCATTCCGAGCGCGGCCGAGAGGGCCGTGCCGGCGTGACCAGCCCCGTAGCAGTCGTGCTCGCTTTCGGTGCGCAGCAGAAATCCGTTCAACCCTCCGAACTGGCGCATGGTCGCGAAGCGGTCGAGCCGCCCGGTAAACATTTTGTGGACGTATCCCTGGTGGCTCACATCCATGACAAAACGGTCCTTCGGCGTGTTGAAGACGCGATGGAGCGCGATGGTCAGCTCGACCACCCCAAGATTCGGCCCGAGATGTCCGCCGGTTTGCGAAAGGACGCGAATCAGTTCGTCGCGCACTTCCTGCGCGAGCTGCGGCAGGTCCTGTTCGCCCAGCGCTTTTATGTCCGCGGGCGAACTGATCCCGTCGAGCAACCGCCTCGGTTGCGTCGTGGTCGTTGTCTCAGAAGAGTCTGACTTCGTCATTTGTTGCTTCTTTCACTTCATCCGCCTGCTTGTCGATCTTCGCGTCTGCGGCAGGCTCGAAGTCTTTAACCACCGCTTTGCCGGCGTGGTCGCGGCCAATGATTTCGATCTTTTGTTCCGCGCTGGCAAGTCGTTCCTGACAAATTTTTACGAGCTTCATCCCTTCTTCATAGCGGACGATCAATTGTTCCAGCGGCAGCTTGCCCGACTCCATTTGTGCAACGATCGCCTCCAGTCGATCCATCGCCCCTTCGAAGTTCAATTCCGCGCCTCCCGCCTTGGGCTTACTGCTCATCGCCAAAACGGAAAGCTAAGCAGAGCGCTATTGAATGCAAAGGTGTGATCCGCTCCTCCGCCTCGCCTAGCCGGGCGAGCGGTGGCACATCGGCTGCTCGTTTCTTAAGCCAAACCCATTCAACCCATGAAAAACTTCCCGAAAAAAATTCTGCTCATCGACCGCGAAGCCGGTATCACCCGCCTGGTGAAACAGGCGCTGGACCGCGCCGGCAAATATTTCGTGCATGAAGAACGCGATCCACAGCTGGCCCTTCAGGCAGCTCATGCCTTTGAGCCCGACCTGATCCTGCTCGACGCCGGGCCGAATAATCTCGAAGGCAATGCGCTCGAGCGCCAGATCCACGCGGACATCCAGCTGCGCGACACCCCGATGGTCCGGTTGAGCAGCCTTAAATCCGAAAATCAAGTCATGTCCGGCGGCATCCTTAGTGGCTACAGTTTCTTCGCGGCTCCGATTCGCATGGAAGAAGTTCTCCGGGGCGTGGACGAGCTGCTCTTCGGCAAAGACTGAAACGAGCGGTTACTCGGCGCGCAATCAGTCCGGCCGCCCAATTATGCCTGGCTGATCTGCTGTTTGTAAGCAGCCGCGTCTTTCAACTGCTTCAGCTCATCCCCATTGTCGATCTTGAGCACGAATATCCAGCCTTGCCCGTAAGGTTCGCGGTTGATCAGACCCGGATCGGCTTCGAGCGCTTTATTTGCTTCGACCACTGTGCCTTTCACCGGCGCGTAAATGTCGCTCGCAGCTTTGACTGATTCGACGACCGCGACCGCTTCCTTCGCGTTCACCTGCCGGTCCACTTTCGGCAGCTCGACATAAACGACATCTGTCAGTTCCGATTGCGCATGATCGGTGATGCCGACGCGAACGTTGTCGCCTTCGCGCCTGATCCATTCGTGGCTCTCGGTGTAAAGCAAATCCTCGGGAATATTCATATTGGCGTTGTAGCTGCCGCCGTCCCCGGCGGCAGACTCTGTTTTTTGTAGAGCGGTTTCTTCTCGATCGTGGCCGGAAATTTCTGGCCGCGAATCTCGATCTCGATCTCCGCGCCGATCTTCGCGTGCCCGGCATCGATGTAAGCCATTCCGATTCCCCAGTTCAAGCTCGGCGACAACGTTCCGCTGGTCACTTCACCAATCCGGCTCTCGCCGGCAAAAACGGCGTAGTGCGGGCGGGGCGGCGGGCCTTTTTCCTTCATGCGGAAGGGCACCAGTTTCTCGCGCGGGCCCTCTTCCTTCACCTTCAGCAGGACCTCGCGCCCGATGAACTTCGGCTTCGCAAGATCGACAAAGAACCCCAGTCCCGCCTCAATCGGATTGCGCTCCGGCGAAAGATCGGAGCCGTTGAGGGGGTAACACATTTCCAGTCGCAAGGTGTCGCGCGCGCCGAGCCCGCACGGTTTAATCTCGAACCGCTCTCCGGTTGCCAAAATGAGATTCCAAAACTTCGCCGCGTCAGTTGCGCGAAAGAACACTTCCACCCCGTCTTCGCCGGTGTAGCCGGTCCGCGCCACCGAAACCGGCATTCCGCCAATCGTAAGATCGACAATGTGATTGCGCGGCGGAAGATCGACATCCAGCGCGCGAAACAGCTCGACCACACGCGGACCCTGGATGGCGACCGCGCCAAACGCGCCCGTTCGGCTCGGGACTTCTACAGTGGGCGCAATGTAGTGATGGAGCCATTTGATATCTTCCGCGGTGCGCGCCGCGTTTACGACGAGCAAGAATTTTTCCTCTCCGGTTCGGTAGGCGATCAGATCATCGATAACGCCGCCGCCTTCGTGAAGGAGAAAAGTGTATTGCCCCGTCCCGACATCGAGCTTTTGAAGATTGTTCGTGAGGATTGCGTTCAGCCATTCGCGCACGCCCTCTCCTTGCGGGAGAAGCTGGCCCATGTGCGAGATGTCGAACATGCCGACATGGTTTCGCACCGCCCGATGTTCTTCGACGATGCTCGTGTATTGCACCGGCATGAGCCAACCGGCAAAGGGCACCATCTTCGCGCCGCGCTTGATGTGCTCGTCGTAAAGCGGCGTTTTTTTTGGCGCGGCCTCGGTCACGCGCGAAGCCTAGACTTCGCGATTCGCCTGCGCAATGCTGCCCCCGCGATGGCTTGGCTCGACAAACTCGAACGCCGCCTCGGCTTTATCGCGATTCCCGGTTTGACGCGGATCCTGGTCGGCTTCGCCGTGCTGGTTTTCGCGCTGGCCTGGCTGCTCCCCGGGTTTACCACCATGCTCACTCTGGAGCCGGCGCGCATCCGCCAGGGCGAAGTGTGGAGGCTTGTCACCTACATTTTCATCCCGCAAACGCTCAGTCCGCTCTGGATTCTTTTTGCCCTCTGGTTTCTCTGGTTCATTGGTGAAGGACTGGAGCGCGCCTGGGGTGCGTTCCGGTTCACCTTGTATTTTTTGGTCGGCATGATCGGCACGACCGTGGCGGCGTTTTTCTTCGGAAGCAATTTTTCCAACGGAATGTTGATCTCTTCGTTGTTTTTCGCCTTCGCGCGTTTTTATCCGGACGAGGTGATCTACATCCTTTTTATTTTGCCGGTGAAAATCAAGTGGGCGGCGTGGGCCTGGGCTGCATTTCTTCTTCTCGGGTTCGCCGTGAAGCCGATGTCCTATCGCATGGCGCTGCTGGCTGCTTTTGCCAATTATCTCATCTTCTTTGGCCCGGAGTTTTTCTTTGCAGCCCGGCAGCGTCAGGAGGTTTCGGCGCGCCGGCGCCGTTTTGAGTCACGCTCGCGCGATGAAGCCGAGCCTTTGCACCGCTGTGCCGTCTGTCACGCGACCGAATTTACCGATCCTAATCTCGACTTCCGGGTCGCGCGCGACGGCCAAGAATACTGCATGGCGCATTTGCCCAAGGCGGAAACGCCCGCGGGCTGACGCAGGATGTCATCCTGAGCGAAGCGAAGGACGTCCTCCCATTCGGTCTTGGATTACGCTGATAACATTGCGTGACCGCCGGCACACTGTGAGGGATGACACCGCTGTGCGCGATCGCGTCGCAAGATCGACATCTTTCGTGCGCGCTCTAAATTAGTGCGCATGACCGACAAGAGCACGACGCTCATTCCGGAAGAAGGCTGGCATTGTATCCATTTGTTCTACCGTATCGAGTACGGGCAATGGCAGTTGCTCAATCGCGAGGAGCAGACTGCCGCCAAAACAAATCTCACCCGGCTCGTCCAGGAGATACGGGCCCTTGATTCGACTCAATTGCTCACCCTCAGCATCGTGACGCCCAAGGCCGATCTCGGTTTTATGCTCGTCACGCCCGATCTGCATAATGCCAACAAGATCGACAAAGAACTTTCGCTCTCCCTGGGCGCGGATGTCCTGACGCCAGTCTACAGCTATCTTTCGCTGACCGAGGAAAGCGAATACATCACCACCGAAGAGGAATACGCGCAGAGCCTGGAGGCGGGGACCCGCAACAACCCGGCAAAGCTCGAAGAAGCGCTCGCCACGTTCCGCGAGCGGATAAAGCATTACCGCCAGGAACGCGTTTACCCGACGCTGCCGGATTGGCCGGTCGTTTGTTTTTATAATATGAGCAAACGCCGCGGCGAAGAACGCAACTGGTATGCGCTGCCTTACGAAGAGCGGCGAAAATTAATGAAAGGCCACGCCAATGTCGGCCGCGAGTTTGCCGGGAAAGTCAAACAGCTCATCACCGGCTCGACCGGGCTGGATGACGCCGAGTGGGGCGTGACCCTCTTCGCGCGCGACACGTTTCAGATCAAAGCGATCGTTTACAAAATGCGCTTCGATCCGGTGAGTGCCGAATATGCGGAGTTCGGCGAATTCTTCATCGGCATCCAATTGCCGCTCGACGAATTGTTCCGGCGCTTGCAGCTCTGATTTCGCCGGGGGCTGTAGGGGACGCTGTTGGCGTCCCAACCGAAAACATAAGGGGAAGCTGACAGCTTCCCCTACAGTAAAAACGCGATAGATTGTCGATCTTCCGCCCTGTCGATCTTCCGGATGGGTGACAGAGTGGCCGAATGTGCACGCCTGGAAAGCGTGTGTGCTCCAAAAGGGCACCGAGGGTTCGAATCCCTCCCCATCCGCCAACTGAATTGATCTCGCGTGTCGCGTGTGCTGAGCGCGTGCTCGTGCTCGATCACGTCTTGCGCCGTTCCAAAATCTGCACTTCCTGCCGAAGTTTGGCGACGCTGCCGTGCGCCAGCACGCCGCGAAAATTTACGCCGGGGTAAATCAAACAGTCGCGTCCGATCACGGCGCCGGGGTTAATGACCGCGTTGCAGCCGATCTCGGTGCGGTCGCCAACGATCGCGCCGAATTTCTTCAGGCCGGTAGCGATCTCGCCTTCGTTTGTCGTCACCGCAACTTCGCCATGATCGAGTTTGACGTTTGAAAGAATGACGCCCGCGCCGAGATGCGCGCGATGGCCAAGGATCGAGTCGCCGACATAATTGAAATGCGGCACTTGGGCTTCGTCGAAGATGATGCTGTTTTTGAACTCGCACGAGTTTCCCATGACTACGCCGTTGCCGACGACGACGTTCTCGCGCACGTAACAGCCGCTGCGAATCTGGCAGTTTTCTCCGATCCAGGCCGGGCCTTTCAAGACTGCGCCTTGTTCGACGATCGTGCCGCGGCCGATGAACACACCGTCGCTGATGAACGGCTTGCCGATCAGTTCGCCGAGCACGGCCGGTTTCAGACGAAACTGCAGATAGCTGGAGATCTGTTTGAGCGCGTCCCAGACGTTATTCTGGTTCTCGAACAGTTTCGGATGCGCCGTGTGTTCGAGGCTCAGATAATCGGCAGGCGCGAACATTTTGGTTTGGCTTTAGGATGATAAATCCGTGTGCGTTCCGCGAGCGTAAATTCTCGCATACGCAAGTATTGGGGCGCCCGCGCTTTCCAGATTAAATGCCTGCGCTAGCTCGTACTTCCATCGCGCCGCGTAAGTTTCTGGCCGTCCTTGGTGTCGCGCACTTCCCAGCCGAGCGCGCCGATTTCTTCGCGGAGCTCGTCGCTGCGCGCGAAATTCTTTTCGGTCCGCGCACGGGCGCGGTCTTCCGCGAGTTTCGAAACCGCCGGCGGAATTGTATCCGCGGTTTGTTTCTCCAAATCGAGCACGCGGTTGATCTCTTCCCACCAACTTAACCATGCGTTCGCTTTGGCGGTGTCGAGCTCACCAGCGTCCATCGCGCGGTTTGTTTCGCGAATCGCTTCGAACAGAAATCCAAGCGCCGCGGAAATATTTAGATCGTCATCGAGCGCATCTTCGAAACCCGACGCTTCAATTCGGCCTTCGACGTTTGCTTTCGCGATCTCGCGCAGCCGCATCAGCCAATCATCAATGCGCCCCAACGACTCGCGCGCTTCGTGCATTCCTTCCCAGGTGAAATTCAGCTGGGTGCGATAATGGACGCGCAACAGCGCGTAGCGGAGCTCGCGACCGGTGTAACCTTTTTCGAGCACGTCGGGAACGGTGTAGAAGTTGCCGAGCGACTTCGCCATTTTCTGTCCATCGACCAGCAGGTGCGCGCAATGCAGCCAGTAATGCACGAACTTTTTGCCGGTCACGCCTTCGCTCTGCGCGATCTCGGCTTCGTGATGCGGGAAAATGTTGTCGACGCCGCCGCAGTGAATGTCGATCTGGTCGCCGAGTAGCGCGGTGGCCATCGCGCTGCATTCGATGTGCCAGCCTGGCCGGCCGCGCCCCCACGGACTTTCCCACGCCACCTCGCCATCCTCTTCATCCCACGCTTTCCAAAGCGCGAAATCCCCGATGTGCTCTTTGTCGTACTCATCGTGGCGCACCCGGCCGGTCGGCTTCAGCTCCGCGAGATCGAAATGCGCCAGCTTGCCGTAGTCGGGAAATTTATTGATTCGGAAGTAAACCGAACCGTCCTCCGCCTGATAAGCGAGGCCGCGCGACATCAGCGCGTCGATCATCGAAATCATCTTGTCGATGTAACGTTGATCGGTCGCTGCCGGGAATTCGTCGGCGCGCTTGATTCGCAGCGTATCGAGATCGTCGAAAAACGCCTGTTTGAATTGCTCGGTGAACTCGCCGAGCGGCATTCGGGCTTCGCGCGCGCCGCGGATCGTTTTGTCGTCCACATCGGTGATGTTCATCACCCGATGGACCTGGTAGCCGCGCGACTCGAGATGTCGCTGCAGGAGGTCTTCAAACATGTAGGCGCGAAAATTTCCAATGTGCGCCCGGCTGTAAACGGTCGGTCCGCAGGTGTAGATGTCGATCTTGCGCCCGCTCGGGTCGCGCGGCCTGAACTCTTCGAGCTGGCGCGAGTAGGTGTTAAAGAAGCGCATTTCTCACCTCGAGCAGAGAAGAGACATCTCTCAAAGTTTTCGAATTAAATCGGAACAGATTCCTCGACTTCGCCCCGAATGACAATGGGCTTATCGCGCTTGCACTGTCGCAATAGCCAGCGCGGCGATGCCTTCGTTGCGGCCGAGACTGCCGAGCCGTTCGTTCGTCGTCGCCTTCACGCTCACGCCGAACTCGGGGATGCCGATCGCGCTGGCAATACTTTTCTGTATCGCGGCAATGTGCGGCGCAATCTTGGGAGATTCGGCGATCACGGTCGCGTCCACGTTCACCACCCGCGTCCTCCGTTCGGTCAGCAACGCCGTGACGCGTCGCAAAATGTCCAGGCTACTGATGCCGGCGATGGTCTGGTCCGTGTTCGGAAAATGATGGCCGATGTCGCCGGCGGCGATCGCGCCGAGGAGTGCATCGGCAATGGCGTGCAGAAGCACGTCGCCGTCGGAATGGCCTTCCAGGCCGCGGGCATGCTCGATTTTCACTCCGCCGAGGATCAATTGTCGATCTTCGGCGAGGCGGTGAACGTCGTATCCGATGCCTGAGCGCGTTGTCACAATTTCAAATCGATTACGCCGTTGGAGGCGACGACGCTGTATTTGTCCTTTATATCGTTGCGCGGACGCAAATCGACCGCACCGCCGGCTGTTTCAACCAGGATCCAGCCGGCGGCGATATCCCATAAACTAATCCCTCGCTCGATGTAAGCGTCGAAGCGACCGCAAGCGACGTAAGCCATATCGAGCGCAGCGCTGCCCAGCACGCGGCATTTGCGCACGCGGTGAATCATTTCGTCGAGCAAGGGCAAATTCCAATCGATCATCTCGCCCGTCTTGGAAAGCCCCACCGAGATGACCGCTTCGGCCAGCTCAGTGCGTTCGCTGACGCGGAAATGGTCGCCATTCAGGCGCGGGCGTTCGCCTTTTTGCCCGCTCCACATTTCATCGCGCATCGGATCGTATATCACACCCAGGATGATCTCGCCTTTGAAGCGCAGCGCGATCGAAATGCAAAAGTGCGGGATGCGATAAAAATAATTGACCGTGCCATCGAGCGGGTCGACCACCCATTGGTGCTCGCTGGCTTGATCGCCCACGATTCCCTCCTCGCCGTAGAGCGAGTGCTGAGGAAATTGTTTGAGGAGTAGTTTGGTGATCAACTCCTGTGCGCGCACATCGATCTCCAGCTTGATGTCGTGCGGCTCGCTCGCGCTGATGCGCAGCCCGGCGTGTTTTTGAGGATGAAAATTTTTCCGAAGCAATTCGCCGGCGGCGCGCGCGGCGTGCTCGGCCGCATCGAGGTAATGCTTCATGGCGAGAAATTATCTCGCATCAAACGCCAGCCAGCGCATCACAGAAAAAACAACAACGCGGTGTCATCCTGAGCGGAGCGAAGGATCTCTCAGAGGCTGAGTGATCACGCTGCGGAGAATGAGGTCCTCTCGGTCTGCGCGGCTCGGGATGACCACCAGGGCAGAAGAAAAAAACCGGGAGAAGAAATCAAATTCTCCTCCCGGGTTGAAGTTAGGGGTTGTGGCTCCGAGAGGTTTCGGAGCCGTGATCAGCGGCGGGCCTTAATGCCTCTTTCTCTTCGCTGATTTTTTCTTTGCTGCTTTCTTCTTCTTTGGCATCGACTATTCCCCCCTTTCATTCCGCAATCGCGGAAAGTGGTGAAGAGGTCGGAATGACTTCACTTTCAACGAGTGAAGTAATCACCGAGTTTTTTTTGTCAAACGTTTTTCGCGCATGTTCACAAAAATTTTTGTGAGCTCGCGCGCCACATTTTTTTTCGGAGCGCGTCCGATTTTCGCGCCGGTGCCGTCGCGAAAGAAGATTGTCACTTCGTTTTCCTCGCTCTCCATCCCGGCGTCAGCGCGGCTGACGTCGTTGGCCACGATGATGTCGCAATTTTTCGTCTCGAGTTTTTTTCGCGCGTTATTCTCGAGGTCGCGCGTCTCGGCGGCAAAGCCGACGACGAGATATTGTCGATCTTGCGGAAGAGAGGCGAGCACGTCGCGCGTGGCGATCAATCGGAGGGTGAGCTCGGCATTGTGCTTCTTGATTTTATGCGGCGAGATCGTTGCCGCTTTGTAATCGGAGACCGCAGCGCACATCACCAGAACATCGCAATCCGGCGCGTGGCGATGAACGGCCTCGAACATTTCGTCGCTCGTCAGGACTCGGATCACGCGGGCATGGCGCGGAGGTGTCAGGCTCACCGGACCGGAAATCAAAACGACCTCGTGCCGCAATTCCTCCGCCGCTTCGGCGATCGCGTAGCCCATTTTTCCCGAGGAGCGATTGCTGATGTAGCGCACCGGATCGATCGGCTCACGCGTCGGCCCGGCCGTGATCAGGAACTTCACGCGATCAGATTTTCCGGGCGAGCGAGCAGGAATTCGGCGCGAAAGGCGATGTCTTCCACTTTCCACAAACGGCCAATTCCCTCGTAGCCGCAGGCGAGCATGCCTTCCTCGGGGCCGATAAACTCGACCCCGCGCGATTTGAGTTTCTCGACGTTCTCAACGGTCGCGGGGTGGAGCCACATCTTTCCGTTCATGGCCGGCGCGAGGAGAATTGGCGCGCGGGTGGCCAGCGCGATGGCAGCCAGCGGGTGATGCGCGAGACCGTGCGCGAGCTCGGCGATAATGTGGGCCGTCGCCGGCGCGATCAAAAGCAGGCTCGCGCGATCGGCCAATTCGATGTGACCCGGCCGCCAGTTTTCTTTCTCATCGAAGAAACTGGTCATGACCGGATTTTTCGAAAGCGTTTGTAAAGTGAGCGGCGTAATGAATTCGGCCGCGTCCTCAGTCATAACGACGAAGACCTGGTGGCCTTGTTTGACGAGCAGACTGGCCAGCTCGGCCGATTTGTAAGCGGCGATCGAGCCCGTCACGCCGAGGACGATCGTTTTGGCGTTGTTCCGCAGCCGCACGACTTTGCGCGGGCTCGCTTTCTCAGCGCCCAGCTTCGAATTCTTTCTCATGCAAGATCGACAACTCTAATCGCGCTTCTGCTGTAGGGGAAGCTGTTAGCTTCCCGTCTAATCCATTGGGACGCTAACAGCGTCCCCTACAGTCGCGATTGCGAAAATCACCTTTGAATCAGGCGCCGGCTCAAATATCGCTCAGCGCCGACGATGTGGCGAAACTTTTGCAGATCTTCTTCGACCGTTCGGCTGATGATTGTGTAGCGGTAATCGCGCCACAACCGCATTTCGCGGCTGGCGGTGGCGAGACGCGACTCAATTTGTTCCGCCGTTTCGGTGCCACGATTCATCAGCCGGCGGCGTAATTCGTCCAAATCGGGCGGCATGATGAAAATATCGGCGAGTGCGTCGCGAACAAACGGGTCGGCGCAGTTGCGCATCGAAGCTGCGCCCTGCGTGTCGATGTCGATCAAGACATCGCGGCCATCCTTCAGGTTCGCCACGACCGGCTCGGCCGGCGTGCCGTAATAATGACCGTGGACTTTTGCGTGTTCCAAAAATTTGCCGGCTTCGAGCTGGGAAAGAAAATTGTCTTCCGATAAAAAGCGGTAGTCTTCACCATCGACCTCGCCGCTGCGCGGGGCCCGCGTCGTGCACGAGACCGAGTAAACGAACTCCGATGTTTCGCGCAGCGCCTCGACCAGCGTCGTCTTGCCGGCACCGGAAGGAGCGGAAATAACGAAGAGAATGCCGCAGCGGCTGAATTGGCTACTCAAGGTTCTGCACCTGCTCGCGGATTTTTTCCAATTCCGCCTTGGCCGCGACCACGCGCTGGGAAATCGCGGCATCATTCGCCTTGGCCCCGAGCGTGTTGAGCTCGCGGAAAATTTCCTGAGTAATGAATTCCAGAGTGCGACCGACCGGCTCGTTTTTGCGCAGATGATGAGCGAACTGCGCGAGATGACTTTCGATGCGCGTCAGTTCCTCGGAGATGTCGGCGCGATCGGCAAAAAATGAAACTTCCTTGAGCAGGCGTTCATCATCGATCTCGAGCGGGAGACCGGCCTTGTTCAACCGGTCGAGCAGGGCGGCACGATATTTTTTGACTACATCGGGATGCGATGCGCGGATCTCCTTGAGCATTTTCCGGATGGCTTTCAACCGGCCGATGAGGTCCTTGGCGAGGTGGCGACCTTCGCGTTCGCGCATTTTAATCAGGTCAGCGAGGGCGGCGCGCAGCGCGCGCTCGATCACGGGCCAGATTTCCTGGGCGTTGATGACTTGCTCGGGCAACCGCATCACACCCGGGGCCTGCAAAATGGCGCCGATGGTAATTTCGCCCGGCGCGTTGAGTTCTTGCTGCAGCGCCCGCATTGCTTCGTGGTAAGAGCGCGCCAGTTCGGTATCGAGGGCGAGGTGACGCGCGCCGTTTGCGCCCTGATGAAAGGCGACGCTTACATTTGTCCGGCCGCGCGAGATGTTCTCGTTGATCGTCTGGCGAATGCGCGGCTCGAGCTCGGCCAGATCGCGCGGCAGATTCACGACGATATCGCTCTGTTTTCGATTCACGGAGTTCAGTTCCACGCTGAACTTGATGCCGCCGGAATCGATCTCGCCGCGGCCATAGCCGGTCATGCTTCTCATTGCCGATCTTTTCTAAATCCGCGGCGCGCCCTGTTCAACATCATCGTTCGCGGTCGAGCAGGGCTACAATGGCGCGCCGATGGGGCGAGGGGATCGGGATCGATTCCAGTTCGCGAATCGCAAACCAGCGTCGGCCGGCGTTGTCGATCTTGCCGGCGCGTTCTCGAAACACGCGCAGCATGACGCGATGATGAGTAAATCCGAACACCGCTTCATAAAGAGGTTGCGGCAAACTTGACCGGTTTAACCGGTCAAGTTCGAGCGGCGGCAGGATCCACAGGTTGCGCCAGCGGCGGGCGGCCGGTTCCAGCAAAATGCGGTTTTGGTTGAGAATGAATGAATGGTTTTCGATGAGCTGCTGGGCGGGTGGGCGGGGCCGGCGGATGGGCAGCGCGGCGGGAGTTTTGGCGCGGCAAAATCGTTGCACCGGACAAATCGTGCATCTTGGTTTGCGAGGCAGACAAACAAGGGCGCCAAGATCGAGAAGGGCGGAATGGAAAACGGCGGAAGCGCGTTTGGGGACGAGGTTGGCGGCGTGTCGCCAGAGACGTCGCTGCCCGGCGGCGGAATCGATCGGAGTGCGGAGGTTAAACAACCGCGCAAGGACGCGAGTCGTGTTCGCCTCGACAATCGGCACCGGGCGATTGAAAGCAAAACTCGCCACCGCATGGGCGGTATATTTGCCGACGCCCGGCAGGGTACGCAGGTCGGCGATAACGGGCGACAGCGCGCCGCGATGTCGATCTTGCACGAGCTTCGCCGTGGCGTGCAGATTGCGGGCGCGCGAGTAGTAACCGAGGCCTTCCCAGGCGCGGAGAACGTCCTGCTCGGGCGCGCGGGCGAGCGCGGTGAAAGTCGGCCAGCGTTTGAGCCAATCAATGTAATAAGCGCGCACGGTCGCGACCTGGGTCTGCTGGAGCATGAACTCGGAAACCAGGACAGCGTAAGGGTCGCGCGTGCGACGCCAGGGAAGATCGCGACCGTGGTTGGCATACCAGCGCAAAAGCGAGCGGTGGAACGCTTTCCGGTTTGTCATGTCGGCGGACTCTCTGAGGGGTAAGAGATTCCTCGACTTCGCTCGGAATGACAAGAAGCTGAAGCCAACGTGCATTCTTACACACGCGCTCTGACTCCCGAGCAGGTGCGAGCACTGCGAACGCTGCTCGAGGAGTTGGGCTTCGAATTTTCGTCGAAAGAATACACGATTTTTTTTGCGCAGAAGAACAAGCTGAGCGTGGCGGTTTATGAGAAGGGGCCGAAAGTGCTGGTGCAGGGCAGGGGCGTGGAGGAGTTCGTGCAGTTCGAGCTGGAGCCGAAAATCGTGGGTGAAGCGCGACTCGGTTATGAGGAAGTGCACGCGCCGGAAATGTTTGAGCCTCACTTCGGCGTGGATGAAAGCGGGAAAGGCGATTTCTTCGGGCCGCTCGTTATTTCGGGGGTTTATGTCGATTCCGGGATCGCGCGTAAACTGCTGGATGCCGGGGTGGTCGACAGCAAACGCATCGGTTCGGATGCGCGGATCCGTGAACTGGCGAAAACAATTCGACAGAGCAGCGGTGGGCTTGTCGACACAGTGTTGATCGGTCCGGAAAAATACAACCAGCTTTACGAGAAGTTTGGCAACCTGAACCGGCTGCTTGGGTGGGGCCACGCCCGGACGATTGAAAATCTGCTGGCCAAAAAGCCGGACTGTCCCCGGTCGTTATCGGACCAATTTGCCGATGCGCGCGTGATCGAACAGTCGCTTCTGCGTCATGGACGCAAGATCGACATCGAACAACGGCCGCGGGCGGAAAGCGACCTGGCGGTGGCGGCGGCGTCTATCCTGGCGCGCGAAGCGTTCATCGATTGGTTGGATCGCCGGGGCAAAGCGCTGGGAATGCGGTTGCAGCGCGGTGCTTCGAACACGGTCAAGGAAACGGCGAAGAAACTGGTGGAACAAGCCGGCCCCGGCGTTTTACGCGAGGTGGCCAAAGTGCACTTTCGGACTGCGCATGAAGTCGCGCCGAGCGAGTATGCGGCGCCGCCGGAGCGGGAATGGCGCAAGTAAGGAAAAACGCACGCCTCCCGGCAAGGTTCCTGCTCTGAAAACGGCGCACTTTCAGGCATCGTGGACACGCGCCTTCTCATTCTCAACAACGACCCGGTGTTCGAGGACCGGGTGCTCACGATTTTCGAAATGATGGAGGGCGTGGAAAACCATATCGCCCGGACGCTGTCCGAAGCCGTCTCGATCCTGATTGGCGAAATCTTCGACGGATTTGTGGTGGAAGGTCCGGCGGCGCTCGCCTTGGAACAGGCCACGCATGTTCGGCAACATTTTCCATCCCTGCGAATCGCCTGCGTGGTGGCGGAGCGTCCAGTGGAGGAACTGGCAACGGCCGCCGAGCAACAACACATCGGGTTGATCGTAAGTTGTCAGAGCTATCATCGCCTGAGCGGCATCCTGGGACGGTTCGTTCGTTCAATCGAGAAACGCTCCGGCACCGCGGCCGAGGGCATCGATCCCTGCCACTCGCTGATCGGCAACCTGAACCAGTTTTCCGCGGCGGAGATCTTACAGATGAGCTGTTTAAGCCAGCGCAGTGGACGATTCACCTTCAAGTCGAGCCGGGGAAACAGCGAAATTTATCTGCAACACGGCGCGGTGCGCCACGCCATCTACGGCTCGCTCGAGGGCGAGGCGGCAGTGGCGGAGATATTCCGCTGGCGGCAGGGCCGGTTCTACTTCGAGGAAGGAATCATTAGCCAGGTGCAGACCGTCGATCGGCCGTGGGCCCATCTTTTGATCGACAATCTGCAGAAGCTCGACGAAACGCTCGAACTGGCGAGCGTCTGATCGAATCGGATGAGAGACCGGGACCTGGAGAAGAAGTTGCGGCTGATTGAGCTGCAATTGGAGAGCTGGAAGAAACTGCATGACCTGATCACCTACGGTCTGGACAAGGCCAAGCCGATTGTCTCGAGCGAACAAGAACGCCAGTTCACTGAGTTGCGCGGTTATCTCTTGCAGGAGACCGAATACATTTTGCGCGAGTTGGGCGTGCTGGCGGAGCTTTCCGGCAAGACAATGAACGTGCTGCAGCGGAGTGTGTCGATTCGTGCAGTCCGCGAGCTGCCGAACGACGAGGTGCGGCGTTTAGAGACCGAGTGGAATGCCGTCTTCACGAAATTAGGCGTGGTGCGGGGACAACTGAAGGCGCGCCGCAAACAACTGGCGGGTCAGACCGCGCTCACTTATCATCTCGGGCGCATTTTTCGCCGCGCGGCCGCTGCCCATTAAGCGCTGAGAATCGGCCGAGCTGCCTGCCGCCGAAGCGGTTAAGGGCAGGGAATTGTCCCTTCGCTTTACAATTTTGCCGCCAAACCCGGCGTGGCGACCGATACCTCTTATGAAATATGGCAAAGCTCACGAAACGCGACATCGTGGTTTCGATCAGCAATCAGACCGGCCTGGTGCAGCATCAGGTGTTCGACGTTGTGCAGCGCACGCTGGACAAGATCACGGACAGCCTGGCCCACAATGTGCCGGTTGAGCTGCGGAACTTTGGCGTTTTTCAGCCGCGTCTGACCAAGCCGCGGGTAGGAAGAAATCCGAACCAACCGGGCAGCAGTTTTGTCATCCCGCCGCGCGCGACGGTGAAGTTCAAGGCGGGCAAGGTGATGCGCCAGCGGGTGGAAAAACTGTCCCGCGAGTTAAAGGAAGCGTCCGAGAGAAAAACGACGGCAAGCGAAAGCCCCAACGGCCAGGATAGCTGACCAAGCGGCCATCGCGCGGCCGAGATCAGCTCGGTTTGGAAGCGGGCTCGCTCTTGAGCAGATTCTGGATCGCCTCTTCCAAACGGTCGAAATTAATCGGTTTCGTCAGGTGCTGAGAAAATCCGGCGACGCGGGCTCGATGCACGTCGTGCTCGGTGCCGAAACCAGTGAGAGCGATACCGCGTAAACCTTTGCTCTCCCTTAGCTCGTGCATCAATTCGTAACCGCTGCGATCGGGCAGGCCGATGTCGCTGATAAGCAGATCGAAGTTTTGTTTGGCGGCGTGTTGCACTGCCTGGTCGGCCGAATGAGCGACAGTGATCTGATAGCCGCGGCGTTCGAGCATCATTTTCATACCGAGGCAGGTGTCGTAATGATCATCGACGACGAGCAGATGCCGGGCGCCGGCAAGGGAAGGCGCTTTCTTTGGCGGCGCCGCACGTTGACCGTCGCCATCGCGGGTGGGCGCAGGCGGTGAGACCGTTTTGAGATGGACGGCGAAAGTCGCGCCGCGGTCTTTGCCAGCACTCTCGACCCGAATGGTGCCGCCGTGGGCGTCGACCATGGCCTTCGAAATGGCGAGGCCCAGCCCGAGCCCGCCGAAACGTCGCGTGATGGAGCTTTGACCCTGCTCGAAGGCATTGAAGATTTTGTCGATCTTTTCAGGTTCAATTCCGATGCCCGTGTCCGTGATGCGAACCTCGATTGCATCCGGCGATGGATTGAGCGTTTCGACGGTGATGCGACCGTGCTCGGGAGTGAATTTGACGCCGTTTTTGATCAGGTTCCAAAAAACCTGCTGCAAACGCGCGGGATCGCCCTGCACGTGCGCCCGTTTGGCGCGGAGCTGAAATTCCACGTTGAGGTGTTTATCAACGATCTCGTCCCGGCAAATCTCATAGGCGCGCTGCAGGATTTCCGGCAGGCAAACGACTTCGAAGCTGAGCTGCAATTTGCCTTTGGCAATGCGAGTAACGTCGAGCAGGTCGTCGATCAAACGCGCCTCCAGCTCGACGTTGCGGCGGATCACTTCCAGCGCCTGGCGGTTCAGCCCGGATTCGGGCGCAACCGCCTCAAGCTCTTCGACCATGGCGATGACGGGCGTAAGCGGGTTGCGCAATTCATGCGAGAGCTGGGCGAGGAACTGGTCCTTGGCTGCGTTCGCGTCGATCAGTTCCTGGCGCAACGCGACGTCGCGCGTTTTGTCTTCAACCAGATAGAGCACGCCCTGGACGGTCTGCTGAGGCCCCTGCAACCGAAGCAGATGGGTATTGACGTAATGGGTCATGCCGGAGTTGTCTTTGAACGGTTGTTCGATCGCCTGGAACGGCGTGCCAAAGGCGAGCACTTTCTCCAGCGCGTCCTCCGGGGCGATCTTTACCTCCTCGTAGGTCGCTTCCGCGATATCGCGACCGGGCGGCAAACGGCCAAAACGCCGCGCCATTTGGCCAAATGCATCATTTGCCTGGAGAAACCGGCGCGACACGGGATCGACCAGGGCGATGCCGCTTGGGACGTTGGCGAGGATTTTCTCGCTGAACATCACCTCGCGCTCAATCCGCCGCGCCGCCTCGATCTGCCGCCGGTAAAACTTGCTTCCCAACCAGGCAAAAACCGCCGTGACGACGATCAACCACGCCGCCAACAGCGTCATCCGTTGCACCAAGTCGTGCACCGGTTTGTACGCGACCGCTTTTGGCTGTTTGACTACCGCGAACCAGCCGGTCGATTCGACCGGACTGAAGGAGTAAATGTTCCCTTCCCGCTCGAAATGGCCGGTCTTGCTTTTATTGATCTCCTTGAGCAGGAATCCGCCTTCGGCGAAGACCGCTTTCGTACTCGGCTGCGATGTTTTCGCAAAAATCGCGGTGCCGTTTTGATCGAGCATCTCGCAGAGCGACTCATCGGCAAATTGGATCGTAGATAAACGGCGCCCCATCCGTTCCACCAGCACGGAGACTCCGAGATAGCCGATCACGGTTTGATCCGGCGCGCGCACGGCGCCGACGATATTGGTCGCCATCCGGCGGTCAGGCAGGCGCTGTTGCACCGGGGAGACAAACGCCCCCGGTCGGGAAAGCGCGCCGTTCAGCCAGACAGCCGAGTCAAAATCGTGGCCGACCAAATCAGGATTGGACGGTACCGACGCGATCAGCCGGCCCTCGGCGTCGGTCATGAACATGCCGTCGATACGCGGATGTGAAAAAAAAGTCTGGTTGAGAAATTGCTGGCCCAGGCCGATGGCGTTTGAATCGGACAAGGTTTTAGCGACCTCGGGCAAGGTTTGGTAATATTCGATCAGGGTAGCTTTGCCGGCGAGATCGTCGCCGACCAAATGGGCGACCAGTTGAACGAAGGTCTGTCGATCCCGCAGGATTTTGGACTCGAGCGTTTTCGAAAGGATCGTGTAGGAGACGACCAGGGTGAGGATTGACGGCACCCAGCCGGCCAGCAGAATCGGGATGATGATATCAAAACGCCGGAAACCCTCCCGTCTCAGCTTGATTAAACGGTCCCGCAATTGCATAAAGCCGGCGCGCGAAGATAGCACACGAGCAAGCTTTTTGCCTCGGCGCGGCGCGGCGCCGAGCGCATGCCGCACAGTGCGTTAAACCTGGCCTCAGGACGTGCCGGGCAGCTCTCGAATCGCGCTGTTTAGCTCCCTCGCCTGCGCCCGAATCGCTTGCACATCGTCGCGGCTCAATTCCCCCGCAGCCCCACGCACAAGAGTTTGGATTGCGCGCAAGCCGGCGCGAATTCGCTCGATCAACGCGCGATGAGCGATGGCCGGCGGCAACGTCTTGAGCTCCTCCACGAAATAATCCACCAAGTCGGGCTCGCTCAGGATCTTTGCCCGCTCCGCTGAAAAATTCGCCGCCACCGCGTCGGTGCCAATCTCGAGGCCCCGCAGCCAACCGCCCAGACTGATCAGGTGGGCGATGGTCTGGTCGCGCAGCTCGACCAGCGCTTGTTCGACATCCGCCTGCGTGGCGGTTAATTCCTTGCGGACCGCCGGCCAGTCGCCGCGCCGGCCCAGGTCCGTCAAGCTCGCGCTATGGCGGGTCACCCGCTCGGCCACACCCAAGGCGCGCGCCTGCCGCAACAGCACTCGACCAAATTCCTCGACCTGATTTTTTCGCTCAGCTACGACGATCAGAAATCCGTCGCCGATGAGCTGGCCGAAGATGAGCGCCTTTTCCGCGCGGTCCGCGCCGGGCTTGGGCGGCGCGGCGCGGCGCAATTGTTCAAAGGGCAGCGGTTTGAGCGCATCGAGCCGTTCGAAAACACGCGCGATGGAAGGCGCAGTGTAGGGATTCACCCCGAGCTCTTCGCGCTCGTGAACTTCGTCGCCGACCGGTTCGCCTTCCTGCGCCGATGCGGCGGCGAGCGCAAACGGCAGAGTGGCCAAGATCGACAATGTGCAACCGATCGAGCGCCACCTTTGCCGCGAAAAAAAGCCCGGCACTCCAAGCCGATTTGGAAAAGGATCGCAGCGGTTTTGCAGAGGCAAAACCGCCATTTTTGAATTGACGCAAACGCGAGAAGCGTCATCATTTCGCCCTTGCTGCCGCAAGCAACGGCGGCGTGCAGCATATTCATGGAAGGAAGCCTCGCTCACCTGGTCTGGACGGTCTGCTACTTGAGTGTACTGGCGGGGCTGTCCGCCTACGGGATCCATCGCTATTTTATCATCTACCTCTTTCTCAAGAACAGAAAGCGCGAAGTAACCCCGGTGGCGCGCTTTGAGCAGCTGCCCAAGGTCACGATGCAGCTGCCGATCTTCAACGAGCTGTATGTGGTGGAGCGATTGCTCCGCTCCGTCAGCGAGTTGGATTATCCCCGCGACCGGCTCCAGATCCAGGTGCTCGACGATTCGACCGACGACACGCGAGCGCTGACCGCCACCTGCGTCACTGCCTTGCGCGACCGCGGCTTTGACGTGCAACTGATCCATCGGGTCGACCGGACCGGATTCAAGGCCGGTGCTCTGGCGGTCGGCCTGGAATCGGCTGACGGCGAATTCGTCTGCATCCTGGATGCCGATTTCGTGCCACCGCCCGATCTGCTCCAGCGCACAATTCATTTTTTCACCGACCCGAAGATCGGCATGATTCAAACGCGCTGGGGTCACTTGAACCGCGCTTACTCGATGCTCACGCGGGTGCAGGCGATGTTCCTCGACGGGCATCTGTTGCTCGAGCAAACGGCCCGCAGCCGCAGTGGGCGCTTCTTCAATTTCAACGGCACGGCCGGTCTGTGGCGCAAAGCCTGTATCGAACAATCCGGCGGGTGGCAGCACGACACGCTTTGCGAAGATCTCGATCTAAGCTACCGCGCGCAGCTCGCCGGCTGGCGCTTTATTTTTCTGCCTGACGTGGTCACCCCGGCCGAGCTGCCGGTGGATATGAACGGGTTCAAATCGCAGCAGCATCGCTGGACCAAGGGCTCGATCCAAACCTGCAAGAAGCTGCTGCCCAGCATCTGGCGCAGTAAACTGCCCTTCTTCATCAAGCTGGAAGCCACCGGCCATCTCATGTCCAACTTTGCCTACCTGTTGCTCGCCTGTTTGTGCGTGCTGTTGCATCCCTCCGTCGGCGGGCCGCAGGCGGGCTGGTTGCGGATGCTGCTGCTGGACGTGCCGATATTCCTCGCGGCCTCGGTATCGGTGGCGGTCTTTTATATTTGTGCGCAGCGTTTCCTGCATCCGCGCACGTGGTTGAAAGAAATTCTTTTGCTTCCCTGTTTGCTCGCCCTTGGCATTGGCCTGTCGCTAAATAACGCCCGCGCGGTCGTCGAAGCGCTGGTCAACCACAAGTCGGATTTCACGCGCACTCCCAAGTACGGCATCGACCATCGCTCGCAGCCGTGGCGCGCTTTTAAATACCGGCCGCTCAAGTCCACCTGGCCGTTCCTCGAAATGGGTTTTGCCATTTATTTCAGCTATTTCCTTTACTTCGCGATCGCTCACCAACAGTTCTTTTCGGTACCGTTCCTGCTCATGTTTCAGGGTGGCTTTCTCTATGTCTCGCTTTGCTCACTCGCGCGATGGTCGCCGCGATTTAACTTCTCCGGGTCACGCGAGACGGCCGCAGTTCCCGCGTGACAAAAACCAGGTTTTCTGGTAAAACAATCGGCCATGTTCCGCCCAGTTCCGCTTGCTCTGAGTTTGTTTTTTGCGACCGCTCTCCAGAGCTTCGCTCAGCTTGACCCGGCCGATCGGGTCATCATCAGTATCCGCGACCAAAAGCTCATGCTCGTGCAAAACGGCACGGCCGTCGTGACCTATCCCGTTTCTACATCGAGGTTTGGTCTGGGCGACCGCTGGGGCAGCCTCGCCACCCCGCTCGGGTTCTTTCAAGTCGCGCAAAAGATCGGCGATCGCGCTCCGCTCGGCGCGGTGTTTCATAATCGACGCTGGACAGGCGAGGTTCTTCCGCCAAACGCTCCCGGGCGCGATCCCATTATCACCCGCATTATGTGGCTGCGCGGCCTCGAAGCCTCCAACGCGCATTCTTTCGCGCGCTGCATTTACATCCATGGCACCCCGCAGGAAAAATTCATCGGGCGCCCGGCCAGTTATGGCTGTATCCGGATGAAATCCAACGACGTCGCCGCGCTCTACACTCACCTGCCCCTCGGCGCTTTTGTCCAAATCGTGCCGGACCGTTTGCCCAGGCTTCCCAAAGGCAAGCTGAGATCGCTTCCCGCGGAGGAAGCAACGGCGACAGTTTCCAACGATGCGCCGGCAAGACCGGCCACGGTTTCGGAACGAAAAGCGCGCCCGCCGGTGCTGTTTGGCTCGATCGTCCGCGGTTGAGCCGCGGCAAGATCGACATCTTGACAACTCGCGCGCGTGCCGCGAGCCTCCCGCTCCACTTTTCGCACGATGGCCAATACTCGCTCCGCTGCCAAACGAGCCAGGCAAAGCGCGGCGCGTTCGTTGCGTAATCGCAGCGTTCGTTCGCAGCTGCGCACTTTGCAAAAGCGCGCCCGGGACGCGGCCAAGCCGGCGGCGGGTGAGGTTCATCTGCTTATCGCCGCGATCGATAAGGCCGCCAAGCGCGGTGTCGTCCATCGCAATGCTGCCAATCGCCGCAAAGCACGGCTGAATCGGTTGCTCGCGGCGGCGAAATGAGTCTTTAGCCGCTCTCGCCTGTCCGCTGCCGCGCGGGCGGACGAAATCCCGCGCTCTTTGCATCTCCCTCGCTACCACAAAAGCGTCTTTGCAACTCGCAGCAGACGATTAAGTTCCTGCCGATGATTCCAGCCATTCTTCTCATCGTTGCCGCGGTCGCTTATCGGATCGTGAGCGGTCTGTTGATCGGTTCGGGCGCGACCTGGCTTTCGAATTTCGCGCCTTTGGCGGCGCTCGCCCTTTGTGGCGGCGCCTATTTTCCGCCGCGATTCAGGTTCACTGTGCCGCTCGGCGCGCTTCTGATTTCCGACCTCCTTTTGAACTATCATTACCAGGCGTCGCTCGTCGACGCGCACATGCTCTCGCGCTACTTCGCTCTGGCGCTCGTCGGCTTTATCGGCTGGAGCGTGGGCAATCGCGCTTCGTTCAAAACCTTGCTCCCGGCGTCGCTCATCGGATCAACGGTCTTTTATTTAATCACCAACGCCTTCTCCTGGTTGAGCGACCCTGGCTATGTGAAAAATTTCGCCGGGCTTGTTCAAGCGTTGACCGTCGGCTTGCCGCAGTACGGCGCCACGCCCACCTGGATGTTCTTCCGCAACTCGCTCCTGAGCGATCTTTTCTTCACCGGTCTTTTTGTTGCCTGCATGAGCCTGGGCCGAAACAGCGCGCGCCCGCGCGCGGCCGCCGCCTTGCCTCGCGTCGCATAAACCGCATGCAGCGGCCCGAGCAACGCGACGAGGTCGAGATGCTCGCGCTGATGTTGCTGATTCGGCGTTTCGAGGAGCGCGCCAGCCAGCAATATCAGGCGCAGAAAATCGGCGGCTTCTGCCATCTTTACATTGGCCAGGAAGCGGTCGTGACCGGTGCGGTCGCGGCGGTGCGCAACGACGATTACATCATCACCGCGTATCGCGACCACGCCCACGCTCTTGCCCGGGGCACCAGCGCCGACGCCTGCATGGCCGAGCTCTTCGGCCGGGCGACCGGTTGCTCGCTCGGCCTCGGCGGCTCGATGCATTTTTTCGATCGCAAAAATCACCTCTACGGCGGACACGCCATCGTCGGCGCGCATGTCCCCCTCGCCGCCGGCATGGCCTTCGCGTCCAAATATCGCGGCGAAGATCGCGTCACGCTTTGTTTTTTCGGCGATGGCGCGATCAACCAGGGCTCATTTCACGAGGCGCTCAATTTGATCGCGCTTTACAAACTGCCGGTCGTCCTCATTTGCGAAAACAATCTCTTCGCCATGGGCACATCGGTGAAAAGATCGACATCTCTCAAGCAGATCGTCGATCGCGCCGAGGGTTACGATATTCCGGGCGAGATCGTCGATGGCATGAACTTCCGCGAAGTGCGCGACAAACTCAGCGAGATCGTCGGTTCCATTCGCAAAGATCCGCACCCCGCCTTCATCGAGATCCGTACCTACCGTTATCGCGGCCATTCCATGTCCGATCCGGCCAGTTATCGGACAAAAGAGGAACTGGAGAAATATCGGCTCGACGATCCGATCACCCGTTTACGCGCGCAACTGACGCGCGAAGGCAAACTGACCAACGAACAGTTCGATCAACTCGATAAGAAAGCGAAGGAAACCGTCATCGCATCGGTCAAATTCGCCGAGTCCAGTCCGGAGCTGCCGGTCGAAGATGTTTACAAATACGTATATGTCGACGGCGCCGTGGAGACGGAACGCCCTGGTCCCGCGCGAGCAGAGCAGCAACGGCGCGAGGGCGCGCCGGCTCCATCCAAGGAAGGCGCATGAGGGAGATCACATATCGCCAGGCCCTCAACGAAGCGCTCGCCGAAGAACTGGAGCGCGACCCGAATGTTTTTTTGATGGGCGAAGAAGTCGCCGAATATCACGGCGCCTACAAGGTGAGCCAAGGTTTGCTTGAGCGCTTCGGGCCTACCCGCATCATCGATACGCCGATTAGCGAAAACGGTTTTGCCGGCCTCGGCATCGGCGCGGCCATGGTCGGTCTGCGGCCGATCATTGAGTTCATGACGTTCAGTTTTTCGTTGGTCGCCTTCGACCAGGTGGTCAACAACGCCCCCAACATGTTCATGATGTCGGGCGGCCAGTTTAATATTCCAATCACTTTCCGCGGCCCGAATGGACCCGCTCATCAGCTCGGCGCGACTCATTCTCACGCCACCGAAAATCTTTACGCCAGCGTGCCGGGGTTGAAGGTCTGTACGCCGGCGACCCCGCGCGACGCCAAGGGTTTATTGAAGACAGCGGTGCGCGACGATAACCCCGTTTTGGTCCTCGAAGCCGAACTGCTTTACAGCTCCAAAGGAATGGTTGAGCCGCCGGACGAAGAATTGCTCATCCCGCTCGGGCAAGCGGAAGTGAAACGCGAGGGGAGCGACGCCTCGATCATTTGCTACGCCCAAACCGTGCCGCTCGCGCTGACCGTCGCGGCGCAGCTCGAGGAAGAGGATATCTCGGCCGAGATTGTCGATCTTCGCTCGATCAAGCCGCTCGACGAACGGGCCATTTTCGATTCCATCGTCAAAACCCATCGCGCTGTCATTGTCGAACAAGACCGTCCCTTCTGCGGCGTGGGCGCGGAAATCTGCTACCGGGTCCAGAAAAACATTTTCGATGAGCTCGACGCTCCGATCCTGCGCGTTTCTCAGGAAGACGTGCCCGTGCCCTACAACGAGAAGCTTGAGAAGTTCGTGTTGCCGAATGCCGACAAGCTCATGGCAGCAGTGAAGAAAGTCTGTTATGCGTAACAGACTTCAAGGAGCGGCGCGCTCCAGCGCGCCGGTTAATGTAAACGGCGGTCGCGGAGACCGCCGCTCCTTGAAGCTTTATGCCCGGCCTAACGTGTAGACGGTTCCGCCATGCCTGAAATCCAAATGCCGAAACTGAGCGACACGATGACGGAGGGAACTCTCGTCGCGTGGAAAAAGAAGAAGGGCGACAAAGTTTCCGCCGGCGAAGTGCTGGCCGAGATCGAGACCGACAAGGCGACGATGGAATGGGAATCGCCCGAGGACGGCACGCTCACTGAAATTTACGTCGAGGAAGGCGGCAAGGTAAACGTCGGCGACAAGATCGCCTTCATTGGCGAGGAAGGCGAAGAAGCGCCGAAGAAAGAAGACGCGCCGAAAGAAGAAGAAAAAGCTGAAGCGAAAAAAGAAAAGAAACCGCCAGCCGAAACCGAAAAACCTGCGCCGGCGGAGAAGAAGGAAAAGGAAACCGCGCCGCCGCAGGAGAAGAAATCTGTGGAACCGCAGGAAAAGAAAACTGTGGAGCCGGCGCGCCCTCGCGCCGGTGGGCGGGACGAGGGCGTCCCGGCTCCATCGGAAGAAGCACGCGTGAAAGCTTCGCCGGTCGCGCGGCGTGTCGCCGCCGAGCTAGGTGTCGATCTTGCCAGTGTCAAAGGAACCGGTCCCGAAGGCCGCATTACCGAAACCGACGTGCGCGGGGCGGCGAAAACCAAGAGTGTAGCGGCGGGCGTGTCGCCCGCAAAACCGCAGCCGGCACGGCTGCCACTACAGAAACCGGCCGAAGGCGCGCGTATCCAGCTCTCCGGCATGCGCAAGGGAATCGCCGAACGCCTCGTGCAAAGCCTTGGTCCGGTCCCGCATTTTTATTTGACCATCGACATTGACGCCGGCCCGCTCATGGCCGCGCGCGAAGAATTGAAATCGGCCGGGGAAGGCGCCGACGCGGCGAAGATCACCGTGAACGACTTCGTTTTGAAAGCGGCGGTGCAGGCGGCCGTCAAAGTCCCGCGGGTAAATGCCTCATTCGACAACGACGCAATCGTTCAATATGCGGATGTCGATCTTGGCATCGCGGTGGCGATCGAAGATGGATTGCTCACCCCGGTGATTCGCGCCGCGCAAAACAAATCGCTCCGCGAGATTAGCGAACTGGTGAAAGACCTCGCCCATCGCGCCCGGAACAAACGAATGAAGCCGGAAGAATTCCAGGGCGGCACATTCACCGTCTCAAATCTCGGCGGAATGGGCGTCGACAGTTTTTCCGCCGTGATCAATCCGCCGCAGGGGTTCATTCTCGCGGTCGGCAAAGTCGTAAAAGTGCCGGCGATCGACGATTGCGATCAGATCGTGGTCGGCCATCGGATGTCGATCACGATGAGCTGCGATCATCGCGTGGTCGACGGTGCGCTCGGCGCCGAGTACTTGAAGGAACTCCGCCACCTTCTCGAAAACCCCGCGTTGCTGCTGGTGTGAGACCGCGCGGTTCGCGTCGGCTTAGGGAGCGCAGGCTGCCAGCCTGCAGTTGCCGGCAGCACGTTGCACACGCGTTCTGATGACACCCTTGAACTGCCCGGTCTCGGCAAGCTGCCGAGACCTACAGGCTAGCAGCCTGTGCTCCCCGGAATTTCGCGCGTTCGCTGCTACGGCTTGGTCGCCAGGACGAGCGGCGAGGGGCCGGGCGCTTTTAGTTTTCGGACTTTTTTGAAGCCGGCGTCGTCGAGCCAGCTTTTGATTTCGTTGAAGCTGAAAGTGTCGCCCTCTTCGCTGTGGACGAGCATGTTGACGGCGAACATGAGGCCGTTGAGCGGCTCGGTGCGCTGGTCGTTCACCAGCCATTCCGCGATCGCGATCGTGCCGCCGGGTTTGAGCGCGCGAAAAGTTTTTTTCAGCAATTGGCGGCTGCGTTCTTCGCCTTCGGTATGGAGAATGTGGCCGAGTGTCGCCACGTCATAATCATGGCCGAACTCGGCCTGGAGCACGTCGCCGGCAATAAAATTAAACTGACCGCCCACGCCGAATTTTTGAGTGATGCGTTTGGTGGTCGGAATCATTTCCGCCCAATCCTGCGCCGTGACCTGCACGAGTGGCGACTGCTGCGCGAGGGCAATGCCCCAAATCCCCGAACCCGACGCGATATCGAGCACGCGGACGGGAGTTTTGGTTTTCGCCAGGCGCAGCGACTGGCCCAGCGTCATCGCCGCAGGATAACTCATCGGGATGATGTTCTCGACAAGAACGGAGAAGAATTCCGGGCCGCGGTTTTGCTGGTTAACGGCGAGGGCCGGTTGGCCGGTCTTGACGCAATCTTTCAATTGCAGCCAGTCGGGCACGATGTGAGTGCGGGCCATTCCGAAAAATCCGGCCAGCGTGCCGGGTCTGCCGCTGAGGAGAAAGGTTTCGCTCTCAGGAGTGAGGGAATATCTGGCCTGTCGATCTTTCTTGAGCAGGGCGAGACCGACGAGAGCGTTCATGACCGCGCGCAGACCGCGCGTCGAGGCGCCGGTTTCGCGGCTGACCTGCTCGAGGGTTTTGGCGCCGCCGGCGAGCGCGTCAAAAACCTTGTTCTCGACCGCGGCGCCAATGATGAACGGCGGCGCGTAGGCGAAAGCGAATTGCATGAGACGTTCCGGTGTGACCTGCTTTTTGCGTGGCTTAGGCATATTTACTTTGGGTGGTTGAATTGTAAGATCGACAAGTAGCCGCGGCGCGGGCGCGGGCAAATTGAATGGCTGACAATCCAACGAACGAAAAACCATTGCGGACCGTCTCGTTCGTGATCCACGCCACGCGGGGCGTGATTCGCGATCCGGTGGTGCGCCGCAAAACGATGTTCGTGCTGGTCCTCGCCGCGCTTGTTCTGCTTTTTTCCGGATCGACTTTTCTCCAGGGGTTTTTGAATCCGCGACAACATCCGTTCTGGTTCATTTTCTTCTGGCTGGCCGGCGCCTGGATCACGATCACCGCGATGCTGCTGGCGATTTTCGATCTGTTAATGGTGCGGCTCGAAGCGCGCCGGGCGCAGCGGCAATTGCGCGAAGACCTGAAAGCGAATCCGCCAACATCGACAACGAATCGATGATGCGAGCAATTGTTGGAGGGACGGGCTCTGTCCCGTCCCAAATATCTTCCGCGTGGTAAAGACAGGCTCCACAGCGAAGGAGGAGTTGCGAATGAACGGCGGTTGGAAAACGCGCGAAGAAATGGAGGCAACCGAGCGCGCCACCCTCGCGCCGTTCGCCCAAAAATCTGGCGAGTCGCGCGGCCGCGAATATCCCGAGCCGAGCCACGCTTACCGCACCGAATTTCAGCGCGACCGGGCGCGCATCATTCATTCCCGCGCGTTTCGCCGGCTCGAATATAAGACGCAGGTTTTCCTCAACGGCACAGGCGACCACCTGCGCACACGGCTTACCCATTCCATTGAAGTCGCCTCGATCAGCCGCACGATCGCGCGCGCGCTGTCGGTCAACGAAGACCTGGCCGAGGCAATCGCGCTCGCCCACGACCTCGGGCACACGCCGTTCGGGCACTCCGGCGAGGAAGTGCTGGCCGAATGCATGCGCGAGCACGGCGGGTTCGAACATAACCGGCAAAGTCTGCGTGTGGTCGAGCTGCTGGAGAATCCTTATCCGGATTTCCCCGGGCTGAACCTGACGTTTGAAGTGCGCGAGGGTCTCCGAAAACACGAACCACTCGCTGAGGTAGGACAATCATACGGCTTGTCCAAAGAAACAGGCAAGCGAGACGCTCGCCCTACCTTATACCGCGCTCCCTCGCTGGAAGGGCAGATCGCCGATCTCGCCGACGAGATCACCTACTACAGCCACGATCTGGATGACGCGGTCGATTTCCAAATCCTCAGCCCGGCACAATTGGAAGAGAACGACGTGTGGCGATCCAGCCAGGGGAGGGTGCTGAAACGTTATCCCGACGCGCGCGAACCGGAGCTGCACAAATTGATCATCCGCGACATCATCGACACGCAGGTGCAGGATGTGATCGCGACGAGCGCCCGCGCCATCGCAGACGCGGGCGTCCAGAATGCCGATGATGTGCGCAAGCAAGACAAGCCGCTCGTCCGCTACAGCGAGCAACTCGCGGAGGCGAATCGCGCTTTGCGCGAGTTTCTTTATGCAAACGTCTATTATCACCCGCGCGTGGCCGAGGTGAACCGGCGCGCGTGCGAGATGCTGCGCCGGGTTTTCGACAGTTACATTGTCGATCCAACGCAGGTCGGCGCGGGCGCGGCGAAACGGATGGAACAGGAGGGACTACACCGCACAGTGTGCGATTATGTCGCGGGCATGACCGATCGATATCTGATCGACGAATACGAGCGGATCACCGGCGACAAGCGCGCATTGTCGTTGTAAATTTTCACAGAGCCGACCTCAGTCGCGTTTCTCCCTCGTGCTTTGTCGGTGATTCGGAGCCGCGGGTTGGTGCGAGGACAATGCTGGAGTGGGCGGCCCGTGCGTTGAAGCGTATCGCGATTAAAGCGATGAAACGATTCGTCAACGAGAAGCTGAGCTCGGGAAATTTTTGGCGCGCGCAAACGCTTGCTTTGGTTGCTGTGCGTACATCTAACGAGAACAAGATGAGCGACCGCTGACGAGAGCGAGCTGCGCTTTGCGTTTCAGTGTTGAAGTCACCGAAAATAAATTTTCGCGCCGGTCAGCGTTGGCTGGAGCGATTGGTTAGGCCTATTGGTCGCCACGGGTAGTGAGAGCGCGAACCGACGCAGCAAAGCCGATAGCGATGGGAACCACGCGAAACCAATCCCAGACAATCCAGCGATTGTGCGAGCTACACTAAACCCTTGCTCGTGCAGAGGCGCGCGGACGCGTCGAGAAGCCGGAGTCGGTATTGGACGGCGCCCTGACGAGCACGAAATCGAAGGTTATATCCGCATCACCGCGGCTGCGGTCGGGTGTCGGCAGCAGACCTTCACGCGTACCGAAGGCGAAGTCGTCGCGCGCAAACGGGTCGTCACCGAAATTGATCTGCGTTGTCAGCGTGCGATAGCCGGGCGCCTCGATGAAGAAATGCACGTGCGCCGGACGGTTGCCATGGCGGCCGAGCGCCTTCATCAGGACGTCGGTCGCGCCGCCTGGCGGCACGCTGTAGCCGCGCGGCATGATCGAACGGAACGCGTAGCGGCCATCGGTGCCGAGCTTGAGGCGGCGGCGGTTGTTGAAAGCGGACTGCTCGCCCGTCGGATCAAAATGCGAATAAAAGCCCTTAGAATTGGCGTGCCAGACATGGAGGATCGCGTTCGGGACGGCCTCACCGTCAGTGCCGCGCACCGCGCCCGACATGGTCAGAACTTCACCCTCGTCGGGATCATCGGTGAGGTTGGCGCCGCTTTCGACCAGCGGTGCGCCGGCAACGTAGAGCGGCCCCTCGATCGTCCGCGGTGTGCCACCCAACAGGCCTGCCGCCGCGTCCTTTGCATCCATATGAAGATCGAGAAAATGTTCGATGCCAACGCCTGGGACGATGAGTCCGAATTCCGGCGCGCCGTTCTGCAGGTAGGTGATCGCCTGCCAGAACTCGCTCTCGCTGATGTCATGTTTTTCGATCAGCGACATGATGCTTTCAAGGAGGTCACGCATGATCGCCTTCAGACGGGCATTGCCGCCGCCTTCCCCGAGGCCGCTGGCACGGTCAAGCAGGGTTTGAACTTCCTTTGATGCGACCAGGTTCGTCATTTGGATGCCCCATGGAGGATAGGGAACCGCGAAGGATGGTCAAGGAACCAAGGGCGTCGTCCGACGTGCGGTCTAACGAGAACAAGATGAGCGACGGCGGACGAGAACGCGCGTGGCTCGTAGAGAATGTGTGGAAGTCATCTCAAAAGCGGAGCGCACAGCCCCGAACGCTTTCGGGGTTCGCTCCATCGCATGGTTAGGTGCCTTCCGCGATGCGCTTGATGTGTGTGAGAACCCGCTCATGGATGCGATGAATGATGTAATCAGAAATCGGCCCCCAATACCACTGCGGCGAAATAGAATCAGTGTACCATGTGGTGCCTTGCAGGATGGTGCGTGCACCATCCTGCTGAATGCGAAACTCGCCATGATGTGAAACCATGTAGTTCTTGAGATGCTTCGCGTGGAAATCGCGATAAGGCGAGAACTCCTGCATAGGCTCTGGACAGGAAGTCACATCGAAACCGAGCAGAGTCGGTGGCTGCCATTGGGTGATCGGCTCGACAAAACTGCCGGTGGAAAACGTGCAGTGGCGAATCGCCCCGACTCCATTGCCGCTAATGTCTGCGCTGAGCGGATATGCAAAGCCCAATCGGAAAATCCCATCCGCGGGTTTGGTTATCGGTGGAAACGCAATCACAATTTGCCAAACGCGCTCCGCAGGAGCGCGAATGGCAACGCTCGTTGTGACTGAGCGCATCGGTAGCAATGACTGAGTAGAAGCGTCGAACGCAGCGAGCGGCGGAAACAGAACAAAAAGCAAACAGGGCAACGCGGCACCGCCTCGTCTCGAAGAGGCGAGGCGTGCCAAATAACGACCGAGCAACGTACCGGGAATGCCAAGCACTACGGATATCGGCAGCGCCATCGCGAGACAGATGAATCCATCAATCGCGATGAATAAGAGCATGACGCCAAGTAGCAGAAGCGACGCACAGGCGATGCCGTAACTCGACCAAAAGATACGGGATGGCTGCAACGACCAAAGAAACGACGCGCCTGTGCTGACAAGAAGCGGCAGCACAATGAAAAGACTCCAGCCGTACACGCCGAAGCCGCGGACGGCTAGTCCGCTGCATCCCAACGCAACCAATGCTGGTGCGATGATCGCGAACCATGCCGAGGAGAGAACTTTCATGTCACGGGTGGCTCAGCACCTAACGAGAACAAGATGAGCGACCGCTGACGAGAGCGAGCTGTGCTTCGGGTTTCAGTGTTGAAGTCATCAAAAGCAAATTTTCGCGCCGGTCAGCGGTTCGCTCCAGCGCTTGGTTAGGTGCGTTCCTTCTCGAATGCGATCAAATCAGAGATCGAGAACCTCCTACCACCTTGCGGAGAGGCGAATATCGTAACGACGTAAGCTCTCCCTCCAGTCGGGTCCTTCAGAATCCACACTTCCCGGCCGTCGGGCATCAGTCGCACATCTTCTAGCTCAGCGGGTTGAACGTTCTGATAGTACCAAGCCTTGCCGATCTCATACAGAATGTCCTGCTTCAACCGCGGATCAGCCTTCGTGCGGCCTGACGGTAGCGGAAGCATTACCCGAGTCACCGACGTGCCGCCGTTGAGTTTCGTAATCCTCCAGCGAAAGGGCCAGCCGCTGTCTTCCCACTCGCGGTTCTGCTGGGTTGCGCCGAGGTCGGCGGGCGGGTGCACGCATCCGGGGAATGCAACGCCGAGGACTGAAACAACGATCGAAACAACGGTTCTCACGGTGAGGGTGCTAGCACCTAACGAGACCAAGCTGAGCGACCGCTGACGAGAGCGAGCTTCGCTTCGGGATTTAATGTTGAAGTCGTCGAAAGTAAATTGTCGCGCCGGTCAGCGGTTCGCTCGAGCGCTTGGTTAGATGACTGGCGTGGCAGCACACTCTGCATGGGCCTAAGAATCTTCTGCCCAGTCTAAGAAAATTTCGAGCATGTCTTCGAGTCTTTCGGGGCCGCATGCTCCATGAAACTTTCCGTCGCGGAGAAAGCAGGTAAGCCAGTTCGTGTGGTACTCCAGCGCTTGGTTAGGTCTTGTCCCGGTGTAACGGTGTATCGCCATATGCAGACATGATATTGGAGTCGGCGACTTCTGTGAGGTCGATGTGAAGTAAGTAATGGTCACCAACGCGCCGGAACGTGCCCGAGCCACGGTTCGAGAAGCTGTCCTGGAACGTGAAGCGAAAAACACCGCCTCGGATATCGCCGTGACCAGCGCCTTCTGGCGCGTGACCGTGGAGAGCACGGCCCGATCCCTGGAAGTTGAGTCGATAACCGCCAGCTTCAGGAACAATCGATATGCTCAACGAGAGATTATTCTCCTTCGTGTAGCGTTCGCTCGTGCTAAAGTGTCCAACGAGTGAAACTGCCGACCCTGCGCGAGCGCTCGTTGCCAACGCCGAGCCGACTAGAAGCAAAATCGCAGCGGCGCGTGCCATAGACCTAACGAGAAAGAGATAAGCCACGCGAGGGTGTGCTGGCAAACTCGCTGAGGTTTTCTGGCCAAGGGCGCGTTGGCTTCATCGTTTGGTTAGATGCGGACGTTCCATGTCAATGCGTGCGTGATACGAGATAGCCTATGCCGAGCAAAGTGAGGGGCACGACAAAAAGCAGAACGAAGCAGATGCGCCAAGCGTACGTCAGCGCGATATAGGCGGCGCGCTTCGAAGGATCGCTCTGGCGCATGGCGAGCAGTTTCAGGTCCCGAGCATCATTTACCGAGAACCAGCGTCGACCGCCGTGTGACCAAAGCTCAAGCTTTATCATGAGCCAAATGCAGTTGATCGCGATGACGAAGATGAACAGCGAAGCACTCGCCGCTCTCGTGAACGGATCGTGCTGCATCTGTTCGATCGCGACGAGCATCTAACGAGAACAAGATGAGCGACGGCGGACGAGAGCGCGCGTCGCTCGGAGTGATTGGGTAGAAGTAATCTCAAAAGTTGGGCGCACAACGGTCCGGCGTTCGCTCCATCGCATGGTTAGGTCTCTGGGGCGGCCTGGTCGAGCGCGCCGACCTCAAAGATGTCTTCGACGGGATGGCCTGCAAGCTTCGCCGCGGCCGCGAGATGGTTGGGAGCGTGGATGAGCAGCATGTCCACCCCAGCGATAAGCTCCTCCGGCGTGAAGCGCTCCGGAAAGAGCTGTACTGCGAGCACGAAGGCAGCATCCGAGGCCCAATCAACAAGGTGAAACGCGAGTTCTCGTGCAACCTCAGGCGCATAATCCGCCGATAACGCACGTGCGAACATGTCGCGCGCTTGCCGAGCATGCGGCTCCTCGAGGCGGGCGGCGCGCTCTCGCACAAGCTCGCTAAGGAGTGCGTTGACCTTCTGGCGAACGGAATCGTGTGCGCTGCTCACAGGTGGCGTCGAGACCTAACTATGTTTAGGCGAACGTTCGTCTTGGGTCACGAACGAAGTTTCGTCTAAATCGGATTTGTTTTCGGTTCACGGCTGCTCTAGTCGTTCCCTTC
>Ga0081539_10000189_pt1 | contig 143321 bp, 121 predicted proteins | sample TabmetS4T2R2_FD_71023 | JGI IMG/M metagenome (GOLD analysis project Ga0081539, IMG submission 71023) | Tabebuia heterophylla rhizosphere microbial communities from the University of Puerto Rico - S4T2R2 | ecosystem: Host-associated > Plants > Roots > Rhizosphere ... | reverse complement strand
GCTCAACAATCGTCCGCGCAAAACACTCGGCTATAAAACGCCGAATGAGGTATTCTTCAAACTATCACTTGTTGCACTTACAACTTGAATCCACGGCGTGTTATACGGCTGATTTGTCGCATAATGCCCGGTGCGGGTGTGTTATGCGCCCTGAAAGCTTCCCCGGTGAGTAATTCTTAACGGTTTTCGGCAATTTCGTTCGCGCCTTGACGACGTGTGGAGTGAAAGCGCTGTGTTGTCAAAAGATGAAGACGGCACGGCGCGTTATAGTTTTGAATGGGTGGATTGGTTAAGCCGTGGCGGTCTTCTCGGTTGGCTTCCAGCGCAGGACGGGTTTGCGCGCGGCGGCGGCTTCGTCGAGTCGTCCAATGCGTGTTGTGTGCGGGGCGTTGAGAACCGTTTCGGGGTCTTCCGTCGCCTCGCGCGCAATCTCTTTCATGGCTTCGATGAACTGTTGGAGTTCGGCGCGTCCGACCGACTCTGTAGGCTCTATGAGCATCGCGCCCTGTACGATGAGAGGGAAGTAGATGGTCATCGGGTGGAAGCCGTAGTCAATCAGACGCTTGGCGATGTCGAGCGTGTGGACGCCTTTGCGCGTCTGTCGTTTGTCCGTGAAAAGAACTTCGTGCATCGGCGGCGAGTCGAAGGGCTTCTCGAAGGTGTCGGCCAAGCCTTGCGAGATGAAGCGCGCGTTGAGGACTGCGGCCTCGGTCGCTTCGCGCAGGCCGTCGTTTCCGTGCGTGAGTATGTATGCGAGCGCGCGCAGGTGCATGCCGAAGTTTCCGAAGAAGGCTTTGACGCGTCCGATTGATTGCGGGCGTTCGTAGTCGAGCGTGAAACGAGGGTTGCCGATTTCGCCGCCCGTTGTTACAACGCGCGGGACGGGAAGAAAGGGTTCGAGTTCCGAAGTGCAGCAGCAAGGGCCTGAGCCGGGGCCGCCTCCGCCGTGCGGCGTGGAGAAGGTCTTGTGTAGGTTCAAGTGTATGACGTCAACGCCCATGTCGCCGGGGCGCGCGACGCCGACGAGCGCGTTCATGTTCGCGCCGTCCATATAGACCAAACCGCCCGCTTCGTGAATCACTCCGCAAATCTCGCGTATGTTGCGCTCGAAGATGCCGCACGTGTTGGGGTTGGTGAGCATGAGTCCGGCAACGTCGCCCGACGCGCAAAGTTCGCGCAGGTGTTCGAGGTCTGTCAAGCCTTCCGAAGTTGAACGGATGGTCTTAACGGTGAATCCCGAAAGGTGTGCCGAGGCGGGGTTCGTGCCGTGCGCGGAGTCGGGGATGAGCATGACGTTGCGACGCGGCGCGCCTTCGTCGGTCGCGCCATCGCGCGCGTCGAGGAAGGCGCGAATCATCATCACGCCGGTCATCTCGCCGTGCGCGCCCGCGGCGGGTTGAAGCGAGACGCCGGGAAGGCCCGTTACCTCCGCGAGGTGATTCTGTAACTCGTACATCACTTCGAGCGCGCCCTGCGCGTCCGTTTCGTCGGCGAGCGGGTGAAGTGAAGCGAAGCCCTTGATGCGCGCGACGCGTTCGTTCAAGCGCGAGTTGTACTTCATCGTGCATGAGCCGAGCGGGTAGAGGCCGAGGTCTATGTTGTAGTTCCAAGTCGAGATGCGCGTGAAGTGACGAACGACGTCAGGCTCGGAGAGTTCGGGGACGCCTTCGAGGTCGTCGTCGCGTAGAAGTTCGGCGGGGAGGAGTTCATCCAAAGCGGTCTCCTCAACGTCGAGCGCGGGCAGGCGATAGCCGCGACGGCCTGTCTGCGAACGCTCGAAGACGAGCGCCTCGTTCTGCGTGATGTGGGGTGTTGCTTTCTTATCCATGAGTCTGGAGTCTGGAGTCTGGAGTCTGGAGTCTGAAATCAAGTGCGCCTCTTTCGCTTTTAACTTCAGACTCCAGACTCCAGACTCCAGACTTTTTTAAGTCCCTCGACGAGCGCGTCAATCTCCTCGCGCTTGTTGGTTTCGGTGACGCAGACGAGAAAATCGTTCGGGCGTTCGGGGAAGTAGCGCGAGAGCGCGAGTCCGCCCGTCAGGTTGTGCTCGTCGGCTAGACGGCGCAAGATGCCTTGCGCTTCGACGGGGGCGCGGACGACGAACTCGTTGAAGACGGGCGCGCTGTGCGCGACCGAGAAACCTTCGAGCGCGGCAATCCGTTTTCGCGCGTAGGCCGCTTTTTGCGCGCACTGCGCGGCGACCTCTTGAAGACCGCGACGCCCCAACGCGGTCATATAAATCGTCGCGGCCAGCGCGATTAAGCCTTCGTTCGTGCAAATGTTGGATGTCGCCTTCTCGCGCCGGATGTGTTGCTCGCGCGTCGCAAGCGTCAAGACGAAGCCGCGCCGGCCCTGTTTGTCGTATGCAACGCCGGCGAGCCGGCCCGGAATCTGTCGCGCATACTGCTCGCGCGTTGCGAACAGACCGACGTATGGGCCGCCGTAGGAGAGCGGCACGCCGAGCGACTGGCCTTCGGCGACTACGATGTCTGCGCCGCACGCGCCCGGCGAGCGCAAGAGGCCGAACGAAGCGGCTTCGGTGACGACGACGACGAGAAGCGCGCCGACCGCGTGCGCCCTGTCGGCCCAAGCCTTCAACTCTTCGACGCAGCCGAAGAAGTTCGGCGACTGAATGACAACAGCCGCGACCGACTTGTCTAAAGCGCCGCCTTCAACACCAACGCCTTCGTCAATCGTCGTGCGTCCGGTCTCCATGTCGAAGCCCGTGCGCCGAAGCTCGATGCCTGCGTGCGCGACGTAAGTTTCGGCGACCTGCATGTATTCGGGATGAACCGCGCCGGAGACCAAAACGCGCGAACGTCGCGTGACGCGCTCGGCCATCAAAACGGCCTCGGCCATCGCGGTCGAGCCGTCGTACATCGAGGCGTTGGCAACGTCCATCCCCGTGAGTTGGCAGACGAGGGTTTGAAACTCGAATATGGCTTGAAGCGTGCCTTGCGAGATTTCGGGTTGGTAGGGCGTGTACGCGGTGAAGAACTCGGAGCGTTGGATGAGCGCGTCAACAATCGTCGGCGCGTAGTGCGAGTAAGCGCCCGCGCCCAAGAAACTCGGACGCCGCGCCGCCGCGTTTCGCGCGGCCAACGTCTCGAAGCGTTCGAGGAGTTCGATTTCGGAAAGCGCGTCGGGAGTTTTAAGCGGCGCGCTGAGGCGTATCTCGGCGGGGATGGAGTCGAAGAGTTCTTCCGCTGCGCCGAGGCCGAGCGAGCGCAGCATCTCCTGCCGTTCTTCGGGCGAGTTAGGGATGTAGCGCACGACCCTTTGTCACTCCGTCTCCGACTTTAGAAAATCTTCATACTCAGCCGCCGTCAGCAGCGCGTCAACTTCGCCCGCGTCCGTCAGGCGGATGCGTATCATCCAACCTTCGCCGTAAGGGTCTGTGTTGACCTTCTCCGGCGCGTCGGCGAGCGACTCGTTCGTCTCGACAACCTCGCCTGAGACCGGGATATAGACCGGCGAAACGGCCTTAACGGACTCGACCGAGCCGAACTCCGCGTGAGCCGCGAAGGCGTCGCCGGCCTTCGGGAGTTCGACGTAAACCACGTCGCCTAGTTGCGACTGCGCGTGATCCGTGATGCCGATTGTGCCCGCGTCGCCCTCAACCTTGAGCCACTCGTGATCCTTGCTGTAATACAAACCTTCGGGAACGTTTGCCATGATTCTCCTCGATAAACAGTAGTCAGTAGCCAGTAGCCAGTAGCCAGTAGAAAAACATTTTCTTCCAAGAGTTCAGGATTCACATCCAGCAGCATCAATAACGCGGAGCGCCTACTGGCTACTGGCTACTGACTACTGACTACTTCTTTTCGCGCTTGTAGAACGGCACAGGGACAATCGCCGCGCCGACCATGCGCCCGCGCACGTCAATCTGTATCTGCTCGCCCGCGTTCGCGTGTTCGACGGGGACGTAGGCCATGCCGATGTTCTTCTTCAAGAAAGGCGCGGGGCTGCCCGACGTGACTTGACCAACCTTCTCGCCGTTAACGTAAACGTCGTAGCCGTCGCGCGCGATGCCTCTGTCCGTCACCTCGAAGCCGACGAGCTTGCGCCGGACGCCCTCTTGCTTCTGGCGCGCGAGCGCGTCGCGGCCCGTGAAGTCGCCCTTGTTGAGTTTACAAATCCAGCCGAGGTTGGCTTCCAGAAGCGTCGTCTCTTCGGTGATTTCGTGGCCGTAGAGCGCCATCGCCGCTTCGAGCCGAAGCGTGTTTCGCGCCGCGAGTCCGCAGGGCAGAACGCCTTCGGGCGTGCCGTAGCGACCGGCTTCGAGAATCTTGTCCCACAACGGTTCGGCCTCATCCGACGCCGCATAGACCTCGAACCCATCCTCACCCGTGTAGCCCGTGCGCGAGATTATCGAGGGCACGCCGTCAACCAAGCCCTCGCGGAAGTGGTAATACTTAATCTCTTCGAGCGGCGTATCGGTAAGCGTCTGAAGAATTCGCAAAGCGTCCGGGCCTTGAAGCGCGAGTTGGCAGAACTCGGCGCTGCGATTCGTTAACCGAACTTGCTCGCCCTTTTTATGCGAGGTAATCCAGTCCCAATCCTTCTCTGTTGTCGAGGCGTTGACGACGAGAAGGAGACGTTCCGCGCCGAAGCGATAGACGAGTAGGTCGTCAACTACAGTTCCGGCTTCGGTCGTGAGCGCGGAGTATTGCGCTTGGCCGTCGGTGAGTTTCGAGGCGTCGTTCGAGCAGAGGCGGTTGACGAAGGCAATCGCGTCCGAGCCGGCGACTTCAATCTCGCCCATGTGCGAAACGTCGAAGAGGCCCGCGTGCGTGCGCGTGCGGTTGTGCTCCTCGACCGTCCCGGCGGTGTACTGAACGGGCATGTCCCACCCGCCGAACTCGACCATGCGACCGCCCATGCGCCGGTGCGAGGCGTTCAAAGATGTCTGCTTGAGTGCGGGCGCGCTCACACGTCTCTCCTGTGCTGTTTCCGACAGTTTGCCGTGCAAAATGTTTGTTGTATTGAACGAAGCTGAAACCTAACACGCCGCGCGAGAGGGCGTCAAGCGAGTGTTGCGGCGCGCTCGGCGGGGCAGAAAAATGTTGCCGCCGGAGGGCGCGTTGTGATAGTGTCCAGCCGCTTTAGAAGTCACACCGGCAGTCGAACGCGGTCACTCTCAGCCGTCCTCGTCAAAACTGACCGCCGCGCTCGGGGCCGAAAACCGCTAACCCTCAAGCCAATCCAAAAGGAGGCCCCCTTATGCTCAACCAACGCACGCGTCAGTTAATCACACTCTTCATCTTCATCGCCTTCTTGAACGCAGCCTTCGCACCCACGGCGCCGGCGCGCACCGCGCCCGCCGCGCGACAGAAGAAGGACGACAAGTCAGCCGCTCAGGGCGCGAAGACCCAGACGAAGCAGGAGCGCGAGTATCAGAAGATAAAAGCGTTCAGCGTGAAGCGCTACAACGAGAACCCTGAATTCAAGGACGAGGTTGAAGAAGCCTTCCGCCAGAAGCAGCGCGAGCACAGCGAGTATGCCTTCAACATCAACACGCTCGACCAAGATCAGGATCAGATAATCCGCACAGCCGAACGCATGCGCATACTCGACACGCTCTACGACAACCCGCTCGCGCAAGACTACGTCAACCGCGTCGGCCAGTCGCTCGTTCCTTCAAACTCGACGCACCTCTACGCCTTCAAGATAACGCTCAACCCTATTCCCGAAGCGCGCTCGCTCTCGACGGGCACGGTCTATGTCTCGACGGGGATGCTCGCGCAGATAGACAACGAGGCGCAGTTGGCTTACATCCTCGGCCACGAGATAGGCCACGTTGAGAAGAATCACTGGTTCGAGGACGTTTTAGTCGAACACGGTCTGGAAGAGTACAACGACAAGCAGCAGCAGAAGCGCTCGATCTTCGGAAGCATCGCAAACGTCGGCTCAAGCGTGATGACGGGCGGAATGCTGCGCGCGGGCAACATGATGGGCGCGGGCGCCGGCATATTCCTACAGGCCGCCGTCCCGACGCTCGTCAAGATGGCCGTGCCGAACGCCGTCGTCACATGGGACAAGCAGCAGGAGGACGAGGCCGACGAACTCGGTCTCCGTTACATGCTCGCGCGCAACTACGACCCGCGCGAAGTGCCGAAGTTCTACCAAACGCTCGACCGCACGTCGCGCCGCGACGCGCGCGCGGGCCTCGGCTTCATGGCGAACGCCGCGCGTGTCGCCGACCGCGTGAGCTATGCCTCGACATACATCCCGACGCTGATGGCGGGCGGGGCAAGCACAGCCGTCTTCATCGGCGCTTACGATTTACAGATGCACCAGCAGGTGGACAAGGTGATGGAGCAGTTGAAGCCCGACGCGGAGAAGCCGCAGGACACGGGCAAGTCAATGAACCCGGAGCGCGACGCGGGCGCGCGCGGCATTGCGATGCAGAAGTTGATTCAGGGGGAGATGTCGGAAGAGTTAAGGCAGAAACTCGAAGCGGGACAAATCGTCGGAAGCCCCGCGGAGTTTCTCGCCGTGATGGCCGAACTCAAGCGCGACAACGGCATACGTGCCTTCTACTTCGACATGTTCCAGATGGCGCGCGACAACCTCGACGAGTCGTTACAGATTCGCAGCAACGACCCGACGACCCATTTCTACTACGGCAAGGTGCTCAAGCTCACGGCGCGAACGCCCGCGGAGAAGTCGAAGGCGCTCACGGAGTTTGCCGCCGCAATCGAACTCGACAAGCGTCGCGTTCTCGCCGAAGCGTTCTTGCAGCGCGCCTTAACGCTCGTCTCAAGCCGCGACTCGTCGCGCCAGCGCGAGATTGTCAACGACCTCAAGGACTACGTCACGCTTTACCAGCGGCAGAACGGCGGACAACTGCCGCCCAACATGGAGGTCATCTACGGCTACATGCAAGAGGCCGGAGAACTGACTTGGGTTGCGACTCCGGCGATGAACGTCTCGACCAAAAACATTGACCCGATAGGCGTCGCAATGGGCGGCGCAGCGCGCCCCGCCGCGACGCCCACGCAAACCACCGCTCAGCCCGAACAAACCGCGCCGGCTCCCACGCCCAAAACGCCGGCGCGCACGGGCAAACGTCCGTAACTACTCAAACTATGGCTAGAAGAATTAACCACCGCAGGCACAGAGGACGCAGAGATTGCACTGAGAATTTAAAACTCTGTGCCGCCTCAGTGTCCTCTGTGTCTCTGTGGTTAACTTTCTTCGCTGAGAATCTCAGTTAAAGAACTTCACAGCCGCCGACTTTGCGGCAGGTGTGACGACCATGCACAGACTACTCAAAGCCTCTCTCTTCCTACTCGCAATCATCGCGCTCGTCGCCGAGCCGCGCCGAAGTCTAACTTCGACGCGGCCCGTCGCAGACGATGAGCGCAGCCTCTTCGCGCTCGAACTCCCCGACGTGAGCGGTCAGATCATCACCGCGCCCGAAGCCGAAATCCCTTCGTACGAACTGTCGAGCATAAAGCTGCGCATTCTCAAGCCGCTCGCCGACGAAGTTAACTACGGAGGGATTCACACGAAGATTAACGGCGAGGCCGCCGACACCATCTTCGACTACAAGTCGGACTTGCGCGGTTTCGTCCTTCAAGGCGACCTGAAGAAGACTCCGCGTCTAAGGCTGCGTCCCGGCAAGAACGTCGTCGAGATAACAGCCGTTGACCGAAGCCGGAAGAGTCATTACGTCTCCTACGTCTTGCTCGCAGGACGCGCGGGCGCAACCGGCGCGTCGGCGGGATTGACCATTGAGGCAGTGCCCATCGCAGCCGGTGAAGACCGTCAGCCGCCGGAGATACGCCTCTCGCAGCCGCTCAGCACCGTGCGTTTGACGAACGACACGGGAAATGTTCTGGTCGCGGGCGTCGCGCTCGACAACGCGGGCGCGGTCGAGTCGGTGAAAATTAACGGACAGGCGGCGCGTCTCACGCCCGCGACGGGCGCGCGCGGGCTTAACGTGAAGATGGACGGCACGGTGACAGCGCTTTCGCCCGACGCGATAAAAAGCGCGCTCGCCTTCGAGCAGACTGTCGCAATCGGCACTAACGTCGAGTCGCTCGTCGTCGAGGCGCGAGACAAAGCGGGGAATCTGACGCGTCTGAGTCTGCCAGTCAAACGACGCGAGGCGATAGTCTCTTCAGGCTTCAAGGGACGAAAGTACGCGCTCGTCGTCGGCGTCTCGCGCTACAAGTATCACGATGGCGGCTTGGGCGACCTCGCGTACGCAGACGTTGATGCGCGCTCGCTGCGCGACTTCCTACAGTCGCGCGAGGGCGGCGGCTTCGCGCCCGACGACATCGTCTATCTCGAAAACGAGAGGGCGACCGTGGAGGCCGTGCGCGCGGCCATCAACAGCTTCCTCCCGAAAGCAGGGCCGCAAGACCTCATACTCATCTTCATCGCGGGACACGGCGGCCCAGACCCTTACGCGCAGCAGGACTTATACTTCGTCCTGCACGACACGAAGGTCGCAGACATGCCGAACACGGCTTTGAAGATGGACGAGTTGCAGGACGTTCTCGAACACAGGGTTCACGCCGGAAGGCTCGTCGTCTTCGTTGACACGTGCCATAGCGCGGGGCTGAGCGGAGAGAAGCTCGTCGCCGCGCGCGGCGTGGAAAACAACCTCATCAACCTTTACGCGTCGCGCCTTTTCAACGAAGCGGGGCGCGCGGTCATCACTTCGTCGGACGTGAACGAGGTTTCGCAGGAGGGCGCGCGTTGGGGCAGCGGCCACGGCGTCTTCACTTGGGTGCTGCTCGAAGGCTTGCGCGGCTCTGCGGACGCAAACGCCGACCACTACGTCACGGCGGGCGAGCTTTTCGACTACGTGCGCGACCGCGTGCGCGTCGAGACCGACTTCCGACAGAACCCTCGCGCCCTCCCCGGCAACAACGGGCAACTCACACTCGCCGTCGCCGGAGGGAAGTGAAAACTCAGCTAGTGAAAAACTGAAAACGTCGTCAGTGAAAACTAAAAAGCCCCGCCGGAGTCTTTAAGCTCCGGCGGGGCTTCGTTTCGCACGAACGCGGAATCAGTAAACGCGGTCGGCGACATTCATCTTCTGTAGGACGAAGACGACGCGCATCGTCTGCGGCCTGCGGTCGAGCGAGGCCGGGACGAAGGCCGGGTTTTTGCGGAGCGCATCTTGAAAATCGTCAATCATGCGACGGTTGCGCGGCGGCTCGACGACCGCCGCGAGCGACGCGCTGCCGTTTCCGTAAACGTCTGCGACGACGACCATGTCGTCGTCATCGTCGGGCCTTCCGGCGTCGGGCGGCGTGAGCGTCAGGCGCGCGAGCGCGCCGCGCGGGTTCAGCGTCGGCGACTCGGTCATGTAGTTTGCGCGAGCGGCGGCGGCCAAGTCGGGCGAGAGCGAGCGCGTCACGTCGTACTCGCCGGGCGCGGCGACCCAAGTCACGCTGTAGGGCTGCGAGTTTTCGAGTTCCTGCGCGACGGCGATGTTACGTAGAACCTGTAGCTGCTGTCGAAGCGCGCCGAAGACGGCGACGAAGAGAAGCATCGAGTAGAGCGCGCCGACGGCGTAGGGCATCACGCGCGGCCCGATCCAATGCGCGACGCGCTCCGAAAGAGAAAGCGCGGGGGCGGCGCGGCGTGCGGCGCGTTCGATGACGAGGGCTTCGGTGATTTTCGTTGCGAGGTCTGCGGGCGGCGCGGGACGCGCGACGAGCGAGAGCGAGCGCACGACGGCGCGCGTCGCTTCGAGTCGGGCGCGGCAGACGGGGCAGACGCCGAGGTGCTCGTCGAGCGCGTCCGCCGACTCACGCCCGAGCGCGCCGTCGAGGTACGGCGACAGAGCCTTCTGCGTTTCCTCACAAGTAAACATAACTTCAGGGGCTAGGGACTAGAGGCTAGAGACTAGCAAAGGCGTGTCTTTCAACTAGCCTCTAGTCTCTAACCTCTAGCCTCTCTTGGATGGCTGGCCGACCCCGGCTGCTCCCTTGTTGAAGGAAGCAGTTGTTGCGTGTGGGCGTCCGAGGGCAGAGCGTGTCGCCGGATTTCGCGCGCCGCGCGGTGAACGAAAGAACGGGCGTTGCTGGCCGCGTTTTCAAAAACCGCGCGCGCTTCAAACCGACGGCTGCTCGGCTACGGAACGCTCGCGCGCCTCCGCCGCTTCCTGACCCACAGGCACCGGGTTGTTAGGTTGTGCCGGGGCGGGGCAGCCATCCGAAAAAGCTTTTAGCTATTAGCTATTGGCTGTTAGCCGGCGGCTCTTTGCCCGTCGAATCACTTCTCGCTTCACGAGGCAAGCAATCTCCGACCCGGAAAAAAGCTAACAGCTAAAAGCTAACAGCCAACAGCTACTTTACAAAGAGCCTTCGAGCCTCTTGCGAAGCTCCGTGCGTCCGCGGGAGAGACGCGACTTGACCGTGCCGACGTTCAACTCAAGCGCCTGCGCGACCTCCTCGTAGCTCAGGCCCTCTATGTCGCGTAGGACGATCACTTCGCGGTAGGGCCTTGAGAGCGAGCGCAGAGCCGAGAGCAGCGCCTGTTCGCGTTCGCGCGCGAGCGTCTGCTGTTCGGGGTCGGCAGCCGTCTCGCTCTGGAGACGCGAGGAGAGCGGCGAGTCGTACGCGTCGCTGCCTGCGGGCGCGTCGAGCGAGACCGTCCGGTCGCGTCGCCGACGCTTCCACCAGCGCCAACGGTTGCGCGCCTGATTGACGGCGATGCGGTAGAGCCACGTCCGAAGGTCTGCGTCGCCGCGGAAGGCGGCGATGTGGCGAAAGGCTTGTAGGAAAGTCTCCTGCGTCAAGTCGCGCGCTTCTTCCGCGTCTTCCGTCAGGCGGTAGAGCAGCGCGTAGATGTCTGCGTGTCGCTCCTCGACCAGACGGTTGAAGGCCGCTGCCTCGCCGGCCCTGAGCCTTTCAAGGAACTGATCCTCCGCCCCCGCGAAACGCGCGTCGGCGGAGGCTGCCGCGTCGGCAGCCCTCTCCAGTTCCGCTTCCACGCGGAGGGCGATTGGCTCTCCGAAGCTCACAGGCGTCCTCCGTCGGACTGGGAGGGTCTGTCGAAGGGCTTGTTTCCCTTCAACTGTAACCTTCGACACCCGCCCGAACCCTTTTGTTCCACGAAAAATCTCATCCCCGGAAATTACTGGTAAATAGTAAATGGTAAATGGTGAATGGTAAACGGTTTGTGGTAAACGGTGAGCAGTATTTGTCGCGTCAGGCGGTTGGAGTTTCACCCTCAAGGCGCGTTAAGCATCTTCCATTCGCCATTTACCATTTACCATTCACCGCGCGTCGTTTGGCGCGGCAGCCTAGCACGACCGCAAAAGCCGGTCAAAGAGCTTGCCGCGACCTTGCTTGACAACCTCTCTCCCGCGTCGTTAGAGTGAAGCCTTTGCCTCAAACTCCTTATTTCAGAACGCACTCTACCGTGCGCTCTTGCACCGGGAAAAAGCAGTGGCTCGAACGACAAAGAAACGCGCAAAGCAACTCAAACACGACAAGTTCCGCGACACGACGATGGACTTGTACGACCGCCTCTCGCATCGCTTCGAGGGTCGCGGCCAGACGATTCTGTACGCCGCGGGCGGAGCAGTCCTGCTCGTCGCGCTCCTACTCGTCTTCTCTTGGTGGCGCGGTCGGCAAACGGACGCGGCGCGCCTCGCGCTCGGTAAGGCAATCGAGATTGCCGACACGCCCATCGCGTCGGGGACGCCGCTACCCGGCAACAACGGCCCGACCTTCAAGGACGAGCGCGAACGCGCGCAACGCGCCGTCGAAGAGTTTCAGAAGATTCAGAACTCCTACGGTTCGCCCTACAACGAACTCGCGCGCTACTTCGCAGCCGCGAACCTTCTGACCCTTGACCGCCCGAAGGGTCTGAGCGAACTCGAAGCGCTCGGCAAGAGCGGAAGCAATGAAATCTCGGCGCGCGCGAAGTTTGCGCTCGCGCAGGCGCGTGAGACCGACGGACAGTTTGACCAAGCCGCCGCGCTCTACCAAGAGCTTCTTAACGACAAAGATAAGACCGTCTCCGAAAACACTTTGAAGTTTAGGCTGGCCGCGGTTCTTGAGAAGCAAGGGAAGAAGGACGAGGCCGTCAATCTTCTATTCGGCATCGTCGAGGCGGCGCGCAAGGCGCAGGGCAAAGACGGCAAGCCGCCGCAGGAGTCGAGCGTAGTCCGCGCCGCCGCCGACAAGCTACAGGAACTCAGCCCCGAACGCTACGCCCAACTCCCGCCCGAACCCTCCGCGGGCCTCCCGCCGGGACTCTAGGGAAGTGATGAATGCGGAATGATGAATGATGAATTAAGGATGACGACTTCGCTTTAATTCATCATTCATCATTCCGCATTCATCATTATTCCTTGAACTTTGACCCGCGAACCATTATTTTGGACGCCGACCCCTTTGTTCGCTCTCCCCGTTTCCACGAAAGGAAGTCTAAGCAGACATGAGAAAACCGTCGCCCGCTTACGCACTGCCTGCTCTCGCCCTGCTCTTCGCGCTCGCCTGCAACGCCTCGGCGCAAACAATCGTTGACGCGCGCACCGCGCTCACGACCTTCCCCGACTCGCAGGCCGTGCTCTACGTCAACGCGCACCGCATCGTCAACGAGATGCTCCCGCGCATCTTGCCGCCCGCCGAGTATCGCAAGTTGCTCAACGAAGCGCAGAAGGCGGGCTTCGACGCGCGCGGCCTTCAGTATGCAATCGTCGGCGTCCGCTTCGTCGAACCCGCGCCCGCCAACGGGCTTCCCGAGTTCGTCGTCGTCGTCCGCGGCGACTTCAACGCCGACTCACTTCTCACGCTCGCGCGCGTCGGCGTCGAATCGGAGAAGGTCAAGCATAGGCAAGAGACTTACGGCTCGAAGACACTCGACATCATTGACACGTCGAACACAGACCAGCCTGCCGAAGGCGGCGACCCGTCGAAGCCCGAAGAGAGGCCCAAGCCCGCGCCCTACCCGGAAGTCGCCGCGACCGCGTTTGACGCCAACACGATAATCGTCGGCGTCCCGGCTTTCGTGAAGGCCGCGATTGACTCCGCGAGCGGGCAAGGTCAACTCAAGTCTTCCACGCTCGAACTCGCCTCGCACGATCCGCAGGTGCTCTGGAGTCTGACGGCGGAAATCCCGCCCTCGGTCGTTGACTACATGCACAAGTTTGGCGCGCCGAAGAACGATGAGATTGACAACATGATCGGATGGATGAAACAGATAAGCCTCTCGCAAGGCATGAACGCGATCGACTTCACCTTCAACGCTTCGCTCCTCACAGACCAGCCCGAACACGCGAGCGCCTTTAGTGGCTTCGTGCGCATGGGCCTTCTCGCCGCGCAGACCGCGCTCACCGAAGAGGCCGCCAAAAAGCGCGGCAATGACGCCGTGCAAGCGCGTCAGGCGCTGGCCGTGCTCCGCACCGTCGTCAACCGAACCGAAGGCAGCACGCTCCACATTACCGCCTCCATCCCGCAGCAGACAATCGCCAACTACGTCCGCATCGAGATGGCTAAAAAGTCTGCCGCGACGATGGGCAAGACCACACGCGGTCGCACGCGCAAAGGCACGACGCGCAGACGATAACTCTCGAGTGCGGATTTTAGATTTTGGATTTTAGACTGACGAAGGCGACACTGTTTTCAATCACGCGCGCGTCGTCTCGGAAAAGATGGATGAGAGACACCGTGTCTCTCATCAATCCAAAATCCAAAATCTATAGCGATTTGCAGATGAGTGCGACCGATGTCAAAACTGTAGGGGCAGGGCTTGTCCCTGCCCATTGCTGGCGAAACCGAGCGGGCCGCGGACTTGCCCTGCCCCTACAATCATCCCTCAGTAGTCGCATTCAATTGCAAACCGCTATAAAATCCAAAATCAATCTGAGGTGAGACTTGGAAGCGACCCCCGAAAAAAAGAAGCGCGCCGGTAAAATCATCCGCCTCCTCAAAAAGGAGTACCCCGACGCGCGTTGCAGCCTAAATCACACAAGCCCGCTCGAACTCCTCGTCGCGACAATCCTCTCCGCTCAATGTACGGACGAGCGCGTCAACCTAGTCACAGCCGAACTCTTCCGCAAGTACCGCGCGCCCAAAGACTACGCCGACGCGCCCGCCGCCGAACTCGAACGCGACATACACTCCACCGGCTTCTTCCGCAACAAGGCCAAGTCCATTCAAGGCGCTTGCCGCATCATCGCCGAAGAGCACGGCGGCCAAGTTCCGCGCGCGATGGATGAACTCCTCAAACTTCCCGGCGTCGCGCGCAAGACCGCGAACGTCGTCCTCGGCAACGCATACCGTATAGCCTCCGGCGTCGTCGTTGACACGCACGTCGCGCGACTCTCCGAACGCCTCGGCCTCTCAAACGAAAAGACCGCCGAGAAGATTGAGCGCGACCTCACAGAACTCGTCCCTAAAGCCGACTGGATAAACTTCCCGCACCTTCTCATCGCTCACGGACGCAAAGTCTGTCAGGCACGCAAGCCACTCTGCGGCGCATGCACACTCGCCAAACTCTGCCCCTCCGCCTTCAGTGAGCAGTAGTCAGTGGTCAGAGCCTGTTTGAAAACTGTAGGGGCTGTAGGGGCAGGGCTTGTCCCTGCCCGTGATTCATCACTACTGCTTCAGCACGCGAGCGGGCCGCGGACAAGCCCTGCCCCTACAGTCTGCACGAGCGCAACTGTTTTCAAACAGGCTCTGACTACTGCTCGAACCAATCGCGCGTCATGTCGCACCAGAGCGCGAGGCCGCGCCATTCGCGGAAGCGCGAGTAGAAGCGCGCAATTTTTAGGTCGTCGCACGCGCGCCCGCCGCCACGCATGCGCGCAAACTTCCCGCGCACCCAAGAGTCGAGCGCGAGCACGTCGTATCGCCCGACTAGCTTCAGAAGGTTCTCCGCCGCGTAGTCGCCCACGCCCTTCACGCGCTTCATCTCGCGCTTCAACTCCGGGGTCGGCAACTCGCTCGACGCCCAACTCTCAACATCCAACTCGCCCGCGGCAACGCGGTCGGCCAACTCCTTCAAGTACTCCGCGCGATACCCCGCGCGCACGGTATCTCTATAAAATTCGATGGGTTGCGCCGCCATCGCTTCGGGCGTCGGGAACGCGCGCCGACCATTGGCGGCCTCGCGCCCGATGCTGTTGACAAGCTGCGTGACCATCTTCGTCGTCAGAGACCAAGAGCAGTTCGTCGTCATTATTGACTTCACGAGGTCTTCAAAAACGGTCGGCGAGCGAAGGAGTCGGCCCGCGCCGTCGCGCGCGATCCAAGCGAACTCCGCATCGCCCGAAATCGCCGCGTAGAACTCGCTCATGTCGTCGTCCAGACGAAATATATGACGCACGTCGCGCTCGACGCGTGCGAGCGCGCGCTTGCCTAGACGACGCGAAGTTGCGACTTCGAGCGCGCGCCTGTCGCCTATCACTGTAATTGTAACGGGCGCGGCGTCGCCCACGTCGAGCACGCGCACGAGCGCGTCCGCGTCGCCTGCGCACTCGAAGGGAAGAAGCTCGCACCAGCCGTGGCTGTTGAGCGTGCGCTTGAAGTCGAAGCCCGCGGGGGCTTTGATTGTGAATCTCATGGGTTCTTTGAAAGTCCTCGCCGCGTTTCGTGTGGTTGAAAATCACGCTAACAGATTTCGCCGTCTCAACGGAAGCTCGCGCCGGTAGTGGGTCAGTTAGAAATAAGGAAGTGGTTGTTCAGAGATTTATTCACCGCCGAGGCGCAGAGGACGCAGAGCAAGCGCGGAGACATTCAACCTCTCTGCGCCCCCTCCGCGTCCTCTGCGCCTCGGCGGTGAGTATTTCAAACTGACCCACTACTCTCGCGCCTTGCTTGTTGCACTTGACGGCGGATACGTTATCATTCGTCGTCGGTTCACGAACGCTCAAGAAAAATTCCGACGGGAGAATTCGCTTGTCAGAGAAACGCGCGCCGACGGTTCTGTGCATCGCGAGCTACGAGAAGGGGCAGGAGTTCATGCGCGAGTGCAAGCGGCTCGGCTGCCGCGTCCTGCTCGTCACGCAGGAGTCTCTGCGCGACGCAGACTGGCCGCACGAAGCGATTGACGAAATCTTCTACACGCCCGCCGACTTCAAACTCGAACCGCTCATCCGAAGCGTCAGCTTCATCGCCCGCACACGCGAAATTGAACGCATCGTCCCGCTCGACGACTTCGACGTTGAGACCGCCGCCGCCCTGCGCGAGCACCTGCGCATCTCCGGCATGGGCGACACCACCGCGCGCTACTTCCGCGATAAGCTCGCCATGCGCGTCAAGGCGCGCGATAACGGCGTGCTCGTCCCGGAGTTCGCGCACGCGCTCAATCAAGCGCAGCTTGAAGAGTTCACAAGACGCGTCGCTTCGCCGTGGGTCTTGAAGCCGCGTTCGGAGGCTTCCGCCGTCGGCATCAAGAAGGTCGAGTCGGCTGACGAACTCTGGCCGATGTTGGAGGAGTTGGGCGACCGGCAGTCGTTCTATCTTCTCGAACAGTTCATCCCCGGCGACATCTTCCACGTTGACTCAATCATCTACGAGCGCGAAACGGTCTTCACGGCGGTGAGCAAGTACGGCAAGCCGCCGATGGAGGTTGCGCACGGCGGCGGAGTGTTCCTGACGCGCACCGTCCCGCGACGCTCGGAAGACTCGCAGGCGCTCGAATCCCTCAACCGCGAACTCATACGCACGCTCGGTTTGTTGCGCGGCGTCACGCACACCGAGTTCATAAAGGGCGGCGACGGTCGCTTCTACTTTCTCGAAACCGCCGCGCGCGTCGGCGGCGCAAACATCGCGGAGGTCGTTGAAGCGGCGACGGGCGTCAACCTCTGGCGCGAGTGGGCGCGCATCGAAGTCGCGGGCGAGCGCGGCGAATACCAACTCCCGCCCACGCGCGAAGACTACGCCGGAATCGTCATCTCGCTCGCGCGTCAGGAGTGGCCCGACACGTCTGAGTACAACGACTCGGAAATCGTCTTCCGGCTCAACAAGCGACACCACGTCGGCCTCATCGTCGCATCCAAAGACAGCGCGCGCGTCGAGGAGCTTCTAAACGCCTACGCGCGCCGCTTCCTCGAAGACTTCAGCGCGACTCTGCCCTCGCCCGACAAGCCGACGAGTTGAACAATGGCGCGTGACCTGATTCGTGAATACCTGTCGTTCCTGCAAGTCGAGAAGGGGCTTGCCGCAAACTCCGTCGAAGGGTACAGGCGCGACCTTGCGCGCTTGAAGGCTTGGGCCGCGTCGCGCGCGCGCGAGCCGCACGCGCTCGACAAGTCGGAGTTGACGGATCACTTCATGTCGCTCGCGCGCGAAGGGTTGTCGCCGCGTTCGATTGGACGGGCGATAAGTTCCGTGCGCGGCTTCTTCCGCTTCCTACTGCTCGACGGGCACGTCCGGCACGACCCGACGAGCGAAATCGCCGCCCCGCAGGGCGCGCACAAACTCCCGCGCTTCCTCACGCGCGAAGAAGTGGAACGACTTCTCGAAGCGCCCGACACGAACGACCCTGAGGGCGTGCGCGACCGCGCGATGATTGAGCTGCTCTACGCGACGGGCGTGCGCGTCTCGGAGTTAATCTCTTTGACGGGCGCGAGCGTTGACGTGGATCAAGGCGTGCTCTTCTGCACGGGCAAGGGAAGCAAGCAGCGGCGCGTGCCCGTCGGTCGTTCGGCAATCGCTTGGCTTCAAAAATATCAGGCGTCGCGTCGTGTCTTGCTTGAAGGCAAAGAGTCGCAGCGTCTGTTCGTCGGCCACGGCGGACGCGCGCTCACGCGTCAGAGCTTTTGGTCGTCGCTTAAAAAATACGCGTCGAAGGCGGGGCTGCGCGATGTCTCGCCGCACGTGCTCCGCCACAGCTTCGCCACCCACCTGCTCGAACACGGCGCGGACACTCGAAGCGTCCAAGCCATGCTCGGCCACAGCGATTTGGCGACGACGCAGATTTACACGCACGTCACGGGCGAACGCCTGCGCACGGTCTACGAGAAGTTTCACCCGCGCGCGAAGCGAGACGGCGAAGACTAGGATGAAGGCGTCCGTGTTGCGAAGCGGAGGCCGACGCGAGCGTCGAGATGCGCGAGCGCCCGGCGGGAACTTACGCGCTCATCACGCGTCGTTGATGGCGGCGGAAGGAATTAACCACAGAGGCACAGAGGACACGGAGGCGGCACAGAGATTCAGGATTTGAAATTTCAAATTTCAAATTTGAGATTCTTGAATCTCTCTGTGCCGCCTCCGTGTCCTCTGTGCCTCTGTGGTTAGAAACGATGCTTAGGCGACACTCTGGCCGCATCAGAGGCGCGAGAGTTTCACGTCGCCGGAGGCGGAAGAGATTTTGACCCGGCGCGCGCCGCTGCCGAGTTGACCGTGCGCCGAACTTCCCGGCCCGTATTTGTGATTCTTAACTTCGATGGGGAAGTCGGTGTCAATCGAGCCGGAGACGGTTGACATGTCAACTTGCGCGTCAACGCTCGCGGGCAGGCTCACGTGAACGTCGCCGCTCGCCGTTGAGAAGTGCATGTCGCCGTTGCCTTCGAGTCGCGTCAACTCGACATAGACGTCGCCGCTCGCGCTGTTTGCATTCACGGAGCCGACGGCGTCCTTAACCCTCACAGACCCGCTCGCCGACGACGCGCGAATCTCGCCGCTCACATTCTGAACGCTGACCTCGCCGCTCGCCGTGCTCAGATTAATCCTGCCGCTCACGCCCTCGGCGCGAATGTTTCCGCTCGCCGTCGAGATTTTATCGAAGTTGTAGTTTGACGAGCGCGGCACTTTAATCTCGAACCTGATGCCGGCGTCGCAGTTGCAGTAGTTCGGATACTTCGCGCGCAGATAGACGTGGCTCGCGTTGCTCAGGTCTTCGACCTCGACCACGTCGCGGTCGCGCCCCTCCTTGAAGCCCGTGACGTTGACGGCGCTGCCGTCGTAGGCCGTGATGATTACGTCGCCCGAAACGTTGGCGACCTCAATCTCGCCGCCCTGCGCGAGGTTGTAGCTTCGCTGAAAATCCTGCGCCGACGCGCCCGCCGACGCCGCCACACAGAACAGAAACGCCGCAAATGCCTTGTGAATCAAACGTTTTTTCATACTCCGCTCCTTCAAACTGTTGAACTCAAACCGTCGCTCTGCTGTGTAAACACCGCGGCGGAAAGTTTTGTGACAGCGATGTCGAAAAAAGTTAGAATGCGTTAGAGACAGGCTCAGGAAAGTTGACGGCGTTCGCGGCGCGAGTCTCATGATGCGACGTTTGAGGAGTTCGGCGATGTCTTTACCACTTTCACTGCCGGTTCTATCCATCAGGGAATATCTCTCGATGGAACGCCAGTCCGATTTCCGCCACGAGTTCCTAGACGGCTTCGTCTATGCGATGGCGGGCGAGAGCGTCGCGCACGGCACGATATGCTTCAACCTCGCGGGCATCATCCACGCGCAACTCATAGGCACGCCCTGCCGCGGCTTCTCGCCGAACATGAAAGTCCGCGCGGGCGAGAAGATCGGCGCGAGCGAGAAGGGATTATACGCTTACCCAGACCTGATGGTCGTCTGCGGCGAGCCTCTGTTTCTCGACGAACAAACTGACGTGCTCCTCAACCCGACGGTCATCGTAGAAGTCTTATCGCCCTCGACGGAAAAATACGACCGCGGTGAGAAGTTTGAGCGTTACAGCACGCACGTCGAGACCTTGCAGGACTACGTGCTCGTCTCGCAAGACCGCCCGCTCGTAGAAGTCCGACGCCGGCAGCCCGACGGCGCTTGGGCGCGCTCCGAGTTGAGCGGCCTCGAAGCGACGCTTTCGCTTCCATCAATCAACTGCAAAGTCGCTCTCGCAGACCTTTACAGCCGCATCAACTTCACCGGCGAATAACGACGAAAGCCGATTCACTCACCGTGAAGTTGCAGCGACCGCCGCCGGAAATCTCAATCTTACGACCTACGCGCGCGTTGTGTTCTATGACGAGCACGCGACGACTGCGCCTCCCTTCCTCAATCGCGCACATCAAACCAGCCGCGCCGCCACCGATAACAATCACGTCCGTCTTCATCGGAAATAGGGTAAGGGGGAAAGGGTAAAGGGTAAAGGGAACTGCTCGCAGCGCCTTTACCCTTTACCCCTTGCCCTTTCCCCCTCGCTCTTTTTCGAGAAGCGGCTTGAGGTACTTGTAAACCGTTTCGGCGACAATCTTCGTGCCTTCGGGGTTGGGGTGTATGCGGTCGTCTTGGTTGAGTTCGTCGCGCCCGGCGACGCCTTCGAGGAAGAAGGGGATGAGCGTCACGTCGTACTCTTTGGCGAGCGACTTGAAGGCGTCGTCAATCTGCTGCTCGTAGTCGCGGCCCGCGCCGGTCGTCGTGTACATCCCCGCAAGTAGAACTTGCGCGCCGCGCGAACGTGCGCGCTCGATTATGCCGGCGAGGTTCTTCTTCGTCTCGCCGACGGGCTGGCCGCGCAGGAAATCGTTCGCGCCGAGTTCGACGATGACGAAGCGGACACGGCCCGCGTCGAGCGTCCAATCTATGCGCCTCAGTCCGCCCGCCGACGTGTCGCCCGAAACTCCCGCGTTGACAACTTCGTACTTGAACCCGTCGGCGTCGAGCTTCTTTTGAAGGAGCGCGGGGTAGCTATCCTTCGGCGAGAGGCCGAAGCCCGCGGTCAGGCTGTCGCCGAAGGCGACGATTTTCGGTAAAGTCTCTTCAGGCGTTTGCGTCTGAGCGTGCGTCGGTGTCGTTGAGACGCGCGCGTTTGAAGTGTTGGAAGTAGAACCGCCGCACGCCGGCGAAGTGGCGGCGAGAAAAAGAAGGAAAGCGAACAGCGAACTTTTCATGATCGAATTATACCAAGTCTCTAAAACAGTTCAGTCGGGCGCGGAGAGGTTGACCATCCTTAGCAAGCTCGACTTGACGATAGCGGACGGGCAGTTCGTCGCCGTCGTCGGGCCTTCGGGGAGCGGCAAGTCAACGCTTCTCGGACTCGTAGCCGGACTCGACGCGCCGACCGCGGGACGAATCGTGATAGACGGCGAGGAGATAACGCGCATGGGCGAGGACGCGCTCGCCTCTCTACGCGGTCGGAAGATTGGCTTCATCTTCCAGTCGTTCCATCTGATTCCTTCGATGACCGCGTTGGAAAACGTGCTCGCGCCGATGGAGATTGCGGGCCTGCGCGACGCGCGTGCGCGTGCGCGGCAGTTGCTCTCGGACGTTGAACTGACGGCGCGCGCTCATCATTACCCTTCGCAGCTTTCGGGCGGCGAGCAGCAACGCGTCGCAATCGCGCGCGCCTTCGCAAACGCGCCGGCAATCCTCCTTGCCGATGAGCCGACGGGCAACCTCGATTCGCGCACGGGCAAACACGTCTTCGACCTCATGGTCGAATTGAACCGCAGGCGCGCGACGACGCTCGTACTCGTCACGCACGACCACGAACTCGCGGGCCGCGCAGACCGTCGCATCTCTTTGCGCGACGGTCGAGTGGTCGCCGACGAAAACTTAAGCGCACCTTCGTCCGACGATGCTTCGGCGACTGAAGAACTGGAGGCTGCCGCGAAGTGAAGTTCATACTCAATCTCGCGCGGCGCGAGCTTCGCGCCTCTTGGCGGCGACTGCTCTTCTTCTTCCTGTGCATCGGCGTCGGCGTCGGCAGCATCGTCGCGCTGCGCTCGATGATTCAAAACTTGAACCGCGCGGTGGCGGGCGAGGCGCGCGCTTTGATGACAGCCGACGCGCAGGTTGAGACGACGCGCGAGTGGCCGCCGGACGTGCTCGAAAAGATAGACCGCGCCGCGCCGCCGCCGCTCGTCGTTGCGCGCACCGAGACAATCGAAGCGCCGACGATGCTCAAGCCGGCGGACGCGGCGCGCGAGGGCGCGTTGATGGTCGAAGTGAAGGGCGTCGAAAAAAACTTCCCGCTCTACGGCGATTTTCGACTGCAAGACGGGCGTCCGTTCGACTTCGCGCTGCTTGAAAACGGCGGCGCGGTCGTCGCCCCGCTGCTTCTCGAACGACTCAGCTTGCGCGTCGGCGACCGCGTGAAGATAGGCGAGAAGGTGTTCGAGATTCGCGGCGTCACGACGCAAGAGCCGGGGTCGGGCGGCGGCTTTCGTCTCGGCCCGCGCGTCTTCGTCGAGCGCGCGGCGTTGGAAACGGCGGGCCTCACGGGCTTCGGCAGTCGCGCGCGACGCAAAATCTTATTCAAGACCGCCGAAGGGAGCATGGACAAGTTAGTCCAACGCCTACGCGCCGAACTCGGAAACAACGTCTTCAACGTGCGCTCGTACAAAGACTCCGAAGAGAACCTTGGCGAGCAGTTCACGCGCGCGGAGAACTACCTGTCGCTGACCGGACTCGTCATACTCGTGCTCGGCGGCATCGGCGTCTCATCGGTCACGCGCGTCTTCATCGAGCAGAAGAAGAAGTCAATCGCCGTCCTCAAATGCGTTGGCGCGACGGGGCGCAGGTTGACGATTGCGTACCTCGCGCAAGTCGTCGCGCTCGGCGCGGCGGGGAGCGTGCTCGGAGTCGCGCTCGCAAAGGGCGCGCTCGTGTTCGTGCACGCGCGCTTCGCCGATTCGCTTCCGCCGAATCTAAGCTACGGCTTGAGCGCGGGCGCAATCGCGCAAGGGCTGGGTTTGGGCTTGCTCATCTCGCTTCTGTTCTCCGCGCTCCCGCTTCTGCGCATCCGTCAGATACGACCGAACATGCTTCTGCGCGAAGTCGAAACGGACGCGCCGCGACGCTGGCTCGACCTCTGGCGTTGGACGGTCGCGCTCGGCGTGCTCGCCGGACTCGTCTTCTTAACGTCTTGGCAGGCAGGCTCGGTGCGCGTCGGCGTCTTCTTCCTCGCCGGACTCGGCTTGACCGCGCTCGTGCTCTACGCGGCGTCCGCGGTCTTGATATTCGTCGTGCGAAGATTGCGCGGCCTCGGCACGTTCGCCGTTCGTCAAGCAGTGAACAGCATGCACCGCCCCGGCAATCAGACGCGCGTGATTGTGATGGCCGTCGGCCTCGGAGCGTTTCTGGTGATGGCCGTCAATTCGCTTCAGACGAGCCTCTTGGACGAGTTCGACGTGATGCGGCGCGGCAATCTTCCGAACATGTACTTGATTGACGTGCAGAAGGATCAGGTCGAGGGCGTAAGCGCGTTGGTTGAACGAACGACGGGCACGCGCGCCGAGTTGATTCCGACTGTGCGCGCGCGCATCGTCGCAATCAACGGCGAGGAGATTGACTTGGACGCCGCAGGGATGCGACGCGAGCGCGGTCGTCTCGGACGCGAGTACGTCGTCACGTACAGGCCGCGGCTCGAATACAACGAGACGATTGTCGAGGGTAAGTTTTGGGACGAGACGCCTTCGCCAGAGGCGGAGGTCTCCGTAGAGGAGGGCGCGCTCGGCGGGAGCGGAATCAAACTCGGCGGGACGATGACGTTCGACATACAGGGACGCAAAATCAACGCGCGCGTGACGAGCATACGCCGCGTTGACTGGAAGAATTCGCGCACGGGCTTTCTCATCCTCTTTCGTCCGGGCGCTTTGGAAGGCGCGCCGCAGACTTTCGTCGGCGCGATTGACGGCCCGGCGCGAGAGCCTGAGCGTTCGCGTTTTCAGCGTGCGATTGTTGACAGGTTTCCTAACGTCTCGGTGATTGACGTGGCCGACATCGTGCGCGGCGTGAGCAAGGTTTTGTCGAACATAACGCTGGCCGTGACCTTCATCGGCGGCTTCGTTCTCCTGAGCGGCGTTCTCATACTCGTCGGCTCGATTGCGATGACGAAGTTTCAGCGCGCCTACGAGGCGGCGGTCTTGAAGACGCTCGGCGCGCGCCGGCGCGTGCTCCTGACGATAATGCTCACGGAATACGCGCTGCTCGGACTCGTCGCGGGCGTTGTCGGCGCGCTCGCCGCAAACGCGCTCGCCTACACGGTCGCGCGCCAAGTCTTCGAGATTGATTGGACGTTCGCGCCCGCCGTCAACGTCGCGGGCGTCGCGGCGACCGTTCTTCTAGTCGGCGCTGTCGGCGCGCTCTCAAGCCTCGACGTGCTCACGCGCAAGCCCCTCGCGATTCTCCGCTCAAACTGAAATGAAAATGATGAATGCGGAATGATGAGTGATGAATAGGAAGTGGGTGCTGGGTGCTAGATGCTGGAGAAATCCAGCACCCAACACCTAACACTCGCTTTCCATTCATCATTCATCATTCCGCATTCATCATTCGCCTTATTCGCCTTCACTTGTCGCTTGGAGGCGCAAAGCCGGGGTTGTTGCGTATGACGTTGTTGCGTGTGCCTTGAACGGCGAGGATGCGCCCGTCGCAGGGGCCGCGGCCCGAACAGGTGACGGAGTTTCCGGTGAAGATGCTGTCGGTGACGCGTGCAAACATTGCGCCGGGGAGTCCGCCGCCGCCGATCTCGGCGAACCGGTTGTTCGTGACGGTGAAGTGCGAGCCTTCGAGGCTGATGCCCGACTGGCCCGTTCGCGTCACGCTGTTGTTGCGAATCGTCACGTCGCGCATCGTGATGCCGAAGACGTATATGCCGTTGCTGATTTTGTTCGTCATCGGATCAACGGTCGAGCCGCCGATTATCGTGTTGCCTTCGATGAGAATCGGGCCGACGCGCGTCGTGCCCGAAGTTGACTGGACGACGATTCCGTTGCCGGCGGTGGGGAGTTCGGATTCGCGCGCGTCAATGTAGTTGTTGCGAATCGTAATGTTTTCGATGCGGTCTTCGGCCTCGTTGGGTTCGAGGTCAATCGTGGTCGAGCCGGGGCCGTTGGCTTGGCCCTGCCCGATGAAGCGATTGTTCTCGAAGAGTATGTTTCGACCGTTGTTGAGCGCGAGGTTCTGCGAGGCGACGCGCGTGAACAAAGAGTTCGTCACCTTCGAGTCTTGAGCGAAATTGCCTTCGCGGCCAGTGCCGCCGAGTTGGACGCCGATTGAGCGCGTGCCGTTTATCCAAACCTTATCAACGATGCAGCGCGTGCAGTTGCCGAGGCTTATGGCCTGCTGCGCGGAATTAAACTCAGGGTTCGCGCCCTTGATTTGGACGCCCGTGATCGTAACGTCGCGGTCTGCCGCGCCGTTGCGCCGCGTGTTGTTGTAGGCGGCGATTACAGTGAACTGATCCTTCGCCGTTGATTCAAGGATGACTGTTTTGTCCCACCCTTCGCCGAGAACGGACGCGCCTTCCTTGAGAAGTATCGGAATGCCCGCCGTCACCGGCGCGTAAGTGCCGCGCATGAGGCGCAGCGTGTGATTGGGCGAGATGATTATCTGCGTCGTGATGCGACCGCCGCCGCTTGCGACGATTACGCCCGGCGAGTTTCCGAGCGAACGGTCGGCGGCGTTAATCCGCGCGCCGATGTCAGAGCCGGGGAAGCGATTGGCCTCGACCGTTCGCCCGCTCGCCTGACGGCGCGCGTGTGTTGTAAGCGAGAGAGTTGTTAGAAGTGCGAATGAGAGAGCGAGGAACAGAAATTTTTTTGACGAAAATATTTTCGACGACGAGTTTTTCAGACGTGACATAAAAATCCCCCTCCACGCGAAACCGAGGCCCCGCTTGTGTCGTTTGAGTCGTTCGGCTAAAGGATACCGAAAAGCTCCGTCCGTTGCGACTCCGACACGCGGGGCGCTGTCTGTTTTGTTGCGCGGGAGTGGGTTTGAGTTGGAAGTTTTTCGCGCCCGGTTTGTGTGGATTTTTAACCACCGCAGGCACAGAGAACACGGAGGGGAGCACGGAGTATTTCAAATCTGAAAGTCTTCTCTGTGCCTACTCCGTGCACTCTGTGCCTCTGTGGTTAACTTGACATACACGACACTGAGGTCTGTCCTATTCGAATGGTAGCAAGTCAGGCTCGACCCAGAGGGCGCGTGCTTCGGGGGAGAAGAGGCGTTCGCGCGTGTAGTGGGCGAGGGGGAGATTCTTGTCGGAGGTGGCGATGAGTTCGTTTGCGAGCGCGACGAGCGAGCGCGCTTCGTTGCGTCCGTCTTCGAGAAACAGGCGGACGTGTCGAAGCCAGAAGAGCGTGAGCGTCTCGTGGTAGCCGCCCGTTGGCGTCGTCAGTATGCCGTGCGCGGCGTTGTAGCGCTTGATGCCGCGTCGCACGCGTAGGACGGCCTCCGCCCGGTCGAACTGGAGCAGATGCCAGAGCGCGACCGTCAGATGTGCGGCGTGCGTCCACTCGGCGCGCGGGAGCGTGCGGTCTCTGAAGCCGCGCACGACCGACAGAATCTCCTCGGTCGTGCGATAGGTTGCTGGCTCAAGCGTCAGGATTGACATTTCCTTTTCTCCCGTCGGACGGACGAAGCGATCAGGCTCACGTTGAAGTTGAAACACTGATGATTTCATGTTCGAGAATCGGAGCACCTTGAAGGGACGAGTGCGCGTGTGAGTTTGACTAAACACATTCGCCCAAACAGACTGCGGAGGAAGGAGTCGAACAAACATGATCTGCTTCAGAGGCAGACAGCTTGCCGTTTAGCTGACTCCGCAAGACACTTTCGGCGCGTGAGGAAATCTGGTCGGCGCGGGAGGAGTCGAACCTCCAGCCTTCCGGTTATCAACCGAACGCTCTCCCCACTTTGAGCTACACGCCGTAGATGAAATAGGCCGGGTCGGATTTGAACCGACGTTCCTCCGCTTAAAAGGCGGATGCCTTAGTCCGCTTGGCTACCGGCCTGCTTTAGTTTGCGAACTCCGGCGGGAGGACTCGAACCTCCATCGTCCGCATTAACAATGCGACGCCTTACCTTTCGGCCACACCGGATTGAATTGGTGGCGGGGACGGGAGTCGAACCCGCCTTCATGGAAGCGGCTTATGAGACCGCTGTGCCCAGCCGGGGCACATCCCCGCACAAAGCTGACTACTGCGGCGGTGGGACTTGAACCCACATCTTCTCGCTTACAAGGCGAACGCTCTGGTCGCAGTTTGAGCTACGCCGCAAAAACGACTGACGAAAATGGATCGGGTGAGATTCGAACTCACATCTTACAGTTTGCAAGACTGTCGCTCTGGCCAGTTAAGCTACCAACCCGTGAGGGGAAGTGATGAGTGATGAGTGCGGAATGATGAATTAAAAAAGCGTCGCTCTCATCATTCCGCACTCATCACTTCCCTTAATTGCTGAGGCGGGACTTGCACCCGCGACCTTCGGTTTATGAGACCGCTGCTCTTGCTGTCTGAGCTTCTCAGCATCATTTTCAATGAGCCTGACAGGACTCGAACCTGTGACCCTCCGTTTAGAAGACGGGCGCTCTTGTCCAAACTGAGCTACAGGCCCGCGCTGAAAGGCGATGGTGAGATTCGAACTCACACGTTAGTCGTTTACGAAACGACCGCTCTGCCGTTTGGAGCTACATCGCCGGAAGGGAATTGGTCGGGGCGGACTGCGACAAAACAGCCTCGTGCTCCACGGTCTCGCGCGCGCAACGCCCCGCGCGGAGATGAGCCACGCCCCGTCGAGGATAGCCGGTGAAAGATTCGAACTTTCGACATCCAGTTTGTAAGACTGGCGCTCTGGCCTGACTGAGCTAACCGGCTGTAATGGTCGGAGTTGGAATCGCGCCAACCTCTTCGCTTTTTCGGAGCGACGCTAATCTGTCTCAGCTATCCGACCTTAATTCAGGAGACAGGGGCGGGAGGCAGGCGGCAGGCGTTTACCTGCTTCCTGCTTCCGCCGCCTGCCGGCTGTTTATGTTCAAGCGCGCTTTCGACGCTCCTCTTCGGGCGGGTCTTCGATGAGAAGGTACTTGCGCCATTCCGGCCTCGACTCCGAGTAGTAGCAGAGCAGAACGTGTTCGAGGCCGACTTGCAGAGCCTTCTGCGACGTGAGCAGGGGCATGCGCGCCTCTTCGGGCGTGCGGTTGCCCTTGCGCGTGTTGCAGCGCACGCAGGCCGTCGCGAGGTTTTCGGGCGTCGTGCGGCCTTGCTTGGAGCGCGGCGTGATATGGTCGAGCGTGAGGTCGCGCACCGACAGACGCGCGGCGCAGTATTGGCAGCGAAACTGGTCGCGCACGAAGATTCGGAAGCGACGCATCCCCGGCGTCTGCCGACGGCGACGCACGTTTACGTAGCGTCGCAAGCGAATCACGCTCGGCACTTGAAACACCGCCCGCGGCGAACGCAGAACGCGCTCGCCATCAAACTCCTCGACGGAGACGACGCCCCGAATTACGAGGCACATGGCTCTCGCCACTCCCACCGTGCCGAGCGGCTCGTATGAGAGGTTCAAGAGCAGAACTCTACCGTTAAGACTTGCCATCCCGGCACCTCCTTAAAAAGATTTTGGATTTTAGATTTTGGATTTTGGATTGACTGTTGATGAGAAGGACGCTGATTCTTATCAATCTTCTGCACGACGACTCGGCGAAGGCTTGATTGAAGACAGCGTCGCCTTCATCAATCACTGAAGGAAGCGACGGCCTTCGTCAATCCAAAATCCAAAATCCAAAATCTAAAATCCAAAATCAGAACTGTGGAAGTGCGGGCGGCGGTGAGGCGTCGCGCGGGGCGCGCGGCCCGCCCGCAATTCGTTTAAGCAAAGAACGATTCGTCGTCGTGAGAAAGCGCGCGGTCGGAATCGAACCGACGTTGAACGGCTTTGCAGACCGTCGCCTTGCCGCTTGGCTACGCGCGCGCGTTGAAGCGGGAGGTGGGAGTTGAACCCACAGAGCGAGTTTGGAAGACTCGAATGTTTCCGTTTGACATCACTCCCGCCGATGTAAAAGGCGGTGCGGGACTCGAACCCGCAACCACGTCGTCCGTAGCGACGCGCTCTGATTCCATTGAGCTAACCGCCTGTTTTGCGAACGTGAGTTTCAAATAAGAGTGGACGGCGGGATTCGAACCCGCGTCTCCGGCATGGCACGCCGGCGCTTAAGTCCTCGGCTAAGCTACGCCCACGAGAAAGAAGTCGGAGCGGAGGGATTCGAACCCTCGTCGTCTCGCGCCCGAGGCGAGTGCCTTGTAATCCGCTAGGCTACACTCCGAGGTGGATGCGCCGCGCGGGACTCGAACCCGCAGCCCCTCGCTTAAGAGGCGAGTGCTCGTGCCTGTTGAGCTTCCGGCGCGTGTAAGCGGAACGGACGAGATTTGAACTCGCGTAGTCTGGTTCGACAAACCAGTGCCTAATCCACTCGGCCACCGTTCCAAGTTTTGGCAGGGATGGCGGGACTCGAACCCGCAAAGCCCTTCGGGCGCTTGATTGAAAATCAAGCCGCTTTGTCCGTTTGCATACATCCCCAAAACTAAACCGATGCGGGAGGTGAGACTCGAACTCACATGAACCGCCTTCTGAGGACGGCGCGTCTGCCATTTGCGCCACTCCCGCGCGTCGAAACTTCGTGCGAACTTAAAAACTCCGGGGAAGGACTCGAACCTCCACGCTCAAACAAAGAGCCGCAGCTTTACAGGCTGCCGCCGAGCCTTTTCGGCCTCCGATGCTCGACTAATAAAATGCTGAAGGCGGAAAACTTACGACGACGCGCATCCGCGTGGAGGCTGTCAGTTCTCGACGACAAAGAGCGACGACTCGGCGCGCGTGAACCGTACGCACGCGCGTGTGTCGAAAGCCCTCCGCCTTCAACCCTTCAAGATACTTCGATTGTCAAACAACGAAAGAGCGGGCCACTAGGCTTCCCCAACCGGGAAGCAGGCCCGCTCCGAAGAGTCTCTACAGATTTTTTAGAGATTCGGGAGCGGGAGATGCCCGCTCCCGCTGACTCAAATTTGATTCTGACGACGATCTCGGCCTTGCAAGCCTTCGAGCTTGCGCGCTATCGCTTGGCCTAGTCCGCCGCCGAAAGGATTGGTAGGTGACGAACTCGGACAAATCGCGCGCCGCCGAGCCGCGCCCACGTAAAGGGCGGACGACTGCCGGACGACGGCCCCCTCGGCCTTCGTTGCGCGTTTTCTCATGGGCGAGTTCGTTAACATCGAAGTCTCTTCTTCTCCTCAAGATGTCGGCCCGCAACGGGGCGACACGTGCAATATAGCAGACCACTTTATATTGTCAAGCACTTTTTTCAAGGACGCCGATTCGTGCGCGCATCCGAAAGTTCGTGCCCGTCGCGCGGCGGAATTTGTCTTGCGGCGCGGGAAGCGTTAAAACTTACGTGCGCGAGCCGGCTTCCGTTTTCGTAAATGAGTGATGCGCCTTTTCGTCAACACTTTCTTTAACGCTGGCCGCGTCTAAAGTCGAAAAAATATGAGGCCAACAATCGTCGCGGTCGGCGGGTTCACGTCGAATTCGGGAAAGACGACGCTCGTGTGCGAGCTTCTGCGCGCGCTCGAAGGCTGGGAGGCGATAAAGGTCTCGCGCGGGCACTATCGCTCGTGCGGCAAAGACCCGGAAGCCTGTTGCATCAGCCCTCTGCTCGGAGACGCGCCCGTCGTGCGCACGGGCCGCGCTGAGACTTACGCGCCGGGCAAGGACACGGGCCGCTACTGGGACGCGGGCGCGTCAAACGTACACTGGGCGATAGTCACGAACCGGCAGGTCGAAGAGGGCGTCCGCGCCGCGCTCGCGCGCGTGAAGTCACAGGGCGTCGTGATTGAGGGGAACAGTTTCCTGCGCTTCGTCGAGGCAGACTTCTCCGTCGTCGTCGCGCGCGCGGGCGAGCCGCGGATTAAGCCATCGGCGCGGCGCGCGTTGATGAAGGCGTCAGGAATTTACCTCTCTGACTGCGCCGTTGACGACGAGGCGTGCGCGAGCTTCGCAGAGCTTCGACGGCGTGCCGGACTCGACGAGTCGCACGCGTCGCTTCCAATCTACACGCGCGAAAGTCTCCCGCGGCTCGTCGCGCGAATCGTCTCGACGTCTCTCAACGTCAGAGAAGTTTTCGCGGTCAACTCCAATGAATTTTATGAGTGAGATGGAAGGACGGATTTTTCAGCTCAACTGTTCCGACGGCGGCGTCCCGAAGCTCGCCGTGCGCGAGGCTTTCTTGACGCCGACGGGCCTCGAAGGCGACCGCCAGAGAGACCTGCGCATACACGGCGGGCCGGAGCGCGCGCTGTGCCTCTACGCGCTCGAACGCATACTCGAACTACAGTCGGAAGGCCACCCAATCTTCCCCGGCTCGGTCGGCGAGAACGTGACAATCGTCGGACTCGACTGGGGGCGTCTCGAACCGGGCGCGCGTCTCGCGCTCGGCGACGAAGTTGTGGTCGAGATAAGCAAGTACGCAGGCCCTTGCATGAACATCGAGGATTCGTTCAGCGACGGCGACTTCACGCGCATCTCACAGAAAACGCACTCCGGCGACTCGCGTCTCTACGCGCGCGTCATACGCACGGGCACGCTCGCCGTCGGCCAAGCCGTCAGGGTCTTGAATGGACAGGAGATTAAGTAAGGGAGAGGGCTTTGATTTAAAGGTCACTTCTCATACAAGAATAGGCGGCCCCGGAGAGACTCGAACTCCCGACACCCGATTCCGAAGACCGGTGCTCTATCCAACTGAGCTACGGGGCCACTTCCAAAGGTTAATGCTCTATTCAGACTGGGCTAACGGCCCATATCGCCTTTGATACCTGTATGAACCAAGCCTCTCCGCGGTCTTACGGCGATGACAATTCGCGCAACGAACGTCGCACTTTTCTATTTCTTTAAGTAGCGAATTCCACGATAGCATTAGCCATCCCATCGAGGAGACATTATAGGATTTTTCGCCACGCACATGGTCGAACTCCAAGACAACTGGATCACTCTCACCACAGTCAACACACGGATGTTGCTCAAGATACTCAAATAACTTTTCATTCACAGTTCCAACTAATTCTCCACGCCGGACGCGCGCCTTTTTAACGTAATAAGGGACGTTTCTTGAGTAGTGAGATTTAGCGTGTGCTCGACCGCATTCTAAACAATAAGAATGACGAGTCCCCTTTAACCTATTGCGGAAAGGGAACTCCGAAACATCCTTCCGCCTCTGACACTTACTACAAGTGCATTGTTCTTCCATGCAGCGTTACCTTCAAAGGCAATCCGAAGTCAGACGCTCTATCCAACTGAGCTACGGGTGCACGCCTCGCGTCGTGACGAGGATAGCATACGTTCGCCGCGTGCGCTTAGCGCGTGGGAGTGGCGGAAGTGTTGCCGCCCGCGTTCGTTGTGGTCGCGCCGGTCGTCTGGCCGTGAAACTCGCGGCGTATGTAGCGGACGAGGTTGCTGATGCGCGTGTCGTCGAGTCGCTTCTTGAAGGGGGGCATCTCTTTGCCGCCGTCGCGTATGTGTTTGGCGAGTTCGGCGTCGGGGTCTTTTCGCGCGTGCTCGCGGAGGCTTGGAACTTCAATCGTCTTGTTCTCTTCCTCGATCTTGAAGGGGCCGCCCGTACCGTCGGCCTTGTGGCAGCGCGAGCAGACCTGCGAGTAGTCGGCGGCTGCTTGCGCGAGTTCGTCGGGCGTGGCCGTGGGCGCGGGCGTCGCTGTGGCGGCGGCGCGCGCGTTTGTGCTCGCGGTCTGGTTCGAGGCGGCGTTGTCGGACGGCGAACTGCCGCAAGCGACTACAAAGGAGATGAGTGCGACGGCGACGAGCGCCAGCTTGAAGAGTTTCATGTCGTAAAAAACTCCGTTTCGCGTAAGAACAATTTTTCCGCATGTTGGAAAAGCTTTGCGAGTATAACTTAACGCCGCGCGCGTTTGAAAGCGGACTTACGGAAGTGGCGAAGGGTCAACAATCAAACAGTCCACTTCCTCGCGCCTTTACGCAGGCCGAAGCGATTCGCGAATGTATTACGTAAGAATTAACACAGAGAACATGGAGGCACAGAGTTCATTGAGATTAACTCTGTGCCTCCGTGTTCTCTGTGTCGAAAGCTCTTTCGGTATTCACAACAGTAAGCCGTTTACTTCAGGGAGACGACCCAGTCGGCGATTGCGCGTTTCTCCGCGTCGGTGAGTTTGCGCGCGAAGGAGGGCATGCGGGGTTCGAGGCCGTAGCTTCGTGGGTCGTTGAGTATGCGGACGATGTCTTCGGCGGTGCGTTGCGGGCGCGTGGAGATTCCGACGAGCGAAGGGTAGATTGATTTGCCTTCGCCGCGCGGGCCGTGGCATTTGACGCATTGTCGCGTGTAGGCTTCGGGCGGTTCGGCGTTCCGCGTTGCGCCGGAGTTTGTTGATGAAGGCGACGGTGTTTGCGCTCCGCCGCCGGCGCCGGCGGTGTCGCCCGTGCGTAGGGGAGCGAAGGGTTCGCGTCGGAAGTCTGCTTCCTTGGCGGACTGGCGCGCGAGTTGTTCGCGCGTGCGCGGGTCGCGCGCGTCTTCGAGGTAGGCGAGCGTCGTCATGGAGGCGACTAGAGTTGCGCCGAAGGCGAAGACGAAGAGTCCGAGGCGACGGCGCGCGCGTAGCGACGCGCGTGTGAGTTTGCCGCGACGCGTGAAGGGGAGGAGCGCGAGCGCGGCGAGGAGGAGCGTGGGGAGGAAGAAGGCGACGAGCGAGGCGACGGTCTTGGGGAAGAATTTGAGGAGTTGAAAGAGCCAGAGAAACTGCGCGCCGGGGCGCGGGAGGTAGCCGGGCGGCGCGGCTTCGGCTGCCGGGCCGAGCGGCGCGGGCGAGTTGAGCGCGTAGAGCGCGAGCGCTGAGAAGACGAGGGCGGCGGCGACGGAGTTTCGTAAGAACTGCGCGCGCGGCCAAGAGTCGGCGAATGATGAGAAGGTTGCTGATGAACTTGTCGCAGTTGAAGTCGTCGCTGATGAAGTTGTCGAAGTCGAGTCGGACGGAGTCGTCGCGTTCGACGTGTCCGAGTTTGACGGTTGCGCGTTAGGCTCTCTGAAGACGAAGAGGCGCGCGACGGCGACGGCGAGGAGGAGGGCGGGGACGACGAGCGCGTGAAGCGCGAAGAAGCGCGAGAGCGTGAGAGTTGACAATTCCGAGCCGCCGACGAGCCATGCGCGAAGCGTCTGGCCCGCGAGCGGGAGTCCGCCCGCGATTGATTCGGCGACGCGCGTCGAGAAGAACGCGCGCGCGTCCCAAGCGAGCGAATAGCCCGTCGCGCCGTTCGACATCGAGAGCGCAAGCAGCGCGACAGACGCAGTCCAGCCGACGGGCTTGCGCGCGAACGCGCCGCGCCAGAGCATCTGCGCGAGGTGGAGGGCGAGCGCGAGCGGAAGGAGTTGCGAGCCGTAGAGATGGAGCGCGCGAAGCCAAGCGCCCGCGGGCAGAACCTTCTCGACGTAGGCGACACTGGCGTGTGCGGCGTCCGACGAAGGGACGTAGTAGAAGGCTAGAAGCGCGCCCGTGACGAGTTGGAGAGTGAAGAGTAGCGCGACGATTCCGGCGGTCGTGCGCGCCCAAGCCGCGAGGCCGCGCGTGGGGGAGTCGAGAAGGTTTTCGAGCGCGAGGCGGAGCGTCGTCTTCTCTTGACGCGCGGCTTCGTCGTTTTCGTTCGGACGGGCGGAAGAGTTGTTCATCGGAAGAAGCTGTTAGCTATTAGCTGTTGGCTGTTAGCTCACGGCAGAAGCCGTCGGGCCGGCGTCAGCGTTGATAGTTAAAATCCTTGTTCGCATTCTTTAAGCTAACAGCTAACAGCTAATAGCTAACAGCTTTCTCCGCGTCGGCGATTTGCGTTTCGAGCGTGTCGCCGTTGATGCGCGTGGGGAGTCGGGCGAGGTCTGTTTGCGCGGGGCCGCTCAGACGCGCGCCTTCGCGGTCGAAGACGCTGTCGTGGCAGGGGCAGAGAAAGTTCTTCCGCTCCGCGCTCCACTCGACCTCGCAGCCCTCGTGCGGGCAGACGGCGGAGACGACGCGTCGCTCCATTCCCGGCATCACGAAGACCGCGTGGCCGCGCACCTCCGAACTCCAACCCGCGCGGTGCTCGACGAAAACTTGTCGCGGCTGCGGCTCGTCGCCCGCAATCTCGCTCAACTTCGCCACGGGAAACCACTTGTCGGAGGCGACGCCCGTCTCGCCCGCGCGCGGGCGCAGGAAGCGGAACGCAGCGGCTGCAACCGTCGAGGCGAGCGACGCGAGAATCGCCGAGGGAATCCAGAAGATTATCCTGCGACGTAAATGCTGCGTCGCGCGTCGAGAATCGCGAGTCGCATCGGGATGTTTGTTTGAAGATTCGGCGTCCGTGTAGTCGCCTTCGGATTTGGTCGTCATGTTCGTCTTCGTGATTTAAGTAAACACGGCGCGCGGCGGTTTGCAATCTTTCGCCGTCCGAAGCAAAATACATCTCGCCCCGTTAGGCGCTCATTCTATCCGATTTCGTCGCCCGCAGCGCAAACCCTCTGATGCGCCGCAAAGATAGAGGAACAAACATGAGCACGGAAACTGAAAACGCAACTGGCCGCCCAACGCTCCGGCTGGCCGACAACAAGACTTCGCGCGAGGCCGAAGAGAAGGAACAGACCGAGAAGGCGAAACTGCCTCGCCAGTTCGTCACGTTCACCTTCTACAAGGCCCGCCCCGAATGGCGAATGCTCAACGAGTCGGCGCGTCAGGACGCGAAGATGGAGTTTGTTGACGCGTTCGACTCCTACCGCCGCGACCTTTTGATGCACACCTATTCGATAGTCGGCCTGCGCTCAAACGTTGACTTCATGATCTGGCGCATCGGCTACACGCTCGACCCGTTTCAAGCGATGTCGGCGCACCTGAACCGCACCGCGCTTGGACGACACTTGGACGTAACACAGTCGTTCCTTTCGATGACCAAGCGCTCGATGTACATTGACAAGGACAACCCCGAACACGTCGAAGACCGCCTGCATATCGTGCCCGGACGCTCGAGGTATCTGTTCGTCTATCCGTTCGTCAAGACGCGCGAGTGGTACGGCCTGCCCGTCGAGCAGCGTCAGGAGATGATGGACGAGCACATACGCGTCGGCACGAAGTATCGCTCCGTCAAACTCCACACGACCTACTCGTTCGGCCTCGACGATCAAGAGTTCGTCGTCGCCTTCGAGACCGATTACCCGTCCGACTTCCTCGACCTCGTACAGGAACTGCGCGAGTCGAAGGCGAGCCGCTACACGCTGCGCGACACGCCGATGTACACGTGCCGGCAGATGCCGCTCGTCGAATGCCTCGACGAACTTGGCTAACCGTGCGCGGCGCAAAATGCGTTGATGAAAGGGAGAGTGGACGCGCTCTCCCTTTTTCTTATCCTATGCGAAACAGACTCCGAAACTTTGCGCTCGCCTGCATCTGCGTCGCCTTTACGCTTCAACACGCACGCCCTCAAGTTCCTTCACAGACGCCTTCATCTTCATCGCCGTCTCAACACTTTGAATATCTCTGGTACGAAGCAGAGAACATGAGCGGCATCAGTTTGGACGCGCGCAACGAGCCGCGCCTGAATCCTTCTTGGATGGAGTTGACGCGAGCGCAGTCGCCGGGCTGGGGCATCAACGGGCCGGGCGTCTCGGCGGAGTGGTCGCAGGGCGGTGAGAGCGAGTGGAACTCCGTAGCTGCGGCGGCGGATGAGACGCGCGCGAGTATTTTTCAAAACATCGAAGCGCCGCGCGCGGGCCGCTACCGTCTCTGGGTTCGCTACGCCGACTGGGCCGGACGCGCCGAGAACTTCGTCGTGAAAATCACGCAGGCCGAGCGGGTCGTCTTCCGGCGCGAGTTCGGCGCGCGCGACCGCGTTGACCCGCACGACGAAGTGAGCATGTACTGGGGCTGGTCGTTCGCTTGGGACTCCACGGACGCGTTCGAGTTGAAGAAGGGCGCGGCGCGAGTCTCGATTGAAGTTGAGAGAGCAGCCGGCGCGCGTCGTCACGTTGACTGCTTCATGCTTACGAACGACCTCGAATACAAACCCGAAGGCCGTCGCAAACCGCCGTTTGCCGCGCAGAGGGTCTTGCGTGAATGGGCCTCGAAAAAGGGCGCGCTCGCGCCGCTCATGCAAAGGAGCGCGCCCGGCGATAAACCGCCCGCGCTCTGGCGTAGGCAAACCGTCGCGGGGCGCGATTTTCTGATGCCTTGGAACGTCTCCGAAAAGTTCTGGGAGATGTACGAAAAGCCCGAGGCCGAGCGTCCGCTCTATCCGTTCAACGCAGAACCTATTGAAGCCTTCGTCGAGAAGTACAAAGGCGCGCGCGACGTTCCGATTTTTTCGTCAACGCTCGTCGTTCCCGTCGTCTATATCAACGAACTCCCGAAGCATTTGAAAGAAGGAAGCGCGTTCCTTCGCTTCCTGCGCGAGACGCGCTCGCCCTTCGCCGTGCTCATCAACTACGGCGCAGCAAACTTCTCGGAAGCGGAAGGGCAGGCGGCTTGGAAGTTGTTGACGGGCGAACTGCGCGCTCAGTTCGCCGGTTGGATTTCGGGCGAGAGCATCGGCCACGTCTATCCGCAGGTCGCAGCGACGCTCACGCTCCGGCCTGAGATGTCGCGCGCCGAGATGCTCGAAGCCTACCGCGCGGCCTACACGCGCGCGCTCGAACAGAAGTGGGCCGCGACGTTTCACACAAACACGGGCGCGATGTGGGACAAACTCATCCCCGCGCAGTCAACTTCGAGCACGTCGTTTGCGCACGCGCTCGCCGGTTGGGGCGTGCGCGTGCTCGGCATGGAGACGGCTGCCGTGATGCCCGTGACGGCGATGCGCATCGCATTCACGCGCGGCGCGGCCCGACAATCCGGCGGCACGTTCCTTTACTACCACGCTCCGAACTTCGGCGACACCGCGACCATCTTCACCAACACGCAGGCTTACGCGGGGCCGGATTATTTCTTCCACACGCGCTACGGCGCGACGATGGGGCCTTCGCTCTCTTGGTATAGAAAAAATTATTATCTCTACTACATGTCGGGCGCGTCGGCCATCTATCTCGAACAGGGCTGGGATCAGTTCTTCAAACCGGGGCCGGGCGAGCACCCTTTCCAACTCAACCCCGTCGGACGCATCACGGACGAGTTCGTCCGCTTCGCCGCTAAGCACACGGAGCGCGGCACGCCCTACACGCCCGTCGCCTTCCTCTTAGACCCCGCGCACGGCTGGGACATGACCGACTACCCGCAGTTTCCGCTCGGCGTCTCGCCCCCGAACCGCGCGGATCGCGCGCTGCGCGAACTCTTCCTCGCGGCTTATCACCCGGCTGCCGTTGACGAGGGCGAACCCGCGACCGCAGACAGACAGGCGTTCACCAACGCTGCCTTCGGCGACATCTTCGACGTGCTCGTCGCCTCCGACGCGAACGCCGACGCCGTCGCCGCATACAACGCGCTCGTAGTCGGAGGCCGCATCAACTGGACGCCCGCGTGGGCCGCCCGGCTGAAGGCTTACGTCGAGAAGGGCGGAACAATCGTCGTCAACGCCGCGCAAACGAAGGGACTCGGCGCGGACTTCCTCGGCGTTCGCCCGCTCGGCTCGAAAGCCGAAGCCGACGACGCGAACTGTCTCGCTGAGGGCGAGCCGAAGACGGATTTGTCGGGACAGGTCTATTCATACGAACGCGTCGAGCCGCGCGGCGCGGAAGTTTTGATGAAGACGCCGGCGGGCGATGCGCTCGTCACCGTAAATCGCATCGGTCGCGGTCGCGTCGTCTTCTGCGCCGTCCCCGACATGCTCGGACTTGACGAACGACTCGTCCCCGCCGCCGCGCACATGCTCGCGCACCTGCTCGCCGGCGCGACGCCCGTTCGCGTCGAAGGCGACGCGGAATACCTCGTCAACCGAAATGAGCGCGGCTGGGTCGTCACGCTCATAAACAATCGCGGCGTCTATAAACCGCAGCAGGGTCTCGCGCAGGTCAATCGCGGTGAAAGCGTGAACGTCACGCTCTCGCTTCCTTCCACAGAACTCAAAAGCGCGAGCGAGTGGACGGAGGACGCGCCGCTCAAGCCTACGCGCGAGGGACGTTTCGACTCGGTCTCGCTCGAAGTTCCGCCCGGCGGCGTCCGCATCGTCGAACTCATCCCGCGCGACTGAAATCGTGAGCCGTTGTAAGTTCGACTAACGAATTGCAATCCGACGAAAGTTTAAATTAGGATAACGAATCTTTTCGTCAAAGAAATTTCGGCTTGTGAGGGAAGGCTCGATGAGAGTTGGGCGACACTACACGATAAGCGGCGAAGTGCAGGGCGTAGGCTTCCGCTTCTTCGCGCAGAGAGTTGCCGCGCGCCATCAGGTCGTGGGCTACGTGCGCAACCTTCAGGACGGGCGCGTCGAAATCCTCGCCGAAGGGACGCCGGAATCGGTCGAAGGTTTCAAGCACGACATCGCCGCAGGCCCGCAGTTCGCGCGCGTCGAGCAGGTCGAAGAGGTCAGCGTCGAGCCTACAGGCCGGTATTCAACATTCAGAATCGAAAGGTGAAAGAAGCTGTTAGCTGTTAGCTTTTAGCCGTTAGCTTTGGCCTACTCCAAAACTTGAACCTCAAAGTAGGAGACGAGCCGATGAAGAACGAAAAGCTAAAAGCTAACTGCTAACAGCTAATAGCTAACAATGGAGCATCTCAAAGAACTCATACGCGAAGTGGCTGACTTCCCGAAGCCGGGCATCAACTTCTACGACATCACGACGCTTCTCAAACACCCGCAGGGCTTACGCCAAGTGGTTGACGCGCTCTCAGCCGAGTTTAAGGACGAGCACGTTGACGCCGTCGTAGGCATCGAGGCGCGCGGCTTCATCTTCGCGCCCGCGATGGCATACCACCTCGGCGCTGGCTTCGTCCCCGCGCGCAAGCCCGGCAAACTCCCCTCCGAGTGCGCAACCGTTTCCTACGACCTTGAGTACGGGCAGGACGCTCTACAGATTCACCGCGACGCTGTAGGCGCGGGCCACCGCGTCGTCATCGCCGACGACCTTCTGGCGACGGGCGGCACGGCGAGCGCCGTCGCGCGTCTCGTCGAACAACTCGGCGGCCACGTAGTCGGCCTCGCCTTCGTAGTCGAACTCGAATTCCTCCCCGGAAGAGAAAAGCTCGCGGGCTACGACGTGCGCTCGCTCCTCAAGTATCAGTCTTGATGAATCGAACGACGCCGACACGCGTTAGGATTGGTGGGTGAATGAGCCTGGCAGGACTTGAACCTGCAACCTACGCCTTAGGAGGGCGTCGCTCTATCCCTTGAGCTACAGGCCCGGACGCGCGGATTATTGCAGACGCTCTGAAACTCTGGCAAGTATCCTCGCATTGGAGGTGAAGATGAACAGGGAAGATTGTCTGACCAGCCTCTTTCTCGCCCCGTCTCTCAAATTCGGTATTGACCGCCGCTGCAAGCTGTAATACAAACTCCTCAGCGACTTTCGCATGACAAACTTAGAAGACGGGAGGAAGGTATGGGACTCGTACTGCTCATCATTCTGATTCTCTTGCTCATCGGAGCTTTCCCGCGCTGGCCCTACAGCCGCAACTGGGGCTACGGTCCTAGCGGCGGACTCGGCCTCATTCTAGTCATCGTGTTAATCCTTCTGCTGCTCCGCGTGATTTGAGGCAGTGCAAGGAAGTCTTTGTGTTCAGACGGACGAACCGCACGTTCGCCCCGCGGCGAAAAACTGCTACGACCAAACGCGTGCCGTAAAGCTTCGGCGCGGCGACTCACGCTTCGAGTTGAAACATGAGGCGACGCGAAGAAAAATCTTGTCTAACTCCGCGCGCGCGTGTATCATCCCGCCGGTTGGACATTCTTTCGCAGGTGAAACGAAATGTTCTCTTACTCGAACGTCGAAGAAGTTCTAAGGCCCGACTGCACGACGAAGTGGGCGCGTCCGCTCTTTATGACGACCGTCTCGGCGGGCTTCCCCTCGCCCGCCGAGAGCTACATAGAGGGCCACTTAGACCTCAACCGCTACCTCATCAAGCACCCCGTAGCCACGTTCTACGTACGCGTCTCCGGCGACTCGATGACGGGCGCCGGCATCAACCCCGGCACGATTCTAGTAGTTGACCGGCAGGTCGAAGCCGAAGACGGCGACATCGTAATCGCGCGAATCAACAACGAGCTTTGCGTCAAACGCCTGCGCATTCGACGCGGGCGCATCTGGCTCATGCCCGAAAACGACAAGTTCCAACCAATCGAAGTCATCGAGAGCATGGACTTCGAGGTCTGGGGCCGCGTCATGCACGCGATACGCACGTTCTGAAGAAATGATGAATGCGGAATGATGAGTGATGAATGATGAGAGCGCTGCTGCTCTTAATTCATCATTCATCATTCCGCATTCATCACTTCGTTTTGCGGAGGCGGACGACTTCGTCGAGTATCTTGTGGGCGGCGTCGAGTTTCGACATGAGCGGGAGCGTGGAGGGCTGTTGGCGGTCGCGCGAGATGAGTGTGATGATGTTTGTTTCCGTGTCGAAGCCCGCGCCGTTTTGCGTCAAGTCATTCGCGACGATTGCGTCGAGATTCTTGCGGGTGAGTTTCGAGCGCGCGTTCTCTAGGACGGCGTCGGTCTCGGCGGCGAAGCCGAAGACGAGCAGACCGTTCGTGCGCGCTTGAGAGACTTCGGCGAGGATGTCGGGCGTCGGTTCGAGCGTGAGCGTCAACGCCTCCTCCGACTTCTTAATCTTGCTTTCAACGCGCGTGGTGGGCCTGTAGTCGGCGACCGCCGCCGCCGCGATGAAAACCGTTGCCGCGCTCAACTCGCTGAACACTGCGTCGCGCATCTCTTCAGCCGAAAGGGCGCGCACGACTCTCACGCCCGCGGGCGCGCACGCGCTCGTTGCGCCCGCCACGACCGTCACGTCTGCTCCGCGCGCTCGCGCGGCCTCGGCAAGCGCGAACCCCATCCGTCCAGACGAACGGTTCGAGATAAACCTGACGGGGTCAATGTCTTCGCGCGTCGCGCCAGTCGTTATCAGCACGCGCTCGCCCGCGAGGTCTGCGGCGCGTTTGTTATTTTCTCTCAGAAGGTCGAGAGCGGCTGCGACGATTACGTCAGGCTCGCTCAGGCGTCCCGGCCCGATTGTGCCGCAGGCCATCTCGCCCGCGTCAGGCTCTACGACGCGGACGCCGTCGGCGCGCAGCCGCGTGAGGTTTCGCTGCGTCGCGGGGTGCATGAGCATCGTCGTGTTCATGGCGGGCGCGATGAGAACGGGCGCGTTCGAGGCGAGGTAGGTCGAAGTCAGGAAGTCGTCGGCGACGCCGTTTGCGAACTTGGCGATGATGTTGGCGGTGGCGGGCGCGACGAGGAAGAGTTCGACCGTCTGCGAGAAGGTTATGTGAGCGATTGGGTCTGGGTTGTCGGGCGCGTAGTCGTCCACTAAGACGTGCGCGCCAGAAAGAGCGCGAAACGTCAAGGGCGTTACGAACTCGCAGGCGCGCTTCGTCATCCCGACGCGAACGGCGCAGCCCGCGCGCTGTAGCCCGCGCAAAACCTCCACGGCCTTGTAGGCCGCAATCCCGCCCGACACGCCGAGCGCGACGCGATGGCCCGCGAATTCCAGCGCGGAGTTTTGCGGCGAATCGTTCGATGGTTCAGACGACATAAGACAAATGGGACGACACGCGCAGTTCTTACTCTCGCGCGTGAATTTAACACCGCGCGGCTGAAGCGCGCAATTAACTGTCGCCGTGTGCGCGCCGACGCGCGTCGCCGTCGTCCGTGCCGGTGTAAGTTTATGTCCGCGTCGGCGGCGAGCGGCGCGTTCAACTGTCGGGGCGAATTTGTGTTAAGATTGCGCGCGTCGAACCCCCAAAAATTCAGGCGAGACAGGGGCTTACTCATGTTTAGGTCGCCAAGCTCCGCACCGCGTGACGCGTTGCGTGCGGAGAAGTTTTTGCGAAGGCTCGTCGCGGTCGTCATTCTGGCGTGCGCGTTGAGCGTTGTTGCGTGCGTCGTCTGCGCTGTCGGCGTCGTCGCGCAAAGGTCGCGGGGGGCGAGCGCGAGTTCGAGCGAGTTCGGGCCGATTGTTCGCGCGTATCTCGATTACCTGCGCGACCAGCAGGAGGTTGTTGACGACCGCGTGAGCCGGCGCGAGGTTGACAGGCGTTACTACGTACACAACTCGAACCGTATAACCGCGCTGCGGCAGATGGCTATCAAACTTGCGCGCGCGAACGATAATGACTACCTGCCCGAACTCGAAGCTGTCTCGCAAGGCGAATTCGATCAACTCTTCGACGAGCCGCTGCCCGTAGCTTCGTCGCTGAAGGTCGGCGAACTGTTCGAGTATAAGTTGAGATTCCTCGGCGCGGTCGTCGCGCGCGGCGAGAAGTTTTACCTGTTCGCGCGACTCGACCCTTACGAGCAGGCCGAGTTGAGGAAGAAGGCGGAGTCGAAGGCTCAAACGACGCCGACTCCCGACGTTCACGCGGCGACGCCGCAGCCCCCGGTCAGCAACCCTGTTTCTCGTCCGCGTCGCGCAAGCATCCCCTGAAGTTTTCGGACGGACAAAGAGTAGTTGACGCGCCGAGTCTCCTTTGACACAGATGCGCCAGTCCTCCTTTTTCGACAGAGAGAAGTCCGCGGGCGACGCCGCCGCCGAGCGCATCGTTCTCTACGCGCTCGGCGACTTTCAGTCGCGCGGACACGTTCTGGCCGGACGCGATCTGCCCTTCGACCGTCTGCGCGGCGCGCTTCGACGCGCGGCGGAAGCCTTTGACGCGGAAGAACTCGGAGACGAACAGACAGCCGCCGCGTTATCGGCGCTCGGCGCAAACGTCCGGCGCGTCCCGACCTTCTTCGCCAAACACCCGTTCCGCGTCGTCGTCCCAAATGACTTAGCCGAACGCGCGCGTGAGTTTAGAAACAGTACCGCGAGCGGTAGCGAGCGGGTGTAGGTTTAGAAACAGTACCGCGAGCGGTAGCGAGCGGGTGTATGTTACTAAGGAAGAATTAACATGGATGGAGAGGATGTTCAGGATAAAGACGAAGGCGAAAGATTTTTTTATCCTGTCAATCCTGTCCATCCATGTTAATTCTTTCTTCTTGTGCGGCGCTGACCCGCTCGCCGTACTACAAATAGCTGAGGTGTAAGGGGGGGTATGGTTTCCGACAAGAGTCGTAGGGAGTTTCTCGAAAGCGCGGGCGCGGCGGCGCTGGTTTCGTGTCTGCCCGCGACGAAGGCACGCGCAGACGCGCCGGAACAGAAGTCGCGCGGCGCGCAGAAGCAGAAGGCGCTGCGTCCGTTCGGCTTCGTGATTCACGGCGGCGCGGGGACGATTGAGCGCAGCCGTATGACGCCGGAGCGTGAGAAGGCGTACAGGGAGAAGTTGACCGAGGCGCTTCTGGCCGGGTTCGGCGTGCTCGAAAAGGGAGGCGACTGTTTGGACGCCGTCGTCTCAGCAATCACGCTCCTCGAAGACTCGCCGCTTTTTAACGCGGGCAAGGGCGCTGTCTTTACGAACGCGGGGACGAACGAACTCGACTCCTCGATAATGGACGGTCGTTCGCTCAAGGCCGGGTCGGTCGCGGGCGTGAAGCGCGTGAAGAATCCAATCATTTTGGCGCGTCTAGTGATGGAGCAGTCGCCGCACGTGATGATGACGGGCGAGGGCGCGGAGACGTTCGCCGCGCAAAAGGGCTTGGAGTTGGTTGACCCGAAGTATTTCTACACGGAGGAGCGTTGGCAGCAGCTTCAGCGCCAGAAGGACGCGGAGAAGAACCCGCCGCCGAAGCGGTCGAAACTCGAAAGGCCGCCGCTTACTTTCGAGGAACACAAATTCGGCACGGTCGGCGCGGTCTGTCTCGACCGCGCGGGCAACCTCGCCGCCGGGACTTCCACGGGCGGAACTTCAAACAAACGCTTCGGGCGCGTCGGCGACTCGCCCATCATCGGGGCCGGAACTTACGCCAACAATGAGACTTGCGCCGTTTCCTGCACGGGCGACGGCGAATATTTCATACGCGCCGTCGTCGCTCACGAAATCTCCTCGCTGATGAAGCACGCGGGAAAGTCGGTAGAAGTCGCAGCCGCAACGGCGCTTGAGAACGCGCGCAAGATAGGCGGCACGGGTGGGCTTATCGCGCTTGACCGACGTGGCAATTTCGCCTTGCCCTTCAACACTTCGGGTATGTATCGCGGCTGGGTCGGGGCGGGCGGCGAGCCGCAGGTCTTCATCTACAAAGACTAGGCCGCCGGGGACGGCTTTCGGACGGGTTTGACACAGCCGCGAAACAGACGGTAAGAAAAGGGTTGACAAGTGAGGGTCGCTTGCTGCAAATTGTTGAAAAATCGTTGAATTTACGGAAATGTTTATTGACACGCGGCCCTGTTTCGTGTAAAAAAACGGGGTCTTTCAAAGCCCACAGTGGCTCTCATGCCTGCTTTAATGAGATTCGCGCGGGCTACACGGCTTGAGACGGTTGGCGAGAAAAACAAAAAACAGATCGTCTCCTGCGAGTCTTCTGAGGGAAGATTTGCGGCCCGCTCTCTAAAATTTCTTGACAGTTTCACCTACGGGAGGAGAAGTAATGACTAGCAGAACTTGGAGCCGAACGCCCATCGCGCTCGCCTTGGCGCTCACCATCCTGTGCAGCTACTCGATGGTCGCGCTAGCCGCTCCGCAACAGGGCATGACCGGCGACCTGTCGGTGGTCGGTGAGGTTTCCGTCAACGGCACGAGCGCCATCTCCGGGGCAACCGTGTTCTCCGACAGCACGATCACCACGGGGCAGAATTCGAGCGCCGTCGTCAGCCTCGGCAAACTCGGTCGCGTCGAGGTGCTGCCGAACTCGAGCCTCAAGCTCAGCTTCACCGACAAGGGTGTGAGCGGAATGCTTGAAGCGGGACGCGTCCGCGTCTCTTCGTCTTCCGGCGTCGCCGCCACCATCACCACCAAAGACGGCGCGGCGCTCGCCGACGCCAGCCAAGCCAACGTCTTCATGGTTGACGTTGAGTGCGGTAACACGGTCGTCTCCACGCAGTCTGGACGCGTCGAACTCCGCGCCGGAAACTCCGTGAAGCAGATCGCCGCCGGAAGCCAAGACACCGCCGGACAGGCCACGCCCGGAACGCGCTGCACACGCTACACGCAGCCCGACATGAAGGGCCTTTCGGGCGGCGCGCTCGCCGCTCTCCTGCTCGCGGCTGGCGGCGCAATCGCCGCGGCCATCATCGCCGCCACACAGGACAACGATTTCAACTTCGGCGGCACGCCCATTGTCATCAGCCCCTCGCGCTAAACCCTAAAGGGTTGGCACGAGGGCCAGAGTTCTGCCACGTCGAAAACTTACGTCTCGTAGATTTCGACCCCACAAACTTTGCGGGTCACGCGCATTCCGCGCCGCGTGACCCGCAACCTTTTGTCTGAGATAATCACCGCCGAAAGTCGAAACCCCGCCGCCTGAAAGGTCAATTCGAGCAGGATGCACATCGCAGTAATCGGGACGGGTTACGTCGGGCTGGTCACGGGCGCGTGCTTCGCAGAGTTTGGAACGAGCGTGACCTGCGTTGACGTTGACGCCGAGAAGATCGCGCGCCTCAACGAGGGCGTCATCCCAATCTACGAGCCGGGCCTCGACCAGATTGTCGCCAAGAACAAGCAGGCCGGACGCCTACAGTTTACGACCGACGTGCGCGCGGCGGTCGAGCAGTCGCTCGTCATATTCCTCGCCGTCGGCACACCGCCCAAAGACGACGGCTCGGCAGACTTACGGTTCATCGAAGAGGCCGCGCGCGACGTTGCGCGCCACATGAACGGCTACAAGGTCGTCGTCACGAAGTCAACCGTTCCGGTCGGCACGGGCGAGCACCTTCGACGCCTCATCGCGGAGAATCAGCGTGAGAAGTTCGACTTCGGCGTCGTCTCCAACCCTGAGTTTTTGCGCGAGGGCGCGGCGATTGACGATTTCATGCGCCCGAACCGCGTCGTCATAGGCACGCGCGACGAGCCTGCGGTCGCAATCATGCGCGACCTCTACCGCCCGCTCTACCTCATCGAGACGCCCGTCGTCATCACCTCGCTCGAAGCGGCGGAACTGACGAAGTATGCGGCGAACGCGTTTCTCGCCACGAAGATTTCCTTCATCAACGAGATAGCGAACCTCTGCGACCGAATAGGCTGCGACGTTCACGACGTTGCGCGCGCGATGGGCATGGACAATCGCATCGGTCGCTACTTCCTGCATCCGGGGCCGGGCTACGGCGGGAGCTGTTTCCCGAAAGACACGACCGCGCTCGTCTCGGTCGCCGAGCGTTACGGCGCGGAGTCGCTCATCGTCGAGGCCACGGTCGAGGTCAACCGCCGGCAGCGCGCGCGCATGATCGAGAAGGTCGAGAAGTTAGTCGGCGACCTGAAGGGGAAGACCGTCGCCGTGCTCGGCCTCTCCTTCAAGCCCGAAACCGACGACATGCGCGAAGCCCCTTCGGTTGACATCATACGCGCGCTCACCACGCGCGGCGCGCGCGTGCGCGCATACGACCCCGTGGCGATGGAGCAGGCGCGCAAGGTTCTCGGCGAGATTGACTACGCGGAGGACGAGTATGCGGCGGTCGAGGGCGCGGACGCGCTCGTCTTCATGACCGAGTGGAATCAGTTTCGCGCGCTCGACATGGCACGCGTCAAAGAACTGATGCGCGAACCCAAAATCGCAGACCTCCGAAACATCTACGAACCCGAACGCATGCGCTCGATGGGGTTCGACTACGTCGGCGTCGGAAGGTGAAGAGAATTTTGGATTTTAGATTTTGGATTTTGGATTGATGAGAATCACGGTGTCTCTCATCAATCTTTTCCGAGACGACTCGATGCTGACGTGAGTGATTGAAAACAGCGGCGGCCTTCGTCAATCCAAAATCTAAAATCCAAAATCCAAAATCCAATGGCTCTTTCAGGCACATACCTCGTAACGGGCGGGGCCGGGTTCATCGGCTCGCACATCGCCCAGCGGCTCGCGGAGGCGGGAGCGCGCGTGCGCGTGATTGACGACCTTTCGACGGGCCACGCCGAGAATCTTCAAGAGATTGATGGGCACGTCGAGTTCATACGCGGAAGCCTCCTCGACCCGGAAGCGCTCAAGCGCGCGGTCGCGGGCGTCGAGGTAGTCTTCCACGAGGCCGCGATTCCGAGCGTGCCGCGTTCGGTCGAGAATCCGGCGGAGACTCACCGCGCCTGCGCCGAAGCGACGTTCGCGCTTTTACTCGCCGCGCGCGATGCGGGCGTCCGACGCCTCGTCTATGCGGCTTCGAGTTCGGCCTACGGCGACCAGCCGACGCTCCCCAAGGTCGAAGACATGCGCCCCGAACCGCTCAGCCCTTACGCGGCGGCGAAGTTGGTCGGCGAGTATTACTGCCAAGTCTGGGCGCGCTCCTACGGCTTCGAGACCGTTTGCTTGCGCTACTTCAACGTCTTCGGCCCCCGCCAAGACCCAAGCTCGCAGTATTCCGGCGTCATCTCGCGCTTCATCGCCGCGCTGATGAGCGGCGGGCGGCCCATCGTCTACGGCGACGGCGAACAGACGCGCGACTTCACATACGTCGCAAACGCCGTTGACGCGAACCTCCGCGCCGCTGAAACCGTGAAGGGCGTCGGGCAAGTCATCAACGTCGCCGCCGGAAGGCAGACGACGATTAACGAACTCATTGAAGCTCTGAAAGACGCGACGGGACGGACTGACGTTCAGCCCGACTACAGAGAGCCGCGCGTCGGCGACATCCTACACAGCCTCGCCGACATCACGCGCGCGCGCACGCTCCTCGGCTACGAGCCGCACGTCACGCTCGAAGAGGGATTGCGATTAACGGTCGAGTGGTGGAATCAGAGCCGCTTCTCTCAAAAAACCTGAAGCGATTTTTAATTGAGCGTAACGCGAGGAAGATTCACCGCAGAGGCGCAGAGTGCGCGGAGGAGGCGCAGAGATTGTTAATCCTCTCTGCGCTTCCTTTGCGCTCTCTGCGCCTCTGCGGTGAACTGTCTTTTCATATCCTTCCGCACGCGGTTTACCTACTTTTACTATCCGTTAACTAAGTTTCGTAGGCTCTCCGCGTAGGGCGCGCGGGCGACGCCGCGGTCTGTGATGATTGCGGCGATGAGCGAGTTGGGCGTCACGTCGAAGGCGGGGTTTTGGACGGCGACGCCTTCGGGGGCGAGTTGTTGCTCGCGTATGTGCGTGACTTCGCGCGGGTCGCGCTCCTCGATGGGGATTTGCTCGCCCGTCGGCTTGGAGAGGTCAACGGTGGAGACGGGCGCGGCGACGTAGAAGGGAATCGAGTGTTGGCGCGCGAGCACGGCGACCATGTACGTGCCAATCTTGTTGGCCGTGTCGCCGTTGGCGGCGATGCGGTCTGCGCCGACGACGACGCAGTCAATCTTCCCTTGCTTCATCACGTGCCCGGCCATGTTGTCGGTGATGACGGTGACGGGAATTTCGTCCTTCTGAAGCTCCCAAGCCGTGAGGCGCGCGCCCTGTAGGTAGGGGCGCGTCTCGTCGGCGATGACGGCGACGCGCTTTCCCGCGTCGCGCGCGCCGCGCACGACGCCGAGCGCGGTTCCGTAGTCGCCGGCTGTGGCGAGCGCGCCCGCGTTGCAGTGTGTGAGGATGGTCGCGCCGTCGGGGATGAGTTCGCCGCCGAAGCCGCCGAGCGCGCGGTTCGACTCGATGTCTTCGTCGAAGATCAACTTCGCCTCTTCGATGAGTTGGGCTTTGACGTTTTCCGAGTCGGCGCCAGCGGCCTTCGCGCGTCGGAAGCGTTCGCGCATGCGTTCGATTGCCCAGAAGAGGTTGACGGCTGTGGGGCGCGTCTTTGACATAACGTCGCAGAAGTAGTCGAAGTCTTCTTCGAGGTCTGCGACTGAAGTCCCGACCGATTGCATCGAGCCGAGCGCGATTCCCATCGCGGCGGAGACGCCGATTGCGGGCGCGCCGCGCACGACCATCAGCTTTATAGCCTCCGCGACTTCTTCGGCGGAGCGCAGCATGAGGTATTTTTCCTCCGTGGGCAGAAGGCGCTGGTCAATCATGCGTACGCCTTCGTCCGTCCACTCGACGGTCTTTATCATTTCGGGCGACTCTCCGTGCTTTCGTGATTAGGGTCGCAGCGCGTGAGCAAACTGTCGCTCACAAACTGATGCGACGACCTGTTTGATGAATTGGTATCTTACGAGAGGCCGGGGCGGCGGGCAACCGTAGCGTCGAAGGTACAGTACCGCGAGCGGGTCGGGGGAATGATGAGTGATGAATGCGGAATGATGAATGATGACAAGGACGCTGTCCTTAATTCATCATTCATCACTCCGCGTTCCGCATTGTAGTTAACGGTCTGCCTAGTCGGTCGCCGCGCCGGGTCTGGTCATAAATCCGCCGACGAGGAAGACGAGGCCGAGGAGAATGTGTACGACGTGATCCATCGTGCCGAGCATGAGCAGGTCGTCAATCTTGAGCATACGGTCTGCTGATGCGTCACCGAGCAGGAAGCCGCAGACGCCCAAGAGCGCATAGACGACGCCGAAGACTAAGCAGAACAGACGCGCCGCCGAGAGCGTCCCGGCCATGCCGAAGTAGAGCGCGAGCGCGCCGGAGATGATGTGGACGAGGTTGTGTGTGGTGTTCAGGTGCGTGCCTAAGAAATTCGGGGAGACGAAGCCGATTATCCCCACAAGGATAAACGCCACGCCCAAGATTGTCGCAATCGTTTTCGCCATAACGCTAGTTTTCCTCCTTGGGAAGAAAAGGTGGATGAACGCGCGGGGCGGCTTCACACGGGTCGGGGAAGCGCCGCCGCAGATGTCTTGAGCGAGCCTGCGTGCGAGCGGGCGCATTGTACAACAGAAAGCCCTGCGTGGGAGAGCAAATTTCGTCGGGCGTGCGCGTTGAGGGCGCAAGTTGGCGGGTGCTATACTCCGCGAGAGACGAAAAAGACTTAAATCGTGAATCTTAAATCGTGAATAGAAAGAACTGCTTTTCTCTATTCACGATTCACGATTCACGATTTACGATTCACGTTAGTTGAATCTTTATGAAAAATGGTTGGGAGGCCGTCATCGGCCTTGAGATTCACGCGCAACTGAGCACCGAGTCGAAAATCTTCTGCGGCTGCTCGACGCGGTTCGGCGACGAGCCTAACTCGAACACGTGCCCGGTCTGTCTCGGTTTGCCGGGGTCGCTCCCCGTCTTGAACAGCCGCGTCGTCGAACTCGGCGCGCGCGCCGCGCTCGCGCTCGGACTTCGCATCAACGAAGTCTCAATCTTCGCGCGCAAAAATTATTTCTACCCGGATTTGCCGAAGGGCTACCAGATTTCGCAGTACGACAGGCCGTTCTCGGCGGACGGCCAACTGGAAATCATGACCGCCGAGCGCGACCGTGAAGGGCACGCGCGCGAGTGGCGTCCGATGCGGATTCGCATCACGCGTTTGCACTTGGAGGAGGACGCCGGGAAGAACGTCCACGAAGGTCTGCCCGAAACCGACCGCTACTCTTACATTGACCTCAACCGCGCGGGGACGCCGCTCGCGGAAATCGTGACCGAGCCGGATTTTAGAACGTCTTGGGAGGCTTACGACTACGTGAACCACGTTCGCCGCGCGTTGCAGTGGGTCGGCGCGAGCGAGGCCGACATGGAGAAGGGAAACCTTCGTTGCGAGGCAAACGTCTCGGTGCGTCGCATAGGGAGTGAGAAGTTCGGCACGAAGGTCGAGTTGAAGAATCTTAACTCGGTTCGCTTCATGCAGCGCGCGATAGAGTTTGAGATTGAGCGGCAGATCGAGTTGATAGAGTCGGGCGGCACTGTCACGCAGGAGACGCGGCTTTGGGACGAGCGCGCCTCCGAGACGCGCGTGATGCGCTCGAAGGAGGAGGCGCACGACTATCGTTACTTCCCCGAACCAGACTTGCAGCCGCTCGTCGTAGCGAGCGACTTCATAGAACGCGTGCGCGGCGAGATGCCTGAACTCCCCGATGCGCGGCGCAAGCGTTTCATGGAGCAGTATGAACTCGCGTTCAGCGACGCGTCGCTTCTGACGCGCGACCGCGCGCTCGCGGACTTCTACGAGCGCGCCGCCGCGGCCTCGAACGCGCGCGGCGCGGCCAACTGGTTGAAGGGCGAGTTGCTGCGCGAGTTGGACACGAGCGGCGTCAGTCCCGAAGCTTCGCCCGTGTCGCCGGAAGAACTCGGCGCGTTAGTGCGCGCAATCGAGGAGGGGCGCATCAGCGGCAAGCAGGGCAAAGACGTGCTCGTCGAGATGTTCAAGACGGGTAAGGGCGCTGGTCAAGTCATCGAAGAACAGGGGCTGGCGCAGGTGAGCGACGCCGCGGAGATTGAAAAAATCGTCGCGGATGTCCTCGCGTCGAACGCGCAGCAAGTCGAACAGTATCGCGCGGGCAAGGAGACGATTTTCGGTTTCTTCGTCGGGCAAGTGATGAAGGCATCGAAAGGGAAGGCGAACCCGAAGGTCGTGAACGAACTGCTCAAAGAAAAGTTGAAAGCTAGTTAAGGACAGAGTTTTTCGATGAATTATCAGGGAAAAACAGCGATTGTGACGGGCGGGACGCGCGGCATCGGGCGCGCGATTGCAGAGACTTTGCTGCGCGAGGGGTTGAACGTGTGCGTCGGCGCGCGCAAGCTTGAAGAGATTGAGCAGACGTTGCGCGAGCTTGAAGCGCCGGGCGAGGGAGGCTTGACGGGGGCTGTGTGCGACGTGCGCGTGTACGAAGAGTGCGAGGCGTTGGTGGCGCACGCGGTCGAGGAGTTTGGCGGCGTTGACGTGCTTGTGAACAACGCAGGCATTGGTCTCTTCAAGTCGGTCGAGGAGATGCAGCCGGAAGAGTTTCGCGCCGTGTTGGAGACGAACCTGTTCGGCGTTTTCTATTGTTGCCGCGCTGTCGTTCCTGAGTTGAAGCGGCGCGGCGGCGGATACATTATCAACGTCTCTTCGCTCGCGGGCGCGAACCCGCACCCGCGCATGGCTGCGTACAACGCCTCGAAGTTTGGGCTGAACGGATTCAGCGAGGCGCTGATGCAGGAGGTTCGGCACGATAACATAAAGGTCAGCTACATCATGCCCGGCTCGGTGAACACGGAGTTTGGCGGCGATTCGGTGAGCGACGAGAAGAGTTGGCAGCTTCAACCCGTTGACATCGCGCGCGTCGTCGCAGACCTTCTCAGACACGACGAGCGTAGTCTTCCGAGTCGCGTCGAGATTAGGCCGAGCAAGCCGCCGCGAAAGTAAACGGCTGAAGGTGTGAACATGAAACATTTCCTCGCAGCAATGTTTTTAGTCGCGCTCGCGGCGTGCGCGGCGCTCGCGCAGTCTAACCCGACGCAGAGCCAGCAAGACGCGCAGACGACCTCCGTCGCAGCGCAGGACGAATTGAACGAGGCGGCGCGTTTGAATCAGACGGTCGTCAAGTTGTTCGGCGAGCGCAAGTTCGACGAGGCTCTGCCAGTTGCGAAGCGAGTTCTGGAAATTCGTGAGAGGCTTTTAGGCGGCGATCATCAACTCGTCGCCAGCGCGCTCAGCAATCTCGCGGCTATCTACTTGGAGAAGAAAAAGAGCGGCGAGGCCGATCCGCTTTTCCGTCGTGCGCTCGCAATCTTGGAGAAGAGCGGCGAGGGCGAGGGAAGTCTCGCGTCGGACGTGAACGCGCAGTTGGGCCTGCTGAAGCTTTGGGGCGAGGACTACAAAGAGTCGGAGCAGTTTTTCCTGCGCGCGCTTGCGATACGTGAGAAGTTGGACGGGACTGAGGGCGTGTCGCTCTTGCCCGCGTTATTCAACCTGACGGACGTTTACTTCCTTCGCCGGAACTACGACGCGAGCCGCGACACGCTCGCGCGTGCTTTGGCGATACTCGAAAAGCAGCCGCCGCGCAAAGACCCGGCCACGGAGAAGAGACTGAAGTCGTATCTCTGCGTCGTCATGGGGCTGAGCGCGGGGAACGACCGGAAGCTGACCGATAAGGTGAGTCACGCGATTTGGAGGCTTGAGGAGCCGGAGAAAGCTGCGGAGTATGAGAAGCAGCAGAGGGAGAAGAAAGAGCGCGGCATGGAGATCGTGGCGGGCGGCGTGCTGAACGGGCACGCCGTCTCCAAGCCCCCGCCGGAATATCCGCTGGAGGCCAAGCGCGCGCGTGCGATGGGGACGGTTGTCGTCAAAATTCTCGTTGACGAGACGGGGAAGGTGATTAAGGCCGAGGCTTTGTGCGGACACCCTTTGCTCGCGGGAGCAAGCGTGGATGCGGCCCGGAAAGCGCGCTTCACGCCGACGCTTCTCATGGGCCAGCCCGTGAAGGTTTCAGGCGTCATCACTTATAACTACGTGCTTCAGTAGTCGTCTTCAAACGCACGGGCGTTGCCTTCAATCGTCGTGTAGTCGTTTTCAAACGTCCGCGAGACGTAAATGTTTTCAAACGTTCGCAGATGAGAGCCGTGCTGCAACGCGTGACGCGCGCGCGTGTGAGTGTGGGAGGCGAGACAATCGGCGAGATTGGGCCGGGGCTTCTCGTCCTGCTCGGCGTCGCGCGCGACGACGCCGAGCAGGACGCGCGTTACCTCCTCGAAAAGACGCTCGCGCTGCGCGTGTTCGACGACGAGGAAGGACGCATGAATCGCTCGCTGGTTGAAACGGGCGGCGCGCTTCTCGTCGTCTCGCAGTTTACGCTCTACGGCGACGCGCGGCGCGGGCGTCGTCCCTCTTGGATAGAGGCCGCGCCGGCTGAAGTGGCCGTGCCGCTCTACGAGTTGTTCGTCGAGGAGGCGCGGGCGAAGGTCGCGCGCGTCGAGACAGGGAGCTTTGGAGCGTTGATGGAGGTCGAACTCACGAACGACGGCCCCGTGACGATTCTGCTCGACAGCAGGAAGATTTTCTAAGACGTTATCAATTCCGAATCGTCGAAAAAGATTCGCGGAGGAGGCGAGTGATAAAACGTATGGGTGGGTTTGCGTCTCGCAAGTCGAACTTGAGCGCGTCGCTGTTTTTGTGTTGCGCGGCGTTGTGTCTCGCCGCGTGCGGCGGCGGCCAGCAGCAGTCGAAAACTTTCGACGACGGCGACGGGGCGGCGGGCGCGAACGTCAAGCGTGGCGTGAAGCCTGAGCCGGACGCAGAGGCCGCCGTGATAGAGACTGACTACGGGCGCATCGTCGTAGAGCTTTACCCGAACGTCGCGCCGAAGATGGTCGAGCGCTTCAAGACGCTCGCGCGCGAGGGCTTCTACAACGGAACGGCCTTCCACCGAATCAATCCTGAGACGGGCGTCGTCCAAGGCGGCGACCCAAACTCGAAGGACGACGACCCGTCGAACGACGGTATGGGCGGCTCGCCTTACCCGAACGTCCCGGCGGAGTTCAGCGACATCCCCTTCGACACAGGCATCGTCGGCGCGGCGCGCGCGCAGGACTTCGACTCGGCGAACTCGCAATTCTACATCACGCTCAAACGCGTGCCCATGTGGGACGGCCAGTACACGGTCTTCGGCAAGGTCATCGAGGGCATGAGCATCGCGCGCGACATCGCCCACGCGCCCACGCGCCCCGCGCCCTACAGCGAAAACCCCAGCGACAAAATCGTCATCAAGAGCATGACGCTCCAACCGCGCGCGAATTTCAAATAGGGGAAAGGGTAAGGGGTAAAGGGGAAGGGAGACTCGGTTCGTCCCTTTCCCTTTACCCCTTACCCCTTACCCTTTTCTTTAGATACTGTTGTCGTCGGTCTTCGAGCGCGGGTCTAGCTCGAAGCGTCGCCGGTCGCGGCGTTCTATCTTTTCGAGCACGTCCAACTCTTCGTTGTCTTCGAAGTTGACGCCGACGGCGTGGGCGTTCTCTTCAACATCGGACTGGTCGGGCGTCGGGTTGTCGCCCGCGACCGACTCCGTGCCGCTGTCGTTCACGTCTTCCCAAGAGGCGTCGAGGTCGCCGCCCGCGTCGAGCGGCGAGGCGGCGGTGTTGTTTCGCAGACGCTGTGCGAGGTGGTTCGGGTCTTTGGGCGCGCGCGCGATCTCCTCCTCCATGAACTCCTCGATTTCGGGATCGGGCACGTCGTTCGGGTTGTTGCTCAGGTACTCAAACTCCTCAGGCGTCTTTTTCGGCATCTACAAACCTCCAAGTCTCGACGCAAACTCAAGACTTAAAATCTCTGAACCGCGAAAGCTTAACTGTCCGGGGGCTGTCCTCGTTGCGCTCAATATAACAAACGACCATCGAAGCGAGCAAACCGCGCTTTGCGGAGCGTGCAGGCGAAGAGTCGGCGCGATAATCGCGCGAGTGGCTTGCTTGACGATTGTGGGGCGCGTATTTAAACTTGAATGTAATCTTTTGAAGTCAAAACACGACGGTCAAACAGCTTTCGCGCGCGTCAAGGTTTGCGCGGCGGTAGTCCACGCGAGAGCGCGCACTTTTGAGAACACAGATGGCACACAATCTCTTCAACACCCTGCAAACTTTCACGACGGAAAAAGGAAAGACCGGGCAGTTCTACTCGCTCCCGCAGTTAGAGAAAGAGGGCGTCGGGCCTGTCTCGCGCCTGCCCGTCTCGATGCGCGTCGTGCTCGAATCCGTCCTCAGAAACTTCGACGAGCGCGTCGTCGAAGAGTCGGACGTGCGCGCGCTCGCCAACTGGAAGGCCGAAGCGGAGCGCACCGAAGAGATTCCTTTCAACGTCGCGCGCGTGCTCTTGCAGGACTTCACGGGCGTTCCGCTTCTCGTTGACCTCGCGGCGATGCGTTCGGCTGTGGCGCGCATGGGACGCGACCCGAAAATCATCGAGCCGCTCGTCCCCGTTGACTTGGTCATAGACCACTCCGTACAGGTTGACTTCTGGTCTTCGCCCGACGCGCTTCGCCTGAACATGGAGACGGAGTTCAGGCGCAACCGCTCGCGCTACCAGTTTCTAAAATGGGGGATGCAGGCGTTCCAGAGCTTCAACGTCGTGCCGCCCGGAATCGGCATCGTCCATCAAGTGAATCTCGAATACCTCGCGCGCGGCGTGATGGAGCGCGACGGCGTCTATTACCCCGACACGCTCGTCGGCACGGATTCGCACACGACGATGATTAACGGACTCGGTATCGTCGGTTGGGGCGTCGGCGGCATCGAGGCAGAGGCGGCGATGTTGGGGCAGCCCGTCTATTTCCTCACGCCCGATGTCGTCGGCGTGAACTTGACGGGAAGTTTACGCGAAGGCGTGACGGCGACGGATTTGGTTCTTCGCGTGACGGAGATGTTGAGGAAGGCGAAGGTCGTCGGGAAGTTTGTGGAGTTTCACGGCGAGGGCGCCGCGAGCATCCCCGTGGCCGACCGCGCGACGATTTCAAACATGGCTCCCGAATACGGCGCGACGATGGGCTTCTTCCCCGTTGACGAAAAGACTTGCGAGTATCTTCTCGCAACGGGGCGTGAAGAGGAACACGTCGAGACGCTTCGCGCATACTTCAAGGCGCAGGGGCTTTTCGGCATCCCGCGCGCGGGCGAGATTGACTACAGCACGCTCCTCGAACTCGACATCTCCACGATTGAGCCGAGCGTCGCCGGGCCGAAGCGCCCGCAGGATCGCATCGAACTTTCAGACTTGAAGCAGACGTTCACGAGTCTCTTGACGAAGCCCGTCAGAGAGAACGGCTACGAACGACCGCAAGGCGAACTCGACGAGCGTTACCGTGTTGACTTGAACGCCGAAATACGCGAAGTCGCGCGCACGCTTCCGGTCTTTCCCGGCGCGATTCACGGCGGCGGCGGCGCGCAGGAGCAGGAGAGCGCGCCGCAGATCGTGGCGACGGAGGCTGTGGGAAGTCTCGGCGCGCAGAGCGAGAAGAATACGAGCGCGCACACGGAAGTCGAGATGATGAACAACCGCCCGACGCCCGACCGCGTTGACTTCGAGGAGAAGACCGCCGAGTTCATCGTCGCGCCGAGCGGCGAGGCCGAACTCGGACACGGCGACGTTGTGATAGCCGCAATCACTTCCTGCACGAACACGTCGAACCCCGGCGTGATGCTCGCCGCCGGGCTTCTTGCGAAGAAGGCCGTCGAGCGCGGGCTGAAAGTTCCGCCGACGGTGAAGCCTTCGCTCGCGCCCGGCTCGCGCGTCGTCACCGACTATTATCAGAAGACCGGCCTTCAGCCTTACCTCGATCAGTTGGGCTTCCAAACGGTCGGTTACGGCTGCACGACCTGCATCGGAAACAGCGGCCCGCTCGACCCGCGCATCGAATCGGTCATCAGCGAGCACGATTTAGTTACCGCCGCCGTGCTTTCGGGCAACAGAAACTTCGAGGCGCGAGTTCATCAAAGCGTGCGCGCAAACTTTTTGATGTCGCCGCCGCTCGTCGTCGCGTTCGCGCTCGCCGGGAGCGTCAACAAAGACTTGACGAACGAGCCTCTCGGTCGCGGCTCAAACGGCGCGGACGTTTACCTGCGCGACATCTGGCCGACGATTGAAGAGGTCGGCGGCGCGCTTCAAGCGGCGACCGACCCCGAAACTTACCGGCGTCTCTACAGCGACTTCACGAACGCGAACCCGCTTTGGGAAGACATCCCTTCCGTGACGGGCGAGGTTTACGAATGGGACTCGCAATCAACTTACATTCAAGAGCCGCCCTACTTCGAGAAGTTCAGCATGGAGGCCGGAAGTTTCTGCGACATCAAAGGCGCGCGCCCGCTCGCAATCTTCGGCGACTCTGTGACGACCGACCACATTTCGCCCGCCGGCGCTATCAAGGCGAAGTCGCCCGCCGGACGTTACCTCCTTCTGCGCGGCGTTGACGTGCAAGACTTCAACTCCTACGGCTCGCGTCGCGGCAATCATCAAGTGATGGTGCGCGGCACGTTCGCCAATGTGCGCATCAAGAACCTTCTGCTTCCGGGCACGGAAGGCGGCATCACCGCGCTCGAACCGACGCGCGAGCAGATGCCGATTTACGACGCGTCCGTCCACTATCAGGCGGCGGGCGTCTCGCTCATAGTCTTCGCGGGGCAGGAATACGGGACGGGCAGTTCGCGCGACTGGGCCGCGAAGGGGACGCGGCTTCTGGGCGTGAAGGCCGTCGTCGCCGAGAGCTTCGAGCGCATACACCGCTCGAACTTGGTCGGCATGGGCGTGCTCCCGCTCCAGTTCAAAGAGGGCGCGAACGCGCAGACTCTCAACCTCGACGGCTCTGAAGTGTTCGACATCACCGGCCTTGAAGGCGTCCAAGTAGAGCCGCGACAGGACGTGACGCTGCGCGTGCGTCGCGCAAACGGCGATGAGCAGGAAGTCGTCGTCACGCTCCGCATAGACACGCCCATCGAGATCGAATACTACCGTCACGGCGGCATACTGCCCTTCGTGCTCCGTCAACTCATCGCGCAGTCGGCGTAAGAGAATGATGAATGCGGAATGATGAATGATGAATGAAGACAAGAGCACTGTCTTTCATTCATCACTCATCATTCCGCATTCATCATTAACGATATGAAGCCAATCCTCTCGACAATCGCGGGCGTCGCGCTGATACTGCTCATCGTCTTCGACGTTTACGCGACCGTCTTGCACGCGAGCGCGCGCAACGGCCCCGTGGGCGAGCGTCTGAACCGCGCGGTCTGGCGTCTCTCGCGCTTCATCGCGATCAGACTCTCGCGCGTGCGACGACACATGCTCCTCAACATCGTCGGCCCCGTGCTGATGCCCCTGCTCGTCATCACCTACATCATCCTCCTCGTCTGCGCCTTCGCGCTCGTCTATTACCCGCGCATCCCCGAACAGTTCGCCTTAACGTATCCGAAGGCCGAGGTGAGTTGGGTTGACGCCATCTACTTCAGCGGCTGCACGCTGACGACTCTGGGCTACGGCGACATCGTGCCGCGCACGACTTGGCTTCGCTTCACTTCACTCTTCGAGGCGGCGACGGGCTTCGCGCTCATCTCGCTCTCGATTGCTTACCTGCTCGGCGTCTATTCGGCCCTTGAGCGAAAACGCGCCGTCGCGCTCTCGCTCTACCATCAGGCGGGCGAGGGCGCGGACGTTGCGGGCTTCATCACGCACCACTTCGTCGAGGGCCGCTTCCACGGACTGCGCGAGGCGCTCAGAACGTCGGCGCGCAACATTCAGGAGCTTCTCGAATCGCACGTCGAGCATCCCGTGATTCACTATTTTCACCCGCGCGAAGTCTATAAAAGCTTCCCGCGCATACTCTTCCTCCTGCTCGAAGCCTGCGCCGTCATACGCTCGACGCTTGACCCCGAAGCGTACGCCGAACTTCGCAACTACCCCGAAGTCCGAACGCTCGAAGCGAGCGCGCGCCACGTGCTCGGCCAACTCGTAGAGTTCCTCGATCTCGAACGTCGAACCAAACCACGCAAGCTGAGCGAGGCCGAGAAGAAGGAAGACGAGCGTCGCTGGCGCAGACGTTTCACGCAGACGGTCGAACGCCTCGAAGAGTCGGGCGTGAAGACGTGCGGCGTCGAGGCGGGTTGGGAGAAGTATCGAGAGCAGCGCGAGGAGTGGGAGACTAAACTGCAACGCCTCGCGCTCTACCTCGGCTACGACTGGGACGAAGTGACGGGCGACCGCGACCTCGAATACGCCGCCGACGAGGAACGCGAAGAACCGCGCACGCCTTCCGGGAGTTTTCTCAAGCCGGAAGCGTGAAGGCCCGTGAAGTCGAGTAGTGTCACAATTAGAAGATAACTCTGCGCAGTCTCTGCGTTGCTCTGCGCCTGCGGCGGTGAGGAGTTTCTTTCACCGCCGCAGGCGCAGAGGACGCAAAGGGGGCGCAGAGTATTGAAGATAGGACACCACCTGAAGTCAGGGGTTTTGGACGCACGCGCGGAGCAGGTGTTAAAGTAGGCGCGAAGACGAACAGCAGTTCAATCAAACGCAGCGCATCAAACATTCATCCAGAAGCGGAGAGCAATCATGTCAACGGCACAACAGGCGTCCGACACGCCGCGCAAGTATCAACTCTTCATTGACGGCCAATGGGTTGACGCCGAATCCGGCAAGACCTTCGAGACGCCGAATCCCGCGACGGGCGCAACGCTCGCAGAAGTCGCCGAGGCCGACAAGGCCGACGTTGACAAGGCCGTCGCCGCCGCGCGCCGCGCGTTCGAGGGCAAGTGGTCGAAGATGTCCGCGCGCGAACGCGGTCGCCTGCTCTACAAACTCGCGCAACTCATCGAAACGAAGTCGCGGGAGTTGGCCGCGTTGGAGACCGCCGACAACGGCAAGCCCATAAAGGAGTCGAGCTACATAGACTTGCCGGGTGTCGTCGAAAACTTTGAATACTTCGCGGGGTGGGCGACGAAAATCGAAGGCGAGACGATTCCAGTTCCCGGTCAGATGTTCAACTACACTCTGCGCGAACCCGTCGGCGTATGCGGGCAGATCATCCCTTGGAACTTTCCCTTGCTGATGGCCGCTTGGAAACTCGCGCCCGCGCTCGCGGCGGGGAACACAGTCGTCTTGAAGCCCGCCGAGCAGACGCCCGTCACCGCGCTCGAACTCGGCCATTTGATTCAGGAAGCGGGTTTCCCCGAAGGCGTCGTCAACATCGTCCCCGGCTACGGCGAGACGGCGGGTGCGTCGCTCGCCGCGCATCCGGGAATTGACAAGATCGCTTTCACAGGCTCGACCGAAGTCGGCAAACTCATCGCGCGTGCGGCGGCGGAAAACTTGACGAAGGTTTCGCTCGAACTCGGAGGCAAAGCCCCGAACATCGTCTTCGCCGACGCAGACCTCGACCAAGCCGTCAACGGCGCGATGATGGGCATCTTCTTCAATCAGGGCCAAGTTTGCTGCGCGGGTTCGCGTCTCTTCTTGGACGAGCGCGTGAAGGACGAGTTTCTCGGTCGCTTCAAGGAAAGGGCCGAACGCGTGAAGGTCGGCGACCCTATGGACACGCAGACGCAGATGGGGCCGCAGGTTTCGGCGGAGCAGTTGACGCGCATCAAGTCTTACGTTGACATAGCGCGCAGCGAGGGCGCGACCGTTCTCGCCGGAGGCTCGACGCCCGAACTCGAAGGCGACTTCAAGAAGGGCTTCTTCTTTAGTCCGACAATCTTCTCCGAAGTCGAGAACAAGATGCGCGTTGCGCAGGAAGAAATCTTCGGCCCCGTCGCCTCCGTCATCACGTTCAAGGACGAGGACGATCTTCTGCGTCAAGCCAACGAGACAATCTACGGACTCTCCGCCGGAATCTGGACGCGCGACATCACGCGCGCGCATCGCTTCGCCAAAGGGATAAAGGCGGGCGTCGTCTGGATTAACACCTTCAACATGATGAACGCGGCCTCGCCCTTCGGCGGCTACAAACAGTCGGGCTACGGGCGCGAGATGGGCAAGCACGCGCTTGAGATGTACACGCAGGTCAAGAGCGTCTGGGTTGACCTTTCCGGCAGGCCCATCGGCTGGTTCGGGAAGTAAAGATGAGTCGGCTGCGGTTGAGAGAGCTAAGATTAACCACAGAGGCACAGAGAGCACGGAGGGGGCACAGAGTTTGTATTTCTCTGTGCAGCCTCTGCGTCCTCTGTGCCTCTGTGGTTAATTCTTCCTGCTGCGTATCCCTTTACTGAGCAGGGCCGTCCGTGATTGTGAACTTGATGTCGTCGCCGCTCTCCGAGAGTTTCACGTTCGCGTCGTTGTAGGCTTCGACCTGCCAACGGTAAGTTCCTTTCGGCAGCGGCTTGTCAATGCTGAAAGATGTTCCGTCAACGCGCTCGTTGATGTAGGGCGACGTAACGCTCATCTCTTCTGGATAGATGCTGAACTTGTAGTAGGCCGCGCCCGGATATGCCTCCCACTTCAGTTCGAGGTTCTGCGCGCTCACCTTCGCGCCCGCCTTCGGGTTGAGCGTCTTCAAGTCGTCTTTGAAGAGGTTCGTCGGCCTCACAAACAGCGTCTTATCCGCCGCGACTTCGTAGGTAGCGGCGCTCAGTCCGCCGATTCCCGATGTAGCGAAGATGTAGGAGTTGGTGTCGAACACGTAAACGAGCAGGCCCTCGTAGGTCTTCGGCTCGACGTTGGCGACGACATAGACGCCGTCCTTGTCGGACGTCGCGTTGTAAGTCGTCCCTTCGCACCCGCCGAGGAAGCGGTTGAACTTTTCGCACAACTTCACCTTGATGTTCTCGACGGGCTTGCCGTTGAACAAGACCTTCCCCTGCACGTTGCCCGTCCCCGGCGCGGGCTTCTGCTTTTCGACGCCCGTCTCCGTGTCGCTGTTAGCCGACGTGGGCGACGACTTCGCGTCCGCCTTCGTCGCGGCGTTCGAGTTTGCATTTTCGGTGTTGGATTGCGCGTTCTTGTTGCCGAGTTGACAACCTGACGAAGCGATTGCGGTCGTCAAGCAGATGCAAGCAATCAATCGTTTACCAATCAACATTAAGTGACCCTTTCGTTTGTTTCCCGCCGGGCGGGAGAGTCTGCGCGAACTGAAAAACTACTCCTTCGGCTTCGGCAGAAGCGGCTCGCAGTTGAGCGTCTGCGGGCCTGCGTCGGTGCAGACGGCGTAGCGCGCGCCCTCGTACATCGTCACTCCGGCGTGCTCGCCGCGCGCGTTGAGGATGTAGAAGTTGATGCCGAAGTTAGGATTGCCGTCTTTGTTTAGAAGGCGCTGCTCGACGGTGTTGGCCTTGATGCGTCGGAGCGCGGTCATGCCGGCGTCCTTCGGGTGCGCGCCGCGTCGCATCTCCTCGACGATGAGAAACGAGCAGAGGTTATACAAATTCGCCTCGCCGCGTCCGGTCGAACCCGCCGCGCCGACAGCGCCGTCAACGTAGAGTCCCGCTCCTAAGATTGGCGAGTCGCCGACGCGCCCCGGTATCTTCCAAGAAAGCCCGCTCGTCGTCGTCACGCCGCAGACTTCGCCCTTCGCGTTGACGCCGTCGCAGTTTATCGTGCCGTAGATGTGCTCCTCGCGTATCAAACCTTCGGCAACCATCTTCAAGGTCTCGCGTCGCCAGACCTCGGCGCGCTTCTGCGGGTCGAGGTAGTGCGAGGGGTCTGTGCGTCGCTTCCATTCGAGCCAGAGCTTGCGCGAGTGCTCGGTGTTCAAGTCGTCTTCGATTTTGAAACCCATGTTACGCGCGAATGTTTGCGCGCCGTGGCCGACGATGAGGTGATGGTCGGTCGTCTCCATCACGGCCTTGGCGACGAGCGAAGGCGTGCGCACGCCTTCTAACGCCGCGACCGCGCCCGCGCGTTTCTTCGGCCCGTGCATGCACGACGAATCGAGTTGGACTACGCCGTCGGCGTTCGGCAGTCCGCCGTAACCGACGCTGTCGTCCAAAGGGTCGAGTTCGACGATGTTGACTCCGGCGATGAGCGCGTCGAGAACGTCCGTGCCCGCCGTCATCAGGCGGAAGGCGCGCTGGACGCACGTCTCGTCGCCGCCGTTCTTGAAGATGTTGCCGTTGGCCGATGAGACGACCGCGGGCTTGACGCCCTGCTTGATGATTGCGGGCGCGCCCGCCAGAAGCGTCTCGCTCGCGGCGAGCGCGAGGCCCGCCGCCGCGCCTGCGCGTAGGAAATCGCGTCGCTTGATTCGTTTAGTCATGTTTCACCTTCGCGGAGTTCGTGTCGGAGCTTCGTGTCCGAACGTCGTCTCCAACTCGCTCCCGCGTCTCATCCGCTTTTATTTACAACGATGGGAGGCCGCGCGCCGTCTTGCGCGGCGAATAAAAACAAGCAACCGCAGGCACGGACGTAGCAACCAAACTTCGCTTTAAACTCTCTCCGATTTTCAGCCGTCGGGACGCAGGTTCAAAGGCTCGGCGTCGCTCGTAAAAACGCGACTGCCGGGGTTTTATACACCATCGGGGCTTGTTTCGACACCCCACGGGAGAGAAAATTTTTTCGGCGCGCGGAAGGCTGTAGCCGCTCGCTTTCACGCTGAAGATTTCGCTGTGTTAACATAACGATTCGCTCTCCCGTCTTTCTCCCGGCATTTCAAAGTGAAGGAAGGAGACGCACATGCGTACACGTCGCACGCTTTTTCTGTTGCCGCTTCTGACCGTTTTCGTTCTTGGCCTTACGGCCTGTCCGAGCCAGACGAACATCGGGAAGATTCAGGCCGATCCGAACCGCTACATGGACAAGGAGGTCGGCGTCGTCGGGCGCGTGACCGATAGCTACGGCATTCCCTTCGTCGGCGGCGCATACGAGTTGGACGACGGCACGGGCAAAATCTGGGTGGTCACGGAGCGCGGCGTGCCTTCGCGCGGCGCGCACGTCGGCGTCAAGGGCCGAGTCTATTCGGGCGCGGCTTTCCACGGTCGCAACTTCGGCACCGCGATCAAGGAAGACGAACGCCGCGTCAAGTCTCAATGAGTGAGACCTACTTTAAGTTGAGCCTCCGGCCCGCTCCCCGCTTGAAGATGCAGATCGCAAGCAGCCTCGACGAGCAGTTCGCGCGACTTCATGCGAGTTCGCTCGCGCTCGTCGGGGCTGTCCCCTCGGACAAACTCTACTGGCAGCCGCCGCGTGAACACGCGCGTAACTTTCCCATCTATTCCTGCGGCGAACACATCTTACGCAGCGCCGCAGCCGTCGAACAGACCTTCGGCGGCATCAACGTCAACCTCTGGGACGACCCCTTCGAGTGGACGCTCCCCGAAACGCTCCCCACGCCCGCACACGTCGCCGACTATCTCAACGAAACCGAGGCGACGCGTCAACGCGCCTTCCAGTCCTTACACTCCGACGCAGACCTCTCCAAAGAAATCGCAACGCCTTCCGGCGAGATGCGAACGCTCTTCGCGCTCCTCGCCGAAACACTCGCCCGCGCCGCGCACCATCAAGGCCGCGCCTACGCGACCTTCCGCCTCTTTTCAGACGCGCGCCTTCCGCGCATTTAGTCGGAATGATGAATGATGAGTGCGGAATGATGAATTAAAAACAGCGCCTTTGTCTTCATTCATCATTCATCACTCATCATTCATCATTTTGGTTTTTAGTGCGGAAAGTGCGACAATCCGTCGTGAAAGGAGACCGACCGGCGTGTTCTGTCCACAGTGCGGCCAACCGCCGCCCCCGTCGAGCGTCTCAGACCACACGACGCGCCTGCTCGACAAGCAGCCCAATGAGCCGCCGAAAGAGTAGAGACGGCGGACGGGCCGACGCCGGCAATCCTACACTCGAAGCTAACTTGCGCGAGCGAATCCGCCGCGACCGATTACTCACGTTCCGCGACTGGATGCACGCCGCACTCTACGACGAGCGCGAAGGCTACTACCAGCGCCGCGACTTGCAGCGTTGGGGACGCGCGGGCGACTACCGCACGAGTCCCGAACGAAGCCGGCTCTTCGCCGCGACCTTCGCGCGCCACTTCGCCACGCTCCACCAACAACTCGGACGCCCAAACACGCTTCATCTCATCGAAGCCGGAGGCGGCGCGGGCCGCTTCGCGCACGGCCTCCTCCAAACGCTTCAGCGAGACGCGCCGCACGTCTTCGACTCCCTACACTACATCTTCGACGAAGCGAGCGACGACTCGCGCGAGCGCGCCGCCAAACTCCTCGCGCCATTTGAAGCGCGCGTCGAGTTTCGACGCATCGAAGACTTAAGCGCGTCTCTCAACGGCGCGCCGCTCGAAAACGTCATCATCTTCTCGAACGAACTGCTCGACGCGTTTCCAGTCCACCGCGTCGTCCGGCGCGGAGGCCAACTGCGCGAGTTGTTCGTCGGCCTCAACGCGGACGGCGATTTCGTCTTCGTCGAAGGCCCGCCCTCTACGCCGCGTCTCGCCGAACACTTCGAGCGCGTCGGCGCGGCCTTGAGCGAGGGACAGTTCGCGGAGGTCAATCTCGACGCGGAAGCTTGGATTGAGCGCGTCGCGCGTCTGGTCGGGCGCGGCTTCGTCATCAGTGTTGACTACGGCGACGAGGCCGCGCGTCTCTTCGGCGCGGCGCACAGGCACGAGGGAACTCTGCGCGCGTTCCGCCGCCACGAGTTCGTCGAAGACTTCTTGCGCGAGCCGGGCGCGACCGATTTGACGACGACGGTCAACTGGACTCACGTCGTCTCCATGGGCGAACGCGCCGGACTCAAAGCGGTCGCGCTCGAAAGTCTCGACGCCTTCCTTCTACGCGCGGGCCTGCTCGAACAACTCGAACGCGAAACGACTTTCGCCGCAAGCGAATCGGAAGTCGCAAGTCTCCGCCTCGACGCGCGTGAGATGATTCTGCCCGGCGGCATGGCCTCTCATTTTCAGGTTCTCGTGCAAGAGAAGGAGTGAAACGATTTTGGATTTTAGATTTTGGATTTTGGATTGACTGTTAACGAGAGACACGCTGTCTCTCATCAATCTTCTCTGAGACGACGCGCGCAGCAGTGATTGACATCAGCGTCGCCTTCATCAGTAGTCAATCCAAAATCCAAAATCTAAAATCCAAAATTCGACATTTCCTGCTAAACTCACTCCGTCAAGTTCTTCAAACACAATTCCACCGAAACGCCACGGGAGACTTTCGATGAAAAGAACTCTTGCGCTCTACGCCTTCCTCGCGTTCAGCCTTGCGCTCGTGCCGTCGGCGCGTCTGTGCCGCGCGCAGACAACGCCCTTTCTTTCCGACGACGAGATACGAACGCTCTCAAACGAAATCTCAGGCGACCGCGCCTTCGAGCACATACGCTGGCTCTCACACTGGCACCGCGACTCAGGCATGGAAGGATTTTTCAAGGCGCGCGACTACGTGATGCAGGCCGCGCGCGACGCGGGGCTTGACGAAGTGCGCTTCGTCGAACAGACGCTCGACGGGCCGAACTACACTGCGCGCTCGGCGGAGTTGTGGATGGTCGAACCCTTCGAGTTGAAACTCGCCGACATCGGCGAGCACGCCGTCTATCTCGCCGACGGAAGCCACGACGCCGATGTCACCGCAGAACTCGTCTTCATCGGCGACGCGAGCGAAGAGAGCTTGAAGGGCTTGGACGTGAAAGGGAAGATTGTTCTGACGAGCGGGCCGCCGCAGACCGCCGTCACTCGCGCCGTCTATGAGCGCGGCGCGGTCGGCGTCGTCACCTATCAGACCTCCGAGAACCGCAGCGCGTTCGACGTGCCCGACCAGATTGCTTGGTCGCGCATCAACGTGAACCCGCCCGCCGGGAAGCAGGGCACGTTCGCCTTCGTGCTCCCGCCGCGCAAAGGCGACGCGCTGCGCCGCCTGCTCGCAACCGACGCGATGCAGGACATCTTCGCCACGGGGAAGATGACGAAGGGCGGACGCGTCGTCCTCAAAGCAAAAGTTGACACTGACATCGGCGCTTCGCCCGGCCACACCGGATTCGTCGAGGCGATTATTCGCGGCACGCGACCCGACGCGCAGCAGGTTGTTCTGACGGCGCACTTGCAGGAGGAGCAGTCGTCGGCGAACGACGACGGAAGCGGCTGTGCGAACCTTCTTGAACTTGCGCGCGCCTTCAACAAGCTCATCAAGGAAGAGAAGATAAAACGACCCACGCGCGACCTTCGCTTCTGGTGGACTGACGAAGTCTCTTCCGAATACAAACTCTTCCGCGCGCATCCCGAAGAGGTGAAGAAGATTCTGGCGAACATACATCAAGACATGACGGGCGCTAATCAAGCGATGGGCAGCCGCGTCCAGCACCTCATACTCGCGCCCCACTCGCGCACCTCTTACCTCGACGCGGTGTTCGAGAGCGTCGGCACGTTCATGATTCAGACCAACAATCCATACCTTGCCGCGAGCCGTCAGGGCGGGTTGCCGCGTCCCTTCACGCGCCCGCTCTACTCGACGCGCGGCACGCGTCAAGGCTACAACGCGCGCTTCGTCCCTTACTTCGGCTCGTCAGACCATCAGGTCTTCGTCGAAGGCGCAATCGGCGTCCCGGCGGTCGCGCTCATCAACTGGGACGACCCCTACATACACTCTTCCGACGACGACCTCTACCAGATTGACCAGACGCAACTGCGCCGCAACAACTTCCTCATCGGCGCAATCGCATACTTCCTCACACACGCCGACGCCTCCGACATCCCGCTCCTCGTCGCCGAAACTTACGCGCAGGGGCAGAAGCGTCTCGCGGGCGACACGCAAGTTGCGTTGCGGATACTTCTTGCCGAGAAGGGCGAACCCGACCACGGCTGGAAGCGCGCAAGCGTTATCGTAGAGCAGGGCGTTGAACGTGAGGCGCGCGCGCTCGACTCGATAAACGTCTTCGCGGACGGCGCGGAGTCGGCACGATTGATAAAAGATATGAAGAGCCGCGTGCTGTCCGGCAGCGCGGCGAAGGGCGAGTTGGCTAACTTCTATCAGAAGCTGAATGGCGCTCCTCCGCCGCAGACGTTGACGCTCAACGACGCGGAGCGCGCGGCGAGCCGGAAGATTCCCTTGAACGTCGCGCCGCTCGAAGCGTATTTCGCGAACCGCGACAAAGTGCCGCGAAGCGCCGCCGGAAAACTCCACGGGCTGGTGATTTCCGAAGTCTATAACTTCGTTGACGGCAAGCGTTCGTACTACGACATCTACAAGGCCGTCTATGCGGAGGCGTCGGCGGGCGGCGGTTGGTACTACGGGACGGTGACGCTCGAAGATGTCGTCAACCTGCTCGACGCGGCGGTCGCCGCGAAGGCGCTCACGCTGAAGTGAGACTGAAATGTATTGATCGCCGCCTTAAGAATTCCGCCAATAATATTTGTAGAGGCAGGGCTTGTCCCTGCCCGTCCTTCCAGATTTTACTCGTAGTGGAACAGCGGGCAGGGACAAGCCCTGCCCCTACGGTTATAACGTTAAGGTCGCACTAAATCGAAAAATTCAAAAGACTTGAATCCGTACAGGCGGGGCTTGGCGTCGGTTTGCGCTTGCGTCGCGTAAATATTGCAGTAAAATAACTTGAGTAGTTTGCCACCAAGTCGAGCGGCTAGAAGGAACGGGGCTTGCTGTTAAGTCTCGGTGTTTCCAAATCCTTCCGCCCGTGTGTCTTTGCGTATCCGGCGGGAGGCCATTCGAGTTGCGTTGTGCGGCGGCGATGCGATGCGCACGGCGGGTAACGCGCGGATGCGCTTCGTGCATCACACAATCTGAAAGCACTGAATTCTCCTCGCAAGAAAATTTAGGCGAAGGCGGCAGCGCCGAAACGTTTCGCGTCTGTCCGCCTCTTTGATACGAATGAATAGGAACGCCAACACGCAGCCCCTAGACGACGCGCAGCCCGACTCGCGGCACGCGAGGCCGACGGCGGAACAGAGCGTCTCCGGAATCCCGCTCTTCAACCGCGAGTTGAGCCAGATAGAGTTTTACCGCCGCGTGCTCGAAGAGGCGCAAGACAAGTCGCAGGCTCTGCTCGAACGCCTCAAGTTTCTCTCTATCTTTTCGGAGAACATAGACGAGTTCTTCATGATACGCGTTTCGGGTTTGCAGGAGACATTCGCTGGAAACGTCTCTGAGCTTTCGCCCGACGGCATGACGACGCAGAATCAACTGCGCGAGATACGCGCGCGCCTGCTCCCACTGATTGACGAACACGCGCGATGCCTTCGCCAAGACGTTCTGCCGCAACTCGCAGCCGAGGGGATTCAACTCGTCGCCTACAACACGCTCTCGCTTCCTGAGCGACAGCACCTGCGCGACTACTTCAAGAACAAAGTTCATCCCGTGCTCACGCCGCAGGCGGTAGATCAGGGACACCCGTTCCCTTACATCTCAAACCTGAACCTCAACCTCGCGCTCACGGTCGAGCCGCGCGCAGACCTCGGCATCACCCGCTCGCTCACGGGCAAGGTAGAGCCGCGTTTTGCGCGCATCGAAGTGCCGCCGCTCGTCCCGCGCCTCGTCGCGGTCGCCGAAGGCGCAACGAAGTTCGTGCTGCTCGAAGAGTTGATAGCGTCGAACGTCGAAATGCTCTTTCCGCGAATGCAGGTGGGCGCGTGCCACGCCTTCCGCGTGACGCGCGACGCGGACGTTGACATACGCGAGGACGAGGCCAACGACCTCCTGCGAACGATGGAACAGACGCTTCGCAAGCGACAGTTTGGCACAGCCGTCCGCCTCGAAGTCGCCGACGGGATGCCCGAAGAGATGCGCGAGTACTTGGCCGCCGCGCTCGACCTGCGCGCCGAAGACGTGTATGTCGTCGGCGGGCCGCTCAAGGCGTCAGACCTGATGCAGCTCTACAAGCTCGACCGGCCCGACCTCAAGGACGCGCCCTTCCATCCGAAAGTGCCCGCGCGCCTGCGCGCCTCGCAGAACTACTTCGACCAGATACGCGAGCGCGACGTTCTGCTCCACCATCCCTTCGAGTCGTACACGGTCGTCACGGACTTCATACACCGCGCCGCACACGACCCCGACGTGGTCGCGATAAAGATTTGTCTCTACCGGACGGGGCAGCACTCGCCCATCCCGCAGTCGCTCATCGAGGCCGCCGCGCGCGGCAAGCAGGTGACGGCGCTCGTCGAGTTGAAGGCGCGCTTCGACGAGGAGAACAACATCGAGTGGGCGAAGCGTCTGGAGGAATCCGGCGTACACGTCGTCTATGGAATCGTCGGGCTTAAGACTCACTGCAAGCTCGCGCTCGTCGTCCGCCGCGAAGGCGACGTGCTCCGACGCTACGTCCACGTCGCAACCGGAAACTACAATCCCGTCACGTCGAACTTCTACACAGACCTCGGCCTCTTCACCGCCGACGAAGAAATCGGCGCTGACGCGACAGACCTCTTCAACTTCCTGACTGGTTTCTCGCGCCAGAAGGAATACCGTCGCCTCTTCGTCGCGCCGTCGAATCTGCGCGAGAAGACGCTCGAACTCATACGACGCGAGACCGAGCACGCGCGCTCTGGCCGTCTCGCCCGCATCGTTATCAAGATTAACCGCCTCGCCGACACGCGAATCATCGCCGCGCTCTACGAAGCCTCGCGGGCGGGCGTCGAGATTGATTTGATCGTGCGCGGCATCTGTATGCTTCGCCCCGGCGTCGAGGGCGTGTCGGAGACGATTCGGGTAAGGAGCATCGTCGGACGTTTCCTCGAACACAGCCGCGTCTATTATTTCGCGAACGGCGGCGAGGAGCAGTTGTACACAGGCAGCGCCGACTGGATGCCGCGCAACTTCGACCGCCGCGTCGAGACGATAACGCCCGTGCGCGACGAGCGCGAGCGGAAATACCTGAAGGAAGTTTTGCTCGCCGCATACCTGCGCGACAACGTGAAGGCGCGCGTGCTGCACAAGGACGGAAGCTACAGGCGCGTGCAAGTCGCCGAAGGCGAGGAGGCTTTCAACAGCCAGCTTTTTTTCATCAACGCCCCCGAGCCGGAGTGAACAAGCGATTTTATTTCGAGGAGTTGTTATGAGTAAGAACAAGTGTTTGCGCGTTTCGTTGGCGCTGTGGGTGTTTTTAGTCTTGACGCTCGCGCCTTCCGCGTCGTTGGCGCAGAAGGAGAAGAAGAATAAGAAAGAGAAGCCGACGGGCACGCCCGTGCTCTGGAAAGAGCCGACCGACATCCCTTCGCGCGACCTCGTGGCCGGGCCGGGCGGCGAGGCCATGAAGCCCGACCTGAGCCGCGTCGCCTACGCCGGCGGCGACCCGACCGACAAGGGCTACTCCGTGAAGTGGAAAGTGATAGACGGTTCGGGCAACAAGTGGGTTGCCAAGCTCGGCAACGAAGCGAGGCCGGAGACGGCGAGCGTGAGGCTCGCTTGGGCCGCCGGCTACGTGACGGAGATAAACTATCTCGTCCCTTGCGTCGTCATCGAGAACGCGCCGAAGCCGAAGAAAAAGGTTGACAAGTGCGAGGGCGGCGGCTACGCGAACGTCCGCCTCGAGGCGAGGCCGAAGGACTACAAGCGGCTCGACACTTGGAGCTGGAAAGATAACCCCTTCGTAGGAACAAAGGAGTTTCAGGGACTTAAGGTTCTGATGGCGCTTTTGAACAACTGGGATTTGAAGGACTCGAACAACAAGGTGGTTTACGTGCCTTCCGCCGACGGCGGCGAGGGCGAACTTCAGTACATCATCAGCGACCTCGGCGCGACCTTCGGCAAGACGGGCGGCCCGATTTCTCACAGCCGCAACGAGCCGGAGAAGTATGTGAAGACGAAGTTCGTCGAAGGCGTCGAGGGTGGCCGCGTGAAGTTCGATTACCACGGGAAGAACGGAGGGCTGTTCGATAGCGTGACGGTCGAACAGGCGAAGTGGATCGGCGACTTGCTCGCGCAGTTGAGCGACCAGCAACTTGCCGACGCCTTCCGCGCCGCCAACTTCACGCCCGAAGAGGTTACGGCGCTCGTCGAGGAAGTGCGAAGCCGGATAAACCAGTTGACGGCGCTCGCGCCGACGCCCGCGCCCGTCGGGCGTTGAGTTTGAAGGCGTTGGTGTCGAAGAGTCGGAATTTCGGTGGAGGTAAAGAATGGCGACGAGGAATCTGAGCAGCAAGAAGTTCACCGTCGGCGCGGCGGCGGTGGCGGGCGCGCTCGGATTTCTCGTCGTCGCGGCCATCTTCCGAGGCTTCGGCGGCCCTTCGACCGGCCCGCAGAACGCGAACGCTCTCGTCCCCGCGCCGGCGCAAACCGCGCGCGCCGCCAATCAGTCGAACACGGACGCGACGCCCGCGCGTACGCCGCAGCGCCAACAGGAAGAGTCGGGCGAGGCGACTGTCTCAAAGATTTTCGGTAACGGGACGACGCCCGCGCAGCCGACTTCGGGCAACCGCGACGACTGGCTGACGGTCTTCGCTACCGTCACCGTGCGGCTTACGCTGGCCGCGCTCCTCTCCGCGATGCTCGCGTTCCGACCGCGCCGCTTCTCTCTCTTCTTCAAGCGCAACCCGTTCGTCGCGCAGACGCAGATACTGCTCGCCGTCGTCGCGTCGGCGTTGATGATGATCGTCGGCGACTCGACGGCGCGCGCCTTCGGCATCTTCGCGGCGGTCTCGCTCGTGCGCTTCCGCACGAACATCAAAGACCCGAAGGAGATAACCGTCCTTCTGCTGAGTCTTGCCATCGGCCTCGCGACGGGCGTCGGGCGTTGGGAACTCGGACTCATACTCGGATTCTTCGTACTGCTCCTGCTCTGGGCGCTCGAATACCGCGAGCCTGAACTCGTGACGCGCGCGATGGAGTTGACCGTCAAGACCCGGAACATCGGGACGACGCAAGATTCGCTCCTCGACATCTTCAAGAAGTACAAGTTCGACGCCGAGATGCGAACCATAGACCGCCCGGATGAGGACAACGCGATGGGCGTCATAATCTACTATGTGAACGTCAGCACCCTCGTCAGCACCGACCGGTTGAGCGAAGAGATTCTGTCGTCCGACCCGCAGAACATTGACAGCGTGGAGTGGAATCAGCAGAAGAACACGTCGTACTTCTATCAATAGCGATAACAGTATCACGAGCGCGTTCAAACAGTACCGCGAGCGGTAGCGAGCGGGTGTGCTTTACAAAAAGTGTTTCGCACTTTGTAACGCATACTCGCTCGCTACCGCTCGCGGTACTGTAAAACAAGAGGCCGCTCATGATTGAGCGGCCTCTCTTTTAGTCTTCATCGAAGCGTCCGAAGCTTAGCGGTGATTCCCGGTGAAGATGCTTTCGACGTTGTTCTTCGGAGCGGCAACCTTGACCGTGGCCGCCGCCGCCGTGTGCGTTGAAGTCTTGGTCGCCGTCGCAGCAACCGCGTGCGCGGGGCGCGACTGCATCTGGCGCGCGTAGTCTTCGACGAAGGTCTTGAAGTCGCCGTGGCCCCAAGAGGTATAGAAGTCGTACTGCTTCATCTCGGCATAGACTTGATCGTAGTTCCAGCCGTACTTCTCGAAGCGATAAACAGCGCCCATCGAACCCGTGCGGTGGCGTCCGCCCGCGCAGTGCACGAAGAACTTGCCCGTCGAAGGGTCGTCAACCGTCTTCAGGAAGGACGCGACCCACTCCGGCCTCGGATAAGCCTTGTCAACCATCGGGATGTTAACGTAGCGCATCCCTAGCGACGTGACCATTCCGCGCTCGGCGGGGTTGGCCTTCTCCTGCAAGTCAATCACGGTGTTGATGCCGAGCTGCTTCAGGGTTTGGAAGTCTTCGAGGTTCTTCGGCTCAGCGCCACGGAAGAAACGCTCGTCCATCTGACCGAAATTCTTGATGTGAACGTTGGGGAACGTGCTGGACTCTCTGTCTTTCGCCGCGGCGACGACGGAAAGAGCGAGAACCGCGAAGAGTGAGGCGACGAGGGAACGAATGAACATGCGGTCAAATTTCATTAGAAGACCTCCGTGGAACGTTGAAAAGAGAACTTCGATTGTCGGGTGAATCAAAACTTAGGGGTTTCAATCTCGCTTGGCGTCCGCGACTGACGATTCTGCTTCAATAACGCTTCCTCGTCAATCGGGAAATTAGATTCACGGAAGTGTCGCGCAGTTGCATCGAGTCATCGCGAAGTGAAGACAAATTAACGTCTCACGCGCTGGCCGTTGTCGCAAACTCGAAAGGCGCAATATCAACACTCAGAATAGTTGCGGGCACTCTTTCCTGCGCGAGCAATCCATTTTGAACGCATCGAAAGCACCCCGAACGGCGTCCTGAAATGTTTGTCAAAATAGAAGCGAGACCGCGCTCACATCAAAAAGAAAAACGATTAAACGCGCCGTATAGGATTGGCGAACGCGTCGTCCGTGAAGCTTCAAATTCGGAAAAATTGCAAAAAATGTTTTTCAGCGCGAACGGTTATGACGGATAATCACGGACGACAGAGCAAAGGGGGAATTCTAAGATGTACGACAATAAAGCTTCGGCGCAAAGCCTTACGCGCGCGTTCACGCTCTGCGCCGCGCTCACTCTCGTGGCGGCTGTAGCAGATGCGCGGCAGCAGCCCTCCGATACTACGCCGCCGCAAACGCCCGCGCCGCAAGCGTCGCCGTCGCCAACGCCGCAAGCGTCGCCCATACGGCAGTCGAAGTCCGCGCCAGATTCTGAAAGACACTTCTTCCGAAACATCTTGCGCGACCAACGCGCCATTTGGACTTCGCCCTTCAGACTCGAACGCGGCGACGCGAAATGGCTCGTCCCGCTCGGCGCGGCGTCGGCTGCTTTGTTCGCGACGGATCACCGCACGGCGATTTCGCTTGCGGAGAACGGCGACAACCTGAAGCGCTTGAGGTTAAGCAAGGACGTGAGCTACGGTGGAAGCCTCTACGCAACGGGCGGTATCGCCGCGGCGTTTTACTTGGCGGGTCGCGCGACCGGGAACGCGCGCGCACGCGAGACGGGCGTGCTCGGCGCTGAAGCGCTCATCAACGGCGTCATCGTCTCACAAGCGCTGAAGGCCGCGACGCAGCGACCGCGACCGCGCGAAGACGACGCGAGCGGCGAGTTCTTCGACGGCGGAGACTCCTTCCCCTCCGGCCACGCCACACACGCTTGGGCGCTCGCAACCGTCGTCGCAAACGAGTACAAAGATAAGCGACTCGTTCAAGCGTCGGCCTACGGCCTCGCCGCCGCCATAAGCGTCTCGCGCTTCACCGCGCGCAAACATTTCCTCTCAGACGTTCTCGTCGGGAGCGCGCTCGGCTACGGCATCGGTCACTACGTCTATCGAACGCGCCACGACACAACGCTCGACGCCGGCCACGCGCAAAACCTCGACGCCGACGACACACAGACTTCCGCCACGCATCACTCCAAACTGCTGCCGCTCCTCTCGCCACGCTTCAGCCGCGCCACGCGCACATACGGCCTTGAACTCGCGTGGAATTTTTGAGCGCGTTGGTGTTAGAAGATGGAGAATTTTATCGTCAGATACTTTTTCGGATTCTGGCGGAAGTCGTAGATGAGTTTGACGGTCTCGGCGGAGAGTTGGTTGACGTTGTTGTAGAGTTGGTCGTCGTGTATGAGTTTTCCGGCTGTGCCTTCGCCGCGCTGGATTCCGGCGGTGATGTTGTCAATCCGCTCGGCTGCGGTGTTGAAGCGCGCGATTGCCGAACGCGTGTCATTGTAGATGGCGTCGTCGGTGAGGAGTTTGCCCGCCGTGCCCCGGCCCGCGCGAAGGTCTGCGATGATGAGGTTTATTTCGTCAACCGAGTGGTTGAAGCGCGAGATAGCGCCGCGCGCTTCGTTGTAAACGGCGTCGTCGGTGAGGAGTTTGCCCGCCGTGCCGCGACCGCGCTGTAGGTCGTCGGAAATCTTTTTGAGCGAGAGGCTGACTTCGTTGAGATTGTTGTAGAGCGCGGGGTCGTTGACGAATCTGCCCGCCGAGCCTTGGCCCGTCTGAATCTGGCGAACCAACTCGTTTACGTCGCGGACGGTCGAGTTCAAGTTGTTGTAGAACGCCTCGTCGTTGACGAAGCGACCAATCGTGCCCTGACCTTGATTTATCTTCCCGGCGATGTCTGTGAACTGAGCGGAGAGCTTGTTGAGTTGCTGCATCAGTTCGTTGCCGGAGGAGATGAGCGCGCCGGTGTCGCCGCCCTGCGAGCCGGGTGAAAGGCGGTCGCCGTTCTTGACGGGCTTGCCGAGAGCAGAGCCGGGCGTGAGGTTGATAATCTTGTCGGAGCCGAGGATGCTCGCGGAGCTTAGCTGCGCCGTCGAGTCGTCGCGTATCAACTCGGTCGCCGGACGCCCGTCAATCTCGCTGTCAATTGACATCGTGGCCTCGACCTTCTCGTTCGGGTTCTCGCTCGGCGGAAGCAGACGCACGTCGTCAACCTTTCCGATGCGGACGCCCGCGAGACGCACCTCCGAGCCGCGGCGCAGCCCGTCGGCGTTGCCGAAGCGCGCGCGCAGCTTGAGCTTCGTCGTGAACGGCGAGATGTCGCCCGACGCGTTCAGGATGAGGAAGATGAGGACGCCGATGGCGACGACGACCAGAAGGCCGACGCGCAATTCCCTTAGCCCGATTGTCTTCTTCTTTGGAGGCATAAAAGCTAAATGATGAATGATGAATGCGGAATGATGAATGTTAAGACGGACGCTGTTTTTAATTCATCATTCATCATTCATCATTCCGCATTCTCCTTTCAGTGTCCGCGTATGAATCTTTGGATGTACGCGTCTTCGGTCTTGTGGAGCGACTCGTCCGTGCCCTCGAAGATGATTTTGCCGCCGCGAAGCATGAGGACTTTCGTGTTCGTGAGACACAGTCGCTCGCCCTCCTGCTCGAAAACTATCTCGCCGTCGTCGTTAACTACGGCATACTCCGAAGTCAGATACTTGACGTTGTTCATCTCGTGCGTGACGAAGATGGAGGAAACGTCTTCGAGGTCGCGTAGCTTGATAGCAAGCTCGCAGATGGTGCGCGCCGTCGGAGGGTCGAGTCCGGCGGTCGGCTCGTCGAACATGACAATCTTCGGGCCGCCGACTAAAGCGCGTGCGATGCCGACTCTGCGGCGCATGCCGCCCGAAAGCTCAATCGGCATCTTGTCAATCGCGTCTTCGAGGTTGACGAAGCGTAGCATACGCCGAACCTCCTGCTCGCACTCGTCTTCAGGGACGCCCTGCTCGTGGAGACGATAGGCGACGTTGTCATAGACCGAAAGCGAGTCGAAGAGCGCGCCCTCTTGAAAGACCATCCCCATCTTCTTGCGCACGCTCATCATCTCGGCCTCCGTGTAATCGGTGATGTCTTCACCGTCAACAAGGATGGTGCCGGAGTCGGGCTTGAGGAGTCCGAGTATAAGCTTGATGGTCGTTGACTTGCCGCCGCCCGAACCGCCGAGGATGATCTTCGTCTCGCCCTTCTGGACGCGGAAACTGAGGTCGTCTAAAACGACTCGGTCGTCGAACGAGAGCGTAACGTGCTGAAACTCTATGGCCGGGATGATGCGCTCGCGGTCGTCAACCTCCGCAAAGGTTGACTCAGCCGCGGCGTCGCTCACGCCGCCGTGAATCCCGCCCTGCGTGTCGTGGACTCCGATTTCAACGTCCGCGGAAGACATAAACGAGTCGGCTCACCTCGGTTTAAGACGGCAGGCCAAGAATAATCTGAAGCGCGCGCGTAATAAAGTAGTCGGCGACGATTACGAGAATCGAAGTGGCGACGACTGCGCTCGTGGTCGAGCGACCGACGCCGACCGTGCCGCCCTCCGTCCTCAAACCCTGTCGGCACGCGACCATGCCGATGATAAGCGCGAAGGCGAGTGTCTTGACCCAACTGCCGATGATGTCGTCGGTCGAAAGCCCCTCCCAGACCGACGCCATGAAGGAGCTTGAGACGAGGCCGAAGAATCGCGTCGAGACTACCCAACCGCCAGCGATGCCCGTCGCGTCGGCGATGAACGTCAGAAGCGGTAGCGTTACGAGCAGCGCGATGAGCCGCGGCGCGACCAACTTGCGCACGGGGTCAGTCCCCAACGCACGCATCGCGTCAATCTGCTGCGAGACGACCATCGAGCCGAGTTCCGCCGCGATTGCCGAAGCGACGCGGCCCGCGACCATCAGTCCGCTCAAGACGGGGCCGAGTTCGCGCACGAGCGCGGTCGCAACGAGTCGGCCAGTCTGATCCTGCGCGCCGTAATATTTTAGCGTGGGATAGGTTTGGAGCGCGAGTACGCCGCCCGTGAAGAAGCCGGTCAAGAGGATGATTGTGAGCGAGCCGACGCCGATCACGTCCATCTGCTGAATCATCTCGTTGACGTAGTAGGGACGACGCAAGAGCCGCCGCGCGGCGCGCACCGCGAGCAATGTGGTTTCCTGAACCTCAAGCAGAGCGCGCAGGGCGAAGTTCATGCGAACAAGTAGGAAGCCGGGTGAAAGTAGCCGTGCGGGAGACGCGCCTGTCGGCTTTTCACGGGCGGGCGCGACCGAACCCGCAAGCGCTTGGCGGAGCGGTCAACGCGCGCCGCAAACTCGACTTAACTCCGTATGCGGTCAACAAAAAGCGAGCGGGCTATGATGCGCAGAAAAATGGAGAGGCGTCAAGAAGAAAAGGCGTGAAGGCCGTGAATCGTAAAGACGTGAATCGTGAATCGTAAATCGTGAATAGAGAAAAGCTGTCTTCGTCTATTCACGATTCACGTCTTTTCAAGGTTTGCGGCGTTCGCGCAGGCGTGGAAGCGGGCGCGCGTCGTTGGGCGTCTGGTTGGCGTTGGGCCGCTGGTTCTGGCGGTTCGGATTGTCGAGGGAATTTTGTCCGGGGCGCTGAGGGTTCTGACCGCGATTCAGACGCCTCTGCAACTGTCGCTGCCTCTGCGCTTGCTGTCGAAGGTCGCGGAAGGTTTGCAACTGTTCGAGCGTGAGCACGCGCCGGACGCGCAACTCCGTTCGCGCGCGAAGGCGCACGAGCGCGACCTGCGCCTCGGCAACGTCGCGCGCGCGTTGTTCTATCAACGTTTCGTCAACGGCGTCGGCGTAAATCGCTTCGTCGAGCGCGCGCCGGGCCTGATTGAGCCGGCGCGTGAGTGCGCGCGCTTCCGAGAAGCTTTGGGCCTGAATCTCGCGCATCTGTGTTATCTGTTCGGGCGTCAGGTTGAGTTGCGAGAGGAGACCGTCGGCGTCGTTCTGCGCGGGGGCGCTTTGCGTCGCGGCGGTCTCTTCCTTTTGCTGCGGCGCAGGCGCGGGCGTCTGCGCGCGCGCGTTAGGGGCGGAGAGAACGGTAAGGGCAAAGGCAAATCCGCACGCGACCGCGCCGAAGGATTTGCCGGACAGTGTTTTCATCGTCGGAAACCTCAAGGTAAAACTTCCGCACACTTCGTTAACGCTCGTTCGCCTTCGGCCTGACCGCGCCCAGAATGTCCGTCAGGCGCGGCACTCTCTCCTCGTTCGTGTTGAAGACATCGGGGACACCAGCGAGGTCTTCGTTCGCGTTCTGTCGGCTGCGAACGGAGTTGCCCGGCGACGCACGCTTCTTACTCCTGCTCCGCGGTTGAGACGCAAGCGTCTGGCCGTTTGCGTTGCGTTGCGCGTCGGCCTGCTCCCACTTAGCTTTCATTACGTCGAACTGACGGTTCTTCTCCTCATCCCACTTGGCACGTTCCGCGGCAATCATTCCCTCAACCTGCTCTTGCGTGTAACCCGTCGAAGCCGTGGTCTGACCCATCTGTTCTTTAACGACCGCGCGCTCGATGCCCGTTCTGAAAGCGAGTCCGTTCGAGTCCCAACGCAACTCCGAACGCGCGAGCGTGAGCGCGCTCAACGTGCAGACGACGAGCACTGCGGCCAATGCGCCCGCCTGAAGCCACAACGGCGAGAGCGTGAAGAACTCGCGCAACGCGGCGACCGCCGAACGTCTCCGCTCCGGCGCGTAAGGCGTCGCTTCCGTCTTCGAGGGCCGCGCTGATTCAGTCTTGTAAGCGTCGCCGATGCCGAGCGCGGGAACTGCGCTCAGAACGTCGGCGCGCCACTCGCCCAATGCCTCGCGCACGCCGCCGAAGGCAGCGAGTTCGTCGCGGCACACGGCGCAACTCGTCAAGTGCTGCCGGAACGCCTTCGCTTCCGTGGGCGCCGACTCGCCGTAGAGATAAGCGACGAGTTCTTCCGCGCGTTCGCATCCGCGCTCGCCAGCGCCGTTGTTGCGTGCAGCCGTGTTCGACTTCTCGTTCATCGTGGGGCAACCTCCAAACTAAATCTTTCGAGCCGCATACGAAGCTGCTTGAGCGCTGTGTAGAGACGACTTTTCACGGTGCTCAAAGGAATCTGTAGCGAGTCGGCGATCTCTTGAAACGTCAAATCCTCAAACTCCTTCATCACTACGACCTCGCGCAACTCCGGCGGGAGCGTCGCAACCGCGCGCCTGACGGCTTCGGTGCGCTCTCGCTTCTCCGCATCGCGCGCGGGCGACTCGCGCTCCTCCGTCGAGAGGAAACTTTCGCCCGCGGCTTCAACTTCGTCCTCAATTCCAGTCTCCGAACGCACGCGCGCGCGCCGCTGCCGCGTGATGCACTGGTTGACGGCGATTCGGTGAAGCCAAGAGGAGACTTTCGCTTCGCCGCGAAAGCCTTGCAGGTTGCGGAAGGCCGCGATGAAGGTCTCCTGCGTGGCGTCGCGCGCGTCTTCCGCCGCGCCGAGGATGCCGTAGGTGAGCGCGAAAATCTTCCGCTCCCAACGGCGCACGACCTCGCCGAAGGCGTCACTGTCGCCCGTAAGCGCGCGTTCCACCAACTGCTCGTCAGTCGTCAACGTCTCTCCAAATCCAGCAGCGAGCGTCAAAAGTTTCGAGCGCCAAACACGCGCGCTCAACGACTTAGACGCCTTGCCAGCCCGCCTAGTCTGTAAAAGTTCAAGACACGAAGCCGTCAATTCCTTCGGCATTGACGAAAACGTCTGTCCTTGAAGTAAGTCTTGTACGGGAAACAAAACTTGTCCAGCGTTGAAGAAAAACTTGCACGCTAGAAAGCCGTTAAACCGCCGTTTCGCCTAAAAGAATCAAGGAGTTAAAATCGGCAAAACGTTGACAATCGTTGTCCCGGCACGTACTATAAATCCTGCGTGCGGCGCTTTCGGGCGTTCGTGCGCCGTAGTTACGAAAACCCCGAAGCCCGCCCCGATTTTACTCTCTAGGCCACCGTTTTTCTCCTGAAATGTTGGAAAAATTCCGTCGCATACGGCTGCTCTACATCGTTCTCGGAACGCTTCTGGTCGTCGGGCTTCTGCCGCTCATCATGGTCGGGTGGATGCTCTCCGAGCGAAGCGCGACCGAGTTGCGCTCCATTGAGGGGCGCTATCAAGCGCAGCTCGTACAGGACAAGGCGCGCCAGATAGAACTCTACGGGCAGCGCTATCGTGAAGTTGTGACGGGACTCGCGCGCGCGTTCGAGTTAACGGGCGGCGTCGGCGTGCTCGGTCAGGCCGGAAGCGACGAGCGACTTCAGAAGGCCGTCGAGGCCGACAAGAACTTGGACGCGCTCGCAATCATGCCCGTCGGCGGGACGCCGCACCTTGCGTACAAGCCCGACGCCGTTTCGCGCGAAGAGGTGAACGCGCGCTTGAACGTCGCGCTCGCAGACATGGCCGAGCCGGGCGTTCGCATAAGCGGCCCGCACCTCATACGTTCGAGTCAGGAGATGGCTTTGACGATTGCCGCGCCCGTGATGGGCGACCGTGGGCCGGGCGAGGTCGTCGCGGCTGTCGTGGCCGTCGTCTCGTTTCAGGATGTCTTCGCGTCGGTGCAGCAGCCAACGTCTCTGAACGAGTCGGAGCTACTCGAAAAAGGATTGCCCGTCATCTTCGTCGTCAATCAAGATGGGCGCGCCGTCGCGCACCCGGACGCGCGCGTCGCCTTCGCCGAACGCTCGATGATGGACTTGAAGGTCGTGCAGGACTGGAGCGCTACGGGAAGGCAAGTCAAATCCGCGCTCGCGCCCTTCAACGCCGAACGCGACGGGCGCGAAGTCAAGATGCTCGGCGCATACTCGACCGCGCGGCTCGACGAGGGCGCGCTGCTCGGCGTCATCGCGATTCAAGACGAGCACGCCGCGCTCCAATCGGTCGCGGACATGCGTCGGCAGACCATTTACATAAGTCTGTTCGCCGCCATCTTCGCCATACTCATCGGCTTCCTCTTCGCCAAACAGATGACGCGGCCCGTCCGCGACCTAGCCGAAGGCGCGCACCGCATCGCCGGGGGCGACTTCTCGCAGCGCATACAGGTTCACAGCCGCACCGAACTGGGCGACCTCGGCGAGTCGTTCAATCTAATGACCGACCGCTTGGAGAATTTCATCGAAGACCTTCGCGGCGCGGCGGAAGAGAACCGGGAGTTGTTCATCGGCACGGTGAAGGCGCTCGCGGCGGCGATTGACGGCAAAGACCCTTACACGCGCGGCCACTCGGAGCGCGTCGCGCGCTTCTCGCTCGCCATCGGCGAACGTTTGGGGCTACCCGACGAGGAGCTTGAGACGCTGCGGATAAGCGCGCTCCTTCACGACGTTGGAAAAATCGGAATTGACGACAACATCCTGAAGAAGCCCGCCGCTCTTACGGATGAAGAATTTGAGGTGATGAAGCAGCACCCGCAAAAAGGCTTCAAGATCATGTCGCAGATTCCGGCGATGAAGGAGTTTCTGCCGGGCATGTACATGCACCACGAGATGATGGACGGGCGCGGCTACCCGCAGGGTTTGAAGGGCGACGAGATTCCGATGCAGGCGCGCATCGTTTCGGTCGCCGACACCTTCGACGCGATGACGACCGACCGCCCCTACCAGAAAGGGATGACGCTCGAAGACGCAATCGCGCGCATAAAGACCTTCGTCGGGACGCGCTACGACGAGCGCGTCGTCGCCGCGCTTTTCGAGGCGTGCGAGTCGGGGCAAATCTCGCCGGGTCGCGTCAAGCTCTCGCGGCGCGTGCAGGAGTTGTCGAAGGGGCCGCGCGTCAAACTCCCGACGCCCGCGCAAGTCGCGCCCGCGCCGAAAGAGCCTCTAGCGATTCGGTCGTAAAACGTAAGCTCCCCGCGTCTAACCTTCGGCCACGAGAGAAGAGAATCATGAGAAAAACCGTCACGCTCGTCGCCCTCGCCATCCTTTTAAGCAACGTCGCATCGGCGCAGACGAAGCCGCGTCGCGCCATGAAGGTCAAACTCTCGCCCGCGAGCGCCGATTCGTCAGCCGCGTCGAGCGCGGAGGTCGAACGCATCTTCCAGCGTTTCGCCGACGCTTTGGGCGACCCGCGCGCGCTTCGGTCGGTTCGCAGTTTCGTGATGCGCGGCATCCTAGAAGTGCCCGAATACGGCTTGCACGGAACGGTCGAGGTTTACGGCAAAGAGCCTGACAGGAAACTGACCGTCGTCAACCTGCCCGGACGCTTGGGGCAGCGAATCGAAGCGGTGAACGGTGAGAGCGGCTGGGGACAGACGCCCTTCTCGCAAGCGTTCGACCTCAAGCGAAGCGCCGACGCCGACCGAATGGACGGCGAAGGCGTCAGCAGTCTCGCGATTAGAAAGAACTATACACGGCTCTCGGTGAAGGGAAAGATGAACGTTGCCGGGCGCGAGGTCGTCATGATCGCGGCGACGCGCGCCGGCGGACAGCAGTTGGTTCTATACTTCGACACGCAGAGCGGCCTGCTCGTCAGAATTGACGCCGCGCCGAAGTCGAAGGGCGACGAGCACGGGCCTTCCATTTCCTACTTCGAGGGCTTCGCGAAAGTTGACGGCGTCGTTGTGCCGACGGTCATACGCGAAACGGGCAAAGAGTTTTCCGTCGTCACGCGTTTCTACGAAGTGAAGTTCAACGTGCACATCGAAGACTCGCTCTTCGAGCGTCCGAAGGCCGCGCAGCCCGACGCGAAAAGCGACTCCGACAAATAGAGTTCGACAAGTAAAAACTCCTCCGCGCCAAACACCGACGCCTTGATCAACTGCCGCACCGTTTTGTCCCGGTGCGGCAGTTCCGTCTATAATCTAAGACTTTGAATCAGCATACATTTCGCGGGGGCACGAATTCATCAGATGGGACTTTTCTGGAGACGCAAAAAAGAGGATCAATACGTCACGCTCGGCCTCAACGAACCGGCGCGACCCGTCGAACAGCGCGAAGGCGAGACAGACAAACAAAGTCTCGAACCGCCCGCCGCGACAACCGAAGCGACGACTTCCACTAACGCCGCCGTCGCGCCCGTCGCGCTTGAGCCTGTTCCGACGGGCGCGTCGCCCGCGCCGCAACCCGCGACAGAGACAGGAATTACGGACACGCGCAAGGCCGAAGTAATCGAACAGCCGCGCCCGTCAACGCAAACGCCGCCGCCGTCCGCGCGCGAAAATTCCGCCGCGTCCGCGCCTTCGCGCGCGCCGCAACCGCCGCGTCCAAACGCGCCGCAGCGTTCGTCCTTCTCGTCTTCAATCCTCGGCCTCGACCGCTCCACGGAAGAGTTGCAGGCTGAGATTGACGCGCTCGAACAGACTTACGCCGTGCGTTTCTCGCGCGCAATCGCCGCCACGCGCGAATCGCTCTCAGAAAAAATTGACACGGTCTTTCAGGGCCGCAAACAGATTGACGCCGAACTCCTCGACGAACTCGAAGAGGCCCTTATCGCCGCCGACATCGGCGTCACGACCACGCTCGAAATCCTCGACAAAGTTCGACGCGCCGTTTCGCGCAAAGAGATTGCCGACATCGAAGCTCTCAAGCACGCGCTCAAGAGCGAACTGCTCACGATTCTGCGCGAGTCGGAGAAGAAGGGCGTCGCGAGCGAGGAGAGCGTGAGCGCGGACATCGCGCCTTACGTAATCATGGTCGTCGGCGTTAACGGCGTCGGGAAGACGACGACCATAGGCAAGCTCGCGCAGCGCATCAAGATGGAGGGCAACGACGTTTTGGTCTGCGCCGCCGACACCTTCCGCGCCGCCGCCACAGACCAACTCGCAATCTGGGCCGAGCGAACCGGCGTCGCGCTCATTCAACAGAAGCAAGGGACAGACCCCGCCGCCGTACTCTTCGACGCGCTCAAGGCCGCGAAGGCGCGCAAATCGGACGTGCTCATCGTTGACACCGCGGGCCGACTCCACAACAAGGCGAACCTGATGGCCGAACTCGAAAAGATGAAGCGCGTCGCCGCGCGCGAGGTCGAAGGCGCGCCGCACGAGACGCTACTAGTTGTTGACGCCGTAACGGGGCAGAACGGACTCGAACAGGCGCGCCAGTTCTTAAAAATCGCGGGCGTAACGGGCATCGTGCTCACCAAACTCGACGGCACGGCCAAGGGCGGCATCGCCGTCGCAATCGCGAAAGAACTGAGCCTGCCCATACGCTTCGCCGGAATCGGCGAGAAGGTTGACGACCTCGTCGTCTTCGACGCCGAGCAGTACGTTAACGGTCTCTTCGCATAGATTCTTGGATACGATTGTAGGGGCAGGGCTTGTCCCTGCCCGTCCTAACAAACACGGCGTCTTGATTTGGAAGCGAGGAGAGGCAGGGACAAGCCCTGCCACTACAATTTTGAAACGCGAGATAAGTTGACTCCAGACTTCAGACTCCAGACTCCAGACTTCGATTCGCGCATGATGGCGCGCGCGCTCGCGCTCGCCGCGCGCGGCGCTGGGCAGGTGAGTCCCGGCCCGCTCGTCGGCTGCTTGATTGTTGACCGCGACGGTGAAATCGCGGGCGAAGGCTTCTACGTCTTCGAACGCGTGAGCCACGCCGAAACGCTCGCGCTCGAACAAGCGGGCGCGCGCGCACGCGGCGCGACCTGTTACGTCACGCTCGAACCGCACGCGCACACGGGGCGCACGTCGCCGTGCACCGGCGCGCTCATCGAAGCGGGCGTCGCGCGCGTCGTCGCTCCGGTCGAAGACCCGAACCCGCTCGTCTCTGGCCGCGGCTTCGCGCGTCTAAGAGAGGCGGGCATCGCCGTCACCGTCGGCACGCTCGCGTATGAAGCGGCGCGGCAGAACGAGAAATACATACACGCGCTTCGTAACAATCGTCCATTCGTCCATCTCAAACTCGCTTGCTCGCTCGACGGGCGCATCGCAACGCGCACGGGCGACGCGCGCTGGATTACGGGCGAGGAGTCGCGCGCGCGCGTCCACCGTTTGCGGCACGAGACGGACGCCGTTCTCGTCGGCGCGCGTACAGTTGAGACGGACGATCCGCTGCTCACAGACCGAAGCTGTCTCGCGCGACGACGCCCGCTCCTGCGCGTCGTGCTCGACGCACAACTGCGCCTCTCTCCCGAATCGAAACTCGCGCGCACCGCTACGGACGCGCCCGTCCTCGTCTTCACGTCTGAGACGGCGGACGCGCGACGAATTGCCGCGCTCGAACTGCGCGGAGTCGAAGTCTTGCGAGCGGCTTCGGGCGGGCGCGACCTCGCGTCGGTGCTCGAAGAGTTGAAGCGGCGCGAGATTCAAGGACTGCTCGTCGAAGGCGGCGCTCGTGTGGCGGGCGCGTTTCTTAGCGCGCGGCTCGTCGAGAAGGCGAGCTTCTTCATCGCGCCGCTCATACTCGGCGGCGACGCGCTCGGCGCAATCGGCGGCGCGGGCGCGCTCACGGTCGGCGAGGCCGCGCGACTCCGCGACGTTGAAATCACGCGCCACGCGGACGACGTTGAAATCACAGGCTATTTCGGCAAGGCGGATGATGAATAGTCTCCCGCGCGCGAAGAAACGGTTGGGGCAGAATTTTCTCGTTGACGAGAGCTTCGCGCGTCGAATCGTTGGCGCGCTCGCGCCGCGTGCGGACGAGACCGTCATCGAGATAGGGCCGGGCCGTGGCGCACTTACAGAACTTCTGTTGGAGAAGGCGGGACAAGTGGTCGCCGTCGAGTTCGACCGCGAACTGGTCGCGTTGCTGCTCGAGCGTTTCGCGGAGCGAAAGAATTTCGCTTTGGTCGAAGCAGACGCGCTCACGTTGGACTTCTGCGCGGCCATCAAGCCCGCGACGAGCGCGCGCGTCGTCGCAAACCTGCCGTACAACATCTCTACGCCTATCTTGCGAAGGCTCATCGAACAGCGCGCGTGCATGAAGGAGTTGGTGTTGATGCTCCAGCGCGAGGTTGTGGAGAGGATGACCGCGCCGCCCGGCTCGACGGAGCGCGGGTATCTGACGATTCTCGTCGAAGCGCACTGCTATTCGGAAGCGCTGTTCGACGTGCCGCCCGAAGCGTTCCGGCCCGTGCCGAAGGTCTGGAGCACGGTCGTCAGGCTTCGCATGCGTGAGCGCAAACTCGATGTTGAGGACGAAAGAGTTTTGTGGAGCGTCGTCGGCGCGGGCTTCGCGCAGCGTCGCAAGACGATTCTCAACAACCTGCGCGCCGCGCCCGAAGAGTTGCGCGCGCGAGTCGAATCAGCGGGCGGCGCAGTCAAACTACTCGAAGCGTCTGCCGTCGCGTCGTCGCGTCGCGCCGAGACGCTCACGCTCGACGAGTGGACGGCAATCGCGCGCGCGCTTGAACGCGACGAGAAGAATTAACCACGGAGACACAGAGGGCACAGAGGACGCACAGAGAAGTTCAATCCATTTGTGCGCCCTCAGTGCTCTCCGTGTCTCCGTGATTAAGAACTGACGCATAAGATTCAAGTAGGAACGAAGAGCGCGGCGGCGGCGAGAGAGATAAGCGAAGGCGTCTGTGTTATACTTCGCCATTACTTCCCCCCGTTTCAACTAAACGTGAGCGGGCGGGCGCGACCGCCTTTTTGGAGAGAACTGTAACAAAGTGAGCAACGCGATCGAGCTTATCCCCTTGGGCGGACTCGGCGAGTTCGGCAGCAACTGCATGGCGCTTCGCTACGGCGACGACATGATTATCGTTGACGTGGGGATGGGCTTCCCCGAAGAGAGCGCCTACGGCGTTGACGTGTGTATCCCCGACTTCGACTTCCTCGAAGAGTTCCGCGAATCAATCGTCGCCGTCGTCATCACGCACGGCCACGAAGACCACATCGGCGCGCTCCCCTACGTGCTGAAGAAGTTCAACGTCCCCGTCTATGCCTCTCACTTCACGATGGGCCTCATCGAAAGCAAACTCGACGAGCACGACCTTCTGAGCGACGTTCTCCTCCACCGCGTCGAGCCGCGCGACGTTGTTGAGATAGGCGAGTTTGAGATCGAGTTCATACGCGTCTCACATTCGCTCGTTGACTGCTTCGCGCTCGCAATCACGACGCCCGTCGGCACGATAATACACACGGGCGACTACAAGGTTGACGAAACTCCCGTCATCGGCGAGCCGATTGACCTTCGCACTCTCAGACGCTACGGGCAAGAGGGCGTGCTCGCTCTGACTTCGGATTCCACGAACGCGACCGTGCCCGGACGCACGCCCTCGGAGCGCGCCGTCATCCCCGACTTCGAGGAGATTTTCTCACAGGCCGAAGGGCGAATCTTCGTCGCCACGTTCGCGTCTTCGATTCACCGCCTGCAAATCGTGATTGACGTTGCGCAGCAGTTCGACCGGAAGGTCTGCGTGCTCGGTCGCTCGATGATAAAGAACGTGGAGATTGCCGAACGTCTCGGCTATCTCGACTTGCACGAAGGGATGCTCGTCTCTTTGCAGGAGTCGAGGCAACTCGAAGACGATGAGATCGTCTATCTCGTCACGGGTTCGCAGGGCGAGCCGCGCGCCGCGCTGTCGCAACTCTCCACGCAGTCGTACAAAGGTCTTTCGATTCAAGAGGGCGACACGGTCGTTCTCTCCGCGCGCATCATTCCGGGCAACGAGCGCGCAATCTCGCGGCTCATCGGCGAAATCTACAAGCGCGGCGCTGGAATAATTGACGAAAAGCGCCGGCTCATACACGTCTCCGGCCACGCTTCGCAGGAAGACATACGGATTATGACGGAGGCCGTCCGCCCGAAGTTCGTCGTGCCAGTCCACGGCGAATACCGAATGCTCTATCGTCACAAAGAGTTTTTGAAGAACCATTGCGACTTCCCCGAAGAGAACATCATCCTCATCGAGAACGGCGACGTTTTAGAACTCGACGGCGAGCGCGCCCGCGTCAAAGACAAGCGCGACGTTGGCCGAACCTTCATTGACGATTCGGGCTTCGAGGAGATTGACGGCGAGGTCGTGCGCGCGCGTCGTCAACTCGCGTACGACGGCGTCGTCACGCCCGTTGTAACCATCAACGAGCAGTCGGGCGAACTCGAAGCCGCGCCCGAAGTCGTCGCGCGCGGGCTTCTCGGACTCGACGGCAACGGCGGCGGAGGCGGCCTCATGCGCGAGATGCAGCGCGTTGTCGCCGAGGCCGTTGAAGCCGCTTCGCGCGAAGAGCGGCGCGACACGGGGCTTCTCAAAGAGCGCGTCCGCGTCGAACTCAAACGCTTCCTACAGAAACAGACAGGCACGCGCCCCGTAATCATGCCCGTCGTCGTACAGGTCTAACGGGCGAGCACGCACAGTCTCGATGTCCGACGCACAAGTCTCCGAACTTTTAAGCCGCGCGAAGGTTTCGGTCGCGCCCGAAACGTTCGTCGTCGTCGGGATGCGACACGACGACTGGCGGCGGCTGCTCGAAAACCCCGAACTGAGTCCGCGTGCCGACGCAAACTTCATGCTCCTGCGCGACTCGTTCGAGGTGACGCTTCTGCTCGAAGACTCGGACTGGCGCGCGATGCGACACGCGGCGCGCGACGCGCGCGTCGAAAGCGACTTCCGCCTCGTGACGCTCGACGTTGAGTTGGCTTGGAACGTCGTCGGCTTTCTCGCGCGCGTGACCGAAATACTCGCCGCGTCTGGAATCAGCGTCGGCGCTCTCTCCGCGTTCACGCGCGACCATCTGCTCATCAAGCAGGACGATTTAGGAAAAGCGTTGCGCGTCTTGGGCGAGCACGTTGCCGAACTCTGTTAGTCGCAAGAGGATTGTAGGGGCAGGGCTTGTCCCTGCCCGTTCGCATCATCGGCTCGGCGTTGAAGTATTGAGTCAACGCGGGCAGGGACAAGCCCTGCCCCTACAATATCAATGTCCTACGATTGGAAAGATAAGGTCGTGCTCGTAACGGGCGCGTCGTCGGGCATAGGGCGCGCGCTCGCGGTCGAGCTTGGGCGGCGCGGCGCGCGTGTGGGCCTGACGGCGCGGCGCGCGGAGGAGTTGTTGAAGGTTGCGGAGGAGGTTGAGCGCGCGGGCGGCGATGCGCTGGCGCTCGCGGCGGACGTTCGCAATTCCGCAGAGATTAACGGCGTGGCCGAGCGCGTGCGCGAGAGTTGGGGAAGGATTGACGTGCTCGTAGCAAACGCGGGGATGAGCACGACGACGGCTGCGACGAAACTACAGGCCGCGGAGGCCGCCGATGTGATAACGATAAACGTCATCGGCGTCGTCAACAGCGTCGCCGCCGTTCTGCCCGGCATGCTCGCGCGCCGCGCGGGGCAACTCGTCGCAATCTCAAGTCTCGCTTCGTTTCGAGGGATGCCGAAGTCGGGCGCGTACAGCGCGAGCAAGGCCGCCGTCTCGACCTTCTTCGAGTCGTTGCGCGTTGACCTGAGCAAGAGCGGCGTCGGCGTCACCGTCATACATCCCGGCTTCATACGCACGCCGATGACAGCGAACAGGAAAACGAAGCTGCCCTTCCTTCTCGAACCCGACGACGCCGCCAGACGCATCCTCCGCGCAATCGAACGGCACGCACGCACATACGCGTTCCCTTGGCAGCTTGCGAGTCTCGTGCGACTGATGAAGCACATCCCCAACGCAATCTATGATCGTCTGGCGTCAAACACTTCGTTCCGCGACTGAAGGGGATTTTGGATTACGGCTTGAATGTAGATGAGAAGCACGCCGTCTTCCAATCCAAAATCTAAAATCCAAAATCTAAAATTGACATGAACATTCTCCAAGCAATCATCCTCGGCATCGTGCAAGGTCTGACGGAGTTCATACCCGTGAGTTCGACGGCGCACCTGATTTTCGCAACGCGCTTGACGGGACTTTCGCAAACGCTCTCGGCGGAACAACTGACGGCGACAATCGCGGTCATACAGTTGGGGACGCTCGCCGCCGTCTTCATCTATTTCGCGCGCGACATATTCGACATCTGCTACGCATTCGTCCGCGACCACCTGCTTCTGCTGCGCGGACGCACGCCGCCCGGCGTTGACGGAAGCGGATTGCTCGGCAGCCGTCTGTCGCGCGACGCGAAACTCGGCTGGCTGATTTTCATTGGCTCGCTGCCCATCGGCGTCATCGGGCTGGTTTTCAAAAAACAGATTGAAGGGACGTTCACGAAAAACTTGTGGGTGATTGCGACGATGATGGTCGCGGTCGCGCTTCTTCTTGCAATCGCGGAGAAGGTCGGGGCGCGGCGTCGCGGGATGGAAGAGTTGGGCGTGGGCGACGCGCTCGCCGTAGGGTTCGCGCAGGTGCTCGCGCTCATACCGGGCGCGAGCCGTTCGGGTTCGACCATAATGGGCGGACTCCTCGCGGGCGAACGCCGCGAGACAGCCGCCCGCTTCTCGTTTCTCCTTTCGATTCCGGCAATCACGGCGAGCGGCCTGCTCGAACTCAAAGAGGCTCTGCACAAACTTCCCGAAGGAAGCGTCGCTGCTCTCGCCGTCGCCACGGTCGTCTCCGGCGTCGTCGGCTACGCGTCCATATGGTTTCTGCTGCGCTTCCTTCGCACGCACTCCACGGGCGTCTTCATCGCCTACCGCCTCTTCGTCGGCGCGCTCATCCTCGCGCTTCTGTTCGCGGGCCTAGTCAAGCCGAGCGTCGAAAAGGAGGATGAGAGTCACGGTGTTTCTCATCAATCCGCAATCCGCAGTCCGCGTTCGCACGCGTAAAGACTCGCGCGGCGCGGCCTGTTCGGTTAAACTAAGTTCGCCCCTCCTGTTTCGAGAGACAGCGAATCCCCCAAGTGTATCGGAGGGCCGAAGTCCAGATGAATGACCGTACGAGACCGGAGACCGTCCCACCTTCGCAGCGCCCGCGCAGCCCGCGCGTGCCCGTCAACTTCACCGTCGAGATCGAAGGCGAAGACGCGTCGGGCCAAAGCTTCCGCGTCACAGCCGAAGCCGTGCGCGTCAGTCGCGGCGGCGCGACGCTCATCACCGACATCTCCGTCAACAAGGGCGCGACCGTGAGGCTGACGCCGCCGTTCGGTCGCGCGCTCGAAGCCGAAATCAACGGCGTGTGGACTGACGAAGCCGACGGTCGCCAACACATCGGCGTCAAACTCCTCGACCCGAACGGCTGGTTCGCCGAATGACGACGAAGACGGTTACGGAGACTGGGACGGGCGCGCGCCGTTGGCTTTTGCGTCGCGGCCCCGAAGCAAGTGTGGACGCGCTCGCGCACGCGCTCTGCGTCTCTAAAGTAGTCGCGGGGGTTCTGGCCGCGCGCGGCGTCGAAACCGTTGAGGCGGCGCGCGCCATCTTAAGCCCCACGCTCGAACAGCTTCACGACCCCTACTTGATGTTGGGAATGCGCGAGTCGGTCGCGCGAGTCCTGCGCGCGCTCGACGCGGGCGAGCGGATTCTGATTTACGGCGACTACGACGTTGACGGGACGACGGGCACGGTCGTCCTGCGCCGCGCGCTCGAAGTTCTCGGCGGGCGGACGGGCTACCACGTCCCGCACCGCTTCACCGAAGGCTACGGCATACGTCAAGACGTTTTAGAACGCGCGCACGCCGAAGGCTACACGCTCGTCATAAGCGTTGACTGCGGCATACGCGCGCACGAACCGCTCGAATGGGCGAGGCGCGCCGGGCTTGACGTAATCGTCACAGACCATCACTTGCCCGACGACGCGGAGGGCGCGCCGCCCGCGTTCGCAGTTCTCAACCCGAACCAGCGCGGCTGCGCGTATCCGGACAAGTCGCTGGCGGGCGTGGGCGTCGCCTTCAAACTCGCGCACGCGCTTTTCCGCGAGCGCGGGCGCGAGAATCTAGTTCCGGGTTTTCTCAAGGTCGTCGCAATCGGAACGGTCGCCGACGTTGCGCGACTCGTCGGCGAGAACCGCGCAATCGTCGCGCTCGGCCTCCGAGACCTGCACCGCGCGACCAATCCGGGCTTGCGCGCTCTGATGGAGGTCGCCGGGATAGGCGATGAAGGAAAGCGTGTCCGAGCGTTCGACTTGGGTTTCCGCGTCGGGCCGCGCATCAACGCCGCCGGGCGGATGGACGCGGCGCGCGCCGTCGTCGAACTCTTCGAGACGAAGGACTCGGACGAGGCGCGTCGTCTCGCCGAACAACTCGACGCGCGTAATCGTGAACGGCAGTCGGTTCAACAACAGGTGACGGAGCGCGCCGTCGCGGAGTTGGAGTTGAGCGGGGGCGGCGCGGAAACGCCTGTCGTCGTCGTCGCCGGAGATGGTTGGCACAGGGGCGTCGTCGGTCTCGCGGCGTCGAAGATTGCGGAGAAACTGCGCCGCCCGGCGGTCGTCATCTCGCTCGACGAAGAGGGAATCGGCCACGGCTCTGCGCGAAGCGCCGAAGGCTTCCACATGCTCGACGCGCTGACGGCGTGCGCAGACCTTCTGGAAGGCTTCGGCGGCCACGCGCACGCCGCCGGACTCGCGGTGAGGCGCGAAAACGTCGCGCGGCTTCGACAGCGTTTGAACGAGCACGCGGCCCGACTCACGTGCGGAGAGGGAAGCGCGGATTGTCTTGAAGTTGACTTGGAGCTTGCGTCGGAGGAGTTGGGGCTTGAGCTTTGCGCGGAGCTTGAGTCGCTTGAGCCTTTTGGCGCGGGCTGGCCGCCGCCGTTGTTCGTGACGCGCGACTTGCGCGTGGTGGGCGAGCCGCGCGTGTTGAAGGAGAAGCATTTGAAGTTTGGCGTTGCGGGCGCGGATGGGCGCGTGCACGAGGCAGTCTGGTGGGGCGGAGTGGAGCGAGCGAGTTCAGCAACGCTGCGCCACGGCGCGCGCATCGAACTTGCCTACACGGTCGAGGCAAACTGCTGGCGAGGCAACACGCGTTTGCAGTTGGTTGTTGAAGACTTGAAGATAAGTCTGGAGTCTGGAGTCTGAAGTCTGGAGTCAAAAACAGAAGCCCTCGAGCGCTTCATCTTTGATTTCAGACTCCAGACTCCAGACTCCAGACTCCAGACTTTTTATCCATGCAAGAGATTCGACGCAGAAAAATTTCTGGAATAGGGCTGCGAATCGCCGCCCCGAAGTATGTGCGCGTGTTGGCGCTGCTGCTTCTGGCGGGAGGCGTCGCGGCGGTCGCAATCTCTTACTGGCGACAGAAGGACAGGACGGAGTTTCGCCTGCGGCCCGGCGTGGCGCAGCTTTCGACCGAAGTCGTCGGGCGAATCGAAAACCTCGAACACCGCGAGATGAAGGGCGACCGCCTGTGGGTCGTCCTGCACGCAGACCTCGACACGAAATTCTCCGACGGCCATCACGAACTCGACAACGTTCACCTCGAAGTTTATCCAGACTCCGGCGACCGCCCCGATAAGATTTCTTCGCAGCGCACGCTCACGAACGACGACAACACGCAGTTTTACTTCACGGGCAATGTCGTCATCGAGACGCGCGACATGCTCACGGCGAAGTCTGAAGTGGTCGAGTACGACGTGCGGACGGGCGTGGGCAACGTCACGTCGCCCGTCAGCTTCGAGCGCGAGAACATCACGGGCCGCGCGGATTCGGCGAGCCTCGACGCGAATAAAAAGAGGCTTGAGTTGAAGGGCGCGGTCGAGATAAACGTCAAGCCCGACGCGGGCGCGCAAGGCGAGTCGAACCCGGCTGGGATTCCGAAGGTGAACCTGCGCGGGTTGCCTCTGACGATAAAGTCGGCGCAGGCCGTCTTCGATCAAGTTCAGATGCGAATAGACTTCGCGGGCGGCGCGACCGCCGAGCAGGGGCAAGACGTGATGAGCGGCGACGCGCTCACGGGAAGCCTCAATGAGCAGAAGCGCGTTAAGTATATCGCCGCGCGAACGAACGCGTACCTGCGCTCGATGAACGAGGGTCACGCGGCGGAAGTCTTCGCCGACCAACTCGAATTCTACTTCGACGGCGACCAGAAACTCGTCTCCGCGCACGCGACGAAAAACGTCCGCGCCAACACGATAAACGCCGACTCGGACGCGCGGTTGGTCACGCAAGGGACGGTCGAACTACAGTTCGCCGTGCAGAACGAGCGGAGCGTCTTGAAGGAGATGCGCGCGGGCGAGCGTCCGGTCGTCACGCTGGCCGCGCCGAAGTCGAAGGCGGGCGACCCGCGCGCGGCCAACAAGCGCCTGACCGCCGACGGCATACGCCTCTTCTGGCGCGAGACGGGGCGCGACATCGAACGCGCGGAGGCCGACGGCAACGCCGAACTCCATGTCGAACCCGCGCAAGCCTCGCCCGCCGCCGACCGCAAGAGGCTCTTTGCGCCGCTCATCCGTTGCTACTTTTACGAGTCGGGAAATCTCGCCAAGACGTTCAACGCGTCGGGCGGGGCGCGGGCCGTCGTCGAGCCGGTTCAGGAGACCGAGCGACGCGCGACGCGCACGCTCACGTCGCAGGAGATGGTTGCGCAGTTCGACCGCGAGACGCAGGACGTTCAAAGTTTCGACGCGGCGGGCGACGCGCATTTCCAAGAGCGCGCGCGAAACCTCACGTCGCAGAAGATGACCGCCTTGTTTCAAAAGAACACTCAATCGCTCGAACGCGTTGACGCGAGCGGCGACGTGAAGTTCAGCGAGGAGGACAGAAACGGGCAGTCGCAAGCGGCGAGCTACACCGCCGCGGACGCAGTGGTTCACCTGCGCGGCGGCGAACCTGTCGTGTGGGATTCGCGCGCGCGTTTGAAGGCGGCGGAGATTGATTCAGACACATTGAACAAAATCTCGAACGCGCGCGGCAAAGTTTTGACGACGTATTACAGTCAAGAGCAGACGAACGGGGCCGCGCCTTTCAAGAACGTGAAGAGTCCGGTCTTCATCGCGTCGGAGCGTGCGGAGTTTCAGCACGAGGCCGGGATAGGCGTCTATACGGGCGGCGCGCGCGCTTGGCAGGACGACAACTTCGTTAAGGCCGACCGAATCGTTCTCAGGCGCGAGCAGAAGCGTATGGAGGGCGAGGGCAGCGTCCAGAGCGCGCTCTATCAGGCGCGGCGCAAGGAGGCTTCGGGCGAGCGCGTAGTCGTCCCCGTCTTCGCAACATCGCGGACGATGACCTACACGGACGCCGACCGCCTGCTTCACTACGAAGGCGACGCCGACATACGTCAGGGCACGGAGCGCATCACGGGCGACTCGGCGGACGTTTATCTTATGAAGGAGACCTACGAGGTAGAGCGCACGGTGATGCAGCGCAACGTCGTCGTCACGCAGCCCGGAAGGCGCGGGACGGGCGAGTGGGCGCAGTACACCGCGGCGGATGAGACCGTGATACTGACGGGCAATCCCGCGCGCGTCGAAGACGCGGAGAAGGGAACTTCGGAGAGCCGGCGCATGACCGTTTACTTGCGCGAGAACCGCTTCGTCGGCGACGGCGGAAGCGACTCGCCGCAAGGGACTGGGCGCGTGCGAACGACGCACAAGATAAAAAAGCAGTGATGAATGATGAATGATGAATGATGAATGAAAAGCAAAGCCCTTGTCTTCATTCATCATTCATCATTCATCATTCATCATTTATCACTCATGCAGATAATCGAAACCATTGATACGGAAGCGCGCGTCGCGGGCGTGAATCGCGGGCCGTCGCAGCAGGCTCTTGCCGCGTCGGAGCTTGTGAAGACGTATGGCAGGCGGCGCGTGGTTGACGGCGTGAGTTTGCACGTCGAGCCGGGCGAGGTCGTGGGGTTGTTGGGCGCGAACGGCGCGGGCAAGACCACGACGTTCTACATGATAATCGGTCTTGAGCGACCGAACGCGGGCCGCATCACGCTCGCGGGCCGCGACATCACGCAGCTTCCGATGTACCTTCGCGCGCGCCTCGGCGTCGGCTATCTGCCGCAAGAGCCTTCCGTCTTTAGAAAGATGACGGCGGCTGAAAACATTCTCGCCGTTCTCGAAACGATGGGGTTGCGCAGGAGCGAGCGTCTCAAACGTCTCGAAGAGTTGTTGGAGGAGTTCGGCATACAACACGTCCGCAACACGCGCGGCGACGCGCTTTCGGGCGGCGAGCGTCGGCGCACGGAGATTGCGCGCTCGCTCGCCACAGAGCCGCAGTTCATCCTCCTCGACGAGCCTTTCGCCGGAATTGACCCGAAGGCCGTTGACGACATACAGCAGATGATTCTTTATCTCCGAGGCCGCGGCATCGGCATACTCATCACCGACCACAACGTCCGCGAGACGCTCGGCGTGACCGACCGCGCATACATCATGGCCGACGGTCGCATCTTCCGTTCGGGCGCGCCATTCGAGCTTACGGAAGACGAGGAAGTGCGTCGTCTCTACCTCGGCGAAAAATTCAGGATGTGAGGGAAAGTAGCCAGTAGCCAGTAGCCAGTAGTCAGTAGAAAACCTTCCCCGGCGAGTCATCAGCTTGAAAGCGTCAGCGCCCGGCGCGCGAAACCTACTGTCTACTGTCTACTGACTACTGTCTACTTTCTGATATAATCTCTCCCGAACCGCGTGACGGTTTCTTGATATTCATAGACAGATAATTCGAGACGTAAGTATCCCCGTAGAGTTATGTCGGTTAAGCTCACGACAAGTCTCTCCCAGCGACTCGTGCTGACGCCACAACTGCGCCAGCGCATCGAGATGCTGCAAATGACCTCGCTCGAACTGAGCGATCTCATCCAACAGCAGCTTCTCGAAAACCCCGTGCTGGAAGAAGTTCAGACGCAGGACGAGAAGCGCGAAATCGAGAAGGAGATTCTCGACCAACTCGCTTCGGGCGCGGACGATGCCGCGCAGTTCGAGTCGTCTGCCCCCGACTCGCTCAACGGCAGCGCCGCGTCCGCAAACGGCGCGGGCGAGGCGACGCCCGCGGAGTCGGCTTCGACGCCAGAAGTCTTCGAGGCCGAGTCGTCCGAAGGCGAGACGGAAGTGCGTGCCGAAGAGTTTGGCGACGACGTTGAGCACGCGTCGGAGACCGCCGACGCGTTCGACGAGATTGATTTCGGGCGCGAGTTTCAAGACTACCTAGACCCCGGCTACAAGACGCAGGAGTTTGAGTACAAGGAGGACGCGCCGACCTTCGAGCAGTTTCTGACGCGCCCCGAATCGCTCTCCGATCACCTGAACTGGCAGCTTCACATGTCGAACATGCGCGAGGAACTTCTGCCCGTCGCGGAGTGCGTCATCGGCAACCTCGACGCCGACGGGCGACTCGGCGCGACGAACGAAGAGGTCGGCGCGCTTGGCGACTGGTCGGCGGAAGTCGTGGAAGAAGCGCGCCAAGTCGTCATGCGGCTCGACCCCGTAGGCTGCGGCGCGCGCGACGCGCGTGAGTGTCTTCTAGTCCAACTCGACGTGCGCGGGTGCGAGGAGTGCCCGCGCGGCTGCGCCAATTGCTTGGCCGCGCGACTCATCAGCGAGCACCCTTTGGCGGAACTTCAGCAGCACAAGCTTCCGAATCTGGCGAAGCAGTTGAGCGTCGAAGTGGCCGAACTTGTAGCGGAGATTCAGCACATACGCACGCTCGACCCGTATCCGGGCCGCGCATACTCTTCGGAAGAGCCGATACTTATCGTCCCGGAAGTCTTCATCGAGAAGGTTGACGACGAGTATGAAATTTACTTCGCGGACGACGGCGGCCCGCGCCTTCGCATCAGCCAGAGCTACCAGCAGATGTTAGGTAAGCAGGACACGACCAAAGAGACGCGCGACTTCATCAAAGACAAGATGCGCTCGGCGGTTGACCTCCTGCGAAACATCGAGCACCGGCGTCAAACGATTTACCGCGTCGTCGAATGTATCGTCCGCCGCCAGCGCGAGTTTTTAGACAAGGGCGTGCAGTTCATACGCCCGATGATGCTCAAGGACGTGGCCGAGGAGACGGGGATGCACCTGTCAACGATTTCGCGCGTCGTCAACCGCAAGTACGCGCACACGCCGCAGGGCGTCATCGAGCTTCGACGCTTCTTCACCGAAGGGATGCTCAACGAAGAGGGCGAGGAGGTTTCGACCCGAATCATCAAGCTGCGCATCAAGAAGCTCATCGAGGAAGAAGACTCGCACAACCCCGTGACGGACGATCAGGTCGTCAAGATTCTAGTCAAGGAAGGCATCAAGCTGTCGCGCCGCACCGTTGCGAAGTATCGCGACCAGATGCAGATTCCCGGCTCGCGCGAGCGCAAGGCGGTCGTGTGAGGGTGACGGGTGTCAGGTGTCGGGTGTCGGTACGGATTTCACTGACACCCGACACCTGACACCCGTCACCCGAAAGTTTTTGCAGTTAACAATCCAGCGTAGTCGGTGCGGTCGGGAGGGCTGTCTTCCCCCGTCCGTCTCCTTCTCCGACACCGGCGGAAAGGTCATCTATGGAGTTTGAGTACACGGGGCGTCACGTCATCGTCACGCCCGCGTTGCGCGAGCACGTCGAGGAGCACTTCGGGAAGATTGACCACCTCTTCCCAAACTCGACGACGGCGCGCGCGCACGTCATCATTGACGTTGTAAAGAACCGGCACATCGCGGAGATACTTCTACACTGGCGCGAACACACCTTGACGGCCAAGGACACGAACGCCGACATGTATCAAGCCTTAACGCGCTGCATCGGTAAGATCGAGAAGCAGGCCGTCAAGCTCAAGAAGAAGATTATCGAGCGCAAGCAGAGCGCGACGCCTCTTTCGGCGCTCGCTCCCGAACAGACCGAAGCGAGAGGCGGCGACGGCGCGAGTGCAGCTACGGCGGAAGCGCAGGCGCGCGCGCCGCGCATCATCGCCGCGCGGCGCTACCGCGTAAAACCGATGACGGCTGAAGAGGCCGCGATGTCTTTAGCCGAAGACTCGAACCAGTTCGTCGTCTTCCGCGACTCCGACACCTCGCGCCTCAGCGTCCTCTACCGGCGCAAGGACGGAAACTTCGGACTGATTCAGCCCTGAACGCCTCCCGTAACTCGTACGGCTTCCGGCGCGGCGAACTATTCATTCGCTAAACAAAGTGGATGTATAATCGCCGCGCTTCTTTTTTATAAACTTTCAAGTGTGCGTATGGCGTGGATGATTCACCGCAGAGGCGCGGAGAGCGCAAAGGAAGCGCGGAGGAAAACAGTTGAGTCTCTGCGCCTCCTCCGCGCTCTCCGCGCCTCCGCGGTGAGTTCTTTCATACGTAAATTCAATTACAAGTCGTTCTAACCTCCGCGCACCTTTTCGCTCTCGATGCTTCCCACTTCGCCAAACTCCGACGAAAGCCCTTCGATAACGGTCGGCGCGTTCGTCGCCAACGCGCCCGCCGTCCTCAAGCTCAGCTTCATCGCCGGAGCGCGCGGCGCGGAGACGCGTTTTCTCAACACCCCGCGCATACAGAAACTCGGTCTCGCGCTCGCCGGCTTCACGCACTACATGCACGCGGGCCGTGTGCAGGTCGTCGGGCAGAGCGAGCTACAGTTTCTCGGACAACTCACGTCCGAGCAGCGCCGCGAGGCCATCGCAAACATCGGACTCGAGAACGTCTCCTGCGTGCTCGTCACGAAGGGCTTGACGCCGCCCGCCGAACTCGTCGAAGCAGCCGAGACATCTGCGCTCCCGCTCATACAGACGCCGCTCGTAAGCTCCCACGCCATCAATGCCGTCACCGAATACCTTGAGGACGCGCTCGCGCCGCGCGAGGTTCGTCACGGCGTTCTGCTCGACATGTACGGGCAGGGCGTGCTTGTAGAAGGCAAGTCGGGCGTAGGAAAGTCGGAGTGTGCTTTAGACCTCATCATGCGAGGGCATCAACTCGTCTCCGACGATTTAGTCGAAGTCCGTCGCGTGAAGCCTTCGCAGTTGGTCGGCAGCACGCCCGATCTGCTGCGCGAGCACATGGAGATACGCGGCCTCGGCATCCTGAACGTGCGCGAGTTGTTCGGCGTCTCCGCCGTCAGCGGGCCGAAGCAGATTGACTTGAACATAATGCTCCAGCGTTGGGAAGAGGCGACCGAAGTAGAGCGACTCGGACTAGACGCGCGCACCGTCGAGATTCTCGGCGTCGCCGTGCCACACTTCGTCCTCCCCGTCAGTCCGGGACGAAACCTTGCGACGCTCGTCGAGACCGCCGTGCGCGTTCACCTGCTCCGGCTTCGCGGTTACAATGCCGCGCAGAAACTTGCCGCGCGCCACGACGAGTTGCTCGGCAAACCCGACGCGCGCGAGACGAGCGCGAAGGAGCGCGAAGCGTCGGCGAAGAAAAAGGACGACCGAGGCTGAGGATGGCCGTTAGAAAAAAGTCTCCCACGAACGGCGCGGCGTCGGGCGAGCCTGACGTAGTTATCATCACGGGCCTCAGCGGCTCTGGGATGTCTTCGGCCACGAACGCCTTTGAAGACCTCGGCTACTTCTGCGTTGACAACCTCCCGCTCACGCTTCTGCCGACCTTCGCCGGATTAGTCTGCCCCGCCGACCGCAACCGCCCACACATCGAACGCGCCGCCCTCGTCATAGACATACGCGAAGGACACTTCCTCAGCGAGTTTGGCCCACGGCTCGGCGAACTACGCAAGTCGGGCCTCAGAGTCTTCGTCCTCTTCTTCGAGACTTCCGACGACGTGCTCGTGCGCCGCTTCAGCGAGACGCGCCGGCCTCACCCGGCGGACACGGGCGACGGACTGCTCGAATCCATTCGCGGCGAACGCGCCGCGATGTCGGAGATACGCGCGCTCGCCGATCAGGTGATTGACACTTCGGAGCACACGGTTCACACGCTCCGGCGTCTCCTCATCGAGCGCTTCAGCCCCGACGTAGCGGGCACTCCGATGCGCGTGCAGGTTCACAGTTTCGGCTACAAGCACGGAAGCCCGCACGACGTTGACCTCCTGTTCGATGTGCGTCATCTTCCGAACCCGCACTTCGTCCCCGCGCTGCGCGATCTTTCTGGACACGATCCGCGCGTCGTTCGTTACCTCAACGCGAGCGGCGAAGTGCGCGAAACCGTTCGACGCTTCAACGACCTCGTTGATTACCTTTTGCCGCTCTACAGGCGCGAGGGGAAGTCGTATGTGACGATTGGAATCGGCTGCACGGGCGGACGCCATCGCTCCGTGATGGTCGCAAACACGATTGCGCGACACCTCCGGCGCGCGGGCTACGACGCGTCAGCCGTGCACCGCGACGTGAGGAAGACGAAGACGAGGAAGGCCGCGGGCGGCAAGCAGAAGGCCGGGGAAAAGTGATTCGGACGCTGGGTGCGAGTTTGGAAACGGAGACTGTGAATGGCTGAGAAGACGAAAGAAGAGACGGCGCGGCGCGTGGCCGGAGTGATCGTCTCGCACGGGCAGGTTGCGAACGAGTTGCTGTCTGCCGCCGAGACGATAATCGGTCACGTCAAACACATCACGGCTGTCTCAATCGGCTGGCACGACGACCCCGAAGCGGCGAGCAACGAAGTGGGTCGCGCAATCGAGCGCGTCTCGGAAGGCGCGGGCGTGCTTTTGATGACCGACATGTTCGGCGGGACGCCGACCAACATCGCTTCGATGTTTCTGAGCGCGGGCGAAGTGGAAGTGGTGACGGGCGTGAACCTTCCGATGGTCATTAAGCTTGCGAGCCAGCACGGGGGCGAGACGTTGGAGGATGTTGCGCGGCAGGTGCGCGATCAGGGGCGTCAGGGAATCTATCTCGCGGGCGAACTTCTGGCGGGCGGGGAGCGCAAGGGCTGAGTTGGTTGAACGTCGAATCAGGATTGTAAATCGTCTCGGCTTGCACGCGCGGGCCGCGGCTAAACTCGTTCGCGCGGCAAACGCGTTCGAGTCGAGCGTGCGTCTTGAGCGCGCAGACCGTAGCGCGACCGCGGACGCCAAATCAATCTTGAGCGTTTTGATGCTCGCGGCTTCGCAGGGGACGGAGCTTCGCGCGACGGCTGACGGCGAGGACGAGGAGGCCGCGCTCGCCGCCGTGTGCGAGCTAATTTCGAGCGGGTTCGGGGAAGCGGAAGAGTGAGCAAGAAGAGGGAGCGACGAGAGCAGCGCTGGCAGGGCATCGCCGTCTCGGACGGCGTGGCCGTGGGGCGCGTGCTGCGCATACACAGCGGCGGGCGTCACAGCATCTTCCGCGTCACGCTCGACTCGGTTGAGGTCGAACGCGAGATACGTCGTTACCGCGCGGCAGTCCGTCTCTCGCGCCGGCAGCTCCTCGCGCTCAAGAAACGCGCCGTGCGCGCTTTGGGCGACGAACACGCATACATCTTCGACGCGCATCTTCTGATGCTCGAAGACCAAAAACTCAACGAAGACGTTGAGGCCGTTATCCGCGACGAGAGCGTCAACAGCGAGTGGGCCGTGAAGGTCGTAACCGACCGCCTGCTCGCCGTCTATGAAGAGATAAAGGACGACTATTTGCGCGAGCGCAGTTCAGACATAGAGGACGTTACGCGTCGTCTTCTGGTCGCGCTCTCAGGCGAGAGCATGAGCCGCAGGCACTTGACGGAGGACGCCGTTATAGTCGCCGAAGAGTTGATGCCCTCGACCATCGCCGAACTCGACTTCACGCACATCAAGGCCGTCGCCACCGACGTCGGCGGCTGGACTTCGCACACGGCGATCATCGCGCGCGGCCTCGGCATCCCGGCGGTCGTCGGCCTGCGCGACTTCTACCGAACGGCGCGCACGGGCGACAAGGCGATTATTGACGCGCGCGGTGGCGAAGTAGTCCTTCACCCGACGCCGGAAACCTCGGAACTGTTCAGCGCGGAGCGTCAACGGAAGCCGGGCGCGCCGGCGCGCGTGGCGACAGCCGAGGAGTTGCGCGCGCCCGTCGTAACGCGGGACGGCGTCGAGGTGGTCTTGCGCGCGAACGTCGAACTGCCCGTCGAGTATGAATGGGTGACGCGTTACGGCGCGCGCGGCATCGGGCTTTTCCGCTCGGAGTTTTTGCTGTCGCACAGGGGCGCGATGCCCGACGAGGACGAGCAGCGCGCCGCTTACGAGGAGCTTGCGCGCATCGCGGGCGAAGAGGGCGTGGCCGTGCGCCTCTTTGACCTCGGCGGCGACAAGACGGCTGCCTCGCGCGCCGACGGCGGCGGCAGCGAAGAGCGTAATCCCGCGCTCGGCCTGCGCGCGATACGCTTCTTCCTACAGCGCAACGACCTTATGCGGACGCAGACGCGCGCAGTCTTGCGCGCGGCGGCCAACGGGCGCATTGACCTCGTGCTTCCGATGATTTCCGACATCACGGACGTTCGACGCACGCGCGCCGTCATCGAAGAGGAGCGCGCGCGTCTTGAAGATGAAGGACACGCTTTCGGGCGCGTGCGCGTCGGCGCGATGATTGAAGTTCCGTCCGCCGTGCTCGTTGCCGAACATCTCGCGCGTGAAGTTGATTTCTTCAGTCTGGGGACGAACGACCTCGTGCAATACACGCTCGCGGTTGACCGAGGCAACGACGAGGTGGCCGAGTGGTTTCGTTCGCTTCACCCGGCGGTCTTGCAGAGCATACGTCGCGCGCTCGACGCCGCGCTCGGCGCGAAGATTCCGGCAATCGTCTGCGGCGAGATGGCCGCGTCGCCCGCTTACGCGGCTGTGCTCGTCGGTTTGGGAGCGCGCGAGTTGAGCATGTCGCCGACGGCGATTCCGCGCGTGCGTCGGACTGTCGCGGGGCTTGAGGCCGCGAAACTTACGGAACTGGCGAACGAGTGTCTCGATTGCGCCACAGCCGACGAGGTGGAGGAGATCGTGCGTCGAAACTTGGGCAGGCTTTGGCCCAATCTTTTTCCGCCGGAAATCTTGCCCCCACGGAAAAACAGGGGGTAGAATCAACCGTGCGGGAAACTGGAGCGCCCCGCCCGCAACTTTTGACCTTTTCGATCCTTATCCCGACAGCCCGTCCGCGAAAAGCTTCGAGAACATCAGAAAGGCGACGGTTCGGCAAGCTCCTTCGTTTTCTAGGTTTGCCGCGAAGCCGCGGACACGGTTTCGCTACTAAAATTCTCTGAGAATCGGTCGCGTTTGGTCGTTTAGAGTAAGTGTGATTGCGTCGCCGCGGTCGCTTTGCCCGCGACCGTGGCGACCGCAAGAGTTAACAAGCAAGGAAGAGTGCTCGTATGAAGAAGTTGCTTTTCGCCGCCGCCGTCGCGCTGGCCTTCTGCGCCTCGGACGCGCGCGCGGCGACGTTTCAGACCGACGGCGTTCGCGTCGGCCCGACCTCGGAAGAGAAGACGGACGGCACGGACGCGCCGAAGTCGGACGCCGCCGCGAAGAAGGACGACAAGAAGGCTTCTGACGAAAAAAAGGCGAAGCTCATAACCGCGTCGAAGGAGACTTCGGAAGCCGCCGCCAAACCCGCGAGCGAAAAGAAAGCGAACGGCGACAAGAGAAGCGACGGCGAGAAGAAGGACGCCGCGCGCTCTGACGACAAGGATAAGAGTTCAGCCGCGCTTTCCAACGCAGCCACGACGACAGCCGCCGCCAACGTCAAGCCCTCCGACGGCAAGCCTTCATCTACGAGCGACGCACCGAACAAGCCCGGCTCAACCACGCCCGTCCCCGTCAACACGCCCGCGAAGTCCTCCGAGTCAGTCGAGACGAAGAAGACTAACGAGACGAGTCCTTCCGGCGCGTCGGCAAGTCCTTCAAACGCGACACCGAGCGCGTCCGCGCCCGTCCTCCCGCTCACGTCCGTCTATCGAATCGGCGCGGGCGACGTGCTCGACATACGCCTCCTGAACGCGGCAGACCCGCGCTCCTCGACGCTCTACACCGTTCTCGCCGGCGGCGTGCTCGACTACCCGCTTCTCAAAGACCCTCTGACGGTCGCCGGAATGACGACCGACGAACTCGCGTCGCAAATCATCGCCGAACTGCGTCACCGTGGCGTCTATGAACGCCCGCAGGTGAGAGTCGGCGTCCGCGAGTACGCGAGCCACGCGGTTCTCGTGAGCGGACTCGTGGGCGACCCCGGAACGAAGATTCTGCGACGCGAGGCCATCCCGCTCTACGTCGTCGTCGCCGAGGCGCAGCCTAAGCCCGAAGCGGGGCGCGCCAGCGTCATCTCTCACGCGACGGGGAAGGTGACGACCGTTGACCTAAACGACGCAGCCGCGCTCAACACGCTCGTACAGTCGGGCGATGTTGTGAACGTCACAGTTCGCCCGCCCGAATTCTTCTACATCGGCGGCGAGATAAGCGCGCCGGGGCAGAAAGATTTCCACGCCGGGATGACGCTCACGCAGGCGCTTCTCGCCGCCGGAGGCCCGACGCGGCTCGCGGGCGAACGCGTTCGCGTCTCGCGCGCGGGCGCAGACGGGCGTCTGGTTTCGGTCGAGTACAACATGAATGAGATAGAAAACGGCGTCGTCCCCGACCCGGCGCTGCAAGCGGGCGACCGCATCGAAGTTTCGCGCCGCAAATAAATTTAGCCCGGCCCGGTCTCCCAAACGAAACGCTGCTTGTCCACTGAGGCCGCGAGGCTGTATTATCCTGCGCGGTTGAACAAAAGTTTCACTTGGGGGTCGAGCCGCCCGCTCGTCTCTCCCGACGACCCTTAAAGCATTGGACAATTCGATAAGACTCGCACCTGCCCGTCGGAGGATAAAATATTGATTACGAGGAATGTAATCGGCGCGCTCGCGCTTGCCGCCGCGCTCGTCTTCTCTCCCTTCACCGCCGTCACGTCGGCGGCGATCACCGCGCAAACGCAAGACGACGCGCCGTCTCAGGCCGAACAGGAAGTTTTCAACCGCGGACGCGCCCTCTTCGCAAAGGGGCAGTATGAACAGGCCGCAAACGTCTTCAGCGGCTTCCTCAAGAGCCACCCCGACAGCTTCATCGCAGACCTCATGCTCCTCTGGCTCGGTCGGAGCTACATCGAGATGGGCAAGTATGCGGAGGCCGATCAGGTGGTCGCGCGCCTGCGCACGATAAAAGACACGCCCTTCACCGACATCTTCGAGAGCGAACTCGCGACCGCGAAGACCGAACGGCCCGCGCCTGTCGCGACGCCTACGCCTCGCGCACAGGCGACGCCCGTCGCGACCGTTGCGAAGACGACGCCGACTCCCGCCCCCGCGCGACCAACTCCTACGCCCGCGACGAGAATTGCGAAGGCGAGGCCCACGCCGACGCCCGCAGCCGCGCGCCCGACGCCTACGCCGCGCCCGACGCCGACCGAAATCGCACGCAACAACACGCCGTCGCTCACCATCCGTGGCGGCGGCGAAAGTAAACGCCCGCGCACGACTGGCCGCCGTCGCGGCGACAGTGCCGCCGCTCCGTCGAACACGACGACGACCGCCGCCGTCCCGGTTGCGACGCCGACGCCGCTTCCCGCCGCGACCAGACCGCGCACGGAGACGAGCGTCGCGTCCAACACGACCCGACCCGCGACGCCCGTCGTGACGCCTACACCTCGTCTCGTCGAAACTCCCGCGCCCGCAGTCATCAATACGCCGCCGCCCGCCGCGGGCGACCAGCAAGGCGGCTTCAGCATCACCGTCACTCAAGTGCCTGATCTCCAACTCGCGCTCCGGCGCGTCGCGCTCGCAGCGCAGCCCGGACAGCAGATTCAACTCCCCCTGACCATCACCAACTCCGGCAATAAGGAAGACCAGTTCCGCATCGAGACAGACCTTCCCGCCGAGTATCAGCCGTCGTTCAGTCAGGGCAGCGCCGCAGACTCAGGTCTGCCCATCTACGTCACGCCGCAGATGCAGCGTGGCGCGAGCCTCGAAGTAGTCTTGAACGCGCGCGTCCCTGAGAGCGCGCCCGACAACCAGCAGCAACGCTTCCTCATTCGCGCCGCGTCGCAAGCCGACACGACCGTCACGCGCGTCTCCGACGCGTCGCTCACCGTTGTCGCCGCCGCGCTCTCCGCAAACTCCGGCGCGCTCCAAGAGTCGGTTCAACCCGGCGACACCTTCACGCAGCGCATCAGCGTACGCAACGCCGGAAGCGCCAGCGCACGCCAGACGCGCGCCGACTTCGTCTTCAATCCCGACTTTGAACTCGTCAACGCAACGCCCGCGCCAATGGCTTACGACCGCTCGTCGCGCACGGCCATCTGGTCGCTCGGCGACCTTGAGTCGCGCGACAATCGTGAAATCACGGTCACGCTTCGCGCCGTGCCCGAAGCGCTCGCGGGCGTTAACAAGCCCGTTGGCCGCGGCACGATGCGAACGCAGAGTCTCTTCATACCGTCGAACTTCGACGGCCCGACCATCTCGGTCGGTCGCGTTCCGGGCGCGCGCGTTGACTCGGTCTCGAAGGGCTTGACGGCGACGCCCGGCGACACGATGTATATCCCTTTCATCGTCCGCAACCCGTCGAACTACCCTGAGAGCTTTGAACTTCGCATCGTCGCTCCCGGCGCGCCGCAGGCCACGGTCTATGCCGACACGAACGGCGACGGTCGGCATCAGGACGGCGAACCCGCCGTGACGCAGACCGACCCGCTCGACCCGCGCGGCGGCCAGTACCCGGTTCTCCTGCGCGTTGACATCCCGCGCACGACGCCCGACCGAACGCAGTTCGCCTACAACCTCGTCACGCGCGCCCTCGGCGCGTCCGCGCGCATCGCAAGCGAAGACAGCACGGTTCTGACCGTGGCGACGCCGCGCGTTCGAGTCCGCGCCGAACTTCCGAACTCGGAGGTGAAGCCGGGCGACACGCTGTTTTATCGCCTCGTCTTAGTCAACGACGGCGGCGGCTTGGCGAAGAATTTGAACGTCACGGAGTTCTTGCCCGACGCACTTGAGTTCATCTCTTCGTCGCCGGACTTGAGCCTGCAAGACGTGTCGGGCGGCGGACGAGGCTTCGTCTGGCACGTCGCCGAACTCGCGCCGGGCGACACGCAGGTTCTGCAAGTCACCGTGCGCCTGCGCCAGAACCTCGCGGCTGACGCGGTAATCACGCCGCGTCACACGCTGACCTATCAAGACTCGAACTCGAACGCCTACCGCGGACAATGAGAGACGCCGCGGCGCGTGAACATGAGGATGCGGAGACCGACGCCGAGGGGCACGGTCTCCGTGTTCCTTTTTCCGCGCAAAGGCCCGCGCCCCTCGCGCCCGCCGCGCGCAAGCGTCTGACGACGCTCCTGCTCGCAAAGCTCACGCTCGACCTTCTGTTCGTCGCCGCGCTCGCGGTCTATACGCAGGCCGTCGCCTTCCATCCCTTCTTCAGCGGCTCGCTCGACTACGCCGACGCCGAGAGCGTGCGCGGCTGGGTCGTTGACCGGGCAGCTTCCGAGATGGCCGTCGAAGTGCAACTTTACGTTGACGGGCGCTTCGTCGCCGACCGTTTGGCCGACGAACCGCGCCCGGACGTTTCCGCCAAAGGCTTCGCGCCCGGCGAACGCCACGGCTTCGTCTTCCGACTCGCTCCGCCGCTCGCAGGCGAGCACGAAGTCCGCGTCTATGCCGTCCACGCGAGTGCGAGCGGCACGCGCCGCACGCTCCAACAAATCGGCAAGACGCTCCGCGTCGAAGCGAAGTGAGTTCGATTTTGGATTTTAGATTTTAGATTTTGGATTGACGAAAAACACGCGGCCTCTTATCTAGCAGAGACGCCGCGAGGGCTAACGAGATAAGTTGAGACGAGAAGGTTTGAGATGAAAGCAGCGCTGACTTCAAATCCAAAATCCAAAATCCAAAATCCAAAATCCGACGCTCGCGCGCTCGCGGCTTGGGAGATCGCGTCGGTCGTCGCGTCGGTGCTCGTCGCGGAGTGGGTCGTCTTCGCGTTCGCTTCGGACGGTTCGCCCGCGCTCCTGTTTCCCGTAGCGACGGTTCTCGCCTTCATGTTCTTGTCGCACCGCGCACGCGGCGAGACCGCGCGTGATGTCGGTTGGCGTTTAGACAACTTCTGGTCGGCTGCGCGACTACTCGCCTTGCCGATGCTCGCCTTCGTAGTCCTAATGGTTTGCGTCGGCTGGCTCACGTCTTATCTCGACTTCGCGCGTTGGGAGGGCGGTCAGTCGCTTTTTGGCGTGCCCGCGCTCAGCCTGCTTTGGGGGCCTTTGCAGCAGTACGCTCTCCAAGGCTTCGTCAATCGTCGCGCGCAGGAAGTCTTCGGGCGCGGCTGGACGAGCGTGACGGTCGTCGCGCTCGTCTTCGCGCTGCTTCACATGCCGAACCCTTTGCTCACACTCGTCACCTTCGCGGGCGGACTCCTCTGGGCTTGGGTCTATCAACGCGCGCCGAACCTCCTCGCGCTCGGCCTCTCGCACGGGCTGATGACGTGGGTGCTCATCTCCTCAGTCCCGCCCGCCGCGCTCCACAACCTGCGCGTGGGCTTCAAATACTTCGGATAAGTCGCCGAGGCGCGTAAAAGCAAATGAACGTCGCGTCAGTTCATCAAAGTTTGAACGCGGGCAACTTTGAACTGTACCTGTTCAACGTTGGTTTGCTATAATCCCGCGCGCCGCGCATTCCGTGAGCAGGTCGGGCGGTCGCCGCCGGAGTCTCGAAAGGGGCGTCGGGGGAGGAAAGTCCGAACACCGTAGGGCAGCGAGCACGCTAACGGCGTGGCGCACGGCGTCTAAAAACTGCGAGAGCAGCAGTTTAGCCGCGCGTGCGACGACAAGTGCAACAGAGAACAGACCAGCCAGCGGGCGCGTCTCTTCGCAGACGCAGCAGCGGGTGATGGGTGAAACGGTGCGGCCCGAAAGGGCTTAAAGTAAGAGCGCACCGGCGCGCGTGGCGACATGCGCGGCTGGGTAAACTCCTCGCGGTGCAAGACCAAATAGGGAGGTCGTCAAAGAGGGCGGCTCGTCCGAAGTCGCGCTGACGCGAGTCGCGCGCTACGCCTCCGGGTAGGTCGCTTGAGCCGTTCGGTAACGAACGGCCTAGAGGAATGATCGCCGCCCCGCAAACGCCTTCGGGCAGTTTCGGGGAGACAGAATTCGGCTTACAGACCTGTTCTCAAGGATGCGCGGCAACAAAGTTCTTCCAACTACAAACACCCGGCCTCACCAGACGGGAATTGCTGCCCACCAAAGCAGGAGAGACAGAGAATGGCGAACCGTAAAGGCGTCTTCATCGGGGCTTACGTTCCCGCGGAACTGAAGCGCGCGCTCCAACAACGCGCCGTCAGCGAACACCGCACGCTCTCGCAGGAGATTACGCGCATACTCGAAGAGGCCGTCAAAGGCCCGCGCCTGCCGCCCAACTTCGTCGAGCGGCGCGCTCCGGGGCAGCGTCCGCGCCGGCGCGACTCAGACCCTCTGCCGCGCCGGCGCCGCGACGACCTGCCCTTCAGCGGCACGGGCAAGTCCGGCGAAGAGTAGCGCCGTCAATCACGAACGACGACGAGCGCCCGCGCGGCGTCCAAAGAATCAAAGCCCTTGAGTCGAAAACTTCGCCGGCTCAAGGGCTTTTGTCTTTACCGAACGAAGTTAACTGCCGCTAACGCTCTCATCATCGAATGCGCGTGTCAGTGTCGTCTGTGATAGCAGGCCGTGTTATCGCGTCGCACCAGCCGGCTATCGAAGGCAGTACGGATAAAATTCTGCTAAACTTTCTTGCGCGATGGCTGAAAACTCGCTCGTCAACACGAAGACCGCCCTCATTTTCGTCGCCGGAATCCTTCTGGGCTTCGTCGCCGGCTTCGCGCTCGCCAACGGCATCAACCGGCAGGAGCAGGACAAACTGCGCGCCGGACAGACGAACTCAAACACATCGTCAAGTCAGAACGCGTCGGCCAACAACTCGCAAACTGAAACGACTAACGACGAATCTTTCCCGACTCTCACCGACGAGCAGTTGAAGAACGCGATTGCGAAGGCCGACGCGAGTCCCGGCGACGCGGAGTTGCAGAAGAAGGTCGGTCAGGCGCTCTACATCTACGCTTGGCAGAAGGGAAACAGCGACATACTCCCGGACGTTGCGCGCGTCCTCCGTCGCGCGCACGACCTCGACGCCAAAGATTTTAAGACGACACTGATGGCCGCCGACGCCTACTTCCTCATCGCGCGCAGCCGCGGCGACACCAAACCGCTCGCCGACGCGCGCAAGCTCTACGAGTCCGCGCTCGCCGCGCAACCCGCCGACGCCGAGTCGCGCACGAAGCTCGGCATGACATACTTCTACGACCAACCCTCCGACCCTCAACGCGCCATACGCGAGTATCGCCGCGCGCTTCAGGCCGAGCCGCGCAACGAGATGGCCCTTCAAAATCTCATCGGGGCGCTCGTCGAAACTGGCAACTTTGAAGAGGCGGAGAAACAGCTAGGCGAACTTGAGAAAGCGAACCCGTCGAACGCGGAACTCGCTTCCTTGCGCGCCAACCTCGAACAGAAGCGCAACGCCGCTAAGGAGAAACGTTGAAGCACGTCAAGGAGAAACGTTGAAGTACATCGTCATACTCACGCTCTTCGCGCTCGTCGCCTTTTTCATCTACTGGCGAATGCGCCCCTACATACGCGGCGTGCGTCGCTTCCTCGGCGTCGTCCGCGAAATACGAAACATGAACGCCGCCGCGCGCGCTTCAAACATCCCGCGCGAGACCCAAAAGCGACAGCCCGCGTCCGGCGGACGCCTTGCGCGCTGCGCCGCCTGCGGCACTTGGCTGCCCGCCTCGCAAGCCGTCACGCTCCGCGCCACCGGCGCGACCTTCTGCTCACACGCCTGCCTCGAACGCTCCGCCGACACACCGCGACGCGCGCACAAGTCTGCCTCGTGAACAGGTACAGTACCGCGAGCGGTAGCGAGCGGGTCGTTTATACAAGTATGAGCGTTACTGTATAGAGACGACCCGCGAGGCTTCCGCTCGCTCTACTGTACCTCTTCCGGCAGCGCGTTCCCGGCTTCGTGAATGGCGCGGTCTGTGTCGGTGAAAATGAGTATGAGCATGCCGACGATGAAGAAGACTATGAGCGAGAGGATGGCTTGGCGGTATGAGTTCGTCGTGGCGACGACGATGCTGAAGACTTGCGGGCCGAGCCAAGAAGTGCCGCGCTCTGAAATCTCGTAGATGCCGAAGAACGAAGCCTCGCGTCCGCGCGGAATCATGCGCGAGAAGAGCGAGCGCGAAAGCGCCTGCGAGCCTCCGAGCACGAGTCCGATGAGCACGCCGATAATCCACGCCTGCGTCGTCGTCTGGAAGAGCGAGTATGAGTAAATCACTATCCCGGACCAGACGACGAGCGAAACGATTATCGCCTTCTTCGTCCCCGTCACGCGCGCCACGCGCTCGAACAGAAGCGAGCCGAAGAAGGCGACGAACTGCACCATCAGAAATATTCCGAGCAGGAACGCTGGATTGTCGGGCAGCCCGCGCGCGCGGAAAAGCTCTTGCGCGAGAAAGATTGAGGAGACGTTGATGACGGTCTGTATGCCGTCGTTGTAGAAAAGGTAGCCGATGAGAAACTTGAGCGTGTGGCGAAGTCGGGCAAGCTCGCGGAACGTCCCGGCGAGTTCCTTGAAGCCCGCGCTCAAGTAGTGTTGACCCGCGGGCAACTCTCTGGCGGGCGCGCGCGATTTCAGACGCGCGAACGTGACGAGCGCGAAGCCGCCCCACCAGATTCCCGCCGAGAGAAGCGACAGTCGAACAGCGAGCGTCTTCGCGTCAGCGTCGGAAAGCCCAAGCGGAGCGAACAGGCGCGGCGCTTCGGCGACGAGCGCGAAGTTCAAAAGCAGAAGAAGTCCGCCGCCCATGTAGCCCCACGCGTAGCCGCTGCTGGAAACCTTGTCGCGCCGGTCTTCGGTCGTAATCTCAGGCAGGAACGCGTTATAGAAGACGATGGCCGCGCCGAAGCAGACGTTGGCGAGTATGAAGAGAAGCCCGCCGAGGGTGTAAAGATTTCCGTTGATGAAAAAGAGCAGGCACGTGCAGACGACTCCGGCGTAGCAAAATACAGCCATCAGTTTTTTCTTGAGGTGCGTGTAGTCGGCGATTGAGCCGAGGACGGGGAGGAGGAAGACTTGAGAGCCGACGGCGATGGCGACGCACTGAGTGAAGAAAGATTTCGCGGTGACGACGCTCCACGCGCCGAGACCGAGGTCGAAGATTTTTCCGTTCTCGCCGACGTGCTGTTGCGCGAGCGCCGTGAGATACGGGCCGAGGAGCGTTGAGACGACCGTCGTGTAGAAGGCGGAGTTGGCCCAGTCGTACATTATCCAGCCGAAGATTTCGCGGCGGTCGTTGACGGGGGCGTCGTCGTTCGCGTCGTCGTTTGAAAGGCTTGCGCGCGGGGAGTTTGTCGTCAAGCCTTTGCTTCTCCTGTCAGAGTTTTTCGGGCAGAAAGGATTTCGATGATTGCGGGCGTGATGTCGGCGAGCGTGCGTACGCGTCGGGCGACCGTCTCGCGGCCCGCGCCCCAAGCGAGCGTGGGCACGTCGTTGAGCGTGTGGTTTCGCAAAGAGAGGTCTTCGACGTTTCCGTGGTCGCTCGTCAAGACGATGGTTGTGCGCGCCAGTTCGACGCGCGAAAGCACGGCGCGGACGAAGCGCGCGAGGTTGCGGAGCGCTTCAAGCGCGCCTTCGAGGTTCTGTTCGTGGCCCATGCGGTCTGTGATGAAGTGCTCGTAGAGCGTGAAGCGGTGTTCTTCCGTCAAGCGCGCGAGAATTTCGGCGGCCTCTTCGGGCGTGCGCGTTTGAACGTCTTCGCCGCGCTCGACGAGGAGGCGGTTCGTGAAGTCGTGATAGAGCGAGCGACCGGCGCGCAGGTCGGCGACGGTGCGGAAGGGAAGGTTTGCGGCTTCGACCGCGACTGTGGTCGCGGAGACCCAGCGCGGGCGCGCGTCGAAGAAGCGCTGCGTGTAAGTGTTGGCGAAGACGTTCGGGCCGATGCCGAGTCGTTCGAGTTGGAGGAAGACGGAGCGCTCACGGATGATTGCGCGCATCTCTTCGTTTGGAAAGCCTTGCTTGTGATAGCCGAGGCGCGCGGGCGCGTTGACGCCGGTGAGAATCGTCGTCTGACCCGAAGCGCTCTGCGGTCGCCCCTCGACGCCGAGCCGAGGGTCTGTGCGAACGAGCACGCCGTCGAACGCGAGGCGCGGTTCTTCGTCTCGAAAGACGGCGAGCGGGGCGGCCTCTTCGCCGAGGAGATGAAGCGGGTTGTGCGGCGCGCGCGCGCCGATGCCGAGGCCGTCAACGAATATGAGAAGCACGGACATTGCAGCGATAAGTAGCATCCGAAGCGACAACAACGCAAGCTGTGTGGTTCATTCAATCTTCGGTAAGGCGGGAGAGAAAGTTAACCACCGCAGACACAGAGGACGCGGAGGATGCACAGAGAAGAATGAAGAACTTGGAATTTCAGATTTGAGATTTGAAATCCTCTGTGCCCGCTCAGTGTTCTCTGTGCCTCTGTGGTTAATGCTTCTCGCCTGAGTCTCAAGAATGAGAGGCGCTGACGTTTCTCATATTTTCGGAAGTCTCTGCTATAGTGTTTGCCGCGTTGAAAACGCCAAGTCTTACGTCACGGTTTTTATCTAAAACTTTGGAGGCCGCAATGGTCAGCTTCAAGAATCTCTGCGTGTGTTTGGTCGCCGCTGCGCTCGCGTCGGGCGTTTGGATGTCGAAGTCTCAGGTCGCAAACGCGCAAGGGGCGAGCGGCGCGACGGCGCAGGTCGAGTCGCGTCCCTATTTTTACGAGCCGGCGATTTCGCCCGACCGGAAGGAGATCGCGTTCGTTTCGGGAGGCGACGTTTGGACTGTGCCGTCGGAAGGCGGCGAAGCGCGTCTCTTAGTCTCGCACCCGGCGACCGAACAACGCCCGCTCTACTCGCCCGACGGCCATCGCCTCGCCTTCATCTCGACGCGCACGGGCAACGGCGACATCTACGTGCTCAACTTCGACACGGGCAACCTGAAGCGACTCACCTTCGACGACGGCTTCGAGCAACTCGACTCTTGGTCGCACGACGGGAAGTGGATTTACTTCTCCTCTTCGGCGCGCGACATCGCATCGAGCAACGACATCTACCGCGTGAGCGCCGATGGCGGCACGCCGATTCAAGTCTCCGCCGACCGCTACACGAACGAGTGGGCCGCCGCGCCTTCGCCCGATGGAAACAGCATTGCTTTCGTCGGTCGCGGCTACTCGCAGTGGTGGCGTCACGGCCACACGCACATAGACGAGTCGGAGATTTGGTTGATGCGCGACCACTCGACCGCGGGCTACGAGCGGCTCACGGCGGGCGGCGCGAAAGAGGTTTGGCCGATGTGGGCCGACGCGGGCCGAAGTCTCTACTTCATGTCAGACCGCGGCGGGCAGGAGAACATCTGGAAGCTGACGCTCGGCGGCCAACCAAAGCAGGTGACGAAGTTTGACGGCGGTCGTGTTCTCTGGCCGAACATCTCTTTCGACGGGCGCACGATTGTTTTCGAGCGCGACTTCGGAATCTGGCGGCTCGACACCGAATCGGGCCGCGCGAGCGAAGTTAAAATCACGCGACGCGGCGTGCCCGCCGGGCCTGCGGTCGAGCGTCTTCGGCTCACCGACCAACTGCAAGACCTCGCGCTCTCGCCCGACGGGAAGAAGGTCGCGTTCGTCGTGCGCGGCGAAGTCTTCGCGGCTTCGGCTACAGACGGCGGCGACGCGACGCGCATCACCGTGACTTCCGGTCGTGAGTCGCAGCCCGTCTGGGCAACCGATAGCCGACGCCTCGCATACGTCTCCGAGCGCGACGGCAACGGACGCATCTACCTCTACGACTTTGCGACGAACATCGAGACGCAGTTGACGCGCGGCACGCACGACGACACGCCGCGCTTCTCGCCTGACGGAAAGATGCTCGCCTTCCAACGCGATGGAAGCGAGATTCGCGTGCTCGATCTTGAGTCGAAGACGAACGCGGCGGGCGGCGCGCAAACCTTTAACGAGTGGAGCGTCGCGTCGGCGCGGCTTCAACGTCCGCCGCTCAATCCCGACCGACCGTTCGTCTGGTCGCCCGACAGTCGTTGGATTGCGTTCATGCCCGAAGGCATCAAGGGCTTCCGAAACGTCTTCGTCGCGCCCGCGCGCGGCGGCGGCAAGTCGCAAGCCATAAGCTTTCTCGCCAACGGCGGGAGCAACACGGTCTCTTGGAGTCCGGACGGAACTTTCATACTCTTCGACACGGGCCAGCGAACCGAGTCGGGCCAACTCGCGCGCGTTGACCTCCTGCCGCGCACGCCGAAGTTCCGCGAGGATCAGTTCCGCGACCTCTTCAAAGAGGAGACGCCGAAGAACGTTTCTCCGACGCTCCGAAAACAGGAGAACAACCCGCAAAGCCCCGTCCCGCCGAACGAGACGCCGTCGAACGTCCCCGCGCAAACACCGACGCCGACACCAACGCCTTCGTCAACACCGACGCCTTCGGATTCGACAACGCCGGGTCAAACACCGGCGCCAACTCCGGCGCCGCGCGCCGACGCCGCGAAGGGCGGCGCGGCGGACAAGAAGCCCGTCGAGATTGTGTTCGAGGGAATACGCCGGCGCCTGAGTCTGCCGTCGGTAGGCGTTGACGTTTTTTATCAAACCATCAGCCCCGACGGGAAGTACGTTCTGATGATCGCGGGCGCGGTTAATCAGACGAATCTCTACGTCTATCCGCTCGACGAACTTTCGCGCGAACCGGCGGTCGCGCGTCAACTCACTTCGACGCCGAGTTTCAAGACGGACGCGCAGTTTTCGCCCGACAGCAAGGAAGTTTTCTACCTTGAAAACGGTCGGATTCAAATCGCGCCGGTCGAGCCGGGTAAGCCGACGCGCTCGCTCGCCGTCGCCGCCGAGATGGACGTTGACTTCGCGCGCGAGAAGTTCGAGGTCTTCAATCAGGGCTGGGAGTATATGCGCGACAACTTCTACGACCCGCAGTTTCACGGCGCGAACTGGCAGGCCGTGCGCGAAGGGCTTCTGCCTTACGTCGCGGGCGCGGGCACGCCCGACGAGGTGCGTCGCCTGATGCGTCTAATGGTCGGCGAGTTGAACGCGTCGCACCTCGGCGTCTCCGCGCCGTTCGGCGCGGCGCAGCCGCCCGCGACCGGCAGACTCGGCCTCGACTTCGACCGCGCCGAATACGAACGAACGGGCCGCCTGCGCGTCACAAACGTTCTACCGCTCAGCCCCGGCGCGCTCGCGCGCGACGCGGCAGCGACCGACAAGACGCGCGCAGTCAAAGTCGGCGAGTACATAATCGCGGTTGACGGAAAGACGGTTGACGCGCGCACGAACCTCGACGAGTTGTTGAGTTACAAGATAGGCCGACGCGTGACGATTACGGTCGCCTCTTCCGCCGAGGGCGCGGACAAGAAGGAGTTGGACGTGCGGCCCGTCAGTCTCAACACGGAGAAGGGCTTGCGTTATCGCAAGTGGGTTGACGATAAGCGCGCGTACGTCGAGCGCGTGAGCGGAGGCAAGCTAGGTTACGTCCACATGATTGACATGTCGTCGGCGTCGCTCGCGCAGCTTTACATTGACCTCGACGCGGAGAATCAGTCGAAGGAGGGCGTCGTCGTTGACGTTCGACACAACGACGGCGGCTTCGTCAACGTCTATGCGATTGACGTTCTGGCGCGGCGCAGTTATTTGAAGATGACGCCACGCGGATTTTCGACCGCGCCCGCGCGAACGGCGCTCGGCCAGCGTGCGCTTGAGCTTCCGACCGCGCTCGTCACAGACCAGTATTCGCTCTCCGACGCCGAAGACTTCACCGAAGGCTACCGGAGTTTGCGTCTCGGCAAGGTCGTGGGCGAGCCGACTGCGGGCTGGATTATCTACACGTCGGGCGTCTCGCTAATTGACGGAACGGTCTTCCGCCTCCCGTTCATACGCATCGAGACCGCTGAGGGCGTGAACATGGAGCGCAACCCGCGCCCCGTTGACGTTCCCGTCATGCGGCCCATCGGCGAGAGCTACACCGACCACGACTCGCAACTCGACGCAGCCGTGCGCGAACTGTTGAGGCCGGCGGGGAGAGGCGACAAGTAGCTTACGCTTTAGTGAGTTTCGGGAAAGACTAACCACCACAGAGGCACGGAGGACACGGAGGTTGCACAGAGAATAAATCCCTCTGTGCAATCTCTGCGTCCTCTGTGCCTCTGTGGTTAACTGCCCGTGTTGTCGAACGCCCGACGATTTTCAAACGAGGCCGACTGCGGCTTCGCGTCGTCGGCGTCGCGCGTGGCGTCCTGTTCGCGGTAGTGGCGCAGCTTGTTGTGAAGCGTCTTGAGGCTGATTTGAAGGAGTTCGGCGGCGCGCGTCTTGTTGTTGTCGGTCTTCTGAAGCGTGCGCAGAATCATCTGCCGCTCGACCTCTTCGATGGGCGTGCCGACGGGAAGCGTGATTGTGTCTTCGCTCCGCACGCGCGCGCGTTGTTCGAGCGGGTAGGGCGCGAGGTGGTGACGCTCGATTGCGTCGCCGGAGCAGATTATTACGGCGCGCTCGATTACGTTGCGAAGCTCGCGCACGTTGCCGGGCCAAGAGTGCGACTGTAGCGCGTCAATCGCGGCTTGACTCAGGAAACGCGCGGGCCGCTCGTGTCGCTCCGCGAGCGACGTGACGAGGTGTTGCGCGAGAAGCGGTATGTCTTCTTTGCGGCGTCTGAGCGGCGGTAGCTCAATCGTGATGACGTTGAGACGATAAAGCAAATCCTCTCGAAACGTGCCACGGCGCACCGCGTCGGCTGGGTCGCGGTTCGTCGCGGCGAGCACGCGCACGTCAACGGGGATTTCGTGCGTCCCGCCGAGCCGGCGAATCCGCCTGTCTTCTAAAACGCGCAGCAACTTGGCTTGAAGCGAGACGGGCATCTCGGAGATTTCGTCCAAGAGAAGCGTCCCGCCGTTGGCAAGCTCGAAGCATCCCAAGCGACGCGCGGCTGCGCCCGTGAACGCGCCGCGCTCGTGCCCGAACAGTTCCGACTCCATCAGCGTTTCAGGAATCGCCGAGCAGTTAATGGCGACAAACGAAGTGTTCTTGCGCGGGCTGAGATTGTGAATCGTGCGCGCGACGAGTTCTTTACCCGTGCCCGACTCGCCCGTTAGTAGAACCGACGCGGACGACGGCGCGACCTGTTCGATGAGCGCGTAAATCTGTCGCATCGGCTCGCTCGCGCCGACGAGTTCGCCGAACGCGCCGCGGTCGCGCAGTTGACGACGCAGCGCGACGTTCTCACGACGCGCCTCCGCGTACTCGACCGCGCGCTCGACGACGAGACGCAGCTTCGAGAAGTCAATCGGCTTCTCGAAGTAGTGAAACGCGCCCTCGTCTTGAATCGCGCGCAAGGCCATCTCAACCGTGCCTTGCCCTGTGAGAAGTATGACGGCGGTTTCTGGGTGAAGCTCGCGCATCTGGCGCAGAAGGCCGAAGCCGTCGAGGTTCGGCATGTAAACGTCGGAGACGACGACGAGCGGGCGAAACTCCTCGATTGCGCCGAGCGCGATGCGCCCGTCGGACGCGACCGACGTTTCGTAGCCCCAAGCCTCAAGCATTTCGCTGAGCGTGTCGGCTACCACGGGTTCGTCGTCAACGATGAGGATGCGGCGCTTCGGCATAGACCGAGTTTAGCACAGGACTAGAGGCTAGAGGCTAGAGGCTAGAGGCTAGTTAAAGAGCGACTGTCTTAACTAGCCTCTAGCCTCTAGTCTCTCTAAAATAATCTGCGATAGCGCGCGCGAGTGCGGCGGTCGTGAACTCGGCGGGCTGAATGTCGGTTCGCAGGCCGTACTCGGCGGCGGTCGTCGCGGTTATCTCGCCGATGCAGGCGACGCGCACACCCGCGAGGAGCGCGCGTAGATCGCGCGTGTCGAAGAGTTGCGCGAAGTTGTGAACGGTCGAGGAACTTGTGAACGTCACGCAGTCAACGCCGCCGCCGACGAGCATCGCCTCGACGCGCGCGCGGTCGGTCGTTTCAGGGCGGACGGTTCTGTAGGCCGCGACCACGTCAACCCGCGCGCCCGCGTCTTCCAACGCGCGCGGTAGGAAATCGCGCGCGACAGCCGCGCGCGGCAAAAGAAAGTTCAAGTTTTCAAACTGCTCGCGCCCGCCGATGTAGTTTTCAATCGCCTCGAAAACGCCCTCGGCCTGAAACTTTTGAGGCACAACGTCAACGTGTATGTGCGCGGCGACGAGACGTTCGGCGGTCGCGTCGCCGATGGCGCACACGCGCAAGGAGTCTAAGTCGGACGCGTCCTTGCCAGCCGCCGTGAGTCGCGCGAGGAAGTGTTCGACGCCGTTCGTGCTCGTAAAGATTATCCAATCGTAGCCGAAGAGGTTTTCAATCGCCTCGTCGAGAAGCGCGTAAGACTCCGGCGCGACAATCTCAATCGTCGGGCACGCGACAACGCGCGCGCCGTATGATTCGAGCGCCGACGCAAACTCCGCCGCCTGCGCTCGCGCTCGCGTTATCATCACCGCGCGCCCGGCGAGAGGCTTGTCCAACTCAACTTGAGACACGGCTGAAGCTCCTTGCTGCTTCATCAACTCTCTTGATTTTCGACACCGAGGTTTTCAAGAAGACGCGCCGCGCCGCGCTCCAAGAGTCGCGCGGACAGCGACGCGCCTACACGTGCCGCGTCCGACGCGTCGCCCTCAAACGCGTCTCGTATAACTTCCTCGCCCGAAAGCGCGGCGACCAATCCGTCGAGACGCAAAGTCTCTCCGCTCACACTTGCATGCGCGGCAATCGGCACTTGGCAGCCGCCGCCGAGTTGACGCAAAAGCGCGCGCTCCGCGAGAACGGCTGCGCGCGTCGGCGCGTGATTAAGACGCGAGACGAGCGCGACGGTCTCCGCATCGTCCGTGCGCGTCTCTATTCCGAGCGCGCCTTGACTGACGGCGGGAAGCATTTCGCTCGTCTCAATCGCCGCGCTGATGCGCGCGGCGAAACCCAAACGACGAAGGCCCGCGCTTGCGAGAATCACGGCATCGAACTCGCCTGCGTCGAGCTTGCGCAGGCGCGTGTCAACGTTTCCGCGAAGGTCTTTGACGCGAACGTCGGGCCGCAAGTGTCTTAGCTGCGCGATGCGTCGAAGACTCGAAGTGCCGACAACCGCGCCCTCCGGCAGATTCTTCAACGATGCGTTCGATGCACCTGCGCCCGCGCGAAGGACGAGCGCGTCGCGCGGGTCTTCGCGTTCGGGCGTGGCGGCAATCGTTAGACCTTCGGGGATGATTGTCGGAAGGTCTTTGAGCGAGTGGACGGCGACATCAATGCGTCGTTCGAGCAGCGCGACCTCCAACTCCTTCGTGAACGCGCCCTGCCCGCCAATCGTCGCCAGAGGCACGTCGCGCATCACGTCGCCCTTCGTCTTCAAGACCTCGATGCGTACGCGCGCACGCGGGTCTAAAGCTTCGAGCCGCGCCTTCACCCACTCCGACTGCCACAGCGCGAGCTTCGAGCCGCGCGAGCCGATGACGAGTTCCATAAAACGGAGACTAGAGGCTAGAGGCTAGAGGCTAGAGGCTAGTTAAGAAATTTACTCTTCAACTAGCCTCTAGCCTCTAGCCTCTAGCCTCTGTCTTCTTCCTCCAGTCCGAAGATGTCGCGCCACGCGTGGACGTTGTCGTCCTCGCCCGAGTCGTAGGAGCGGCGCATGCGTTGTATGACGGGGTGCGAGATTTTGTTGACCGCCGACATAAGCATCTCCTCGATGGCCTTCTCCTGTTCGGGCGTGAGCGGGCCGAGGCGTGCGCGCTGTCGCTCAAACTCCTCGTGCGCGATGCGCCGGAGCTTGTCTTTGAGCGCGCCGACGGTCGGGCCGATGTCGAGGTTTCTGAGCGTCTGCTGAAACTGCATCACTTCCGACTCGACTATCAACTCCGCGCGCTCGGCCTCGCGCTCGCGCTCGCGTATGTTTGAGGCGACGACCGCTTCGAGGTCGTCAACGTCGAAGACGAAGAGGTTGCCGAGCTTGGCGACCTCCGGGTCAACGTTGCGCGGGACGCTGATGTCTATGAAGAAGGCCGGTCGGTTGCGTCGCGCGGCGCGCGCTCTCTCGGCCATCTCCGTCGTGATGATGTAGGCTTCCGCGGCGGTCGAGCAGATTACGATGTCGGCCTCCGCGAGATTCTCTTCGAGCGCGCCGAACTCCACGGCCACGCCGCCGAACCTAAGAGCGACGGCTTGCGCGTTCTCGTACGTTCGGTTGGCGACGAGTATTCGGGTCGCGCCCGCGCCCGCGAGGTGTTGCGCGGCGAGTTCGGCCATCTCGCCCGCGCCAACGAGAAGCACGGTCGCGCCCTTCAGCGAGCCGAAAATCTTGCGCCCCAACTCGACCGCCGTGAAGCTGACGGAGACGGCGGAGGCCGCGATGCCCGTCTCGGTTCGCACGCGCTTGGCGACGCGCAGCGCGCTGTGGATGAGCCGGTGTATGACTCGTCCGGCAGTTCCCGCCTCTACGGCGAGCGAGTAGGCGTGACGCACTTGGCCTAGCACCTGCGGCTCGCCGACGACGAGAGAGTCGAGCGACGAAGCGACGCGGAAGACGTGGCGAACGGCGGCCTCGTCCGCGTGTGTGTAAAGATGTCCGTTGAAATGCTCAACGGGGACTTGGCGTGCATTGCTCAGGAATTTGCTCAGACGCTCCGCGGCCTCGCCGCCGTGCGCCGCGTCGGACGCGGCGAGAATCTCCACGCGGTTGCAGGTCGAGACTATCAAACCCTCGCGCACGACCTCGCCGTCAACGAGCGCGCGCAGGCTTTCGGCGCACGCGTCGTCGGAGAACGCGAGCCGCTCGCGCACCTCCAAGGGAGCGGTCTTGTGGTTGAGTCCGACTAGAACGATAGACATTGATTAAAGTGTACGAGAAAAATTTTATCTGCTCAGACTTTCCCGCGGGCAAGCACGACGTAAACTTCACGCGCGGCCTTGACTCTAAACCTGCGCGCGCCTGTGAGATTACTGACCGTTCCGCTCGCTTTCTATAATGTCTATCAGTACGTTCAAGCGCCTATCTGTATTCATCTGAGTTTCCGCAAGCTGCGTCAAGGCGTCTTCCGTTCGTGATTGCCTCGCGGCAAGTTCGCTCACTGCCGAACGCAGCGACTCGTTTATCTGCGCCTGTGCATCGAACGTGCGAGTCATCACACGCATGATTCCCGCCTGCGTGTCGGCGAAAGAACCTAACTGTTCGGCCAACTGTGTGAGCTGCTCGTTCGTTTGAGCGAGCTGCTCGTTCGTTTGTGCGAGCTGTTCGTTTGTCCGTTCGATGCGGGCGTCCAAATTTGCTTGGCTCTTAAGTAAAAAATCAATCGCCCGTTCTATTTCGTCGTTGGACATTTTTAACTCCTAGTTGAATTACACGCCTGAATGTTGGCTTCTTACCCGAATACGTGGAAGCCGCCGAGCAAGACTGCGCCGACGAAGGTGCAGAGGACGAGCGTGAAGCCCGCGACGCCGAGCCAAGCGGCCTTGCGACCGCGCCACTGGACGCGGTAGTGGAGCAAGGTCAGATAGAGAACCCACGTCAGGAGCGCGAAGAATTCAATGGGGTCGTTGTGAAACATTCGCCCGCTTCGCGCCTGCGACCAGATGACGCCCGTCACGATTCCAAGCGTGAGCAGAGTGAATCCGATGCTCGCGGCTGTAGAGCCAACGTCGTCAACGGTCGTCAGACTCGGCAGGCGATGAAAGACCGCGCTGAACTTCTTGAGTCGAAGCTCGCGTTCCTGCCAGAGAAACATCACGCTCGCCGCGAAGACGACGAAAAACGACGCGTATGCGAAGACGACGAGCGTCGTGTGGACTGGGAAGAGCCAAGCGGCGCTGCCGTCTGTTACGCGCGACGCGATCATGCGCGCGTCGCCGCGAACTATCTGCGACGCGAAGACTAAGAGCGAGACGACGGGGATGACGAACGCGCCGAGCGCGCGCAACGAGTAGCGGTAGGTTACGAGTCCGTAGGCGACGACGAGCGTCCACGCGAGGAACGAGATGGCTTCGGGCAAGTCGAAGAGCGGGTAGTGCCCGTCGCGCATCCAGTCGAAGAGAATCGCGCCAGTGTGCGCGGCGAAGCCGAAGAGAACCGAGTAGAAAGTTATACGCTCGGCGTCGCGGCGTTTGTTGACGAAGGCCAGAACGGCGTGGACGGCGGCGACAACGTATCCCGCCAAAGCTGCGTAGAGAAAAGGCTTCATCGCGTGAAACTGCGGCGTGCAAAAACTCGAACCTATTTTAATTGAAGGAATTTTGCGCGGCAAGCAGGCAGTTTGCGGGATAGTGTCCTAATTATCGTTTTTCTCCGTGCCACCTCTGTGGACTCTGTGTCTGCGGTGGTAAATGCTGAGCAAGATTAACCACAGAGACACAGAGAGCACGGAGGTGGCACAGAGGTTTAGGCAATTTAGGACACGACTGTTTGCGTGCGGCGCGCGTTTGAACGGCGCGCATGAGGCGTGAGAAACTAGACGCGCAGGGAAGCGTTTCAAACAAAACTTCGGGGAGGGGAAGGCGACCGATATGCCGACTCGTGAGGAGGCTTGGGAGTTGCTCTGCGAGTACACGAAGGGCAAGAGCCTTCGGCAGCACGCGCTCGCGGTCGAGGCCGCGATGCGCGCAGCCGCCGCGCGCTACGGCTCGGAGGGCGAGGACGTTGACGAGTGGGGCATGACGGGGATGCTGCACGACTTCGACTACGAGATGTTTCCGACGGCTGACGAGCATCCATACAAGGGCGCGAACATCCTCTGCGGGCGCGGCTACCCAGAACGCATCATACGCGCAATCCTCGGCCACGCGACCTACACGGGCGTGCCGCGCGATACGGCGATGGCGCGCGCGCTCTTTGCGACCGACGAGCTTTGCGGCTTTCTCGTCGCGTGCGCGCTCGTGCGCCCGTCGAAGAGTCTGGACGATTTGGAGGTCTCGTCGGTCAAGAAGAAGTTGAAGGACAAAGCCTTCGCTCGCTCGGTCAACCGCGAAGACATACATCAGGGCGTGGCCGAACTCGGAGTCGGGTTGGACGAGCACATACGCTTCGTCATCGAAGCGCTCAAGCCCGTGCAGGAGCAGATAGGACTGAAGAGAAATGATGAATGCGGAATGCGGAGTGATGAATGAAAAGCGGAGAATATGTCTTAATTCATCATTCCGCATTCCGCATTCATCATTGCTTTGCGCTTGCGCTCGCGGCTGTTGAATTCTTATGCTGGGCTGACGGAGTTTAAGACGCGTTCGAGGGATATGTGGCGGGTGGAACGATTTCCGGCGTCGGCCTGCGCAAAAAGATTGAGCCGATAAAGAGCGCCGCGAGCGTGAGCATGAGCGCGAGGAGCGCGGTCGCGGCGGCTTGGAGCGTTCGCCGTCGCGCGGTGTGGCGATAGACGAAGATTGCGGCATAGACGGTTGCGGCCAGCGGCAAAAGTAGCGGAAGGGTTGCGACCCAGACGGAGACGCGTAAGCTTTGCGACGCGTCGAGCATGAAGTATTCGGCGGCGAAGCACGTCCCCGCGCCGGCGGCGGCGGCGGCGAGCGAGGCCAGTATGAGAAGCTTCCAACGCAAGCGAGCGGGCGAGTCTCCTTTGAATCTTTTTAAGCGAGGCGGGACGAAAAAACGCGGGTAAGCATACCACAGCCCGGCGCGCGCGGCTCAAATTTGAAGCAAGCCGAATCCGACAAACTGGACTGACGAACAAAACGATGGTTGCAAGAAGCACACTACTCTTTCTCTCGCGGCAGGAGGGCCTCAAGGACTTCGCCACGCGGTTCAAGCCGTTCAAAAAAATGACCACGCGCTTCGTCGCGGGCGAAGACATCGAAGAGACGATACGAGCCATACGCGAACTGAACGCCCATGGCTGCACGGCGAGCTTCGATCATCTCAACGAGTCGGTCACGAGCATCGCCGAAACCGAGGGCGAAGTGCGCGAGTATAAAAAAATACTCGAGCGGATTGACGAGACGGGCATCAAGTCGAACGTCTCGATAAAGCTCACGCAGTTCGGACTCTCGATTGACCCGGAGCTTGCTTACAGAAACGCGCGCGCCGTCGTAGAGGAGGCCGCGCGACGCGGAAACTTCGTGCGCGTTGACATGGAAGACTCGGCGGTCACGCAAATCACGCTCGACATCTTCAAGCGCCTGCGCGCGGAGTTCGACTTGAACACGGTCGGCATCGTCCTTCAGTCGTATCTGCGACGGACGTTCGATGACTTACAGGACGTTCTCAAAATCCCCGCGCGCGTGCGCATCTGCAAGGGCGCGTACAACGAGCCGCCTAACGTCGCCTTTCCAGACAAAAAGGACGTTGACGAAAACTACGTGCGCTGCATGAAGTCGTTGCTGAAGAGCGGCGTCTATCACGGCATCGCTACGCACGACGAGAAGATGATCGCGGCGACGAAGGAGTTTGCGCAGAGCGAAGGGATTGGGAAAGACAAGTTTGAGTTTCAGATGCTCTACGGCGTGCGGCGCGACCTTCAAGAAAAACTCGCGCGCGAGGGCTATCGAATGCGCGTCTATGTCCCTTACGGGAAGACTTGGTATCCCTACTTCATGCGTCGGCTCGCGGAGCGGCCAGCGAACGTCTGGTTCGTGCTGAAGAATATGTTCAAGGGCTGACGCTTGCCGGGAGGACGATGGAAAACATCACTTGGATTCTGTGGACAATACTCGGCGTGATTCTCATCATCGCCGAGGTCTTCACGCCCGGCTTCGTGCTGCTCTGGTTCGGCATCGGCGCGCTCGCCGCCGCGCTCGCAAGCTTCCTCGGCGCCGGCCTCCCGCTTCAGTTTCTAGTCTTCATCGTCAGTTCGACTGCGCTCACCGCGCTCTCGCGCACAATCTTCGTCAACTACTTCACGCGGCAGGACGAGCCTGAAGGAATGAAGAGCGGCGCGGCGTCGCTGCCCGGACAGGTCGGGACGGTCGTCGCGTCGAGCGCGGGCGCGCTGGACGAGGGCGCGGTTAAAGTCTTCGGGTCGGTCTGGACAGCGTACCCGGCGGAGGGCGAGCCGCCGCTCGAAGCGGGCGACCGTGTTGTCGTCGAGCGTTTGCAAGGGGCTTCGATATACGTCCGGCGCGTCTCAGCCGCGCCCGAATGGCGCGCGCGCGAGTTGCCGGAAGGTGAAGAAGAACGGAAACAGTGACAAGTGACGAGTGACAAGTGACGAGTGACGAGCGACAAAAGTGACGAGCAGTCGAATTCTGCTCGTCACTTTTCTTTTTGCCCACGCGCGAGTTGGAGTCAGCAGGTTGCCATCAACTCGTCACTCGTCACTTGTCGCTCATCGCTGCCTTAGTTTCTCTTTTAGATTTCCGCGCTCTCGCCAGTAAGTCCCGCGATGACGGGCAACTCGCGTTCGGGCGCGGTTTGGGTGTTGCGCGAAATTCGCTTCTTGAGAAAGGCCGTGAAGCCGAAGAGCGTCGCGGCGGGCAGAAGCCAGAGGAGGGCGAGGAGCGCGTGCGGGTTTTCGAGGACGTAGCCGAAGTGGCCGGGGTTTAGCTCGTGCGAGGGGAGCGCGCGCAGCACGCCGAGGCGACGCCAGCCGATGGTCGAGTAGGCCGTGAACTCTGTGTGGCGTTCGAGTTGGTCGAAGGGTTCGAGTTGGGGGATGTAGGGGCGGTCGGAGGAGTCAACAATGAACTTGCGCCCGTCGCCGGCGGTGACGACGGCGACGACGTGCGGCTTCTTGCCTTCGAGGTAGAGCCTGTGTGCGCTGATGCCTTCGGCGGCGGCCATGTTGATGAAGAGGCGCGTGGCCTCGCCGCAGCGACCCTTGCCCGTGCGCAGTGTCTCCGCCGCGCTGTCGCGCAGGAAGGGGCGTCCGCGCGCGGGGAAGTTGATGTTGCGGACGTTCGTGCGTATGAAGTCTCGAAGCGCCGTGACCTTCGAGACGAGGTCGTCGCCCTTCGCGTCGCGCAGGACGGCGCTCGCGGTCGAGCGCACGTACGCGTCTTCTCGATACTGCCTCGCGCACTCGTTAAAGACGAGTGCGAGGAAGACGAGTGCGAGTATGAAGGTCAGTGTCGGGAACGGGGGCCGACTCATAAACGTCCTGTGTTGTCCTCTTCGTGACTGATTGTATCGTCGCCGTCGTGCGTGGGGAATTCGACAGTGATTCTGTCGGTGTCGGGCGAGGGCAGGTCGTCGCCCGTTATGCGCGCGAGGATTACTGTGATGTTGTCTTCGCCGCCGCGCTCGTTGGCCTCGTCAACGAGCGCCTCGCACGCGCGAGCGAGGTCGCCGTCGGCTTGCGTGATGATTTCGAGCATGTCGTCGCCGCGCAGTTTGCCCGAAAGCCCGTCGCTGCAAAGCAGGAGGATGTCGTCGCGATAGACGCGCACGACGCCCGTCACGGGCGCGAGTTCGGGCTGCGCGCCGAGGGCTTGGAGGATGACGTTGCGAAACATGTGGGTCTCGGCCTCCTGCTCGCTTATCTGCCCGACGTCAACCAACTGCTGTACGAGCGATTGATCCTTCGTAGCGAGCTTGATGTGCTCGCCGCGTATGATGTAGCCGCGGCTGTCGCCGACTTGGAGCAGGCTCAAGCCTTCGGGGGTGATGGCCGCGCCCGTCAAGGTCGCGCCCATGCCGGAGCAGCGAGGGTCGTCTTGGCTCTTGCGATGGATGGCGAAGTTGGCGTAGTCGGTCGCGTTTCTCAGACATTCGACGAGCGGCGTGTCGGGTTCGCAGACGCCTTCGCTCTCGGCCTCGTCGCCTCCGGCGAGCATGTCGCGCACGGTCTCGACGGCCATGCGGCTCGCAACGTCGCCTGCGAGCGCGCCGCCCATCCCGTCGGAGACGACGAGCACGACGCCCTTCTCGCCAACCTCTAAGCGGCGAATCTCCTCAGGCGGCACTTCGCCCTCCGAGCCTGTCCACGCGCGCCCGTCGTTGAGGTCGAGGACGAGGAAATTGTCCTCGTTGCCCGAACGGACGCGACCGACGTGGGTCTTGGCGTAAAGCTCTAAAAGCATAAAAACAGTGACAAGCGACGAGCGACAAGTGACGAGCGACGAGCGAGCGGATTCTAACTCGTCACACGCCACTTGTCACTTGTCACTGGATTTTACTCAATGCCTGATCGAGATCGGCGATGAGGTCTTCAACGTCTTCGAGACCGACCGAGATACGCACAAGCCCGTCCGTGATGCCTAAACGCTCGCGCGTTTCGGGAAGAACGGATGCGTGCGTCATCGTCGCCGGGTGTGAAATAAGGGTCTCGACTCCGCCGAGGCTCTCCGCCAGAGTGCAAAGGCGGACGGATTCTAGCACAGTGCGCGCGTTTTCAAGCGAGCCGGTGTCGAAGGCGACCATCCCGCCGAAGCCGCGCTGCTGGCGGCGCGCGAGTTCGTGCTGGCGGTGCGAAACCGAGCCGGGGTAGTAGAGCTTCCGAACCTTCGGGTGCTCTTCGAGGAAGGCGGCAACCTTGCGGCCCGAAGCGTCGTGCTGCTCCATCCGTACGGCGAGCGTCTTCGTGCCGCGAAGGATGAGCCAAGAGTCGAACGGCGACAAGATAGCGCCCACGGAGTTTTGTATGAACTGAAGCCACTCGGCGTCCTTCTCGTCGTTTAGGACGACGATGCCGCCGACGCTGTCGGAGTGTCCGTTCAAGTATTTCGTCGTCGAATGGACGACGATGTCAACGCCGAACTCCAACGGTCGCTGGAGGTATGGCGACATGAAGGTGTTATCGCACACGACGCGCGCGCCCGCCGCGTGCGCAACGCCGGAGACGGCCTTGAGGTCTGTGACGAGCATCACGGGGTTCGTGGGCGTCTCAAGGAAGACCATCCGCGTGTTCTCTTTAATCGCGGCCTCTACGTTCGCAACGTCGGTCGTGTCAACGAAGCTGAACTCGATACCGTAGTTCGAGAGCACGCGGCTGAAGAGCCGGAACGTGCCGCCGTACGTGTTGTCGGAGACTACGACGTGCTCGCCCGACTTGACGAGACGTAGCGTCGCGTCAATCGCCGCCATCCCCGACGCGAAGGCGTAGCCGAAGCGCGCGCCTTCCAAAGCGGCAATGTTCTGCTCGACCGCCGCGCGCGTCGGGTTCTGCGTGCGCGCGTACTCGAAGCCCTTGTGTTTGCCCAAGCCCTCCTGCGCGTACGTGGAGGTTTGATAAATCGGCACCGTAACCGAACCCGTCGCCGAGTCGGGGTCGTTTCCCGCGTGGATGGCTTTTGTTGCGAATCCCATAAAGTTAAATGATGAGTGCGGAATGATGAATGATGAATGATGACGAGGACGCTGTTCTTCATTCATCACTCATCATTCATCATTCCGCGTTAGTCAAAGATTCCCTGACTCATGTAACGCTCCGCGCCGTCTGGAAAGAGCGTGACGATGCGTTTGCCCGCGCCGAGTCGTGCGGCGACCTTTCGCGCGGCTGCCGCCACCGCGCCCGTCGAGCCGCCGCCTAGAACACCTTCGGTTCGCGCGAGTTCGCGCACGGTGGCGAAGGCTTCCGCGTCGGAGACTGCGATTATCTCGTCGGCCAACTCGCAGTTGAGATTCGGCGGAATGAACTCGCGCTGCCCGATGCCTTCCAAGCGGTAGAAGCCCGGCGCGCCGCCGCCGAGAATCGAGCCGACGGGTTCGACGAGCGCGCAGTAGACTTCCGGGTTCACGCGCTTAATCGCGCGCGTTATCCCCGTGAACGACCCCGCCGAACCGCAGCCAAGGACGACTGCGTCAATCCGCCCGTTCATCTGTTCGATTATCTCCTGCGCGGTCGTCTCCTCGTGGAAGACGGGGTTCGCGGGGTTCTCGAACTGCTGCGGGATGAAACTGCCGGGCGTCTCCTCGGCCAACTCGCGCGCGCGCCGGACTGCGCCCTCCATGCCCTCTTCGGCTGGCACGTACTCGATTCGCCCGCCGAGCGCCTCCATAATCTTCATCTTCTCGCGCGAGTAGCCTTCGGGCACGCACAGCACCACTCGATAGCCGCGCGCGACGCCGACGAGCGCGAGTCCGATTCCAGTGTTGCCGGCGGTCGGCTCGATGATTGTAGAGCCTGCTTTGAGTACGCCGCGCGCTTCGGCGTCGAGAATCATTCCGAGCGCGGCGCGGTCTTTAACAGAGCCGCCGGGGTTCATGTATTCAAGTTTAGCGAACACGCCCGCAAGCGGCGCGGGCGCAAAACGCGCGAGGTGTAGAAGCGGAGTGCAGCCGACCAACTCAAGCACGCTCTCCGCCGCGACGAGCGGCGTCTGTCGCTTGCGCTGACTCTTCGTGTGTGACTGTGTAACCATGCGACGAGATGCGAGAATGGTAGCCTAGCGAAGCGACGAGTGACAAGTGACAGGATAAAAGTCTGGAGTCTGAAGTCTGAAGTCTGGAGTCAAGACAGCATAATACTCCTCAATTTTTGGCTCGAAGCAACGAGGCTTTCATCAGTTTTTGACTTCAGACTTCAGACTCCAGACTGTTTTAGGCTTGTCACTCGTCACTGTTTTAGGCTATTTTGTAATCCCGTGAATCACGCGGGCCTGCCCAACCAAAATCCAACGGTCGTCGCAATCATCCCCGCACGCTACTCTTCGAGTCGTCTGCCCGGAAAGCCTCTGCTTGAGATACAGGGCCGCCCGATGGTCTTGCACGTCGTTGAGCGCGCGCTCGCCGCCCCAAGCGTCTCGCGCGCAATCGTCGCAACCGACGACGCGCGGATTCTCGAAGCCGTCCGCGCTAGAGGCTTCGAGGCTGAGATGACTGATGCCGCGCACGCTTCCGGCAGCGACCGTCTCGCCGAAGTCGCCGCGCGGATTGACGCAGGCGTCATTGTCAACGTGCAGGGCGACGAGCCGCTCATTGCGCCTGAGACGATTGAACGCGCCGTCCGCACGCTGTTGGAAGACGACGAGCCGGTGGTTTCGACGACGTGCGAGCCTGTAGAGTCGGCGGCTGACGTTTTGAGCGGCGACGTTGTAAAGGTCGTGGCGGACGAGCGCGGGCGTGCGCTCTACTTCTCACGCTCGCCCGTCCCTTTCCCGCGCGAGGCCGTCAGGCGACACGGCACATTGGCAGCCGCGCTCGAAGTCGAACCCGAATTGCTCTCGACGTTTCGCAAGCACACGGGGCTTTATGTTTACCGCCGCGCCTTTTTGTTAGAATACGCGCGTTGGCCTCAGAGCGCGCTCGAACGCACCGAATCGCTCGAACAACTGCGTATTCTCGAACGCGGCTACTCGATTCGTGTCGTCGAAGCCGCGACGCCTTCCATAGGCGTTGACACGGAAGACGACCTGCGCCGCGTGCGCGAGTTGATGGAGGTACAGTACCGCGAGTGATAGCGAGCGAGCGAGCGCGATTTTAGATTCGGATTGATGAGAAGCACGCTGTCTTCCAATCCAAAATCCGAAATCTAAAATCCAAAATCATTATGAGCGACAGACGAAGGGGAAACGGATGCCTAAATACATTTTCGTGACGGGCGGCGTGGTTTCGAGTCTCGGCAAAGGACTCGCGGCCTCTTCAATCGGCTGTCTGCTGGAAGCGCGCGGCCTCTCGGTCACGTGCATCAAGCTCGACCCGTACATCAACGTTGACCCCGGCACGATGTCGCCCTTCCAGCACGGCGAAGTCTTCGTCACGGACGACGGCGCGGAGACAGACCTAGACCTCGGCCACTACGAACGCTTCACGCACGCGCGCCTCTCGCGCTCGAACAACTGGACGACCGGCAGAATCTACCTCTCCGTCATCGAAAAGGAGCGGCGCGGCGACTACCTCGGCAAGACCATCCAAGTCATCCCGCACGTCACAGACGAAATCAAACGCGCCGTCCGCGCCGCAGCCGAACGCGACGACCCCGACGTCGTCATCGTCGAAATCGGCGGGACGGTCGGCGACATCGAAAGTCTGCCGTTCCTCGAAGCGATTCGACAGATGGGGAACGAGGAGCGGCAGGACGGGCAGAGCGGCGCGGTCTTCATACACCTCACGCTCGTTCCATACATCGCAGCCGCGGGCGAACTAAAGACCAAGCCGACGCAACACTCCGTCCGCGACCTGCGCGAGATAGGCATCGCGGTTGACATACTCCTTTGCCGCTCCGAACGCCCGCTCCCGCGCGACCTGCGCTCGAAGATTGCTCTCTTCTGCAACGTCAAAGAACAGGCCGTCATCTCCGCCGAAGACGTTGGCACGATCTACGAAGTGCCGCTCGCCTTCCACGAACAAGGACTCGACGACCAGATAGTCGGCGCGCTCGGCCTCCAAGAGCGCGCGCCCGCGGCAGACCTCACGCGCTGGCGCGAACTCGTCGCCACAATCCGCGAGCCTTCAATGGGAAGCGTCACAATCGGCATCGTCGGCAAGTACGTCGAGTTGGAAGATTCCTACAAGTCTCTGCGCGAGGCTCTGACGCACGGCGGCGTCGCAAACAACCTGAGAGTTGACGTGCGCTGGGTCGAGTCTGAAAGTTTACTTGACGACTCGGACGAGGAACGGCTGCGCGACTTCGACGCCATACTCGTCCCCGGCGGCTTCGGCAAGCGCGGCGTGGCCGGGATGATTCGCGCAATCAGCTACGCGCGAAAGACGCGCACGCCCTACTTCGGCATCTGTCTCGGAATGCAGACCGCCGTCATCGAATACGCGCGCACTGTCTGCGGACTCGTCAGCGCAGACTCGACGGAGTTCGACACAGACACGCCCTACCCGGTCATCTTCAAACTGCGCGACCTCGTCGGCGTCGAAGAGATGGGCGGGACGATGCGCCTCGGCGCTTGGACGTGCCGGCTCGCGCCGTCGAGCCTCGCGCGCGAAGTCTATGCGGGCGCGGACGAGATAAGCGAACGCCACCGACATCGCTACGAGTTCAACCCTGAGTTCCGCGACCAACTCGAACGCGCCGGTCTAGTCTTCTGCGGAGTTTCCGAAGATGGACGCTTCGTCGAGATGGTCGAACTCCCGCGCGAAGTCCATCCGTGGTTTTTGGGCTGCCAGTTTCACCCCGAATACAAGTCGAAGCCGCTCGCGCCCCACCCGCTGTTTGCGTCATTCGTCGAGGCGGCGTACCGTAATCGCATGCGCGACGAAGCGACAATCGAGGAAGCGGGCGAAGGCGAGGCAGCCGCGCACGACCGCGCGCAGGTTCTCGCCGGAGACGATTAAACTGAACGAACACAAGGAGGATTTTCATGAGCGACAATTTCGGAGACGCGGCGACGGGCGAACAGAAGGTAGAGGAGACGCAAAGCCCCGCGGACAAACTCGAAGGCAGACAGCCCGAAGGCACGGACGTTCCCGGCGCGGAGAACCCCGACAGCACGGAGGTCAAGCAAGAGGTCAACCCGAACACGGAGTAACACTCAGGTCGTGGCAGTAGCCCGACCGTCAGGGAGGGCGTCAATGAATTTTGGATTTTAGATTTTGGATTTTGGATTGATGAGAGCCGCGCTGTCTTTCAATCCAAAATCTAAAATCCAAAATCCGCAATCGCCTGCGCCCTCCCTGACGGTCGGGCTACTGCCTCTCTTTTAACGATGCTTCAGTGTCCAAAATGCGGTCGGCAGTTTGCGACGGACGTGACCGTCTGCCCTGAGGACGAAACGCCCTTGAGCGCGGACGCGACCGTCGCCGGCAACGCGCCGACCGACCCGCTCATCGGTCGCGTGCTCGACGACAAGTATCGCCTCGACGCGCGTCTCGGCGAGGGCGGCATGGGCGCGGTCTATCGCGCCACACACCTCCTCATCGAACGCCCCGTCGCCGTCAAAGTCCTCAACTCACGATTCGTCACCGACGAAGCCGCCAAAGAGCGCTTCCGCCGCGAAGCGCGCGCCGCGGGCCGACTCCAACACACAAACGCCGTCGCCGTCACAGACTTCGGCGAGACGCGCGACCGTCTAGTCTATCTCGTGATGGAACTCCTCGAAGGCCGCACCTTGCGCGAAGTCCTCGCGCACGAAGCGCCTTTAGACGCCGCGCGCGCCGTCTCGCTCATGCTCCAAATCGCGGCGGCGGTCGAGGCCGCGCACGACGCCGGGATAATCCACCGCGACCTCAAGCCCGGAAACATCTTTCTCGTACAACGCCCCGACTCGCCCTACATCGTAAAAGTTCTCGACTTCGGCATTGCCAAGATCGCGCCCGAAGGCGACGCCGCTTTCGCCGACACGCTCACGGGCGCGGGCGTGATGATCGGAACGCCGCGCTACATGTCGCCCGAACAGTGCGACGGCGCGACGCTCACGCCCGCCTCCGACGTTTACAGCCTCGGCGTCATCCTCTACGAGATGCTCGCGGGCCAGACGCCCTTCAACGGCGTCACGCCGCTCGCGCTCGCGCTCCAACACTCTTCGGAAAGCCCGCGCCCCATTCGAGAGCACGTCTCGACCATTCCGCCCGCGCTCGAAGCGGTCGCGCTCCACGCGTTAGAGAAGAGTCCGCTCGAACGACCCGCGAACGCGGGCGAGTTTCGACGCGAACTCTTCGCCGTCGCCGAACGCCTCGGCCTCGAACACGCCGCCGGCTTCAGCGCGCCGACAATCGAGACCTTGCGCGACGCGGGAACTGAGACGCCTTCGGGCCGCTTCGTCATTGACATCGAACGCCTGCGCCGCAACCGCGCCAACCAGACCAGCGAAGCCGGATTCACCACCGACGAAGACCCCTTGCGCGACACGTCGGGACGTCCCCTGACTTCGACGCCCGACGCCCCTTCGTCCGCATCTACACCTTCACAAACCGGCTCGGCCTCTTCGTTTTCACAAGACGACTCCGCGCACGCGATTCCCTTAAACACTTCGTCTTCGACACCGACGCCTTCATCTTCATCAGCCTTGCCTTCATCAGCGCCGAAAGCGTCGAACTCTCACATCGTCGCCGCGACGCACAGACGCAAGCCCGCTTGGAGAGTTTTGTTAACGCAGCCGCCCGTCTTCGTCGCGCTCATCTGCGTCGCGCTTCTCTTAATCTTCGGCGCAGTCCTGCTCTTCCGCTCGCCCGCGCGCGACACGAACGCCTCGACCGGCGACGACGCGGACGAAACGCTCGGTCGCCAACTCTCGCCCGCCGACTCCACGCCACGCGGCTCGATGATTCAACAGCCGCGCACCGCCGCCGAGTTCTACGAAAACGGCACTTACTTTTTCTCCATCAGAAGCTACGACGCGGCAGTCCGCGACTTCCGACGCGCCATCGAATTGCAGCCCGACTTCCCATCGGCGCACAATCGCTTGGGCCGCGCGCTGATGCTCAAAGGTCAGTTCCCGCAGGCAGCCGAAGAGTTTCGAAAGGCGGTCGAGCAGCGCGGCGGCAACTATCCCGTGGCTCAGTACAACCTCGGCTTTGCGCTCCAGCAACAGGGCGAGTACGAAAAGTCGGTCGAAGCCTTCCGCGAAGCCGTCGAACAGCACGGCGGCCAGTACCCGGACGCCTTCTTCCAGATGGGCGTCGCCTTGAGTTCGCTCAAGCGCTGGCCCGAAGCCGCCGGCGCGCTTCGCAAAGCGGTCGAGCAGAGCGGCGGGCGCGACGCCGACGCGCAGTTGCGACTCGGCGTCGTGCTCGCGCAGCAGAAAGACTACGACGGCGCGGAGAAGGCTTTCCGCGAAGCGTCGGCGCTGCGCGGCGGCGACTTCGCCTACGCGCACTACAACCTCGGCCTCCTCTACGAGAAGTTGGAGCGGCTGCCCGAAGCGATAAAGGAGTATGAGACCTTCCTTCAACAAGCGCCGCGCGACGACACGCGCGAGAGCCGCGACAACCGTAACCGCGTCGAGAACACTTTGCACGACCTGCGACGGCGCGTCGAGCGTGAAGGAAACAAGCGGACGGAAGGGAACGCGCAACAGTGAACGACGTTTTGAAAGTTAACGACGATTTGAAAGCGAGCGAGAGTTTGAAACAGACAGCCGTGAACTCTTTCAAGATCGGAGACGCGACGTTCGGCGACGGGCGTCTGACGATAATCGCCGGGCCTTGCGTCGTCGAATCGCGCGAGCACGTCTTGATGATGGCGCGCGAATGCCAAAGACGCGCGCGCGACGCCGGACTCGACTACGTCTTCAAGGCTTCCTACGACAAGGCGAACCGCTCCTCGCACGCGAGCTATCGCGGGCCGGGCATGAACGAAGGACTCGACGCCCTTCGCGCCGTCAAGGAAGAGACGGGCCTCCCGGTCTTGACCGACGTACACGACGTTTCTCAAGTTGAAGAGGCCGCGCGCGTCGCCGACGTTCTGCAAATACCCGCGTTCCTCTGCCGGCAGACAGATTTGATAGTCGCCGCGTGCCAAACGGGCCGCGCCGTCAACGTGAAGAAGGGACAATTTCTCGCGCCCTCCGACGCGCGCAACATCGTCGAGAAGGCGCGCGACGCGGGCTGCGAAAAACTTCTCCTCACCGAACGCGGTGCGACCTTCGGTTACAACAACCTCGTCGTTGACATGCGCTCGTTTCCGATAATGCGTGCGTTTGGAGCGCCGGTCGTCTTCGATGTGACGCACAGTCTTCAACTCCCCGGCGGACTCGGAAATGCAACTGGCGGGCAGTCCGAATACATCGAACCGCTCGCACGCGCGGGTGTGGCTTGCGGCGTTGACGCGGTCTTCATGGAAGTCCACGACGCGCCCGAACGCGCGCTCTCCGACGGGCCGAACGCTCTCCCGCTCGCGCGCATGGCCGCGCTTCTCTCCACGCTGCGCGACCTGCACGAACTCGTCTCGCGCGTCGCGCGCGTCGAAGCATAAATATCGGGTGAATCTTGCGGTCGTTGCGTTCAGCAATCCTCTTATGAAAAAAGATCGCGTCGTTAAAATTCTATTCCTGATTCTTTGCGCGCTCGCAGCAAGCGTCGCGCGCGCGCAGCAGCCCGTGGAAGGAACTGCGGCGTGGCAGGTTTTGCAATACGACATAAACGTCAGCTCCATCGGCGCGTCGGAGCGCGTGCTCGCTGTGCGCGCGTTGTTGAGCGTGCGCAACGTCGGCACTGGCGCGGGCCGCACGCTGACGTTGCGTCTGAGTCCAGACGCGAAGATCGAGTCGGCGAGCGTCGGGAGCGAGACGGCGCGCTTCACGCTCGGCAAGGACGCGCGCATGAAGTTGCAGACGGCGCAGTTAACGATGCCCGCGAACATCCCGCCGGGCGGGACGATAACGGCCACGCTCAACTACACGCTCCCCGTCGCAGAGAATTCCGGCGTCGCCTCCGTCTCGCCCGAAGGCGCGCAGTTTCTCCCGCTCTCAAACTGGTATCCGACGCCGAACACGCCAATCGCTCCGCGCGGCGCGGACTACGCGCCTGTTCGCATCAGCGTCAACGGACTCGCGGGCGGCGACACAATCGTCTCGACGGGCAAAGCCTCCGCCGCCGGGTTCGAGCAGACGCTGAACGCGCAGCCGTTTTTCATCACGGGACGCTGGGACGCGATTGAAGGCACGGGCGACGCGCGCGGCGTAAGCGCGCTCGTTCATCAGGGGGCGGGCGCGGACGAGAGACGACAAGCGGAGTCGCTCGTCGCGCTCGCGGCTGCGGCTCGCGCTTACTACGCGACGTTGCTCGGCCCCGCGCCCGACAGCCCCGTCCGGCTCGTAGGCGTGCGTCGCGGCGCGGGCTTCGACGCCGCCGGAACGCTTCTTCTCGACAACGCCGTCTTCCGTCGTCAGAAACTCGATTCCGCCACGGCGCTTCTCGTCGCCGACGCGGTCGCGCGCCTTTGGGTCGGCGGCGCGACGGCGGTCGAGGGCGACGGCGCGGGCGTCGTGCGCGAGGGTCTTTCGCGATACCTCGCGGCGCTCTTTATCGAGAAGCAGTTCGGGAAGGCCGTGGCCGACGCGGAGTGGATGCGTATGGCTCTGCTCTACGCGCCGAACGCGGGGCGCGACGCGCCGCTCTCGCGCCTCACGCCGGCCTTCGACACTTACATCAATTCTTCTACGAACAAAGGCGCGCTCGTCTGGCGCATCGTAGCCAACGCCGTCGGGCGCGACGCGTTCGCGGGCGTACTGCGCTCGCAGTTCGCGTCGGCTGGCGCGAAGTCGGTCACGCTCGCCTCTCTGCGCGCGCGTCTCGCCGAAGTGGGCGGCGACCGCATGAGTCTTCTGATGTCTTCGCTCTTCGATATGCAGACGGACACCGACTTGCTCGTCGGCCTCCCACAGCAACGCGCGGGCGCGTGGGTCTCGACGCTTCGCAACACAGGCTCGTTCGACGTTGAAGTGAACGTCCGGGCGACGACCGACGCGGGTCAGGCAGTCGTCGCAACTGCGCGCATCCCCGCGAAGGATTTCGGAGAGGCGCAGTTTAAGACGAACGCGAAGATCGTGCGCGTCGAGGTTGACCCGGAGAAGCTCTACCCGCAGGTTGACTACTCGAACGACGTCGTGCCGCAGACGCCCGGCGCGGGCGACGCAATCGAACAGGCGCGCGTCCAACTCGCGCAAGCGCCCGCGAAGGCCGAAACGCTCGCGCGCGAAATCCTCGCGCGCAATCCTTCGAGCGAGGACGCGCGCATCGTGCTCGCTCGCGCGCTCCTCGAACAGAACAAGCTCGACGAGGCCGAGCGCGAGTTTAGAGCGGCGCACGACGCTGCGTTGCCCGCGCCCGCGACGCTCGCGTGGTCTGACGTCGGACTTGGCGAAATTGCGCTCAGGCGCAGCCGCGCAGCCGACGCCGTGAAGTTCTTCGACGAGGCCGTAAAATCCGACGCCGAGTATGCCTCGACCTACGCGGCGCGCACGGGGCGCATCAAGGCGGAGGCGGCGGCGGGCGCGGCAGTCGCGGTTGACGAACAGATAAAGGCCGCGGTCGCCAAACTCGACGCGGCGATACTGTCGGGGCGCAAGGCTGAGATTGACGCGCTGCTCGTCGCGGGCGAGCTTTCAAGTTTCTCGAAGGGCATCATCGGAACGCAACCCGAAGTCTGGCAGACGCGCGTCGTGCGCACGGAGCAACTCGACCAGAACCGCGTCGCCGCCGACGTTGTGCTCACGGCGCGCACGCTCGGACGCGACCAGACAGGCCCCGCCGTCTTCGTCTTTCTGCGAACGCCTGCGGGCTGGCGGCTCTCCGAAATCCCGATTTTTGAAGTGAAATAGCATAAAAACACGCACGCCTCCGTGACCTCCGTGAAATCCTCCGTGCTCTCTGTGTTTAGACTGACTCGACCACAGAGGTCACAGAGGATTTCACGGAGGTCACGGAGGATAAATATCCATGATCGAACGGAATGATGTTGAGCGACGCGCCGCGCGCGTCAAACTTTTGCTGTTGGACTGCGACGGCGTGCTCACCGACGGTCGCATCACGCTCCTCGAAGCGGGCGGCGAGCAGAAGAGTTTCCACACGCGCGACGGACACGGCCTCGTCCTACTGCATCGCGCGGGCCTGCGCTCCGGCATCATCTCAGGGCGCACGTCGGCGGTCGTCGCGCTTCGCGCCGCAGACCTCGGCATCGCATACGTGCGTCAGGGCGCGCTCAACAAGTTGGAAGTGTTCGAGGAGTTGTTGAAGGAAGCGGGGACGGAGACTTCCGAAGTCGCATTCGTCGGCGACGACGTTGTTGACATCCCGCTCATGCGTCGCTCCGGCCTCGCCGTCGCCGTCGCCGACGCGACACAAGACACGCTCGACGCCGCGCACTACGTCACCCGACTGCCGGGCGGCTTCGGCGCCGTGCGCGAAGTCTGCGAGTTGATACTCAAAGCTCAAGGCCGCTGGGACGAGTTGATGAAGAATTACACGAACTGACTTGTTGCCACTTGGGGAGCTTAAAACCAAATGCATTAACCACAGAGACACAGAGGACACGGAGGGGGCACAGAGGATTTGAATGTCTCTGTGCAATCTCAGTGTCCTCTGTGCCTCTGTGGTTATTCCTTCCCGCGTCACATTCAAGTTAAAATCAATAGTCAACGCCGCTTCTTAACGGACTTGCGTCCGCCTTTTTTCGCGCGCGCGACTTTTTTCGTCAAACGTTGCGGTCGGTTGTTGTCCGTCGCCGATTCCGTCGTGAAATGCTCGCGGCAGAGCGTGAGAAACGACTCGCAGACGGGCGAAAGATAGCCGCCGCTCAGTCGCGCGACGCCGAGTTCCCAGTTGATGCGCGCGCCTTCTATCCACCAGCGTACGAGGCGTCCGCGCTCCACGTCGTCGCGCGCCGTGGAAAGCGGCACGATGCCGACGCCCATGTCAGCCGCGACCATGTTCTTAATCGCAGCCTGTCGGCTCAACTCCATCGCCACGGTCGCCTTCAGTCCGGCCTCGGCGAAAAACTCGTCAATCAAACGCCGCGTGTTTCCGCCGCGCTCGCCCAAGATTAACTTCTCGCCCGCGAGCGCGAACGCGCTGACGACGCGTTGGCGAGCAAGCGCATGACGCGGACTCGCGATGGCGACGAGTTGATCCTGACTCAACACCTCGGTCTCAATGTTTCGCGCTTGAACAGGCAAAGAGACGAAGGCCATGTCTAACTCGCCCGCGTGAATCTTCTTCACCAACTCCTCGCTCGTGCCCGACGTGACGGAGACTTCGGCGTGCGTGTGCAGTCTACG